>Ga0208245_1000023_pt1 | contig 203608 bp, 206 predicted proteins | sample RifOxyC1_FD_184035 | JGI IMG/M metagenome (GOLD analysis project Ga0208245, IMG submission 184035) | Soil microbial communities from Rifle, Colorado - Rifle Oxygen_injection C1 (SPAdes) | ecosystem: Environmental > Terrestrial > Deep subsurface > Rock core/Sediment | place: Rifle, Colorado... | reverse complement strand
TCATCGTAGGATGCAACAACCCCTGCCCAAATAACACCGGCTTTTATATCTTTTGTGACTACCATCGAACGCAGGGTTATGCTTCCACCCATTGAATGTCCCCACATGCCAATTCGATCAGGATTCGCCTCGCCAAATTTTTTGATCGAAGAAACAGCATTTAGAACATCAACCGTATAAGCGGCAGAAAAATAAGCTCCTTCCGGATTACCATCCGAGTTTCCATGACCGCGGTAATCCGGTTTAAAAACGATATAACCGTTTCGGGCAAAGACATCTACGTAAGCTTGATAGCGCGCAAGCGTCTGATATTGCTCCGGCGGAATATACCCATGATTAAAGATGATAGCCGGCCACCCCCCACCTGGCTTGTCCCCTTGGGGAACAGTTAAAAGTGCATAAATTTTTAGTCCATCGGATTGGTAAGAGGTAAGATATTGTTTGTAACTTTCCTGCGGGCTGAGTTCATCTTCGATTGTAACCTCACTTCCGGGATAATCCTTTGCTCTCATCTGAAGAATTTGCAGGGGGTGAGTCACCCCGTTTAATTGTGTTGATTGGTTCTGATTCCCACTTCCTGGAAGAGACTCCCCTGACTCTCTTTGCGAAAATACTATCCAAGCGATAACCAACATCAGAATTACTAAAATGCCGGTTATTAATTTTGTTTTTTGTTTCATAGATTAAATCTCTCCATTCTTCACCTCCAAGGAGTCAGAGCCCACCTCGGAGGTGTTCTCTAGGGCTGGTTTATCTTTATTATCTTATCGTCACCTGTTTTGACCGTTCCTCTGCCGTCGCGATTACTGGTGGTAATGTAAAGATAACCGTCAGATCCTAAAACTACATTTCTTATCCTTCCAAATTCTCCTTTAAAGTGTTCCTTAAAAGATATGTCGTCACCTGCAATAACAGCCTCGTATAATGCCTGGCCTCTAAGTCCTGAGAAGAAAAGAGAGTCTCCAACGAAAACCGCTCCGGCCGGCGCCCAGGTATCTGAGCCGGAATTAAGTTGCGGCGTTTCCATTCCTTGCCTTTTTTCATCACCCTGAATTGTCGGCCAGCCATAATTTTTGCCGGGTTCTACTAGATTAATCTCGTCAAGACCTGACTGGATTCCTGATCTGCCATGCTCGGTTGCCCAAAGTCTGCCGTCTTTATCCCAGGCAAGTCCCTGAGGGTTGCGATGACCATAGGAATAAACCAAATTGTCAAATGGATTACCCGAGGCAGTTTTACCTTCGTCCGTCACTCTCAAGATTTTTCCCGCCAAAGAATTTATATCTTGAGCTTGCGATGGTTCTTGAGCATCACCGGTGGTAATATACAAAAAATTGTCCGGGCCGAATTTAATCCTGCCACCGTTATGATTTGCCGCACCTGGAATGGAGTCAACTATGACCTTATCATTTATTAACTGGTCGTTTTCAAATTTAAAGCGGACTACCTTATTTAATGTATTGTTACCGGTGTTTGAATAAGTGTAGTAAAGATAAACGTACTGATTTCCGGCAAATTCCGGATGGATGGCAATTCCTAAAAGGCCTCCCTCGCCAATATGCTTGACTTCGGAAATTGTTGCTATCGGTGATGGATTAAGTTGCCCGACTTTTGAGATCATCCTTACTCTTCCAGGACGTTCGGTAACAAGCATTCTGCCGTCCGGTAAAAAAGCAACTGACCAGGGAATTTCTAAATCTTCGGCAACTGTCGAAACGGCCGTAGTATTAGTTTCTTGATTGTTGAGTTGAGGGATGATTTGCTGATTTTTTGTTGTCTGGAAAAGGTAAGCTCCCAAGAGGATAGCAATAATTAGAATACCGATAAATATGATAATTAAATTCCTACTTTTATACATCGCGAGTTAAAAATTGACCGATGAGTATAACATCAATTCCCTGTCGGGTCAAAAGATGATAGAATGCTCCCTTTATATTCGCTCGCAAGAATACTTAGACTTTTAGTCCACGGATAAATGCGAGAGAATACATACTTTCGAGGACTGATATGTATTCTTGCTCGCTCATGTAAACTTAAAGAACAATACCGAAGACTTTCAGTCCTCGGAAGTTTATGAAACTAAACAAATTAACTGTTGAGGAAAAACACGTCATTTTAGATAAGGGTACCGAGGCGCCTTTTTCCGGAGAGTACGACGATTTTTACAAAGATGGCATTTATGTCTGCAGGCAATGTGGTAATCACCTGTTTACATCCAAGGCAAAATTTAATGCCAACTGCGGCTGGCCAAGTTTTGACGATTATTTTTCAGGAGCGGTTAAAAGGCTCCCCGACGTAGACGGCGTCAGGACAGAAATTATTTGCGCCAAATGCCTCGGACACTTAGGGCATGTTTTTGAAGGCGAAAAATTTACACCCAAAAATACCAGACACTGCGTTAATTCTCTATCCATAAAGTTTGTCCCCTCAGAACTTTCCCATTTGTCATTGCGAGGAACGAAGCGACGCGGCAATCTGATAAAAGATTCCCACGCTCGGTCTTCGACCTCGCTCGGAATGACAGGAGGAAAAAATGGCAAAAGATACCCAAATAGCGATTTTTGGCGGGGATTTTACTGGATTGATTTTGTCCTTCTTGCGAGAACAATATTCTTTCTTTTATCCTCTGACAGAAGCCTTTTCTCCCTCATCTCGGTAAACTGCGCATCTACTACTTTTTGACACTCGGGATCCGGGCAAACGCTTTCCACATGGGTAATTAGCGTACCTTTACCGTCGGCTCTGTCTTCCCATCTTCGGTAAAATACACGCAACTTACCACAACGAATACAAACTGTTTCTGCTTGCTTCTTAATGGAGACCCTCCTTTAGGTCCAAATTACCAACGACTACCACCGGGTCGTGAGTAACCTCTGTTTTGGTTATTAAATTGATTTCTGTTTTCCTGAGGCCTAGCTACATTTACTACGATTTTCCTACCATCTAATTCATAGTTATTGAATTTCGCAATTGCTTTATCGCTTTCCTCGTCAGTTGACATCTCCACAAACGCAAAGCCTTTGCTTTGACCTGAAAACTTATCCATAATCAGATTAAGACTAGCTACTTTGCCGACTTGAGAAAATAATTCTTCAAGCTGCGCACTGGTTGCGCTATATGGAAGACTTCCAACAAATAATCTTTTTGCCATATTTTTTCCTCCTTCCTTTAAAAAATTGATCTTAAATGAGAATTGTATTAAGAGTCTCTAAAGATACGAAGTATTCTACTGAAGTATCAAAAAGCTTTTAATTCCTTCTAACTTAAGTTAGGAATTATTATAACACATTTTCATTCCAGATATCAACTATAGGTCCTTAAAACAATTTTCAAACTAGCTTTTTGTGCACACCGGCCCTTCGATTCAATCCACTCAAGACCTAGGTCCTGAGTATTACCGAAGGACCGGTGTGCTAACTATGATCAGTTTAGATAACCAACCACTTCTTTTAAGCCTTTCTCAAAGCCTTCGATGTTTTCCGGAAAAAGCACAACCGAGCTTCTGACTCGGTCATTACCTTCACCAGTAAATCTTGACTCGGTAATCTTTAAATATTTTTTATCATTTGCCGCCAGATTGACATCAAAAAAGATGGTTTTTGCACCCATCTTTAGAATTGAAGATTTGATATTGTTGGTAGAAAGATTTTGCTTTTTACTCTTACCCGTATCCATGTATTCTTCACCTCCCCTCTTAAACTGTAACCATCTTTACTTATACCCGAATAAAAACCGAATGTCAAGAGGCAAAAAGATATATAGAACTTGGAATGTTGTAACAGCGAATATGAGGATCGTCCCTATTGCTGTTTCTAAGCTGTTGAGGGAGCTACGCCGGATTTGCCTAAATATTGTCTAATAAATCCCTCTTTCGGGAATAAAAATAGCGTTAAGCGTGGTAATGTTTCCGGAATAGGAAGATGAAGTGATTTGAGGTGGGGAACGATAAGTTTGGGATCTTCTGAGTAGGTAATTGTGCTCCAACCGTGTTTTCTTCCCCAAGCTGCTGACACCTGTGATAGACCAACAATCACTTGGGCACTTTTTGGAATATGTTGTTGTGCTATTGCGGCTAATTGATCTAAGTCTGCCTGTAATGCAGATAAGAATACTCTAACACGGTCTTTTTCCGGCTGAAATTCTCTGAAGTGAATCGAGACGAAATCTTTCCACAGCGAATTGAGATGTAGCAAGAAGCTCGTACGAGTACCGACCCCATCCTCATCATCCGCTGCACGCACCGTGTAGACTGCTTCCGGTTTGATAGTAGTCCCCATCTCGTATACTCCAGCCCGTTCTAGATCGCCATATCCCATGTTCTCTTTATAAAGGAAATCGCCGAGAGCAACGAGATTTGGTTCACTTAACCCTAGTTCTCGTATCACTGGCGGTACCACTATAGGAGCTTCAACCATAATGGGGAAGATTATACCTTACACTTCAACTATAACTGAAATTGGTAAATGGTCGGAGCCCTTAGAATTCTCAACTTTAAATGAACTTGTTTTCAAGTCTTTACTGGTAAAAATGTAGTCAAGGCGGATGTTTGCTTCTTGCGGATTACACACTAGACAACCTTCGGGATACATGCTCCATGTGGGAGCCAAAGAAGGGTCAGAGTTAACAAGAACTTTGCACATTTTTTTTATCCCCCAACTTTGGGGTGTTGCATTAAAATCACCCATGACGATGGTACGGATTTTTGGCAAATTTTTGATGAGGTTTGAAACTTGTTCATTTTGTATTTTTGATGGCTGCTGGTGAGTATGGATAAGGTGGGTACTAAATACATGTAATGTTTCATCACCTACCAGAATATCTGCTCTGACAGCAATCCGACTGTTTTTCTTCGAAAGAATATAAGTTTCGGTTTTGCCGATTTTGTATTTACTAAAAATGGCGGGCGCGTCTTTAAATACTTTTTCGCCCCAAGTATGCCCAAATGGCGCAAACACATGTTGATAACCTAATTTGTCAAGGAAACCGACAATATCACGTTTAGGATCATCGGGCAGAACTTCCTGTAAACCTATGATGTCTGCCTTTGACGCTTTTAGAAATTTGGCAACCTGATCAAAATAGCAGTTAATCCAGATATTCCAGGAAAGGACTTGGAGTCTCATATGTTTCTTGCGAAAATTATATCAAGGTTCATGTCTCTTTTGGTATCCCGGCCAGCCCTCACTTAAAACCGACGATTATAACACAAGTTCCAACCCTGCGTTTTGGGGGAGAATTTAAATTCTAGAAGAATAGTTACAGGTTCTTAATAAAATGATAACCTTTAAAAGGGACGATTAGGGACAACCTCTGGTATAGTTAAATTAGATAATCTATGATAATATGCTATGACCATGAAATACAAAAAGGCAGAATTTAAAAAACAGCTAGAAATTTTAGACAAATTGCAAAAGATGTATAGTGGAATTAAGAAAATATCTCAAACACCTACCTATAAAGTAATCGAAGGTGAAAATTCAACTGCTAAAGTTAACTTCGGGCCTATTCAATATCAACGCGGATTAATTAAAACCTGACGGGTTAAAACTCCTGCATCATATTCGACAAACTTCACAATCGAAGTCTTGTCAAGAAGACCGAAACTTCTGCAGTGTAACTCCCAATATAATTTCCAAAGGTTATCTGAAGTATTCAGATACTCAACGTATCTCCTACCCAACTTCTTGACTATTTGTCTTCCTGTTATAAGAGAATCATGAGGTTTACCACCGCCTAAAAAGTAAGAGGCAATATCATCTATGTCTGACTGGGTTTTTTTCTTTTTCATCATGCCACTTGCTAATAACTCTCTCGCATCTTCCTCGATTTGCTTGAGTGCTTGTTTGCATCGCTCATAAAATGGTAAATCAAAATTTGCCAATAACGGGTAGAATTCCTGTTTCAAGTTACCCTTCTCGTCCTTAGACTCATTTTGGAGCATCTCAAAAGAGTTCACATAGGTCCAGGCAGATATGTATTCCACTTGACCTCCAGGCGAATATCGTGGAATTTGTGGATCAATCGGCCCCAATTCGGAAGGTTCACCAACTGTTAATAAATCCGCACCCAAGCATATTAAAGTACCAGCAGACTTGGCGATTTCAGGAACAATAACCCTAAATGTATTTTTTCTGCCTAATTTTGCCCGTACAAAATCGATAATTTGGCGAGTTTTTTGAGGCAGTCCACCGAGCGTATTTATAATCAGCTCAATGTCACTCCCATTTGGAATTTCGGAAAGTAAAGAATAGACAGACTTAACATCCCATTGATTTATCATGACTTCATTTTGAATCGGGAAATCCAATTTTGCGTAGTAGCTAATAACTTTAGTAGCTCTTCCACTTTGTTTCATTCTCAAATCTTGGATTTGAGTTATTAAGTTACGCCTGGTCTCTTCTTGCCGTTTTAGGAACTTTTGTTCTTGGGGTTCGTTGAATTCGTTGAGAATTTCGCTATAAATTGATCTAAGTTGAATTTTTTTATCCATACCGCTTTGGCTTCAATTATACTCTGCCTAATTGTTTAGTGTTAAACAAATCCATAGATAGAAATTATTTTATCTATGGATAATAGTATCAAACATAGATATAGTTTGGTCAATCTTTGTTTGCCGTAGATAAAATTTTTGACTAGATTCCCAAACTTTAAGCGGTTAATTCTCTAATTGTTCCTAAGTATTTCTGGGGATATTCTTTGCCTGTTATGACCTTCTTTTTGGGTCCCGCAAGAATTCTTGTATCGCCTGACAAGCCAAGCTCTCTTTGCAAATCACCGATCATATTTTTAACTTGCTCAATTAACTGATTATCAAAGTAAAAACCTACTCCTTTGTAAAAGTAAAGGGCATTTTGGGAAGAAATAAAGAAACCTCTTGTGTTTTCTTCAAGAAAGGCAATGGAATTTGCCCGGTCAACCCAGCCCTCTTTTTCAAACCATTCAAGATGAGAATAACTTACTCCTTTGGGCGCAACTGTCACTTTTCCATTTTTAAAGATAAACATTATCCGCGAGCGATGGAAGTTTTTATCATCTTCTTTAGTCCGAAGAAAAGACAAATTCTTCATGAAGGAAGTATAGCAGACGAAAGTAGCAAGTAGTACAATTTCAGCGATGAAAAAAGTGAAGGTTGAAAAGGGCGGTAAATTTGAAGTTTTTTACAAGCTTTGGCGAAAAACACTTGAGGGTGGTCTTTTTCTTTACTCCGAAGACAGTGTCAGGTTCATAATTGAAGATGAGTTGCCTAAAGAATTCCTGAGGGCAGAAATTGGGAAGGGTAACAAGTATGTTTTTCTTGCTTATATAGATAATAAACCAGCAGGATATCTCTTAACTAACAAAGCAAAAGGCGGCATAGCTTTCGGACATTGGCTTGGCGTTGATACCAAATTTCAGAGGCAAGGAACAGCCTCGGCACTACTTTCTTTTTGGGAAAAAGATGCACTCAGGGAGGGTGTCCATAAACTGCAGCTTTGGACTACCAAGAATAACATCTTTTTTTACAAGAACAGAGGCTTTACAAAAGGAGGCAATTTTCCGGACAGTTGGTTTGGGCAAGACCATTTTCTTTTCTATAAAACTTTAAGGAAATCAGACGAAAAAATATTTCTTCGAGATTTTTTGAAGAAGCGAAGAGGTTAGAAAAAATTGAGGGGATTGTATTTGACATGCCAATCTTGGATTGTTAATCTGAAACTAAAGATGTATAAAAGACTAATTGAAAGAACAACCCCCCGCCATCTTATCTACTACATCATCATTATCTTAGCAGCCTTGATATTCGTTAATATCCTTTCTTACTGGTTCATTAAGGAGGCCGACGCTCAAGGACTTTTAACTAGCGCAAATGGTAATATTTTTCTTCAACCCACTATGGCTTTTTTCTTAACACTTTTTCTAATCCTTATCTTGGGAATCTTACTTGATGTTTTGATCCATGTCGCAAAAAAAGAAGGGTTTAAAGAAGGCTTTGAAAGAGGGCGCTTATCCACTTCGTCTTCTAAAGTCAGCTGATTTAGTTTATCAAAGGTTAAAACGATAAAGCCAAAACCGAAAATTGTGGAGGGAACTCCTAAAAATTGTCCCCAATAGGGTATACGAGAAGTAACCAAAACCACGCCGCCTAAGTAAAGCACCGAACTCAAGATTAAAGATGCGCAGATCTTAAGTGTCTCCATCCCTGACTTTATTCTACTTCTGATATCACGCGGAGTAAAACTATAGAGCCCGGGGCAAAAAATTTTTGGGCCGCAGTCATCCCTGATTTCAAGATTCGTTGAAGCCTAAATCATTTAAAATTTTTATTGCTTTTTCTGTATGCCCTTCTCTTACCAAAATGTAATCCTTTGAGAAAGTAGATACTATTAGAATGTTCATGCCGGCTTTTGCTATTGCAGAGCTAACAGCTGCCAAAAAGCCTACAGCATAGAAAGGCACAGATAAATTAAGAGCAATCAATTTGTAATCTTCTTTATTTCTCTCAATTAAATCTAAGTCTTCAAGATTTCCCTCTTTTGTCACAACGGTTATCTCGTCTTTGTCTTGAGAGACCATAAAGTGTTTGTCGCATTCTGGCTTTTTAGCCACTTTTGCATAAACATAAATACCTTCTTGAACCTGGAAAGTGCTATTTTTAATTATTTCCTGGAGCTTTTGATTCATTATCTTGATAGACGTTCGAACCTATTTTGCTACTTCGACCGGTGTTCCAAATTTCTCAACTATCGCTTGCTTTAAGGCTTCACCAGTTAGTCCTTGATTGATTGCAGACTGAACAGCTTGGGCGACATCCGGCAAATGTTTTACATTGACATCTCTTAGAAGAGTTGCCCCCGCTTTTATAGGGCCTACTTGAGTTCTATAATCTATTGTTTGTATTCCATGGTCACTCCCATAATTTCCGGCAACTACAAAAACAGGCGTATCTCTTTTTGAAAATTCACTAATCAAAGGGGTAAAAGCATCAGGCAGTGCGCCTGAAGCGTAAGTACTAAGCACTAGTGCTTTGGGATTATTTTGCAGACATAAATCAAAAATTGCGCGTGCAGACTTAGGATTAGCTAAACCAGGCTCTACATTTATAACAGCAACATCATTAAGAGGGAGTATTTCTTTTGGCGCACCTTCCTCGCCTGATACCATACTCAAATTATAACAGGGACAACTAACAATCTATCAGAAATGTATCAGCTCCCGGAAAAGCTTAAACTAACTCCAATCCCATCTTGGATCTTATCAAACTTCTGCCTCATTAAATAATTTGGATTATTTTTAGGAGTTGACTCATCCGTAGGAAACAAAAAATTAACAAAAGAGCCTAGTTCGGAATTAGTGAATCCTTCGTGTACGCTCTCAGATGTATAAGAAACACCATCGCCGCCATCGTTGCTGAATACAACAGTTTCCCCGCGCTGCAACGCCTCTAGTAATTTTTCCATGTTTGAATGCAAAGTTCTGGCCCATTGGGCCAAATCTATGTCAGGTTCCAACTGCTGTAAAGACTCCATAACTCGGGTATTAACTCTCCCCTGCTTGTCAGCTGCAAGTATTTGTTGGTCTTCATAGAGGAGATCGCAATAAACAGCTATGACAGCTAAATTTGCCTCATTTAGAACAATTTCTTGATTTTTAGAAGTCGGTTGTTCTTCAACCATATGGGGGATTATATCAAAAATTATTCCTGAGTCAAACTATGAGATGAAGTGTCGCATGACTAGCCACTTCGACTGGGGGGCGATTTTTGAAATAATTATATTATGAATTAAAGCAACTCTTTAGGTTCTGCGTCCCAAGCCCTTTGAAGTCTTTCGCGTACGATTCGTAGCCCTGGTAAATGAGAAACTTCCATCCCCTTAGGATCTGGATCTATAAACTTCCAATCGTCTCCAGATTTTCTGCGAAGCAAAAAGGTCTTAGTTAGAATTGGGTTGTCAATCTCTCTCTGCCCAATTGCAATCCATTCTTCGTCATTGTCTGTACCTTTTCTTATTTCCAGAACGTATGCTGTCTTATCAACCTCGTCAATAGCTTGAATTTGGTATGGTTTATCTCCCAAATATTCTCTGTCTCCGCAGAAATTCTGTACTAATTGAACTACGCTGCTTACGACTTGCCCCTCAGAAACTAATGACTCTATATGTTCTTGGGTAAATTCTATATTTTGTTGTCTGTAAGGGAATAACCTAGTCGCTTCTTCTGTGTAAAACCGGTAATTTTCTAACAAAGTTAAGTTACCTTGTGCAAAAGCGATCTCATTTTCTCTCGAAGGAGCATCTGTCCCTTTTAATTCTTTTAATAAGTTTCTTGCAGTTTCCCAATAAATATCTGGTTCTTTGCCTAAATGTGCTAAATCCGCGTCTGCAATAATTTGAGTTGGGTATTCATCGGTTGCAGACTGCCTTAGACTACCGTTTTCAAAGGATACATTGGTCGCCAAAATCATCCTTTCTACTTTCTGAATATCTTCTTCCGTAAATGCTCCAGTTTTTCTCATTTCTGCTTCTGTAATTCGAGCGCTTTCGCTTTCATTTAAACCTCTACCTAAATCCTGTTCGATATCATGGAAGCTGGCGGCTATTCTAATTAGAGGAATATCAGAAGCAGTTATTTTGCCCGCGTCTAACACTAGCTGGGCGATGTTTTCCGTAGCGTCTCGTACACTCTCTGAGTGAGGTCGATTGTGAAATTTTTTGGGGTTTTCGCCATCGCCTTGACCTGTGCCATACTTTCTTTCTACCTCAGAAAGAGCGTAATTTATTAGTCCTTCTACAACAATTTCCTTTTTAGATACGCTAGCTTCTTCCATTATATTTTTTCTTTTTTACTTTGATAGTGGTTGACCAGCCTGATTTTTTCTTTTGAGTTATTGTAATTGGCGAATTATACAAAATCAAAGTTAAATAATCAAACTATGGGGCTTGTTTGACTGAAGGACAATTTGGGAACTTGCTCGAGAATCATAACTCAGAGAGGGAATTGAAAAAGTAAAAACAAGCTGGCCTGATATAATTTTGCTATGTATAAAGCTATTATTTTTGATTTTGGAGGGATAATATATCAACACCCTAAAGAAGTAATTCCAGAAGTATTGGCACGAATTTATAATCAGCCTATTGAAATAACAATACGCGAATATGGGAAATATAAAGATGACTACTTTATGGGTAAATTATCGACAAATGCACTTATAACTTCACTCTCTTCAAGTTTTACAAGCGATAAATCTGTTAATGAAGTAAGGAAGCTTTGGCTAAAATATTACTCTGAGTTAGCAAAGCCTAATAAAGAAGTTTTGGGTATTATTAAAATATTGCATAAAAGTTATAAAATTTATCTTTTTTCCAATACTACGGAAATGAGTAACTTACACAACAGTAAAACCGGACTATATGATTACTTTGACGGTTTATTTTTGTCTTACCAGATGAGAATGAGTAAACCCGCTAAAGAAATATACGAAAAAGTAGTCTCCATAATAGGATTTAAACCGCAAGAATGTCTTTTTATTGATGATGATGTAAAAAATATAGAGCAAGCAGTACAAATGGGAATGAAAACTATTTTGTTTAATGTTTTAACAGACCCGCCGTCAAAATTGAAAGAAGAACTGCACAAACTTCAGGTATATTAAGTTCCAACTGCTGTACTTGATAGACGATGTTCGAACTTATTATTGAACATAAATTGTATTTTTTTCTGATTCAGGAGGAATGGTAAGACAAACAAAAACTAACTCCTTATCTGAGTCATTTACAACCTCGTGGATTACACCCTTCTCATATACATAAACCTGTCCCTTTTTATGTGTTTTGCAATTACCTTTTAATACGTAAACTATCTCGACTCCATTGTGATAATGCCGCTTCTCGTGTCCGCCCGGCTTCATGTAATAAACATCACAAGAACCGAAATCATTATCTGTAACTTTATGTGATTTTAGGTATTGAGAAGAATCGTCCATAGATGAATTATATCAGGGGCCCTATTGTCCATTTTAAGGTATCAAAAATCAAGGCTAAAATGTTTGGCTCGCCCGATGTTATAACCCTGAACTTGTTGAAGGGGGGCAATTTTTGAAATATACGACTAAATTGCTAAACTGAACATATGCAGAAAGAAGGATTTGTAATTCCACTCGTTATTATCGCAGTGTTCCTAATAGTTGGGATAACTGGGGGAATAATTCTTTTAAAAAATAAAAACTCTGAAGAATCAGTACCTAGTCCATCACCTAATTCTATTGTCGAAGAACCAGGTGAAGATAATAAACTAGTATCTCCTCCACCCCTTAGTCCATCAGAGTCTCCTCGATACATTTCCGACGAACCCCCCGACAGAGTAATAAATGTTGTTGCTGGAGGATTTAATTTCATAAATTTTACTGTTGATATTAAAGGACTCAATAATCCAACTCTTGCCATTGAAAAAGGCAGGCAAAACTGGATGTACCTACAAACAAAAACTCCATCTAAAAAAACAAATGTCTACTATTTGGACACATTTTTTCATTCAACATTAGCTTTTGCGCCCCCAAAAAATACTTCCGGAAAATACGATTTAGTAGTAAATATTTACGATAATAATCAATTAGAAAAACAAGAAATAATCAGAATAAATATCTTAGATAAAGCACAAACTGTTAATTTCCCTTTACCTCCTAAAAATTTTAAGGCTGTACTAATTGGCGTCGGTTATGAGAGGTCTATTCAGAATAAAATCTCTGAACTAGAATCAGCTTATCTTGAAGCTACCGATCACCAAGGCCAAATGGAAATCGAATATCTTGGGAATGTGACAAGTAGTAATGATGATGTATTTTCTAATACAAATGAGATAATTGATTCGTATATTTTAAATCAGGGGAGGTCTCTATCCGAGTTCGACCTAGCTATAGTCTACTTGAAAAACTATGGTGGAGCTCCAAGAACATCTTCATCGCTTAAAAAGATAGCTTATTGTTGTCAAAATATTACTTTCATACACGAATTTCTTCACATGGCATCAGGTATTGGAGATATTGGTTATGAAAATACGCTATTTCCACCGGATCCACTTCATTACTCAGATTTCGAAATTACATCTAAATACTCTAATCCAGCACTTCTTCAGTTAGGATTTGACAAAAGTAATAAAGGAATATGGATCCTAGTTGACGAATGGGGATATAAAAAAATTGGAAATTCCCAAAAGTACAGAGTCACTGTCAAAAACACTGGATCCAACCAAGAAACAATCAATTTAAATACAGACAATTTAAATTCATCACTAAATGTTAAGACTGTACCACCTGGTTGGGTTAGTTTAAATAAAACTCAAATAACTTTAGAACCTGAAAAAGAAGAAATTATTGAATTAACAATAAAAAATTCAGCCCCACAAGATGGAACCTTATATGGACTTACTATAACCGCAACTTCCCAGTCGGATCAATCGATATGGGACAAAGCCAATATATGTTTTGAAAAGTAAATTCCAGGCTAAAAAAATCGACTCGAATCGAAGGAAGGCGATTTTTGAACTATTAGAACCTATTAAGCTCTTCCAAATGGTAAAACTACAGGTAAGGTTGATGGAGCTTCATGGGATTTGATCATCTTCAGCGTCGCAGGTATAAATTCGTTGGGGTGTTCATCTCCTCGCTTAGGCCCGTACACTGCTTCAATTCCTTGTATCATATTTATATTTTCTACCCATTCTCCAACTCCAACTTTCCAACATCCAATAGGAATTTGGGTGAGAATTATACCTCTTTGACCGCTTAACATTACCCATGCTCTATTTAATAAATAGTAATAAAGGTCATCGTTTATTGGAATCGAATCAAAACCACCTACTGCCCTACACATAATTAGGTCAAAACCATCTACTCCTTGCTGATCTATCCATTCTTGTGCTTTTCTCCAAGTTCTTTTTAAAAGAATATTGCCTTCTATAACACTAAGATTCAATGCGCTATCTCTTTCTATTGCTAGGTGAGTTCTACCATCTCCCAGAGTAATAGATACACCACCATCGAGGGGTTGTAACTTGCTAAGTCCCCTGAGAATATTGCCTGGACTCATGACATCTAGCACAAAAGTAGTTCGTCCTTTTGCCTTTCTATCCTTAAGCAAATCGCTTATTGTAGTTTCTCCTAAAACTCTTTTAAAAGATAAGTCATAAGAACTGGGATCTTCAGAGTGGAAAGGATACCATCCAGTTAGATTTTGTCTTTCATTGATTGTTGTTTCTCTTAACGACCTACGTTTTTCAAGAGGTTGTATGTGGCTTATACGGTTTAATGTTTCAACCATAACTGCAGATTCTACTAAACTGAAGCTAAAATAGTCAAACTATGGGACGCTATTTATATGAGGCCAAAAATTTTAGGCAACTGCGGCGGTTTCGGAACGTGCGTAACTGAGGACAGTGTTTGCTATCACCTTGGCCGCAGTCATGCCTGTCTTTTCTCGGGCAGCAAGTAGAGAAGATTCCGTATAGATATCTGATTGACTTGGACCGATTGACCCCCTTATTGCAATGTCGGGGAACAAATTGGACATTAAGCCATTGGTTTTACCCCTTAGAGCTATGCCCTTGAGACCATTTTCTCGGGTAATTAAATAAGATTCCTGAAGTATTTCGGCTGGAACAGTGGGAAGATTAAGATTGTCTATTGGAGTACCTTGAAAGACCACAACTAGACTACCCTGTGTAATCCGAAAGATTCTTATCCTAGTAGATCGCCCATTATAGACGTCTCTCGTTGTAGGGGCTAATTCTGCCAAATCATCGAAAGCCTCTCTATTTTGAGCTGCAACTTGTTCCGAAGTCAGATTCTGGAAACTAGCTTTTCGTTCAGCCATTGAGCGGAAGTTTAATAAAAACAAGAGAAAAAGTCAAATGATTTAGTTCACTTGCTGGCCCCGCCTGGTGGACGAAGTGAGAACCTATTTTATCAAGGACAGATTCCAAAACCCTGCACTATTTTTCTTGCCGTGGAACTTCATGGCTTGGTACAGCTTCTTAGTTTTTACAACTCTCCATTTTGGTGCTCTATACTCGGGGTCAATCATTCTTATTTCGCCTTTATCTACATAAACCTTATCCAAAACGCAAACATGTCCGCCGACATAACTCGTGCCGAACATTTTCCCCCAATCGAAGCAAACAAAGAAGTCTTTATCGCTATTTGTGATGCGCCCTAAATATTTCTTAAACTGATCAAAATCTTTAAATTCATCAATTAATATCCAATCCAATTTTAGAGGAATACCCATCTTTTTAAAAAGTTTATTTGCTGAAAGTTTTTCTTTTAATTGGGTTCCCCAACCGGCTTTCGGTTTTTTGCCGGTCCGAGGTTTCCAAAACAAAGCTGCATCCCTTTTAGGAACTAAAAGATTCATATTATAACCAATAACTTCAGCAGGAATTAGAGGGATATTATGCCGCAACATTACTATTTGAATACAAGTTGGAACACACAACCATTTCTGTTGCGTCAGTGGCACGTATTTAGAATCAGCAGGAACAACGTCCTTCATGAAAGATGCGTAAAATATATGCTTTTGGGATTTAGAAGTCAAAAAGAAATGACTGACTGAGCCAAAACGGATATAATATACGCATGAGTAAACTTCCTAAAACAGTTACTAAATACTTCTGGGGAGATAATTTAAAGGATTTGAACTGGAAATACCACAAAGACTACATTACAAAAACTATCCTTGAAAAAGGAGACTCACGAGCAATTAGATGGCTTATGGCAAAAATAGGTAAAAACTATATCAAAAAAGTCGCCAAGGAAAAAAGGCTTGAGTCTAAATCTAAGAAATTTTGGCGTTTTTATCTTTCCTGATGTTCACGAATACACTTCCTGCAAGCACAAAGAAGGTTCTTTTTAGTTTAAAGAAAACCAGTACCGTTCAAGATTTCTATTTAAGCGGTGGAACAGGGTTAGCCCTACAAATTGGTCACAGAGAATCTCAAGATTTAGATTTTTTTAGTGAAAAAGATTTTAACGCAGAGCTGCTCCAAAAAGAATTATCAAAGGCCGGCCATTTAGAAAATGTTCAACTTGAGAAAGGCACATTCAATTGTTTTATGGCTGGTATCCAGATCCAATTTTTGTACTACCCATACAAATTACTTGAAGAAAAAATAGGGTGGGAAAACATATTTGTCTCTTCAATACTGGATATTGCTTGTACTAAACTTCTAACCATTTCCTCGCGTGGAAATAAAAAGGATTTCATTGATCTCTACTTTTTATTGCAAATATACACGCTTCCATTCTTATTCGAAAAACTGGAAGAAAAATACACAAATTTGAACTTTGACAAACTTCATATTCTAAAATCCTTGGTCTACTTTGAAGATGCCCAAAAACAACCAGCGCCCCGAATGCATAAAGAAATAAACTGGGAAATAGTTAAGAAAGAAATAAAGAAGAAAGTTAAAGATTTTAAAATCTAACTCAGCTCCGCCTTATGGATTATGATGCTGAGTTAATAAAAACGATGATTTTCGAACTATTGTTTTGTAGGTTTCTGAGCTAAAATTGATAAACTTTTAAGGGTTCTTGAAAATGTTGTTCAAGTTACCTCCAATTAATCTAAAATTACTTCTTTCTCCCCTTTTATATATTGACGAATTAATAAACTAATTAGGGTCTGATAGGCTATTCCATTCCTCTTGGCTTTAGCTTTAACTTTTATCAGGTCTTCTTTCTTAACCCGTAAAGTGATGCTCTTTGTTTCTTGTAGTTCTCGGAAGTTTCTGGCTGCCTCTTGAAACAGTTGTTTGGTACTGTCTAAATCAGAAGTACTGGTAAATTCACCTTTAGACAAGGCGTCTTCTATCTGTTGTTCATATTTGTCAAGCGTAACCTTCATTTTTTTATTCCTCCTTTCATATATTTTTCTGTCAAAATCCTACTAGGGTAAACTGTTTTTAGGAAAACGGTTTTCCTTTTTGGATCTAGTACATAAGGTACAGCATAAACATACTTTTCTCTTTCTATCACTAATATTCTTTGATGAGGATATTTCTGACTACTATGCCTCAAATCATCCAGAATTTTCTTTTTTTCAATTGCCTGTAAAACATCTTCAAAGCATAATCCTCTCGTTTCCTGTAGCAATAAATTTTTCTCTTCGGAAAACTCAATTCTGTAACCCTTATACTTCACAAATGTATTATATAAATCTGTACATACTTTGTCAATACATGTAAGGGGGAACTAAACAATTTCTTCGATTTCAAAAACCTTTGAGAATAATTCTCTATTCATTGCAGTTTTAATGTCCGGAAATTCTTCGGAGTAAACCACGCGGACCGGCTTTTTAGCTCTCAGATATTTAGCTCCCTTTGTACCATTTGAGTTGTGCTCCTTAAGCCTGTTTTCAAGATTCGATGTCATACCACAATAAAGGGAATTATCTGAACACCGTAGGACATAGAAGAAGTATTTCTTTCGACTCGCTATCATGGTTCGATTCCACTCACCACTATAGCTCACTCAAGACATTCGACCCTCGAGGATTTTTATATCCCTTCGTAAACGTTACGCCGCAAGTTTTACATTTTTTGCACTTGGGCCTTTTTCACCATCTACAACATCAAATTCTACGCTTGCTCCTATTTGAAGTTCATCAAAAGTAACACCGCTTAGATCTGTAGAATGGAAGAAAAGATCTTTTTCTTCTCCTTCACGGGAAATAAATCCAAAGCCTTTTTCTGTTTTTGTTTTAACTGTTCCAGTCATAATATTTTTAGTAGATTTATTTAATAAATCTACTTATCCTCCTTTCTTGTTTGGTATTATACCTTTTCAGCGCGAAAAATGGAGTGGGCATCTATTTCTTGTATTCAAAGAGTTAGGTGTCAACACTTTGACTTAGCTCATTCAGCTCCTCGGCCTGGATTCCCTTCACTTCATTCAGGGTAAACTTCTCATCCAGTCCGAAGTGTTTCGTCAAAACTCACCAAATGGTGAGCTTGTCGAACCATGCTCCACCTCGTGGACAACATTAGAACCTATTTTACGGATGTTAGTAATTCCTTTGTACTTCCAACTACAAATTCTGCTGTTTGAATAAGAAATCTATCTATCTCGTTTATGTTTCTTCCCCTGAAAAGTTGTATAAATTAAGTATGGGTAAACTCCAGAACTTTGGCTGGCGAGGCTATTTGATTCCAAGTATTATTCTAATTTCCCTGTTTTCAATCTGGTCTTGAATAGATGAAAGAAATAAGAAATGAAAAAGTATAGTTTGGTTTTTATTACAATCATATTTGCGGCAGGGATTTACCTTTTTTTCTTCTCTCAAAAAAGGATAATACCACCTGAAGAGTACAGATTGAATGTAACTCCTGTCTCTGATCTGAACGAAAGTGAAAAATTGGGAAAAAGAGTAGGCGGCCACTGTTATTTGGCATCAACCACCATGATGCTTAAAAGTTTTGATCCAGCTATCGAATTTTGGCAAGTGGTTGTTGCCAGAGGAAATGCTACCAGTTTTTCTTTTCATTTCCCCAAAGGTAATGAATCGGAAATAAAAGAAGGTCTTGCAGGTAAAGGTACTGCCATGGCACTAAAAGCCATTAAAAATATGGGCTATCAACCCCATGTCAGACTTCAGGGTTTACCAATAGTAAATAAAAACAATTGGTGGGTTCAGATGGCAGCAGAAATAGGCGGAGACGCTAAAACATACTGGTTTGCACCTCCAATGAATGAATACAAATCTGTCATCGCATCAGGAATTCCTTTAGTGGCAGCAGGCTCTCCGTGTTGGCAAGATTACAATGTTATCGAAGGCTATACCAAAGATGAGCTTTTTGTGGTTGTTCCCGATCCTGATGATCAAGATAAAATCGATCCAAAGATGTCCTGCCCTATCGGAGTTGGGCTGCAGTTCGAGGTTTTTTGGGCAACACCTCAGGACAAACAATTACATCACTCGGAAATTTTTACCGACATGAAGTCATACGCTCAAGAAGCTCCAGATAAAATGCTTATGTATGCCAATTATCTGGAAAAAGGTAGTTCAATCGTTAATTTTGAAATTGAAAGACTTTACCTTGCCAGATTTTTTGCCGCTAAATATCTTGAGGAAAGCGGACATAAAGAATTAGCTGGGGGTTATAAAAAATCAGCCGCTTTGTTTGAGGAACTTACACAATTTGTTCCTTCTGATGCCAATGCGCATAAAGAGAAAATTATTAAAACCATAAAGGAAATTGCCGACAACGAGGAATCTCTACTGAGTAAATGGCAAACTCTTTAATGTGTCCGGCTATCATCCCATCCATTAGAGACTTCAAATGCTCGCCCGATGGGACAATTTTCGAACTGAATTTATCTGAGATTATCTTTTTTTCTTGGGATTTTGTACGTAATAATCCTTTGCCTTTCAATAATCAAGCTGGGAGGAAATTAAGAGGAAAAAACACCCTTCTTAATATATTCCTTAATTAAGGATTGGTAAGGAACATTGGTTTCATTTGCTTTTTCTTTAAGACGATTCAAAAGATACTCAGGAATACGAATTGAAATCGGCCTAGTGGTAGGTTTAAGGTTTGGAAAACTCACTCTTTCAAAATCAGATGACTCAAAATACTCGGATAAATCCAAGTTCCACCAAAACTCCCTTTCCTCATCCTCATCTTTAAATTTTGGGATTTTAAGTGGTTTCTTCATATAATTGCACCTCCTTTTTGTTAATATATCTGGCTGAAATTATCCTAACTTTCTTATTCCTTTTAGTAAAAGCAACATATAACAACCTATCTTTTTTCGTTTTACCTAAGACAATAAACCTCTCTTCTTTTTGCGAGTGTAGTTTATCCTTCAATATAACTTTACCTTCATCTAAAAAAACTTCCTCCGCTTCTTTGTCTTCTACTTTGTGCTTCTTGTTTTTCCCAATGTTACCTTCGTCCCACTCAAACTCCAAAACCTCTTTAACAACTCGCATGTATATACTGTATTATACAAACTTATTGAAAAGAAATCAATAGTAAAAGAAAGAACAGAAGAAGAGTTTTGAGTCGATATTTTTATAAGTGCTCCGCCTGGTGGACGAAGTGAGAACCTATTATTATTCCTCTGTCGTATAATAAAACACAATGAAATTTAATAAAGACGACTACACTTTAAGTTTTTTGGCCCATGGAGTCAGTATTTTTGTAGCAGATATACATGTAGATGTATATAAAGAGCTTAAAGTTCTATTTCTTATTGATAATGGGATTTTTAAACAATATTTCACAAATAAAGCTTATGAAGCAGCTTTAGACCGTGGTTTAAATTTCTATAGCGATAAAAATGCATTCAAAAACTACAGGAAAGCTTTAAAACAGCACTGCGACAAATTTGAAAAGTTCTTTATAGAAAAGATCAAAGGGAAAAACCGGCTGACACTTGAAATCGTACGAACATTTTTCGCCTACACCATTAAGCTCTGCAAAGATTACACGTACATGAATGTTGAGTTTACAGATAAGGCCTTTGCAAACCAGGAAGATAATCCAATAGTTAAGAAGAACCTGTCTGGCGTTGCAGAGTTTAAAGAATGGGTACGTTCGTATATGGATAAAGTTTTATTTGAACTGGATGGATATTTAAATGAGCTTTTTGAAATACTCAGCAAACAATTTGAGCTTAAATCGTATGTTTTTCATAATTTAACACAACGAGAAATAATGGACCTTTATGATGGAAAACAGCCTAATGGTGATATTGCTTCTAAAAGACAGGAAGCTTTTGTTATTAACTACAACCGGCAGTATTTATACGAAGGAGATAAAGCTGAAGCAATAATTAAAATGTTTAGAGATAATGTGTCCGGAACACATTCTGTAACAGGTAGGATTGCTAGTTCAGGCAAAGCAGTAGGCCCTGTTAAAATTATAAGTGTAGATTATGCTGACCTTGGAATTCTTCACCAGGAAATTGCCAGAATGAATAAAGGAGATGTTCTCATTGCCGAAACAACTTCACCGGAACTAATTCTGGCATGTAAAAAAGCTGCTGCAATTGTCACAGATGTAGGTGGGCTTTTATCTCACGCGGCAATCGTGAGTCGTGAATTCGGGATACCTTGCATCGTTGCGACCGGAAACGCTACCAAAGTATTTAAAGATGGAGATATTGTTGAAATCAATACTGAAAAAGGAACTGTAACAAAAATTAAATAACTGAAGCTAATCTATTCCCGTTGTTGGACACGCTTAGAACTTTTGATTACAAACACTAGGACTATTTTGCTATGTCTTTTAATACTGCATCATTCTTAACTACTCCCCAGTCGGCATAACTATTAGTACTAAACCTTTTATAAACTTCATCAAGAACTCCTAAGAGTTTTGCAAAGTACAAATTGATAGTAAAACCATGCCCAACCACTAAAATTTTCTTTGCCTCGTAATTTCTGTCGAGCTCGTCAATTTTTGCTGAAAATCTATTTAAAGCATGAGCCGCTGTCTCCCAACTATCTACTGAATTATCTAAATTTTCCAAACACGCCTTTACCGATTCTTCGTACTTATAGGGTTCCATAAATCCACCTTTGTCCCTATTGAGTTCACTGATTTCCTCAGCCTGAACGATATCTAGCCCTAATTTATCAGCAATGGGTTGTGCGGTTCTATAAGCCTTTTCCTCTGTAGAAGAAACTATGATATCTACATCATCAAATACACCTTCTTGTGCTAGTTTTTTAGCTTGTTCTTCCCCCTTATCTGAAAGCGTCCACTTACTGATGGGTACACCACTATCTCTTTTTGTTTGCCCATGTCTTAAAAAGTAAAAGGTGTTGTTCATGAAAAAAGTATATCAGAGGAAAAACTTTGCTCCCCAGCCCACGTCACATTATAAACTCTAATGTCTTAGAAAAAGCCCTTGGAAAAATCCTGGACGCTTTCTCCGACCTCAACCATGTGATGCAATTAAAACTGAGGTGGGATGAAATTAAGAGGTTGCAATCAAAATCTACTTTAATTCTTGCGAGTTAAATCCACCTCGTGGACAACATTAGAACCTATTACCTACAAAATTAGAAAGTAACGACCTTATCACAAGTGCTGATTAAATTATATAACTCTGCCATACCACCTATTGGACAGGTTTTGTCACCCTCCTGATGTCGAAGGGCCATACACGTTTCACAAGCGAGGATTTCTCCTTTTCTTGACTCAAGAAAAGTATCAACCTGTTTTTGAATATCAAACTTCTTATAGCTAAATTTAAGATATTCCACACCCTCACCGATGAGAAAAATACTAACATTATCTCCACTGTTAAGAGCAAGATTTCCAAGTCTAAAAGCGTTCCAGTTTTTTTCTGCGTTGTTGGTGGAGAGGATAATAGCAAGTTTCATATTTTGCTCCTAATCTAGTGTATTTTACACCAAATATAACTTTAAGCTTATTACCGTTAGTTTGAAGAGGAATCCGAAGAAATCCGTAGAAATTGCTCCTCGGCCTGGATTCCCTTCACTTCATTCAGGGTAAACTTCTCGTCCAGTCCGAAGTGTTTCGTCAAAACTCACCAAATGGTGAGCTTGTCGAACCATGCTCCCCGACCTGGACTCGAACCAGGAACCTGCCGATTAACAGTCGGACGCTCTACCGATTGAGCTATCGGGGAATGTGTCTTTTTATAAATTCCCGACCTCTATAACTTTTTAATTGTTTCTCTCTCTTTAAAGCCTGAGTGCGATCTAAAATCTGCTCACTATAAATTAAAATCCACTCACCATCAAGCCTAGCAGTATAACTATTCTTAAACTCCCTTTTATTGTGTAAATCTATTCTAGTCTGTAAATCCTTAGTCTGCCCGATATAAATTTTGTCATGTTTTCTGTTATATAGGGCGTACACATAATACATCAATATAAAGTGCGCTCTACCTCCGCCAGCTGGCGGATGAGCTATCGGGGAATATTAAAGTGCAGAGGAATTTTAACATTGTTTGATTGCTGATTCAATTTCTCCACCTCCGAGGAGTCAGAGCCCACCTCGGAGGTGAGTGTGTATTCAAGTTGTTTTTTTTTGATTTTTTAGGTAGTATTTAGCCTTAACCACATAATGGAGAGAAAAATCCCCGGAACACTTGAGATGAATCCCTTTAAGCATGCTTTTGCCGAAGTTATATTATGGTGGAAAGTGAGAAAGGGATTAACCATCAAGGGGGCCGAGAATTTGGAAGAGGCAAGAAAGCTAAAGATGTCCGGGGCCGCTCTTATCTTTTTACCAAACCATTTGAGTAATTTCGACGCGCCGATTCTTGATTATTCACTTAGGAAACTTGGGTACACAGAAATAGCCGGTTGCTTATATAACGTACAGGGTTCGGTACTTAGCCGTAATCTAATAACTAAAATTCTGGTAACTTGCTACAATGTTATCCCGATCCCCGCTCACAGAATCGAAGCTAAAGATGTAGAAAAGCGAAGGAGAGAAAAAAGCCGAGCCCACAATGCTGCCAAGACAGTTTACCGTACAAATAGGGCCCTGTGTAATTTTGTCCAAGGTACAAGAAGTGAGGATGGCAAGTTAGATCCGGAAAAAGTTAATCCAAACAACGAAGACTACCTTGAAATGGCCGAAAATACTTGGATTGTCCCTGTCGGTATTTCGGGAAGTGAAGGAGTACTTAAAAAACGCAGTTTTTGGCCGCATAAACACCCGGTCACAATTAATTTCGGAAAACCGGTATCTGCTAAAGAGTTAATAGAGAAAGCTACATTGACATTGACAGATCTTGAAAGGGAAGAAGATCCTGAAAAGGTAAAGAGATTAATTATGGCAGATATTATGGGGCGAATTGCCGCGCTCTTACCCGAAGAATATAGATAATCCTAATTTGAAAATTTAGAATTTAAAAAATTGATTGAAAATTTAGAATTTAAAATTGAAAATTTTTGACCTAAGGGCATAGAAAGCAAGAAAACCAAGACTAGCTAACGATATTCCCAACCCCAATTTAAACGTCCAGGGATCATAATAAAACCTTACCAGATGTTCGCCGGGGATTAAGGGCACTGCCCGGAAAGTATAATCTGCCCGAAGAACCGGAGTTTCTTCTCCATCAACCTGAGCTTTCCAGCCGGGGTAATAATTATCGGAGAGGAAAAGTAGCTTTGGCTGATCGGATTGGGTTTTGACGACTACTTCCTGCGGTTTGTAGCTGATGATTTCGGCGCTTCCAGGCCCGTATTGGGCGGAGATCGGAGAAGGTTTTTCCAGAATCAAAACATTGCGAAAATCAAAATCATCGCTCAAAAGCTTTTGCGGAATTAACTTTCTCCTTGCAATATCGGCTTCCTTTTGACTTAGCCCCGTGGCATCAATCTGCGGCGGACCTTCATAATTTGAAGCCAGAAACGCCCGTGGTATAACTTGCTGATTTTCAAAAACCGCAAACCCGCTACTTTCAAAAACCTTTTTGAAATTTTGCTCCTCGACAATAGGTGCAGCTTCCCCCGTTGCAATCAAATATTTGACTCCAATTATATCCAAAAGTCTCTTTCTATTTTTGTTGCCCATAATTTCTTCAACTTTTCCAATTGTTCCTAAGTCCGCATCGGATCTTTGCTTGTAATCGTCAAGATTATTACCCTGCATCGCAAAAGTAAATTCTGAATAGTTGCGATTATTCAAAGAATCGTAGCCTTCGGGCCAAAAAATGGCATATTGGCTTGCAAAATTATTGCTAAAAGTATCCCCGCCAATCGCCCATGATCTGAAGTAAACCTGATTTTTTTGGATAAATTCTAAAATGGGTGTTTTCGGAAAGATGGTCTCTCTTTGGACAAAAGAGAAATATTTTTGGCTAAAGTAAAAGATGTGAAGAAAAGAAATTATTATGATGCCAATAATTGTTAGACTTTTGGCCCTATTGACATAGGTTGCGAAAATTATCAAAAACGAACTTGCCCCAAAAGCCAGAAGCGGAACTACCAAATTTCTCAAAGCAACGACCACGTTTTTAGCTGATGTAAAGTTGCCCTGATTAAAAAAGGGGAGGTTGAAAAATTTAATACTAATAAGAACAAAGATTATTGTCGCGTAGACGAATCCAAGCGACAAAATCACTTTAATTATTTTTTTGTTCCGTTCAGCTAACCACTTCTGGCAACCGATTGCTGCCAAAGTCGCAAGACAAAAAGCAGGTATGAAAAGAATTCTGTTGGCAATTGAAGTTGAAAGGAAAGGGATTGGCAGGGAGAGAAAGAGTCTGGAAGTTGGCAAATCTAAAGTTGTTGAGGCAGAAGCTAAGGCAAAGACAGCCAAAAATGTAACTAATTTATCTCTGTTCTTGGTAAAAATCACCCAAAGCGCGAAAATTAAAGGAGTAATACCGACAAACAGAATCCCTTCATAATATTGGGCAACCCCACCTCTGAAAAAGTTCCAGGTAGCCGGATGACCGAAAAAATCAGGGGCGAGGAGGGTTAGTAGAGATTCAATCGGTAGCAGAAACTGAAAAAGAGTCTCACGTAAAGTAATACTGGCGCGCGCTGAATTGAAATAGAGCTCGGCTGAGGGCAAAAGCTGGATTGCAGAAATTCCTGTCCCTAGCACAAACGCACCGATAATTTGCAAAAAGGTTGTTAAACGCGCAAAGATCTTTACTCGCTCCCGAAATTGCCATAATCTAAAGACCAAATATGCAAAAGAGAAAATCAATAAGTAAATTGTCGTTTGCATATAACCGCCGAAAAAGGAAAAGGCAGTAGATAGAGAAATAATGGCTAAATAGACACCCTTGGAAACACTCCCGGAGTGTTCTTGAGATATCGGCTTGATTTCACTCCGGGAGTGAAGATTAGGTAAGGGATTTAATAACTTTTCAATTGAAAACAATATTAATGGTAGCCAGATAATTGAATGGGGTGACATAATTACTTCCTCTCCCCAAGTCAAAATAAAGGGACTAAAACCAAAAGTGATTGCTCCAAACAAACTGGCCAAAGTCGACAATCCACTAGTGTCATTCCGAACTCGTTTCGGAATCTTAATACTGGATCCTGAAGCAAGTTCAGGATGACGATTGTTTATTCTTAAATTTTTCAGGAAAAGAAACATAAAGAAGGAAGCTAAGATCATCGGGGTAATTCTCAAAAGATGCCAAAATTCAATCTGAGGCAAAATTAAACCAAAAATATTCAAAGGATAAAAAACCGCGCTTTGAAAATCGGCCAAATGTGGATGGCCGGAAAACGCATAAGAATTCCAGAGAGGAGGATTGAAATTCTTAAACTGGTCAAAAGTTATTTTATAGAAAGGGAAATAAATTCGTAGTTGATCCCAGCCTGTCGGCTTGTACGGCAAATTCTCGCCGTATAATCTGTAAAACGAAACTAAAAGGTTGCCGTTAAGGTTGACTTTTCCTAAAAAAACCGGCCAGAAAAGCGAGAAGGATAAAAGAGTAAATAAAATAAAGATAGACCTCATCCTACTGGCCTACTATCCTACCAGCCTTGGGACCTAAAATAGAGTCCCAGGGTATGGGCGTTGGTTCTCTTTTCTTCGCTCATAATTCGCTCAGAATAAAGTATAGATAAATGGAGCAACACCGGTTGTTTGGGCAAATACCAAAAGGATGACAAATAGAAAAAAGACTAGCACAAATGGGATTAAAAAAAAGAGTTTGATCTGCCAGAGAAATCGTATCAACTCGCGAGCTAATTTCAAACTTTTGTTCACCTTAGGGAAAAACGCAGTTTTAATGAGGCAATGAACAACAAAATAAAACCAAAGATAAAGAAGAAGTCTGTCAGTTTTACACTTTGAATTAGTCTTGGGTCCGGTAAAAATAAATCCAAAATAAGCGAGAGTGTAAAAGAAAGCATTCCTAGCGCAATTAATATTTCACTCCAGGCAAGTTTACCGCCACGAAGTCTATAGGCATTATAGATTGCCGAGGCGCAAATGAGTAAGGCGATAGCAGCGGCTGTTGTTGAAATTGTCATTAACTAATTCAATTGTCTCCGCCAGTTAACGGATTGTCAAATGTCACAAATAATCCCGTAATTTCTTTGCTCGCGTCGGATGCCTCAGCTTTCTGATGGCTTTGGCTTCAATTTGGCGAATCCTTTCGCGGGTGACTCCAAATTCGCGGCCGACTTCTTCAAGTGTTCTCTGTTTACCGTCTTCCAGACCAAAACGGTATTCTAAGACTTTAGCCTCCCGGGGTGAAAGGGTCGAAAGCATCTCGCGGATATGATCTTTAAGAAGTGCCTGGGTCGCCTGGTCGGTCGGACTGGCGGAGACGTCCTGGATAAAATCTCCAAGGCGGCTATCTTCCTCTTCGCCGACTGGCGCTTCCAGAGAGGCCGGTTCTTGGGAAACTTTGATAATTTCTCGAATTTTATCCGTGCCGACACCCATTTCAAAAGCGACTTCTTCCGGAGTCGGCTCGCGGCCTAATTCCTGCATCAGTTTTCTGGAAATACGGTTAAACTTATTAATCGTCTCGACCATATGAACGGGGATTCTAATTGTTCTTGCCTGGTCGGCTATGGCCCGAGTGATCGCCTGTCTAATCCACCAAGTGGCATATGTTGAAAACTTATAGCCCCGGCGCCAGTCGTATTTGACAACGGCCCGCATCAGACCAATATTGCCTTCCTCAATTAGATCAAGAAGGGTTAAGCCCCGGTTAACATATTTTTTGGCAATGGATACAACTAAACGTAAGTTTGCATTAATTAACCTTTCTCTGGCTTTTCTGTCACTCTTTTCAACTCTTTTGGCCAAGGCGACTTCCTCTTCATAGGTCAAGAGAGACACCCTGCCGATTTCCCTGAGGTACATTCTTACCGGGTCGGAAAGATAGCCTTCGCCCATTGCTGCCAGATCTTCGAGTTCTTTTTCCAGTTCGGAAACAGATTTAGAAACGTCGCTGGTGTCAACCTCAGTTGTGTCAAAAACATCTATTTTCTCTTCAATTAGTTTGAAGTAAAGATCATCGACCTGGTCAATGGCGGTTTCGGGCATGGGAAATATCGCCAAAATCTCATCCTGAGTCACAAAACCCTGGTCCCGGCCCCTTTTAATAAGTTTGCGGATTTCTGCCTTAGTATCGATTTTCTTTTCAACCGGCGCTTTTTGGGGCGATTCGCTCTTAACCGGCAAAGGTAACTTTTTTCTCCTGTTCATATATTCATCTTCTCCAAATTTTCCGTTAACTTATCGAATTTCTTAGTTAAACTCGTAAGCTCACGATTTAAATTTTTTTCCTGGGCAATCTTAAGCTGGTGCGCAATTGCCGAAAGTTGCCTTTTCAGAGATTTTTGCTTTATTCTTTTTGCGACTTTGACAAGTTCTTGTACCCAGCGTTCTTTCTCGCTAAAAGCCGGGCTAACTGACACCAAATATAAAGTATCGACAAAGCCGCTAAGCTCTTTTGGCAAGTTAGTCAGTAACTTTTTAAAATTTTGACCGCTTTGGCGACGACGCGAGGATTTAATTATATCACGAGCCCATTTCCAAAAATGGGCAGCTTGCTTGTTTTCAAAATCGACAGGTAAAACGGGTATATCCACTGGGCTGATAATATCGTCTCGCGAAATATAAAGTGCCAGAAAATATTCTTCCAAACCAATTGCACTTTTATTTTGAGAAAGGGATGAAGGGGCTTCCTGATAAATTTCGCTCGTCTTCTTTTCCACTGCTTGGGCTACTAAATTGACATCAAGATCGAGACCTTTGGCTAGTTTGTCGATGTAATGTGCCCTGACTAAATCATCAGAGATTTTAGCCAAGATTGGCAGGATCTCGCGGCCGATTTTCTTTTGGCCTTCCGCTGTTTGAGGATCGTAGCGTGAAAGTGCCGACTCGATAAAATAATTATAAATATTTTGAGCATTGCCGATTGCCTTTTTGAAACCGGCGGGGTCTTTTTTACAAAACTCGTCAGGGTCTTTGTATTTAGAAAGCCTTACCACTTTGACATTGACTCCTGCCAAATCCAAAAGTTCAATGCCCCGTCTGGCGGCTGCATCCCCGGCAAGATCCGTATCAAAACAAAGCGCAACGTTTTCTGTGGCCCTTGAAAGCAAAGCCACCTGTCTTTCAGTTAAAGCAGTACCTTTGGAGGCAACCGCATTGGTAATACCGGCCTGATGTGATGAGATAACATCAAATTCTCCTTCGACTAATAATGCCTGATTTTTTTCCTTAATTGCTCCTCTGGCTACGTCCATGCCAAATAGCAGGGAACCTTTGTTAAAAATCGGAGTCTCGGGGCTATTAATATATTTTGCTTCTTTTACCGAGTCACTAAGGAGTCTCGCCGAAAATCCCAAAATGGTGCCGCGACCATCTTTTAATGGGAAGATGATGCGATTTCGAAACCGGTCGTAATAACCTTGCCTGCTACCCCTTGCGATAATCAAACCGGCCATGGCGATATCGGCAAGACTATATCTGCGTTTTGTCAAAAGCTGGGAAACTGTTTCCCACCCGGCAGGGGCAAAACCAAGGTCAAATTTTTCCCAAAGACTATTTTTGATGCCTCTTGAGCGCAAATAATCTCTGCCTTTTTGACCAACAGGATGTTTATTTAAAAGATGGGCGTAAAATTTGGCGGCTAGATTATTTATCGATATCAATTTCTCTTTTGTTCTGGACGCTTCTGTGGGTGCGAACGACTTAAGTTTGACCCCTACTCTTTTGGCCAGTTCTTCCAGAGCCTCCCGAAAATCCCAGCCTTCGATTTTCTCCAAAAAAGTAAAGACGTCGCCTGCCTCACCGCAGCCAAAACATTTGAAAACTTGTCGCTCAGGGGAAATCATAAACGACGGGGTTTTCTCGCTGTGAAACGGACAAAGCCCGGCAAAATTTCGCCCGGCTTTTTTTAGAGGAAGATACCCGGAAATTAGTTCAACTATATCAACCTTAGTCTTAACTTCGTCCTTCTGATCCATTGTCGACGACCTCAATAATTCCTTTGTGCCCCTGGGCCGATTCGAACGGCCAACCTCTTCCTTCGGAGGGAAACGTTCTATCCGTTAAACTACAGGGGCCTTACTCCTGCTGACTTCTTCGCGAACCTCATCGATCCTTATACCATATTGATCTTGTAATCTCTGCTTTATGTCATTCATAATAAGAATTATCTTTTTATCGGTCGCGACTTGTCTTTCAATTCCGAATCGTTCCGATGCAAATACTCTACCTTGATATTGTCTTGTTTGCTGTTCGATTAAATCACCAAGTTGATCAAACCTTATAAGGTTTCCGTCTTCAGTTTTTCTTCCCATATTATCAGCAAACAACAAAACCTGTTGGCCAAGCGTTAGTTGATTTATATTCGTAATATTTCCTCCTCTACCAAATAACTGCTTTTCTGGAACTTGTTTTCTTCTCACATCTTCCCTGACACCAAGTCTTAACAACAGTGATTCGCCAACAAGATTTGTTCTGAAGTAACGATGGGGAGAAATTAAACGCCCGATATCATGAATCATACTCAAAGCCTCCAATTCATGGGGATTCACTTGCAAGCCTTTACTTTGAAGCCTTTTTCCAAAAATTCGCGCGAATCTACCCGCCAAATCAATGTGCTCCCAGTATGATGGCAAAAGCTGGGGATGAGGATCCTGTTTGTATTTTTCAAAAAATTCTCCAACTCTAGAAACATCGTCTTGCCTGAATTCTCTTTCTTGAACTAATGCCGTTTGTTCAAATATATGTCTGCCGATTTCAGCTAATCTTGCCAATCGAAGTCTCGTATCAGCCCGCTCTTCATGCAATATTTCTGCGGTTTGTACCATAAATTCCAAATCGATGCAGCGGTGAGGGAGGGATGTACGCTTCGCGTAGAATAGTGCCTTCCAGTTGCACTATTTACGAACCCTCGCCACCTTCGGCGGTGGGAGTGGGATTCGAACCCACGATGACGTTGCCGCCATACGGTCTTTCCAGGACCGCCAGTTCAACCGCTCCTGCATCCCACCGTATTCAATATTCAATTTTCAATTTTAAATTCTCAATTCTCGTTTTTGCTTTTCCCCATAACTCTTTTGTATCTTTAAACGTCAACTTCTCCTCAACTTTATCAATGGGCAACCAGACTTGATCCGAAACCTCAAAAGCAGTCGTTGCTTCACCTTCCTTAATATATTTCATCAAGTAGAAGGCGACTGTTTTTAAAACGCGTTCACCTTCCTCATAATAAAAGTATTTAGTTTCTCCGACTCTCTCGATAATTTCCGCCTTAACTCCAGTCTCTTCTTCGACTTCTCTTAGTGCAGTCTGCTCCTCAGATTCATAAATTTCCCGATGTCCTTTGGGAAAATCCCAACCTTTGTGTCCCGAATGTTGAGTAACGAGAATTTCCCATCCGGGTTTATCCTTTCGGATCGAAGATCTCCTCGAGTCTGAGCGACCTCGGAGTCGAAGACCTGAGCGAAGCCCTGTACCAGACTGTACGGGGCGAAGTCGAAGACCCTGAGTGTAATCGAAGGGTCGAAGGACTATTCCGCCAGCGCTAAAAATTCTCTTAATCGGCATGTTTGCCCGATTTTATCATTTTTAGAGAAATTTTTACTTAGGAATTTTGTCTACCGTTTTCCGTGAAGGCCCATGGTTTTTGCTTTTGCTTTTCTTATGGATTCATATCCGGTTATTTCAGATAGAAATTTATCAGTAGTAACCAAGGATGAAGCATTACCCTGCATTTTTGCGCGAACATTCTTGACTAAAACTCGCCTGATCAGCTCTTCGATATCAGCCCCACTCATCCCTTCAGTTTTGGCAATCAGGCTTTGCATATCCAAATCATCTGCGAAGAGTTCTCTACCTGCAATTTCTCTTGCTTGTTGCATTTTAATTTCAAAGATCACTCTCTTCTCAGCATCGTTAGGATTAGTAACTTCGATCAATAAATCAAATCTGCCCGGCCGCAGCAGTGCAGGGTCGATGGCGTCCAGTCTATTTGTTGCACCGACAACCACAATATCCCCGTTTCTTTCCTCAAGCCCGCTTAATTCGGTTAATAAAACACTGACTATTCTACTGGTGGCTTCTGAGGAATATTGTCTTTGAGCTGCCAGTGCGTCAATCTCATCAAATAGAATTACGACCGGTGCATCTTGACGGGCTTGTTTAAATATTTCCGCAATCAGTCTTTCAGATTTTCCATACAAATGATGAATAACATCAGAAAGTCTCACAATATAGATATTTGCCTGGGCTTCTCTAGCTAAAGCCTTCGCAAGCATTGTTTTCCCTGTTCCCGGCGGGCCATAAAGCAAAACTCCTTTTGGTGGCCGTGTTCCTTCTTCTTGAAAAGCATCAGGATTTGTAAGAGAATAAGCGATTACTTTAAGCTCATCCTTAGCTTTTTGTTGCCCTCCAATATCATCAAAAGAGATATCAGGTCTTTTTTCTAAAAGTATCCTATTTCTGATATCTGCGACTAGACTTTCATCATCAAGTAAACCTGCAGCGGTAAGTGTTTGAGTTAATGATTTCTCCAATGTTTTGTTTTGAGGCTCTGTACTTTTTGGAGGAGCTAGAGATAATGTTTTAGAAGGTGAAGGACACCCCCCTGCCTTATATATAGAATCAGCAACTAATTTTAAGAGTTGGGCGAAATCGCTATATCTTTGACTGAAAACGTTAACATCACTCTCAGGAGAGCCATGGAAATGCAAACAATAAGCCTCAGTCATCAGCGGCCGGTTAAAGTGATGAAGAACGTAGGAATCCCCCCGGTCTGTCGAGGGTATAGCCTTCGTGATACGAATTAGACCAGCTTCTTTATCAAATTCAACACTAAAGTCCGTGATATTTAATCTTTTTTTTAATTCTTCTCTAATTTTACCCAGTTCTAACTTTCTTCCTCGATTCCTTTCTGATGGAAATGCAACTGGAATGGCTAAACTATCACCAAGTGATATTGGTGGACCAGAGAATGGTGTGTCTTGATGGGGAACAAAAATCGCACTCATTTCATAATCAAGGTCTTGTGGATTGTAACTAACACCGGCACCTATGGTATCCAAAACTTCATCTTGCGTCTCAATTCCTCCGAGATGGAGTGAGGTCTCAAAATTGCCAGTTATTCCTTTACTGGCGATGTTGTGTCGTATTCTTAACCAGTTAAAGATAACGTCGGCGCCTTCGGCTTTTACCGAAAATTCCCCTGGAGTACCTGGGGTTTCTTTTCCTCTTGCCATATTAAATGAGAATTATATCAGATTATAGGATAATCTCAAATTTTACTTCTCGGAAGTATAAATCTCCTACCAGCTGAAGTGTGAATACCTGTAGATAAAAATTCGTTTTATCGCCATAACTCGCTGATTTTACCATCTTTGGGGGAAGTGCTACTATTAAATTGATGAGAAAAGGTGTTACCCTCATCGAACTTTTAATAGTTATTTCCATTCTGGTTATACTGGCGGTCATCTTCGCAATGGTATTCATAGGTCCCGCGGCCAGGGCCAGAGATAGCGGCAGACTCTATGATTCAGACAGGTTAAGGAAAAATCTGGAGATTTATCGCTCTGAGAATGACAAGTACCCGGAGTCAGATGAATGGAAAAAGTTGGAAGACGATGCCAAAGACCGGGGACCTTTTTACAGCGCGATGATTACCTATCTCAAAAATATTCCCCAGGATCCCCTCTATGATAAAAATGAAGATTATGGCTTCTATTACAAAACAACCAACAATGGTGATTGTTACAAAATCCACATCGAAATGGAAAAACGAGATCCTTATGAAATCTCCGGAGCTTGTGGCGGCGATATTGCCTATGTTGCCCCCGCACCATCCGGCGGTGGACCATCTTCATCTCCAGGACCATCTGGGGGAGGAGCATCTACTTCTCCAGGACCATCAGGCGGAGGAAGCAGTCCGAGTCCCTCGTCCACACCTGCGCCACCTTGCCAGTTGCCGCCGGGGTATGCTTTATCTTTTGCGCCGGGAGTTGATGATAGAGTCCATGTACCTTCGTCTGCAAGCCTAAATATTACCGAAGATCCAGGACTTACCCTGGAATTCTGTGTCAAGGCTTCAACTAACGGCTCATCATTCAAGTATGTCATCGATAAATGCGCCGATGATATTGGAGGTTATTGTTATGCATTTACGGGGACAAGCCCCGCATATGAGGGTGTGCAATGTCCTACTGTGGTCTTTGGAGGTGATTATCAGCCAAATGGGATGTGGCTTACATGGAGCGAAACTTGCCAAACAGGACCGGATATTGGTACCTGGACCCACTTGGCAATTACCTATGATTCTTCGCATAATCTAACGATGTACAAAAATGGCATGGTAATCGATTCGGGTACTCTCGGTTCCCTGGATATTTCCCTCCCTTCAGGTGGAACTCCGCCGTCCTCACCTGAACCTAAAATACTACCTAGTCTACCCAAGGATCTTGATATAGGATGGAACATGAAAGATGCTATATTAGATGAAGTCAGAATATACGCAAAAGCCTTGCCGCCAAATTTAATCGCAGCCCATTCTGCCAGTGATTATTCCCAAGATAGCACTGGTTGCAGCGGCAGCTGCGATTTGCGGGGTGCCTGGCACTTCGATGAAGGCTCGGGAACAACTGCTATTGATTCTTCAGGTAACGGCAATACGGGAACATTGATCAATAACCCGACTTGGGTTAGTGCGCCATAAAACTTATGAATGCAAAAAGAGATTTAAAACCTGCTTTTTTAAGTGTATTAGTTATTATATTGCTCCTCGTTATCATAATCGCGGGGACAGTTGTAGCCGTCATTTTTTTGAAAGACAACTCGACTGACGATAAATCGGTAGTTAAAAAAGAATCTAAAATACAATTACGTGAAGTAGAATCTTGGCCTAGATCATCAGAATAACTTACTCTCCGACCAGTTCTTCTACCTCTTTTTTACCTTTTGCGTTCTCTTTAACTTGCTCGCGGTCAAGCATAAGAAGTAAAGTTTCAAACTCGCCGACATGGGTTTTTTCTTCTTTGGCAATATCCAGAAAAACTTTTTTAATTTTTGCGTTAGTTGTTGCCGCAGCTAATTGTTCATAAAGACTAACGGCATCAAGTTCCGCAATCATCCCAACTCTTAAAACCTCCCGATCCAAATGTGCCTTATTAACTTTTGCGAGATTAACAGGGATTGTCGATAACATCTTTTGCACCTCCCTCCGGTTAAGGATTAAGTATTAAGGATAAAGGATAAATTTATGAGGACGGAAGCCTTCATCCTTAGAACATTGTTAAGATTAGATTTTACCAGACTTGGGGAGTTCATTTTTTCAATAAATGATATGCGCCAAGACCTACTAAGGCAAAAACGGCAACGGTCATTGATATTCTCGGATCAAACATGGCGGAAATTAGCACAAAAAGTGCTGCTGCTATAGAAATTATGCCTTCTATTTTATTACTCATATCAAGTGACAAGTCTAACTTGCCAGCCGAGTTTGACTCGGCGGAGGGTAGAGGATTCGAACCTCTGTAGGCCTTACGACCCGCGGTTTTCGAAACCGCTCCGTTTGTCCACTCCGGCAACCCTCCAGTTAACTCTGAATCTAGCGACGGGCGCGCCCAAAGGGACTCGAACCCCCAACCGCAACCTCCGCAAGGTTGTGCTCTATCCAATTGAGCTATGGGCGCTTATCGTCATGCAATTATATCAAGAATCAACAGTTCATTTGAAATTTGAAATTGGAAATTCTAGTCAAAGTTTATCCGCTTTTGAAGAGTATGGGCCCACTTATCAAAAAGGGTGTGCACCGGGCCGGTATGATAGTGCAGGTGTTTCTCAATTAAATCCAAGAGCGTCCTTTCGGAAACTTTTGTTAAAAGAATAATTAAGCGCGTTGGGAAATGAAGTTCTGTTTGCACTATCAAAAGCCGGTCATCACCTTTCCTGTCAAACCAAAAAGAATCCAGCTCCTCCCACAAAAAAGCCCGCCCGCCGGAGATTATTCCCATATTTGTTATCTTGTGCTCAATAACTTGGGGTGCTACCGTTGCCAAAACATAGACAACAAAAACTACAGCAATAATTACACCAACCAGGAAAAACTCGCCAAAAGCAATGGCCGCCAAAACAAAAATCAGTCCGTATAGAGCAACTTTGGTGAAATACTTCCTAGACCGGCTCTTGAAAATCCGCTCCGGAGATTTCCAGGTAATAAGTGCTTTTGCCTCAAGAGCCGCTTCATGTTTGGCATCTAATTCTTCTTTGGAAAGAATCCGGCCTGTGTGGTGATCTATATGATGAGTGCTCTTTCTGAAGTTTGGCATTACATTTTGATTATAGCAAAGATTCTGATAAAATTTAGCTTGCAATAATCAGGAGGAGTCGCATAGCTGGTCCATTGCACGGGTTTGCTAAACCCGCGAGCCTCAATTGGCTCACGTGGGTTCGAATCCCACCTCCTCCGCCAAGGAGGCGTCGCATAGTGGACTAGTGCGGTCGTCTTGAAAACGACTACCGAGGAAACTCGGTCGCAGGTTCGAATCCTGCCGCCTCCGCCCTTCGACAAGTCATTCGACTCTGAGGGATGAGTCCTCAGGCTCAGACTCGAAGAGCTCAGGACGTCGGCTTGAGATTGGCGAAGTTTGAAGAGAGGATGAGAAGTTTACCCTGAGGAATGAAATGACGAAGGGAATCCTCCCGCCTCCGCCCTTACCCAAGCGCGACGGCCATGGCCCAGACTTGTCCGGCTCCGGCTTTTTTCAGAACTTTGGCACACTCGGCCATTGTTGCCCCGCTGGTAAAAACATCATCAACTAAAATTATATTCTTGCCGCTCACTCCGGTAATAATTTTACGAAGAGCAAATGCTCCTTTGACATTTTCTTTACGATCTTCTCTGGACAACCCCACTTGCGGTTTTGTCTCTATGAATCGATTCATTAAATCAAAATAGGGAACATTAAATTGTAAAGATAAAGATTTAGCCAAAATTTCTGCCTGGTTAAAACCCCGCCATTTTTTGCGCTGGCTATACAATGGAACTGGAACCAAAATTAAATCAGCTGGCAGGTTAAATTTCCAAAACCGCTGGGAAAGTAAATCGACAAATATTTTTTCAATATCATAAATCCATTTATATTTAACCTTAATAATTGCCGTCTTAACCGGCCCGCGATATCTTGCCGCAACCACCAAGCCGTCTAGTCGATATCGTCCTTTGCAGCCTGGATGTGTTTTGCCTTCAACTGCTTGTCTTTGGCAAACAGGACAAACCGGATTTTTTATAAATTCAATTCTGGAAAAACACTTTTTGCAAATATACGAACCTATTTTCCCGCAAGAAACACAGCGCTTGGGAAAAAGAAGATCAAGGATAACATTCATCTAATCTAATGATAGACTAAATGGGGATTAGGGCTGTATTATCCATTTTTGTCATTCTGGCTTGACCAGAATCTTTTTTCTAGTTTGATTCTGGAGTCGCTTAGCTCCCCAGAATGACAACCGGAATTATTGATGGTTAAACAGGTTGGCGGATGAAAGTACGACGTCCTCTTATACCTCGATCATCCCTACATCTTTTAGCGAATGGAAGAAAAAGGGTATTCAGACGATGGATCACACTTTCTTTTATTCTATTACTGGTATTCCTATCATAAACTAGATTTCCCTCCTCGTTAGTTGTTACAGTAACAGCATATCGAGAACTTGATTCTGGTGGATTTTCTATCCTACTCATATCATCTAGCGTAAATTATACACACAAGAACCCGAACGTCAAGTTTACGTTTTCGAGCTTGCTGAAAACCCTCATTGTTCGAGCCCTTCGTTAAAACTCAGAACGAGAACAACATGCTTTGCATATTGTTCGAGCGTAGGAGAGTACCGTCTGATACTCTCCGTAGCGAGAACTATTAGACTTCTCACTTTGTTCGAAGAATAACAAGGCCTTGAAGCAGACTAGTTTTCAAACTTGGCTACGTGTGTAGCCGCGTTTAACGCGGTGGAGATGCCGGGTTTTGGACCCGGGTCCAAGAAAACAAAATAAAAACATCTACAAGCTTAGTCAATCTTTAATATCTCGCTTGAATCTTTAGTCGATTGACAAACGAAATCCAAACAAAGATCAAAGTTTCGTCTCGTCCATTTGATCAATATGGACGGACAATCCCGGCTAAATTGTTGCCTTTAAAGCCTCACCGAGAAAAGACTAAAAAGACAAGCTCATGCTTTGCTTATGCAGCAAATGCTAGAGCTGCTGGCTGTCTAACACCAAAAATGGCATCAGCCAGTTGTGCAAGTTTGTTCTTTGCACGTAAGTTTGATTCAAAGTTTACGCACTTTAGAATCGTGTTCGGCTTGCAGTTTTTAAAGTGCCATCCTGTCGAAACGATACATCCCCTCGTCGGAACAAAGCTCGCTTATCGGTTTTACTTTTTAACAAAAGGCAAAACCTTATCACTCACTTGTTCCTCCTCTTCCAAAATCCAAAGGATTTTGGGTTTAAACGCAAAAGCAATTTTAGCAAGAAATGTGGCCGAAAGCAAAAATTAATGTAAAATGAAAAAGTGACAAAAAACTCACTTGTCAAAATCGGTCTATTCACGTTCATTTTTTTTCTCTCACTTAAGGTTGTCGTGGACACTGATTTAGGTTGGCATATCCAAGTAGGAGAGTACATTGTAAAGACATTAAGCGTTCCAAAGGCCGACTTATTTTCTTTTTCCCAACCGGATTATCCCTATGTTTACCACTCTTGGGCAACAGAGGTTTTGATTTTTGTAAGCTACAAATGGCTAGGGCTATGGGGGGTCACAATTTTTTATGCGTTAGTTATAACGCTGAGCGTCTTTTTTATCTATAGAACCAGTATTCTTTTAAGCGGAAAAGTCAACTATCTTCTTTTTCTTTGGTCGGCTCCCTTGGCGTTTATCTTTGCCGGAGGAAGAACTAGAGCTATGGGTTTTCTTTTGCTTGCCGCTTTCTATTTTCTATTTACCAAATTCCAGCTTAAAAATTCCCGGGCGATTTGGCTTGCGCCCCCCCTCTTTTTTTTGTGGGTGAATCTTCATGGTTCATTTATTCTGGGTATTGGAGTTTTTGCCGTTTTGACTCTGACTTTGCGATTTTTTTCGAAAGACCGAAGTGCAAATTTTAAGACTCTTTTGATAATTTTCTTTTTGTCGCTAGTTAGCACACTTTTGAACCCTTATTTCTTTGGTGCATGGAAACAGGCAGTCGTTATGACTTTAAATTCTACACTGGCTTTGAGGTCTGTTAATCTGGACTGGAGATCTCTAGTTGAGCCATCCAGCGGGGGTTTGATTTTTGCCACGATAGTAGCAATGGTAATTTTTCTTTTGTTTTTTGGCAAAAACAAAGTTAGCAAAATCCAGAAATTTTTGCTACTTTTATTTTTCATTTTGTCGCTTTTAACGGCAAGATTTGTACTGCCCTTATTCGTTTTCTTTGTACCTGTTGCCAATCAGACTCTTGAAGATCTAAAGTCAAGAATAAATAAACAGGTTCAGAGTTCAATATCAGTCAAAGGTTTTATACTGGTCCTTTATTTAGTTTTATTACTTACCGCACTTTCTAATTTTTTGGAAACTAATGTTGCCAACAGATCCCTCAGGCAGTACAGTTATTTTTTAGAGAAATTCTCACTAACTCGACTTTTATATTCACCATGGCCATACGAGGCCAACCTTTTTATCAAAGAAAATTTACAGGGAGGGAGAATTTTTGCTGAAGCCAACTGGGGCAGTTACATGATCTGGCTTAATCCTGCGCAAAAGGTCTTTTACTGGGGAGCAATGGATAATTTTATAGTTAATGGCCGCTCTTTTGTTTTTGAATACCAAGATATCGTCAACGCCAAACCAAGTTGGGAAGAAAAGCTAAACCAATATAAAATTGATGCTGTGTTTTTGCCGAAAGAATTCCCCCTGGTTGCTGTTTTGAATTTAAGAGAAGATTGGCAGAAAGTTTACGACAAAGAGGATGCGGTTATTTTCACAAAAAGAAACTAATCTCGTGCTTTGAGTTCCCTTTCTATATCCCGATTAATTGTTTGTTTTTTAAGGCTGGCTCTTTTGTCAAACTTTGCTTTAGTTTTGGCCAGGCATAGTTCGACTTTGGCTAAATTTCCTTTTATATAAATTGAAAGAGGAACCAGGGTTAAATTACCGCCGGCCATTTTGCCTTGCCAGGCCAGAATTTGTTTTTTGTGGAGTAAAAGTTTGCGCTGGCGCCGTTCGTTTGAAAATTTTTGCGATCCCATCCAGGGATTGATATGCGCATTAAAAAGAAAAACTTCCCCGTCTTTTATTCTGGCAAATGATTCTGATAGATTTGCGCGGCCGGCCCGGATTGATTTTATTTCGGCGCCGGTCAAAACTATACCTGCTTCAACCTTTTGGAGAATTTGATATTTATGTCGGGCACGACGGTTAAGGATTCGCATGTAGTTATTAAAATTCTAAACTCTAGGTTCTAAACTCTAAACAATATCAAAATTCAAATGTTCAAAAAATAAATTATTCCAAAGGCTGTTTTGAATTTTGTATTTTAGTAATTTGAATTTGTTTAGGATTTAGGATTTAGAAATTAGGATTTTTCTCACAGCTCTGCTTCCAGAATCTTATCCCCAACAGCCAGATAAACCTTGCTCTCATTATCGTTTACTACTAGATCGCTTGCTCTTGCAAATTCCTGGGACTCGTAAGCTTTTTGATAAAGTCCGTCTTTGTTAATAACCAGAAGTGCGGAGTTTTTCCTATCTATAACATAAAGTGTGTCTAAATCGGCATTGGTATAAATAATACCCAATTCTCCGATAGAACTTAGTCCAGAGATTTCAAAATTTTGATTTTCTCCTCTTAACAACTTAAGTATTTTGGAGCCATTGGTTATCCAGACATTCCCGTCAATTGCAAATCTTGACCAGCTAGCAAAATTTGTTTTTTCATTTAAGTAATCAATACCTTCAGCATAGCCATTTTCAATAGGTGAAAATTTAACAACTTGATCCTTACCAAGTAAATAAACATTGCCGATAAAAACCACGATATCAAAACCCTCTCCATTTTCAATGATCTTTTCTATCTTGCTACTTGCCAAGTCGACTCTATGAACCTTGCTATCTGCCAGAACAAATGCTTTGTTATCATAGACAAATCCGGAGACTGCACTTTCCAAACCTTCTGTCTCGTCGATTGATTTGCTATCGGGGTCAACTTCCACGATTCTGTCAGCGCCAACACCAACTATTTTTTTACCTCTTGTCGACAGTGAACTTACAGGTTGCGAAAGTTCGGATAATACCTGAAAGCTGATATTTTCCTGAACTTCTGTTTCTTTGAGTTTTTGGGAAATATCCGAAGCGAGTTTATTTGCCCTTTCATTGTCAGAGTCAATTGCCTGGGCGCTTTTTACATTTCCTTGGGCATCAATTAAAACTTCCCGCGCCCGTATCTTGTTAAGCTCGATAATTGCCTCAGCTTCGCTATATTTAGCTGATGCTTGTGCCAAGTAGTCGTTTACCTGAGACATTTTCTCCCGCTCGTTTTTCTGCCTAATAGTGAAAATTGCGGAACCAGCTAATATAAACAAGATTACAACTGCAACGATAGCCATGTTTCTTCGCAAACGCAGAATCGCCCTAAGATCACCTTTGGTCAGTTTTTTTGCCTCAGAAAAAACTGCCGTTAAAACCAACGGCAGAGGATTTTTAACCCGGATTGGAAAGGACGTGCCTGCGGTTGCAGGCTCCTCTGTCTCTCTTGTCTCTTCTTTTGTTTCCTGTGGCTCCTTTGGCTCTTCTGTCCCATCTGACTCTTGTGGCTCTTTACTTTTGACCATTACCATTGCTGCTCCAATTTCACTTTGATCATCGCGGGCAGATATTTCCGTTGCTAAACCATCAATAATTTCCTGGAGATCAACCTCTTGGTTATCTGAAAAAATTGAGCTGTCGAAAATTGGAAGAAATTTTTCGGTTGCAATTAAATAAATTTGGCCGGGTTTTAGCGGCCCGGATCCTTCTTCAAACTTTATTTCAATCGATTTGGGTGGTTCAAAGACAAAAATTTTAATCTTATCAGCGTGTCTTGCGATATAGCAGGCGCTTTCGTAAAAAAATGCAAGTACAAAGCTGACTTTAAGATTCTTTTGATTATCCTGCGCGTATTGACGGCAGGCATCGTGAGCGACTTTAACAGCCTTAAGAGATCCGCCCTGGGAATTTTCTAACTTTTTAGTGGAAAGCTCAAAAATATCACGAAGAAGATCTCCGGCGTCATTGTCTGCACCTTCTGCCAGAATACAACTGACCAGTGTCCCTAGCGTGCCATCGCCAAGAGTAATTCTCCCGACAAAAACACCGCAAGCGGCATTTTTTTGCCCGATGCCTGTTATTTTTTCGATCTGTAAAATCGGTTCGTCCATTTTAAAAAGCCCCGATTACCACAAACAAAAGTCCCAGAGAAATACCTATTTGAACAATGCCAATAAATTTTAACCAGGGACTTAAAGATGTAGGTAAAGTTTTGGCCATTATTTGAATTTGTCTGAATATCATCAGACTGAAAATAGCATAGAAAAGAATAAAAAGAATTAAGAAAGCCTTAGTTATATAAACAGCATCAATTTCAATAAAGCCGAATAGTCCTTCTTCAAGATACATACCAATTAGGCTACTACTCCCGGAGGCTCCGCCTCTTCCTTTCTAACTTCTACAAGTATTTCATCAGCTACTTCATTTGGTCTGGCTACCTGATGAAATTCAAATTCCGGTTTGTGGGCGGCTGTTTGAATAAAGACATCACCAAAGTGAAAAAAAGTACCAAAAAAACCAATTGTCTTGGGTGATACATCCTGGATTTGCCCTAAGGGAGCATAGGAGGTTTCTTTGTGCAAGATTCCCCTAAAATCGAAGTCGATTATGCGCTCATTTGTTAAAAGATAAATATTGAAATACCAAAATATAAACCGATAGAAACTGTAGGCAAAAATAAACATATACCAAACTAAAGTGAGTAAAAAAGACTGGATAAAATTTAAAGATTGTCTAAAGTCGATACCTAAAAGACCTAAAAAGGGGACGACATAGACCGGTGCCAAGAGCAAAACAATTATTATAAAAAGTGCCGGAACTAAAGTTATCAAATGGGGACGAAGTAGAAGGATTATTTTTTCATCTTTCTCCTGACCGGCAAAACTAACACCTTCCGGCTGATGTGCGAATACTGCAAAAGGATTTTTGGAGTGCGTTTGGTGAATATTTCCCGATATTGGCTCTTGGGGCATCTATTCAATTGTAACGCAAAAGAACTACTTTTTTTCTATATTAAACAACCCCGACTTCAATGCTATCCTCCCGGGAGCCCGCAAATTAAATGCCTTATAAAAATCATTACCATTAATAGTCACGCTCCCTTTATTGGTTTGAAAAGTCACATTCGCCGTTGCTCCGCTTTCTGAATAACTCACGCTCACCCCAGACACGTTTGTATAACCCCCTATGGACTGTAATTCACTTATACTATAAGGGTTCCCTCCCCAGCAGGACCCTTGGGGTGTCACCTTAGAACTGTCACCCCCGCCTTCAAAAAGAACCTTCCATCCATTCAAAATATCTGCCATTTCTTCGCTGGTCAACCAGGGATGACTTCTTCCACAACTATCCCCGCTGCGACTCTTATACCACCCTTTATAAAACCACGGACTTCCCGCAGTTTTCTCATAGGCTTGGCTCGTCCACCCACTTCTACCGCTGGGTGTATCCCAGAAGCCCGGCGTTGAGTAACCATTACTGCTATACGATTCCTGATATCCGCCACTCGTTGAGGCATACAATGTAGAGACTGGCGCCCCGTTTGCATAAACGACTTTCCCCCTCGTCTGATTTACTGCTTCTTCCCAATTGCCACCCTTGGGACTTGGTTTAAATACTTGACAACTTTCAGTTGCGCAAATCGACCCGCCGCGAGCTAAAGCATAGCTCCTCGCTGCCACCGCTTGTGCTTTGAGAGCTTCCATCCCTTTTTCATCGCCCCACGATCCGGGCATCTCGTAAATCCGTTTTGCATATTCCTCAAGTGAATACGTCCCATACCCTTCTACGTTTATTTGCGCGTCGGGGTTATGTTCTTTGATTTCAACTCCTCCTCCGTAATACGCCCTCAGGATCTGTTCATAATTTTGCCCTTGCTTTGCTCTTCCAAACGCTCCATACTGACTCATACCTTTAAAATGCGGCGCCCCGAAAGAGAATGCCGCAAATGCCGGCGAAAAACCAGGATTATAATCTGGTCGAGAGTTAGGATCATCAGCCAACGGCACATCTCCTACCGAAGTTTGAAACGTACCAGACTTTTCCGCCAATATCTCTTGCTGGCGAGCTGTCAGTGCCGCAATTTTGCCCTCTAACTCTGATTGGAACGACTTGGCAGAAGCGATCTCGCCTTTTAGGAATTGAGACTGTTTGTTAATTTGCGCTTGGGCTGACGCTAATCTCTTTTTATCATCGGCAAGCTTTGACATCTTTTCGGAAATATCTTTAATAACGCTTCTGTCCTGTTTACTTGTCTGGGCCTGAAAGGCGATAAGTTTTAAAGTTTCAGAGGCGTCACCGGAGGCAAAAAGGGTCAAAAGGGGAATATCAATAAAACTGCGGATATAAAAAGAACGGACCGTTTTTGCTAAAATTTGCTTTTGATAGTCCAAATCTTTTTCACTTTCTGCCAGATCTTTTTGGATAGCAACAAGTCTGGCGCTAATCGCTTCAAGCTGGCCCTCCAGCGATTTAACCTCTGATTCCAGGGGCGTGGTGGCGTTTTTAGAAAGCTCAAGCTGATCTTGAAGGTCGTCAATCTGTTTTTGAATATCTTCAATCTCATCGGCACGAACAGGCAGTGATAAGTGATAAGTGATAAGTGATAAGTGAAGAGTTAAAAACACCAGAACTAAAAAAATCTTTAAGAGGTTTTTCATCAGAACTGTCCTCTTATTATATCAGCATTCAGCTCTCTCGAATCTGATATATCAGGGTGCGAAGCGACCTGCTGATATACCCGAACATGTCGTTTGGGGTCGTATAGCAACGAAGCCCGTTTCGTAAGGCGGTTATGTTTAGTCGTTAGTGGTCAGTTGTCAATTGTCTTGCTAAGGGTTTACACTGAAATTAAAAGATGAATATTGGTCCAGTGAAACTATTAGTTTCGTTTTTCATAACAATATTGCTTTCTTTTGCTTTCATTTTCACTATAAGTTCTACTAGTTCATCTGTCGTTGAAGCGGGATGCGATTCAATTCAAGTTCAAGTTTCGCCCAGCGAACCAACAAAGAACGAGTCGATTACGGTTAGATTCGGCGCAACTCTTGATGGTGAATACTCAATGTATATAGTTGATGACGATGGTGACGAGCTTTGGAATAAAAACTTAGGCGAATTAGATATTGACGTTTATACAGAGGACATTGACCTTGGCACTATATCCGGGCTTGAAATTGGAAAACATTATAATGCACAAGTTCGTTCATCCACAGGCATGGGGAGCGGGTGTGGGCAGGCCGGTTTTACTGTCCGTGATTCAACTACTCCTCCCTCGAATGAGCATTTCGAGGCGCCTTCTGGAGACTTTCCAATGGGAACAACTATCCTGCCAAGTATACGTGTTGCTGATGTGAATCCCGGCACTACCTATCGGCTTAGACTACACGGCAGGGGTCATTGGTCTGGCTATATTGAGGACGAAAATGATCATGTGATGGACTTTACGCCGAGCGGCAATGTGATTGGAGTTAACAACATCTGTGAAAATGGAAATTCTAACCGGACCAATTGCACGGATGAATTCGATCCGGGTACTTACGATGTTGAGCTTGTGATCGCAAGTAATAATGATGTCAAAGCGCGGACAACTTTTACAGTGGCGGGCGGCGGCGGCGAACCTGGTAAAAATCCCTGTACTGAGGAAGGATGCGACACAGCTCTTGGAAATATTTCAACATCCGTGGGCGGTTTTGCCCAAAGGGTACTAAATATTGCTATTGGTCTGGCCGGAGGAATTGCGCTTATCTTGATGGTTATTGGTTCGATAAGGGTACTAACTTCTTCCGGTGATCAACAAAGGCTTGCCGGCGGCCGTGATATGATCGTGGCTGCAATCGCCGGCCTTTTGTTTCTAATATTTTCGGTTTTGGTCTTACGTTTTATTGGAGCAGAAATACTGGATATTCCATTCTTTAGATAAGATTATGTTTAAAATTATTAAAATTTATTTTAAATTTTTAACCGCAATTATTGGTTATTGTTTATTCTTAGTCCCTAACGTCCATGCAGTTGTACCGGGTGGTGGGGTCGGCGACTTACCGAAATCTGATGCGGAAACCTTCGGCAGGTTTACTTACTCCGGCCTTATTGGCCAAATTATTTCAAGGTTTTTGGATCCTATTTTGATTATTGCCGGTTTTGTGACTGTTATTATCATTATCGTCTCAGGTATACAATTTGTGACCTCAGGCGGTAATCCGGAAGCAGCGGCTGCAGCCCGAGGGAGGCTGACTTTTGCCATCATTGGCTTTGTGATTATTGTTTTGGCCTATGCCATATTGCAAATAGTCGATAAGGTATTTTTAGGGGAAAGCGGAGTCGTATAAAAATTGAGAATTGAAAGTTGAAAGTTGAAAATTGTTTTGGGTTATGAATGTCTACGCTGACTTTGAAATCGAAACTGTTTTCACTCCTGCCAAATGGGGTGACTTTGGCCAGTTAGCTTCAGCCATCGTGACTATTTTAATCAGTTTTGCCGGGGCTATCTCAATTATTTTTATCGTCCTTGCCGGTATTAAGTTTGTGACTTCTTCGGGTGACGAGAAGAAGCTGGCAAGCGCGTCAAGCTCTTTAACTTATGCTATTATTGGATTAGCAGTCACAATTTTGGCCTTTGTGATCTTGCAAATTGTCCAGCACTTTATTGGGTCAAAAGTGCCGATTACATAAATGATGAATTTTCTTGCCCAAAACATCGGTAGAATTGAACCGCCTACGGGCACGGTTCAGGTTACCGGCGATCCATCGAGCTTTGTAGCCACTCTGATTCGCAATGGCCTGACTCTTCTTATTATCACGGCCTTCATTGTTGATCTTATCTGGACCATTTTTGCCGGATACCGCTTTATTTTCGCCGGAGGCGAGAGTAAAAATATCTCAAGCGCCTGGAGCCAAATTTACTGGGGACTTATAGGTATGGTCGTAATTCTGGGTTCTTTTGCTATAATAAAATTGGTACAGACCTTTTTTGGGGTCGACCTGCTCACTACGTTCAGTATACCCGCAGGGTCCCAATGAGGAGGTGAGAAGAAGTTTAAAAAGATGATTAAAAAAACTAAAAAGATTATAGCCTTTATTTCTTTGCAATCTGCCTTTATGGCTCTTCCGGTTGCTGTACTGGCTAATGATAATAGTATCGTACCCCCGGACACCCTTGGTAAAGTCACTGACATTGTCGCTATCATTCGGGCAATTGTCCAGTTTATTCTGGTTGTGGCCTTCGTTCTGGCCTTTATTATGCTTTTAGTCGGTGGCATCCGCTGGATTACGGCCGGCGGTGACGAAAAGGGAGTAGCTGGTGCCAGAAATATGATTACAGCCGCCTTAATCGGACTGGTAATTGTTTTGGTTGCCTATGCCATTATTCTTTTGGTCGAAAAATTCTTCGGCATCTCGATCATTAGCGGAGGCATAGAAATACCAACAGTTAGCCAAACAGGTACTTAAATCGATGAGGATAATCAGTGCAATCTTGTTCTGGTTGGTAGCGGCGTTTTTTTTGCCGGTTTACGCCCTTGACGATCCTGCCAAACTTTCCAGTATCGTAGAAATCTTGGAAAATATCATTTCGCTGTTGGCGCCTGCTGCCGGTATTGCTTTTTTTATTATGATGCTGGTCGGCGGCTTTCAGTTTTTAACCTCTGGCGGTGATCCCAAGGCGGCTGGAGCAGCGCGCGGGACTTTAACTTACGCAGTGATTGGCATTGTTTTAGTCATTGTTTCCTGGCTAATTCTTGTTCTAATTCGCGACATCACCGGCGCCAGCGTCACCACAGTTAAATTTCCGGAGTAACCGAAGTCTCCACATCTCTTTAACTCACCTCCGGGCTGGCTTTTCAAATTTACAATTTACAATTTTCAATTTGCATTGAATTTTTAAGGACCAAATTAAAAATTAGTTAGCCTCCCACTTCCCACTTCAAATGCTATACTTAAATTAGCCCTCCTCCGTCCTTCGGGAAACTCAGGACTTGGGGCGGGTAAACCTGCATTAAATGAAAATCGCTGTCCGATTTTTGCCTGTTGTCAGTTGTCATCCATTCGACAAGCTCAGGCCTTCGGCTCTGAGGCTCAGGCTCGAAGAGATGACCCTGAGTTTACTGAAGGGTCAATTGTCAGTTGTTATCTTCTTCGTTTTTCTCTTCTCTCTATTCACTATTCACTCACTATTCACTAATGAAGTCCTTGCCGCGCCCGGTGATGCCCCCAATCCCAAACCTTGCGAAAATGCACTCAACGCTAATTACACTATGAATGCCCTTGATCCTATAAGCTTCACTGTTTCGGAAACGGCTAGCCCCGGAACTGAGGTTACGGCGGAGAAAACAGTTTATTTTAATGTTGATTTTTCCAAGCTCCAGGCTGTTTTTGGGAAACCAAGCTCCGATTACCTGGAATCCAGATTCCAGGATGAGCCGCATCGCGAAATCGACATACTCAGCTTAGAAAGTGCGGACTTTAATAAATTCCACGGACCAAATCAAAAAATTACACCCAAATCTCTGATAGATCCCGAGCGGGTAAAGTATGTGGAAGATGTTTACAATAAACCCGAACTTGCGGAATCAGCCAATAAATTCTCAGACATAAACGGCGAAAATCCTCATACAATTTATGAATTAATTCATGATCTTGGCTTCCCTTATCCCCCTAACCCCCCTGAAGGTGATGAGGACAGAACCGAGTGGCTTAGAACCTGGGGTCGTTATTGGGAAAAAATCCCTACGGCTGTTTCCGAATTTAACTATGGGCGCCTGCTTTTTTTGCCTGTTTCGGGGCAGTCTAATATCCAGCAGCATGAACAAGGACAAGCTGGAACTTGTCCGATACCGTTAAGAACAATCTATTTTGTTCTGCCGGAATTTGCCAGAACCACCAGTATTTCCAGCCAGGCCAATCGGGTAGTCGTACCAAAGGCTGCTCAATCGGTTGAAAAGAGTCTGCTTGCTAAAGCCGGCGAAAATACTAAAGAGGCTTTTTCCAAAATAACAAAGAAATGTTTTGACGCCTTCTTGCAAACGCCGCTTTCAAAAGTCCTAAAAAAAGCGGTTAAAATCACTCTGAATTTTCTTGGACCGGTCAAAATTGCTTATGCCAAAGACCCGGCATGTGAGTTAGGTGTATTACCTGACGACAAAAAAGGCACGGCTCCTTTTTGCGCCCTGCCAGCAGTTGATCCGGACACTAATCAGCCGCAGCTTCAGGCCGGCGACATATGCAGGGATGTGAATGATCCCAACAAACTCGACAAAAATAATCCTAATGTGAACTGTACTTTTAAATTGGATTGGACAAGACGCGGTTTGATAATCGGGCAAACAGGACCGGAGCAATGGGATAGATGTGACCCGGTTGATGAGGACACTGGTGAACAGACCTGTTATCTCGACGTTAAAATCTGGCCGACATTTCTTATTCCGTGGCTTGCCGAAATCTGGAACAACACTACTTATTCTGACGAGGATGAGAGTAATTATGTATTGAACACAAAGCAAAAAACCGGTAAACCCGGAGTTTACACTCTATTTAAACCTAAATCGACAGACGAAACTGTTTTCCCGAAAGGGAAAAATTTACCGGGAAAACAGGCAAATCCGGACCCTAATGATTTAAAACAAAGATTTCTTGGCGCCTCCAAATGCAATCTAGATTTTGACCGCGATATTGCTCTAAAACCCAAAGCTTTGCAGGAGGCTAATGGGATTCAAAGCGCTGAGTGTAATCTTTTGGCCGCCGTTCCTCCCGGTCCAGGTCAGGGAGGTGGTCCGGAACCACCGAATGTTCCACCAAATTCAAATGACTGCAGCGACTCCCCTGTCGGACCCTACGAACTTACTAATCCATTGGGTAATTTTGGTGATCCTAACTGCGATTTTAGTATATCAGAACTGGCTGATTTACTCGATCAATACGACCCCGCAAATGCACTTAAATGGATAGCAATAATCGGGATGGAGAGCGGTTATAATCCAAATAGTTATAATCCCGGTTCAACCGCAGGTCAGGCCTTTGGACTTGTCCAAATGGGACATGCGGCTTATCCGGAATACGGACTTGATTACCAGATAGCCGACCCGGGTACTGAATATGACCGTGGTGATGTCGAGTGGCACCTTCAAGTCTATAACGCTATTCACTACAATAATGAGATAATCAGCGGCAGTTTCTGTTATTGGGAGGCTGCTATAATTTTAGGGATCGCCCGAGGATGTTAACACTTACTAATATTCAACCAAGACTCAAGATAATACTTTTTGCCGGAATTGTTGGCATCATACTTATTATCGTTATCGGCATCGTTCTGGCTTCACTTCCGAGTCAAAAATTGCCTTCCAAAAAGCCGAGCACAATTGCTTCTTCACCGACCCCGATTACTAATCCGGAAGTTATTATTCCGCCTAAGGAAGAAAGAGAGAAACTACCGATTGATGTCAAGACCATCAGAAAGAAAATCATTGATTCAAAAATTGACGAAAGAGGCGGAGATGTTATTCTGTACGAATCATCAGCGCACCGAATAATCTATGTTCCAAATATTGATATCTTTTTCGTGATGATTCTTGAAGATCCGGCGGCTGAAATTAAAAAAGAGGCCCAGCTTTGGTTTTTGAATTTTGGCCTTGAACAGATCGATCTTTGCGACCTACCAGTTCGCTTTACCCTTTTTAACCAACAGCTCAAGAAAACTAATCCTAATTTCAATATCCTTCCGGATGGTTGTACGGCTTGACAAACATTTGCTTTTTGAAAGAATTTGAGTTAAAATCCGACCTATAATAGGGAGAACAATATGCCTGGACCTGAGAGAAAATGGATTGCAGCCAGAATTGCGTTCGGAGTGCTTGGTTTTACAGGTTTACTTACCGCAATCGGTTGTAATGGCGAACACAGGTCAACTGAGCCGGAAGCAGAACCTATCCGTCAGGCCGATCCTCTAATTCCTCCAGGAAATTCGAATGCTCGGGCTAATCTTCCCGGGCAAAATAATATTGAACCAAGCACAGGTATATCGTCTCCTAAACCCGAGAATTCAGCTGATAAAAGATTTCTGTCCGAGGGAGACGAAGTACCTGATTACGTACTCTATGATCTTGACGGAAAAGAAGTTAATCTCGGAAGTTATCTTGGAGAAGGACCAGTGGTCTTAGGCATCTTTATGATTGGTCCTCCAGTTACTCAGGGAGCACCCAAGGTCATCGAAGAAATCGGGCCGGGTTTGCAGGGAGACAACATCGGGTTTTTAAATGTAGCAGTTAGTTCATTTAGTGGTGATGTACGTCAGTACGTTGAGGAAAACGGTTCGTACGGTACAGTTTTAATGGATTTCTCACCGACCTCCGAACTTGCCAGAATGCTTGGAGTTGATAATATACCTGGCTATGTGATAATTGACCGTGACGGACGAATCGCAAGGGTAATTGATTCGCCAATAGCAAAAAAGCAACTATCCGACACGATCCAACAAGTTCTAGCGCAATAGATTCTCCCGGCTTGAAAGCTGGAGTTTTTCCGCTCGGAATAAAATTCTCCTCTTGATTCACCAAAACAAACAATGCTAGTCTAATAATAGTTTGTCTTCGCGGGAAATCCGGTGTGAATCCGGAACCCTGTCGGATACCGAATGGTATTTGACAGGGTCGGGTACCGAATGGTACCTGACTGTGCCGCAACGGTAAGTACCGGAAATCGGAAGCCGGAGATCGGAAATCGGACACTTGTCTGAAATCCGAAATCTGATATCTGAAATCTGGTAATGAGTCCGAAATCCGCGAACAACAATCCTCCGTCGCATAAAGCTATGGAGGACAAGTCCCGAGCAGGATACCCGCCCAATAAGCGGATTCCCGTACCAAGTGGTGCAGGATAGGAATTTAGGCCTTCTCGGGAACGAGGAGGTTTTTTGATGGCCGAACGTAGCAGCCGGTTCACAGTTGACCCTTCGACTTCGCTCAGGGCAGGTAGTTCACAGCTCACAGAAACTACAGACAATCTCGGAGGCGGGTCACTTGCCCAGGAAGTATCGCAAATCAGACAAAACTGGGCTGATCAACAAAAACCGTGGTACCTTCTGCCGGAAACTGGTTTTAATGTCAGACTACAAATTGATCAGCTTGAGCGAGACCTAGAGCATGGCCGAAAACTTGGGGAAACAACAGAGGAAATACTTCAAGAAAGCTTCCAGAAAATAGAGCAGGATATCCAAGGCTTTAAAGTCGAATACCTCTGTGAAGGACTGGTATTACCTATCGTACTAGATACAGATGTAGTTGACGGACAAAAACGGGTAATTGCGCCCCTGTATAATTCCAAGCTGCTAGTTGAAACAGTTTCAGAACAGGAAAGACGAGGTGCAGTTAAACAGTCTTTAATCCAAGTTGAGGATTTTCTTCTTAATGCCCCACCAGGTTCTAGCGCCATTATGACCAGCCCGCCTGGTCCAAGCGGTTTTGAGGGTATCACTTATTTGGATTCCCAAACTTACATCTGGCAAATCCAAGAAGGCGGTAAGCCCCGCGGTTTCACAATAAGAACAAACATGAACCTTGAAGAAAATCAGAGATTGCTTATTTCTCTTGGCATTGACGAGAAAAATCTTGGCGCAGATTCACTGGAGGATAAGTTAACAAGAATTGCTGTAAATCCCGTCTTTATCCGGCATGATCCAGGACAAAAAAGTTGGCGGGTAGAGGATGTCGTTAAAATAATTAGATATGTAAGAGGGTCAGATATCGCTTACAAGGGCAGGTCATTTGCAGAAATTTATCAAAATTTAGAAAATCCCCAACATCTTTGGACTCTTGATGAAACTACAAAAAGACTGACGGACCAGCTAAAAACATTCTTTTTAGAACAGATGGCAAGCGGTCGTTATGTAAGACGGGATTTAGAAATAGCTTTAGGAATTACAATTCTTAAACTTGCAAGATCAATAAGAAAGCCTTTAATAGATTCTGGTCAAGTCTTCGACCGTGAGGCTCAGACCGAATCGGCCAGAATGACAATAAGCAGTACTGATGTGACTCCAACCGCGGATTATAAAGCAATACTGTTTCAGGTCCAGCAGCTGCCTGGTTGTAACGGAGGCGGAACAACTAATAATCACGAAGGCTATATCTTTACAGGAACAATCTCTCCCCGCCATGCTGAAATCTCAACCTCAGGAGAAAAAACCCTGAATTGTATATGTCCATTCTGTAAAAACCGAGTCAATGCAATCATCTCCAATAACACAATAACCTGCCCCATATGTAATAGTTCGGCACCATATCACTGCTAACTCTGCCCTCGATACTCTTGTAACTTGTGATACTTTTACAAGTGGTGCTACTATTAAATTAGGAATTCGAGTTTCTTTGTCCTCCGAAGCCTCGGCGAAGGAGGAAGTCTGCATGAAAAAAATAGCCTGCTTAACGCTTAACGCTAAACGCTTGACGCTTCTTGCAATAACCTTCTTGTTTCTTGTTTCTTGTTTCTTGTTTCTTGTCAGAAACGCTCTTGCCGGAGAGTGTGATGTAACTGGAGATCTTACCGCTCAAGAAGCAGTCAATGTGTTTAATAAGTGTGCTATTGAGAAGAATGTTTATGATGATAAGATCTTCAATCTCAATCAAATTGCCGGCACAGTTGACAGTCTTTACACCCTGCTTCTCGGAGAATCGCAGCTACATCCAGAAACTAATGCAGCCACCAGGGGGGGTGGGGCGTTAGCAGCTTCAGGCAGAATGGTCGCTGCCCTCTATAGCGCTGAACCAGTTTCCGGAGTAAATTATTTTGCCAGCAAGATTCAGGACTTTAACCCGGTTCAACCGGTCTATGCACAGGAAGGGAAGGGCTTTGAGCTGCTTGACCCTGTACAGGAAATATGGGGCGCATTTAGAAATGCCGCCTACGTTGGCTTTGTGATTGTTTTTGTGATTATGGGCTTTATGATTATGTTTCGCGCCCATATCTCCCCACAAGCTGTGGCCACTGTCCAGGATTCAATTCCCAGAGTTGTTGTCGCATTGATTCTTGTCACCTTTAGCTATGCCCTTGCCGGCCTGATGCTTGATGTAATGTTTTTAGCCATTAATATTGTAATGAATTTCCTGCCAGGCATCACGATATCCGACACTGAGAACTCTGCCCAAAATGTTTTTAAAGAGAGTATTTTCGGTGTGATCACTGGATCGTGGAAAGATATTGTATCGAATGTTGGTGGTGCGATCAATGACCTTATTCATGAAACAATATCAGATTCCGGAATACCAAACTGGGTTAATGATCTAATTGGCTTTATCGGCGGCTCGATAGCCGGGCTGGTTGTCGGTATAGCTGTCCTTTTTGTGATGTTTCGTATATTCTTTATGCTTTTAATGGCCTACGTAATGATCATCATTCTTACAATCGTTGCGCCTTTCTTCTTTTTAATCCAAGCCCTTCCCGGCAATAATGGAGCCAAAGAATGGTTCAAGCAAATGGCAGCAAATGTCGCTGTTTTTGCAACCGTAGCGATTATGCTAATTTTTGCTGCCTTGATAGGCGGCATACAACATTTGGGAGGCCCTACGGAGAGTCCACTTAAAGGGGAAATTACTTATTTCCCTCTTCTAACTGGCGGGATGAGTGTTACCGCTATTGGTAAATTAATTGCCTTAGGATTTATTATGATGACTCCTTCTGCTGCCGATATGGTTAAGAAATTCATCGGCGCTCAAGGCCTCGGCGGTCCAGGCGGAGTCGGCGCAGCTGCCGGAGCGGCCTTAGGTGCCGGAGCAGCAACGCTCGGCAGACCATTGGCAGCCCCGTTCCGTCCAATGGTTGAGGCAGGACGTTGGAGAATGGGACAGGCAGTCGTAGGAAGAATGCTTGGCGAACGCCCGGGCCCGACCAATTCAACAGATCAACCTACATCTCAGGTAGAACCCCCACCAAGTGTGAGGGGACGCTAAGAATAATAAATATTATTTACCAGCCAGTTGCGCCTGTACTTGGCCAAAGGCCTGCTTGAAAAATTCCAAAATGTATAAAAAGGGCAAAGTCCATGACCCTTTACCAACTTCCAGGGTTGCAACATGCGCAGCTTCTGCCCAATCCCTCAAATGCCTGACTGTCCAACCTCCTTGCCCTAGAACTGGGATCCAGCTTGGTCCCCAGCCTAAATGTTTTATTTTCAGCTCATGGTGATATTTCGCGTCTATCCTATTAGTCTGGGCCGAATAGTCCACTACTTGTTCTTTTTCCGCATGGGACATATTGTAGGGCAGCTTATACCATTTTCTCCACCATTTGCCGATTTCGAAATGAGCCGGCATTACCAGTTTCATCCAGGGCTTAAGCCGGATCTCCCGCTTAGAATAAAAATTCTCATCGCTGTTGACTTCAAAAAATTGCTTGGTGTTGGGTGTCTGAAGGTATCTCTGCATCATGTTTGGTGCGAAAGCCTTACCAGTCGCCATACGGTCGAACCACCAGTCACCCATATTGAACTTGCTGATATTAGGGTCGTCAACATCAAAAACTTCGCTCCAGTGGACATTCTCAAATGAAACATCACCAAAATCAATCAACTCGGCTGTTGCCCAACCCTTGGCGAAACCTCTATCGTCTCCAGCACCATGATCCCAAGTTTTTAAATCTCCACTAAGGGTCCCGATATCCAAACTCTCGTGATTTTCCAGGTTGGCGATTTTCTGATTGATCTGTTTCTCAAGTGTTAAATCGTTGCCGGTCATGTCAAGAGAAAGCTGATATTTCTCGTTACTCAAATTATCATTGATCAATTTGACCAGCAGACGATTATTAGGCAGAATATTCCGTCTTTTACCCATCATATGCTTTTGCAAGATATAATTGGTATCCAGATTCCTGCCGAAACGGCCGGCACGTCCCCGGGGTTCAAAATGCAAAAACTCGGCATAATGGTCAACGTGCCAGCCCCACCAGCGCCGTGAATCCTGACTTTTGACAACCTCCCCCAGTCTTTTGCGTCCGCCGAACCAGTTTTTTTCCCGATCCCAAATCCTGATGATATCGTATTCGGAAAATGCTCCCATAGCAAAGGTTAAATTATAGGCATTATTGGTTACCTGTTTCAATAGTCCCGACTGCTCAAATTCTTCGATCCTCCGGGTAAGCTCTTGTGTTTGTGGCAAAAGTCCTTGGATTCCTTTTTTAAGCTCAGCTATCAATGCTTCCCGCAGTTCGACTCTTCGTAAATCCAACAAGTCCCGGCTATTATTGTCGACTCCATGGGCGCCCAGAAGCGTATTCTGGCGATACCATTCGGCGATTGCTTGTTCCGTATGTGCCATGTTCCTTCCCCATTCTTTTTTAAGATCATAGCCACGTGTTTGCATCCAATCGGCAATCCATCTCTCATCTTGATCGGCGGAATTCGGATCTAATTCTCCAAGTGTCAACTCCTCAATTTTATTCATCCTGAGTCTTTCTTCTCTAAACCTTTTGAAATACATTGACATTGCTTTATCCAAAAGATTGAATTGTTGGCCTTGGTGGTCAGTAAATTCGCGATCAAGATGATCTTTGGCAAATCGCTTGAAATAATATTTAAAGGTGACATCTTTCCAGAGCGGACTGCCAAAGGTGGCTAAAACTTTCTCCGGATTCATTGATTCTCCTTCCATGGTAGTGCGCCAATTATAGATTGCTACCACCGAGTCTTTATATTCATTGATATCTTTGAGCATATTTTCAGCCTTTTCTTTATCATCACCCTCGAGTTTTGGGATTTGGGCCGTCAAATCATCGGCGATACCAACAACCCGCCTAATGGCATCCTCAATCTGCGCTGATGGGGCGTCCTGCGATTCGATAAAGAGCAAATTGCGTTTGGTATTAGTCATCGCTTCCTTCCAATCAAGTGGTGTCGCCCTTTCATAACCGGCCTGATGCGATCTTCTCATATTTTCAATTTGAACTACGGCCCGCCACGCCAAAAGTCCTTGTTCGCCGCGTAATAACTCCCGATGGCTTTCTCTGGCTACAGTCTCAAAAGTTTTTTGTTCAGCCTCGGCTATATCCGGCCACCAGCCACTTTGCAGCGACTTATAGTAGGCCGCCAAATTCTGCTCTAAAGTTACATATAACTTTGCCAATCCTTGGGGATCTTCATCCTGTTTATCTTTTTCTTTTTGTTTAAAATAGCCATTAATCTGATCACGCAAGTTAGAGATTTCAGTTCTATCATTGGGATCTATGATACTATCAATGAGGTCCATCTGTCCCGAACCCTCAGCCCTTGCGACGAAATCTTTGATGGTTTCATCGAGGTTAAAAACAAAACGAGACTCAAAGACCTCGAACTTGGGATGAGTAGAATCGCCGCATTCCCTAGCATGCTCGAAAAGAAACTCTAATGCTTTCTTCATACCGGAATCACCCGGATTACGAATCAGCCTTTGAAGAATCTCATTGGGTCTGCCTGTCTTCAGGTTCCGTAGGTGTTCTACTAATTCTTCCATATCAGATTCCCACTTCTTAGTGTGGAAATTAACCGGGTTAGCCTCCTTTTCAGCATCCAATTCTTTGAGACGTTCGCCGGCTGTATGAGCATCTACCAGATAATTGTTTGGCCATTTCGCACCGCCGATGGCAAGTCCTGTTGTTACTTCAAGGTTGGCCGCTTCTTTATACCATTGAATTTTTTGCGCAGGACTTTTTTGCCGCCAATCGTCGGGCTCTGCCAAATCAACATCAACCCCTGCTTTTTCGAGGAACGTTTTAACCGTCTCCGGCTCCAAATCATCTAGACCATAAAGCTGATAACCGTCCTCAACTTTGACAACAGCCGCATTATGCTCGTCATCTTTGTACAAGACGTCTGACTCTGGGAATTGAATTGTTTCCAAAATTTGATTCTTTTCCAGCCACAACCTGCGTTTGACAGGACTCCATGGGTCCCAATCAGAAGGTGGTGATTTTCTTACCCCTTGGGAATTAAAAATCTCAGCGACCTCATCTCGGGACAAAAATTCCAAGGGTTTGTCGGGGTATGAGACTATCGTTGGTCCTTCGGTGTGTTTGACTTCCGGAGCTGCTTCGCGTTGTTTGACCGATTCCCCAGCTGCTCTCTCTATTATGGCCGTTGCTTCTCTGACCGCCTTTGCCGTGCTTATTGTTGATTCTTTTAATTCCCTCTCTAAATCCCGAACTCGGCGTTCTTCTTCCTCCCTGCGTCTCGAAGGTTCATGGTCGTGTTTTCTCTCAACTTTTTTATGTTCTTTGTGCGGAGACTTTGACTTCTCAGCTATTCTTTTAGCCGTGACAACTTCGGGCACGTTATCTGCCTCCCTAACTTCAGGGTATAAGCTTTGCCTGTTAATTGCAACAAAATGTTCGTTCATATAGTTAGTGACTAGCCACTAGTAGTTAGGAGACTAGTTATAGTGGCAAGGCCATTTGGGGGAATTTTAAAATTAAAGGTCGCTGTTCGTCTTGATATTTAGATAACAATTGGCTTACAACAAGACTACGTTCTATAATTGTTAAATTGTTGAATTGCTAAATTGTTATATTGTTTAGTATGGCTGAACAAAAATACTTACAGCTAAGTGATATCAGTTGCTACAAGAAAGCCTTAGCATTATCAAATTATGTCTGGGATATTGTTATTAAATGGGATTGGTTCGCCAAAAGAACAGTTGGGATACAGTCTGTCACAGCGATTGATTCAATATCGGCAAACATAGCTGAGGGTTTCGGAAGGTATAGCAAAAAGGATAAGATTAAGTTTTACTATTACAGTTTTGGCTCTGTTAAAGAAAGTTTTGATTGGGACGAAAAGTCGAATATCAGAAAACTCTTAACCAAAAAACAATATGAGCATATTTTAAATGAACTCCAAGCCTTGCCTAAAGAAATTCACCAGCTAATAAAATTCACAATGGAGAAACTTAAGGAATAACAATTTAACAATGTAGCAATATAACAATTATTTTATGATTATTTTCGAATCCACATTCCCAACTGACTACCGCCGGAGGGAAATCAAACAAATATTAGACTATCTAATAACTGGTAAATTCTGCCAAATTGTCTCTATCTCTGGCGCCGGAAAAGCCACAGTTTTGCGGCTTCTTGCCCATAACCGCAATTTACTAAAGTTCCATCTGGGAGAAAAAGAAAAGCCAATTCGAATTCTGGACTTAAATTTGCTTGAACTTATAAACTATGATCAGGAACAACTCGCCAAGTTTTTGCTTCTGGCACTTGAGGAAAAAGTACCAAATACCCACGATTATTTGGTTCTGACAAAACAGTTAAACGAAGCTGTTGCCAAACTTGCCCTTTCCAAACAAACCTTGATTTTTCTCTTTGATCATTTTGACGAATATCAAAACCGTCTTTCTCGGTCATTCTTTCAACTTTTAAGAAGCCTTAGAAGTATTGCCAAATATAAATTTGCGACTGCCTTTGCAACCAGGAGAGATTTGATAGAACTTGTTGATCCTGAGATTTTGAAAGATTTCTATGATTTTTTCATCGGCAATACTATTTATCTAAAGATCTACGATGAATCTGCCACCCATTTCCTCTTCTCCCAAATTGAGGGGGTTTTTGAAAAAAAGCTTTCCCAGGCAGATAAAAAAAACATCATAGCCGTCAGCGGCGGTCATATCAAACTTACCAAAATTTTAGCAGAAGCTACTCTTCGAGAAGACATTGCTCTCAAAAAAGAAACCCTTCTGGCAACACCAATTGTAGCGGCTACCCTCTTTGAGATTTGGCTCGCCTTAACCGCCCAAGAACAACAAGCCCTCCGATCAATTGCCCAAAATAAAGAACCAGCTAAAGATGCCTTGGAAAATCTTATCAAGTTCGACTTGCTAAAAGGAACCGAACAATTTAGTTTCACTATCCCATTGTTCAAAGAATTTGTGCTTGCGACAATCCCTACTCTTATACAAGAAAAACTTACATTTAATCAGGACACTAAAGAGATAATGAAAGGGTCAAATGTCATCTCTGATTTACTTTCTCCTGCGGAATATCGTCTGTTGCGATTTTTAATTGCCAATCAAGGCCGCATTATCCAGCGTGATGAAATCGTCAAAGCTGTCTGGCCGGACGCTCAAGTCGTTGCGGGTATCAGTGATGAAGCAATTGACCAACTGGTTTACCGCTTACGCAAAAAAACTGAGGATGATCCTAATAACCCTCAATACACACAAACAGTGAAGGGGCAGGGTTTCCGCTTCCAGCCATAATTTTACCGTAAAATGACCCAGCCGCCTCACGTAACGGGCATCGTTACCGTCAAACGTTAGACAGTTTCAAGTGTGAAAAAAATCTACTTTCACCCTCTTGTTTCATATGGTATGGTGACTTTAGCCTAAAGCTAAAGTCACAAATACTAAGCACGAAATACGAAATTCTAAACAAATACAAATGATCTAAACTCAAAATTCTAAACGTTTTGAGCTTTGAAAATTTGAATTTAGAATTTATTTGGGATTTGGAATTTGGATTTTAAGATAATATGGAACAACATTCTGTCCCGCAACATATCGCTTCCTTCGAATTTAAACTCTTCGGCAACTTAACAATCAGGCAGTTCGTGACCTTAGCGATTCCCATGGGAATCGCTCTTTTAATCTTTTTCTCACAACTTCCTGCGATTATCCGTTTGCCGCTGGCCTTGATCTTTGGTTTATTGGGTTTATTTGCCTCTTTAGTTCCTATCGGCGGCAGACCATTTGATAAATGGATTGTTGCTTTTGCAAAATCAATACTTTCGCCAACTCAGAGAGTTTGGATAAAAGAACAAAAACTACCTGAATTTTTAGATATTGTGGTTGCCCCGCCACCAAGTGAAGGAAAAATTCCCGAAACAATCACAGCACAGGGAAGGGAGAGACTTTTTGCTTATCTGCGATCGCTGCCTAAAGGAGAATTTTCGCCATTTGACGTTAAAGAGCAAGTAGCTCTTCAAAGATTGGATTTGGAACAGCCTGCACAAATAGCCGGTCAGGGTCAATTGCCAAAGCCAATTATCTGGCCAACTTCCTCATATCAGGAGAAAAGGCCAGTGTTTGCTTCGGAAGCAGCTGGATCGGTCTACGCACAAGCATCGCTACCGCAAGTAGCTAATGTTCCCCAAGTTTCGATGGCTCAATCTGTGCCAGCCCGGGAATTTGGAGAAACACTTAAAGAATCTTTGCCAACACTAGATACTGGGCCAGTAGGAACAACTGGGCGTATTTCTCCCCATGCCAAGCCATATATCCTCTCAGGACTGGAACAAAAATTGAGAGAATCGTTTGGAGAAAAAAGGGGGCCTGTTGAGCTGATTAAAACTCCTATTGCTCAGTTGGCTTCTGAAACGAACTTCTCTATCGAAAATATTATCCCTATTCGGATTTCTAATAAGCGACTTAAATTCCTGGCTCAAGTCGGCAAAACCAGAGTTAGAAAACTTCATTTTGCGCCTCCTGAGAACTTTGACCTTACTAAACTACCCATTCGCGGAGAAAGAACATTTGAAATATCCCAGGAGTTAAAGCGGCAGATGCATTTTTTGGACAATGAGCCCCTCGAACCAAAACCGGAGACTTCAAAGGCCCAAGAGATATCAAGAAAAGAACCGGCAACGCCTCATTTGAAGGCAGTACCAAGAGGAGTCCATCTTGTGCCAAAACCAACACATAGCCTCAAAGCTCCGGAGGGAGTCTTTCTAAAACCAAAACAGGGAGAACTTGTGGACTCAAGAGTTTCCATCAGCAAGTCAAAATCTGTCCACTTTCCGCGATTAACAATTTTACCTAAAGCCCAGATTGTCCCATTGACTAACAGGCCAAATGTAATCTCCGGTTTAGTCTCCGATGCAAGCGGTACTCCTTTGGAAGGCGCCATTATTATTGTCCGCGATCAAAACGGAATTCCACTGCGCGCTTTAAAAACTAATAAACTTGGGCAGTTTCTATCGGCAACATCACTTGCCAATGGTACTTACTCAATCGAAATTGAAAGCGACTTTGCCAAATTTGATCTGGTAACTATTACCTTGACGGGCCAAGTTTTAGCGCCAATGGAAATAAAAGCGAATAAACAGTTAGAGAGCTAAAAAGGACAGCACTAAAATGGTTAATTATTCGAAAATTAAAGCTTCGACTCAGGAGCATCTGGACATCGAAGATATCACCGACGACCTAGTTATTATGAAAACAGGTTGGGTTGCTCTTGTTATGACTACGACTGCAATTAACTTTGACATCCTCTCTGAAGCAGAACAAGATGCCACTATTTATGCTTATGGAGCCCTTTTAAACTCGCTTTCTTTCCCGCTTGAAATCCTTATTAGATCTAAAAAGGCAGATATTACTTCTTATTTTCAAAGCTTAACTGAGGCGGAAAGAAAACAGACAAATCCGGATCTAAAGCGGCAAATTCAAAAATATCAGGATTTCATTCAGTCTACAGTCCAGCAGAAAACCGTATTGGATAAAAAATTTTATTTGATAATCAAATTTTCTCCACTTGAACTCGGTTTCAAAGGAGTCAAAGGCGCAAAACCCACAAAAGCCAAAAGTAAGGCTTCTTTAATTTCCGATGCTAAAATTGCGCTACTACCCAAACGTGATCACCTGATCAAGCAAATGTCACGGCTTGGTCTTAATGCCAGACAACTAACTACCCAGGAATTAATTGAACTTTTCTATGATATTTATAATCCAGCGCCTTTGGGTACTCAGAGAGTCATTTTAGATTCCCAATCCTACACTACCCCTCTTGTTGAACCAGCCGTAGAAGTCCCTGTTCCTGCTCCTTCTAGACCGGAGGCCTTCCAGACCGGAGGCACCTCCGGGCAAGAGACCATTCCTCGAACCGGAGGTTCCCAGGAACCGGAGGTACAACTCGCCAGTCCTTCCGGGCCAGAAGCCGTTCGAGCCGGCGGCCAGATACCACCAGCACCCCAGTCTGCCCCGATGAGTAGTAACCAGATACCTGATACCAACTTGCGGCCCGTACCTCCTCAGTCAGCTCCACCTGTTACTACCCAAACTTCTCTAAACCAACAGCCGATTACAGCCACTATGCCAGCATCTGGCTTTGCCGTACAAGATACAGGTGGACAGAGCCCAGGTAATGTCCCGCAGGCTCAGTTTCAAATGACACAAGGGCAGACTCCACCCCCAACCTTTACCGGGCAATCTCCGCACCAGCCAGTGACGGGGCAAGCCCCTCAGTCGGGACAGGCAACAAGTCAGACTGAGGCTCTGCAGAAATTGCAAGAGGCTACGGCCAGGGCTGCCGGATTTGTTAATAGCACGCGACAAGTCAATCAACAAACGAGCTTAGCTAGCCCAGGTGGGCAGGAGGGGGAAGAGAGATTCTAATGGCTTTATTTAACCTTTTTGGATCAAAAGCAACATCGGGAGGGCAGTTAACTGCCAGTCAACAGCGCTGGGCTCAAACACTCTCCGCGGGAGTAGTTTCTGTTAAAGATATTATTGCTCCGCCGGCGATTGAGGTTGATTTCGACTACATAAAAATTGGTTCAGCGTATTTTCGGACGCTTTTTGTTGTTGGTTACCCAAGATTTGTACAGGCTAATTGGCTGGCTCCTTTAATTAACTTTGAGCACACCCTGGAAATTGCCATGTACACTTATCCAGTTGAAGCAAAAGGCGTTCTTGATGATTTAAGGCGCAAAATTACCGAAATGGAAGCAACTATTTCCACTGATATCCAACACGGGCGAAGCCTTGACCCTGCGGTCCAAGCAGCTTTGGGAGATGCTCAAGTTTTACAGGAAGAATTAGTTAAAGGCCAAGAACGTTTTTTTCAATTTGGCCTCTATATCACGATACCCGCCGATTCCCAGGAAGAACTTGATACCATTACAAAACAAGTTGAATCAATCCTAGGCTCACTGCTTTTAGTTCCTAAGCATGCAACGTTACAACAGGAAGAGGCTTTTAAAACAACCTTGCCGCAGGGAACCGACCATATTTACATCCCCCGAAATATGGACACAACTTCACTGGCTACGACTTTTCCCTTCACCTCTTCATCACTAACCTCAAATACCGGCGTAATGTACGGTATCAACGAACATAACGGCTCCCTTATTATCTTTGACAGATTCAGTCAGGAAAATGCCAATTCTGTTATTTTTGCAAAAAGCGGCGCGGGCAAATCATACATGGTTAAGCTGGAAGCTTTGCGTTCTTTGATGTTTGGCACTGAAATCCTTGTTATCGATCCTGAAGATGAGTACAAGAATCTCTGTGAGGCAATTGGTGGGGAATATATTACTTTTAGTTTTAATTCACCTGCCAAAATAAATCCTTTCGATCTTTCCGGTGTCTATGAAGAGGGCGAAAATGAATTAGGTTTAAAAATTCTCTCACTTCATGGGCTTTTCAGAGTAATCATGGGACAATTAACACCCACTGAGGACGCTCTTCTGGACCGAGCTTTGGTCGCAACTTATAAGGCCAAAGGAATTACACCCGACCCTGCTACACAAAAGAATGAACCGCCTTTAATGGAAGACCTCTATAAAGCCCTTCTTGGTATGGAAGACCCTGCGGCCAGAAGTTTAGCTGACAGAATTGAAAAATTTGTGAAAGGATCGCTAATTGGTATTTTTAATCAGCAAAGCAATATTGATATTAGAAATACTTTCACGGTCTTCTCGATTAAGGATCTGGAGGATGAACTTCGGCCGATTGCCATCTATTTAATTTTAGATTTTATCTGGACACGGATCAAAAATGATATAAGAAAGAGGCTTCTTATTGTTGATGAGGCTTGGTACATGATGAAATATCCGGATAGTGCCTCTTTCATGTATTCAATTGCCAAGAGGGCCCGTAAATATTTCTTAGGTTTGACAACTATTACCCAGGATGCCGAGGATTTTCTCGGTACCGATTACGGTAAGGCTATTGTTACTAATTCTTCTATCCAGATTCTTTTGAAACAATCCCCGGCCGCGATTGATCGCGTTAGTGAAGTTTTTTATCTCTCCGAAGGTGAAAAGCACTTACTTCTGGCAGCTGACATAGGTGAAGGTATTTTCTTTGCCGGGCCTAATCATGTAGCCATCCGCGTAGTTGCATCAGAAGATGAACACATGCTGGTTACTTCTAATCCCCAAGAGCTTCTGGAAATGCAGAAAAGGCAAGCAGCGGTCCTAACTAAATTCCAATAATCAAGCACCAAACTCCAAACAATTACAAAATTAAAATACTCTAAATTCAAAACGGTTTAGGGATTAGTATTTTGAAATTAGAATTTGTTTGATATTTGGAATTTGAGATTTGGGATTTGGTTATTGTTTAGATTAATATCAGCCTCCGCCTTCGGCGAATCTGATATATCAGTAAACTTCATTAGATTTTTAATATTAATTACAATAATTGAAGTTTAGCTGATATTAGGATTTAGAAATTAGAAATTAATCTGCTATATTGAAACTAGAGCCTGCAATTGACTGGCTAATTTGTTATGCCTGCCGAAGCTGCCGAACAAATAGATGCTGCCACCCTGAAAGGAGCTGTCGCCTGGTCCCTAAAGTACCTACTCGACCCCAAACGAGGCGCAGGTAAACTTCCAACTATTGGCGAAATCAGGCAGCAATTTCCCCAAATCATCTCCATTGATCAGATTGAAAACTGGATCCGCAATCTTGCAGGTAAAGCCGACATAGAGGAAGTCTTCAAAGACAGCCAAAAAGTTACCGAGGTTTTGGAAAGCCTTGCGGAAGAGTCGCAAACGGCCAAAGAATCAACAGCCAGAGTCTCTTATAGTCGTCCGGCCACTCGACCGGTTACTCCTTCCTCTGAGAAAAAAGTCTCCGCCCTTGGTGTCTTGGCTGAGCTTGAGGGTATTGAGCCGATTTTAAAAAAACACAGACAGGAAGCTGCCGGGAAGATCAGCCAGTCTCTACAGTCAAAAATAGAGGCAATGCTACCTAAAATTGTTGGCAAGAGCCTGGAGAAGGAACAAATTGGGCAAGTTGCCCAGGAAATTGCAGCAGAAACCGCCAGGGAAACTCTGGAAAATGTGGCCAGGATCCAGGATCTTTCCCAAGTCAATCAGGTTTTTGCCGACAGCCTAACTCAGAGTATTATCACCCATCCCCAAATTCCCGAGATAAAAACTACCCAAGAGGAACTCTACGCACAATCGTCTGCGCAAACAGACATTGTGCAAGCTAACTTACCGGATCTGGAAAAGGAAGCAGTTCTGGGAAAGTTAGCAGAAATTGCTAAACTTAAAAAACCATCTGAGCAAACAGATAAACTTATTAGCGCTCTAGCATCTCAAGCCATTGAGTCACAGCACCCTTTGGCTACACCCTCATATGCTACTGCTATTGAAGGTAGCCTTAAACAATATTTGGCAACCTATGCGGGCAATCTCGAAGGGGAAATTTTACCCACATTATCCAGAGGGGAAATTCCTTCATTTGCTGCTCTCCAACAAGCACAAGAGGTTGCTCATCAGAGATCTGTGAAAATTTTTGTTGAGCAAACAGCGAAATCTCTAACCAGTCAGGAAAGAAGGGCTTTGGATCTCGCAGCATTCCCAGCCCGAATTGCCAATAGTTTTAACCTCAGACCCCTCTCCGTTCAAGAAATTGAATCCTTAGGCTTAGGTTTCGCCCAACCCAATATCAGATCCTTTACAAAAGGGATGTTCCAGAAAGATTTTAGTTATGCAATGTCACTGGGAACAAGTAGGAAAAAACAAGATCTGGCCTTTTCTACCCTTCTTGCTTACCGCAGCGATCGACTCCAGAAAGAAATACAGGAAGCCGAAAAAGAATTAAGAGTGTTTCAAAACCAAATAGCCCAAAAAAGAGGGCTCGGCTACATTCCTCAAAAAAAATACTCAGAAGCTAAACAAAGGCTTGATCTATTAAGCGCTACTCGGAAATTTCATCTTAAACAGCAGAAGAAATTTGAGGAAACGCTTACCCGGCTCAGAAATTTATTTGGCCCTCAGGGCCTTAACTCTGCTTCAGATACAGCTTGGGAAGTATGTAATCTGCATCATAAACAAAGCCGTCATTGGGTTCCTAGATATGGATCAAGGGGCAGTGTCAACCGATGGTTACCATCACTTACCTTTGGCGCCCTGGCTTTTAGACTTAGTAATTTCCACTTAGATTTCTCGATACCTAGCGTAGTTAACTATCTGAGTTTTAAACCCATTTTTTTTAGAAGCGGCCAAGGACTCAGTTCATACTCCCCCCCATTGTTTGCAACCGGAGGCAGGCTCAGTGTTAATTCTTTCAGGCAACTGACAGGCACAATCGCAAGTTCAGTCGGAGGAATTCGCAACGTAGCCGGCACCGCCAATACAATTAAAAACCTCTTCAGGACATCGACAATGCTTGCCAAGGGTACTACCGGACCAATTGGTCTACTTATGCTTGCGGCTCCTCTTCTTCAAAAGGCCAAAGGTCTGGTCAGAAAGGCTGTCATGGGGGCTGCGGCATTAGGCGCTTACCTCTTGTTTATGTTTGGTCTCAAGGCTTTAGGATTTCTAGCAGGAGTCGCTTTTGGACTTGTTTCTGGTCTACCTTTGCTTTTAGTGCCTGGCGTTGGACCATTTCTCTATGTTGGCTGGACGGGATTCTGGGGTTTTTATGGATTTAGTAATCCAATTAAAATGTTTAATATTGTAACTCATCCCTTCTCATGGATCTCGGACACTTGGAGCTTTGTTCAGGGGGGATTTGGTTTAAGCGGAACCGCTTCCGCTGTCGGCGGATTTTTTGGGACAATCGGCAGTTTTTTCACCGGTTTAGCCGCGGGCCTATGGGGTGGATTCACCGGCACAGTCGGGGCTGCTTTTGGTCTCCTTTCAGGAGCTACTAATTTTCTTGTTGGGGGTTTATCCAGTCTCACAATTCCGGCTTCCGCCGTTGCAATTCCAGTTGTTGGAGGTGTTGGTGCTGTGGTTATTGGCAGCACTATTGTGGGCATTGTTACCGCCACTAGCTTTTTTAGTAATGAGACAGATGCTGCCATCGTGCCAGGAGAAAACGAATTTTTTACTCTAACTAAAACAGCCAGCCAACAACACCTTGAAAACCCGCCACCTGACAAAAACCTTTCATTCACAATTACTTTAACGGCCAAGGATAAGAAATTGACTGATGTTCAAGTGACAGACGAGCTCAGGGTCAAAGGTGAAACAACCGATTTTGAGGTCACTAAAGATGTAACTGGTAAAGATATATCGCCAATTCCCTGTTCAAATGAAATTCTGCCGAACGAAAACTGCACTTACACCTTTACTATTAAGGTTGACTCGGCGTTTAAAGACACTCTTGTTATTAATACTGCTACAGCCAAAGCAACGCCTGAGGGGGAGAGTAATATAACCGATTCTGTCTCGGCAACGGTCACTGTCGGTATCCCACCGGCCGAATGTCCTCGTGGCTGGCCAGTTACCGGTGACGTTTCCCAAGGCCCGGAAGGGGCAACGTCGCATGCCAATGAAGTCTATGGCGGTTATGAAGCTATCGACATTGCCCAAACTGTCGGCCACGATATTTATGCGACGGTTGAGGGAACAGTAGAAGAGGTCTGGGCCAAGAATGGTAATCCCCAAGATCAAAGGATCCGGGTTAAGCCCACCGCCTGCGCCGGGCTGACCACTGTTAATTATTGGCATCTCTCCGAGGTACTAGTCTCGGAAGGCCAAATTATTACTTGGGGCCAAATAATCGGTAAGTCAGGTGGCGCTCCCGCCGCCCATACCCACTATCAATTCAATGAAATTACAGACAGAGGCTTTAAAATTTTACCGCCTCATATACCTGAAGCCGTCGACAGAGAGTGTAATAGCATCGACGAATGCGGTTTGTCGATAACTAACGCACCATGATCAATCTTACTACCGCCGCTGCTGCTTGCAAAAAGTTCGTCTGGGTTTTGTCTCTGATTCTTTTAATTGGCTTTTTGATATTCTTAATGTTCTACCGGTTCTCACCCAAAACCCTTCCAAGAGAAATACCAAAACCCATTGAAAAGCCTGCCTTTGAGACCTTCCCGGGAGAAGCCAGTCAATTTATAACCGACCGACTTAGCACACCAACTAATATTCCCAAAACGCTCCCAATATATAGACTTACCCTTAGGGAAAGTTTACTGCCAAATGCCAACTTTTTTGCTTCAAAACTTGGTTTTAGAAACCCACCAAAGGAATTGAATGACGTTACTTTCGGTCAAGGTCTCCTATTTTCGAAAGAAGATGGGGCTTTGAGTGTTTACCAGGATATCATTAGTTATCAAGAATTTATTACCGAACCCCAAATCGGCCAATTTGACGAAACTCGCTTAAAGATTAAGGCTTTGGAGTTCATATCAGGTTTGGGTATACTTACAACTAATATTAACCTCCAAAGTGAACCGACTATTACCTACCAAAAATTAGCAGGAGAAGGCTTTGCTCCAACGAAAGACCCGAATCTGGCCAATTTTGTTAACTTCATTTTTAATTACACTCTCGAAGGACTAAAAGTCGTCGGCAACATCAGCGATTTACGCATCACGCTTACTCCCGCAGGCGACGTGGTTAGACTAACCTTTAGATCATTCGGGGCCGAAGCAGAAACAGACGGCTACTTGCTGATGGAATTCCAAGACGCACTCAAGTTGCTTTTAAACAATCAAGGCTCGCTTATCAAGGTAAGTGGAGAACAAGAGGATGTCGAAGTCTCAAGAAATTTTGGCAGGGTTTCGCTAAATAACACCTACCTGGCTTATTATTTGTCCACTAAACAACCAGATACCATCCAACCGATCTGGGTTTTTGAAGGCGAAAGTATCATCAACTCCTTACCAGTCAATGTAACCTTTGCAGTCCCTGCTATCGAAAGTAAATTCCTAAAAGCACCTTAACAAGCTCTAAACCTTAAGCTACTTATAACTTTCTTGCCAAGCGTCTTATTTATCTCCTTTTTGAGCCCCTCAGAACGCAAATGAAGCTCTGCACAGACCAAAGACGGTGCAGTTATCTTAAGCGTCTTACCGTCAAATGAGGTGACGCGGACAGCTTCTAGGATTTCAGAGTCTAAATCTTGGCATGAATCCGCCAAGGCCTTGCGGGCGATGGTTCTTATCTGAAGAGCCAAAATGGCCTTGGGGACTCTGCTGCGCGCTGCTATCCCTTCGATTAAGCTTCCGATGGGTTTGAACATTACCTTAAAAGTCTACAATAAATTGACCTAATTAATCTAATGACTAATTTCTAACTAAATTCCAATAATCAAGCACCAAACTCCAAACAATTACAAAATTAAAATACTCTAAATTCAAAACGGTTTAGGGATTAGTATTTTGAAATTAGAATTTGTTTGATATTTGGAATTTGAGATTTGGGATTTGGTTATTGTTTAGATTAATATCAGCCTCCGCCTTCGGCGAATCTGATATATCAGTAAACTTCATTAGATTTTTAATATTAATTACAATAATTGAAGTTTAGCTGATATTAGGATTTAGAAATTAGAAATTTCAGGCTTCAACTTTGAAGCCTGACGGGCATGATGATGTGGAAAAAACTATCTTTTTCGTCTTCTCCAGTTATTCTGCCGGGATTCAGGCTTTCGATCATCTCAAAATTAACTACCTCATCGTCCATAACTGAAAGGACCTCAAGTAAATAACGGAAATTGAAGGCAATTTCCCCGCCTTTACCGGCCATTTGGGTTTCAATTTGTGCATCGGAAGATCCAACCTGGGCTGCATTTGCAAAAACCGCCAAAGTGCTCCCTTGGCCACCTGAAACATTCTCCAGCTTAAGCCTAATGATGCTACCCGAGTCCCGGGCAAAAATAGAGGCTACTTTGACTAACTTCGCAAGTTCTACTTTAGATAGCTTCACCTTGGTGGTAAACGAGGTAGGTATGATCTTCTGCCAGTTTGGGAATTCCCCCTCTATTAATCTTGAGGTAAATTCAATATTCCCCACTTTGAAATTAACCTGGTTTAAATTATCCGATATGACGATCGATAAATTTTCATTTTCATCTTCCAGGTTTTCAGTGAGTATTTTGGCTACCTCGCTGATAGCCCTTGCCGGGACCACAACTTTGATATCGACTCCTTTAGGCGCTTCGCTAACCGGTATCTCTTGGTAGCTTAACCTGTAACCGTCTGTGGCCACCATTGAAAGTCTGTCTTTACCAAATTCGCAGAGTACCCCGGTAAGTATTGGTCTCCCTTCGTCTTGGGCTGCACCAAAGGCAACCCTGGAAACACATTTTGCAAAAACCTTTACTTTCAACTTAATTTCTACCCCCTTGTCTATCCTTGGTATTGCCGGAAATTCTTCAGGCGCAATAGTTGGTATGCGAGCTTTGAAACCCTTAGTTGAAACGACCGCTTCTTCGCCCAGCTTTTCAAATAAGATCTCCCCTTCGGGTAGTTGTGTTATAAACTCTGAGAGGGTTTTACCGGGGAGAGTTATTTTGCCTTCAACTTCGGTTTTACAAGGAGTGGTTGCTTTTGTTGCCGTTTCGAGGTTTGTAGATAGAATGGTCATCTCTTTTTTTGTGACAGAAATTAAAAGGTTAGAAAGAATCGGTAGATTCGCTTTTAATAGAATCGACCTACTGGCAATGGAAAGGGCTTTTGAAAAATCTGCTTGGGGAATTTTGAACTTCATTGATCTTACTTAGGTGTTAGAAACTCGGTTATTATATATCAGTTCCTAAAAAATACAAGCGTCTGCCCTCTTCTATTAGTTCTATTAGTTGGAGCATTTAAAAAAGTCATAGTATTATTAATGTTTATAGCTTGATAATTAGCCAAGCGCCAAAGAGAAGGAACCTCTTGAAAACAGTGTTGATATTTATGCGTATTTTGTTGATAAGTGTGAGAAACTGATTATTTGGAACCATCACCCTTTTCTGCTATAAGTTGGACCCTTAAAACTTCGTCTTTCTTCACCTGGTTTTGCGAAATGGTCTTTTCGATTTTCTCCACATTGTGGATAACTGTTGAATGGTCTCTTCCACCGACCATTTCTCCTATTTGGCCGAAAGAGAACCCTAGTTGTTTACGTAAAAGATACATCAACACTTGTCTTGCGAAGACCAAGGAAGCACGCCTTGAGGGGCTGCGAAGGTCTTGGGATGAGATCTTAAAATGTTTGCAAACAGCTGAGACTATGCTCCCCGGGGTCAACTTGCTGGTGCTATCTAGATTGCCTTTAAAAACAGCCTTTTTGATATCTTCGATGGTTAGCTTGCCTGGGGAGAGTTTCATTAGTGTGAGGACAGAAACCAAGCAGCCTTCTATTTCTCTTGCACCTCCAGTGCTGGATTGAGCGACATAGGCAACAACATCGTCATCTAGCTCAATATTTTTTTCCTGGCATTTTGCTTTTAAAATAGCCATCTTCATTTCCAGATCCGGTAGGCCGATGTCAGCGACTAGGCCCCCCATGAATCGGCTAGTGAGTCTTTCTTTAATCCTGGTAAGCTCTTTCGGGTGGCGGTCTGAGGCACAAATCACTTGTCGGCCGGAGAGAGATAATTCATCAAGGGTGTGGAAGAATTCGTCTTGGGTGCTTTCCTTGCCAGAAAGAAACTGAATGTCATCGAGAAGTAAAAGATCAACCTGGCGGTATTTTGACCGGAAAGAAGCACAGGTTCTATTACCTAAGGATTCAATGTAGTCATTGGTGAATTTTTCGCAAGTAGCATAAAGAATTTTACTCTCGATAGTTTTGTTTAGGATTTCATTACTGATTGCTTGCAGTAGATGAGTCTTTCCTACTCCTGTTGAGCCATAAAATAGAAGAGGATTATAAGAACCGCCAGGATTGGTCGCAACTTGCTTGGCGGCTAAGAAGGCTAAGTTGTTTGATGGGCCGATGACGAAATTCTCGAAAGTATGATTTGGGTCAATCATCTGCACAGCATGAGTCTTAAAAGAGTGCTGCAAGGGAATTCCGGTAAAAATCGGTTCTTTTTTAGTGACTTTTAGATCATCTTGTTTAGAGGAAACTACGAAAATTACTTCAATATTAGCTCCCTCGGTTTTTTGGGTGATCTGTGAAATTAATGGCAGATATCTAGTTTCGACCTGTTCTCTCAGAAAGTTATTCTTAAAGGCAACAATCAAGAGATTTTTGTCCGGTTTTTTTTGAAAATCCAAAACAAAAGAACCAGAGAACCAGGTTTTAAAAGTCGATGATGAGACCTGAGTTTTGAGACTTGAGAGAATATTATTCCAGACCTTTTGTCCGTCCATTAAACTTATACCTTTTTATGTATTTGATTAAAAGTTAGTTATGGAGCATACAGGCAGCAGGCTGGGTTATTTTGAAGATCTAGATATTATGAAGACCTTAATTTCTTGAAAAATTGCTCCGCTATCAATGATTACAGAACTTTTCCACAATTGTCAAGGACGAAAAAAGTTTGTGGATAACTCGACTAGCAGGCTTGATATCTGATGATATTTCTAGTACCCTATGGAATAAACTCGAAACTGAAAACTCAAAAGTTAAAAGTTCAAGTCAACCGAAGGGAGTAACTTATGCCAAAGAGAACTTATCAGCCCAAAAAAAGAAAAAGAGCCAAAACCCATGGTTTTAGAAGAAGAATGAGAACTACAGATGGTCGGGCAGTTCTGAAGCGCAGAAGAGCCAAAGGTAGACAAAGACTCACACCCGGTTAGATGGTTCTTAATGCCTAGTGCCGATACTAACACTAGTTTTGCAAGTTCGGATTTTACGATTAGGGCCCGAAGGCAGGATATTAAGTCTCATGGCCAGGTCGTAGTCGTTTCAAAAAAGATCGCTAAGAAAGCAACCGAACGCAACAGAATCCGCAGAATTATCAAAGAGGCATTAAGGAGCGTCGGCTTTAAGGATAAAAGCGTAGCAATTATTGTAAAGAAGAATATCGCGAACTTAAAGGTGGATCAGATCAAAAAGGTGCTAAGGAATTTAATTTTAGAATATGACAAAAAAAGTCGTTAAATTTTTAATCTTCGCTTATCAAGGAATTTCCGCTTCTTTAGTTGGCAGTTGTCGTTTTAGACCAACCTGTTCGCAATACAGTCTTGAGGCAATCGAGAGATTTGGAATTTTTAAGGGCACTATTCTCTCAGTGAAAAGAATTCTTTCGTGTCATCCATTTTCAAAAAGATCCTATTATGACCCGGTATAAAAGAATTTCCAATTTCCAATTTCCAATTTCAGTGGTCGAAGGGAGCGTCTATGAATCCCTTTGAAGTTTTTTTGACAACTCCAATTTTAAATTTGCTGGTAGCTTTATATAAGGCCTTAAATGCGATTTATCTACCCGGAGCTTTAGGTTTTGCCATTATTTTACTTACTGTGATTGTCAGGATGATCCTTTGGCCGTTAACAACAAGCCAACTTAAAAGCTCACAAAAAATGGCTGCTCTCAAACCCCATCTTGATCGAATTAAAGCAGAGCACGGGCACGATAAAGTAAGACATCAGCAAGAAGTCAATAAACTTTATAAGGAACATGGCGTTAATCCCTTGGCTGGCTGTCTACCCCTGCTCTTGCAAATTCCGGTTTTCATTGCTCTTTACAATGTTCTTTTAAAAATAGTTCAAGTTAACGGTGATTTTTTGGCAGGTATAAATCAAAGACTCTATTCCCCTTTTCTTTATTTGGAAAGCGTTCCCGACGTTTCTTTTTTTGGGTTTAACCTGTCCTCTAAGCCTAACGAGTGGCAACAGATAGGAATTTTGCTTCTGGCAATACCGATTATTACCGGACTCTTGCAATTTATTCAATCAAAAATGCTCTCACCCGCGAAGCCACCTGTAAAAGTGCAGCCGGAAAAGAAAGAAGGAAAAGGAGAGCTTGAGGACTCAATGGCTGCGATGCAGTCACAGATGATTTTAATTATGCCGGTAATGATTGCCTTTTTCTCTTATGGCTTTCCTGTCGGTCTTTCACTCTACTGGAATACTTTTACGATCATTGGTATTATTCAGCAGTATAAAATTTCCGGTCCTGGAGGGCTTAATAAGTATTTACCAAGACAATGGCAAAAGCAAAGTTAGATGAAAATTATTTGGCCGAGAATGTCAGGCTTTTAATTGAAAAATTAGGAGTTTCTGCTGTTGCCGAAGTTTCCCGGATCGACAGCATTTTCTTTGTGGAGATTTCTTCTGAGGATTCATCACTTTTAATTGGCAAGTACGGTGCCAATCTTGAAAGCCTACAGTTTGTCCTAGCGGTTAGACTGAAAAGCTTGACCGGCCAGGAGGATTTTGAAATTTTTATTGATGTGGATGGTTGGCGTAGGCAAAAGGAAGAGAAATTGAAGAAAATGGCTCTTGCCATTGCCGAGAAGGTCAGTACCAGTGGCAGGCCAGAATCTTTGTATAATCTCAGATCTTCCGACAGGAGAGTTGTTCATACTACTTTGACGAATCATCCAAGAGTAACTACTCTTTCCGAAGGTGAAGGCGTTGACAGATATTTAATTATTAAGCCCCGAAGTGACTAAATCAGACCTTTTGTTTTTGGCAGTTTTAGCGGTTGTTCCTGTTCAGCTTGGTAAATTTTTCTTCTTTGAGTACTCGTTTGTACTGGGTATTCCTATTGACTACCGGGCAATCTCAGTATATTTTGGCGATTTAGTGATTCTTTCATACTTTATCGTTTTTGTCTTTGAGAATGTCGGTAGTGTTAAAAAAATTTTAAATGCAAGAAAGGGCTTAATTTGGGTATTTTTTGTATTTAATTTATATTTATTTACTACTTCAAGCCTTTTTTCTATTTCGGCACCAGCTTCACTTTGGTTTAGTTTAAAATTTTTGGAATTTAGTCTCTTGGCCATTTTTGCCTCGATATCGTTCTCCAGGCTAAAATCTTCAAATCTGACAAGTGTGGTGTTTATTTTTTCTATTCTTTGGCAATCGGCAGTGATGGTTTTGCAATTTGTTTTTCAAAGGTCGCTGGGTCTCTCCTTTTTGGGTGAGAGAGCTTTTGATTCATCGACAACCGCTATTGCCCATTCCCAGTTTTTTGGCAGACAGTATTTAAGACCTTATGGGACATTTCCCCATCCGAATGTTGTCAGCGCCTTTCTGGTGATTTATCTGACAATTTTTTTATTTGGTGTAACAGTTCGCCTAAAAATGCGAAAATTCCAATTTATTTACCTTCTTGTTTTTCTGGTAGCATTGGTACTTGCTTATTCGAAAGCGGCTTTTGGAGCGATTGCTATTGGGTTTCTAACAACACTTAGAAGTTCTGTCAGGCTGGTGTTAATAATTATTTTGGGTGGTTTTTTATTTTTGCTGTTTTTTAGATTTTTTCCACCTTCGCAAGTCGCTTCTATTGCCGAAAGGCTTTTGCTCTCCCAGGCGGCTTTTGATATCGCCATTAAAAATCCAATACTTGGTATCGGTAGTGGCAATTTTACCCTTGCCCTTTCCCGCTTAAATCTTTTCTCCCTTAGTGAGATTAGACTTCTTCAGCCAGTTCACAATGTTTTCCTTCTGATCCTGGTAGAAAACGGAATCGTAGGACTTTTGTTATTCGTGACTCTACTTTGGGTTGTGGCAAAGAGTGCCCTCTCGCGCCCGAAAATTGCACTTTTTATGATTCTTTTGGTCTTTTTAAGTTTTGACCACTTCCTCTGGACTCTCCAACAAGGCCAGCTGCTTCTGGCAGTTTCCATAGGTTTTATTGTCGGCGCTAAAAATGCGGCTAGAGAATCACTTCAATGAGAGATCAAGTTCCAACATCAGGATTGTAGAAGTCTTTCGTATTAATGCCTAAATGGGTATCAATATTTGCTAACCATTTCTCGATTTTCCCAATTAAACTTAGCGCAACTCTTTTAGCCTGCTCATCAGGTTCTTCGGGGAAAAGTTGCAGACAGCTTTGTCTTCTTCCTTCAAATTCAGGTACAAATTTTTCTCTGATTGCTCTAATTATGAATCTTATTTTTCTCTTAGGCATTCGGCGCTCTCTTACTTCAGGAGATAAAAACAGATCTGAAAGGACTTGAAGATTACTGATGGCTAAAGCAAAAGATAACGCATCTCTTCTTACTGATTCAACCACTTTCACACCAACTAATTTTCCTTCCCTGTAAACATGATAGCTATGTTTGGGTAGCATTTTAAAAAAAGTATTACCCTTTCTCCCAAGCGCCCAAGCGTAATCATGAACCCATAGACGATTAGGTATTTCCAGCTGACCCGGAACAATTTTGATTCGTCTTAGTCCTACAGAATTTTCAGGAGTGACAGCTTCTAAAGATTCGCTTCCTATACCTCCGATCATAATTGCTTGTCTACTAATTCTTTTTATGGAGGGAGGAGAAAAAGCTAAACCATCCCGGGTGAAAATAGTTACCATATCTCGGATTCTCTCATCTGCATTTTGATGTTTAATAAAATAACCTACGTTTTTGATGTCACCTTTGACCCCATTATCTTCATCCGGATCCCGGTCTACGATCTCTATCATTCTTCTAAGAAATTCATCCGAAACACCAAAATTCCTTAGTGCTTGCATGATCTTGTCAATTCTGCCTCTATTGTTTTTAGTCTGGGAAAATCTAAATCCCATATCTATTTCTTGATCATTCTCCAATTTTTCCATCACTCTCTGATGGTAGAAAAGGAGAAGTCTGAATACCGCAAGTTCCGATCCTTGTGGAACTGCGGTGCTGGTATATAAGTATCTATTTTTGGCGTTTTCGAGAAAAAGATCAGCCAAATGAAGGTAATCGTTTCTGCCATCCTCGCTAATCCAGTCAAAGGGATCGGAATCGCCGAAAAGATAGACTCTTTGTGGTAATAATTTGCCGTATCTTCTCATAAACTCAGTAAACGAATCGAAAGAAAAAGCCTTATCTACCTTCCTTTTCGCTTCGGCACCGCACCATGGACAGCCGACAGTGCAACCATCGGTCATTTGAATTGTGTGCAGGTTCCTGGCGATTCTTCTTCTCTCCGCCGCGTTGAAAGGTGCCATAAGCTCCATCATATCTACCCGCTCGGCAGATCGTCTTTCTTCAGTAAGCCTTTTAGTTCTATCAGGGTTGTTTCCAATTAGATCAATAATGCTAGTTAGTAAATCAAGATATTCTCCAGGAGGTGCTATCCCCTCTTCGATATTTAGAATACCCTCTACGAATAAAGCATTCCTGGGTGTAAGATTGGGCATAAGATTTCGTAGTTTCATCTTGAGATCTAAAGAAGCTGGTATTTCCTCTCTGGAGATTCTTGTCGGAATACTTGTTTCTGGCGAGTTGCTCATAGTTGCGAAATTATACCTCCACCCCTTAATTTCTGCTAAAATCACTTCAGTGAAACTTCTTTTGACTTCCAGCGGTCTTGTTAATAAATCGATTACCAATGCCCTTCGTCAACTTTTAGGCAAGTCTTTCAATAAGGCAAATCTGGTCTTTATCCCAACTGCGGCAAATGTGGAAGAGGGAGATAAATGGTGGTTGATTGATGATTTACAAAACTGCAAAAAACTCGGTTTTGCCTCTATCGACATTGTTGACATTTCTGCCTTGCCAAAAAATCTTTGGCAACCGAGACTCGAAGCAGCAGATGTTTTGTTATTTAGTGGAGGAAATACTTTTCATTTAATCTACTGGATTAGAAAATCGGGTCTTGAAAAGATTTTGCCAAAACTTCTTGAGGAAAGAATTTATATGGGGATAAGTGCCGGAAGTATGGTTGCAAGCCGGTCGATTTTGCTTAGTCAATCTGAGAAACTGTATTATGACGATCTGGGTCAATATAAAGATGAAGAAGGCCTAGCTTTTGTCAGCTTCCAAGTCAGACCTCATTTTAATAGTCCACTTTTCCCGAATGCCAGAGCTAGTTTCCTTAAAGAAATAGCAAAAGAGATTGTCGAGCCAATTTATGCGATAGATGACCAGACAGCGATTAAAATTGTTAATAGCAAAGTCGAAGTAGTCAGCGAAGGCGAGTGGGAAGTTTTTAATTTAGGATAATAAATCTTTGTCAATTGACCTAATTAACCTAATGACAAAATAAATCCTAAACTCTAAATTCTGAACCCTAAACAATATCAAAATTCAAATGTTCAAATAACTAAAAAATAAATTGAGAGTTGTTTTGAATTTTCTATTTTGTTATTTGAATTTGTTTAGGATTTAGGGTTTAGAAATTAGAAATTATAAGGAATGTTTAAGAAGGTTATTTATAATACCGGCGCGCAGATTTTTGGTAAGGCAATCACTGCCGCGACTACCCTACTAATTACAGTCTTAATTGGCCGTGCTCTTGGAGAAGCTGGCTACGGAGACTTCACTAAAATCTTTGTCTTTGTCGGTTATTTCTATACTCTTGGTGATTTCGGCATCAACACAATTTATATAAAACTGGCAAATGAAAAAAATAATCTTGTCTTACTCAGGTCACTAATTGGGCTTCGCCTTTTTGGCACAGTTTTTTTAGCCTTAACTGCAATTCTAGTGAGTTTCCTGATTCCTTATAATCCTGAAACTGGTATTGGTTTCTCCCCGGTTGTTAAATTCGGAATTATCCTTGCTTCCCTGACAATTGTCACCCAGGGGCTTTTTACCACTACTAATGCTTTTTTCCAAAGGATTTTGCGCTATGATCTCTCGACAATCGCCGCAATTTTCGGTTCACTTGTTGTTTTGGCAGGAACAATTGTTACTTTTATGACCAGAGGCGGTCTTTATGGTTATGCAATCTCTTATGTCTTTGGCGGCTTAACCTTTATTCTTATTGCCTCTTATCTCATCTTTCAGAGAACAAAAACATTTATTCTGCCTAAGTTCTCACTGAGCGATGCCAAAACTTTTCTTTCAAAATCATGGCCGGTTGGTTTAGCCTTGTTATTTAATTTGATTTATTTCCGCGTTGATGTTTTTATTTTAGCCAGTACTCGTTCTTCTTCGGAAGTTGGTTTATATGGTCTGGCTTATCAGTTTTTTGAGGCGTCTTTAGCAATCCCTATTTTTTTTGCCAATGCTTTATACCCGATTCTTGCCGGGCTTTACCATAGGGATTTGAATCAATTTAAAAAACAGGTATCTGTTTGGTTAAAACTTCTCACTCTTTTTTCTTTACTGTTAGTTTTCGGATTGGTAGTCGCTTCATTTCTGATCCCAATAATTTACCAGGGAGGTTTTGCTGGTTCGGTGAAAGCCTTGCAGATTCTGGCGGTCGGTATCCCCTTTTTCTTTATTTCGGCACTCCTTTGGCATGTTTTAATTATTTTTGATAAGCAAAAGTATTTGATTATCGTTTATGGAGCAGGAGCGCTTTTTAATGTTTTAGCCAATCTTATTTTTATCCCGCAATTTGGTTATTTAGCTGCAAGCGTCATCACAGTTGTTTCAGAGGCGTTGATCACACTGTTACTCTGGTTGGCTATAATGAAGGCAAGAAGGAGCAAAAACGTTTAGCGTTAGTCGCTTAGTTAATTTTCAATTTTTAATTTTCAATTTTTAATCAATTTCCAATGATTTAATTTTCAAACGTTTTAAAATTTGAACATTAAAAATTCAATGTAAATTGCAAATTGAAAATTGTAAATTCTATGATTGAAGTTTATTGTGATGGTGGTTCACGAGGTAATCCCGGACATGCCGGTTTCGGTTATGTTGTCAGGAGAGATGGCAAAGTTATTAAAGAAGGCTATGGCTATATCGGGATTGCAACCAATAATGTAGCCGAGTATACTGCCGTCATTGAGGCGCTATCTTGGCTTGAAAAGCATTTTCCCAAGGTAGATTTGGTCATAAACCTGGACTCGAAGCTGGCGGTCTCTCAACTTACAGGCATTTATAAGGTCAAGGATTCAAAGATTAGAGATTTGGTATTTAGTATTCGCATGCTTGCGAATAGCTTTGGTCAAATTATTTTCAGACATATCCCCAGAGAGCTAAACAGGGAGGCTGACAAACTGGTAAACAGGGCCCTTGATGAGCAAATAAAAAAAATAAAATACTAATGGAACTAGTTGAATTTCTCAAATTTTTTAAAAAAAATGCTCTGGCAGTTATATTTTTTGTCTTTGCAGGATTAGTGCTTTCTGTCCTTTTAAGCGCAAAATTGCCTTCGGGTTATAGCCAATCCCAAACATTTTACATCGTTGAACCTTGGAAAAATGCAGGAGCGTTTTATGATTATGAGGGATATTATGGGCAGCAAAAAGCCAGGGATTTTACAGATACGGCTGTTGCCATTTTGCAAAGCGAAAATTTCCCAAACCTTACGGTGCGTAAAGTTGCCCCACAGGTGATTAAATTGACGGCCACGGCCGAAAGTGCCGATGAGTCAGAAAATCTTCTCGATAGAGTAAAGGGGAGTTTTAATCAGGAACTTGTTAGTCTTTCAGGACAGGATCAGGCGCTTCAAATCAGGCCGATTGGCCAAGTGCAACCTGCTTCTTTCGTATCGCCCAATAAAAAATTGCTGGCGGTTTTTGGTGCCAGTTTGGGTTTTGTTTTTGGGGTGTTGGTTGTAGGTTTAAAGACTTATTTTAAAGTTTGACAAATGGAGATTTCTGCCCAAAATCATCAAAAGAAAAGTATTTTAATAACCCATGTAGATTCCTTTTTGGGTGAAAGTTTGGCTGCCTTTTTAGTTTCAAGAGGTTATCAAGTTTGGGCAGTTGGTAATCCGCCTCTTTCAAAAGACCTTTTAAAAGACCACAATTTTACCCTTCTGGAGCTTGATTTAAGCCAGCCGCTTCCCGAATATTTACCTTCTTTTGACCTTGTTTTTTATTTGGGACTTTTAAGGGCCGATTTTGACCTGCAGCAGGGGTTTTCTTACATGATGAAATCTTCTCCCGTTACTGCCACTATTATGTCGCTGGCGAAGGAAGGAAAGTCAAAGATAATCATTTTTGCTCCAATTTCCAAGGGAGAAGAGTTTTGGGAATATTTAACTCAGGGACAAAATTTAGGCGGATACTTGAAACTTTTTTTAATTGGTGATGTTTATGGTCCGGGGATGCTTGTTAGAGGAGTTAAAAAGCCCAGAGTGTTGGGTATTCTTGCTGATCTTATTCACCAAGCTGCAGTGTCCGATAAAGTCATTCTTGAGAAGGAGGGTCTTGAGATGATTTACGCAACTTATATCACTGATGTTCTTCTGGCAATCCGTAAATTTGTTTTCTTAGAAGAGCACCATGATAATAAGAATGTCCAAGTCATTATTTCTGAAGGTCCTAAGACTGTTCTGACGGTTGCTTATGAAATTCAAAATATTGCCGGATTAGTTATGGGTAAGGAACTTGGTCTTTTTTTTGCCGGATCTCAACCACTTACCAGGCCTGAACCAGAACCAACGATTGCCATACATGATCTCGGTTTCTCACCTGAAGTCACTCTTGGTGAAGGTCTAAAAAATATCCTCGAGGATTATTTGAGAGAAGGCGCAAGTACAACAGAAAAAGAACATAAGCCCAGTACTCATTTACAATCGCACAATTCCGTCAAAGAAGAAATCTCACGGATTATGGCTTCTAACACCAATGAGTCAAGAGGTCGCCTTAAGAGAGTTACAGGCCGTTTAACTTCAAAGATTGGCCACTTTCATTTTAAACCTCGCATAAAAAGTGTAATTTTAGTCATTATTTCGGTTTTAATTTTGCTGAGTGCAAAACTGGCACTTGATGTCTATTTTGGGGCAAATAATCTTAAAAATGCTCAAAGTGCCCTGACAGATGGGGATCTTTATAAGGCAGGAGAAAAGGCTAAAAAATCCGCCGGCGCTTTCAAAAGAGCTGCCAGCGAAACACGAATTCTTCTTTATCCCTTATCGCCAGTTTTGCCTAAAAAGATCGAGAATATTGACGAGGTTCTTTTTGGTATGTCAATTGGCGCCAGTTCTCTTGATTATCTTGCCGCCGGGAGCGGAAAATTATTGTTTGATTTGGCGCAAGTTGTGAAAGATGAGCCCCGGCCAGATAAATTTGATTTAGAAACCCCACTTGCTGATTTACAACGAGCCCGTTTTTTATCAAGTCAAGCGCAAGAGGTTCTAAGTAAATCTCTGGAAGGAGTGGTTTTTAAGGCAAAGGTCACAGCCGCCAGAGATGCTTTTTCTCAAGTAGATAGAGTTTGCCAAACAGCATTGGAGCTAACCAATCTCATCAGTGATCTGACAGGTAAGGGTAGTGCTAAAACCTACCTGGTTCTTCTCCAAAATAGTACGGAGCTTCGGCCCGGAGGTGGCTTTATCGGCAATTTCGGTCTTATTGAATTTGACGGTGGTCACCTCAAAAATATCTCTGTTGAGAATATTTATACAATAGACGGCCAACTACAGGAAAAAATCGAACCTCCCAAGGAACTTACACAAATACTGGGGGTTGATCAGTTTTATCTTCGTGATTCTAATTGGAGCGGGGATTTTACAGTGAACAGTGCAACCGCCCGCGATTTCTATAAAAAAGAGACTGGTAAGGATGTGGATGGGGTGATAGCGGTGAACTTAAATTTTATCCAAAATGTTTTGGCTAAAATAGGCCCCATCAAGCTTTCTGACTACAATGAAGAGATAACTGACAAGAATCTTTTTGAGAGAGGTGAATACTACAGTGAGGTGGGGTCTTTTGCTGGTTCTACTCAAAAGAAAGATTTTTTTGGAGCGCTAACAAGATCGCTGATCTCCAAGATATTAACAAACATTGAGGTATTAGGCGAGGCTTCTGCGGCTGGCGAATCCAAACAAAAAGAAAACGTTATTTCTTTACCGACGCTTTTGGAGGTCTTCCGTGAAGGTTTTTTTCAAAAGGATATTATGATGACCTTTGATGATCCAAATTTGTCCTCGTTTGTGCGTACTCATAGCTGGGATTGGCCATTGCCGCCGGTAAACTTTGACCCGGCTGACGACTCTTTTGAAACACGTGACTTTTTAGCTCTGGTAGAGGCTAATTTAGGCGCCAATAAGGTCAATCGTTTTTTAGAGAGAAAAATTAACTATGAGGTGGATATTGGCCGCGACGCTGACTTAGTAGCAAAACTTACTGTTGTCTATACCAATACCAGTCAAGCTGACACTTGGCCGGCAGGCAAATACGTTAATTATTTAAGGGTTTATGTGCCCTTTGCAGCCAGCCTTTTTGAATTTAAAAACGGTGACAAAAATGATCCAAGTGCTGTTGAGGTTAGTTCTCAAGGAAACTTGACAGTTTTTGGGACTATGGTGGAAGTGCCGGTAAAATCCTCGCGTGAAGTCACATTTAGCTATAGAATCCCTAAAAATATTAAGCTTGAGAAAGCTCCCTATTATCATCTTTATGTTCAAAAGCAATCCGGAACTGAAAAGGATCCGGTAGAATTTACTTTCAACCTGCCAAGTTATTTAGAGGTTAAATCGGTTAATGACAGCGATGAGCAGGAAGGCAAGCAGAACTTGAGTCTTAAGACTGATCTTTCAACCGATCGCCAGTTTGAAATTGAGGTGGTCAAACGTTGACTCAAGCTGTTTGAATAGCCCTTTTGATATCAACGGTACTGATAGAAGAGGCTAGGGCAGAACTAAGAATCATCAAAAGTATCGCAAGAATGCTTTTACCTGAGAGTCTCTTAACCGCCTTTTGCAGATCTTCTTCGCCGGTTTTTGCCTGAATTTCTTCGATAAATTCTGATCCTCTCGGATCTTTCTTGATGGCTGCTTCAATGGCTGCTGCTCCTCCATCATAATTGGCAATAATCGTGGCTTCGTTTTCTGTTATATCGCCAGTTTTTAATCTGGCGCGAAGAAGTTCCTCGATAGCTCTCGGCCCCATCTTTTCAATAAACTCTTTGTCGGTAAGGAGATTAGTAACTTGCTCGTCGGTTAAAAGTCGCTCACCGGTTGTTGGATCCCGGCCAGCGTCCAATAGTCCTTTAACTACGTGAAGAGAGTTTCCTGATTCAACATATTTTTGATAATCTCCGTCGATTACCTCACCTTTTGGTAGGCCAGGGACCCAGACTTCTTTGGTCCTAACACCCAAGAGCCCTCCTCTTTTTTCCTTATGAGGTTTTCCTACATATCGTCCTCTGATTCCTGAAATGAAGGCCTTCTCGGCTGTGTCTTGAGTTTGGGCAATCTCTTCCTCAAGCATCTTATTCAAACTTTGTTCGGCGTTCGTAATTTTATCTTCTAAATAAGCAAATGTTCCATCTCGTAGAACATTTCTCAATCCGGCTACAAATTCCTCCTCAGCTTGGGATCTTTCCAGTGAGACACCGTCTAGTTCAGCTTGTGCCAACGAATGATCTCTTATAGTTTCATTTACTGCCTTTTCAAGATCGATTCTTTGCTGTTCAAGTTGTCCTCTAGTTTCTTGTAATTCAGCTTTTTCTCTTTGAAGAGCTTCTCTTATAGAAAGATCTCTTCTAATAGTACTTATTTCTCTTCGATATTTATCTACTTCTGCCCTCTTGTCACCAAGTTGAGAAGCCATCTCGGGTAACGCCTTTCCTTTAACAGCAAAAGCTAGTTGAGTATTTTCCAGGTCTCTTAATCTGGCTTGGGCTTCCTCCGATAATCTTTCAAGCTCTTCTAACCTGGCAGTTTGATCTGGTGCTTCCCTTTCGAGTTTTTCCAGCTCTTGCAGTTTTGTTCCTTTACTGCCACCCGTTGCTGTCCTATCTTCGAATTGTTCTAGTCTTGCTGTAACGTTGTCTCGCTCACCGTTATTGTGAGCTAGGCTTCTCTCGGCTTGCCCTTTTTTTGTTTTAGTAGCTTCCAACTTGGCTTGAGCAGCTACCACGTCTATACTAATTATCCTTGACTCTCCTGTGGCTTCAGAACGCGCTTCCCTAATCCGTGCGATAAAATCAGGGTCTTTTAAAAGGCGAGTGACTTCATCGTTAATCTGATCAACAGACAGATTCCACCAGAGTCTTTCTGCCTCGGGCAAGCGTTTTAATACGTCTCTTACTTGGTCAATAGCGTTTTTTCTTTGATCTGGGGATAAACTGTCAATACCTTTTTCGACAAGTGCTTGATTGAGGGTATTCCAACGGTTAGCCTCTTCAAATCTTCTTTGCTGTTCTGGAGATCTTTTAATCGATCCTCCAGAGTCTTTTTCTCCTGCTATATTTCTTTCAATCAAGTGTTGGGCTGCAGGATTTTCAACCGGTCTTCTCTGTCGCAGTTCTTCAAGGAGGACACGCGGATTTTCTTCGTCAACTCTTCCTGCAAGTTTCCTGGCAGTTTCTGACTTAAAACCTTCTGGTTTTTCCGGTCTGCGAACGGCTGCTTCAACAACAGCTGATCTTTGCTCGGTTGTTAGAGTAGGTGCCATTTTATTTTTCAGTGACCGTTTTGGCTAAATTTATTGCCTCAGTTACCTTGCCACTCTTGGCAAGATTTAAAACTTCTTGTTCAATTTGATCTTCTTTGGCTTCAATCACTTCACCTCTTTCAAGTTGTTCAAGGCCTTCGAAGAATGGCCATTTTTGCGAGAGATCATCCAAAAATTTGATCATTTGCTCCTGGTTTTGTACCGGGTCAATGTGAGTAATTACAAAATCAGCGATATTAGGCAGCTCAGCTTCGGTGACCTTGTTGTTTTCTAGGGCGTTGATTATTTCTTTGAGAATTTTTCGCTCAATTTCGGTTTTATGTTGAGCAGAAACATCCATATTCTCATTGTTTAGGTTTTAGGGGTAAAAGTCAAACGGAAATTGGCTTGGTAATTGATTTTAAGTTTTTACCAAAGAGTAATAAACGTTATCGTCGGTACTTGGTCTTTGCTCAATGGAAGGTTCGATACTTCTATATTTTGTATATCTTTCGCTTGAGTCTTCCGGGCCGAAGTGGAATTCCCCACCCTTTTTGCTTCCTCAATTGCATCTTTAGTGTTCCCGCCTGTTATTGATTGAATTCTGATAATCTGTTAAGATTAGCCACACTATAAGTAAAATCGAAGTATGGAACAGATTCCGCTTTCTGCGCAAAAAAGAACAGTTCTTGGCCGTAAGGTAAAGAAGATAAGAGAAGAGGGTTTAATACCGGGACATGTTTTTGGTCACAAGGTCAAAACAATTCATGTCCAGGTAAAGGGCAGCGAATTTTTCAAGGTTTTTGAAAAAGTTGGCGAAACCGGTATTGTCGATCTTTCGGTCGATGGCGAGAAGAGACCAGTTTTAATTCGAAACCTGCAGGTTCATCCGGTTACAGATAAACCACTCCATATTGATTTTTATCAGGTGAACTTAGCTGAAAAAGTTAAGGTTGATGTTCCTTTGGAAATTGTTGGTGAGTCTCCTGCAGTGGAGAAAAAGATAGGGCTTCTGTTGACGCCTGTTTCCCAGATCGAAGTCGAGGCGTTACCTGCAGATCTTCCGGAAAAAGTTGAGATCGATGTTTCTAAACTTGAAAATGTTGGAGACGAAATTAAAGTTAGGGATCTGGCTGTCGATAAAACAAAAGTGGAGATTCTAACTGATGAAGATTTGGTTGTTGTTCAAATAGGTGAACTGGTCACAAAGGAGATGGAAGAGGTAGAGGCGGAAATCGAAGCGGAACAGGCAGAAGCTGTGGTTGAAGCTGCACCCGCTGTCGAAGGCGAAGCTGCAGAGGAAGGAAAGGAAACTGAAACCGCAGAAGGAGCTGAAGAAGCTGCAATCACCGGGACCACTGAAACTAAAACTGGGGATACTGAACAGAAGCCGGAAGAAAAATCATAAATTTGAATTTAGAGCTTTCGCCTTCTCTTTTGCATATTTTGCTAAATCAACCTCATCGATTTGTTCATAGAGTATTCCTAGAGAAATCCAGGCAGCGGCATAATCAGGTCTGACTTCAAGAATTTTGATGATTTTTTGGATTTCTTCTTCGGTTTGATTAATGTCTTGAGTATTGAGTTCCTGCAATAGTCTAATTGCAAAAGGATTTTTAGAATCGGCCTCCAAAGAGGCCAGAATTGAATCTCTGGCCGCATCAAATTCTTTTTTATCTGCCCTATTCTGATAATTATTTTTATGCTCAATTGCGCTTATTAAATATTGATTGGTGCTGGATCTATTGGAGTTTGATTTAGTTTTTGTTCCTTGAATCTTCTCTTGCAAATGCATATTGCCTACCCGTACTGTCAACATTGTAAAACAGATGATAATTGTGATAACAACAACGATGCGGTAAATATTGCGGAGATTATGAGGGAATTTCATAATAGCAAAGTTAAAAGTTAAAATCCTTTTGATTTTTGACTTTTGCCTTTTGACTTAATTAAAGGCCAATCCTCCAACATAATTGACTTTTTCTTCTCAGCAAATTTCTGATAGATTTCTTCTGTTACAAATGGCATAAAGGGGTGAAGTATAATCAATACATCCTTTAGAACTTTTTCTAGTGTTTTCTGCGCATCTGCCCGGCGCAATTTTGTTGATTCGATGTAAATGTCTGCAAATTTGTGCCAGACGAATTCATAAATTTCCTCGGTTGCCAAGTGAAGTTCAATTTTTTTCAAATGGTGTGTCACATTTTTTATAGTTTGATTAAGTTCATCAAAAATCCATTTATCATCTTTATGTTTCGGAGAGAGATGAGTAGTACTAACTCCCGCGAAATGTACTGGTTCAGGTGCAAGGTCAAGAACAAATTTTGAGATGTTTTGAAGTTTAGTCGCAAAATTCCTGAAATTTTTTCCCCGCTCGTCAAGAATTTCGCGAGAAACTCGTCCATCACGCCCTGGAATACTATAGGTATAAAGTGCCATTCTCGTAGCATCAACACTCCATTTGTCGATCAAATATGTAGGTTCAATCCCATTGCCTAAGGACTTTGAGAATTTGCGTCCTTGAAGATCTCTAAGCATTCCATGAAAGAACATTTCTTTAAAAGGAATATCGCCTATAAAATAAACACTTATCATAATCATTCTGGCAATCCATAAGTATTTAATTTCGGGGGCAGTAATTTCAAAATCCCAAGGGAAATATTTTTTTAGCATTAAATTCTTTGTTTTGGCGTCAGGCCAACCTAGAGTTGAAAGTGGCCAAATTCCAGAGGAAAACCATGTATCCAAAACCTGTTCATCCTGTATCCAACCCGGTCCGGGTGATTCTAGGGAAACTTGTATATCAGCAACTTGTCCTGAGCGAGCGGAGCGAGCCGAAGGATACCAAACTGGAATTCTATGTCCCCACCAGAGGGATCTGGAAATACACCAGTCATGAATATCAGATAGCCAATCGACTAGAATTTTGGCATAGTTTTTTGGTAAGAATTTTATCTTACCGGCGTTTATCGCTTTAATTGCTCCTTTTGCCAGGGCATCTACTTTTACAAACCATTCTTCAGAAATTAATGGTTCAACAACGCTTTTGCATCTTTCGCAGATAGCAACAGAATGTTTATAAGGTTTTACGCTGGCTAAGGCGTTATTATTTTTTAAAATTTCAATAACTTTTTCTCTCGCTCTGTTTACTTTAAGACTTTTTAGCTTTTCACCTGCAAGTTCAGTCATGCGACCTTTTTTATCAACGACCTGACGAATCTTCAGGTCGTGATCTTTACCGATTTGGTAGTCCAAAATATCGTGCCCTGGGGTAACTTTTAGAGCCCCAGTACCAAACTTTTTCTCAACTCGCGAGTCTTCAAAAATTGGAACAAAGTCAGAAATAATTGGGGAGAGAGGAATTTGTGCCTTTTTGCCGATGTATTTTTTAAATTTCGGGTGATTAGGATAGATGGCAATTCCACTGTCTGCGAAAATTGTTTCCGGCCTGGTTGTTGCTACTTCAATGTATTCATCTTTTGTCCCCTGAATTTTATAACAGACAAAATAAAGTTCTTCTTTCCTTTCTTTGTACTCCAATTCGACATCCTCAATTGCTGTATTGCATTTAGGGCACCACTGAACAATGTAAGGCCCTTTATAAATTAGTCCCCTTTCATAATATGTTTTGAACTCGTTAAAGACTGCCTTTTGTGGTCCGAGGTCTAAAGTAAAAACTTCCCTTGACCAGTCGGCGGAAAGGCCCATGATCTTCCAGCTGGCGGATACAGAGTTGTATACTTCTTCCTTAAATTTCCAAGCTCTCTTTAACCACTCATCGCGGCCAAGTTTTTCTTTACTTAAATTTTTCTTGGCAAGTTCTCTATCGAAGGTTGCTTCAAATAAGATTCCCGCATGATCGACTCCGGGCAGTAATAAAACATCATACCCTTGCATTCTTTTAAATCTGGAAATTGCATCTAGAATTGAATGTTGCATTGCATGACCGAGATGTAATTCTCCAGTTAAATTTGGTGGAGGAATCAAAAGCGAGTAGGCTTTTTTAAATGATGTTGGAGTTGCCCGAAACAAATTTTCTTTTTGCCAAAAGTCATAGATTTCTTTTTCTCCGCCGGCTGGCGGATTTGTGTTAAATTTCATGTAAGTTGATAATTTCTTTTCATGTGCCGGACTCTCATTTTACCGTCACGTGTAAAGAAATGTTATTACTCATATATTAAAGCAAAAGATCTTAGATTGGAAATCTATATTTTAGTTGGAGCAAAATATAAGCTGGTATCTGCTTGTAGTTTTTGGGGACTCTGAATTTTCCTATTAAAAAAAGCTGCTGCAGCAATCATTGCGCCGTTATCGATGCAAAGATCTACAGGTGGAAATTTAACGGGAATGTTTAGTCCTCTGCAGTGGTCTGTGAGCTGTTGGCGAAGGACGGAATTTGCCGCAACTCCCCCACCTAAAAGAATTTCTCTGACATTAAATCTTTTGGCTGCGTTAATTGTTTTTGTAACTAGAACGTCGGCAATTGCCTTTTGAAATTCATAGGCAATTTCTTCTCGGCTGTGAACTGTGAATTGTGAGCTGTGAACCAAATTTGCGACGGCAGTCTTTAGTCCCGAAAATGAAAAATCAAAATTATTTGAATCTATCATTGGGCGAGGTAATTTGATTGTCCATTGTCCATTGTCCATTGTCCATTGTCGAGCGATTCGCTCGACCTTCGGTCCTCCTGGATATCCAAGACCTAAAATTCTTGCAACTTTGTCGAATGCTTCACCGGCTGCATCGTCAAGTGTACCTCCTAGCCATTTGAACTTCATATGATCAGTCATCAGTAGTAAATCTGTGTGCCCGCCGGAGACAATGAGGGCAACGGCAGGGAACATTGGTTCATGGTTCATGGTTAACGGTTCACGGTTTTTTTCTGTCAACTGTGAACTATTAACAGTTAACCAATTGGCATACACGTGTCCGATCAAATGATTAACAGGAATCAAAGGTTTTTTCCAAATGAGAGCTAAAGTCTTAGCCGTTTCAACTCCGACCAGAAGCGATCCGATAAGTCCCGGGCCATAAGAAACAGCGATAGCGTCAATGTGACATCCGAATTTGTACGAATTATTACTCCGAATTGATCCGAATGCTTTTGCCAAAGCTTCGTTAACAACTGGGATGATAACGCGAACTTGTTCTCTTGCGGCTATTTCCGGGACTATACCTTTATATTTATTATGTAGTTTTACTGATGAGGAGACAATATTTGATAGGACCTTTCGTCCATTTTCAACGACGGTAGCTCCTGTCTCATCACAAGTAGATTCGATGCCTAGGATAATCATAATGGATAATTAGATTAGGGTTTGGTTACAACTCAAAGGCGACTTTATCACCGATTTGCAGATTATTTAGATTGGATAGTCCTGCATTGACCTCGAGTACGTAAAGAGCGTCGTTTCTCGGTTTATAAACTGTCAGCTCTTTCTCTTTTTTACCAGGTTGTGGAGCTGCGTTTTCGACAATATCTACAATATTTTTATTTTCATCGATCCAAATAATATCAATAGCAAACTCCATATCCTTCATCCAAAATCCATAGGTGCCTTTGTTTTCAAATACAAAAAGCATTCCCTGATTTAGAGGTAGTGAATCTAGACCTGAAAGCCCTTTTTTCCGGTCACCCGGACTGGTGACAACTTTAGCTTGAATGATGAGAGCCTTAGCTGATACTGATACTGAATCCTTTCTTTGTTGGGTTTGATTTTGGAGTCCAAGATAACTTGCTGTTGAAAATCCTTTTCCAAATATCAAAAGCACTACAATCAAAAGAAATAAACCAAAGATAATTGCTAGATCTTTTTTCAAACTATCCTCCTGTTCCTACTAAGTATACTGCCTGCCAAGGTCGGTATACAGATTTAAATGTATCATCAATAATTAGTTCGTTTGCTTTGAATACCTTCCTGGTAAAAACTGAGGTTGCACCAGATGCGGCGAAATCGACTTGTTTAACCGTACCTTTTGCTAATGTCGGATCTTCTTCATACTTATCTTCAGGAGGTGGTTTTTGATTTGAGATTACAGGATCGCTGATTTCAACTCTTCTTGCGTCGTTTGTTCCGTAAATATCAATTTCAAGTTTCGAGGTTGTTCTGTCCACGACCGCTTGGACGAGTATGTGTTTGTCGGTGTCATTTTTAAATTTTAGATCAACAGACGGGGCCCAGACAGTTGCGTCCAAGCCAGCTTTAAATCCTTTTTGTTCATAATAACCAACCCGGTAAGCATGGGCAGTTCTTGAAACGATTGGTAAGCCGGCATTTAAAGCAGCACGAAAAACTGTGGTCGAAACCTGACACATACCGCCGCCGTCATCTAAAACCGTTCTTCCTTTTGAAATTACATAAGCCTGTTTATAACCCGTAGAGGCAGTAACTTCCCCAACTGACTGATTGAAAGAGAAAGTCTCTCCGGGTTTAACCAATGTTCCGCTTATTCTTTGAGAACCAAGAGATAAATTATAGACTCTATTAGCAATTGAGCCGGCAAAATATGAGACTCCTCGGCCTATCAGTTCCTTTATTCCTAAATTATTTATATCTTCATTAGCAATCTTAGCGACTTGAATAGTGACTGGGAGAGTAATATTAATATCTTTTCCTTCACTAAAATTATCAATTGAAACTTTTTGAGAAATAAGATTTTTAGTCTCTCGTCTATCTAACTTCAGCCCATTTCTTGCCGGAGTAAATTCGATAACCTTACCACTTGCAAATTTTAATGTAGCGTTTGTTGTTGGCTGATCGATCGAATTTGCGATAGTGCTGATAAAACCATCAAGTTTATCATTATCTAGGTTAACATTTAGCTTTGGTTGCGGTGAATCAACTAACTTTACTGAATTAACAATTGTTGGTTCATCGTAGAAGGTAAATTTTTCAGTGTATCCCTGTTTTTGACCGTATGGATAGAATTTTAATATTGAGAGTAAATTTTGACCTGATAATTTCCAGGAATCGAGCTCATAAGTGAGTACAATTTGTTGATTATTTAATGTTTCAACTTTATTTAAGGCGGATTGGGCTTGAGAAGCATTTATTTGAGGCTGATCATCAATGAGTTTTAGAATAATCGGTGACATGGTAAGATTTTCTATTTTCTCGCGCAACTTAAACAACAGAGCTGATCGGTCAATTACTTTCCCTTGAGATTCTTGGGATATTTGTATTTTGCCTCCCTCAAAATTAATTGAAGCGTTTTTAGCCTTAGTTTCGTATAAACTTAGTTTTGTATCTAAGAAATTATTTAGCTCGGGGAAATCTATATGATAAATGGGTGTAATCTGGGTTTTTTCTAAAAAATTAACAGACTTTCTCTGACTCCACGCCTGTTGTAAAGAAGCGCCCTTTACAAAATTAACTCCCAATGATTTTAAGTCTGTTTCTAATTTATTGTCCTCAAACTCAAAAATTACACTTCCCTTTTCGAGGGATTCAATCCTTGCTGTTAAAAGGTCTTCAAGTTGTTCTTTGGTTTTGCCTGAGACTGATTGGCTACCGATATAAGTATTAGGCAAAGTTTTATTAAAATAGGCAAGATTGTAACTTATAAAAAGAGTTAATAGAAAAGCAATTGCATACAGAAGTAGGGGAATTTTTTTGAGATTGAGATAAGCTAAGCGCACAAGGACTTGAGATATGATTAATACGGGCTTTATTATGATATCATAGAGTTAAACAATATACCTTTTTTTTCAAGAAACCTGAAATGCCCAATTTGGTAAAAGTTCTCTTGTTACCGTTGTTATTCTCATTAGTTTTAAGCGGTTGTTCTCTTTTACCGGGAGGTAAGGAAGAGGAGGTAATAACTATAAGATATTGGGGTTTGTGGGAAGACGCAAATGCCATTAATCAAGTTATCAATGAATACAAAAAAATAAAGCCAAATGTCAATATCGTTTATGAAAAGAGAAGTCCACAGCAATATCGCGAATCTCTACAAAGTCAAATAGGATCCGGGGAGGGACCAGATTTATTTCGCTTCCACAATACTTGGGTCCCGATGTTAAAAGATATTCTAGACCCTGTGCCCTCTGATATAGTCTCGACTAGTGATTTTAAGAAGAATTTTTATCCAACAGTTTTCTTTGATTTAAGAAATAATGACAAGAAATTCGTTGGAGTTCCTTTGGAAATAGACGGCCTTGCTCTTTATTGGAATGAGGATATATTTAAGGCAGCGGGGATTAACTCGCCACCGTCAACCTGGTCAGAACTTGCTCAAACAGCTATTAAACTTACAGTCCGCGACCCCTCGGGAGGAATCAGAACTGCTGGTATAGCTTTAGGGACAGCTTCAAATGTTGACCATTTTTCCGACATATTAGGTCTCATGATTTTACAAAATGGTGGGGATTTAAAATCTCCAACGGATCAAGCTTCGGCGGACGCACTTGAATATTATGCAAATTTCGCAAAGGGCCCGAATCAAGTCTGGGATGAAACAATGCCCTCTTCAACTTTTGCTTTTGCAGGGGGTAATTTGGCTATGTATTTTGGTCCAAGTTGGCGGGCAACTGAAATTAAATTATTCAATCCTCTTTTAAAGTTTAAGGTGGCACCAGTTCCCCAACTTGAAGGGGGTAATGTGGGGTGGGCAAGTTATTGGGCAGAAGGAGTTTCTGCAAAAAGTACGAATAAGAGAGAAGCCTGGGAATTTATTAAATTTTTACAAGTAGATGAAAATCTAGTCAAGCTTTATAGCGAAGCTTCAAGGACTCCCGGAAGAATTTTAGGGGAGCCTTATCCCAAAGTTTCTTTAGCTTCAACACTTGAATCGGATCCGATTGCTGGAGCTTATGTTAAGGGGGCTGCCTATATGCGATCTTTCCCAATGGCTTCAAGAACATTCGACAATGGATTAAACGATCAAATAATCAAGGCTTATGAGGATGCCATAAATAGTGTTGCTGACGGTACCAGTGCAAAAACAGCTCTTTCGACAACTGCTAAAAATGTTGCGTCTATTCTTGGTCGCTTTGGGATCCAATAGACAAAAATCCTAAACTCTAAATTCTAAACTCTAAACAATTTCAAAATTCAAATATCAAAAATTTGTTTTGAATGTTCAACTACGTCCACTTGTAGTATCTCGAATACTCATGATACTCTTCCCTCATGACTCTTTCTCAGTCCATCCTGGCAACCCTTACCTATCACGATATCTTTGATTATCCACTGACTCAACAGGAAATTCACAATTATTTAATTAATCTTGAAGTAAGAGCATTTACTGTAAAAAGAGAGTTGAACAAGCTTTTCTTAACAAGGAAGCTTGTTTCAAAAAACGGTTACATTTTTCTCAGAGGTAGATCAAAAATTGTAAAACTTCGCAAACTCAGAGAGAAGTATTCGCTTCTAAAAATTAAAAGAGCCCAATTTTTTGCCAGAATCCTAAAAGTTGTTCCTTCTCTGAAGCTTGTCGCAATCTCAGGCGCGTTGGCGATGGAAAATAGCCATAAAAATGACGATATTGATCTTGTTCTGATTACCTCGAAAAATACCCTTTGGACAACCCGTTTTTTGGCTAACATCTTACTTCTGCCTTATAAGAGAAGTCCGTCAGGAAGGCAAATATCTGATCGAGCTTGTTTGAATGTATTTATTGATGAGTCACAACTCAAAATTGGACCGCCAAATCTTTACCTTGCTCACGAGATTTGCCAGATGAAGCCACTTTGGGATCGGGATGGAACTTATCGAAGATTTTTAAGTGCCAATAAGTGGATAAAGAAATATCTGCCGAATTGGAGGCCAGAAGAAGTGCAAAGTCAAAGTCGAAAGTCAAAGTCAAAAAGTAATTTCTTTCCACTTTCCACTTTCCACTTTCCACTTGCTGAAAACTTTTTAAAAAGTTTTCAGCTCTTGTACATGCGCCCAAAAATCACGACAGAAAAGATAGGCGATCATCAGCTCTTCTTCCATCCTGCCGATACTCAAAAATGGGTGATTGCGAAGTATAAGAGACGATTAAGGAAATTGAGAATAGCCTCTTCTTGACAATCCCAACCCAGCTTTGAGAGAATATTAGCGGGCCCTCTTGTCAAGACTTCGGAGGGCAAGCCCTCTGTAGCATAAGCAAAGGAGGGATGAGTCCTCCATAGCTTTAGCGAAGGGGGATTTTTTTATGAATACCAAAGTTATCTTTGTTTCAGGCGGAGTTATTTCCGGAATCGGTAAAGGTGTTGCCACCTCTTCAATTGCTCTTATTCTTAAATCCCGCGGTTTTGCCGTAACCGCTATCAAGGCCGATCCATATCTTAATGTCGATGCCGGCACTTTAAATCCTATCGAGCATGGTGAGGTTTTTGTACTCGATGACGGCATGGAATGTGATCAGGATCTGGGTAATTACGAGAGGTTTCTAGACCAAAGCCTTAACTGGACAAATTACATGACTTCCGGTCAGGTATTCAAAACAGTAATCGATAGAGAGCGAGCATTAGGTTATGAAGGAAAAACTGTTGAGTTTTTCCAGGATCCGCCCCGGGAAATTATAAACCGTATTTACCTGTGCGCCAAGACCAATCGGGCAGATATAGTCATATTGGAGGTGGGGGGAACGGTTGGAGAATATCAAAATCTGTTATTTTTGGAAGCTAATCGTTTGCTAAAATTGCAAAAACCAAAAGATATTCTTCATGTCCACGTGACTTATCTGCCGATTCCTTCTTCGCTCGGAGAAATGAAATCAAAACCTGCTCAAATGTCGATTCAACAACTTGCTTCCTCAGGAATCTTGCCGGATTTTGTTCTGGCCAGATCAAGTGTTTCGGTTGATGAAAAGAGAAAGGGGAAGATCGCCATTGCCTGCGGGTTGGATCCTGACGATATTATTTCTGCACCGGATGTCGAAAGCATTTATCAAATTCCCCTAAATTTTGAAAATCAGGATCTTTCCAACAAAATTCTCAAGAAGTTAGCCACTAAACCTAAAAAAAGTAATCTATCTGACTGGAAAGTTATGGTAACCGGGGCCTTGACTGCCAAAAAAACAGCCAAAATTGCCATGGTCGGTAAATATTTTTCAACCGGCGATTTTACACTTTCAGATGCTTATCTTTCAGTTATCGAGTCAATCAAGCATGCTGCTGCCCAATATGACATTAAACCCAAAATGCGCTGGATTGATTCAACGCAAATTGAGAAAGAAGGTACTAAAATTCTAAAGGGTTTTGATGGGATGATTGTACCCGGGGGTTTTGGAGGAAGGGCGGTTGAAGGGATTATTTCGGCAATTAAGTTCGCCAGGGAAGAAAAAATTCCTTATTTTGGCCTTTGCTTTGGTATGCAACTGGCAGCTGTTGAATTTGCCAGAGACATTTTGGGTTTTACCGATGCCCATACTACTGAGATTAATCCTAAGACCAAGCATCCGGTTATTGATGTGATGGCCGACCAAAAAGCCAAAATCAAATCTAAAAATCTTGGTGGTACCATGCGTCTCGGCGCTTGGGATTTTAAAGCCAAAACCGGAACCAAATTTGCCAAAGCCTACAATTCACTTTCCGGTTCTGAACGACATCGCCATCGTTTTGAATTTAACGGTAAATTCGCCAAACTTTTTGAAGATAAAGGCATGGTTATCGCAGCAACTTCCAAGGAAGGCAATTTGGTTGAGGCTTTGGAGTTTAAAGACCATCCGTTTTTTGTCGGTGTGCAGTTCCATCCCGAACTCAAATCCCGCCCGCTTCATCCTCACCCTCTTTATCTTGCATTCATGGAAGCAGTTAGTAATTTTAAATCTCCGAAGAAATAGCCCCCTCTTCCCTAATTTGTTTTAATAATTCACTATATGCCTTTTGTGTTGGAGCACTGATTTCAAGTTGGCCATTCGGTAAGGGAGTAATAGTTACATCGCCGAAAGGTCTAGACCTGATATCGGTTAACTTTTGTTCTCCAGATTTTTTTAATAACCACTTTGCAAGAACTGGATTCCTTGTGATTATCGTGAAGTTAGAAGTTTCTCTTTCCATTTAAAGGTTAGAATTTTATATTGTTTTGAGCTTTTTTACAAATTCTTTCCTGAGATCGTTGAAAACCCTTATTGTTCGAGCCCTTCGTTAAAACTCAGGACGAGAACAACATGCTTTGCATATTGTTCGAGTGTAGGAGAGTACCGTCTGATACTCTCCGTAGCGAGAACTGTCAGACTTCTCACGTTGTTCGAAGAATAACAAGGTTTTCAACAGACTACGAATTCTTTTTACCCGCTTGACCCAACTAATCTTACTTCTCACGGCTCAAAGGGCGATTATGATGGGTCTGCGACCCGAACTCCAAAGTTCGGGGCTTGACAAATTAAAAATCGTTGCTAAAATATTAGCAGTCACGACATGGAAGTGCTCGTGACTTTATTCAAAAATCTGCCCAAATTTATTGTCGAAAGACTAAAGACGCAGATATAGAGCTTTAGTCATTAGTCGTTAGACTTTAGTCATAAAATGTTAAAACCTTTAGCCGGATACGTATTAATCGAACCTGCTCCTAAAGAGACTAAAACTGCCTCTGGGATTATTCTGCCTGAATCTGCCGAAGAAAAACCTCAAGAGGGCAAAGTTCTGGCTTGTGGAGCAGATCTTGTCGAGGAAGGCAAAACTATCAAATGTCCGGTTAAAGTCGGCGATAAAGTAGTTTATAAAAAATGGGGTGGCAATGAGATTAAATCTGGAGGGAAAGAACTTTTACTGATTAAATTCGAAGACTTAATGGCGATTGTAATAGGTAGTAATAAGTCCGAAGGAGAACTTATGGAGTTATCCGAAAGATTTGTCAGTAAATATCCGGATGTTAAAAAAAGAAAACAATTAGATAAATTCCAGAAACTATTAGGTAAAAAATAATTTTATGGCTAAACAATTACTTTACGCAGAAGAAGCAAGAACAAAACTAAAAGCTGGTGTTGACAAGCTGGCATCAGCTGTTGCTACAACACTTGGTCCTAAAGGCCGAAATGTAGCTCTTGATAAGAAATGGGGTGCTCCCAATGTTGTCCATGACGGCGTATCCGTTGCCAAAGAAATTGAACTTGAAGATCCCTTTGAAAATATGGGTGCTTCTTTAGTCAAAGAGGCCGCTTCCAAGACTAGCGATGTCGCCGGTGACGGCACTACTACCGCGACTGTTCTTGCCCGGGCAATGGTTGAAGAAGGCCTTAAAAATATCACTGCCGGTGCCAATCCGATGGTAATCAAAAGGGGAGTTGAGAAAGCAACAGAGGCCGTTGTTGCCGAACTTAAGAAAATGGCCAAAAAAGTCGAAGATCAATCCGAAATTGAAAAAATCGCCACAATTTCGGCCGCCGATGGCGCAATTGGCAAAATGATTGCCGAAGCTCTGCAAAAGGTCGGACCGGATGGCGTCATTACCGTCGAGGAAGGCAAGGGATTGGAACTTTCTGTTGAATATAAAGAGGGAATGGAGTTTGACAGGGGCTTTGTCTCTGCTTATTTTGTAACTGATCCTGACAAAATGCAATCAGTCATCGAAGACGCCCATATCCTCATTACCGACCAGAAAGTTTCCTCTCTTAACGATCTTCTGCAATTTTTGGAAAATTTTGTAAAAATCTCTAAAAGTTTAGTTATTATTGCCGACGAGGTTGAAGGAGAAGCCTTGGCAACTTTGGTTGTCAACAAGCTTCGCGGTACCTTCAATGTTCTGGCAATTAAAGCCCCGGGTTTTGGCGACAGACGCAAGGAAATGCTTGAGGACATCGCTACTTTAACCGGGGGGGTTGTTATTTCCGAAGATATGGGCAGGAAGCTGGAATCCGTAACTGTTGAGGATCTGGGAAAAGCCGAAAGAGTGATTTCCGACAAAGACAATACGATTATTGTCGGCGGCAAAGGAACAAAGAGCGCACTTGAGGGCAGAATCAAGCAGATTAGAAACGAGCTTACTACCACCGAGTCTGATTTTGATAAAGAAAAGTTGGAAGAAAGACTGGCCAAACTTTCAGGCGGAGTTGCTGTAATTAATGTCGGTGCGGCTACGGAAGTTGAGCTTAAGGAAAAGAAAGAGAGAGTAGATGATGCCGTTCATGCTACAAAAGCGGCAGTTGAAGAAGGCTATGTTGTAGGTGGAGGAGTCGCTCTGGTTCGGGCGATGAAAGTACTTGATAAACTGGCAGTTGCAGATAAATCCGATGAGCGAATTGGTGTCGAAATTGTCCGGGAGGCTCTTGAAAAACCCCTGGCCATGATCGCCCAAAATGCCGGCGTAGATTCCGGATGGGCAGTCAGGGAAGTAGAAAAAGCCCCGGTTAATATCGGTCTTAACGCATTAACCGGTAAATTTGAAGATTTAGTTGTTGCCGGTGTCATTGATCCTGTTAAAGTTACCCGCACAGCTCTTCAGAATGCAGCCTCGGTTGCGATGATGATTTTGACCACCGAGGCGTTAGTAACGGATCTTCCTGAAAAAGAGAAAGCTCCAGCCATGCCCCCCGGCGGAATGGGCGAATACTAACCTCTTGACAACATCTCCACAACCTGCCTAGATCTTTACAGATATATAAATCTGCCTAAATTAATAATTAAAATGGCAGTTGAGAGATTTTTTCGAAGTAGCACTAGAGTAGGGAGTTTTTATCCTGAGGATAGGCCTCACGGGAGAAGGGTCCCAAATGGTCAATGGAGCAAAATGGAAGTTGACCGCTGGCGTTTAAAAACAATAGTTCACCACGGTCTAAGTAATGCTGCGAGTTATGAGTGCCGACAAACTTTATCATTCAAGGATAATGGTGATAGTTGTTTACAGTCCTTAGTGCGAACTGGAAAACTTGTTCCTTTGTGGCTAAGAGTGCCAAATTGCATGGTTGATCAATTAATCGTTCTAGCCTGCCGTGCTCCCATATTTAGAACTCCTAATCTTCTTTCACAATCTTAGTCAGCTGGTAGGTGATAAAGACGGCAAAGGCCGTGATGATGATTGCGTAGATGAACCTGGAGATAATGCCTGATCCTACCGAAATATACTGGTCAATATATTCCTTAACAAATGCCTGAATTGCTTCATTCCAGGCTAAAGCCGCTACCAAGCCAAAACCTGAAGTTGAAAGCGTAATCATCTGTTTGAGAAGTTCTTTATGTAGTTTTTTATTTGCCATTTTTCTTCTAGTCTAACGCTTAACGACTAAGGACTAAAGCAGGATAAATTCTAAACTCTAAACAATATCAAAATTCAAATGTTCAAATAATCAAAAAAAATTGTTTTGAATTTAGTACTTTCCCTCATTTGGATTTGTTTAGGATTTAGGATTTAGAAATTAGAAATTTAAATTACCGTAAGGTAATTTTTATTCTAGCATTTTCTACATGGGCGGCAAAATTTGTCAAGTCGGTTTTGGCCTGAATTTTGTAAACTCTTGAACCCTTTTCAAGATTAATCTTCTGTGAAGTTGTCAAAATCCCTTTTGCAGAGACTGTTGTAATCTCACTAAGCCAGACAGGATGCTTATCAGTCCAGTTATAAAGTTGGGCATACATCTTACCGTTGCCATCCTCGACCCAGAGAGAAGCTTCAAAAACTATCGAATCAATAGCCGAATATTTGCTGGTATCGATTGTTACTTCAAGCCCGGCCAAATCTTCATAGCTATTACTTTTGGTAAAACCTGATCCTATTGGAATAAAAAGTTCCTTTTGGGCAGTTTGAATAATTGTCTGGGTTTGCTTTTCGATAACAGTTTCTGTTTTGACAATCGGTGACGGTTGTGCAGATGAGGATTTAGTTGGGGACGGTGACGACGAAGGTAAGGACAAGGGTGAAGACTCGGATTTTGGATCAATGACTCGTGATAGCTGTATGCCATTCTCGCTAACTGGCTCACCTTTGAGATTTTCAGTCTTAATTAGCCAATAATTAACAAACAGAAGATCGGCTAGTGCTACTGCCAAAATTGCTATACCAATTTTGGCTAAAATTCTGGAAAGTAATGGTTGTTCCATGACAAATTAGACTTATCCTAGGCCCCCTATTAATTGTCAGTTGTCAATTGTCAGTTGTCAATTGTATCTGCTGTATCTGTGCTAAACTGGAGTATAGAATATGGCCCACAAGTTACCCTCAAAAAGCCAGAAGAAAAGACTCTCTAAATTTTTAAGCCAGGGAGAAAGGATTGTTCTGGTTACTACAATCGGGCAGCGATATTTTCTGTTGATGCTTTTTTTGCTATTATTTTTGCCTCTTCTTATTTTTTATGGCTCGGTGGCAGTTTTTGTTGGTTTTATCCAGATTCCTGCATATTCCTGGGTGAAGTTTTTAAGTGTTCCATCATTAATTCTACTTATTTACAACACTTCTAAATATTCCCACCTTATTCGTATGCGCCAGTCATACACTTATGCCTTAACTAATCGTCGTTTTTTAATTATCCGTGGAATTTTTGCCAGAAAGATTGTTACGGCACCTTTAACTGCGATTACCCATGTGACAGTTGAGCAGTCTTTTTGGCAGCGTTTTTTATTTAATACCGGCCATCTGGTGATTATTACTGCCGGTTTCGACCAGAGGGAAATTGTCATTGAGCATGTAGGCAATCCCGTTGAATTTAAAGTGATGATTGAGGAACTGACAGAAAGGATTGAAGAAACTTGGGGGGAAGGCGATAGCGAGTCCGGAGAAATCAAACTCCGTTCGCTTTCTACTTAATAGTTTAAGAAATTCTAAATTCTAATTTCTAAATCCTAAACAAATCCAAATGATCAAAATACAAAATTCAAAACAATTTTTAAATAAATTTATCTTTTTTGAACATTTGATTTTTGAAATTATTTAGAATTTAGAGTTTAGTGTTTAGAATTTATTTAGTAATTAGGTCAATTAGAAATTATTAAGACTTTAGTCTTTGAGCTCTTAGTCTGGCAGGACACTTGCTGGATCAATCATTAGGCTGTTGTCGTAGATTTCCAAATGGACGTGGGGTCCTGTTGTATGGCCGGTAAGGCCGACTGTACCGATTGTCATACTACTATTGACCATATTACCGACACCAACATCGATCCTGCCCATATGGGCATAAAGTGACTTTAAACCGTCTCCATGGTCTACAATGACTACATTACCCTTTCCATCAACGAGCTTTCCAGCAAATTCGACTATTCCAGAGCCGAGAGGGTGAATTGGCGAACCCAAGGCTGTAGCAATATCGTTTGCACGGTGATAGGTGCTATAACCTTGAGAAAGGTAGCCACTTTCAACCGGTCTTTTAAATTCAAACGGGGATCGCCTTGAAGTAACGATGGCCTCAAGGCCTGTTTCGCTATCTGGTTTGGTAGTTTCTTTAGGGTCAGCCACTAAAATTTGCTGGCCCCCAATTTTAATTTGGGCCTCTTTAGGCTTGAGGTAAGCGATAGCTTCATGGGAGAAAATATAGGCGACTATAAGAATAAGAACAAATTTTGAAAATAGCCTTATTCTTGGCCTGATCTTAACTTGTCTGTGCAGGAATTCCAGACCAATTGAGAGCGCCTTTTTGACTTCCATCTTGGCTAGCCTTCGGCCAGCCTTGATATGTTGGTCTGTGGCCATATAGGACTTAACAAGCCGCTTTTGTCTTTTGAAGAATCTTGCGGCGTGACGTATGATTACTTCTTTGACTTTTCTTATCTTCATGTTAAATTCCTTTTTATGAGCAGAAAGCCACAAGAACCCCCTATAAAAAGAATTAAGGGATACTTGGGCTTTTGGCCCATAGTGGGGAATTTACAAATGGCAAGTATAGCAAATTTCCACCACAATGTCAAGCCTCATAGTCCTGAGACTGCCCAGTACCTCACTATACAGGAGGAAGGTGCCTTTGGAGGTTGCACCGAACGTGTGTGAAGTGTTAACTTAGGTTCAATGCCCCATCGAACGACAAATGACAAAAGACTAACGACTAAAGCTAAATTCTTAAAGTACTTGTTACTTGTTACTTGTCACTTGTCAATTGTTTTCCTTCTCTCTGGCTGTTCTGCAGTCGGTTCAAATAAACCCGCGGCTCTCCAGGTCACCTCCGTGCCTGAGGCTTCGATTTTTTTAGACGGTAAGCATATCGGCAAAACGCCATTTTTTTCTGATCAAATTAAAAGCGGTGAGTATCTTTTAAAAATCACTGCTTCGGAGGCGAGCTATGTTGATAAAATTGTTTTAACCGGCGGAACTCTAACAGTCGTTAATCGAGAGCTGTCCAATAATTTTTTAGCTCAATCCGGTGAAACGCTCTGGCTCGATTCTGGTAAGAGAGGCTTGTTTGTTTCATCATTACCTGGTGAAGCAAATATGACTATAAATGGCCGCTTAATTGGGAAAACTCCCCTTCTAGTCGATGAGATTGAGGATGGAGAGCATAAAATTACGCTCACTAAAGAGGGTTTTATTGATCGGGAATTTACGATCAAGGCCTCAAGTAAATATCAGGTTATGGCTAATGTGACACTTGCTTCAGAAGTAGCCAAAACCCCCCAGTCTTCACCGGTTCCTTTGCCTCAGATTGAAAAAGTTAAAGTTTTGGCTACGTCACTTGGCTTTTTGAGAGTACGCAGAGAGCCGTCGCTAACAGCAGCTGAGATCGGCAGAGTTAAGACCGGAGATGAGTTGGAAGTTGTTCAGGAAACCAAAGACTGGGTTCAAGTGAAATTTGCAGGTAAGCAAGGCTGGATCTCTGCCCAGTACGCTAAGAAATTATAATTAAGGATTTTTAAGTAGCGAAAATGCCCTTTCAATATCTTTATTATCAAGTATAATCGATAATTCCGTGAAGGTAGAAATCATCTCAGTAAGGCTAATCCCTTCCCAAGCTAGAAGCTTAAGAATTGAATAGAGAACCCCCGGCATTTTAGTCGCCTCAAGGGGAATCTTGATAGTAAGAGAGGAAAGGTTTTCCAGAGTGCAGATTGGAGTTTCAGCCTTGAAAATCTCTTTTATATCTGCCTCGAGTGACTGACTGGCTACGATAGTTATCTGGCTTATACCATGGGTGATTGTCATAAAAATGTCTTTACGATCCTTCGTTTTTTCAATTATCCTGTTCTGGGCGATTCCTAAAGTCGGAGAGCTAAGAAAGGTGTAATCGACTAAATTAGAGCGAATTGTAATATCTCCGAGCATATTTAAAATCTCTTCACCTTTAGGCAGGCTCTCTCTCAGCTTTAATGACACCCTTTTTAAGGCCATGACGATGGCGCCTTCTTTGACCTCTTTAAGGAGCTTTTTCTCAATTTGTGGCTTAAGGTTGCGGGCTAGAGAGGAGTAGTTGATTATGTCTGAAGCTAGAGCTGTTTCCAGAGATGGAGCTCTTCTTATAAGTTCCTCTGCTACTTGAGAAATTGATATCATGTTAAGAATTTAACATAATATATTAAATTTGTCAATATTTGTTAAAAATTTGACTAATTTTTATGTTTGTATTTTAATTCAGTCAACATGACTGAATTTGTAGGACAAACACAAGTAAGAGAAACGGAAGTCCGTGAGCAGAGGATACCAGTTTTTGTCTCAGGCCTTCCTGGAAGAATGGCCACGCTAGTTGCCGGACAATTGGCGCAGAATGAACACTTCGATCTGTCGAGATATGCCATGACTTCGGCAAGACACAGGAGGACTGTTCAACAATATGGCGAACGAAGAGTCTATCTGGTTGATTATTGTCCTTTTGATCTCCAATCAGGGACAATCGCTGTTGATTTTACAACGTCACAAAGTGCACCCGTAAATGTTATTCACTACACCAGTTTAGATATTCCATTTGTGATGGGTACAACTGTAACTGAAGAGGATAGACGAGAGATTGAAAAAATGGTCAGAAAGAGCCAGATCTGTGCAGTAATTGCACCGAATATGGATTCACAAGTTGTCAATCAACAGATCACCATTGATGACATGCATGAATGTGATCCAGATATATTCCAAAAAGCAAGGGTCAATATTTGTGAGAGTCACCAGAGAACAAAGATGCGTGCGGATGGAACTCCCATAATAAGTGGTACTGCTCTTGCCTTTAAGGCACAATTTGAGAAATATGGTGCGGCGGTTGAACAAATTGAAAGTATTCGAGACCCAGAACTACAGAGGTCATTAGGAATTCCCGAAGAGTATCTTGAAGGACATGGCTATCACTGGGTTGAGGTACGTGGAGAAGACGGTCATGTGATTATGGCTTTTACCTTAATGGTTCATGGGCGATCATCTTATGTAGAAGGAGCACTTATGGACGTTGAATTCTTGGATGAGCAACGAAGGGCTGACGTAAGAGGTAGAGTATTTTCACAGGCTGATGTTTTAAGAAATTTAGGGAGGGTAGCATGAAAGAAGCGGAACAATTTGGAAGATTAATTACGGCAATGGTGTCTTCTTTCGATGAAGATGGTCAGGTAAGTGTTGAAAGAACTAGACTACTCGCCGAACATCTCGCAGATACAGGCAGTGAAAGCATCGTAGTTTCTGGGACAACTGGGGAATCGCCAACACTTACCGAGCGAGAAAGAATGATCCTTTTAAAAACTGTCCTCCATACAGTTGGTGATCGTGTAAAGGTAATAGCTGGAACGAGCGAGCCTGATACAGCAGAAAGTGTGCATCTTTCGAAATTGGCACAAACAGAGGGTGCACATGGTTTATTATTGGTAACACCACATTATAATAAACCATCACAGAGAGGACTAATTAGGCATTTTAGTTTAATTGTCGAAGCCGTTACTACTCCCTGTATTCTTTATAATGTTCCTTCAAGAACCGCCGTGAATATGAGTCCTGACACGGTTTTAAAGTTAGCTGGCGATTTTGAGAATATTGTCGGTCTTAAAGAAGCTGTCGGGGTTTCGACTGAACAGGGACGAAGCCAAGTGGCTTTACTTTTTGAGGGTATACCTTCCGGATTTAAAATATGGAGTGGTAATGATCAAGACACTCTACAAATTTTAAGAATGGGTGGTCATGGTGTGGTTTCTGTGGCTAGTCATTTGGTTGGGGATTTAATTACCAGAATGATTAATCATCACGTAGTCGGTGAGGGAGATCAGGCTCAACAATTACATGATCATTTAATGCCACTTTTTGAAGCACTATTTCCACCAACATCACCAGAGCCATCGCCATCGGCAATTAAGGCTATGCTCAATCTTCGTGGAATTCCTGTTGGTACTTTGCGACCACCGGTTTTGGATATCCTAGATGAATACCCAAATTATAGAGATAGACTTCAAGTATTACTTGCTAACTACAATCTATTACCGCAAGGAGGTGACGTAAGATGAGTGCAGATTTTACAAGGGGACCTTAGAGATAGTGTTTGCCAAAACATTCTTTGCCATACAGGTTGTTTCCCGGGATTTGGGACAACCTGTTTTTTATAGCTAAAGAATTGTCATCGCGAGTCGAGTTTTACTCGACGTGGCGATCTAAAAAGATTGCTTCGCTACGCTCGCAATGACAGACTTTTTGACGATTTCTGGACGGCTTTAGTCTTTAGTCGTTTAGCTTTCAGCGATCTCCGTGATATATTTAGAGTATGGTAGCTAAATCTATAGTTAAGCTAATCGATGAGGCAATTGTTCCTGCCGTTGCCCTAATTGCCGGTAAAATGTTGGGTGTTTTACTCTCAATTTATTTTTTGGATCTATCCTTCACAGTTAGGAGCGAGACCCTCTGGATTTTGCCTTCCATTCATTTCGCGGATTTAGCAGGTTATGCCAAAGTTGAAAATTTTTCAAATTTGGCGATGTTTACGGTGGCTGCCGCTGGTACTATTCTTGTTTTGGTACGTGCCCATTTCTTTCATGAAAGCCATATTCACCCCAGGCTTCATGCGAAATTGGCCTCTTTAAACCTGGAAAGCTTAATCGCGCCGAGTTATCATTTATACCACCAGGCTGCAATCTGGTTGATCTTTTTGTGGCTTTCTGTTGGTTTTTTGGTGATTTCGACGCTTTTTAGCGTAACTTATGGGCAAATTGCCATTGTTGCCTTTGTAGTGGCAGCCAATTTTTCCTGGCTTTTTGCAATTGATATTGAGAAGGAAGTGGAAATAGCAAGAAGCTAGGAAAAATTAACCTAATTGATCTAATTGATCTAATTTCTAAATAATGACTAAAATTGGGAAATTGAGAAATTGGGATTTGATTAAAAATACGAGAGCGTATTTTCGATAAAATCGAAAAGTAGAATAATTAGAGCAATTAGAAATTTATTATGAATTATCACTTATTCAAAATAACCCTTAATTTTTTAGCTGTTGTGTTACTAATTAGCCTGATTGCTACCCCTTTCCTTTTTGCTCGGAACTTCGCAAAAGTTGCCGGTGTTAAAAGCGAGAGTCGGTTTTTGGTGGTTTCCCAAGTTGAAAAATTCCCGGGGATGGAATTTTTTCAAGAGGCTGATCACTATCAAATCTCCTTTACTAAACTGGGCCCAAGTCAGGCATTTTTGGGGGTTTTGATTATCAATAATCCGACCAATCGGACTCAGTCTTACAGTCTAGCAGTGACTTCTGGTCAAACCCGAGTTTTTTTTGGTGAAGACCTTGACAATCCTTTAACTCAAATTTCCATTCCAAGTTCCGCCTCAGTCCCCATGAGTATATATTCGTCTCAGGAGACCTTAGGTGAAAGCCAGATAGTTGAATTTACAATTAATTGAGTTACTGCAGTAGCCTAACAAATCTTGCCGGTAAAAAATCACTGCCGTAAATTACAAAAAAGACCAGGATTGTCCAGACTAAAACAGAGACTAGGAGTGGGATATCGGATAGAAGAACCCTCTCCGGTGACTCCCCCTCTTTTTTCTCATGGATAACATAGAGATAGCGCATGACCCCATAGATAACGAATGGAACGGTGAGCATTAGCCATTTGGAGGCCAGGAAGGTTCTTGGTAAAAAGTCACCGAATAAAACTAACACTTGCGGTCCGGCTGTTGGCGGCGGTTGCAGAAAAGTAAACATTGTATAAGCAAACCAGGTGGCTGTGGCAAACATTACGGTTAATGAATCAAGTAGGGATTCTGGGTAGTGCACCAGTATTGAGCGTGTTTGAATACTTTTTGTCTTTGGCCCTGAAAGTAATGTTCTTTCCGATCTTCTTTTTCCGATCGCCAAAAACAAAGCCAGGGAGGCAACTGTTAAGATAAACCAGATAGTCACATGGGCGTCGATTAGAACCGCTCCCGCATAGATTCGAAGTAAAAATCCCGATGCAATGGCCATTACATCTAAAAGAATTATTGATCTCAAAAATAGTGAGTAGATAATTTGCAAAATAGCGTAAGAAACAGCTGCAAAAGTAAAAAATGTGGAGATTTGATAGGAAGCAATAAATGCTACGGCCAAAAGGACTAGAGCAAAGACTAAGGCGAGTATAGGATTAATTCTGCCGGCGGCAATTGGCCGTTTGCTTTTAAATGGATGATGTTTGTCTTTTTCAAGATCAATAATGTCATTGATAATATAAATTCCTGAAGTAACTACGCAGAAAATTGCGAAACCTAAGGTGGTTAAAAGAAACTTATCTATATTGAAAAACTCGCCTTCAAAAACTAAGGTGGCATAAATAGCCAGATTTTTAAGCCATTGTCTGGGGCGGGATGAAACGAGGAGCCAAAACGGCACCCAGATTATCCGCGGGCCTTTGTCGACAAACCGATATTGAGCCAAAGTAATCCTCCGATAACAATAACTGCCACTACCGCTCCTGCGAATAACTTTTCTTCCGAAGGTAAAAGCAGCGCAACCGCACCCAAAATAGCACACAAAAGCCAATAAAACAAGGCAATCCGCCTCTGCCCCCAGCCGAGTCCTAAAAGCAGATGCTGGAGATGGTTACGATCATCGGAAAAAGGTGACTTACCTATTGCCAGTCTTCTAAAGATTGTAAAAACACCGTCAACAAGAGGAATTGTCATAACTAAAATAGCTGCACCTACTTTAGCTCCCGAAAGGATCGCTACTACCGCGATTAAAAATCCCAAAAAGTATGAGGCGGAATCTCCGGGGAAAATTTTTGCCGGATAGAAATTGTAGATCAAAAAGCCAAAGGTCGCCCCTGCTCCAATTAAAGCCAGTTTGGCAACGACCAGTTGACTGGGATCAACCGCAAATCTTAAACTTGCCGCAAAAAGTACAAATAGAGTGACTAAAACTATTCCAGGCATCTGACCGTCCACTCCGCTTGAGAAATTGACCATGTTTATCACCCAGACAATCCAAAAGAGGGCAAAAAGATCGGCCAAAATTAGAATTGAATGTTCTCCCAAAAAATTAAATGGGATTCGCCAGACATCAAGTCTTAGCACTTCTTCGGTCCAAAAACTTCCGGATCCAAAAATATGAAGGGGATTGGTAATAAAGCTGATGCCGACCCCAAAACCAATAGCTACGCCGGCTGCCAGGATTTGGCCTGCCAGTTTCCACCAGTTATTAAGATCAATCTTGTCATCAACTAAACCGATTATTACTAAAATTAATCCTCCCAAAAAAATACCCGAAATTGCTTTTGTGATTCCTATTGTTAAAAGCGCTGCGACTGCAAAGGCAAGAAAAATCGGTACGCCTCCTGCTCTGGGAATAATTTTTTTATGCAAAATCGCCGGATGTTTGTGCTTTTTCGGGTTATCAACAAAACTGTATTTCTTTGCATAGAAAATGGTAATGGGTGTTGCGATAAGACTTATCCCTAATGCTAATAAAAAGGGTATGATGAAGCTCATATTAATAAAGAGATAATTTTGGCACTGTCGTAAAGCGTTGCAAATGCTACCAGAGCGCTGAATATTACCAGGACCATAGTTAGGAAATAATATTTACCAACTATGAAAATCGCAACTAAAAAGTTGACAAGTGTAAATAGAATAGTGATAGATGGCAAAATCCATAGAAAGAGGGGTGAAGCAAGTTGCATTTCACCCCAAGGTCTTGAGTAAAAAAATGGTATTTCGGGAGGAAGTTTCCCCCATGAAACTAAAATTAATGAGATTTGTCCAAGAATCGAAATGCAGGTGAAGATTAAGAGCGAGAACAAAAGACGATCGGATGCCAAACTCTTTTCGGTTTTATTTTGGAGCTTGATAAAAGCCATGATTTTCTCACTTACCTTTTCTCAAAAACATCGCTGTTTTCGATTTTACCCACAAGATGATAATTTTCGGATAGAAGTTTCTCGAACTGTGCAAAATATCCAATTGACTGAGGGGGTTTGATAATATAGACAGGCAAATTATGCTCTAGTGCGCTGGCAACCTCTTCTCTACCTGTTGGTACACCGAAAACATGAAATGAAGTCACATATCTTGTGGGATTCTGTAGATGGGCAATAGCATAGAGCCAAGGGTAGTCACCCCAAATATAGACATTTTTATCAAATGCCTCCTTGCTTCTGAGGAAATCGGCAAGACCCATGATTGAATTAACATTTGTGTCGAAGAAGTCATTATAGGAGTTGATACTCTTTTTCCCAGAGGAGAACTCGTAAAAATTCTGCCAATATTTAACCTGGTTTATTGGACCGCCGGAAAGAAAATCAGTAAAAAGTAATTTTGTTAAAAATATCAAAGGGATGAAAAATAGAGAAGCGAAAATAATTTGGGCTTTGGCAAACTTAATCTTTGATGAGACTGAGGCCAGTAGTAAAGATAACGGAGGTATTGCCTGCACTAAATAATGGCCGTATGTTCTTCCCGAAAAGTAGCTTCCCAAAAAAGAGAAGGCTATCCAAAGTAATATAAGATGGGAGATATCAACGGTATTCTGTCTTTTTTTGTAAAAGCCGTAGATAATTACCGAAATAATCGGTAGGAATTTGAGAAGATTAATAAGGAGTGCATATTTAGGACTTTCACCTAGGTAAATCCGGTAGTAAGTATAGGCTGCAAAAATATAATCGGCTAAAAGATTTTTAGACGCAAAGTAACCGACAGTTAATGCGTACGGAAGAACAAAACCAAGGCTAAGAACCAGCCCTTTTTTAATAAACTCACTGAGGTTTTTGCTCATCAAGAAAAGGAAAATGCCCAGAGCTACAGCTTCAAATGCTCCTACTTGTTTATAAAGTGAGGCTATGGCAAAAAGAATACCGGCTACAAAAAGTGATAAGGTGTCAAATTTGCGAAAAATAGCCATCATCATTGCCAAGGAAACTGGCAGAATCATAAAGATTTCCGTTAAAGCCAAGTTGCCCTCGACGATCCTCAAGGAGGTCAGAAAGCCAAAGATGAGTGTGGCAAAAAGTGCCCTATTTTCTCCCAATAGTTTTTTGGCAATTTCGTAGATCACTACTGCTGTTGTTAAAACTACTGCCAGTGTTACCAGTCTTAGTGAAAACATGGAAGTGCCAAGCGTTTTGAAGATGGCGGCATAAGTTAAATAGATCATTGGCGGTTTATTGTCCCAGGCTGTCTGATAAAGTACGCCATCCTGATTTAGATTATTGGCAACCGCTGCAAAAATTCCTTCGTCACCATACCAGAAAGGCTCAAATAGGGAGGGGAGACGAAAGAGGAAGATGGCGAATAAAATTAGCGATAAGACTACAAAATGTATTTTCATTTTTGAGAAATTCTAAATTCTAATTTCTAAATCCTAAACAAATCCAAATGATCAAAATACAAAATTCAAAACAATTTTTAAATAAATTTATCTTTTTTGAACATTTGATTTTTGAAATTATTTAGAATTTAGAGTTTAGTGTTTAGAATTTATTTAGTAATTAGGTCAATATCAGCATTCGCCTTCGGCGAATCTGATATATCAGTAAACTTCATTAGATTTTTAATATTAATTACAATAATTGAAGTTTAGCTGATATTAGGTTAATTTATTCCGTCCTTTGGACGGAAGGTCCTGGTCTGAGTTCAAAATAGCCCTTATTAGGCGCTTGATCGATTATTACCATTCCATTGTTAACATAAGCATCAAGTAAGCTTTTACCGGAAAATTGGACTAAACCTTCAGGCAGAACTATCAAATCGTTTTTGAGACCAAAGCGATTCCGATAATAGGTAACTTCCGCAAATGAGGGCAGGACTGTCACAATTTTATCTTCAGTGGAAATCTTGGGCAATATATCATTCTGGTAGGCCTGGCGAAAGGTGTAGGGATTTCTGACAAAAGTCATTGCGTCAATAATGATACTTAGAAGTATAACGGCTGTAGTCGAAGTAGCAAACAAATATTTTGGTAGTTTCTCACTAGTGTGAACAATTACCAGGCTCAAAGGGACTGCAGAGCCAATTAAATATCTCCAGAAAAAAATCGGCCGGAAGGGCAGTTGATGGCCGTCAATTTTGAGTCCGGGCAAGGCCGCCAGGATAAAGGGAACTATAGCCCAAAGCCAAATTAAAAGATAGGGCTTTTCGAAATGACGGCGAATAATATGTCCAACTATTCCCGAGAGAATAAGGAGAGCCGAGAGACTAAATAAAGCCGGACGGACAGCAGTTTGTTGCTCACCACCTAAAATTCGCAGGATTGCTTCAAAATGTGTTCTCGTGTCAATAGCCCCAATCCAATAATCGCCTCCGACCGATTTCACTTGGCTGGCCAAGAAAGGAAGCCATGGTAAATAAAGGAGTGCTATTACCCCACAGAGCCCGGTTACCTTCCAAAAAATTCCCCGATCAAAAAGCAGAAGATATAGACCTTGGGCAGCCAGTATAAAAAACATGTAGTAGTGGGTATAAATTCCTAGAGTTGAAAGGACTACGAAGCCGAGGGCGCTGAATTTAGTGAATTTCTGACTAAGTTTAATTAGAAAGTAAATTGAACCGGTGGCCGCAAAGGCGAACATGGTGTAGTTTCTTGCTTCAAAAGCATAAGTAAAAAAGATTGGATTTACGGCAACGACGAGTGTTGACAGTAGTCCAAATAAACGGCCTCGTACGTAAGAAGCTAATTTATATACCAGGAATATTGTCAGTAGATAGAAGATAATTGATATCGATCGTGTTACCACTTCTGTCGGTGGTAGAAACTTATAAACAGTTTCGACTATCGAATAATATGCGGGAGGATGAAAGTCGGCGGCTGTTGTTTTGAGCATCTGGGGGTAGGGAAGTTGAGAGATTAAAGAAGTCCATGCCTCATCGCCCCAAAAGCCGCGAGTTAAATAATTTTGGGAAAGCGAAAACATCAAGACTAAGTATACCAAGTTATTATATGTAAAACTTGGCTGGATTTGTTTTAGCTGGCGATTAAATTAATAAAAGATTTACCCACAATTCATTCGGAAATATTGTTTTTTCAAATGATTAACACCCTATAGTTTGACTATTTTAGCTTCTGTTTAGTAAAATTATGCTTATGAGTAATCCAGAGTTGCCTAGGCTATACACACCAGGGGTTGTTGTTAGACGATCGCGTTTAGGAGTGGTAAATCCTGAAACCCCCATTTCTGTCTACAAAGATGCTGCAGGTAACCATGCCCTAGCTGATGGTAATCACCGATCTTATAAAGCTTGGGTATTAGGCATTGCTGGTCCTGAACGGGTAGTAATAGGTACAATACAGAAGGACGTCTCTCAAGACCCTGATTTCAGGCCAATATCAGATCTCAGGGTGATTGAAGACTGATTCGAGTACTACTCACCCCATAGTTTAATTGACTTTTATTAGTCGTAAATGTTAAAATCGGTCTTGTCTTAAATTTGATTGTTTTAAAAAGCTTCTGCTAACTTTTTACTTCAATCCTTATTTAAGATTTTTTAAAAATAGGCATGGAAACCCCCTGTATTCGTTGCGGAAAAACCAGAATAGTTAAGCGTAAATGGAAAGAAACCGTCGAACGCGGTGCGCCAATCATCCACGTTGAAACTGTTTGTCCGGATCCCGAGTGTCAAAAAATAGTCGATGCCCAGTTTGCTGAAATCCGTCAAAAAAGAGAGCTTCAGGAAAGTAGAAAAACAAGCGTTAAGATCTGACTTCCCAAGTAACATTAGTTTAGCTCTTGTGATATTCTGTGGTTATGGCTGATATCAGAAAACTTGAAAAGTTGGCCCGCCTAGTTCGCTGGTATATTTTGAAAATGACGACACGGGCAGGCTCCGGTCATCTGACCTCGTCGCTATCGGCAACCGATGTGATGGTGGCTTTATTTTTCAATAAAATTAGATTCGACCTCAAAAACCCGCAAAATCCCGCCAGCGACAGAGTTATTTTTTCCAAGGGTCATGTTTCGCCTTTGGTTTACGCGCTATACGCTGCTGCAGGGGTTATAAGTGAAAAAGATCTTGAGGGCTATCGAAAGTTTAAAAACCCTTTAGAGGGACATCCAAGGCCAAGTTTTAAATATATAGAGGTGGCAACGGGTTCTTTGGGTCAGGGTTTATCAGTCGGTCTAGGGATGGCCCTCGCCTTAAGGCAAGAATTTCCAAATTCCAAACTCCACATTCCAAAAGTCTATGTTCTTATGGGCGATTCGGAGACCAGCGAAGGATCTGTTTGGGAGGCTGTAGAGTTGGCACCTTATTATAAATTAGGTAATTTGGTAGGCATTATTGATGTTAATAGGCTTGGGCAGAGCGGCCAGACGATGCTTGGCTGGAATGTACAAGAATATAGACAGAGAGTTGAGGCTTTTGGGTGGCAGGCAAAAATTATTGACGGTCATGATTTAAAAGAGATAATTAAGGTTCTTAATTCGCTGCCCGATGGCGGAGATAAACCACAGATGATTATTGCCAAAACCATTAAAGGTAAAGGCGTTTCGTTTCTCGAAAACAAAGAAGGCTGGCATGGTAAGGCCTTGTCAGATGAACAGTTTGAAGATGCCCTGGGGGAATTGGGCAGGATTGATAAAGAGGTCAGGGGGGAAATCGCAAAGCCAATTTCATTTCCAACTTCAAAAGCTAGAAAGAAACCAACCGGTAATCAGTTACCAGTTACTAGTTACCAGCTCGGTGATTTGGTAGCTACTAGGAAGGCCTACGGCGAGGCGATAACGGCTCTTGGTGCCACTGATCCTAGAATTGTTTGTCTTGATGCTGAGGTTAAAAATTCGACCTATGCTGAAATTTTTATGGAAAAATTCCCGGAGAGATTTTTTGAGATGTTTATTGCCGAACAAAATATGGTCGGTGCAGCCTTGGGTTTTTCCAAACGAGGAATGATTCCGTTTGTTTCAACTTTTGCAGCTTTTTTGACAAGAGCTTTGGATCAAATAAGGATGGCGAGTTACAGTAATGCAGATGTTAAATTTGTCGGTAGTCATGCCGGTGTATCAATCGGTGAAGATGGGCCATCACAAATGGGACTTGAAGATATAAGTATGTTCAGATCGATTTTTGGAAGTTACGTACTTTGCCCAGGCGACGCAGTATCTTGCAGGGAGCTTGTTGAGGTTGCAGCTAATACAAAAGGTCTTTTTTACATTCGGACTGCAAGACCAGCAACACCAGTCATTTATGCCAGAGGTGAAAAGTTTAAAATAGGCGGCAGTAAAGTTATCAGATCAAGTAAAGCCGACAAGCTGACAATTGTTGCCTGCGGTATAGCCTTAATCGAATCGATTAAGGCTGCTGATGAACTAGCAAAACTTGGCATCAAGGTGCGTCTGGTTGATGCTTATTCTGTCAAGCCTATTGATGAAGCGGGAATTAAAAAAGCCGCCAGAGAGACAAACAATTTACTTATTACAGTTGAAGATCATTATGCGCAGGGTGGTTTGGGTGATGCGGTTTTAAATGTTTTTGCAAATTCCTCACAGTCTCACTCCCGGAGTGCGCAAAGTTCGACCCATGCTCACTCCGGGAGTGTTGCTAGGGGTGTGAGGATCTATAAATTGGCAGTTTCTAAAATGCCGATGTCCGGCAAGAGTGAAGAGCTTTTGGATTATGAGCAGATTTCTCAAAAAGCCATTGTAAAAAAAGTATTGGAGATTTGTAAATAAATTTTTCTCAAAGAAAATAATTGGTGATGAACTTACACCTCAAATAAAATTATTGCCTGTTAATAAGTCTTAGGTCATTTGCGGTATACTACCTGCTCTTATCAAATTTTGCCTCTCGGTTTCAACACTGCTGCTTTCTATCTTCATGCCTTCTCTTGCAGACAGAGCAATTCCCTCGACTAAGCTTCTAATTTTAAAAACATCCTTTCTGTGAAGGTTGTTAACCATTATTTGGGGGCCACCTGTTAAACTTTGGATCTCAATATGTCCAAAAAATGGCCCGCTTGAAGCATTAACGCAGGCGATATCACTAGCCATTATTGAAATGACCTCATTTGACCAAAATCCTTTTTTTCTGAACCAGACAATCCGACGTTCCTCAACGATCAATTCGTCAGGAAAAAGTGTCAGCGGAAAGATCTGGCGAGCCCAGGCAAGCATACGCGATTGTTCCTTATGGGTATGTTCGACAACAGTCTTGCCGGGTCCTGATACAAAATCAAGGCGCCAAATGTCGCTTAGTGCTGGGTATCTCATGTTCACCTCCCCTCTGGCCAAAAGCCCTTTGGGTCACTGCTCCGGAGGCTTCCTCCGAGCCAGAGGCCAGTAATTTCGAAGTGAGGACCGCTCTGCTTCGAGGATCGGGTCTTAGGCCTTTCCAATCGTCAAGATAGGCCATTAATTTTTCCAGGGTAGGGAAGAAACTTGCGATTTCTTCTTCCGAAAGTCTGCTCCTGAGGTCTTTTTCTAACTGATTAATTCTCTTTTTAATTAGCCTTACTTTTCTTTTTCCGTCGTCAGTTAGCACAATATTGTATTTTCGGCGATCGCCGTCAGGAGACTGCCTTTTGACAAGATTGAGTTTTTCAAGCTTGTCGATAAGAGTTACTACAGAGGCGGGTTCAAGATGAAGTTTAGCTGCGAGTTCACGCTGATTGATGTTTTTTTGTGAATCCGTGATTAATATAGCTGAGGCCTCGGAATAGGAAAGTGAAAGCGGCGGTGACTTAAACCCGATAACTTTCTGGGTCTTTCTAGCGAATCCTATAAGGTGAAAGATAATAGTATGTTTCATACAAACGCTACCCCATTCTGTTAGAAATCTAACTGTTAGAATTCTAACATAGATCAGACAGAGCCTTAAAGTATATCGCATGAAAATAACAATGTCAAGATGCCTTTTTATGTCTATTACGGGCAAGCGAAAACCATGGCTTGAAAGAATGTGAATGAAGTTTGAACCGCGAGGTGAAGGAAGAAAATACCAAGGCCTTTAGGCCTTGGGTAGTTTATTATTTTTCGATGAGGCGGTTGTAGACCGTTGCTATTAAATAACCGAAAATCCAAGTACTTACACAGACAGCAATCAAGATTCCCAGGAAATTAACGAAGCTAAATTTTGGTACCTGAGAAGCGATGTCGACTCCAAAAAATTGGCTGTTTAATAGGAGCTTAAAGAATGGAGGGGCAATGATCTTGAGTAGATAGAGAACAATATAAATAAAAGCAGTGACAAGTGCAAAACTATTGGCCAGAGCTTGGGCTTTTAACATTTCTATCTTTGCTATTATAGCATTGGGGTTGGTGTCGAAAAGTATTGAGTATAAAAGGATCACTATTGACATATATTTTGAGGTTTGCCCATAATGAATAAGATCCTAATTCTTTTAGGTCTAAAGCCCTTTCAGTTTGAGTACTGGCCAGTATTACTAAAGACCCCGTACATTGCTAACATGGGGTCTTTTTTTCTTTTCTAAGGGAACACCAAAGGTTTCCCCTTAGTATTCCTCTTCCTTTAAGTGGATAAAATTGGCCTGGCAAAGCCAGATCCAATTTTGATTTAGTATTAAGCTTACAATATACAGTCAGATGTCCAATTTCGAATTGGAAATTGGAAATTCACTGTAGTACAATTCAGGGTCAAATGGCGGATAAGATTGTTCCTGAGGTATTTAATAGTCCGACTTATGGTCAGTTGTCATGGCAGCAAGCACTTTTGAAAATGATCGCCTTTATGGGAGTTGATACTAAAGCTTCCTACGAGATGATTATCGGAACTGATTCTGAGGCTGTCAATGGTATGGCCGATTTTGTTTCAGCTGTAATTGTTCACAAAAAGGGCAGAGGCGGAATCTATTTCTGGGCAAGGCAAAAAATAGATAATCTTCACTCAATGAGACAGAGGATTTGGCAGGAGGCGATTATTTCCTTGGCTGTGGCGGAGAAATTAGTTGGTGACTTAGTCCAGTTTGGTCTAGTTGATGGTCGCTCTAAGTCTGTGCTTGGGGATCCTGAGCGATTTAATCTGGAGATTCATGTTGATATCGGACCCAATGGGGAAACGCGTGCGATGATTTCGGAAATTGTCGGAATGATTAGAGCCAATGGCTTCAAAGTTGCCACTAAACCAGCTTCCTGGGGCGCAAGCCACGTCGCAGATCGACATGTATAATGTCGATCGAAGACCATGAGTTATATCGAATGGTCGCTGACAGGCATGTGTAACATGACTGGCAGCGGCCCTGAGTACAATCGAAGGGTTGCGGATCGACACGTCTAAACTAGGGTTTTTCTCTCAGAATAATATAAAATGAATTAGAGGATTATTATGAATAGTCCCAAACATTTTGCGATTACGGATGACGTCCATCAACGGACAATTATTCTCGCCCGTTTAAGACTGCCATGGCTAATTGTGGGTCTGACAGGGGGCTTGGCTGCATCTTTTTTGGTGTCTAAGTTTGAAGATGTGCTGGCTGCAAACCTGTATCTTGTCTTTTTTATACCAGTAATTGTCTATTTAAGCGATGCGGTGGGAACTCAGACAGAAGTTATTTATGTAAGGAATTTGTCCACTTTTAAGGATAATTTCGCAAAATATTTAGCTAAAGAAATATTAGTAGGGGGCTTTTTGGGGGCTGTTTTGGGCGTATTGTTAGGTTTGGCAGCTTTTGCGTGGCTAAGGTCTGTTGAGACCGCCATAACAGTAGGTTTTGCAATGTTTTTAAATACTACCATTGCACCTGTGATTGCCGTAGTTATTCCAGAGATTTTATCTAAAGAAAATATCGACCCGGCTTTAGGCGGAGGTCCATTTACTACAGTAATACAAGATTTTGTCAGCTTGTTAATTTATTTCCTTGTTGCCACCGCGATAATTTTGTAACTGAAAAAAACACTAAATTACGCTTGGTTTGGGTACTGTCTGCTGATATCTGTTGTGGGATCTCCAATTACTTTAAAAATAGAGCTAACCGAAACAACGGTGGAAAGATCTCTTATAGTGGCAATTGCTGATTGAAAATTGCTTTCCGGGCTGGAATCAAGTAAGAAGGCGATTTCAGCAAGACCTCCTTTGGCTTCTGGTTGTATCAATGAGCAGATGTTTAAATTGGAGTTTGCCAGTGTTTGGCATAAACTAGCCAATACTAATGGTTTATCCTTGACTCTCACTCGGAAATAATGGCTTGTTTGAATATCATGATCAAGATCAGGAATTGGGGATACACCTTGTTTTTCGCTGTCTTTTAATGTTGATATGTAGACTAGATTTTTACTTTCTGCCTGAGCCGACGGATGATTTTTTCTAATAAGAGTTGGTCCGATCCAAGCCACTAGCCCATTATTCCCAGTTCTGGCAATGGCAATGCGTTTTACAGCGTAACCAATAGGGTCAAATTGGCTGGCAAAGAAATGATCACGTTCTGTAATTCGTGCTTGATTAAGATCAATTTGATCTGGTTTTAGATTTATTCCAAAAGCTGCATTTAGAATTGAGCAAAAGATTTTACGGGAATGACCCCTTCCTACTGGAATTTGGATTCCACCTGCAAGTTCAGGGGGAATAGTGTTTCTCAAAAGATCAACAATAGGGATAATTTTTTCGTTTGCGACGAGAGCGTCTGCTCTATAACGTTCGGATAAACCCATAGTGAAGAGGTATTATAGGCAAAACAAAAGCCCACGTCAAACGCGATGGGCTTCTGTTTTTTTTACTTTTGAATTGGCTATTTTTTCTTTCTGCGTTTTCTCTTTGTTGTTGACTTTCGACTTTGCGCTTTCGACTTTGACTCTGGCTTAACTGGTCCTTCTTCCTCTTCCTTCGTATACCACCAGGCGGCAATAATTACTAAAGCAACGACTACTAAGATGACCAGGGCCGTATTTTTATCAAAACTGGATGCGGAAACCGGTGACGGCGAACCGACTGGTTCATTTTTAAAATTAACACTCACCACGACCGGGGGATTAAGTGAGCTGTGATCATTGTTGACAAGTTCGGCTCTTAAATTATGATCCCCATAGGAAACATCACTGAAAGTAAAATCATCCTTTATTAATTTAACAGCCGACTCGCGCGTAGGACTGGCCTCATCAAGCCAGAGATGGATATGTCCTTGACCTACCCGCGGTAATTGATTTGTTTGATAATCGGTCAGCTGGAAATTTTCGATGGAAAAAAGAATGGGCACCCTGTTCTCATATAAAGTCTGGCCTTCAGTAGGCGTTATTACTTTTAATAAGGGGGTAGAGCTTTGAGCAAAAACCGAAGTGGCTAAAAGGACAGAAAATGCAAAAGCTCCAAAAAAATACTTCGCAATTTCACGCATGATAATGACGAGAGTCATTCTATGACAGACCCCTCAAAAGGTGTCAATAGTGATCTATTTTTACCCGAATAAGACCAAAATCAGGGTAAAAAATTAGCTCGACATTATTTTTTTCGGTAATTTTTCGTGTTCGGTAAAAATTCGGTATGTGAAATTTTTAGATAATTTTAAATTTATATTGAATTTTAAATTATTTAATTTTCAAAAATTCGAACATTTAGATTTCATTTAAATTTTTAAATTTTAAATTGAAAATTTATCGTTGTCTTTTAGATGTTAAGATCAGCTGTTATAATCTGATTTACCTATGGTAGATAAAATTCGTAACATCATTATCATCGGTTCCGGCCCGGCAGGACTAACTGCTGCTCTTTATAATGCGCGGGCGAATTTAAATCCTCTGGTTATAGCCGGAGTTAAATGGGGTGGTCAGTTGATGTTGACTACAAATGTTGAAAACTATCCGGGTTTCCCTCAAGGCATTTTAGGTCCGGATTTGATGCAAAAATTTAGAGATCAGGCCGGGAGATTTGGAGCTGAAATTCTCAATGTTGATGTTGTCTCCGTTAATTTTAAATCACGTCCATTTAAAATCGTAGCGGACAGTAAAAGCTATTCAACAAAATCAGTCATCGTGGCTGCTGGAGCGGAAACCAATTGGCTAAATTTGCCAAATGAGCAAAGACTTATCGGTAAGGGTGTTTCTTCATGCGCACCTTGTGATGCCTTTTTCTTTAAAGATAAAAAAGTGATTATTGTCGGCGGCGGGGACAGTGCGATGGAGGAGGCATTGACTTTAACTAAATTTGCAACAAGTGTGGCAATAGTCCACAGACGAGATGAATTTAGGGCTTCCAAGATTATGCTTGGACGGGCCAGAGCCAATAAGAAGATATCCTTTATTATTAATAGCCAAGTTGTCGATGTTTTAGGAAGGGATAAAGTGGAAGGGGTTAAGATTAAAAACGTTAAAGATGGAAAAGTTAAGGAATTACCCATCGATGGTATGTTTTTAGCGATTGGGCAAAGTCCACTGACTAATATTTTTAAGGGGCAGATCGGGCTTGATGAGAGAGGTTATGTTAAACGCGTACCACAAGGCGACGGTCCCGGGAAATTTCAAATGACAACTTCAGTTGAAGGAGTTTTTGTAGCCGGCGATGTCCATGATTACCACTACCGTCAGGCAGTAACGGCGGCAGGTTACGGCTGTTCCGCCGCACTTGAAGCTGAAAAGTGGCTTGAGGCGCAGAGTGATTAAAGCAGCACTGATTGATCTTGACGGTTTCCTGGTAAACTCCGAAGAACTTTATTTAGAGGCTAATCAAATTTATTTCAAAAAGTTTAATTTTAACTTTACAGAGGATTTACATCGTCAGAGAACGGGTCAGAAGTTTGCCGAGTGGATCAAAACCGTGGTTTCTATCGATAAAACCGGCGAGGAGATTTTAAAAGAAAGAGATATTATCCTTTTCAATTTGGTCAGAAAGAAGCTTAAATTGTTGCCTGGCGCAAAGGCTTTTCTCGATAAAATTCATAAAATTCTTAAAACAGCACTCGTTACTTCTAGCAAACAGGATTATGTAAATTTGGTTTTCCAGATCACAAACATTAAGAAATATTTTGATGTTGTCGTGACAGGCGAGATAGTGAAACATGGTAAGCCAGATCCTGAGTGTTATTTATATGCTGCGAAGCTGTTAGGAATTTCGTCCTCGGAGTGCGTTGTTTTTGAAGATGCGCCAAGTGGAGTGTTGGCTGGTAAAAATGCCTCAATGAAAGTGATCGCCGTTCCAAGTCAATTTGTAAAGGGTGATGTTGTTTTTTTTGAAGCTGATTTAGTTTTGAATAGTTTGATTGGGGCCGCGCTTGAGGCTGAAAAGTGGCTCGAGGCGCAAGATTGACAGAGGCACAATTTTTTAGTAAGATTTGTGCCTATTAGGAGGGCCTTCATGGCACCTTTTTTTCTGGAAGGTACTCAATTAGAAATAGGATCTACAAGAGTAATTGGGAAAGGTAGTAAACGGGCATTAGTTGAAGTACGTGATAAGACTACCTTATCACTCCGTTTGACTAATGGTCATCCAGTCTACGCAGGCGAAGCAACCACCGATGGATTAGATTTTGCAGGACACGTACATACGATTAGACATGATACAGAGTTGACTCGACAATCTGTATCTACCCTTGCCAAGAAACCTCAAATAATCTGGAAAGAAAGATAATTCATTGCCATTGACTTTGGCTTCCAATTCCTTTAAACTGCCACTAAATAAGTAGTAGTTTCACTGCTACGCTTAACGCCAAACGCTAAAAGCTTAAAGCCAAACAGTCAATAAATGCGTTAAGCGTTAGTCGTTTAGCGTTTAGCGATTTAAAAATGTTTCGTCTTTCCCAAAAAGCAGATTACGGATTGATTTTACTGTCGTCACTGGCCAAGCTTCACTCCGTAGCCGGATTTCACTCCCGGAGTGAAGTCAAGGCGATATCTGGAGGACACTCCGGGAGTGTCACCGACAGTTCTGAGATTCACCCCCGGGGTGAAGTCAAGGCGATGTCAGGTTTACACCCCGGGGGTGTGAACCAAGCAGGCTATGTTTCCATTTCCTCGGTTGCCGCTAGACATAAACTCTCCCCCAAATTTCTTTCTCAAATAGCCCGCGAACTCAAAGAGGCTGGGATCTTAAAATCCAAGGAGGGGGTCAGCGGAGGTTATAACTTAGCCAAGAAACCCAGGGAGATTAAGATTATCGATGTTTTAAATGTTTTAGAAGGCAAGTTTTTCGAAGGTCGGTGTTTTGAGGAAGAGGGTAAATGTATTTGTGGAGCAGGTATTATATGGAAGGATATGAAAAATCAGGTTGAAGCGGTGCTAGGCGGAAAATCGGTTGCGGATCTGGTAAAATCTAAGCCTAATTCCTAATTGAAGCAGTAAATTGAAGTAATGAGGAAAAGAATATATCTTGATTATGCGGCGACGACGCCAGTTGATCCGGCGGTTTTAGTGGCGATGCGGCCATATTTTAACCGTGACTTTGGCAATCCTTCGTCTTTACACTCCTTCGGTCAAAAAGCCAAAAGTGCATTAGAGGGGAGTCGAAATGTTATTGCCGGGCTGATTGGTGCCAAAAGCGAGGAAATTATTTTTACTTCTTCGGCAACAGAAAGCAACAATTTGGCCTTGAAGGGGGTGGCATTTGCCAATCGCGATAAGGGTAATCACATCATCATTTCTGCAATTGAGCATGATTGCGTTTTAAATACCGCTCTTTGGCTTAGCAAACAAGGATTTGAAATAACCCAAATTCCGGTTGGTAAAGACGGTCTGGTTGATCCTGAGAGGATTGAAAAATCAATCAAAAAGGATACGATTCTGGTTTCTGTCATCTGGGGGAATAATGAAATCGGTACTTTGCAGCCGATTGTTGAAATCGGCAGAATTTGCCGGAAGAAAAACGTTCTATTTCATACAGACGCGGCTCAGGCTTTCGGTAAAATTCCAATTGATGTTGTCCGCGACAATGTGGATCTTCTGACTGCTTCTTCGCACAAAATCTACGGTCCAAAAGGCGCGGCATTTTTGTTCGTCAAAAGAGGAATTTTATTGACCCCGATTTTGCACGGAGGCGGTCAGGAGCGAAATTTACGTTCCTCAACCGAAAATATTGGCTCAATTGTCGGCTTTGCCATAGCAGCTGAGATTGCGGATGAAAGGATGAATAGCGAGAACAAAAAACTTTTAATGATGCGTGATAAAATTATCAATAAGATTTTGCGGAAAGTTCCCGATTCCTACCTTAACGGACATCCGACTAAAAGAATTTCCAATATTGCCAATTTGAGATTTGCATTTGTCGAAGGAGAATCGATGATCATGGAACTTTCTGCTGCGGGAATCGCGGTTTCAACCGGATCTGCCTGTTCATCTCCAAAATTGGAACCATCGCACGTTCTTTTGGCTTTAGGCCTGCGGCCGGAGGAAATCCATGGATCAGTCAGAATTAGTCTGGGAAGATGGACGACCGACAAGGAGATTGATTATCTTATCGAGGTTTTGCCAAGAGTAGTTGAAAAGCTGCGAAAAATTTCGCCTTTTGCGAGGTAGACCTATGTATTCAGAAGACGTCATTAAACATTTTAGAAATCCCCATAATATGGGGAAAATCAAAAAACCCGATGGTATCGGTAAGGTCGGGAATATTATCTGTGGAGACGTCATGTGGCTTTATATCAAGGTGGGGAAATCCGCCAGCCGGCGGAAAAAGGACGAGGAAGTAATCATCGATGTTAAATTTGAAACTTTTGGCTGTACGGCGGCGATTGCAACCAGCAGCATGATTACGGACTTAGCCAAGGGAAAAACCTTTGAGGAGGCTTTAAAAATAAATAAACAGGAAATAACCGAGTCATTAGGGGGTTTACCACCAATTAAAGTTCACTGTTCGGTTCTGGCAAGCGATGCGCTGGTTGAGGCAATTTATGATTATCTTGCAAAAAACAAAAGACCCATTTCAAAAGAACTTGAAGAGCGTCATGTGCATATTAAAAGAGAAAAAGAAATTATCGAGGAAAGATATAAAGAGTGGGTAGGGAAGCAAGAAGAAGTCGTAGGAGAAAAGTAACCCTTACCAGTGTCATTCTCGCGAAAGTCTTTCGACCCTGAGCTCAAGACCGAAGGGCGGGAATCTATACAATTAAAACTGGATCCCGTATCAAGTCTTCGACCGTGAGACCCTCAACTCTAAGACTTGGACTTGAAGAGCTCAGACCGAATCGGTGCGGGATGACATTGAAAGATGGATAGCATAATTTTGAGAATTGAAAGTTGAGAGTTGAGAATCTAAAATTAGTATAGATGGCAAAGAAATATCGAATTAAAGTTGATAGGGATCTTTGTATTGGAGCGGCCTCTTGTGTGGCTCTGGCTGCCAAGACTTTTCAGTTGGACAGCGAAAATAAGGCAATAGTACTATCGGAAGATGCGGATACTGTAGAGGCGATTAGACTGGCAGCCGAATCATGCCCAACTAAAGCGATAATTCTTGAGGATGCCGAAACCGGCAAACAAGAATACCCCTAGTAGCGGGTCCTGTCAGTCGTTTCCTTCCCGCCAGTGCTCACTGATATAATGTTTGATGTATTAAATTGATCCGTATGGTCAGTTGCGCGCTGTCGGGCACCCTTCCACGACTGCCATCCGCTCGCATCGGTCACTAACGTAATTATTTGAGAACACCTCCCTAATGTTAGAATGGAAATATTATTAGAGGAATTTTTAAGTGATGAAAAGCGTTGATTTCTTGATAGTTGGTGGAGGTGTGACTGGGACAACGGCTGCCCAGACGATAAGAGGTTTGAGGCCTGATTCTTCCGTTGTTATTCTTTCCGACGAGCCTTACGAACTTTATTCACGGATTCTTTTGACCAGTTATATTCGCGGTGAGGCAACTCAGGAGCAAGTTTTTTTGAAAAGAAATGAGTGGTATCAGGAGAATAGGATAGATTTAGTTAAAGGGGTTTCAGCCCAAAAGCTTGATGCAAATGCCCACACAGTAGAGTGTGCAAATGGCGATGTTTATCAATATAAAAAATTACTTTTGGCACTGGGTGCCCGGCCGATAAAATTAAATGTTCCCGGAAGCGAACTTGGAAATATTTCATATATGTGGACAATTGAGGATGCTGAAGAAGTAATCAATGCACTTAAAGGAACAAATGAGAGCCGCCGGCCCGGAGGGCCTCTGACCCGGAGGGGTGTGGTTATCGGCGGAGGATTTATTGGACTTGAATTTGCCCACGCCTTTAAAGTTAAGGGAATCGAGACGACAATCCTAGACGGCAGCGAGTATTACTGGGGTAACAGGCTGGATAAACAGTCGAGCCAAGTTATTCAAAATATCCTGGAAAAAAACGGGATAAGCGTAATTGCCGGTGAGATGGTTGAAAAATTTGTTGGCAGTCGAGAGAATCCGCAGAATGTCGGAAAGGTCATTACCAAATCAGGGAAGGAATTTGGATGTGATTTGGTCGGAGTTGGGGTTGGCATTAAAAGCGATCTTGGGTGGCTTGAAGGAAGCGGGATAAAAATTGATCAGGGAATTGTTACAAATGAATATTTAGAAACGAATCTTGGCGATGTTTACGCAGCCGGTGATTGTGCCAATTATTATGATGTTATTGTCGAAGGTCAGCACTTGGTCGGAACTTGGGCCAATGCCGCAACCCAGGCAGTAGCGGTCGGAAAGACCATGACCGGGGTTAAAACTGTATTTGAAGCGGTTTGCGCATATACTGCAAGATTTTTTGAATCAACCTGTTCATTTGTCGGAATGACGGAAGCGGATTTTGCGGATGAGGTTGTAACACGCGGAACTGTCGCTGAAGGAAAAATTTCCAGAATTTTCCTGAAGAATTACCCTTCGACAAGCTCAGGGTCTATGACGCGGATTGTTGGCGCAATTATTGCCAATAATTTTGGCGAAGTTGCGCCAATCACTGATGCAATTAAAAATAAGGTTGATGTATCACAAAATAGAGATAAACTTGCGGATGCTAATTTTGATTTGCACTCACTCCCCATAAGCTAGTAATCTTAATATAGGTATTTAAGGAATATTTGAAAAATGATTTACATCGCTTCTGATCATGCTGGATTTTATCTTAAGAAACAGCTGATCCAATATCTCAAAATTAAAGGTTTGGAACTTGAGGATCTGGGGCCATATGAGATGGATCCGGATGATGATTACCCCGATTTTATAATTCCTTGTGCCCTTCGCGTGGCGGAAAGCCACGCTCAGGGTAAACCCGACGATGTTGGAATAGTTATTGGCGGTTCCGGGCAGGGGGAGGCAATTGCCGCCAATAAAGTTAAAGGTATTTGGGCAGCAGTTATAAATAGTGCAAATCCGCAAATTGCGAAACTAGCCCGTGAGCACAATAATGCCAATGTTCTTTCCCTTGGCGCAAGGTTTCTGTCGGCCGATGATGCTAAAAAAGCTGTTAGTTCTTGGCTTGATGCCGAATTCGAAGGGGGTCGGCACCAAAAAAGGATTAACAAAATCATTAAATTTGAAAAGAGACTATGAAGGTAATTAAATTCATTAAAATATATGGCAGGTTTGAAAAAAACTTAGCTAAGATCAATCTCTTCTTTATTTTTATCTTCCTTAACCTTTGGGACTATTTAATCAGCCGGGAGTTTTTTAATGGGATGATCCTTGGACTTGTGATGTTTGGGCCGGCAGTGTTTTTATGGTTTGTGGGTACAGTACGGGCAGCGGCTCTGGTGACCTTGGTCTCGATATTTGAATTTGGGGTGATGACTGTTTTTGTGCTTGAAGGATTCGAGCTGGGTGGTGCTGCTACTCCTTTGAAGTCAATTTTCTGGCTTCCTTATCTTCTAATGGCAGCGGTCAACGGCTTTTGGGGTTTAAAAATTTATTCGGATTATAGAGAGAAGAAGGTGAAGGTGCGGAGTTAAAATGACGGCCCGTGACTGGTTTGAGAAAGCTCAAAATGAGAAATTCGCAATTGGTACCCTTCGGCCCTTCGATGAAACTCAGGGTCTTCGACTTCGCTCAGGACGAAATTTTCAGATCCTGAAACCCTTCGACTGCACTCAGGACGAGCGAGTTCAGGATGACAGGAGGGGGAAAGTGTTGTGACAGCTAGAGATTGGTTTTTAAAGGCGCAGACGGGGGGTTGGGCAATTGGTGCATTCAATGCCGATAATTTGGAGATTTTGAAGGCGATTTGTCTGGCGGCTAAAAATAAAAAATCGCCGGTGATGGTTGAGTTTTCTCCCGGGGAAGTTGACTATTTCGGCTTGAGGAACATTGTCGATTTAGTTAAAAACGCGCGCGAAGAGTATAGAATCCCGATACTTCTTAATTTGGACCATGGTAGAAAAGTTGAGGATTGCCTGGCGGCCGTCAATATGGGTTCTTCGACAAGCTCAGGATCTTCGAGTTTCGACTTAATTCATTTCGACGGATCGGATTCGGAACTTGAGGAAAATATCCACAATACCAAGAAGGTTGTAGAAGCAGCTCATACCAAAGGTCTTCTGGTTGAGGGTGAGATTGACAAAATTCCCGGAGCAAGCGAAATCCATGATCAAGATCTTGATTCAGAGCTGGTTAAAAAGTCTTACACGGATCCCCAAAAAGCGGCTAAGTTTGTTTCCGAAACTGGTATAGATATTTTTGCGGCCTTTTTTGGCAATGTTCATGGGACATTTCCCAACCAGCCGGATTTGGATTTTGACCTTCTGGCTAGAATTCGGAAGTCTTTACCTGATACCTTTCTTTCGCTGCATGGTGGGTCTGGAATTCCAGCCGATCAAGTTAAACAGGCGATTGAAGTTGGAAAGATCGTTAAAGTCAATGTTAATACAGAGTTAAGACAAGCATTTCGCGACGCGTTAACCGAAAAGCTAGGGGAGAAACCCAATGAATATGCCATGTATAAAGTAATGCCTGACGTGATTTTGTCTGTGGCGGCGGTAGTGGAGTCGAAAATCGATATTTTCGGATCTGCAGGTCGAGTTTAATTTTCCTACCCTCTTGCACAACTATTTTTTTTCTGTTAATGTTATCAGTTTTCGTTGAAAAGGCTTCTGGCCCGGAGGGAGGTGATTATATAAGAAATGATTAATTTTAGAAAAGTGGTTTTACTTGGAACAGTAGCGTCAAGCGCGTTGATTCTTTCAGCCTGCGGTTTGTATGGAGGTTCGACGAATACGGGTACAGGACAGACCAATGGGACTACCCCGGAAACAGTTGAATCGCCAGTTGCCGGAAATGTTATCACTTATTCGGAAAGCGGTTTTTCTCCCAAGCAATTAACGGTGAAAGTAGGTGAAAGTGTTGAATTTGTGAATAATTCGTCTTCTAATGTTCAGGTTAATTCGGCACCTCATCCGACACACGAGCTTTATCCTGAACTTAATATTGGGGTAATTGCCCCTGGGGAAACAAAATCAGTTACTTTTACAACGGCGGGGACCAAAACATACCATAACCATCTTAATCCTTCCCAGAATGGGCAGGTCACAGTTGAGTAAGTTGAACTAGACTAGTGGTTTTTGGCCGCTTGCTTTAAAATCAGCCAAAAATTTGGCAAGGCCAGTATCAGTTAAAGGATGATGGACCAGTTTTTCTAATATCTCATACGGACAGGTAGCAATATCGCATCCAGCCAAGGCTGCTTGTTTTACATGGAGTGGACTTCTAATAGACGCAAAAAGAATTTGGGTTTCGAAGGCAAAATTGTCATAGATTTGGCGAATTTCTTCAATTACATCAATAGCTGTATGACCGATATCGTCAAGCCTGCCGGCAAAGGGGCTGACAATATAGGCTTTAAGTTTGCCGACTAATAGCGCTTGATTGGCACTGAAAACCAAAGTCATATTGGTTCTGATCTTTTCAGGTGTAAGAATTTTGAGTGCTTTGAGTCCATCTGGGGTCGTCGGAAGTTTAACGACAACATTTTTGTTAAGCTTAGCAAGTGCCCGGGCTTCTCTAAGCATTCCCTGGGTGTCTGTTGACAGAACTTCCAGACTAATATCGCCGTTGACGGTTACAAGAATTTGATTGACGGCTTGTTTGTAATCAATACCGGCTTTGGTTGCTAAAGATGGATTGGTAGTAACACCATCGATGATGCCTGCTTCCCACATCTTCTTAACTTCTTGGGGATTAGCGCTGTCGATAAAAAGTTTCATAGTATTATCATTTTAACAGTAATTGACAAGGAACGGGTCCTGTCAGTCCTAAGTCCTGGTTCACTCCCGGAGTGTGCCAGGGTTTAACTTTGCGCACTCCGGGAGTGTGCAATATCGAAAATTGGAAATTTGAAATTGAAAATTCCTAAGTTGTTGTTTGACAACAACTTAGGTTAGGTGGTCTAATCGTTTTGTGAGCTTTAAATTTTTCAAAGATTGGATCAGTAGTTGGCGGGCGTATTTGGCTGAGTTTATAGGCACTTTTGTTTTTGTTTTTATCTCTGCCGGTTCGGTTCTAGTTAATATTTTTTATGGTGATGTAGGTATCATAGGTATCGCATTTGCGACCGGAATGATAATTTCAGCACTGATGTTTTCGGTGTCGAAATTATCAGGTGCTCATTTTAACCCGGCTGTTACCCTGGCGCTTTGGCTTGCACAGAAAATAAAAGGGAGTTTAGCATTTTTTTATATTTTGGCCCAAATTTCGGGGGGTTTTGCCGCAGCAGGAGTTCTCCTTTGGATCTTTGGACCGGACGCCCGGGAATTTTCATTAGGAGGTCCTGTTCTTGGAGTAGGGGTAAGTACGCAGGCTGCGGTGATTATTGAGGCATTATTAACGGCAATTTTAGTTTTTGTCTATTTTGCAATGACTGTTTCCCGAAACAGCTCGGTAAGTTTTAGCCCAATAGCTGTAGGTGCAATCTATACAATCTCGATCTTTTTTGCCGGATCATTAACCGGAGGAGCAATTAATCCTGCAAAGGCGCTGGGGACACTGGTTATTTCAGAATCATATAGCAATCTTGTGATTTGGGTCATTGGTCCGGCGACAGGAAGTATTTTCGGCATAATTTATGATTTTCTCTTTTTGAGAAAAGGAAAGAAGTAATTGTTATATTGCTAAATTGCTACATTGCTAAGTTGGTAGATTCTTCAACAATTTAACCATTTAACAATTCAACAATCCGATTGTTTCTGCTAAAATTACTTCAATGCCTAATCAAACTAATCCAGCGACCGGTCAAGATTCTCCTCAAGATAACGATCAAACCCAACAAGCGGGAGAAAGTTCTGTTGGCACTGCTCTCAAGGAGCAAGAACAGGACCAGCCGTCGGCTGTTAAAAAGGAAAAAGAGATTCTTTCCGAGATTATCAGAAGTAGTGAAGCAGCTGACGAACAGCTAAAAGCGGAAGTTCAAGGCGCAATTAGGGAAGCGAAATTAGCAATGCCGGAGCCAGAGTTGGCTCCCGATGTTGCCGACAGTGGTGTTAAAGCACCGCAATCTCAAGCAAACGAAGTTGTCACCCAAGGAACAACAATTAACTTACCAATTTCCGAAAAAGAATATAAAAAGGGACTGCATCAAAAGATTGCAGGAGTTGTTGTTAATAAGGTAGTTGTTGGAACATCAAGCCTTTTTGCTCTTGCTACTTGGGTTGGCAGACTTATTAAGATTGCACATAAGCATACGATCAAGGTCATATTTAAGAAGGGAGGGACCTAAATTATGCCGATTGAGGAAGGATCACAAACAGCTGGCCAGATCGATGTACTTTCCGGTTTTCAACTAGTACTTCAGACGCTTGGATTTTTAGCCATAGCACTGGTGATTTTGGGTGTTTTGGCTTTTGTTGTTGGTTATATTTGGGTTATCTGGATGCGCAATAAAAATAGGGAAGAACGTTCACTTGAGTTTGTTTTACTTCAGGTTGCAGTACCCAGGGATAATGAAATAAAAATAGATGCCGCCGAGCAAATGTTTTCTTCTCTTTACTCTATTTATAAAAGTGGAACTCTTTCGTTTATTAAGCCTCAGGATCATCTCTCACTTGAGATTGTGGCTTTGCCTGAAGAAATTAAATTTTACATTTCCTGCCCCAAAAATTTACAGGATTTGGTTGAAAAACAAATTCATGGTGCCTATCCTGGAGCTGATGTTAGAGAAGTTGAGGAATACAATATTTTTTCCGAGGAAGGCAAGCTTGCTTTTGCAGCTTTAAAACTCAATAAAGCGAAATATTACCCGGTAAAAACTTATAAAGAATTAGGCACCGATCCTTTGAGTCAGATCACATCGGCAATGGCTAAAATGGAACCCGGAGAAGGTGCGGCTATTCAAATATTAGCGTCGCCTGCTGATGCCAGATGGCGGGCAGCCGGCAAGCGTTTTGTTACCAAGACGAAACAGGCAGAACTTTCGCCTAAGACTGAAGAAAGGACCCCGCCTGATCCTAAAAAAATGGAGGCAGTTGAAAACAAGATTGCCAAAGTTGGTTTTAATGTGGTTGTTAGGATCGTTGTATCTGCTAAAACCGATGAAGATAGTAAGATTCATCTTGAAAACATTAAGTCGACCTTTGCTCAATTTGCCTCAGAATATAATGGATTTACCGGTGCCAATATTAGATTTAAGAAACAATTTTTAGTTGACTTTGTCTATCGGTATTTACCACTTTTTGGCAACTTCGGTGTTTTAAATAGCGAGGAGCTGGCTACAATTTTTCACCTGCCTAATAAAAGCGTAGAGACTCCAGGGATTTTCTGGGTTAATGCCAAGCGGGCACCGGCTCCGGCTCAGATTCCTTCAACTGGACTTCATCTTGGCAAAAGCGTTTACCGGGGGACGACTAAGGAAGTTCATCTAAGTGAGGATGACCGCAGAAGACATGTCTACATAGTTGGAAAAACCGGAACCGGTAAGACCGAACTTCTAAAGTATCTATTGATGCAGGATATCAAGGCAGGTCACGGTATTGCTTTTATTGATCCTCATGGTGATGCGGCCGAGGATATTCTAGCCCAAATTCCCCCTGACCGGGCGGAGGACGTTATTTACTTTAATCCCGCAGATACCGAGCGACCTCTGGGTATGAACATGTTAGAAGCCCAAACCGAGCAAGAAAAGCATTTCGTAGCTACCTACATCGTCGGCTTAATGTACAAACTTTATGACCCTCACAAAACCGGAATTATCGGGCCACGATTTGAGCATGCAATCCGCAATGCAATGCTGACGGTGATGTCAGAACCCGGCAATACTTTTGTCGAGGTGGTAAGGGTTCTTACCGATTCACGTTTTGTTCAGGAGCTTTTGCCAAAAGTTACTGACCCGGTTGTTAGGCGCTACTGGACGGATCAAATTGCCCAAACAGCTGATTTTCATAAATCCGAGGTATTAGATTATATCGTTTCCAAATTCGGCCGGTTCGTAACTAACCGGATGATGAGAAATATAATTGGCCAGTCAAAAAGCGCTTTTAATCTTCGCGATATCATGGACAACAAAAAGATTTTGATCGTCAATCTTTCAAAAGGGAGAGTCGGCGAAGAAAATTCAAGCTTTTTAGGATTGGTTCTGGTTCCCAAAATTCTGGTTGCAGCAATGAGCCGGCAAGATGTTCCCGAGGAACAAAGGCCGGACTTTTTCCTGTATGTAGATGAGTTTCAAAACTTTGCGACAGAAACCTTTGCCGATATTTTGGCAGAGGCCAGAAAATTCAGACTGAATTTGATTGTTGCTAATCAGTTCATTGGACAAATTGAAGAAGAAGTTAAAAATGCCGTTTTCGGCAACGTCGGAACACTAGTAAATTTCAGGGTGGGTGTGACCGATGCTAATTACCTGCAGCACGAATTCACGCCGGTATTTAATGAGACCGATCTTATTAATATTGAGAGATTCCAGGCCTATGTCAAGACGATTGTTCGTAACGAACCGGTGCCGCCGTTTTCTTTGGATACGACCCGGGACTTGGCTAAAGTTGAGAGCGATCCTCGAATAGCCGAGATGATAAAGCAATTATCTAGGCTGAGATATGGCAGGGATGTAAACGTAGTCGACGCGGAGATTGTGCACCGGGCACGACTGTAAAATTCCCCAATTTGTGCTAAAATTTGAAAACTTGGAGCCGTAGCTCAACGGTAGAGCAGTACCCTTATATCTTGCTCATGGGCGCATAGCTCAATGGCAGAGCACCACTCTTATAAAGTGGCGGTTCTTGGTTCGAATCCAAGTGCGCCCACAAGAACAAGATACATGAGCAAGATGTATTCTTGCGAATATAAGGTAAAGGTTTGATGGTTCGAATCCATCCGGCTCCACAAGTTCTCTGATGGAGCAATTCTGAATTAAAGTACTAACGAAGGTTCGACTCCTTCCAGGCCCACACTTACCCTTATATATCAGAGGAGCAACATTGAGACGAAGTCTCAAGTTGACCTGTTGATACAAAATGAAGTCCTTGGTCCGAATCCAAGTAGGCCCACCTCACATTTCTCTCATATTTCAGAATCGTTACCTTTACATCCTTTTAGGAATTGTATAGACTTGTTTTATAGTTGGATTTATGAGAATACTGGGCAATAGAGTCTTGTTTTTGACAGGAATTATTTGGGTAATCGGAGTTTTTATAATTGGTCTTGCCTTTGTGGCAAGTCATCCAGATTATTACAGGGAAGACGCCGTCCCCTCTGGAATACTGCTCTATAATATTTTTGCCTTTGCACTTTTCAGTATTCCGGGTTTTGTGCTTATTTACTTAGGGAAGTTGAAACCTAGAAGAGCTCCAAAATAAACCCATATCCGAAGTAAGATTAACCCATTTTTATCCTCATTTTATTTCAGTTTCTTATCAAAATGCTAAAATGTATCTTTGGATATGAATTTTGGAATTGTTGTTGCTAAAGATAATCCTCCCGCAAAGAAACTGGCTGGTGAGATTACAAAGTATGTTAAGTCAAAAGGTCATGAGGTACTGGATAAGGATAGACTAAAAGGATCGGATCTGTTTTTAACTCTTGGCGGTGACGGAACACTTCTACACACGGCTTGCGAAAATATCCAGTTTCAAGTTCCTTTTGTCGGCATTAATCTCGGCAAGCTTGGGTTTTTAACGGCGACTGAAGCCAGTGATTGGAAAACTGCAATTGATAAACTAATTGACGGCAAGTATGTGGTTTCGGAAAGAATAACGCTGGATACGGAGATCGGTGCACACTCCCGGAGTGCGCTTGGTCGAAACTTTGCTCACTCCGGGAGTGAAGAAAAGGTCTTTCGTGCGTTAAATGAGGTTGTTGTTAAGGGATTGTATCGGGTGGTTGATTTACAGTTGAGTCTAAACGATCAGAAGTTTTTGAAAATTGTCGGAGATGGCGTAATTATTGCAACGCAGACCGGATCGACTGCATATTCTCTTTCGGCAGGAGGTCCAATTGTCGATCCGGATCTTGATTCTCTTCTAATAACACCAATAAATTCGACTGGTCTACCGATGCCCTCAGCAGTATTATCCAGTGAAAGTGTGGTTAATATCGAGGTTTTAAGAGGAGATGATATTTCCTTAATTATTGACGGACAGGAGCATACGAAAATTAGTCAAAGTCAAAGTGTGAAGGTGAAAAGAGGGAAGCATAGGGTGAAGTTTGGTTACTTTGACGAGCACCACTTTTTAAAAGCCCTAAATGCGAAGTTTGGTCTTTCAGGAAGGTTTGATGGATAGGAAGTTCCTCTAAAGTGATTTAAATTTATCACATATATTCTGTACTACCTTTTCAACTGAAGTATTCGTAGTATCAATGACTAGATCAAAAAACTTCGGATCGAGAAAATTTTCATCGGCGTAAAGTTTACGGAATTTTAGATCGTGGGCGCGGTCGCGTCGTTTAACGTCTTCTCCTGTCTCTTTGTGCGTATGAGTGCGCTTTAAAGCTCTTTGAATTCGCACGCTTTCATCACAGGTCAATAATACTTTTAAGACATGAGGCATGTTACGGGTGAAGTAGCCGATATAAAGACTATCAATGATAATTGGTTTATCGGACGCTGCTAAGCTAGTGAGTTCTTCGTCGATTTTTCTTTCAATATCATCCGGGACTTTTTCTTTTTCCGGCAGGGGAATATTGTGTTCGGACATGTATTTGCGGAAAAAATCCCCGGCCGATTTGTAGGGGATTTTAAGCTGCTCGCTGAGAACCTTGGCAGTGGTTGTAGAGCCGGAAGCAACCGGGCCGGAAATGGTGATGGAATGGTAGATCATAAGTGATAAGTGATAAGTGATAAGTGATAAGTTGAAGTCATAGTCGGCGGTGACGGCGTTTAATTTTAAGTTGCACCAGGGTTTTTTGAAGTTCGGCTGCTGCTGTTGCGTATTCCTCTTCGGAAAGTAGATGTTTTTGCTTTAAGGCTTCCTCCGCTTTTTTCTTGGCTTCTTCAATTTTCTTCTCCTCAATTTCTTCCTCGGGTGCAGCCAGATCAACTAAGACTTTAACGCTATCTTTAGTGATTTGAGCAAAACCGTAACCGCTGGCCATAATTGTCTCTTTGTTGTGTTTTCTAAAAATCATTTCTCCGGGTTTAATTTGAGTAACCAGATCTGTGTGATGGGGAAGGACGGTAATTTGTCCAGTGGTTGTTGGCAGGGTAACCTGGTCGACTTCGTCGTCAAAAACAGATTTCTCAGGAGTTATTATCTGTAAATGTAACATGCGAATAAGATGCAAATTAAAATCATGCGAATGTATGCGAATGAGCTAATAGCGTGTTTGGAGTTTGGAGTTTGGTCATTAGAATTTTATTTCTTGACTGTTGAAATATCTCCTACCATGTAAAAAGCTGATTCATCTACTGAGTCGTAATCGCCGGCGAGGATTTGCTCGAAGCTGTCGACGGTTTTTTCGATCGGAACATAAACACCTTTGCGGTTAGTAAAGGCTTCGGCCACAAACATCGGTTGGGAGAGAAATTTTTGGATTTTGCGGGCACGGGTAACTGTGATTTTGTCTTCATCCGAAAGCTCTTCGACTCCTAAGATGGCAATAATATCGGCAAGTTCCCTATATCTCTGCAGAACTCGTTGGACTTCCCTGGCAACAGAATAGTGTTTTTCTCCAACAATCCCCGGGTCAAGAGCGCGTGAGGCCGAGGACAGGGGATCAACGGCCGGATAAATTCCTTGTTCCGAGATTGCGCGGTCAAGGGAAATCGTCGAGTCAAGATGGGCAAAAGTGGCAACAGGTGCAGGGTCGGTGTAATCATCAGCCGGTACATAAATTGCCTGAAGAGAGGTGATTGAGCCTTTTTTGGTAGAGGTGATTCGTTCCTGAAGTTCGCCCATTTCAGCGGCCAGTGTCGGCTGGTAACCGACAGCCGATGGAGTCCGGCCTAACAGCGCCGAGACTTCACTGCCGGCTTGGGCAAATCTGAAGATGTTGTCAATGAAAAGCAGAACGTCCTGATTTTTTTCATCCCGGAAATATTCGGCGATTGAAAGAGCCGCTAAAGCTACCCTGAATCTTGCTCCCGGCGGTTCGTTCATCTGACCAAAAACCATGGCAAGTTTCTCCAAGACACCGGCTTCTTTCATTTCAGTATAAAGGTCATTGCCTTCACGGGTTCGTTCACCGACGCCGGCAAAAACAGAGTAGCCCCCGTGTTCTTTAGCAATGTTATTAATTAGTTCCTGGATAATGACGGTTTTACCAACACCAGCACCACCAAAAACGCCGATCTTGCCGCCTTTGATGAAAGGAGCGATAAGGTCAATTACTTTGATGCCGGTTTCCAGAATTTCCGGTTTAGTTTCCTGTTCTATTAGAGTCGGTGAGGGACGATGGATCGGATAGCTTTTCTTAGCTTTAACCTCTCCCTTGCCGTCGATGGTTTCTCCGGTAACATTGAAAATTCTGCCCAAAGTTTCAGTTCCCACCGGTACCGAGATAGGTGAATTTGTATTAACAGCCGGCATTTGTCTTTTTAGACCATCGGTCGATCCAAGAGAAACCGTTCTGACCACGTTCTCGCCCAAGTGCTGTTGAACTTCGAGGATTAGGTTACCTACCTTAAGTGCGTCATAGATTTTAGGTAAGTTACCCTGTTGAAATTCAACATCAACGACCGGACCGATGATTTGAACAATATGACCGATATTTTTCCCTGATTTAACAGTGCTGTTCATGCTCGATCTGCTTTTTGTTTTTTCTGCCATAGTTCAGTAATTGTTAAATTGTTATATTGTTACATTGCTATATTGACAACAACAATTTAGCAATCTAGCAATTAATTATCATTCAAACGCTCTTTGCGCCGTAATGATATCTAAAAGTTCTTTAGTAATTGCTTCCTGTCTTGCTTGATTATAAGTTAAAGTCAGATCGTCAATTAGATCGCCGGCCGCGTCGGTTGCATTTTTCATGGCGACCATTCTAGCGCTGTGTTCAGAAGCTTTGGCTTCAAGAAGAATTTGGTAAATTTGGGTGAGGATGAAATGAGGCAGAATTGACTCTAAAATTCCGTCAGCAGAAGGCTCAAAGATTAGGTCGTCATAATGGTAGGTTGGTTGGGCGGTGGGTTGGTCGATCGAATTGATCTGGATTGGTAAGAGCTGGATCCATTTGGGAGTTTGTTTAATGGTGGACTCAAAATGCGGGTATACAAGGCTAATTTTTGAAGCTTGGGACTGCCTATAAGCGTTAGTTGCCATTTTAGACAAAGTTCGGGCCAGATCCAGTGTTGATTTTTCTTCAGAGGTAAAACTGGCCAGGATCTCAAATCGGGATTTTGCGGCAAAATTAGTTGCTTTTTTGCCGACAGTAATAAACTTTGCATTTTTGATTTCCTTTGCCAAGATTTCCCGAAAAAGATTGATATTAAGGCCTCCTGCCAAGCCCCGGTCAGAAGTTACCAGGATGATGATTTCGCCTGGTGCATTTTTAGCTTTGAGAAGTTCGTGCTTTCTTGCGGATTTTGCCTTCACCTCATCAATAATCTCCCCGAGATTGACAGAATAGGGCCTGCCAGCAAGAGCCGCCATTTGGCTTTTTCTCATTTTGGCGCCAGCAACCAGCTCCATTGCATGAGTAACCTTTTTGGTGTTTTCAATCGATCTGATTCTTTTTTTAACCTCGCGAATTTGAGCCATTGGTTAGTATTTAGTTAATTAGCGTTTAGCGTCTAGATTTCTTTTTAGATTTGGATCGTGATTTAGATTTAGCTTTTCTTGCAACCACTGAGGACACTGATTGTTTTTTGATCACTGAAGTCACAGAAGATTTTGAGGGCACTGAAGAATGTACTTTCTGTGCTCTCTTTTCATTTTCTGTGCTTTCCGTGATCGGTTTTGATCCGCTGATTGAGCCGAGCATTTTTGCAAGTTCCTTTTCGGCGAAGTCATCGATTTCGCCTTTATCCTCAAGATAATCTTTTAGTTTTTTGTTAGTCGCAAGGAGAGTCAAAATTTTTTCTTGGAAATTGGCAACTTCACTAACAGGTACGGAATCTGAGTAGCCATTGTTAACCGCCCAGAAAATAACAACCTGAGAAACTACATCCATTGGAGTAAATTGAGGCTGTTTAAGAACTTCGACTATTCTTTTTCCGCGCTCGAGTCTAGATAGGGTTGCTTCGTCGAGGTCTGAGCCGAATTGTGCGAAGGTCGCCAGTTCACGGTATTGAGCAAGATCCAGCCGGAGACTTCCGGCAACCTGCTTCATCATTTTAAGTTGAGCTGCACCGCCAACCCGGGAAACCGAAAGTCCCGGATTAACGGCAGGCCTAATTCCAGAATTAAAAAGTTCAGCTTCAAGATAAATTTGGCCGTCAGTTATTGAAATGACATTTGTTGGAATATAGGCGGAAAGATCGCCCGCTTGAGTTTCGATAATGGGCAGGGCAGTTAAGGAACCGCCACCGAATTTATCGGCCATTTTAGCGGCTCTTTCAAGAAGTCTTGAGTGCAGATAAAAAATGTCTCCCGGATACGCTTCGCGTCCGGAGGGTCGCCTGAGTAGTAGGGAAACTTGTCGATAGGCCCAGGCATGTTTGGAAAGATCGTCGTAAATTACCAAAGCGTCTTTACCTTTGTCCATAAAATATTCTCCTATAGCACAACCGGCGTATGGGGCAACATACTGCATGGTAGCAGAATCTGAAGCGGAAGCAGCGACAATGATTGTATGATCCATTGCCCTATGTTTTTCTAAAGTGGCGACAACCTGGGCGATTTTGCTGGTTTTCTGACCGATTGCCACATAGATACAAATTACATCTTTGCTCTTTTGATTAATAATCGTATCCAAACAGATTGCAGTTTTACCCAAACCCCGATCGCCAATAATCAACTCTCTTTGGCCCCTGCCAATAGGAATCATTGAGTCAATAGCTTTAAGACCGGTTTGCAGGGGAGTATTGACCCGCTGGCGATAAATGACGCCGGGAGCGATTTTCTCTGCCGGGTAAAAGGTTTTTGTGGATACAGAACCTTTGCCGTCAAGAGGTTTGCCTAGAGGATCGACGACTCTGCCAATTAAATTTTCGCCAACAGGAACCTCTAAAATCCTGCCTGTTGTTTGGCAAACGTCTCCTTCTTTAAGACGCGCCCAGTCGCCGAAAATAATAACGCCGACATTATCTTCCTCGAGATTTAAGGCAAGGCCAAAAATATCATAAGGGAAAGAAACCAGCTCTGATGAGGAAACATCAGAAAGTCCGGAAACTCTAGCTACACCATCACCAATTTCAATAATCCTGCCGACATTTTTGGCAGTAGAGGAGAGTCTCGCCTTATTTATCTGTTGTTCGATATCTTCAAGGATAGACATAATAAAATTTCTAATTTCTAATTTCTAAATCCTAAACAATTTCAAAATCCTAATTCTCAAAATTAGTTTCTTATTTTGAATTTTGATCATTTGTATTTGTTTAGAATTTAGATATTAGTGTTTAGAGTTTATTTTACGTTAGTCTTTAGTCGTTAGTCTTTAAGCTTTAGTCAACTGATTTAGCTTTGCATCCAAAGTAGCATCATAAATCCAATCGCCTGCGGTAATTTTGGCGCCAAAGACGATTTTAGGATTAATTTTAAAATTAATCCGCTTTACCCCTGTATTTTTGGTGAACTCTTGTTCTAACTGCTTCTGATTGGCTACTTTCTGGGCTGATTCTATTAGAATTTCTTCTTTCTTGAGCTTATTTTCGACCAGTCGCCTATAAACTTTTAGAATTTTTGTTAACCCTTGCGGTCTTTGAGAGATTACCTCTCTTAAGACAAAGCTAACTAATTTACTATTGACTAAACCGCCAGACAGGCTATTTTTCAACATAACTTTTGCAATCTGTATCTGTTTTTTCTTTGCGATCATGAAATTTGTTTCTCAATTTCCGAAACGGCTTTTGTAGTTAAATCCTGCCGCTCTTTGGGTTTTAAGGTTCTTTCCAGAACTTTCCTGACTACTTCAACAACCAGATTTAGAGTTTCTTTTTCAAGCTGTTTTTGCATTTGTTTTCTCTGGGCTTCAATTTGTACTTGGCTTTGGGTCAAAATTTCTTCAAGCTGCTTGCGAGCTTCAAGGGTTGCTTGAGAGATAATTTTCTCTGATTCACCCTTGGCACTGGCGATTAAAGCCTGGCTATTCTTCTGAGCTTCTGCCAGAATTTGAACCGACTGCTCCTGAGTCTTTTTGAGTTTTTCTTCAATAAGATCAGCGTTTTTAAGACTTTCTTCGATTCTTTTCTTTCGCTGCTCTAAAAGTTTGACTATTGGTTTATAAAAGAACTTTTGTAAAAGGTAAAGAATTATCAGAAAGTTGACAATCTGAGCCAAAAGTAAAACTGGTTGAATACCGAAATTGCGTATGATTTCCATAATTTTTATTGCCAAACGCTAAAAGCTGAACGCTTAACGCATGATTAGAAGCGTTGAGCGTTTGTTGTTTTGCGTTCAGCGTTATTTAGCCTGTGAATGCCAAAATTAGTGCGTAAATGGCTATTGCCTCGGCAAGGGCCATGCCGATTAACATTGCCGGCAGCACTTTTCCGGCTGCATCGGGATTTCTGCCGATAGCCTCCATTGCCTTAAAACCGATAAGTCCGATAGCCAGAGCTGGTACCATTCCGCCAACGGCGATTACCGCTCCTTTTGCTAGTACGATTTCCACTTTTTCCCTCCTTTCATAAGTTACTTAAGTCAATGCGACTTTTGCGTTAATATTACCATAAAAACCAGGGTCAACATTGCGAAAATTAAAGCCTGGACAAAACCGACGAGCATTTCCAGAAAATAAAAGGGTATTGGGATGATAAAGGCGAAAAGGCGGGTGGAGGCAGTAGTTAAAAGAACTTCGCCGGCAAAGATATTGCCAAAAAGCCGAAAGGAAAGGGAAAGTATTTTAGTGGCTTCGCCGATTATTTCTAAGAATCCAACGAACAGGAAAATTGGGTTTAAGCTCAAGAACTTACCCAAATAACCGCCAAGCCCCAGATATTTTACTGATAGAAAATGGGTGGCAATAAGGGAAACTAGGGCAAGGGCGACTGTGGTATTTAAATCAGAGTTTATTGATCGAAACAGAGGGACAAATGTTTCTCCGTCATTCTCAAAAAACCCCACGGTACCGATTCCCGGCAAAAGGCCAAGATAATTTCCGAATAAAATGAAAAAGAAAAAAGAGCCGACGATTGGTAGAAAAACTTTGGTTTTATCGCCAGCGATGGTGCTAACCAAATCCTGAAATGTCTCAACGGCGACTTCGGCAATATTCTGAAGTCCTTGGGGAACGGCAGAGATTTTTCTGGTCGCCATATATGCAAAGATTATTAATATAAAGGTAACTATCCAAGTCGTGAAGATGGTATTAGTAATTGGTATGGGGCCGATTGAGAATATTTTTTCGGCAGCCAAAGCAACGTGCGATTCCATTGGTTTAATTTGATTATATAACGGTCTTACTTACTTGACATGGAAACTTCTCGACTTTGCTCGAAGAATAACAAAGGTTAGGCAACATTCATATTTCTTTTATCCCGTCAAGAGTAACAAAAAGCGTATTTACTTTTATTGATGGTTTAATTTTTTCTAAATAGTCTTTTAAGGCATTGGCATTTTGGCGATGAGTTTCAAGTGAATTGTCTTCACCGTAAGCACCGCAATCTTCATGTTCGTAAATAAAGGCTTCGTCAGGGTCATGGAGGTTAATAGAAACCTTGGTGGCCTTTTTGATATTTTCGAGATCTTTTGACACTCCGGGCCAGGAGATTCGATCAGTCTGACCTTTCAGATTGCGCATTTTAAGATCATTCTCTACAAGTTTTTGGAAACGAAAATCAATGCAATGAACAATTAACGCTTTGGCCTTGTGCTTGACTGACATAACTATTTAAAAAAAAGACCTCTGTCTTATCCAGAGAGTCCTTTGTGATGCTATACTAGCAAAAAGGAAATTGAGGGTCAATACTTATCTAATTTTAATTTTCAATTTCTAATTTTTATTCAATTTTTAAATTTAAATTTTCAAATTGGAAATTCATTAAAAATTTCAAATTTCAAATTTCAAATTAAATAAAAGATATGTTTTTGAAAATAATTTTTATCATAGCCGGGATTGCGGGGATCGTGGCGACTTTTTATGTTTCTTGGTTCTGGCGAGGATTGATTATTCCAATGGTGATTATTTTACTTGCAGATGTGGTTTGGGAGATCCTTAAGAAGAAATAGATTATTGAAGCGATTCGGTGGGTGGATTCGAAAATGAAGATTGTGCTCCATCAGTGAAATATGGTACTAGGAATATTTGGCCTTCATGAACTATCACTAGCTGTTTACTTGCTCCTGGATAACGCTCTTGGCCATTTGGAGAGTTGAGAATAAAAAAACCCTCGAGAAGTTTATCGGCTGTTGTTTGGCCAAAAACAAGTTGATTTTCGGGATCCATCATGCCTTTTACAAAATTGGCAACCGTTGGATCGGAACTTTCAAGCATTTTTTGATTTTCGGGAATAGCCAACAGGCAAGCTAAGTCTTGATAGAGTAAATTCACGTCCATTGTGCCATCAGGGTTCAAGTAGCGTTTCATTCCATTAGCATCGACTAAGAGTTTGGTTAAAAAGTCCCCTTGTTTGATTTCCATTTCTTTCGTGGCCGGACACGTTAAAGATTCATGAGTTTCATACAATAGACTTTTTTCGGGAATTTGGTCAGCGGGGATAGTTTCAACAATCGAGGGTGGAGGTGGGGTTTCGTGAGTCGTACCTTGTCCGGCTACTAAAGATGATCCAACTATTGGAGGGAGAAACATAAGGTCGATAAGCTTTCTTCTCCAATCTTTTTGCTGTTCTTGCGCAACGGGCTGAGATTCTAAGGATGGTCCGGATTGAGGTGAAGCAATTATAATTGCATCCGGGTTAAGCTGACTAAGTTGAACTTTATGAATCGTAATCGAATTTTTTTCGGGATTGAAATCAACAAGTTCGAAACCAAGTTGGTCGTTGAGTTGGATTACGCGAGGTTTCTCTCGTAATATTTGTGGCGAAAATTGATAGTCGCCATCTTCTCTGTGTAAAATTAATGTATCCTTTTGTCTTTGCAGCAAGACTACTGTTTTGAGTTCGTCTGGCGTCATTTCTTGAACTTTTCTGGAATCTTCAAGATTGATAATTCTTTGGTCGTTTTTGGGATCGATTGCCAGTGCGAAGGAATTTTCCTGGGATCCCATCTTGAGCTGAAAGGTAACCGCTCTATCTTGGCCATTTTCGCCCTCATTAAAAACACCCATTTTATTGACATTACCTTCGTAGACTTTAACATTGGGTCTTTTTATAAAAGGGTTGGGAATTTCTTCAACTGTTGGTTGAGTAGAGCGTACAAGCTCAGTTGTTATATCCACAATTTAATATTTATCCTAAATGGGATTAATGTCAAGGATGAAGGGGTTTCGTTTACAGCTGTTCCAGCTTTACCCTTCGGCTTCGCTCAGGATGAAATTAGAGCTGTTCCAATTTCACTTTTTCCTCGCCCTTGGGAGGCTGGATGAGAGAGAGGTAGCGTTCGGTGGTCGAAAGTCTCTTGTGGCCGGCGATTTTGGAAATTAGAACAAGCGATGCACCGGACGAAAGATGATGGGCAACCCAAGTGTGGCGAAGATCATTAACTTTGGCGCCCGAGATCCCTGCCCTTTTGTAGTAGCGGTCAATAGCAGTTCTGATATTTCTGACGAGAAGTGGTCTGCCGGTTTTGGTGACGAAGAGGGTTTTATTGGTAGTTTTTGTGCGTTCTTCTAAATATCTGTAGAAAATCAAGAATTCGGAGGCCAAAGTTTCCAGACGGCCCATTGATCTTTGAGAACTACAACTGCTACCGAATCTACAAGATCAAATAGTCCCTCAGGGAAGACGTTGGTATTACTTAATTCAAAACAAATGTTTTCTTTTGTGCCTGGAAGCACCTCTTTACCAAAAAGGAAACCAAAAGGGCCACCTTGAGATTTTTTTGCCGGAATCACTCTTCCATCTTTGAGATAAACGACAATAGAGAGATCTACATTATCTGTTATGTCCGATGAAAAACGAAGTGTTTCTGGAGAATTATTTTCAAAATCAAAAGAAATACATTGATAATATCTCTTCGGTACTCCTGTCCCTTCAGGATCCCAGGGATTTACGATTGGCCCTGTCAAAGTAATAGTGGCATAATCCCGTGCACTAAGGCTTTCACCCAAATTCTTATAATTATTAACGGCACCTTCTGGAATTAGCTGAGCTTTGCTCAAATCCGCAATCACTTCACCGTAGGGGATTGATCTTGGACTGACGCCATTTTCCATATTACCGTGGTCAGTGGAAAGTAAATTTGGTTTCTCTATCGCTACCGTTTTTGGTGCTGTACTTACTAAGATCAGAGGCAGGGCAAATCCTGGGGGAATTTTTCTGTGTTCTCCTGATTCTAAAGAGAACGGTTCATCCCAAAAATACTCTTCAAATTCGTCAAATTCTTCTCCATAGGCAGTAGGAACAAAATTTCGTGTGTTATAAGATCTTCCCTGACCAGTAATCTTCAGGCCCAAATTAGCAAAAGTTCTTGTATCTAGTGTCTGTCCACTAATATTTCTGGCAACAGCTTCAATCACCTCAGTTTCTACTTCCGGTTTAGTTTCAAGAAAGTCTGGAATTGTTTGCCATCTTTTAATATAAATTTGCCAACCATCAGCTTCCAGAATTCCTTCTCTATTTTTTTCAACGCTTGGGGTTAATTCAGAAGTTGGCATACCTATTTCATCTTCATCATTTCCACCACAACCAGCTAACAAAGCAGTCCCGCCTAAGAATAATTTGAATGTCTTAGCAAGGAATCTTCTTCGACTAGCTTGAGTCAAAAGGATACCGGATGTTTGTTCAACTGTCATGACAAGCGGGAATTTTATCAGATACCCGATAGTTTTTCAAGTTCAAATGAGGTAAGTATTCAGTTTTCTCCAGCCAAGTCGTCATTGCGAGCGTAGCGAAGCAATCTTTTAGATCGCCACGGCTACTACGTAGCCTCGCGATGACATATCCATTGGAGAAAGGTGAATACTTACGATTTAGTTATCAATAAAAATCTATCTTGTCACCTTTTGATTTTTTACTGATCTGGCGCCTCCCAGCATTTGTATAAAACCCCTCAAGTATTTCTTCTTTTAATCTTTCAAGGTCGTGAATATGACTTAGGATTTGAATATAAGCTGCCCTGGTCTTGTCAGTTCTGCCAAGCGGTGTCAAATTCGTGCGGAGAATTTTAGTTCTGTTTTCAAGAGCTTGAGTTAAAGTTTGGATTCGACCCTCAGGCGCAAGTATTAAGAATGTCTTGTTTTTAACTAAAACCTCCCAGTGACCATTGTCAACTAAAAATTCCAGTTCACGAGTTTCATCGGGAGATAGTCGAACTTCTTGTTTGGGTAGAACGCTTGCTGGTTTTGTAATTAAATCAATAATGTATCTTCTGGCGGTTTTTATGGATGATTTTTTCATTTGTGATGGGCACATTATAAAACTCTAGAGTAATTGGTGCTACTCACGAGAATAATCTTTATCATTGTCGGTATTATAGCGACTTTTTACGTTTCCTGGTTTTGGAGAGGGTTAATTATTCCAATGGTTATTATTTTTTTTGCAGATGTTATTTGGGGATGCTTAAGAATAACTAGCCTGATTTTGGGTTATCGATTCAGCTTGGTGTTCTGGCCCTATGTCTTTGATCTTTGGCTGCTCTTGCTCTCGCTTTCTTTTGTTGAGTTGCTTGTCTTTCTTTCTTATCGAGTCTGTTTTGGATGACTCTGGCGATGTCTCGGCGATCCTGATGATTGTCTCGTTCTATCGGTAAACTATCGATTAATTCTTTGAGTCTCGAACTTTGAAGAACACCTTCTTCCGTGGCAACATCGAAAGCATTGACAGCACTTGGCCAGTCTTTCTCCTCAAAAGCCTTTTTACCGAAACCTTCAATTAAATCATTAATATAAGATTCGGTCTTTGTGGTTAACTCTTGATCAGTTTCAAATGGACTTCTGAGCTTAATATCAGACCATTTCCGAGAAATTGCATCAGGTATTTGATCAATTGTGAACACAGACCGAAATTCGATCATGGTATCGTCAGGTAGTGTTATTGGTCTCGGAGCACCATCTCTAAATCGTGAACAGGATTCCAAGTCTTTTTTGTGTTGGTTATATAAGTCTATACCTGCTTCTTTATCCTTTCCCAAAGCTTCCAGAAGTTGTTGACGTTCTTGTCTTTCTTTTTCCAGTCCTTCTTGCTCAAACTGGGCCAGTTTGTCCGGGGTTAAACCGACAAAGTCAAGGACACGGACATTTGGGAGAATTGGTGATCTCTCTGCCATTCTAAATTAGAGTTGTTCTAATTTCACTTTTTCTTCCCTTCGACTTCGCTCAGGGTAAACTGCTCGGAAAAAGTTTTAAAGTTGCTCGAGCTTAACTTTTTCCTCGCCTTTTGGGGGTTGGATGAGAGAGAGGTAGCGTTCGGTGGTCGAAAGTCTCTTGTGGCCGGCGATTTTGGAAATTAGAACAAGCGATGCACCGGACGAAAGATGATGGGCAACCCAAGTGTGGCGAAGATCATTAACTTTGGCGCCCGAAATCCCTGCCCTTTTATAGTAGCGGTCAATAGCAGTTCTGATATTTCTGACTAAAAGTGGTCTTCCGGTTTTGGTAACAAAGAGAGTTTTATTGGTAGTTTTTGTCCGTTCCTCCAGATACCTTTTGAGTACAGCTTCGGCTGCTTTATTTAAAGGGACTGTCCGCTCAGGCCTATTTTCCATAGGTCTAATGTAAAGATGACCCTCCTTACCGTCTTCTCCTAAAAAGACATCATCAGTTCTTAAATTGGCCAATTCCCCAATTCTGATACCTGTCTGAAGGAGTACCTCGATAATAGCAGCAATTCTAGCATCATCTCTGGCGGCATCACGCAGTGCCCTGTATTCAGTGGGGGAAAGAATTCTTGGAGGTTTTGCCTCAAATTTTGGATGGTCAACTAAACTTGCCGGGTCGTCGGTTAGATACTCCTGGACTTTTAAATATCTAAAAAATGTTTTGGTGGAATTTAATTTTCGCGAAATTGATTTTAGGGTGTAGCCGCTATTTTGCATTTTGGCCAAAAAGCCTTTAATGTCATCTGAAGTGACCTCATGGACGTGAGCTTTTGATATCTCTTGTAAGAATGCTATCAGCTGCTCGATATCTTTACCGTATGCTAAGATGGTAGCGGAGGCTCGCTTTCGGCCTTTTAGGTGTTCAATAAACTCTTTATGAGCTTCGTCCAATTTTTTCATATCCTAGGCATAATTTGTGCCGAGTCAAACTCGGCTATCGGGTCAGACTTGGTGCAGAATAGCAGGCTGACCCCGATTAATCTTGCTGTTCGCCTTTAGGTTCTATTCGAACATGGTTCACAGTGCGATTTTACGGGGCAGGCAACTTAAAAAGTTAAGGCAAGTATAATCCTATGCTATGGGTCTTGTCAAGCCCGTCAGGATAATACTGCAGTTGATATGAAACGTACTTTTTTACTATTTTTTGCGGTACTTGTAAGTATCGTTTTGGCTATAAACAGCACAAAGCGGATTCTAGGTTTGAGAACAAATTCGCTTAGCGTTGGTGAGGCCGAAAAACAGTTGGAAAAGTTAAAGCAGGAAAATGAGGCTTTAAAGGGGGAGCTGGAATACAAAAAAACTGACGAATTTGTCGAAGAGGAAATTAGGAATAAACTTGGTTTAGCCAGAGAGGGGGAGACAGTAGTTATTCTCCCAAAAGAGAATGATGAAAACTCCAAACTCCAAACTCCAGACTCCAGACTCGGATCAAATTGGGAAAAGTGGCAGGAATTGTTTTTCGGAAGTTGACAGGAAGCTATTTTGAAGCTAAAATAGCTTCACTTATTCAAACATCGCGGGGTGGAGAAACGGTATCTCGGGAGGCTCATAATCTCCAGAAGTGGGTTCGACTCCCGCCCCCGCTACAGCGTAAGAACGGCTCGCACTAGAGCCGTTTCTTTTTAGGAAAGAAACTTTTTCGTGCTCGCGTTCTTACTTTTCAATTTGCCTTTGGCAAATTGGATGGCTTTTGATAGAATACAAACCGCGGCAGGGTAGCTCAATGGCAGAGCGAGAGAATCATAACCTCTAGGTTGTGGGTTCGATCCCCACCCCTGCCACCAGGTTGCAGGTCTTCGACTCTGAGGGAGAGCTTTCAGGCTTAGACTCGATGAGTTCAATCCCTGCCGCAGCCACTTTTTTGTCCAGCATGTTTGTCGGTATTGTTTCCCAAGCTATAATTAGCACATGATTAGACCAGAGCTTGTCATCGCGCCTGATATCCAAATTGAACCCTTAAAACCAACAGATGTTGAAGGCCTCTTATCTATTCTGCGGGAAGATGTCCGTGACCGAGATACTGGAGAAGTCATAGAAAGTGATATTCAAAAAATACAAGGATTTATGCGAGGGGAAAAAGATGAACATGGTCGAGTCAGGAAATATCTTGTGGCTAGAGGTGATGATGATAGAGTTTATGGTTGCATGGCTTACTCTTCGCCCCCAGATCCGGATATAGTCAGTCTTTTCAAAAGTGATCCGATACACTCGGCTCAACTTCTAGATGTTTTTGTCCCTGATCCGGACGTTGCAAGCAAGCTTTTGAATAGGCTTTGTATACAAGCAGCAAAAGAGGGTAAGCGTCAACTGTGGATAGCTAGCAATCTGAGATACGAAAGCTACTGGGTTTTTTTTGAAAAGATGTGTGGCAGACCCAAGGGTTTTTTCTGGAGAAGCGGCGAACAAGGCCATACAGAAATTTGGTTAAAGAGCTTAGATTATGAAACCTACGGACCGGGGTCAGATTACCACAGATTTTTGTCTCTTAGTCCAGATTACTGGAAATATATGTCCCCTGATGAATACAGGGAGAAAATAAATACGCCTGCCAGAAACCCAGAATATTTCCGACGATTTCACCAGCCTATCATTGAAAGGGCAAAGCAACAATTTGGGCCGCAGATCCGTCTTTTAGACATTGCTTGTGGTCCAGGGGATGAACTTGATTTTGTCAAAAATGATCCGGAAGTTCAGATTATTGCGACAGATGCATCACACGTAATCCTGCCTACCGTTAGGGATAAAATCGGCAACGCAGCAGTTTTCGCAAGCGATGTGAGAGCCTCTGCGCTTCAAGACAACATTGCGGATGCCGGAATGTTAGTAAACGCGATGGTTTATGTTCCGGACAAAATGCTCGAAACCATGTATCGTGCTCTTAAGCCAGGCGGGGAATGCGCTGTTAATTTTCGGATTTTTGGCAATGAACACAATAAAGCATTTTATGATTTTAATGTTAGCCATGGCGGAAAAATCTTGGACAAAAAGTTAACCGTTGAAACTCCTGAGGGACCAAGAGATTTTGACGTAAAAGTTTTAGATTATACAGAATTTGTAAATGATAATGGAACGCCTGACCTGTCCATGCGCCAACTTGCGCAACAAATATATTTTAAGTCGGCAGACGATGTAAAAGACTTAATTTCGGCAATCGGTTTTGAGCAGGTAGAACACTCACAATTCGAGTTTGCCTCTCCAGCTAATCCCAATAATCAAATTGATGTATTCATTTTGAAAAAACCTTTAAGCAAAATAGACTCTTAAACCCTAATTATGTTTACCGGAATTATTTCCCATTTAGGCAAAGTTGTTAGTATAGAAAGAAACGGGTTTTCTTTTTCTGCTGGCCCATCTTTTTTTAAAAATATTAAAAAGGGATCAAGTGTGGCGGTTAACGGTGTTTGTCTGACAACGATTGGTCGACCGAGTCATGACTCGTTTAAGGTCGAAGTAATGCCGGAGACTTTGAAGCGGACAATGCTTGGCGATTTGAAAAAGGGAGATCTTGTCAACTTAGAACTTGCTCTTTCGGCAAATGGGAGATTCGAAGGACATATTGTGCAGGGACACGTGGATGGGAAAGCAATGGCGGTTAATATAGATAAAGAAGAAAACAGTTTTATTTTTAAATTCAGAGTTGATAAATCTTTAACAAGCTATCTCGTCAACAAAGGTTCTGTTTGTATCAATGGCATTTCTTTAACGGTGATTGAAGCAAAGAATGATTTTTTTACTGTTGGTATAATTCCTTATACTTGGAATAACACCATGATGAGCCAGTTAAAAGTCGGCGATAAGGTAAATATTGAGGTTGATATCTTAGCAAAATACGTGGAAAGAATTATGAAGAATGAATTATGAATGTCATTCTGGGGAGCGAAGCGACGCCAGAATCTAAACAGGTAAGGATTCTGGACAAGTCTTTCGACCCTGAGCTCAAGACCGAAGGGCCAGAATGACAGAAAGACGACCTAATATGTTGAAGAGTCATAAAGAAAAAGTCGAGATTGATAAGAAATTGATAAAAAAGGCCAGAATCGCCATTATCAGAAGCGAATTTAATGGGGAAATTACCCTAAGCCTTGAAAATCACTGCTTAAAAACTCTCCTTGACGCCGGTCTCAAGCGGAGTCAAATAGGTTTATATCAAGTCCCGGGCTCTTTGGAAATTCCAATTATTGCCCAAACTATTGCTCAAAAGAAAAAGGCTAATGTAATTATTGCCTTGGGAGCTGTCATCAAGGGAGACACGTACCACTTCGAAATAGTTGCCAACGAATGTGCCAGGGGTTGTATGGATGTAGCCTTAAAGTACAATGTACCGGTGATTTTTGAGGTGATTCCCGCTTACAATCTAAAGCAGGCAAAAGAAAGAGCAGGAAATGACGATAATAATAAAGGAAGGGAAGCGGCATTGGCAGCGCTGAAAATATTGAAGACTCTTGATGTGCTGTCATCCCGCACCGATTCGGTCTGAGACTCACGGTCGAAGACTTGATGCGGGATCCAGTCTTGCCCATTTTCTGGATTCTCGCCCTTCGGTCTTGAGCTCAGGGTCGAAAGACTTTCGCGGGAATGACAAGGAGAATTGGATGACAAATGACCAAATTGCGATTTAGTGCCAAAGTAGTTAAAGGGGCTGGTCGAGGTAAAAAACTTGGAATTCCGACAATCAATTTTGTTCCTAAAATAGTAAAAGGTCTTAAGGAGGGAATATATGTTTGTAAAATCGTTTTCCCTTCAGGCCAATATTGGGGAGTTTTGCATTTTGGACCCCGGCCGACTTTTAGAGAAAAGAGCCAATCGTTGGAAGCTTATCTTTTTGATTTCGACCGAGTTAGAGTTCCAAAAAAACTTGATATAGAGATCTATTCTTACATTCGGGAGATCGTTAAATTTGCAAATCCGGGACAAATGGTTAATAAAATCGAAAAAGATATCGAAATTGCCAAAAAGAGGATTAAATTACTCCAAAACAATTAGCACTCAACCGTAAAGTCCGCTGATCGAGTCTGATTCGACAGACTTGACTGGGATTGACAAACCTTGATACAATAAAAATTGTAAAGCAGTGCTCTTTTGAGGTGGTTAGAAATTTTTATTAGCAGATGGGGCAGAAATCTGCTAATATTAGAATAATATATCAGAGGAGCGCTATTGACAGGGCGAAGCCTGTCAAAGCGAACTGCTGATATTTTTTTTAATAATGATTTTAAACTTAAAAACTACAACCATTTGGCCTCCGGCTCAGAGAGCTTTCTGGCTCGGAGAGTTTTATCACTTTACTCGCTAAATAGCGGGTTTTATGGTTCCTTCTTCGCATAAAGCTTCGAAGGACAAGGAGTTTTTAAGTTTTAATTAAAAACTAGCCAAATACGAAACTCGCTTAAGGTAGGCGAGTTTTTTTATGAGCAAAAAACGAAAAGGAGGTGCCATTAAATGTCAGAAAGACAAATATGTTATGCCAAAATACTCGGTAGTTGTCTTGGCTGTGACGTCCTAAATGAAGCCTTACTTGAGATGAGGAGAAACGGCCGAGAACCAAAAGAAGTACTTGATTTGTTTTCTAATAAAAGATGTCCAGAGGGACTTCGGGTTCAGTTGCCCGAAAAGGAACCGTCAATATACTTTGTTAAATAAACAGTAGTATAGCCTGCTGAAAACCTTGTTATTCTTCGAACAAAGTGAGAAGTCTGCAGTTCTCGCTACGGAGAGTATCAGACGGTACTCTCCTACGCTCGAACAATAAGTTTTTAGCAAGCTCAGTAGTAGTGACCCTCCTACGCCAAGGCTACGGAGGGTGAAGGGAGGTGTTGAAAATGGTAGAAGCAAAAAAAGGTGAAATACCACAGCATTGGCTGGATGATCCTGATATTGGTTTGGCAATTGTTATCATGGGCAGTGTAAAAGAGGAAGCTGGTAGAATTAGTCCAGGCAATGATCCTGAGTCTGTCCAGAGACGCAATCAGCTAGCATCGTTAATGATAGATCAAGCAGTAGAAAGATTGGTCCATTCTAATCATAATGGCTAATCTGAAACAAATTAAGATACACTTAGAGTCAAAACGACTGCCATATCAGGTGATTGATTTAGGCCGAGAAGTCTTTACGGTTAAGGGTGTTGCTCAAACCGGAGTGGATGAGAACGAAATAGTCAAAACTCTAGTTATCAGAAGCAATGATCGGCCTCCGGCCCAGAGGGCCTCTGGCCCGAAGGGTTTTGTCGCTTTGGCGGTAAGGGGAAAAGATCGGGTTGATTTTAAAAAGGTGAGGAGATTGTTTGGCAGCAAAAGCGAGCTGGCAAAGCCGGAAGAAGTCAGAAAGGTCATTGGAGTACCAGTAGGCGCAGTTTGCCCGATTTTGATCGGTATTCCTTTATATTTTGATCGTAAGGTGATGGATCTAATGCACGTTAATATGGGTTCGGGAGATTTAAAAAAAGGGCTGGAAATGGAATTTCCCGATCTACTAAAGGCAGTAGGAAAATACGAAGCTGAGGATTTGACAAATTGATTTATGAATAGCTATACTTTTGTCTATATGGACGTGCGAGTAATCGCAAATTGGTGGTACAAGACAAACTAACCTTCGGTTGGCTGTTTTGTGATGCCTAAGTTCTAGAATAACTTTTAAAAAACCAAAAACACAAAACTCGCTAACCGGCGAGTTTTTTTGTGGGAAAAAATGAAAGGAGGAAAATAATGAATCAAGAAAGAAATTACGGTCAAGTTGAATGTTTAGAAGAAATTCGATCTAGAAAGCCCGGAGGATGTCCTACCCGTGACTTTATTAGATTCGTTAGAGGAACCGGGTTTGATCTTCGTATGGTTTCCCAGGGGGGCTTTGAAGTAGATAGCCATTTACAATTGTGTCAGACATGTGGGAATTTCTCAGGCAAAGTTAGTGCAAAAGGTTACTGAATAAAGGATAATATAAGAAAATGAAAAAACGGATTTTGACCCCACTTCGCCCTGCGAGGCAGGGCTTCGAGGGGCAAGCTGGTGATAGATATGAATAAAAAACGCATACTGACGGGAGATAGGCCTACTGGGAAATTGCACCTCGGCCATTACGTTGGATCTTTGAAGAACAGAGTAAAGTTGCAGGATGAATACGACTGCTACTTTATTATCGCGGATTTGCATACCCTGACAACTGCGCCGGAGAAAACTGGGGAGCTGAAAGAGAATATCAGAGAGCTGGTTTTGGATTATCTTTCGATTGGTATTGATCCGGCTAAATCAACGGTCTATGTTCAGTCACAAATTCCAGAGGTAGCAGAGCTGGCGGTGATTTTTAGTAATTTGGCGACTGTTCCCCGATTGCAGCGTGTCCCGACACTTAAAGACGTGATGAGAGATGCGGATATTAAAATTCCATCGCTCGGACTTCTGGGTTATCCGGTTTTGCAGGCTGCCGATATTTTAATGGTGAAAGCGGACTTGGTGCCGGTAGGACGCGACCAGGCTTCGCATATCGAGGTAACGCGCGAGATTGCAAGGGAGTTTAACAGATTATACCCGCTTGTGCTCACCCCCGGGGTGAGCCGAGCTGAATCTTTGCGTACCCCGGGGGTGGACATGGGAAGTGGGGTTTTCCCCATTCCAGAAGCGTTAATTCCCGAAGATATTGGAACTTTACCCGGGACGGACGGCAGGGTCAAAATGAGCAAATCGGCGGGCAATGTGATCAATCTTTCAGACGATAGCCAGGCTATTAAGAAGAAAGTTATGGGAATGTATACGGATCCATCGAGGGTGCATGGAGATGAACCAGGGAATACGGAACAAAATCCTGTTTTTATATACTTGGAAGCTTTTGTTCCGGAAATTCGAAATTCGAAATTCGAAATTCGAAAAGAAGAACTCAAAAAAAGATATAAGACAGGAAAAGTCAAAGATGTTGAGGTGAAGGAGTTTTTGTTTGGAGTTTTGGAGGAGTTCTTGCAACCACTGAGGGCGCGGCGCCAAAAATTTGAAAATCAGCCTGAAGTGATCGAAAATATTTTGAAAGAGGGAACAGAAAGAGCCCGAGCAGAAGCTCAAAGGACGCTCGCCGATGTCAGAATGGTGATGAAAATTGACTATTAATAATTTGCCAGACTCCGCGGCTGGCAATTTAATTTTTCAAGTGATAAAATAATCTTTCAAACATGCCCGACAAATCAGAAAAACTCCAGAATCAAATAAGCGATATCCGAAAGAATAAGGGACGTGCCATACCTAAAATGCCGGTACCCAAATCTTCATGGCGAGGATTTCTGATTTATGCTATTTTAGGAATTTTGCTTTTTGCATTTTTTGCTTTTACATCGACTTCGACAAACAGATTAACCCCCACTGAACCGCTTTCGACTGTAGTTACCGATGTTAAAGATAATAAAGTACAAAGTATAGAAGTTGCGGGCGATAAATTAACTGTGAAATTAAAAGATAATACGACTTATTCTTCAAGAAAGGAAGAGAACCAGTCATTGACGAGTGTTTTTAAAGATGCAGGTGTTGATCCGACACAAACACAATTTGCAATTAAGGATCAGACTTTTTCGCAGGTCTGGGTGACAATCTTAACTACTTTTTTGCCGCTGGGTCTAATCGTTCTTTTCTTCTTTTTCATTTTCCGACAAGCAAGAGAAGGCGCTTCTTCGGTTTTTTCCTTTGGCCAATCACGGGCTAAACAATTTACCCGCGATATGTCAAAGATAACTTTTGCCGATGTCGCGGGAGTGGATGAAGCGAAACAAGAGCTGCAGGAAATAGTTGACTTTTTGAAGCATCCGGAAAAATACCGGGCGGTCGGTGCCAGAACTCCCAAGGGAGTACTCCTGGTCGGTCCGGCTGGGACCGGAAAAACGCTCTTGGCACGGGCAGTGGCCGGTGAAGCCGGTGTACCCTTTTTCTCGGTTGCCGGAAGTGAATTTATGGAAATGCTGGTAGGAGTCGGCGCAGCCAGGGTTCGTGATCTTTTTAGTCAGGCCAAGAAGAGTTCACCGGCGATTATATTTGTCGATGAGGTTGAGTCGATCGGACGAATGCGTGGACTGGGATTTTCCGGAGGGCATGATGAGCGGGAACAGACGCTAAATCAAATTCTGGTGGAAATGGACGGATTTGCGCCCAATGACAACGTAATGGTAATGGCGGCGACCAATCGTCCTGATCTTTTGGATCCGGCTTTAACACGGCCGGGCAGATTTGATAGACGTGTAGTCTTGGATCTCCCCGATATTGAAGGCAGGAAAGCTATCATCCAGATTCATATGAAGGGGAAACCTTTCGCCAAGGACGTAGATATCGAAAGACTGGCTAAAAGGACAGTCGGCTTTTCAGGAGCTGATATTGCCAACATGCTTAACGAAGCGGCAATTTTAGCCGCCCGTGGTTTAAGAAAAGAAATCGAAAACCTCGACCTGGAAGAAGCGGCGACTAAGGTTAAACTTGGGCCTCAAAGAAAGAGAATGCAGTCGGAGGAAGAAAGAGAAATGACTGCTTACCACGAAGCCGGACACGCAATTGTTGCCAACTTTTTGCCGCATGTTGATCCTGTTCACAGGATTTCAATTGTGGCCAGAGGGATTACCGGAGGCCATACTTTGGTACCGCCTTCGGTTGACCGCTATACCGAGACAAAAACTAGGTTACTTGAGCAAATCGCTACGCTTTTAGGAGGAAGGTCAGCCGAGGATCTGGTGTTTGATGAATTTACTACAGGAGCCTCCAGTGACTTAGAAATCGCTTCAAATCTGGCCCGGGAAATGGTTACCCAGTTTGGGATGAGCGAACTTGGTCCGACGATTTTTGCGCCGCGGACTCAATTCGGAATTTGGCCGATTGCCGGCGGTGAAACCAGTACGATCTCTCCTGAACTGGCAGCAAAGATTGATAAGGAAATCGGCAAGATTATCGACGAGGGCTATAAAAAGGCTAAGGAGATTCTTTCCAAAAACCGGGCAAAACTTGATCTAGTGGCCAAAACACTTTTGGAAAAAGAAACTTTGGAACGGGATGAATTTGAGAAATTAGTCGGCCCAGCTAAACTCAGTTCTGATGGCGAGATAAAATTTAAAACGAAGGCGAAAGCTCCAACTACTATAAAACCCGCCCACGCTTGACTTTTAAAATAGTAAAGCAATAAAATTCGTCAAATGGAGAAAAAAGAAGATGTGCCTGGAGTTGTTGATGTATTTTTTCAGCACGACGGTGTCGGGAAAATTGCCCAACTGAGGAACGGGGCCATTAAATGGTTCATTGTTGTGGTTCCGGATGAGCCAAGATTTGGCATTATAGATGTGGGTTGTGACGCATTAGAATTCGGATATCCTCTGGAATCGACCCATCTTTGTTCGGAGAGGGATTATCGGCAACTTGTTAGGGAAATAGATGAAGCTGGAGATCCGAATATCAGAATGACAGTTCTTTGGGAAAGACCAAGCGAAGCCGCAAATCCTTCACAAGCATAAATTGCCATATATGCTATTGTCATTCTGGGGAGTCGAGTCAGACTCGACGACACCAGAATCTAATAAGATAGGATTCTGGACAAGCCAGAATGACAGAGAATGCGAAACTCGGGTGTGCTAAAATTTTCCCAAATGAATCGTTTGCTTCTGATTGACGGGAATTCGCTTTTTCACCGGGCATATCATGCGCTTCCGCCGCTGACTGACAAAAAGGGCGAAATGGCTAATGCCGTTTTTGGATTTTCCAACATGCTTCTCAAGGCAATAAACGAGGTTAAACCGACGCATATTGCCTGTGCTTTTGATACCAGAGCTCCGACTTTTCGCCACATAGAATTTGAAAAATATAAAGCAACCCGGATTGCTCCGCCACCTGATCTTTATCCGCAACTGCCAAAGGTCAAAAAAGTTCTGGATGCGTTCGGAATTGTCTATTTTGAGAAAGAAGGATACGAGGCTGATGATATACTCGCGACGATTACATCGCGAGTAGTTGACAATTCACAGTCGACAGTTCATAGAAAGAAAAAGACCGTGAACCGTGAACCGAAAACTGTGAACCAAGTAATTATTCTTTCCGGTGATAGGGATGTGCTGCAGTTGGTTGACGGCGATGTCAAAGTCCAGATGCCCTCCTTCGCCAAGGCTTCGGAGGGTAAACCTGGTTGGGGTGTTTTAGTAGGGGTAAAAGAAGTTCGCGAAAAATATGGCCTCGAGCCGCATCAAATGGTTGATTATAAATCGTTAATCGGGGATCCTTCGGACAACGTGCCGGGAATTTCGGGAATCGGTCCGAAGACGGCAGCCGCTTTACTTCAAAAATATCATACCTTGGAAAATTTGTTTAACCACGTCAAGGAGTCTCCTTTAAAGGTGCGGGAGAAGTTGGAAGCTGGAAAGGATATTGCGCTTGCTGCTAAAAGGCTGGTGGATCTGGACAGAGATGTGGATATCGGGTTGGAGTTGGAGAAGCTGAAATTTAGGCCAGATTGGAATCAAGTCAGGCGAGAATATGAAGACTTAGGGTTTAAGTCAATTGTGGCCAAACTCCCCGGAGAAACTAGTTCACAGCCAACAGTTCACAGTTCACAGAATGAAATTAAGAATAAGATTGAAAGAAAGACAGTGAACCATCAATCGAGAACTGATAATCGTAAACAGCTTAAGTTAGTTTAAATGAAAGTTGCGTTAGTGCATGATTTTTTGATCGAATACGGTGGTGCCGAACGGGTTTTGGAGGCTCTTCATGAAATTTGGCCCAAGGCGCCTGTTTTTACCGCTTTTTTTAATCCAGATTCATTGGGACTAAATGCCTCAAAGTTCAAAAGTTGGAAAATAATTAGTTCTTGGGGAGCAAAGCTGCCTTTTTGGCAAAAGCTAGTTTCTCCTTACCGGGTTTTTTCTAAAAGTTTTTTTGAGCATTTCGATTTATCGGGTTTTGACTTAGTTATTTCCTCCTCAAATATGTACATGGCTAAAGCAGTCACTCTTCGACGAGCTCAGGGCAAGAAGTTACCAATTCATATTTGTTATTGTCATACTCCGCCGAGATTCTTGTACGGTTATTCGACCGCTTTGAATTGGAGAAAGGATCCACTGCTTCGACCAATTGGCGAAGTAATTAATCACTTTATGCGGGTTTGGGATTTTGAAGCAGCACAGGTTCCAAAGAGTCAAAGTCGGGGTAGAGTAGATTGCTTTATTGCAAATTCAAAGGAGGTTCAGGCCAGAATTAAGAAGTTTTACAGGCGAGATTCGACAGTAATTTACCCGCCGGTAGATGTTAAAAAGTTCACAGTTCATAGTCGACAGTTCATAGAAAAAAAGAAAACTGTGAACCGTGAACCGTCAACCGCTTACTTTTTAGTTGTTTCCCGGCTTGTCGGCGCCAAGAAAGTTGATCTGGTTATTGAGGTTTGTGCGAAATTAGGATTGCCTCTGAAGGTGGTGGGAGGTGGAAGAGAACTTGAAAATCTGAATAAACTTGCCCAGATACACTCCCGGAGTGAGCAAAGTTTCGGCCCGGCACACTCTGGGAGTGAATTCAAGTTAACTATAGAATTTCTCGGTGAAGTTACAGACAGTCAACTAACCAATCTCTATCAAAACTGCAGAGCGGTCATTTTCCCGGCCGAGCAGGAGGATTTTGGTTTAGTGCCGATTGAAGCAATGGCAGCCGGTAAGCCGGTAATCGCCAATGCTCAAGGTGGAGTATTGGAATCGGTGATCGATCCTTCGACTCGCTCTGCTCGTTCAGGACAAGTGCTCTCAACAAGTAAGGGAAAGTGCACTGGTGTCTATTTTGATCCGGCGACCGTAGGATCTTTAACTTTGGCAATCAACAATTTTGTAGATCTTGAAAAAAAGGGCTATTTCGATCCCAAATTTATCCGACGCCATGCGCAAAAATTTAGTAAGGAACGATTCAAGCGCGAAATTTTGAAGTTTGTAGAAAATAAAGTTGAATGAATTTTAAAACAATCAAAACAGATTTAATTAAAGTCTATGATGACTGGGCGCCGGTTTGGGGCAAGGATATTGCTAAGCCTGATTGGGGTTTGGATGAGTTGGAAAAGTTTACTCTACTTGTTAAAAAGAATGGTGGGAGGAAGATTTTGGACTTAGGGTGCGGTTCAGGAATCCAGTCAAAAAAGCTTTCAAGAGCAGGTTTGAAAGTTACAGGATTTGATCTTTCGTCCAAAATGATTCAGCAGGCGAAAAGGAGAGTCCCTGGGGCAAAGTTTGTTGTTGGAGATATAACGAAGATGGAATTCACAAAAGAAGGGTTTGACGGGGTTTTTGCGCAGGCTTCGCTTTTACACATCCCTAAAAAATTAATCCCAAAAGTAATGAAATCAATTCATAAAATTTTAAAAACAAATGGTGTTTTGTATCTTGCCTTAAAGGAAGGAATTGGAGAAAAAGTAGTCGAAGAGGAAAGACTGGGAAGAGTAGTTAGAAGATTTTTTTCATTTTTTACAAAAGAGGAGATTGAGGATTATTTACAGGGTATAGGATTTAAGGTTTTGGAAATAAAACGTTTCGTCTCGAAATCCCCAACAATTTGGCTCTATATTTTTGCAAGGAAAGTTTAATTTTCCCCTCTTGAATCTTTATTAAATTCGTGACTAAGGTTAGGGTAGGATGGGATTTTTTTGGAGGGAAAGAATTTCAGCCGTTGAGTTTACCCGAAGGATATGGTCAGACAAGACTTTTGGATGGGGTCGGGGACGAGAGTAGTTATATTTCCAATGAAGATTTAGAAAGAAGAGTTCAGGCTAGAAGAACAAAAAATGGATTTGAGCCAACTGAAAAACCATCGTCTATAATAATGGAAATTGATGGGATGAGTAATCAACAATTTATGAAAGCGATAGAGCCGTTAAGAACCCGCATGATAACTCCACCTCCGAGGAGTCAGAGCCCACCTCGGAGGTGATTAAGAAGATTCTTCAACTTTTCATTGTCCAAGCAGAAAAATTAAGTTAGAATAGTTGCTTATATGAGTAAAGCATCTAAAATTCCTGTACTTGAGGTTAAAAATTTAGTTAAAAAATTCAAAGATTTTACGGCTGTTGATGATATCAGCTTTGACGTCAAAGAAGGCGAAATCTTAGGCTTTTTGGGGCCAAATGGTGCTGGAAAATCGACGACAATTAACTGCATTCTGGGGGTTATTGAACCTGACGATGGAAAGATTAAAATGTTTGCAAAAGATATTTCCCAAAATCGAAGTGAAATTATGAAAAAAGTTAACTATTGTTCAGCCGAATATAATGTCGCCTGGAACTTGAAGGTTTACGAAGCTTTATTCTTCTATTGTTGTCTATATGAGGTAGAAAATGCCAACGCACGAATTGAGCGAATTTTAGACCAGATGGAAGCAAATGAATTCAAAAATAAATTTCTTAGGGATTTATCCTTTGGCCAGAGAGCAAGAATCAGTCTTTGCAAATCTCTTTTAAATGATCCTAAACTTTTACTTTTGGATGAGCCGATGGCATCGATGGATCCGGACATGGTGGATAAAGGTATAAGACTTCTTAAGAGGATACAAAAGGAAAATAAAATTTCTATCCTTTACACTTCACATAATATGTGGGAGATCGAGCAAATAGCAGATAAGGTTGTTTTTGTAAACAATGGAAAGATAGCAGCCCAAGGAACCCCCCTGGATTTGACAAGAAGACATTTCCTGGCTGATACGGATGAGCCTAATTTAAGAGAAGTTTTTATAAAACTTTCAAGGAGTGAGGATGAACATATCTAGGATTTACGCGATTGTGTTAAGACATTTTTTCCTGGCTATTCATCAATTCGAGAGAATTACGGACATATTTCTATTTCCAGTTTTGGCACTTGTTTTGTGGGGTTTTTTGTCGAGTTTCGTGCAGTTTCAAACTCCGTCTTTGGCCAATTTTCTTTTAGGAGGCATGATTCTTTGGGTTATTTTTGAGAGGGTAGGATCAAATGTAGGTGTTGATTTTATGTTCGATGTTTGGGAAAGGAATTTGATGAATGTTTTGGCAAGCCCGATTAAGCTTCCAGAATATATCACAGGGCTTGTGATTGTTTCCTTACTGAAGGTTTTAATTTCTTTTTTGGCGATGTGGTTTGTGGCAACAGTCTTTTTTGGTTTTGCGATTAACCTTTACGGAATATCATTAGCTGCTTTTTGGGTTAATTTGGTATTTTTTGCAGTTGTTTTGGGAATTTTTAATGTTTCAATTGTGATGCGTTTTGGAAATACGATTGGTCCGTTAACTTGGATTTTACCATTTGCAATTCAACCGTTTGCGGCGGTTTTTTACCCTGTTGCAGTGCTCCCTATTTTTATTCAAAAGATTGTCTGGTTTTTGCCGATTTCTCATGTTTTTGAAGGGATGCGATTTACTTTTACAACCGGAAGGTTCCAAAGTCTTGAATTTCTAGCAGCATTGGGGTTGAATTTGGTTTATTTTGTAATCGTTATTGGTTTTTTCACTTATATTTTTAATTTAGTTAAACGGAAGGGATCGTTAGCAAAACTCTAAATAGTATGCCTGAGTTACCAGAAGTAACCGTTATTGTTAATCAACTTGACAGGAAGCTCAAAGGCTTAGTGTTGGAGAGTATTGAGTACGATTGGCCGAAGAAATTTGATTGGGCCGCCGGCCCGGAGCGGCCTCTGGCTCGGAGGGGAAATAAGTGGACTTTAGATTTAAAAGGAGCAAAGATAGTTGGGGTAGAGAGAAGAGGGAAGGTAGTTTTAATAGAAGTATCAAAGGTATCAAAAGTATCAAAGGTATCAAAAGATTTGACAATTCTTATCCATCTAAAACTTACCGGGCAGCTAATTTATCAAGACGCTAAAAGTCGGATTACCGGAGGACATCCGATTCCGCCTTTAAATTTGCCGGTTCCGAATAAAACTACTCGGGCGACCTTCACTTTCACTAATCAAGGCCATTTGTATTTTAATGATGTGCGTAAATTCGGCTGGGTGAAAATAGTGGAAAGTGGAAAGTTGAAAGTTGAAAATTATCTTAAGGAATTGGGACCGGATGCACTGGAGATCGGTCTTGATGAATTTAAAGAAAGACTTCAAAAGCGAGGACAAGCTAGGATTAAAAAACTTTTGATGGATCAGGCTTTTATTTCCGGGGTCGGCAATATTTATTCGGACGAGGCATTGTGGAGGGCTAAAATCCATCCAAGAAGATCAGCTATTAGTCTTCAGCCATTAGAGGTTAGAAGATTGTATGAAGGACTCCAGAAAAGTCTTAAGTTGGCAATTGCAAAGGGCGGATCATCCGCGAGCGCTTTTGTTGACAGTGGCGGAGAGCGTGGCCTTTATCTTTCGTACGCTAAAGCTTATCATATGACAGGAAGACCTTGTCAGCGTTGCAAAACAAAAATTATTCGGGAGAAAATTGACGGTCGAAGTGCACATTTTTGCCCCAACTGCCAAAAGTTAAGATAAATCAAATGTCCTTAATACCAAAAAGTTATCTTTCTGTACTTAAAGATAGAGATTTTTTTCTTTTGACTTGTGTAATTTTTATCGGACAATTTGCCTCGGCGTTTTTGATGTTGGCTTTGGTTGTTTCTGTATTTGCCGAAACCAAGTCTAACTTTGGAGTTTCCGGAGTCATCGCCTCTTTTACTGTCCCCGGATTTTTACTGATGGCAATTGCCGGTTTAGCAGCAGACATATTTGACAGAAAAAAGATTATTCTTCTGGCCAACACGATTATTACATTAGTTGTTCTTTTGATTCTTTTTTCAATTGAAACAGTTTATGCTTCAATTCCTCTTTCTTTTTTGTACTTTGCAGGAAATGTATTTTTTTATCCGGCTTCTGCTGCTGCCTCTGCGCAACTGGTCAAAAAAAAACAACTTTTAGCCGCTAACTCGATATATATTTTTACCTTATCTGGTGGAATAATTCTTGGACTTTTTTTGGCAGCAGTAATTCATTTTTTTCTGGGCAATAGAGCAACTTTGGTTATTTGTGAGATTTTACTTATTGCGGCAGCAGTGCTATCGGTATTCTTACCGCCTTTAATTCCTCGAAAGATTAAGAATTATTCCGTTTCCAAGACACTTAGCGATATTTGGAGTGCCTTTATTTACATCTTCAATCAAAAATTGATCTGGTTTTTCTTTCTGATTTTTGCTCTTATGCAAGGAATAATTGCGTTCGGAGTAACTTTGGCGCCCGGGTTTTTTGACGAGGTAGTCGGGCTTTCTATCAACAAAAGCCCGATATTTATATTTCCGTTCATTGGTTTTGGAGTACTTTTAGGTCTTATCTTTGTTCATAACTGGAAACTTCAGGAAGGCCAGATAGTGACTGTAGGAATTGGAACGTTAGGATTTGCAACTTTAGTTTTGGGCCTTATTTTAAGATTGAATGCAATTTCCGGCAGGTTGTTACTTGTTCCTGTAGGAGTCTTTTTGGTTCTTTTGGGTTTTGCGGTTATTGACTGCATAATTGCTTCAAGGACAGTAATGCAAAAAAAGGTATCCCACCATTATCAGGGTACTGTTTTTGGTGCCAATATCATTCTTTCGTCTTTTTTGGGAGCGACCATGGCACCATCTGCAGCCGTTTTTGAAGTGTTATTGGGATACGTTAATGTCTTGATCTTCTCAGGACTTGGTTTTTTGGCGCTTTCCGCACTTTTTTCCAGATTTAGCCTTCGATGGAAATTTTAAATCTACACCTTGCCAATTTTCGCAATTTCTCCTCAAAAAAAATCGTTTTTGATAAGGGCTTGACCGTCCTAATCGGACCAAATGGCAGCGGTAAAAGCAATATCTTGGAGGCAATTGGCCTTTTTTCCGGGATAAGGCCAGTAAAAATTGATACTGATTTTGACTTGGTTAAATTTGGCGAGAGCGAAGTTAAGATTGAAGTGAAAGTTTTCGACTGGAATCAGGATAAAGTTTTGACAATTAATATGATAGTTTCAGATGAGCGTTATGTTAGGAAGGCCTATTTTATCGATTCTGTAAAAAAGAGACTTGCAGACCTTTCCCTTAGCCTTTCGGTGGTTATCTTTTCTCCCCAAGACTTAGAGTTGGTAACCGGCTCTCCTTCTGTTCGCCGGCATCATTTGGACGATCAGCTTTCATCGACAGACAGAGAGTATCACCGCAGTATTAATGCGTATAACAAAATTATCACCAGAAGAAATAAAATTTTGCAGCGAGTTGCCGAGGGAAAATCAAGGCCAGGGGAACTTGATTTTTGGGATGAGCGATTATTGGAACATGGTAGATATATTTCTCAAAAGCGTATGGAGTTTTTCGAGTTTTTGAACTCTTCGGCTAGCAAACACCTTGGGTTCACCTCCGAGGTGAAGTCAAGGAGATACCAAGAGAGCACACTGAGGGTGTTTCCTGCGGGATTTTCTTGGGCTCTCAGACAGAGTTTACTGTCAAAGGAAAAACTTTTTCAAAACCGCGAGCGCGATATTTCAGCCGGCATAACTCTTTCCGGTCCGCACCGTGACGATTTCAGATTTTTGTTGAAAAGCCGCCGGCCCGGGGCCTCTGGCCCGGAGGGTAGAGATTTGGAGTTTTTTGGTTCGCGCGGCGAGCAAAGACTTTCCGTTTTGACACTGAAACTTGCCGAATTGGAATTTAACCAAGTGAAGTTGGGGAGCCGCCCAATTCTGGCACTTGATGATATTTTCTCCGAACTTGATTGGGAACACCGGGAAACTGTTCTTTCGATAATCGGTAAGCAACAGACAATAATCACCGCAGCTGAGGAAGATTCAGTCCCAAAACAAATTTTTAAGAGGGCGAAGATTGTGGAGTTAACCTAAAGTTTGTGCTAGTATACGCTACTAATAATTTCTAAAAATCATGTCGAAAGAAGATTGTACCTGGACAGGGTTGACAAGGCAATTGCCGAGGAGAAGATTTCTAGAAAGAGCTGCGGCTTTAGGAATCGGAGCTGCTGGACTTGCTTTAGTCGGTTGCGATGACGAAGGAGGCCATAATTTTCCGATTCCTACTGTGACTGAACAGGAACTAGCTCAAGATGTCCTTGCTCTTTGGAATAAGAGCCATGATATTGCCTTTCGTTATGAAAGGAGACTAAAAGTTTCCTCACAAGAGGAAATTAGACAATCGGTAAAGGATTTAACTATCCAAAAAGCTAGACTAATAGAAAGAGAATATATAGGTCTAGGACTTTACGGGGAACCGCCAAATGCCAGAGTCGAAAACCGGGATGGTAGAGATATAGTGCTCATTCGCGGCCAAGAATTCGATGTTCGTCATAGTTCTAGTGATTATTTTATTGGTGCTGCGCTAATCGATTATTTATTTGAAGAAAAATTTGCAGATATCTTAAAAGATGTACCTGGTTTTGAATCCAATAGACAGATACTTCTGCCTTCCAATATGGAAGAAATACTTTGGCTTCAGTCCCATCTTGTGGATGTTCAATTAGGTGATGTATCTCCGATAACCAGGACCCGGGATCTTGCCACGCTAGCAAGAGCACTCAAGGTTTTTGAAGCGGTAGGTTTGCCTAGGCCCAACAAACTAAAACTTGACAAATCCCTTTTTGAAAAAGGCGGGAATCCTCATCATAAATTTAAAGATCCGGATACAATCTTGCTTGATGCTACAAAGTCTGGTGGTTTTGATTCAGCCAGGTCGATTGCCAGTTTTCTGGCTACTAGAAAACCAAACTTGGTTGGTGATTATCTAGAGGTGGTATCTCGGGCTTACAAATCTCAAAGACAACCAATTGCGAATGGATACTTTACCCCTAACGGTGAAGAAGGTTTTATTAAAGCCTTAGAAGATTACATGTTTGATGGAGTCAGCTTTAGAAAGAAAATTGCCTATGCAGAAACCTGGGGTCGCCTTGAAGCCGAAAAGGTAATGTTACAAGTTCCATATGCATTTTTAAAGCATGCACTTGGGAACCGAGAATTCAGCATTAATTTTAAGGTAAAGTTAATTATGGAATATAAAATCGGCGATACTGTGATGATTGATGATTACGCGAGGCCAGACAAACCGGGAATTGTTTTACGCCAACGACCAACCCTTAAGATTGATCTAGGCTGGCCGTACGTTAACGATGGTACTTTAGTTCAAATTATTGGTGGGTCTGAACTTGTTCCTGATGATGAAAAGGATCAAGCAACCAGGATGTGGCTTATAAGGAGGCATGGTTTGGGGGTTTCTGAACAGCCAGGCTGGGTTTCTGAAGAATGGTTTGGACCAAGTTTGAAATTGAGTGATCAATTCTTAATTTGACTTCTTCTTAAATTTACCGCATAATTAACGCATAGTTCGCAAATAAATTGCGAATTTTTTACTGCGAATGGATCCGAATAATAAAGTCATTTATCCTGAACTGAGCTATAAAATAGTTGGAATTCTTTATAATGTTCATACAGAGTTAGGTGGAAAATATCAAGAGAAGTATTATCAAAGAGCTGTTGAAAAGGCTTTACTAAGTGAAAAATTCCTTTTGAAAAAGAGTTAATGGTTGATTTGAGTTTTAAGGGTGAAAAGATTGGAAAATACTTTCTGGACTTTTTAATTGAAGGGAAGATAATTCTTGAGTTAAAAGCCACTCCTTTTTTCCATCCTGATGATTTTTATCAAGTTCTAGCTTATTTAAAAGCAATATCACTTAAATTAGGTATACTTGCAAATTTCCGAGGACGGAAGCTAGTCTATAAAAGAATACTAAATTCGGAGATTCATTTGTAATAATTTGCACTAAAATATTTGTAACTTATTTGCATGTACCAACCTAAATTTACCATCACCAATAACATCCTTAAATCCATCGGTAAAATAGAAGCATGCCGCGAACTTATTGAAAACGCCCCCTTGGTACCGGCTTACGAGGCCAAATTCAGGCAAGAGGCGATTATCAGAACTGTCCATCACGGGACGCATATCGAAGGAAATCCTTTGGATACCGGTGAAGTAGTGGCAGTTTTAGAAGGTAAAGAAGTTGAGGCGCGCGATCGAGATATTCAGGAAATTTTAAATTACCGCAATGTACTTAAATTTATTGACAGGAAACAAACCGGGAAACACTCCCGGAGTGCGCCAGGTCGAAACTTTGCTCACTCCGGGAGTGAGGTCAGGCCGAGCAAGATTTTGCAAAGGGATTTGTTGGCAATTCATAAGCTGACTGTTGAAAAAATTCTGCGCTGGGATGCTGCCGGTAAATTCCGTAAAACTCAAGTAGTTGTTAAAAATTCCAAAACCGGGCAAGTCAGTTTTATACCGCCTAAAGCCAATCTTGTAGTTGGGTTAACTGGCGATTTCTTTGACTGGTTAAATAGTGATAACTCCCAGTCGATCCATCCGGTTCTGGCCGCGGGTATTACCCATTATATTCTGGTCTACATTCACCCTTTTATTGACGGTAATGGGAGAGCGGCGAGGGCCTTAGCGTCGATGGTATTATTTAGCCGCGGTTATGATATTAAGAAATTCTTCTCTTTGGAGGAATATTTTGACAAAAATGCCCATCGATATTACAAAACTTTACAGGAAGTTTCCAATCAAAAAGCCGAAAGTTTGTCCCAGCGCGATTTAACGGTCTGGCTTGAGTACTTTTGCGAAGGCTTAGCAGAGGAACTGGCTCGGGTTAAGGAAAAAGTCCAAAAATTATCGCTCGATATAAGATTAAAGGGCAAAACCGGCCAGATTGTTTTATCAGAGCGTCAAGTAAAACTGGTCGAATATATTGAAACATACGGTTCGATAAGCAACAGACAGTGGCGAAGTTTACTTCGCGAATATTCCGACGATACAATTCTTCGTGATCTTAAAGATTTGCAAAAGAAAGGACTCATCAAGAAGAAAGGCTCGACGAAGGGCGCAGTTTATGTAATGAAGTAGTTATAAATTACAAGTTATAAGTTATAAATTTTTATGACGTATGAAGAGAAATCTGAAATAGCAAGAAGAACATATGACTTTGCCGTTAAGGTAATAAAAATAACTGCTAGATTACCAAAAACTCCTGCAAATCTCATACTAATCAAACAAGTAATACGATCGGCAACATCGATTGGTGCAAATATTGAAGAAGCTCTTGGTGGGTATACTAAAAACGATTTCACTTATGGAATGAATATTGCAAAGAAGGAAGCTAGAGAAACACGCTATTGGTTAAGAATGATTCACGATACAAATGCGATTTTTCGTCAAGAACTGACAGTGCTTTTGCAAGAATGTAAAGAATTGATTAATATTCTAACTAAAATTGTTAAGACTTCATCGAAAAAATGATTTATATTCGCTCGCAGAATACCATGGACTATTAATCCATGGATGATTGCGAAAGCGAATACATACTTCCGAGTCATGGAAATATTCTGCTCACTTATGTAAACTTTAAGGGCAATACAGAGGGCTTTTAGCCCTCGGAAGTTTATAACTTTTAATTTATAACTTTGGACTCTAATGAGATTTAGCGAATTAGCTGAATACTACGAAAAACTGGAGGCAACGTCAAAACGCCTCGAATTAGTCGATATTCTTTCCAAGCTTTTTAAGGAAGCGAAGGCAGAGGAAATCGGCAAGATTTGTTATCTGATTCAAGGTAGAGTCGCGCCGTTTTTTGAGCCTGTGGAGATTGGTATGGCGGAGAGCATGGTCGCGCAATCAATCGGCCGGGCGTTTAACAAATCAAAGGATGAAGTTATTAAATTGTATAGACATAAAGGGAATATGGGGATTGCAGCTGCGCAATTGTCGACTAACGCAAAACGACTAACGACTAAGGCCCTTTCGGTCACAGAAGTTTTCGAGGAACTTGCCAAGATTGCAAAATTTAGTGGTAAGGGTACGGTTGAACAAAAGGTTTCGACTTTAGCGCAGGTTTTGAAATCGTTAGATTCAACCTCAGTTAAACACGTTGTCAATATTCCTTTGGGGACACTGCGGTTAGGAATTGGAGATCCAACGGTTTTGGATGCACTTTCAATTGCAAAAACGGGTGACAAGAAATTAAGACCGATGCTTGAGGGTGCTTACAACAAAACATCCGATCTTGGATATGTTGCGGAAAATTTTTTTAGAAAAGGTGAAGCTGGGATTAGAAGTGTCAAATTAATTATCGGTAAACCGATTAGGCCGGCGCTTGCCGAGAGGCTTCCGAATGCAGAAGAAGCAGTAAAGAGATTGGGAGGAGAATTTGCAGCTGAACCTAAGTTTGACGGATTTCGCGTGGCGGTTCACAAAAATGGAAACAAGATAGAGCTTTTTTCGAGAAACTTGGAGGATATGACTCATGCTTTTCCGGATTTGGTTGAAGGTGCAGTCAAAGAAGTTAAGGCAAAGACTGCAATTTTAGAAGGGGAAGCAATTGCGTACAATCCGGTTACGGAGGAATTTTTGCCGTTTCAAGAAACTACCAAACGCAGACGTAAGTACAAAATCGAGGAGATGGCCAAACAATTACCTTTGGTACTTTTCGCATTTGATCTTCTTTATTTGAATGGGAAAGATATAACAGAGAAACCTTATTGGCAAAGAAGGAAGCTTTTGGAGTCAATCATCCACAGCGACAATAAGGTAGTAAGACTTGCCCAAGAGAGAACTTTACATACGGCCCAGGAGATTACAAAGTTTTTCAATGAGGAGATTTCGGAAGGACTGGAGGGATTGATGCTTAAAAAGCTTAATAGTCCTTACGTTGCCGGAGGGCGTGGATTCCACTGGATTAAGTTCAAAAGAAGTCAGGCGGGTGAGCTGACCGATTCAGTTGACTGTGTGCTTTTGGGGGTTTACTCCGGCCGCGGCAAAAGAACAGAGTTTGGAGTCGGAGGGCTTTTGGTTGGGATTTATGATGCTAAGCGCGATGAATTTGTGACAATTTCCAGAGTCGGTACGGGTTTGACTGACGAGGAATTTAGAAAGGTAAAAGTGATAAGTGATAAGTTACAAGTTGCAAAAAAGCCGGCAAGGGTAAATTCAAAAATTGAACCTTCTTTTTGGGTCGAGCCAAAAGTGGTTTTGGAAATTTACGCAGATGAAATTACTAGGTCACCGATCCACACAGCCGGTTGGGATTCTTCGACAGGTTCAGGATTTGCCTTAAGGTTTCCCAGATTGGTTAAGTTTCGAGAAGCCGACAAACGACCGGAAGATGCTACTACCGTAAGTGAAATAATGAAGATGTATAAAGATCAGTTCAAGAAGAAACATTAAGAAATAACTATTCTTATCCCTCTAGACACAGAAGTAATTTTTGTCTAAATTGTCTTGTATGCCAAATGTCCATGATGATTTGCATATTGAGAAGAAAGATTTAGATGAAGTTTTTCAATATATTGAAGGCTACTGGCCAAAACTAATCCGCTATCATCCCAAAGATCTCAAGACCCTAATTGGGTTGCCTAATTCCTACATCGTGCCAACGGATTCTGAAATTTTTCAAGAACAGTATTATTGGGATTCGTATCTTATTGTCCGTGCTTTGATTAACAACCCCAAATACAGTCATATCGCTATTGGTATGGTTGAGAATTTGTTCTACATGATTGAAAGATTCGGCATTATTCCTAATGCCTCGCGTTTCTATTTCCTTTCGAGATCTCAACCGCCCCTACTTTCGAGTATGGTTCTTCTAATTTACGGCAAGATAAAGGACATGAATTGGTTAAAGAAAGCTGTCGGCTATGTTGAATTCGAATACAACAACGTCTGGATGGGTGAGACCCATCTGGCTAATTTCAGGGCAGTAGAATCCGGACTTTGTCGCTATTATGATGTCAATGCTATTGACGACTTAGCAGAAGCTGAATCCGGTTGGGATTTAACTTCTCGGTTTAACGGCAAATGTCTTGACTATCTGCCTGTTGATCTTAATTGTCTCCTTTTCCTTTACGAGGTGGATCTGGCGCATATTTATAACTTGCTCAAAAATTCCAAGAAAGTAGAAAAATTCGAGAAAGCCGCTATCTGGCGAGCGAAACTTATTAACAAACTTATGTGGGACGAAAAAACGGGTTATTACTTTGATTATAATTTTGTCAAAAAAAGCAAGAGTCCATTGATAACCGTTGCCGGCATTTATCCTTTAAATGTTGGTATTGTTTCCGTTGCCCGCGCCCAAAAAGCGATTTCTTTGGTTGAAAAAATTTTGCAGAAAAATTACGGCGTAGTTCAGTCTGTACGCTTTATTGAAAATAAGCAGTGGGATTGGCCAAACGGTTGGTCACCCTTACAACTTAGAGCAGTTGAGGGCCTAATGCGTTATGGGGCAAATAGACTCGCCAGGAGATTAATTCTCAAATGGCTTTCCCTAAATATAAAAATTTTTAGAGAAACGGGTTTTTTGTGGGAAAAATATGATGTAGTTCACGGAGCTATTGGAGTACCGGATCGATATCCGACGCTATACGGTTTTGCCTGGACTAACGCTTGTTTTCTGATTATGGCAAATATGCTTGAATTTCTAGAAAAATGGCCATCTGAGAATGCAACTCCAGTTTGGCTCGTTAGGCGGTTGGGTTGGTATTGAGGCCCTTTTTCGTCATGTTAAAATTAGGCCGATGAGGTTCGTTTGTGATCTCCATCTACATAGTAAATACTCACGCGCCCCACAAATCTTAGCATTCGCCTTTTCAATACTAGTTCGCAAGCGGCTCATGCTGCGATTATTGAGGGGCAGCTTTTTCTCGGTGATAAAATAGGTTTTGATGAAATTTATTACTGATCTCCACTTACACTCCAAATACTCACGCGCAGTTTCCCAAGAAATGGGTCTTTCCCAAATGGCCGAGTGGGCAAAATTCAAAGGTATTAGTGTTTTAGCAACTGGGGACTTTACTCATCCATTTTGGTTCGATCAAATTAAGAATGAACTTGTGGAAGCGGGGAATGGGTTGTGCAGACTAAAGTCTGCAAGTGACAAGTCACAAGTGATAAGTGATAAGTTGAATAATAGTCAAGAAGTTTTTTTCCTGCTTTCTTGCGAGATTTCTTCAATATACAGCCAAGGAGGTAAAACAAGAAGAATCCACAATTTATTTTTCTTTCCTTCTATCCAGTCCGTAGAAAAATTCAATGGTCAACTGCTTAAACGAGGTGCAAATCTTCGCTCTGATGGTCGGCCAATTGTCGGCCTTACTTCCCGGGACCTTTCCCAGATTGCGCTTGAATGTGACCAAAAAACTTTAATAATTCCTGCTCATATTTGGACTCCCTGGTTTTCAGTGTTTGGTTCCTTTTCAGGTTTTGACTCCCTCGAAGAATGTTTTGGCGATATGACCGATTATATTTATGCCGTAGAAACTGGTCTCTCCTCTGATCCTGCGATGAATTGGCGAATTGCCGATCTTGACAGGCGGGCGATACTTTCATTTTCTGATGCTCATTCACTGGAAAAGATGGGCAGGGAGGCAACTGTTTTTGAAGGGGAAGAAATTTCCTACAATGCCATCTATGATGCCATTGTAAAGGGACCAAAAGTAACAAACGTATCAAATGTATCAAAGGGTAATAAATCCTCTGAAACTTCAGAGACTTTTGCTCCCTCAAAAATTGCTTTCACTATCGAGTTCTATCCAGAAGAAGGCAAATATCACTACACCGGCCATCGCGACTGCAACTATAGTCAGAATCCAGAGGAAGGCGAAAAAAAAGGCAATAAATGTCCGGTTTGCGGGCGGTCTTTAACAATTGGGGTGATGGATCGGGTTGAAGAATTGGCATCAAGAAATTCGAAAATGGAAATTCGGGCTTCCAGAGGAGTCAAGCAGGTCTATTCGGAGGATTCTTCACGGCCACCATATATTTCTTTAGTTCCGCTTTCTGAGATATTAGCGGAAGCACTGGGTGTGGGGGTTGGTACTAAAACGGTGATGGATGCATACCTTATTTTAGTAAATCAATTAGACAGCGAATTTAATGTTCTTTTAAAAGCAGATCTTAGGGACATTGCACGGCTTGTCTCCCCAAACGTTGTTGAAGGAATTAATAAAATAAGGAATAGAGATATTGTTGTTGAGCCCGGATATGACGGTAAATTTGGCATAGTTAAAATTTGGCCAAATACAGAAAATGTGGGTAAAATGCAAGTTGAAGAGGAAAAACAAAAAGATTCGCAACTTAATCTGTTTGCGTAAGGAGGTGATATAAATGACCACTAATCAATCGAATAGAAATCTAATAGCGGCTCTTTCTTATCTTTTAGGGTTTATTACAGGAATTGTGATTTTACTTGTTGAAAAAGATGAGAAATTTATCCGCTTTCATGCTATGCAGTCAACTGTTATATTTGGGGCTTTATTCGTCCTAAGTATCGTTTTAGGCTTTGTTCTGAGGCCAGTTGGTATCTTGGAAACTTTGGTTAATGTTATTATTTCCGTTGTCAGCCTTATAGTATGGGTGGTTTCGATGATCAAGGCTTATCAGGGCCAGATGTATAAATGGCCGATTGCTGGGGACTTTGCGGAAAAACAAATTAAATGACATCCTCCCTGACCTTGGAGGGGCGGGTCGGGTTCGGATGAAGTTTTCTTATCCGCTTCATCAACGAATACAGAAGCTCGGGGTTTTCGCGGATTCAAAAATAGGATGATTTATGCAAACAGACAGCATGCCGGAGAAATTCTTGCGAAAAAGTTTTCCGAATTAAAATTAGATAAGAAAAAATCAATAGTTGCGGCAATTCCTCGCGGCGGAGTAGTTGTCGGGCAGGTAATAGCAGAAAAATTGGGAATTAGGCAAACCGTGATAGTAATAAAAAAATTAGGCGCACCGCAAAATCCGGAACTGGCAATTGGCGCAACGGCATCTTTTGGGAAACCAATACTTGATAGATGGCTAATTGCAGACTTGGATGTTTCAGGCGATTACCTCAAAAAAGAAATAATTAAGAAAAAGAAAGAAGCCTTTTCCCGCGAAAGATTATTGGGTGTAAAGCTTATTCCGTCGAAATTTAAAGCTAAGATCGTTATTGTAGTTGATGACGGTTTGGCAACCGGCCAGACAGCTAAAGCCGCAGCCAAGATCATTCGAAAATTTGGCCCGAAGAAGTTAATTTTAGGGGTTGCCTGTGCAGCTCCTTCAACATTGGATTTAGTGAAAAATGATTATGATGAGGTGATTTGTCCACTTGTCAGTTCTGATTTTTGGGCCGTGGGTCAATTTTACAGAGATTTTAGACCGATTGATGATATTAAAGTAAAAGACTACTTGCTAAAAGTTAAGGTCTAAAGGTTTTTGATTATTTTTCTTTACTTAACCTTTGAAAAATGTAGACATCACCGTTTTGGTAATAAAGGGCATAATTTTGATTCCCTTGGATTGTCTTTAGCATTGTTTTTATGTCCTGTAAGGACCCTAAGCCCCAATAGTTGTTGGGGTTTTGTCCTTCACGGACGTCGAGCAAAATGTACTCGGCTCTATCATCAATAGTTTTAAGTAGCCATGATGGCTGGTGCGTAAAGTGAGACAAAAGATCGTTTTGTGTTGCAATAGAGGCATTTTTCGGAATTTTACTGACAGCTTGTTCTAAAAACATAAAGTTTTTAGTGTTTTCATAAAAGGCTGGGTTGTACGCAAGAGCGAGTGGACCATGAAGAACAAATCTATAGAGGAAAAAAGAATTAACAATCAAGAGAGAGAGAATTAGATAAATAAAGGGCTTTCTGTTATTTAATTTTTTGTTAAGAAAGTTAACTGAGAAAATGGAACTGAGAGCAAGTATTACAGAAAGAAGGGCGCTGTAGTGCATACCTAGATCGAATCTTAATGCCCAGGAAGGTGAGTAAAAACGGGTCGTAAAATCTTGAAAGATCAAAAACCACAATGCCGGCGATAACAAAGGCAAAAATCCAAAGCTTGCGAAGCTAAAAAATAATGTTCTTAACTTGATTGGATTATCGACGAATGATGAGAAGAAGACTACGGGGTTGGGATCGATGGGTACTCCATATTGATAAGGTTCCCCTGCGAAATAGGGGATAAACAATTTAATCGTAAGAAATCCGTACAAGAGAGATATGATACATGTTAACAGCGCCGTTTTTGCCCATTGCCTATTCAAAAAAAATAATGAAATACCGACACCGAATCCAACCAAAAAATTACTCTCTTTAAATCCAAGCATTATAAATAGCAGAATCCAGTACCAAATTATGTTCTTTTTAACTATGGCAAGATAAACAAGCATTAGGGCAACGGTGGCAATTGTAACCTCATGGAAGTCGGTAATGACTGCATTTTGGAGGCCCGTAAAGAGAAAGTATGAGACAGTAACTGCAAGCGATTGAAACTTGTTTTTTAGGACTTGGTTGCCAATAAGGTACAAAATGATACCACTTAATCCAACAATGGCTGCCTGAGCGATAAGCATTATTTCCTGTTTTTCGGTTAGCCAATAGAGGGGGGAAAGGATAAAAATACTTGGGTTGAAGTGATCAGCGAAAATTATTTTTCCACCGACAACAAGATGTTCAATTATTGGTGGGGAGAAATGGGCAACTTTCCAGAGAGCCTGATCGAAAATGCCAAAATCGTAATAAAAAACCTCGTATTGCCAAAACCTATTAATTGAGACAAGAGCCCCAGCAGTAATAAAAGCAAGGGTTAGCAGAGCAACAACTAAATCCGGGATTATTAGAGAATGGTTCTTTTTTCGCACTTTTCAAGGGACATTGTAACATTTGGAATTGACAATTAATATTTGAGAGCTGAGAATAATAAGGGTCTTTTATGAAACTTATCGTAGGTTTGGGGAATCCAGGTGTTAAATTTGAAAAAACCCGGCATAATTTGGGTTTTATGGTTATGGATTTTTTTGCTGGGAATAAAGGATTATCCTGGCAATATAATTCCGATTTCTCGTCACATTATGCCAAAGACGCTGAGCTAGTGATTGCTAAGCCAACAACATATGTGAACCAGTCAGGAATTGCTGTTGCTTCTATCTGTCGATATTTTCGAGTCGATCTTTCCGATTTGTTAGTAATTCATGATGATTTGGATTTGCCTTTCGGAAAAATTAGATTAACATATGGCAGTTCAAGTGCCGGTCATCGCGGAATTGAAAGCATAATTGAAAATTTAGGCATGGAATTTACGAGGCTGCGGATCGGAATTGGACGGCCATTGGAAAGTATTGATCCTGAAAAGTACGTTTTGCAAAAATTTTCAACTGAGGAAAATAAACAGCTTCCAAAAATAATTGAAAAAAGCACTGAAGCAATAAAATCATATCTTGATTTGGGTATTGATGCTGCGATGAACAGGTATAACTGACAACTGACAACTGACAACTGACAATCGGAAAAAGTATGGCTCGTCTAAATCTTAAGGAAGAAGTATATCGGTTAGTTAAACAAATTCCCAAAGGTAAAGTTGTGACTTACGGGCAAATCTCAAATCAATTGAGAATACCAAAGCGTATTTTCGATAAATCGGAAAGTGAGAATGCCCGCCTGCCGGCAGGGCAGGGAGAATTGAGAATTAGCCCAAGAGTGGTTGGTTGGATGTTGCATGCTAATCGGTCAACTGACGTACCTTGTCACCGAGTAGTTGATCGAAACGGGAGGATTGCGCCAAATTTTGCCGGCCCCTCGAAGCTTCAGCGAAGTGGGAGTTTTGGGGGAGCAGAGGAGCAAAGACGTCGATTGATATCAGAGGGAGTAAGATTTAAAGACAAGATGCATGTGGATCTCGCCAAATGCCTTTGGCGAGAAAATCCTAAATCCTAATTTCTAAACTCTAAACAATTTCAAAATCCTAAATTCAAATGATCAAATAAAAAATAAATTTGTCTTAAGATTGTTTTGAATTTTGTATTTTCCCTCATTTGGATTTGTTTAGGATTTAGAGTTTAGGGTTTAGAATTTTTATGCAATTACATATTGTCATTTATGGTCAAGTCCAGGGTGTTTTTTTTCGATCAAATGCCAAGGATGTGGCGGAAAAATTAGGTCTTGTGGGTTGGGTTAAAAATAATCCTAATGGATCTGTCGAGACACTAGCGCAAGGGACCAAAGAAAATCTGGGGAAATTCTTAACTTGGTGCAAGAGGGGTCCATCCGGAGCAAAGGTCGATAAAGTTGAGGTTGAGTGGGGCAATCGGTTGGAGAATTATGACAACTTTGATGTTATTTACTAGTCTTAGAGATGTCTAATATTTTTATCGGAACTTCCGGATGGACGTACAAAGACTGGCAAGGGCTATTCTATCCTAAGGATTTATCTCAAAGGAAATGGCTTGAGTATTACGGACGGCATTTTAAGACGGTTGAGGTTAATAGCACTTTTTATCGTCAAATGAAGCCGGAGACGTTTAAGAATTGGGCGGAAACTGTTCCCCAAGATTTTGTTTTTGCAGTCAAAGTAAGCCGGTTTATTACTCATATCAAGAGATTGAAGGATTGTCGCGAACCGGCAAAGGTGATGATAGAGTCTTTTTCGGGACTTGGCCAAAAACTCGGCCCGGTCCTTTTTCAGTTGCCGCCGAAGTTTAGGGCTGATGGGGAACGGCTCGAGGATTTTTTAGTTCACTGTTCACAGTTAATAGTTCACAGTAAGAGAAAATCTATGAACCGTGAACCGAGAACTGTTAACCGAATTGCTTTTGAGTTTCGGGATCAGAGCTGGTTTGATGAGTCCATCTATAAGATTTTAAGAAAATATAATGCTGCTTTGGTTATTGCCGAATCGGGTAGTTTTTGGCCCTCCTCCGCTGAAGCTTCGGAGGGTAAACCAAGTGAAGAAGTGATTACGGCTGATTTTGTCTACATTAGATTTCATGGAGAAGGAGGGTCATATGCTTCAAAATACACTGATAAGGAATTAAAATCGTGGGCAAACAGGATCAGAAAATGGCGAAAAAGGGGACTTGATGTGTATGCGTACTTCAACAATGACGTTGCAGGCTTCGCGATTGAAAACGCCAAAACATTAATTTCTCTGATATATCAGCAGGTCGCCTTGTCACAATCCTTCGACTTCGCTCAGGATTCGTGACAATGGCGCTCCTCTGATATATTCTTTTGTGCTTTATTCCTGATTAGAAAAACGGAGGCACAAAAGGATATAATTGTCTTCCATGATTCAAAAGATTCTTCTTGCTAAGCCTCGGGGTTTTTGCGCAGGGGTTGACCGGGCGATAGATGTAGTCGAGGCAGCTCTTGAAATTTTCGGCGGGCCAATTTATGTTAAACACGCCATTGTCCATAATACACACGTTGTTTCTGATCTTGAGAAAAAAGGAGCGATTTTTGTTGAGAATTTGGATGAAATTCCAAATCCGCCAGCTGGCGGATCGATAGTTATTTTTAGCGCTCACGGGACAGATCCGCAGGTAAAAGAGGAGGCAAAAAAACGAGGCCACAGAGTTGTAGATGCAACCTGCCCGTTGGTAACTAAAGTCCATCTTGAAGCGCAAAGATATGTCAGGGAAGGCTACCATGTTATTTATATCGGTCACCGCGGTCATCCAGAACCAATCGGGGTTTTCGGTGAGGTTAGTGAAGGGACGATAAGTTTAATCGAAAACGCCGATGAGGTTAAAAGTTTAAAAGTGCCTCAGAGGGAAAAGTTAGTTTTTCTGACCCAAACTACGCTTTCTGTCTCCGATACAAATGAAACTATTCAAAGGCTCAAGATGCGATTTCCAAAAATTATTTCAGCTCCGTCTTCGGATATTTGTTATGCAACCACCAACCGTCAGGCAGCAGCCCGACGCCTTGCCAGACTAAGCGACTTGGTTTTGGTGCTTGGTTCAAAAGCAAGTTCAAATTCCAAGAGATTAGTAGAGGTTTGCAAGGAAGAAGGCGTGAAGGCATATCTTGTTGATGATGAAAAAATGGTTAACCCAAAATGGCTGGTTGGGGTAAGAACTTTGGGAATTACTTCCGGTGCCTCGGCACCTGAACATCTGGTTACAAGGTTAGTTGATTTTATAAAAACAGGTAATCCGGATGTTGAAGTTGAGAATCTTGATGTCATCAAGGAAGAGGTCAAATTCCCATTACCTGACGATTTAGTGACTTTGGCACAAGAAGAAGGTAAAGGAGCTCTGTGGGTGGAAAAACACAGGGTCGCCACACAAAGATAGCGTTCAAGCATCAATTGACTTAGCCCTATAGTTTATGTATAATTTTCACCTATTATGGCTTCTGTTTTATTTGGATATGGGGGACCGCTTGGCGAACCTGAAGTTTTTCGGGCCATTGTAGGCGAGGAGGTTCCAGCCCGGCAAGTTGTTGTGCGGGGTGTCAAATTAGTTTTTCAGCCTTTTGAACTAATCAAGTCTACTTATATTCGAGGAGAATTAAAGAGGAGTTGGGGAGACAAGTTTTATGGCGCATTCGGATTGTGCCCAGTTCCGGATAGAGAAAAGATTACACTGATAACCTTATATAATGTAGGCAAGAAGCTTCATCCGCAGGTTACAGCAGGATTGGTTAAATTTAATTTCCATGGTCAGGGTGGATGGTTTGAATTTGAAAAGATGAGTTGCACTACTGCTGATGGTACGGTAGTGGAATTCTGGACCGAAAGACTTACCGAAGATGGGAAACTCGAAGAAGCTCGTGAAGGCTTTAGAGAGGATCTGGAATACAAAAGATTTTGGAAACAAATGGCAGACAAGGCAAGGGAAGAATCTCGTAGACCGGAAGGTCAACAATCAGGGTCGCCCGAACGGAGTTAAAATAGGTTATGGGTAATCAATCTGTACTTGCGGATGATTTGAAATTTTTCTTGAGTGAATTTGTTCCGTTCTCCCAAAAATATTTTAGAAAAAAAATTCAGGACTCAAGAATTTATCCTCCGCTTATTAAGCATTTCTATAAAGATCTTTACGATTTTACTTCCGGCGGCAAAAAGCTGCGGGCGTTTTTGGTTTGGATAGGCTATAGAATTGGTATTACTGCTCGGGGTCCTGTCAGTCGTTTCCTTCCCGCCAGTGCTCGCTCGAAACAGAAATCGATTCGTGATCAAAAAGATAATGTCGAACTGCGCGCTGTCGGGAACCCTTTCACGACTGCCACCCCTCGCATAGCAGATATTCTGTCCATTGCTCTGGCATATGAACTTTTACACAGCTTCCTTTTAATCCATGACGACATTATTGATGAGTCAAGTACGCGTAGAGGAAGGACGACAATTCATAGAAGATATGAGAAAAAAACGAGTAGACATTATGGAATGAGTCAGGCGATTGTCCTGGGGGATATTGCTTGTTTTGAGGCTTTGGATTTAGTTAATTGCTCAAGTTTTACAGACAGTCAAAAAGTTGCTTGTTTTGCGAAAATAATTTCCACGATTATTGAAACGGGATATGGAGAAGGGCTTGATGTTGAATATTCAAATAGATGGACAAACTTTAACAATATCCGGCAGATGACAGAATTGAAGACTGCAAAATATACTTTTGTCGGTCCACTGACAGTCGGGGCAATACTGGGGAAAGCGAACAAATCACAGATCGATGCCCTGTCAAAGCTTGGACTTCTAATTGGTTTAGCCTTTCAGATTCAGGATGACATTCTGGGGGTTTTTGGAAAGGAGAAAGTAGTAGGCAAGTCGGTCTTAGGCGACCTTCGGGAGGGTAAAAATACGCTGCTTATTCATAAAACAAAAGAGATGTTATCTGGCAAGAAAAGAGAAGAATTAGCTCGAATTTGGGGCAAGAAAAATGCAGGAAATCGCGATTTAAAAAGGGTTCAAAAGTTAATTATCAACTCGGGCGCTTTGTTCTGGGCTGAAAATGAGAAGGCAAAACTAGTTAAAAGCGCCAAAGTTTATATCAAAAGTATAACTAGAGATAATGATTTGCAAAGTAGTTTTTCGGAACTTGCGGACTTTGTGATAACGAGGGATAAATGAGATACACTCCCGGAGTGAGACTTGGTGACGCGGTTGAAACAATCTCTGCTTTTTGATATCCTTTGAAATACCAGCTAGATGGCAAGAGAAAAGATTTACAAAAATCTCCCCAATCACGTAGTGATTATTCCGGACGGCAACAGGCGTTGGGCTAAAAAGCATGGTTTGGCGCCGATTGAAGGCCATAGGAAGGGGCTCGAGGCGGCCATGAAAGTAGTCCGCGAATCACGAAATTTGGGAGTCAAAATTTTGACGCTTTGGGGCTTTTCTACCGAAAACTGGTCTAGACCAACTTTAGAGGTTAAGTACTTGATGAGGCTATATGCTTCTTTTTTCAAGGTTCACCTCAAAGAACTAATTAAGGAAGGAGTCCGGTTCAATTGGCTGGGCAGGCGCGACCGGGTGCCAAAAGTTTTGAGACAGATTTTGGAAAAGATTGAGGCGCAGACTGCCAAAAATAGCAAGTATGTTCTCAATATCGCGATTGATTATGGTGGACATGAAGAAATAATTGCCGCCTTTAAGAAGATTTTAAAAAAGGGTGTGAAGCCTTCAGCAATTAATGAGAAACTGGTTTCTGAAAATTTAGAAACTGCAGATTTGCCTGATCCGGATCTTCTTATCAGGACTTCAGGAGAAAAAAGAACTTCCGGAATTATGCCTTGGCAAACAGCCTACACTGAACTTTTTTTCTCCAAACTTCTGTTCCCGGATTTTTCGCTGACAGAGTTAAAGCGCGCAATTTCCGATTTCTCCCACCGCCACCGCAGATACGGAGAGTAAAAACTTCTAATTGACACTCTTTTTCACAGGTGCTTATACTGGGTTTACCCTAACCTAAATGACTGTCGATCTTGAAAGACGACCAGAAGTAAATTCCGATAATTATTCAAGATTCCTCGATGCAATCGGCCGACCCGGCCTGAAAGAAGTAATTACACGAAAAACTCCATGGGTTTCAGCATCGATGGAAGTAGCTTATGCACAGATGCCTTTTACTGGCGGAATGGGTATTTTAACAGGAGATGAATTGCACCAAGCTGAAAAATTAGGGATACCGTTTGTTGTTTCAACACTTGCATACTCTCAACGCTGGAGACAAAGACTTGAAGGATTTTATCAGAAGGAAGATTATGAGGCATTAACTCCCAAGGATTTAGGATTGGTAATAAGAAAGGATTTAGGACAAGTCGAGATTCGAGTAAACGATGAATCAGTTCATCTGGATATTTGTCAAAAACAAGTTGGTAATGGGAGTATTGTTGCCCTTTACGAGGAGGGACTTAGAGATCTCTATTATGGATCTAATGAGTCTCAACATCGTCTTTATCAGGAAGTAGTTTTGGGATTCGGAGGTCACGAGGCTCTTAAAAGATTAGAGCTATCTCCTGCCATTCTTCATCTCAATGAGTCGGCAAAAGTCTTTTCGGCAGTTGCATTTCTCGATGAAGCTGTTAGTAGCGGAATGACATTTGAAGAAGCACTCGACCACACTCGAAGACACGTTGTTTTTACTAATCATACTTTAGTGCCTGCTGCTGTTTCTTCATTCGCTAAAGATCTTTTTGAGAAATATGTATTTGGGAATATTAAGAATCAACAGGTTAATGAGTGGATTGCTCAAATGATTGACAAAGCCCCGGATGGAAAACTAAGTTTGAGTACATTAGCACTTGAGTTATCAAGGAGAACTAACGGGGTGAGTCAAATGCATTCTAAAATTGCCAGCAGCCAGTTCAGACGGATCAATGGCGATCCGGTTTATTTTGAACCGATAACGAACGGCATTTTCATGGAGAGATGGGTTGGTGAAGGATTATATGGACTATACAAAAGCACAGGAATTATTGATGAGTTTGACCTTCCTGGTGAAGACTATCAGGAACGGATAGAAGGTCTTGACATAGATGAGCTTGGGCGACTGAAGTCAGATGCAAAGAGTCGTCTTGTTCAATATCTTTCGGGACGGGTTGATCAAGACGGCAACTCAGTCCGGATTTCCCCAGATGCTAAGATTGCCGTTTGGGCCAGGAGACTAGCAGGTTATAAAAGACCAGGGATGCTTTTTGAACAACCGGGAGAACTAATGAGGATTTTAGAGAGTAATAACATGCACTTGATTATTTCCGGAAGAGCTCATCCAACTGACAAGCCCATGAAAGATGAGTTAAAAAGAATTCTTCATCGAATTAACGATTATCCGGCGCTTCGTGAAAGAGTTCATTTTGTCCAGGATTATGACGAGGAACTGGCCGAGCATCTAGTAACGGGTGCGGATATCTGGATAAATACCCCCGAAGTTGGTAAAGAGGCCTGTGGAACTTCTGGTTGGAAAGCATTTGGTGCTTTGTGTTTGGGAGTTTCGACTATGGATGGGGGTCTTGCAGATATTTACCCTCCAGTTTATCGAGTAGTTAAAGGTGTGGATTATCAAGATGAGGTGGATTCCTTATATTTCAATTTATCTGAGGCGGCGGCTGAAGTGAATAATCCATTCAAACGATTTCAGCGTGCCAAGGCCCAGCTCGCGGCTTATTTGGAAATAATTTCTGGCGGAAGAATGCTTAAAGATTATTTAAATTTTGCTTTTCCTCTGAAATCTTTAAATTAAATTCATGTTAGAATAAATTGATTTTATGGTTAATCTTGATTCTCTCGCAGAAATAAAAAAATTAGACACAAAGGGAGTTTCCACATCAATTGAGCTGTTGGGTAAGCAATGTGAGCAGGTTTGGGAAGAAGTTTCCGGTCTTGATTTGCCCCGAGAATTTGCTGATTGTAATAACATTGTTGTTTGTGGCATGGGAGGTTCAACTTTAGGGACGCACGTTATCCATTCGCTTTATTTCGACCAGTTAAAAACCCCCTTGGAAATAGTCAACGGCTATCATCTTCCAGGTTATGTAGATAAAAATTCTCTAGTAGTTCTTTCTTCCTACTCGGGTACGACTGAAGAGGTTTTGGCAAATTATCAGGAAGCTGAGAAAAGAGGAACTAAGATGATAGCCATTTCATCCGGTGGGGATTTGGAAAAGTTAGTTAAAGAGGGAAGAGTTGCGGGCTATGAATTTGTGCCTAAATTTAATCCATCCGGTCAACCAAGAATGGGACTGGGCTATTCAGTTTTGAGTCAGATTTTGATTTTTTCAAAATTGGGATTTTTGGATTTTAATGAGGCTGATATTTCAAGAACTTTATCTATAATCGAAAAGATCAATTCTCAGTCAAAACCTGATGTAGAAACTAGCAAAAACAAAGCCAAACAAATCGCTTTAGAATTTAAGGAAAAAATCCCATTTCTTTTCGCCTCTGAACATTTAGTTGGAAATATCCATGTATTTGCCAATCAGATCAACGAAAATGCCAAGTCCTTATCATGCTATTTTGCTCTTCCCGAGGCTAATCACCACTTAACTGAGGGACTTGCGTCACCAAAAGAAGCGAATGATTATAAAATATTTTTCTTTCTAAAGTCGAATTTATATTCTGAGCGAGTTCTGAAAAGATACGAAATCACAAAAAATATTGTTGAAGAAAATGGCATTAAAGCAGCAGTTTTTGAGCCACAGTCGAAAACAAAACTGGAACAGGTCTTTGAGTTTTTAACATTCGGGAGCTGGGTGTCTTTCTATTTAGCAATGGTTTATGGCCGTGATCCTTCACCTATCCCCAATGTTGACTTCTTGAAGAATCAACTGTCAAAGAATTAAGTCTAAATAATATAAATTTATGCTAATGGGAATGATCCGATTAAAGAAACCCGACAGAAGAATTAGTGAGATAAAAAGGGGATTTACATTAATTGAACTTCTGGTTGTTATCTCAATCATTGGTATTTTAGTGGGCTTCGGAACTGTCGCCTTTGATAATGCTCTAGAAAAAGGCCGGGACACTAAAAGAAAGAATGATTTGACGGCCGTTAAGACGGCGCTTGAGCTTTACTTTGAGGATAACCACCGATATCCTGATCCGGCAGGAGGAGGATCAAGTTCTGATTCAAAAACTTATGCGGACTGGATTCCGCAACTTGTGCAAGGCGGTTACATTGAGCAACTGCCAATAGATCCGACACAAGCAGGAATAATTGGTAATCTGGCTAATCTCCCCAAGCAATTTCTCAAGAAAGAAAAAGCAGAATCGGCACGTGGGCAAGTTGCTTCAGCTGCTGATTTACCAACACTGGCTTTCGGAACCTTTATAGGAACGGGGGCGTTGGGCTTTGAATCTAACCTTGACCCGATTAAATATAATAGGCCATTTGCGGCAGGTTATATGCTAAGGCAGCAGTGGTCAAAAATCGAAACCTCAGATAACGTTTACAACTGGAATTACCTTGATAATAAGCTGACAGAACTTAAAGGCGCCGGCAAAAAAGGGCTGTTAAGAATATACGCCGGGTCGAGTTCCCCTGATTGGCTAAGAACCCAGCTCAACGTTAAAACGGTTTGCTGGTTTAAATACATTAAACCAGGAGGAGCCCCGGAAGGTTCTACCTGGAATTGCTTCCCTTGGATGATGGATGCGACTTACAGGAACAAGGAAAAAGAGTTTTTAGAAGCACTTTATTATCATTATACCGTCCAGAGGGCGGATCTTGGTGCCGCAATAAGTTTCATTTCTGTTCCAGCTCCAAATATCGTTAATACAGAAGAGTTCGTAGCTGTACAAAACCCGAATAATACAAATTATTTTAGAAAAAACACCGCCGGATTACCGATTGGAATTTACTGTACTAAAGACGCGAAATTTTCTTATTGCCCCCCCGAGCTTCCACAAGTAGATCCAGTTACTCAAGATCTAGACCCTACACAGCCGGGGACGCTGCCGTCATCATCGTTTAATGCCGAAGGTTACACTCAATCCAGTTATTATCAAACTATGCGGGATTGGATCGCCGATGCCTACAGCGCGATACCAACATGGTATTTGGCTGTGATGCATGCAAAGCATGGCCCAAGCCCTCTTAGTTTAGTCCAAAATAATTACGGCGCCATAATATCCGGTAACATGCTTGATAGAGCAATGATGGGTTTTACCTGGGCAATGCCTATGGATGATTTAGTTGCAAATTGGCCCACGAATCTTAAACCTATTTATGACGATGTCAAAGCAAACTTTTACTTGGCCCATGACGGAATGACCGGCTGGCAGTATGATCCTTTGGATACCGATAATAATATTGAGGAGCATGAGGCGTGGTGTACACTGGCGGCACCTATTAGCGGTAAGTGGGGAGAAGGAGGAGGAGGACGCTGGGCGGAGGATTCGTCGATTGCACAGGTATATGCTGACCCGTATTGTGGTTTGGCGCCTACACCTACCCCCACACCCACACTGGCACCAACACCTTCAGTTCCACCAAAACCTGCTTTGATTTCGCCAACAGATGGAGAAATTAATGTTTCAACAAGTCCAACTTTGACCTGGAATCCGTCAGCCGGTGCGGATACCTACCGGGTTCATGTATCACTTCTTGAAAACTTTACCCCGACGATTATTAATCAAGGCGGGCTTACTACAACTTCATTTGAGGTTGGTAGTGTTTTGCCAGGTGGTCTTTTGCCAAATACCACATACTGGTGGCGTGTAAGGGCAACTAATGCTGCCGGAGATAGTCTATGGTCCAAGAGAAGTTTTACGACTGGTGATGTTTTGCCAACACCTACATCAACGCCGGCTCCAACCTCTACCCCAGTTCCCACTCCGGAGATCTCACCAACTCCGGGTCCAACACCGTCTGAGGGAATATCAAATTATTTATATGAAATTTTTGATAACGGTCAATCTTTTGTACTTTGGGCGAAGCTGGAAAACGAAAGCGATCAAGAAATATCAGGTCATTCTGGTGCAACCTGCAATGAGAGTCCACCCGAAGGATATAACTATTGTCTCAAAAACTAATCTTTGCTCTGACATATCTGATTGTGGTAAATAGTTCTGATTTGCCAAAAAAAACTAATAAAGGGTAAAATTTCTTCCATATGTGTGGAATTTTTGGGTACGTTGGTCCTCGCACTGATGCTCCGAAAATAGTTTTTGAAGGTTTAAAGCGGCTTGAGTATCGGGGTTATGATTCGTGGGGAATAGCTGTGAAAAGTGACAAGTCACAAGTTACAAGTGATAAGTTAGTGATAGAGAAACATATCGGTAAGATTGGTGACTCAAAAATTGACTCATCACTTATCACTTATCACTCATCACTAGCTTTGGGTCATACCCGTTGGGCGACACATGGAGGAGTGACAGTTGCCAATGCCCATCCACATCTTGATTGTACTGGCCAAATCGCTGTTGTTCATAACGGAATCGTTGAGAACTTTCAGGAACTTAAAAAAGAACTTAAAGCTAAAGGACACAAGTTTGCTTCCGAAACTGATACAGAGGTAATAGCGCATTCAATAGAGGAAGAGGTAAAGATAAAAAAAGAACAAGAGAGCCAGAGAGTTAGAGAGTCAGAGTACGTAAAGAATGCGGTGAGGAGGGCGTTTTTGAAACTTTCCGGCTTGAATGCGGTTGTGGTGATGATTGATGGTCAACTGATTGCCGCTAAAACAGGCTCACCATTGGTTTTGGGTTTTGGCAGACCTGCCTGCCGGCAGGCAGGGGGTGAATTTTTCGTCTCTTCAGATGCTGCAGCACTGCTCCCTCATACACACGATGTTTACTTTCTTGAAGACGGCCAAATTGCCCAAGTTACAAAGAAAACAATCGAGGTTTTTACACTTTCTGGTAATAAAGTACCAATTAAAATCCAAAGACTGAATTGGAAAACCAGCGAAGTTGATCTTGGTAAATATAAATATTTCATAGAAAAAGAAATTTATGAACAGCCCGAGATAATATCCAAAATTGCCTTAAACAGTATTGAGACTCAAGCGTTTGCCAGGTTGGTTAACAGGGCATTTGGAACTTTTTTTGTCGCCTGCGGATCAGCTTCCTATGCAGCACTTTGCGGTACATATCTTTTTTCAAAAGTTGCCAAAAGACATGTCAACTATTCCATAGGGTCTGAATTTAATTATTTGGAGGATTATATCCACAAAGATACTTTGGTAATTCCAATTTCGCAAAGCGGTGAATCAATTGACGTAATTGAACCGGTTGTCCGGGCAAAGAAAAAGGGCGCAAAAATTGCTGCAATTATTAATGTTTTGGGATCGACTTTATATCGGGAGGCGGATTTCAACTTACTTTTGCCGGCAGGTCCGGAAAAAGCAGTGGTGGCTACAAAAAGCCTGACTGCGATGGTTGCCACTTTAATCCAGATTGCTTATGCACTTGTCGGCAAGGAGCTGACAGCTAAGAAAATTCTTTTATCTTGTGCAAAAAATGTGCAAAAGATTTTACATGGGAAGGAGCTTTCAAAAATTAAAAAACTGGCAAGGTTTTTAAAAGAGAAAGAACATGTTTATGTTATTGGACGAGGTTTATCCTATCCGACTGCGCTTGAGGCCACATTAAAACTTAAAGAAACTTGTTATATACATGCCGAAGGCCTGGCCGGCGGAGAATTAAAACACGGACCGATTGCTTTAGTTGACAAAAATACCCCTTGCATAATATTTGCGCCGAATGATGAGACCTATGAAGCGATTATTTCTAATGCAGCCGAGGTTAAGGCGAGGGGAGGATACATTATTGGGATAGGGCCAAAAAACAATGAGGTTTTTGATTTTTGGATTCAAACAGATGACCTTGCCGAAGCCACAATGATACCCCAAATTGTCATTTCTCAGCTTTTAGCCTACTTTATTGCGATCGGAAAAGGACTGGATCCCGATAAGCCTCGCAATCTAGCCAAGTCAGTCACAGTCAAATAGATTGCGAGTCTTGCGGTGCTCGGCTTCGCCTGTGCGCCTAAAGCCCAGAAACTTAGCCAAAAGTGTGACCGTTAAGTAAGTTTCTAGGCTTGCGGTCCTCGTCCTTCGGACTGCGGGCCTAAAGCCGAGAAATCTGGCAAAGAGTGTAACAGTAAAATGAAGTTAACAGTTATCAGTTCATGGTTCACGGATTAAAATTTTATTTTCTGTGAACCGTCAATTATGAACAGTGAACCACTATGAAACTGGCTGCGAAAGAACTGCGGGTGAGTCAACCTACGAGGTCCGACCTCGTCAAAATTAAAAGGCGGGAGATTTACATTATCTGCGATAACGTTTTGGATACTTATAACATCGGCTCGATTTTTAGACTGGCGGATGCAGTAGCGGCTAAGTGCATTTATCTTTGCGGGCAGTCGGAAACACCGCCGAATAGCCGAATTGCCAAAGCATCGATAGGGACAGATAAATGGGTGCCTTGGCAATACGCTTCGACGGCGGTAGAAGCGATTGAAAATTTACGTAAATCCTATGCACACCCCTGGGGTGCGCAACGACACAGCCAAGCTCACCCCAGGGGTGAACTTAGGATAATCGCAATTGAGCAGGGGAAGGGAAGCATTGATTTTCGAAAGGCAGATTATAGTCAACCTGTCGTTTTCGTTGTTGGACATGAAACGGAGGGGGTTTCCAAAGAAGTCTTAAAACTGGCGGATCAAATTGTCGAAATACCGATGTTTGGAATCAACAAAAGCTTAAATGTCATGATTTCTCTTGCCATTGTACTTTACAGATCAGTCGAATAATAAACAAGCTACTAGGCACTAATTTACTAGTGACTAATTTTAGTTCGGGGTAATTGTGTAGCTCATGCCTGTTCCTCCGTATGCTACCATACATTGCGTCATCACAAGACTATCCTTCTGCGGGTCTTTACTATTTTCAAGACAGGTTACTAATTGGTAAGTAATGCAATATCCCAACACAGTCGCTTGGTTGTCACAAGGGTCACCGTTGTTGTTGATAGAAGGGTAATAATAATAACCTTTGTTAGTTTTCGGATCCTTAGGAACTGATTTGATATAAACTTGAGCTGGAGGCGAAGGGGAAAGGGGAAGGGTGGTATTGGTATCTTTTAGTTGACCTGAAGGGAGACAGAAACCACCACCGCCGTTGCACATCGGATAATAATAGGCTCCGGGAGAGTCTCCTCTGGCAAGCTCGAGGGCTTTTTTAATAGCGTCTAAATCGGATTTTCTTCGTGAATCGCGAGCTCTTTCCTGGGTACCTCCATAGGAAACAATGGCAATGGCGGCTAGGATTCCGATAATGGTAATGACGACAAGCAATTCGATCAGCGTAAAGCCGCGCCGCCATGGGCGGCGGTTAACGGTTAGCGGTTCACGGTTCACGGTAGCTGCATTTCCGTGAACTATGAACTGTGAACTATTAACTAATTTGGGCATTAGTTTAAGCGTAAATTGATTGAGAATTTATGTCAAGGAACGGGTGAGTATCGGGTGTTAATCTGAATATAAAATGTAGCCGGCACCCGGCCCCCCATAGACTGAACATAGAATATGGGCAGAATCGTTAGGATCTTTTTGCGGGTCATTCTTGTTTTCCAGGCAGGTAATTAATTTAAATTTAACACAGGGACTACCGGAAGCATGGCACATGACGCCTGTTGAGTCCAGTGGATAATACCTGTAGTCAAAGTAGCTACTACCGGTCTTTGGATCCTTTGGGACAGATTTAATGTAAGTGGGAGCAAGAGGAGGATTAGTATTGGTATCTGATATTACGGGACAAGTGGAGGTATCATCGCAGCTTGGATAAGTGTATTCTCCCGGGGTATCCTGCTTGGCAAGCGAAAGCGCATCTTTAATGGTTTTGAGATCTTGTTTTCTTCTGGAATCGCGGCTTCTTTCTTGGGCACCACCATAAGAAACTAAGGCAATGCCGGCTAGGATTCCGATAATGGTGATGACCACCAGCAATTCGATGAGGGTAAAGCCCTTTAGGTTAATTTTTAATTTACAATTTACAATTTTCATTGAATTTTTAATGATCTAATTTTAAAATTTAAATATTTAGATTTGATTGAAAATTTACTACGGCTTCTAGTTTAAGTGTAAAGTGTGGAGCGTAAAGTGTAAAGTCGGCGGGTCAAATCGAGAAGTTAGCTACTGCAGACGACATAGTAGCCTGCATAAGCAGAGCCTGTCCAGTCTGTAGTATCACCATCTGGACCAGGTTTGTTTTTGCATTTTTCTCTTGACTTATAGCTTTCGGAATCAGAGGGGCCCCGTTCCATTAGTGCCGATAGGGTAAATTGGGAGCTTCCGGATTGTTCAGTATATGTAGCATCACCATCCCCATCGGCACATACGTTAGTTTGCTGGGAAGATAGTAAAGAGTATCCATATTTATAGTTAAGTGATCCTTCTGTGACGTTTTTTGGGTCATCCGGCACGCTACCGCTCATATAATTAAGATCAGTATCGGCTAAATAAAGTTGAAGACCATCAAATTGCTCATATTGGTCTCCACTAAACCCAGCCGGATAATATGCAGCGGAGGAACAATCTGATTTCGCAAGTTCTAAAGCCCTTCTAATTTGCCCAAGATCGCTTTTTCGGACACCGTCTCGAGCTTTTTGCTGTGTATTGCCATACGTAGCAAGTGTTAATGAGGCTAAAATTCCAATGATGGTGATGACAATAAGGAGCTCGATTAAAGTGAAACCCTGTTTCACTTTAAAGTGACAAGTGACAAGTGACGAGTGACGAATCTTTGCTTTATTTCTTGTTACTTGGAGAGAGGGCATTAATTTAAGCGTATTGCAATTGACAAGTGATGTCAAGAGAAGTAGAATTGGGTACGCGAATGGAAGCTGATTAGTTTCGCGAATAGATGCGAATGGGAATAATGCGAATGGATGCTAATGAGCGAATTTTGAACATTAAGATCAGTAGAAATCTTCGAATGATAAGTTGAACTAATTTATCTCCTAAGAGCATTCGCGTTAATTCGCATAAAACAAGCACCTTAACAACTGAAAAGTATATGCCACTTTTCGGCTTAGATATACGAATATATGCGAATAGGCTGTTTAGCTTAAAGATAATTTGCGTAAAATTCGCATGAAGAATTTGACTAATTTTGTCTTTCTCACATGCGAATGTATCCGAATATTGTAAATTAGATAAGAGTATTCGGGTTAATTCGTAATATCAGAACTCTGGAAAGTGGTACCCAAGCCTTGTGCTTCGCACAAGGAATTTCTAATTTCTAATTTCTAATTTCTAAATAATTTTTGAAATTACTAAATTTCCAAATTATTTAGATCAATATCAGCCTTCGCCTTCGGCGAATCTGATATATCAGTAAACTTCATTAGATTTTTAATATTAATTACAATAATTGAAGTTTAGCTGATATTACGTAAATTAGAGCACTTAGGAATTTCTCGCGCGGAGCGCGAGGTGAAAATCCTTTAGAGTTTTTGATTGAATTTTTTTTAAGAGTTTGATCCTGGCTCAGGATGAACGCTGGCGGCGTGCCTTAGGCATGCAAGTCGAACGGCCGGAGATCAGAAACCGGAAGTCGGATGCCGGAATTCAGAAATCGGATTTGCTATAGTTGTGTGTATGGAGGTAAGTAAATTAAGGGTTTACAGACAATGTCTGCAAGCTTTTCAGATGGTTGAAGATATTGCTAAGGATTTACCCCCAGAGCTATTTGACACAAAAAGACAAATATTGCGCAGTTCAAAAGCTATTGCGCCAATAATTGCCGAAGGTTTTGGCAGAAAAAGATCTCAACGCGAGTTCTATAAATACGTTATAGATGCTATGAGTTCTTCTGATGAAACCATTACACATTTACGTACTATTGCAATGTCCAAATTTAATACAATTCCGATTGAGAAATTGAAGAAAACTGCAGAAGTGTACAAGTCTATTTCTAGACAGCTTAATAAATTATCTTCAACTATTAAATCGAAGCTTGTAATCTGAATTCCGAAATCTGATATCTGGTTTCTGGTATCTGATCTCCGGCAGTGGCGGAAGGGTGAGTAACGCGTGGGAACGTACCTTTTGGTGGAGCATAGCCTTCCGAAAGGAGGGGTAATACTGCATAATCCCAAGGCTTCGCCTTGTGAAATTCGAAGCACGAATATCGAGACTCGAAACAAATCACGATGTTCAAATTTTCAAAATCCAAAACGTTTTGATCATTTGGATTTTAGGATTTAAGTATTGTTTCGGATTTCGGATTTAGAATTTAGAATTTCCCAAAGTGGAGCTTTGGGCAAAGGGCTTAACCGCCCGCCGAAAGAGCGGCCTACGTCCTATCAGCTTGTTGGTGGGGTAAAAGCCTACCAAGGCGATGACGGGTAGCTGGACTGAGAGGTCGGTCAGCCACAAGGGAACTGAGACACGGTCCCTACACCTACGGGTGGCAGCAACTAGGAATTTTGGACAATGGGCGAAAGCCTGATCCAGCGACGCCGCGTGGGGGAAGAAGGCCTTCGGGTTGTAAACTCCTTTTGTCCCGTGTAATGCGGGAAGAATAAGCACCTGCTAACTACGTGCCAGCAGCCGCGGTGAGACGTAGGGTGCAAGCGTTATCCGGATTTACTGGGCGTAAAGGGTTGCGTAGGCGTCCAGCTGCATCTTGTCTGAAAGCCCTCCGCTTAACGGGGGATCCGGACAGGAAATGGGCTGGATTTGAGGTTCATAGAGGTAGCCGGAACTTGCAGTGGAGCGGTGAAATGCGTTGATATTGCAAGGAACACCGATGGCGTAGGCAGGCTACTGGGTGAAATCTGACGCTGATGCACGAAAGCTAGGGGAGCGAAGCGGATTAGAGACCCGCGTAGTCCTAGCCGTAAACGATGGACACTAGCTGTCCGCCAATTGGTGGATGGCGCAAGCTAACGCGTTAAGTGTCCCGCCTGGGGAGTACGGCCGCAAGGCTAAAACTCAAAGGAATTGACGGGGACCCGCACAAGCGGTGGAGCATGTGGTTTAATTCGAAACAAAGCGAAAAACCTTACCAGGGTTTGACATCCTAACTGCACGTTCGCCGAAAGGCGGATTTCTTCGAGAGTGTTAGGACAGGTGCTGCATGGCTGTCGTCAGCTTGTACCGTGAGGCGCACCCTTAAGTGGGTTAACAAGCGCAACCCCCATCCCATGTTAAATATCATGGGAAACTGCCCGCTAAAAGCGAGGAGGAAGGCGGGGATGACGTCAAGTCAGCACGGCCCTTATGCCCTGGGCTACACACATCCTACAATGGGTGTATAACAACGGGTTTGCAACTAGGTAACTGGAAGCTAATCCTCCAAAAGCATCCTCAGTTCGGATTGAGGGCTGCAATTCGCCCTCATGAAGCTGAAATCGCTAGTAATCGCGGATCAGCAGGCCGCGGTGAATACGTTCTCGGGTCTTGTACACACCGCCCGTCAAGCCAACAAAGTCGGGGGTGCCCGAAGTGTCTATTTTTAGGCCCTAAGGCAAAACCGGCGATGGGGACTAAGTCGTTTGATCAATCTGATCGTTGCGACCTTGGAGAGTAATCTCCTCGAAAAATTTGGCTATATCGGTGAAACTCCTACTTGATTTTCGGATTATCTTCGGGTAATCTGATATTAAGGGACAATACCGAGGGAACCTTCTCTAAAAGAAAGAAGGACTCCGTAGAGACTACACGCCAACCCCTTATATCAGCAGGTCAACTTGAAACTTCGTTTCAATATTGCACCTCTGATATATCAGGATCAGCGAAGCTGATGGCTGATATGACAAAGGCATATTTACTGGGAGCATTACATGATGCGACTATTCGTAAAATAACCTATCGAATAGGTGCGAAAGATTTATCTTATGCAGAATTTCTAAAAAAGGGGATTACTGCACTAGGACATAAAGCATGGATTTACAAGGAAGGCAAAAGTAGAAATTACTACATTGTTGAATTTGTTAAATCAATACTTGATCAAGTAGCACTAAAGTCCTTCGATGATAAAATAGATTATATTCGAGGTTATTTTGATACGGATGGTGGTATAGCAAGGTCAAAAAATGTGCGATATTATTTGTATTTTGCACAAAAGAATAAAAATGATCTTGCAAATGTAAAGAATTATTTAGAACAACTTAACATTAGTTGCGGAATAATTCACAATCCTAGTAAAAGTAAAGATGCCAGTTACTTCCGATTCTTCATTAAAGCAGAATCTTATCAAAGATTTGCTGAAGTTATCGGATCGTGGCATCCAATAAAGTCTAAGTTTTTAAGGGTGAAGATATAGTCCATGCCTGGCAGTAATGTCGGGGTAAACATGAACAAGGTATCCGTTCTGGAAGGAGCGGATGGATCACCTCCTTTCTAAGGAGAATGAGTTAGCAACTAGCGACTAGTTACTAGTGGCTAGTAGCTACATTTGCTTGGCTCACGGCCAAGCGTGACGATTGGGGAATCGTAAAATCCCAGGGTTATTTCATGCCCAACATGGAATCTCTAAGGAGTCTTGTCCGTAGAACAGGTAAATTCGAAGCACGAAATTCGAAATACTAAACAAATTCGAATATTCAAATTTTCGAAATTCCAAATGAGTTACTTATTTGGAATATTAGAATTTAGGATTTCAGTATTGTTTCGGATTTCGATATTAGAATTTCGGATTTACTTGCCCTGCGGGCAAGATGGGTACCACTTTTCAGGGTTTTTTTAAGATGCGAATTATTGCGAATGCGCTGATTTGATCTAAAGTCGTTGTGCTGTTCTTCAAGAAGTAGTTGATCTATCAACTTTTTTCTCAACACGCGAATTGGTACGAATAATTTGCTTAACGAAGTTTTAGAAGACTTTCCCACTCGTCCGTAATTATTCCATCTATTCCAAGACTTACAAGATGCCGGGCAGTTGTCAGGTCGTTGATAGTCCAACCCCAAATTTCTGTCTGATCCTTCTTGAATTCTTCAAGAAATTCTTTAGTAATTAACCTGTAATGAACCGAAAAACCAGCCGGTTTTTCAAGGAATGATAATTGTTTTCTGATTTTTTCAACATGCCTTCTGGTTTTTAAGGTATAAAAAGGAAGAAGATTATTTTTTTCGCAAAGTTTGGAGACAACTTGCCAGTTAAGACCGCAAATTCTGACATTTTTAACCTTGAAGGCAGATAAAAGATGGGAAAGTTTAGCTGCAAAAGTAAGCGAGATCGCATGATCTTTAATGTCCAGAAAAAGTTTTTCGCGAATCTTGGGAATAAATACCGAAACAAGAATTGGCCCTATACCCAAGGCACCTTTGATTGCCGAGTGTTGAATGACAAATTTCGGAAGCAGAAGTCTTTTTGAAACATCTACTTCAATAAAGTTGGCCCCCTTTTTAAGCGCATTTCTGGCTTCATGTAAGCTTTTAATGGAATGGGCAATGACTTTCATTATATATAAGTATAAAGGATGGATAAATAAGTTATAAGTCATAAGTCGTAAGGTATAAGTTAAAGAAGAGTACGGTATCGAAAATATCAGAAGTACGAGGTTCAGCTGGCAATCTGGAGTTTCTTTTGATAAAATTTGTGGGCCGAATAGACTCGGCAACCATGGCGACTGAAAGATTCTCTGAAGAGGAAAAATCAGGTTGGAATAAATTTCTGAAAGCTGCGGCGATTCTGGTAGCGGCAGGTATAGGTATTGGAGTAATAGTAAATTTGTAAGAATGGTCCGGTAGCCAAGTGGTAAGGCAACGGTCTGCAAAACCGTTATTCGTGGGTTCGATTCCCATCCGGACCTCAGGTTTGATTTTTCGAGGCTTGCCGAGAAAAATATATCAGCACTCGTCTGATATAAATCATTTAAAATGATTTAGCAGAGGAGCGCCCTGAGCTTGTCGAAGGGCGACCTGCTGATATTTCAGCCCGCGCTTCAGAAATGGACCGAGAGATTAGAACTTAGAGTGGCGGATGATTTTACCTAATTGTTGCGGCCGTATCAAAATTTGCGCCAGCAAAGTCGACTTCCTTACAGCCAGCACCTGCGGCAAGTGTAGTGTCGTCAGTGCATCGAAAGACTATATCGCCTACTCCAGAGATGCTGGGGGCTTCAAGTCTAACTCCGATCCAATATCTATAGCATTTGTTTGAAACTCCAGCATCACATCGTGCCGGGGTCGAGTCGCCGGGATTCGCTAATGGTTCGTATTTATAATAATATTTGCCTTTATTTATTGGATCAGTTGGTAATTTTTTTAAAAAGGCCTGGTTTACTACCAAATCTTGGTTTATGTTGTAATTTGGATTTGAGCTCCAGTCGTTATTTCCCAAGGATGAACATGGATCAGCCCCTCTACCAATACTGGTATCACAAGTTCCTTCCCCGGGATAAACGCCAATGAGAGCATAATAGCCTATCAAAGCATTGGCGATTGCAGAAATATCATTTTTTCTCTGAGCATCTCTTGCTTGAGCCGCACGCTTACTGGGATTAACGGTAACCAGAACAGCGGCTGCCAGAATTCCCAGAATTGCAATTACTATCAACAGTTCAATCAAGGTAAAACTATTTTGGAGTTTGAGTCTAAGGAGGCCTACTTTTTTTTGGGCAGATAGCATTTCTATACCAGTATACATTTTTTTTAGGGGAAGACAACGACGCTTTAATTTGAGGGGTAAATTTGATAAGATATCGGGAAATTGGGTCCGTGGCTCAGTGGTAGAGCGTCACACTGATATCCGCTATAATTTGTAACTAGCTGACGGGCCTGTAGCTCAGTTGGTTAGAGCGCGACACTGATAATGTCGAGGTCTCAGGTTCGAATCCTGACAGGCCCACAATCTTTCTGATATATATCAGAGGAGTGCTATTGCGACAAAGTCGCAAAGCGACTTGTGGAGATTGGACCCTAGAGATAACTGGATGTTTTTTGGTAAAATGGATGGAAAGTTGAAACAAGCTTTCACACTCATTGAGATTCTGGTTGCTATTTCCATAATTGGCATTTTAGTGGGCTTCGGAACTGTCGCCTTTGATAATGCTCTAGAAAAAGGCCGGGACACTAAAAGAAAGAATGATTTGACGGCCGTTAAGGCGGCGCTTACACTTTATTACTATGATCACCATCAATACCCTGCTCCGGCAGGAGGAGAGTCAAGTTCTGATTCAACTCAGGATACAAACTGGATTACAGAACTTGTGTCAGGCGATTATATCAATCAACTGCCAGTAGACCCAACACAGGCAGGTATAATTGGCAACCTGGCCCAACTCCCCAAACAATTTTTAAAGAAGGAAAACGTAAAACAAGTGCCGCAAGAAGGGCAAGTTGCCGCTCTGTCAACACTTTACTTTGGGACCTTTGCCAATACAGGCACAACAGGTTTTGAAAAAGACCCAAAAGTTGGTTCTGGCCAAATTTGCAGTCCGACTATTACTCATTGTGCGGGCTATATGTTGCGTCAAAAATGGGCGCGAATCGAGCAGACTGATGATAATTTTAACTGGACCTATCTAGACGGAGCAATTACAGCCCTTAAAGATGCTGGTAAAAAAGCAATGCTTCGAATCTCTGCGGGGCCTTTTTCTCCGGATTGGTTAAGGACCCAAAAAAATATACCTACGTGGTGCTGGTATGATGACGTAGGAGATGCTCCAGAAGGAAATAGCTATAATTGTTTTCCTTGGATTCTTAATGATACATACAGAGCAGAAATTAAAGAGTTAGAACAGGCCCTTTATAACCACTTTACTGTCGAAAGGCCGGATTTAGGTGCGGCAATAGCTGTGGTTTCTATCCTTGCCCCAAAACATGGTAAGACACCGGAATTTTCCGTAGTTCAGTTCCCCAACAATATTATTTACCAAGACCCTGCAGTTTCCGGCGTGCCAATTGGCAGTTACGCGGAAACTACCCCAGAGGTCTCCCAAATTTTAGCTTTACCAACATCCAGATTTACCGATCAAGGCTATACCAATAACGCTTTGTTTACAAAGTTGAGAGGGTACATCGACGATGCTTATGCTGCTATGCCAACCTGGTACATTGCAGTGATGCATGCAACAAGCTCTGACCCCAACAGTACAAAAGGTCCCAGCCCCATAAGTTTAGTTCAGAATGACTACAATCATATTATTAATAGCGGTTATCTCGGCAGAGTGGCGATGGGCTTTACTTGGTTGATGCCAACTACTTCGCCAAAATTTCCCCAAAACCAAACAGTTTATAACGACGTTAAACAAAATTTTTACGAAGCTCATGATGGTATAGTTGGTTGGCAGTATGATCCTTTGGGTGCGCCTCCAGCTGATGACGTAGAACTTGAAGCCTGGTGCGACTTAGCAGTACCAACGGGTGGTAAGTGGGGTGAGGCTGGGGAAAACAGATGGCCAAGTGCGGATTTAGCGGCAGTTGCTGCTGATCCTTATTGTGGACAGGCACCTACTCCTACTCCTACACCTGTACCATCACCATCACCGGGTATACCTCCTGCGCCTGTTCTTGTTTCGCCAGCAGATGGTGCGACAGGAGTTTCAACAAGTCCGACACTAGCTTGGAATGCGTCTACCGGAGCAGATACTTATCGAGTTCAAGTCACTACAGATATGGTAGTTGCCTGCAATACTCTGTGGTCGACACCAGTACTAAGTGAGGATGTTACCGCACCTACAACCTCATATGCGGTGGGTGGTCTTTCGGTAAATACTCAGTACCGATGGAAGGTCAGGGCACAAAACACTGCCGGTAACAGCGCTTGGAGATGTCGAAGTTTCACAACTGGCACCAGCTCTCCGCCACCGGAGCCATCTTCTACCCCTTTTCCCTCGTCAACTCCGGAAGCCTCGGTAACTCCAGCTCCAACACCGTCTGAGGGGGTATCAAATTATTTATATGAAATTTTTGATAACGGTCAATCTTTTGTACTTTGGGCGAAACTGGAAAACGATAATGATGCGGAAATTTCAGGCCACTCAGCAGCAACCTGCAACGAGACTCCACCACCTGGTTATAACTTCTGTCTCAAAAACTAATTTCCTGATTGATAATTGTGCCGCTATTGGTTTATATTATAGTAAATCTTATTGGCTCTAAGAGGAATAATTTTCTGAAGATGCGTGTTAATAACATTCTCTCCACACTAAAGAGCGAAGTTTCATCTCTAAAGAAGAATGTTTTCTTTTGCGGTTTTTGCAAACTGTCGAATAAGTGGGTCTTTAGTGTAGTTTTCATCGTTAGCCTTTCAATTTTGGCGAGTCTGTTGCCGGTTAGAAAGCAAAGTATTGCCTCCCAGAATATATTCTCTCCAGTATCAGGTTTTGGCACAGTTGCTGCCGGTACTAAAAAAGGTGATGGATTCACGGCATCAGAGGTTGCAGGCGCCAATTGTACAGCAGGAACATGTAAGAGTAACAACAGTTGGAATCTTGGATTTGATGCGACTGCACCTGTAGTTGTTAACACCCAGATAGTTTTTAGTTATGACTTGTCATCGCTTGGTATTACCGGCTCACAGATTACAGAACTAACTTTTAACTTCGCCGGCTGCTGGCATGGGGGTACTGGTAGGTC
>Ga0208245_1000022_pt1 | contig 203833 bp, 207 predicted proteins | sample RifOxyC1_FD_184035 | JGI IMG/M metagenome (GOLD analysis project Ga0208245, IMG submission 184035) | Soil microbial communities from Rifle, Colorado - Rifle Oxygen_injection C1 (SPAdes) | ecosystem: Environmental > Terrestrial > Deep subsurface > Rock core/Sediment | place: Rifle, Colorado... | reverse complement strand
AATGACTTGCACTGGTTATAACAAGCAAAAGAAAATGAATCAATGAGAAGAAGCATCTCTTAGAGAGTTCAGGTCCTTAATCCATAAATTGCAAAACTGCTGATCGGAAAGCTGTTCAACTTGTAACTGGTCGAGAGTGTCAACATTAACAAACGTAGTTAGCTGTTCATTTTGACAAAGTGTATCTTGATAAATCCAAAAGATCTCACCGCTATCCAAAGGCGAGGAAATGCTTGAAGCTTCACCTGGTTTGATTGTTAAGTCTAGTTTGGCTAGCTCTTGATCGGACAAGCCACTTGGCGGGCAAAGCTTGCGACTTCTTTCGGCAATAATAATACCCTCTTCTGAATCCAAGCTAGCAACACACTCTTCAGTAAAACGTATATTACTCAATTCATTTCGTCCTTGCTGCAAGTTAGCTCGAATAATAGGCAGGTTCTGCGCATTAACTAAGTTGTTGTAATATAAATACAAAAAGAAAGAAAATTCAGGAAATTCTGTATACATAGTAACTGGTGTATCAGTCTCACGTCGGTGAATGTAACTGGCAATCACTCGCTGATCAAATACTAAGCCATTGGTAGAATAAATCGGGTAACGATAAAAATAATCATAGGCAAAACGTAAGATGAATAAACTATATAAACCAATTACAACCCATTTAAACCACGTTTGCCGAGCTTGCATCGCATAATATAAACCTATCCCTATTGGTAAAATCATCAACATATAGCCCATAGAGCTACGAAAAATCATCCAATCATTAACCGTGGTAATCAAGCGCGGCAATGGCATTAAAATAAATAAAACTCCCCAAATTATAGCCGTATTTCGCCAACGACGATGCGCCGCCAATTGATATAAGCCAATGGCTAGTAATGGCAAATCAACTAAATAAAAAAATCCCTGCGACCAAACTGAAAAAGGACTAAAATTTGGCTCACCAGAAACAAACAATGTCAAAGGATCAAAAGCACTAATATATTTTTTTGCTAGATAAAGACCCAGCTCTTGGACTTTGTTGTTGGCAACCTCAATAAAAGGACTTGTTAAACTTAATCGCCGGTTAGTAGTGACATAACCAGTAATTTCAGTTTTAAAATCCGGATCAAAAAAAATAGTTTTATTACCACGTTCACTGGCTCCTTGTAACGGTAGTAAAACGGCATACCACAGCGAAAATAAGCCAATGATAAATATCGCTAAAGCCAATGTCCATTGTTTAGTTAGTGATTTTTTAATTCTCCAACCGTAATAAGCCCAAATTATTGTCCAAATTGGCAAAATTATTTTGTAGCCTTGATATTGAAAAAAGGAAAAAAATAAAATTGGGAAAGCCAACCAACGATACCAGCTACGAGCTGGTTTTATTGTAATAAGCATTGCAAATAGAAAACTCAACCACATGCCAGGAAGCGGGTCGAAACTCATCCGGCTCAATTGCCAAATCCACGGATTAAAAGCTGCCACTATTATGGTGGCCCAAGCAATTTGTTTATTATTCCATAAGTTCCAAGCTAATAATCCAAAAATAAAGGGGAAAGTTATTCCCAGTAAAGCTGGAATTACTCTGCCAGCAAACAACGGATTATTAATTAGCCAAAACCCTGGTATAAAAACTAATGTAGTCAGTTCAGAGTGCAGTGGTGTTACTGGCATTAATTTCCAAAAGTGCCAATTACCAGTCAAATCACTGCCTGAAAAAGCTGTCGCTTTAGCATTAATTAAGTACATCAACTCGTCGTAATGCAACCCTACCGGAATTTGACCCAGTAAATAAAAACGCGAACCAATTAATAGGGCAAGAAACAGAACAAAGAGAATTTTGTGTAACTTAGAAAGTGATTGCCACCAGGTTTTGATACTGTTCATCAATGTCATTCTAACATTGTAATATAAACCATTGGCGAGCCCGACCGGAATCGAACCGGCGATCTCTTCCGTGACAGGGAAGCATGTTAACCGCTACACCACGGGCCCAGAGAACTGCATTATAGAAAAAAACCTTGCTTTTTGCCAGTAGTGTTAGAATCTTTCTTGATTTGCTATACTAGTAGAGTACTAACAGAAAATAGTTAGAAAAGGAGATTCTCATGCCAACATATCTTTTTATTATTTTGGGATTACTGATCGTATACATCATTGGTATTTATAACTCACTACAAACTTTACGCACTCAAATCGTTGCCAGCATTCAGGAGATCGGCAATCAATTAAAACGTCAAGCTTCTTTAATTCCCAATTTAGCAAACTCTGTCAAAGGTTATCTGAAACACGAAAAGGGTATTTTTAAGATGCTGACTGATGCCAGAAAAGCTATCGAAAAAGCTGAAAAAACAGGTGCCAGCAAAGATATTGAAACCGCCTTAAACAGTGTCCAGAATCTTATTCCAAAAATTCAAGTAGTGGTTGAAGATAATCCAGAATTGAAGGCCGATCAAACCGTTACTAAATTCATGGATGAATTGACTGATACAGCCGATAAATTGAGCTATGCTCGTCGAACAGTGATTGACTTAACTCAAATGTTTAATCAAAAATTAGTAGTCTTTCCCTCCAACATCATTGCCGGCCTTTTCGGTTTTAAACCAGAAAAAGGTTTGGTAACTCCGATGAGCGGAGATCATGTTTCGGTGAGTCAAAAAGAAACTGAAGACATCAAAGTTGATTTCGAAGAATAAATTATTCTTCAATATTTAAGCTATGACTCACTATCAGCTCGTAACTAGCAATAAATTTAAATCTCTAGGAATAGTTCTGGGGTTTGTGGCCTTTGTCGTAGTTGCTGTTTATTTTATGGCGCAAGGATTGGGTTATGGTTTGGATATGGTGGGCTATGCTTTGCTTTTTTCTGGTCTAACTTCTTTTGGTGGTTATTATTTTTCTGACAAAATTATTTTGGGTCTTTCTGGGGCGAGAGAAGCAACACGAGCTGAGTTTTTTGATTTTTACACTGTTACTGAAAATATTTGTAATAGTCAAAAAATACCTTTGCCAAAATTATTTGTGATTGATGACACGGCCATGAATGCTTTTGCTACTGGCCGTGATCCAAAACATGCTGTGGTGTGTGCCACCACCGGTCTACTTAGTCGTTTGAATAGAAGAGAAATAGAGGGCGTAATTGCTCACGAACTCTCTCACATCAAAAATTATGACATTCTTTTAATGTCCATCGTTACGGTTTTAGTGGGCTTACTGGCTTTACTTTCTGATTGGTTGCTCAGAATGACTTGGTGGGGTGGGGGAAGACGTAAAAGTGATCGAGAAAGCAATCAATTACAATCAGTTTTATTTGTGGTTGGGTTAATATTGGCTTTATTATCACCTCTAATTGCTCAGTTAATTAAGTTGGCTATTTCTCGCAAGCGAGAATTTCTAGCTGATGCTTCTGGAGTAGCCATGACTAAAAATCCTCAAGGGTTGATTAGCGCTTTAACCAAGTTGGATCAAGATCACGAGCCACTGGAGACTGCAAATAAAGCTACTGCTCATTTGTATATTACCAATCCCTTGAAAAACACACGCGGTGTTTCTCATTTATTTGCCAACTTATTTGCTACTCATCCTCCTATTGAAGAGCGCGTAGTAGCTCTTAAGAAAATCACCTAAGAGCCATCTTAAAAAACACCTGGTCATCTGCTATACTTCCAGATGTGTCAAAAGTAATGGTCACTCCCGATGATGTAGCTTACATTGCTAAATTAGCAAATATTCCTGTGTCTGATGAAGAAAAACAACAATTTGCCCAAGCTTTTGCCGAAACTCTGACCGTAATTGAAGAACTGCGTGAGCTTGATAATGATGGAATTTTGCCCACTCACCAAGTCACTGGTTTGAAAAATGTTTGGCGAGAAGATGTGATTGATAAAGAAAAAATGTTTTCTCAGCAAGAAGCATTAGCCAATACCGATAAAACCTATCAGGGCTTCTTTGTCGTCTCTAGAGTTTTGGAGGAAAAAGATGTCTAAACTCAATACCCTCACTCTTCAACAAACTCTGACTGGACTCAAACAAAAAGAATTTTCACTGGCAGAACTTTATCAGGCTACACTAGAAGCTATTGATGAAAAAAATAAAGAACTTAATATTTATTTAACTCTCAATAATGAAGCTTTGAAAAAAGCGGAAAAATCAAGTAATTTACCACTGATGGGGGTACCGATTGCCGTAAAAGATAATTTTTGTACCCAAGACTTGCGTACTACTGCTTCGTCAAAGATTTTAAATGAATTTGTTCCTCAATTTGAATCAACCGTAACCAAAAAATTACTTGAAGCCGGAGGCGTTATTTTGGGTAAAACCAACCTAGATGCCTGGGCTCACGGCTCTTCTACAGAAACCAGCGATTATGGTCGCACCCTCAATCCCAGAAACACTGATCATCTGCCGGGTGGCTCTTCCGGTGGCAGTGCTGCTGCTGTAGCAGCTGATTTCTGCACTATTGCGATTGGTAGTGAAACCGCCGGCTCTTTGCGCCAACCAGCTGCGTGGTGTGGCGCAGTCGCACTGAAGCCAACCTATGGCCGCGTCAGCCGTTACGGAGTAGCTGCTATGGCTTCATCCACTGATAGTCCAGGACCAATCGCCAAAACCGTAGAAGACGCGGCCATCATGCTCAACTTTTTAGCCGGATTTGACTCCAATGACGCTACTACTTCCAGCCAACCAGTACCAGATTTTACTGCCCAGTTAGGAAAAAGCTTGAAAGGCATAAAAATTGGCGTGCTCTATCAAGATATTGCAGGACTGGAAATGGTAAATGAACAACTGGAGAAACAACTGAGTGTCTTCAAAGACCTAGGCGCAATCGTGGGAAAAACTCCTGCCCTCAATCCTCGCTACGCCATCAGCGTTTATACCGTTGTCCAAAGAGGAGAGGTGAGTAGCAATCTAGCTCGCTATGATGGAATTCGTTATGGATCAAATCGCTCGCATTTTGGAGCGGAGGCCAAACGTCGCCAAATGCTGGGTACTTACACCTTAAGTACTGGCTATGCCGGAAAATATTATGAATTAGCTCAAAGAATCAGAACTCTTTTTATAGAAGATCTCAATCATTTATTTGAAAAATATGATGTATTAATTGCACCTACCTCTCCAGGTTTTGCAAAAAAAATCGGTGTTACAAAAAGAGCAGCCATGTTTGGTGAGCTGGAAGACATGCTTTTGGAACCCAGTTCTTTGGCCGGTTTACCAGGAATAAACGTGCCTTATTATCGCGATCCAGAAACCAACCTATTTTTGGGGTTGAATTTTATTACTCCCATGTGGCAAGAAGCCTTGGCTGTTCAAGTAGCTGATGCTTTTGAAAAAAATACCAACTGGAACACTTGGAGATCAAAATCATGAAATGGCAAGATAAATATACACCGGTGATTGGTTTGGAAGTACATGCAGAACTCAAAACTGACTCTAAAATGTTTTGTGGTTGCGTAAACGATCCTTTTGGTGCGGAGAAACCAAACAGCTATACTTGTCCTGTTTGTTTGGGCATGCCGGGGGGATTGCCTGTACCAAATAAAAAAGCCATTGAATGGACGCTCAAAATTGGTCTAGCTACTGATTGCCAAATCAATAATTTTTCCAAATTTGACCGTAAACATTATTTTTATCCCGATCTAGCCAAAGGCTATCAAATTAGTCAGCACGATCTACCCTTTTGTTATAACGGCCATTTGTCAACTAGTGAAGGTATCGTGGACATCACTAGAATTCATCTGGAAGAAGACACCGGAAAATTACTACACAAAACAATTCAAGATAAAAAAATAACCCTCATTGATTTCAATCGCAGTGGTGTGCCTTTGGTAGAAATCGTTACTGAACCAAATATTACTAGTGGAGCTCAAGCCAAAGAATTTGGCAAGAAACTTCGTCAATTGCTTCGCTTTCTGGAAGTGGCCGATTGCGATATGGAACAAGGTGGAATGCGTCTAGAAGCCAATATTTCTCTTCGAAAAATAGGCGAAACCGACTTGCCACCCTATAAAGTAGAGGTCAAAAACATTAACTCTTTTCGTTTCATGGAACAAGCCATTGATTTTGAGTTAGAACGACAAGCCACTTTACTTGAAGCGGGCCAAGTTCCCACTCAAGAAACTCGCGGTTGGGATTCAGTTAAAAACAAAACTTTTGCTCAGCGCAGTAAAGAAGAGGCAGAAGATTATCGTTATTTTCCAGAACCAGATATTCCGCCTTTTACTTTTGAAAAATCATATCTGGAAAAACTCAGAGAAACTCTGCCAAAATTACCAGAAGCACAAGCAGAAAAATGGCAGGCAGAACTTGACTTACCTCTCGATTTAATCAATCGGGTATTAATCATTCATAATTCTCAAGTCAAACTTGACCGGTTAAATGAAATCTTGGCAGAACTAAAGAGTCAAGATTTAAACTTGATCAATTTTTTTAATGATTTGGTTAATAAAAAAATCAAGGTTTCTATTCAAAAAGACGCTAAACAAACTATTCTGGAGTTTAGAAAACTTCACGACACTGAGACAATCGATCAAACAGAGCTAAATAATATTATGCAAACTGTGTTAAAAAATAATCAAGATGCCGTAATAAAATATCAAGCCGGACAAACTCAGGTGATGGGTTTCTTGATTGGTCAAGTAATGAAAAACATCAATAAAAAAATAGATCCCAAAATAGTACGACAAACATTGCAAACTGCTCTTGAAGCTGACTAGTATCTGTGCCATTCTGAGATAAAATATGTCCGACTTTGTCCACCTCCATGTTCACTCTGAATACTCCATGTTGGATGGACTTTCCAAAATTCCCAAGCTTTTGGCCAAAGTTAAAGATCATCACCAAACCGCCATTGGTCTGACCGATCATGGCGGTATGTATGGTGCAATTGCTTTTTATAATGCTTGTCGCAATCAAGGTATTAAACCCATTATTGGCTGTGAACTATATATAGCTCAAAAATCTCGCTTTGATAAACAAACCAAGATGGGTGGCGATCAAGCTCACCTGACTGTCATCACTCAAAATCTTGCCGGCTATAAAAATCTGATGAAGTTAATTTCTATTGCCAATTTGGAGGGTTTTTCTTATAAACCCAGAATCGATGATGAAATACTTTTTGCACTCAATGAAGGTTTAATTGTATTGAGCGGTTGTATGAATAGTGTTTTTAATAAGTTGTTGCGTAGTAAAAAAGACAAAACTGCTCTCAAAAAATTTCAAAAATATAAAGAAATCTTTGGCGATCGATTTTATATTGAATTACAAAATCACCCAGGAGCAACCGAGTTAAAAGAGCTTAATAAAAAATTAATCAAGATTTCTAGAGATTTGGATATTCCTTTGGTCGCCACCAATGACGTTCACTATGTAGAAGCCACAGAGGTAGAAGCTCAGGATGCTCTACTTTGTGTACAAACCAGAAAATTAATTTCCGATAAAAAACGTATGAGCATGGTTGACATGCCTTCTTTTTATTTGAAATCTACTGAAGAAATGAAGGATTTGTTTAGTGATTATCCAGAAGCAATTGAAAATACTGTCAAAATTGCCAAACAGTGCAATTTGGAAATTCCTACCGGCCAACTTATTTTTCCTGAATTTAAATTACCCAAAAATGAAACTACCGAATCGTGGCTGAGCAAAAAAACTTATGAAGGTTTGAAGCATAAATTTGACAAAATAACCAAGGAAGTCAAAGATCGCGTGGAATATGAATTAAATATTATTAACAATAAAGGCTATGCCACTTATTTTTTAATTACTCAAGATTTTGTTACCTGGGCAAAAAAACAGGGTATTGGTGTTGGTCCGGGTAGAGGTTCTGTTGCCGGCTCACTGGTATCTTATGGTTTGGATATTACCACCCTCAATCCTTTAGAACATGGTTTGCCTTTTGAACGTTTTTTGAATCCAGAGCGTCCCACACCCCCTGATATTGATATTGATTTTGCTGATGATCGGCGCGAGGAAGTGATTGAATATGCAGCCAAAAAATATGGTCGCGATCATTTAGCTCATGTGATTACTTTTGGTCGAATGGAGGCAAGAGTGGCTGTGCGAGATATTGGCCGAGTGTTGGGCATGCCCTATGAAGAACCTGATCGAATCGCCAAACTCATTCCCAATGTACCTGGCAAAAAAACCAGTATCGCTTCTGCTTTGAGAAATGTACCAGAACTAGGAGAATACTATAAACAACCTCGTTTCAAAAAATTACTAGATTTAGCCCAACAAGTTGAAGGAACTATTCGCCACAGTAGCGTTCACGCCGCCGCCGTCATCATTGCTGATAAACCACTGCCTGAATACACTCCGATTCAAAAAGATAGCCGTACCGGCAAAATGATTACTCAATATGATATGTATTCACTGGACTGCAATATTGATGATCAAGCCATTGGTTTGCTAAAATTTGATTTTTTGGGATTACGCAACTTATCCACTATTCAGACTGCTGTTAATTTAATTGAAAAATACCAAAATAAAAAATTGGATATCGACAAGATTGCCATTGATGACAAAAAGACCTATCAATTATTGGCTTCTGGAGAAACCGTCGGCATTTTCCAGTTGGAGTCTGGCGGTATGCGCCGAGTAGCCAAATCTTTACAACCCACTCAATTTTCTGATATTACCGCTATGCTGGCCCTTTATCGACCAGGACCAATGGATCTTATTCCTCGTTTTATTGAGGGCAAGCATAATCCCAAAAGTGTTACTTATCCTCATGATTCACTCAAGCCTATCTTGGAAGAAACTTATGGAATCATGGTTTACCAAGAGCAAGTTTTGGAAATTGTGCACCATATGGCTGGCTACACCATGGGTGAAGCTGATGTTTTGCGACGTGCAATTGGTAAAAAACAACGCAAAATGTTGGATAAAAATCGGGAGCGATTTATCAGAGATTCTGTTAAAAAAGGTTACAAAAAAAATGTTTCAGAAAAAGTTTGGGGCTTTATTGAAGCCTTTGCCAATTACGGTTTTAATAAAGCTCACGCAGCCAGTTATGCCATGATTGCTTATCAAACTGCCTATCTTAAGGCCAATTATCCAGTGGAATATATGGCTGCTCTTTTGAGCGTTGAATCAAATGCCACTTCTTTGAGCAGAGATGAAAAAGTTTCCGTGGCAGTTGAAGCTAGTAGAGAAATGGGTATTAAAATCTTACCACCGGATATTAATTCATCGGATGATACTTTCACTATTGAAAAAAACCAGCAATCTTTGGAAAAAAAGGCGATTCGCTTTAGTCTTTCTGCTATCAAAAATGTTGGCATTGCAGCTATTGAAAATATTTTGCAAACCAGACAAGAATTGAAAGGTAAATTTCATTCACTCACTCAATTCATTCATAAAACTGATGGTAGAAAAGTTAATAAAAAAGTGATTGAGAGTTTGATCAAAGTAGGAGCAATGGATAGTTTTGGCACTAGATCCAGCATGTTGGAAAATCTAGAAGATATTCGTCAAACAGCTGCTCAATTTCAATCTGATGTGGATGGTCAAGACAATCTTTTTGCCAAAGTCTCTACTGATAGCACCACTATTCAAGATAGTTTTCCCAAACTCAAAGAGTATTCTGTGAAAGAATTATTATCTTTCGAAAAAGAATTATTGGGTATGTATCTAACCGATAATCCATTGGCAGATCAGCTGGAAATGGTTAGCGGTCAGTCAAATAAAAATATTAATGAACTAGATCATCACATTCATAAAGATAAAGTTTTTATTTTTGGTGGAATCTTGAATCGAGTCAAGGTTACCAGAACCAAAAAAAACGGTTCTGAAATGGCTTTTGGTGTTTTGCAAGATTCTACGGGAAGTATAGAAATAGTTTTCTTTCCCAAACTTTATCAACAAGAAAAAGATATCATCCAAGAAAATAAAGTTGTTCTCATCAAAGCTACCGTGCAATATCGTGAAGATGAATTAAAGTTGGTAGCAGAAAAAATCAGCACTCCCGCAGAAAATACCAATAACAATCATAGAGATAATGCCAAAGAAATCTTCATTCCTCGTAAAACCGAGAAAAAAACCTTACAAAATCTAGGCAATCTTTTAAAAAAATATCCTGGAAAAATGAGAGTTGCCGTCTTGATTCCCAATGGTGGTAAACCAGAACGCATCATGCTACCTTATGGCGTGAAATGGAGTGAGGATCTAGAAAAAGAAATTCAAAACATCTTGAGTTAATTTGGCAAATAATTAATCGAGTTTGCTTTCATCAATATAAAAGTAATAGAATAAATCTGTGACTACACTGCCCAAATACGATAATAATAAAGTCGCCATCATTGGTTGTGGTCGTGTGGGTATGTCGGTGGCTTTTGCTTTACTTTTGAAAAACATTCCCAACGAATTACTGCTCATCAGCCGTTCCGAAGATAAAATAAAGGGTGAGGAACTTGACCTAGAGCATGGTTCGCTATTCATGAACTCTGCCCAAGTTCACTCCTCTGCCAATTACGAAGATCTGAAGAATACTGATGTGGTGGTAATTGCTGCTGGTTGCGCACAAAAACCAGGAGATACTAGACTGGACCTGACAACCAAAAATAAAGAAATTATCAGAGAAATAATTCCCAAAGTTGTTAAATATGCACCTGGAGCAATCATTATCATCATCAGCAATCCTGTTGATGTCCTCACCTATGAGGCTTACAAAATTGCCAATCTACCAAAAGGACAAATCTTTGGCACTGGAACTACTTTGGACAGTTCTCGTTTCCGCTTTCACCTATCAGAAAGTCTGAAAATCAATCCTAAAAGTATTCATGCCTATATTCTAGGCGAGCATGGCGACACTTCTTTTCCAGCACTAGCTAGCGCTCTAGTCGGTGGTCAAAATTTGTTATCTCTACCAAACATGACCATTGAAAAAGCTCAGGCTGCCTATCAAAAAACTAGAGATGCTGCTTATAAAATTATTGCTACCAAAGGATCTACTTATTATGCTATTGCCGTGGCAACTGCCAAACTTGTAGAGACTGTTCTGCGTGATAGCAAGCAAGTTTTTCCAGTTTCCATACCGCTTCACAATTACCAAGGACACAGCGGAGTGGCCCTGAGCGTACCATGTGTTATCGGCAGAGGTGGAGTAGAGCAGGCAATTGAAATCAAACTTTCCTGGGATGAAAAACAACTTTTTGAAAAATCTGTTAATACTTTGAAAAAATATTTATAATTTTGTTTTAATTATTTTATTTTAAAATTAAAATAATTATTTTAAATAATCTGCGTTCCATTTTTTTACCGTCTCATCTTCATTCATTTCAGCATGAACAAAAAAGGGGATTCTTTCTTCAGTAATATCAGTAAAACAATAATTAAGATCATCAACTAATTCAAAATCGCTCTTCAATACTTGATCTTTGGGTAACCATACTAACTGACCCTCTGGATTTTCCATCCCGGCTGGAATTGATTTGTCCGGTACGGAAATCTTGAAAAAACACATCAACCAATCCTGTTCATAACCACCCTGCATGCGCACTATGCCGGCTAGCTTAATATCTTTAGCCTCAACTACTAAACCAGTTTCTTCTTTGGTCTCTCTAATCGCTGCTTGTAAAAAATTTTCATTTGGTTCTAACTTGCCACCAATGCCATTTAAACGACCGCTATCCACTTTATAATCAGTTTTTTTGGTTCGATGAATAAATAAATAATCATCCCCACAATGCACGAAGTTGGTAACTGAATAAATAATTTTTTTCATAAACCAATCAAGTTTGACACCGAGGGCAAAAATAACTACCACGACCAGCTAGCTTAATTTTTCCGATTTTTGTTTGACAATTTAGACAAAGTTCTCCGGCTCGTCCATAAACCATCAATTTATCTTGATAATGACCGGCTAATCCATCTGCATTGACATATTTACCATCAAAAGTCGTTCCACCAGCTTTAATTCCCTCATCCAATACCATTCTAATTGCTTGATGTAGTTTTTTCCATTCAGCATGAATTAGAGATTTTGCTGACCGCTGAGGATGAATACCCGCATAAAACAAAGCTTCACTAGCGTAAATGTTGCCAATACCAGAAAGTAGAACATTATCCATGATTGCCTGTTTAATAGGAATACTGCGATGGGCAAATACTTTTTTAAAATAATCAACAGTTAATTCATCACTATTGGCATCTGGTCCATAACGATTAAATTCTTTTTCAAGTGCTGGCTGATCCAACATTCTCATCCACCCAAAAACACGCATATCATTAAAATACAAAATCGATCCATCCTGAAAATTGATGATTGCTCTCGTATGATTGCTGGGTAATTCATTCACCCAATCTCCAGTGGGGTGACCACCTCCAATTTTTTGACCATTGCCAACAAAAACTAACTGGCCAGTCATTTTGAGGTGAATTAATAAATCATGATCACCTTCAATTTCCAAATGAATCATTTTAGCCCGCCGGTTAACTCTAATAATTTGACGAGCCTTGAGTTGATTTGATTTTCCTTGAAAACTTTTATCACGCAACACTTCAATTGATTTAATTACCTTACCTGGTAAAACCTTAGCCAAACGGCGTACTACTGTTTCAACTTCTGGAAGTTCCGGCATGATATTTAATTTAAACTAACTATCCTTTATGTTCTGGAGCATTGATCAAGCCACACTTTTTGTATTTCAGGCCACTACCACAAGGACAAGGATCATTACGACCGATTTTGGCCCGCTTGGAGCCAGGTTTTCTGGATGGAGTTGCCTTGGCAGATCCCAGTGCAGCCGCCAAATCTCCCAATGAACCAGCTTGTTTTTGCGGGGTTTTGCTGGCAGAGGGGGGAGTGGCATCAGCTACTTCTTTGGCAATGCTTTCATGAATGTCTTCTTTTCTCAGTTCAATATCAGTCGGCATGACTGGTTGAATGGGTTGCGAGATGGGATGCACTCGGAAAATACGTTTGGCAATAGTAACGTCAATGCTGTCAATCAATTCTTCAAATAATCCAAAAGCTTCTTTTTTATACTCTGAAATAACTGTTTGTTTATCACCTCTGAGCCAAATCCCTTCACGCAAACTTTCTACTTCGTCCAAATGATCCATCCATTTCTCATCAATAGTAGATAAAACCACCATTTTTTCTAAATTGCGCAACTGATCTTTGCCCAGCACCCGCTCTCGCGAACTATAAGTGTCATCCACAATTTTCAACAATCGATCTGCTATATCATCTTCGTTACCAAGATTTTTCAAATCTTTAAAAAGTCTTTTTTGTGACTCATTATCGAAAGGAATAATCGTAATAAATTCTTTTACTAGCGCATCAAGCTCTTCATCAGCAAAATCATGAGAGAGATGTTTGCCCACCAAAGCGTGAATTTCTTTTTCTAAAAATCCCTTGATTTGCTCTTCCAATGGCTCGCCAACTGTTTCCTGACGAACTTCTGCCTCTGCTTGTTCCAATAAACGACGACGGCGTTTGTAAATAATTTCCCGATGTTTATTCATCACATCATCAAACTCCACCAAGCGTTTGCGCTGATCAAAGAAAAAGCCTTCTACTTTTACTTGAGCTGATTCGATTGATTTGCCCACCATTGAATGTTCAATCGGTTGATTCTCGTCAATTTTTAGAAAATCCATGATTTTGGCAATTTGTTCTCCACCAAAAATGCGCATAATTTCATCTTCCAAACTCACAAAAAACTGTGAAGAACCAGGATCTCCTTGTCTGCCAGCCCGACCCCTTAGCTGATTATCAATTCGTCGTGATTCATGTCTTTCCGTACCCAAAATATGCAGACCACCCAAAGAGACTACTTCATCATGAGCTTTTTGCCATTTATCCATCGCTTGCGCATATTCGGCCAATTTGTAATTGGCAGGATTGATATTGGTTGGCAGTCTCAAGCTCTCATATTTTTTGGGAAGAGTTGTTCTTTTTTTGGTGGTGGTTTTTTTACGATATTCTTTCAATTCTGGCTGAGCCCCTCCCAAAACAATATCTACTCCGCGACCAGCAATATTGGTAGCTACCGTAATGGCACCTTTTTTACCAGCATCAGCAATAATGAAGGCTTCTTTTTCATTATTTTTGGCATTCAAAATTTGATGAGGAATTTTTTTTCTGGTCAGAAAACTAGCAATAATTTGGTTATTGTCGATTGATCTTGTTCCAAGCAAAATTGGCCTGCCTTTGGCGTGCAAAGTTTCTATTTCCTTGATGATTGCTGAATATTTGGCAGTAGTAGTTTTATAAACTATGTCAGAGCGATCATTGCGAACAATCGGCTTATTGGTAGGAATAACCAAAACATCCACTTCATAAATTTTATTAAACTCTTCGGCTTCGGTGGCAGCAGTACCGGTCATACCTGCCAATTTTTGATACATTCTAAAATAATTTTGAATGGAAATAGTGGCCAAAGTACGAGATTCTTGTTGAATATTGACTGCTTCTTTGGCTTCGATAGCTTGGTGAAGTCCGTCCGAATAACGTCTGCCATACATGAGCCGACCAGTGTGTTCATCAACAATCACCACTTGTCCATCACGAACAATATATTCTTTATCACGATGATAGAGAGTCATGGCTTTAAGAGCTGATTCAATGTGATGAATGGTTTCAAAACTTTCTTCATAAAGATTTTTTACACCCAATTTTTGCTCAATTCGCTTGACACCTAAGTCCGTCAGGGTAGCTGATTTTGATTTTTCATCAATCGAATAATCCTGATCTTTGACCAGAGATTTCACCATATGAGCGGTTTCATGATATTTTTGGGTGGGCTCGGTATCGGGAGCGGAAATAATCAATGGCGTACGAGCTTCATCTATCAAAATTGAGTCGGCTTCGTCAACGATAGCAAAATGATGAGCATAGTTTTGACGCTGAACCATGCGATCCAAAGTTTGCACCATATTATCGCGCAAATAATCAAAACCAAACTCATTGTTAGTGCCATAGGTAATATCAGCTAAATAAGCATCTTGCCGGGAAATTTCTAGAAAATGCTCCAAGCGTTCATCGCCTCTGTCTTCACTATCTACACTGGGGTCGTAAAGTTTGGCATGATCGTGAACTATAACCGCTGTTTTCAAGCCTAGAAAATGATAGATAGGTCCCATCCAACCCACACCTACTTCGGCCAAATAATCATTGACCGTTACCAAATGAGCACCCTTGCCCAGTAGAGCATTGAGATAGAGAGGGGCACTCACCGTAAGAGTTTTGCCCTCACCTGTTTTTTGTTCCGTAATGTTTTTTTTGTGTAAAGCAATACCAGCCAAAAGCTGAACATCATAGTGGCGCATGCCCAATACTCTGCGAGCAGTCTCTCTCACCGTAGCAAAAACTTCTGGCAATAATTCATCCAATATATTTTGTTCGGCTATAGCTAGAGCTTCGACATCTCCCGGGGTAACTTTGGTACGGATTGTTTCTATCTCGCGACGAAATTTATCTGTCTGAGCAGCCAACTGGGTATCACTTAATTTCTTAATCTTGGGTTCCCAATCATTAATCTCATCAACCATTTTTTGATAGGAATTTAGTTTGCGCTGATTTTCGTCAAAAATTTTGGATAAAAACTTCAACATAGGGGTTTATTATAAAGTAACTTGGTGTATTTTTTGAGACAAATCTCACAAAATCTCAATCAAGCTTGGTTTTGTTCAAATAAGGTTGAAGAACTTTGGGCACACCAATCGTACCATCTGCTTGTTGATAATTTTCTATAATTGCTGCCAATAAACGAGGTGAAGCAGCCACGGTATTATTGAGTGTGTAAACATACTGCAAACTGCCATCTTGAGCCTGGTAGCGAATGTTTAATCGTCTTGATTGAAAATCCTTGAAATAACTAGCTGAGTGAGTTTCGCGATACTTATTTTGAGCCGGAAACCAAGTTTCCAGATCATACTTTTTACACTGCCCAGCTCCCATGTCTCCCGTACACATCAATAAAACTTGATAAGGCAACTCCAAGTTCTTTAATAATTCTTCTGAAAATCCCAACATTTTATCGTGCCAAACTCTGGTTTCTGCTTCATTTGCCACCGTATAGACCATTTGTTCTACTTTATTAAACTGATGAACTCTAATAATGCCTTGGGTATCTTTACCGTATGAGCCCACTTCGCGTCTGAAACAAGGTGAAATGCCAGTCAGTTTGATAGGTAAATCTTTTTCGGTTAAAGTTTCTCCAGCATAATAAGCCGTCAAAGCTACTTCTGAAGTACCAGTCAAAATTGAGCCATCTTGAGTTACGTAATGATCTTCCTCTCCCCAAGGAAAATAGCCAGTACCAATCAAGGCTTCTTTATTAACCAGTACAGGAGCATTCATGAGAGTAAAACCATGTTTAGCCATCAAATCTAATGCATAAGCCAGCAAGGCCTGTTCTAGCAATAAGCCATTATTTTTCAAAAAGTAAGCCCTAAAACCAGCAATGCGCACTGCTCGCTTTGTATCCAACATATCTAGCTTTTCCATCAATTCCTGATGCTGTTTGGGTTTAAAATCAAATTGCGGAAGCTCTCCTTCTTGACGTAAAACCTGATTGCCTGTTTCATCTTTACCCACCGGCACATCTTCTGCTGGCACATTGGGCACAGCCAGCATCAATTCATCAAATTTCTCTTCTATTTCTTTGAGCTGTGGTTCAATTGCTTTTAGTTGTTCTTTAATCTCTTTTCCTTTGGCAATTGCTTCCTCGGTCGGTCGCTGGCCATCGGCGACTTGTTGTTTAACCGTCTTGGCGTTTTCATTTGCTTGCTGACGCAGAGTCTGCACCTCAACCATTAATTCTCGACGATGTTCATCAACTGCTAATACTTGATCTACCACTGAAGAATCGAGCTGTTTGTTTTGACAAGCTTTTCTGACAACTTCAGCATTTTTACGAATATAATTAATATCCAACATATTTACTTTTCTTTTTTAAATACCTCAATTAAGAATGATATATGTTCATCGGGGTTTTTGCCAATCAATTCGAACCCTTTCTTGATATCTGCTCTATTTACATTGGCTGCAAAAGATTTATCCTTCAGCTTTTTTTTGACTGATTTGGGACTCATATCAGCAAAGCCATTCGGTCGCATCAGTGATACGGCATACATCAGGCCAGACAACTCATCACAAGCAAAAAGATAGCGCTCGATCAATGTTTTTGGCTCTTTACCGGTTCTTTCAGGTGCGTGCGCGCTGATTGCTGCAGTCAGTTCGGCGGGGTAGTTGATCAGAATTTCCTCAACTGCCCTTTTGGGATGCTCGTCTGGATACATTTCCCAATCCAAATCATGCAATAAACCTGTTTGATACCAAAGCTCTTTGTCTTCACCCAGGCTTTCGGCATAAGCCTCCATGGCCAAGGCTACCAATCGGCAATGTTGGCGCAAGGCTTTATTTTTGACGTATTTTGCCAAAACTGCCGTTGATTCTTTTAAATCAGGAAATTTCATAAAATTATTTTCCTTCTATCACTTGAAGAAAGTGTTGCTGGCGTTGTTCCGCTGGAATATTTAATAAAAACCAACCTGCTCTGGGTCCTGATTTTTTACCCAAAAAAGCCTTGTAAATAGCTTGAAAACCCTGTTTGGCACCGATGGTTTGCTTGGCTGAGTCAAAAAGTGCTTGCTGAAAATCTGCCGGTTGCCAAGCCTTGCTCTCGATTAATTCTCCCACTGTTTGCAAAAATTCCCGTTCTGCAGTAGTTAGCTCTAGAGTAGGGGAGTTATTTGATCGAAAAGTAAATTGAAATTCTTCAGGCGCATATTGATCTATCCAAATTTGAGCATATGTTTGACGATCCGCCAGAACCGCCAACTCTGTTTTGGTCAAGGTTGAACCTTTAATTTTGCCAAATTCTTCTTCTAGGTCAAGTTCTGGATGTTGCATCCAAATGGCAAGATCACGAAAACGAGGTAAAAAATGAGGTTGAGGTACTTGATCAATTTGTGATAATTCAAAAGCTCTACTCAAGCGCTGATCACCTTTTTCTTCTCCCCAAAAAATCCTGGCTGCTTGATCATATTCATCAAATAAATCAGGGATAGCCATTCCTTTCGGATCAAAATCGATGACTTGGTTGTAGTGTTTGTTGACAAATAAAAAGCGACCAATGGCTGCTGGAAAAAGTCGAACAAACTCTCTAGCCGAAGTACCAATTCCTTTACTGGAGCTCATCTTGGCCCCTCGCACCAAAATCCATTCGTAAGGAATATCAAAAGGATTTTGCCAAGCAAAAACTTCTTCAACGATTGCCTTACCCATGTCTCGTGAACCACCAGCTGAAGTATGATCTTTACCTGCTCCCTCTACGGTCACCCCCAAAACTGCCCAATGAGCCGGCCAATCAACTTTCCACAACAATTTACCTGTTCCGCCAAAAGGACTAATTTTACCAATATATCCACAGCCCTGAGCCCACTCAACTTTGTCGGATTGACACTCAAAACTAACCTCATTGCCATCCCAATCAGTCACTAGGGTAGTGCCCACTTTGCCACATTTTGGACAAATAACTTGGAAAGGATACCATTTATCAGGTAAATTATAGTCAGCTACCTGTTTATAAATCTCTTTGATTTTCTCAACATTATCCAAACTGAGACGAATTATTTTATCCATTTTGCCTGATTCATAAAGCTCATGACTCCAAACAATTTCTTGCTGGCAACCAATTCTTCTAAAAGCATCAATAAAATCCAAGGCATAAAACTCACTAAAGGTCTTGGCGCCTTGAAAGCGTTTTTTTTCTTCAGCAGTGATTAAGTCCAAATTGAGCCCTGATTGATTCAAGGGGGGAGCGGGAATTTGATATAAAGGCTTCCCCATGTGTGGGGCGTATTCTGATTGATCCAAATAACTTGGCAAACCATCCATGGGATCCATATCGTTGAAAACATAGGTGCTTACTATTTTTTCAGCTGATTTAATCATCAATACTTGAGCAATCACATCATGTAAAACCGCTCCACGCAATGAACCAGTATGCACTCTACCAGAGGGAGTTTTCATATCATCCACATGCAAAGTAATTTTTTGAGGTTGGTTGGTTTGCCACTCAAAAATCTCTTCGACTATTTTATCCGCCCAGTGTTTAGCTTGAATGATTGTCATTTTGTATACCTATTATTATAAACGTAAAAACCCCCGTCAAAAGCGGGGGTTTTAAGTCTTTTTTTTATAAAATATTACTTAATATTTTTGATTGTGTAGATTACTTCTCCCGCTGGGGTAATAACAGTTGCTTCTTCCCCCTTTTTCTTGCCAATCAAGACTTTACCCAATGGAGAAACAGAGGAAATCTTACCCTCTTCTGGATCTGCTTCAAACTCACCCACAATCTCAAAAGTAAAAGTCTTATTCGCTTTACCACTAATATTAACCTCTACTTTGGAACCAATGCCTACTTGATTCTGATTATTGGTTGATTTTTTAACTACTGTTGAGTTGGCTAAAATATCTTCAATTTCACTGATTCTGGTTTCTACAAAACTTTGTTCTTCTTTGGCACTATGATAATCAGCATTTTCTGAAAGATCACCCTGATCACGAGCCGAAGATACTCGACTGATGATTTGAGGGAGTTTTTCCTCTTTAAGCTGAAGAAGTTCTGCCTTGAGATCTTCTAGGCCTTCTTGAGTAAGTTGTACTTTGTCTATTACCATAATGGAGATAGTATAAAGGGTTTTTTTATTGAAGCAAGCGTAATCCTAAACAAATTATTTTGCCAAATTAAAAAGTAAAAAAATCAATTAAAGTGAAAATTAAATTTTGGTTTTTTTGGTTTTTTGAGCTACCTTGACTTCCATCATTGCTTGACGAAGAGAGGCCTCAGCCATCATTAATTCTCTTTGATCTTGAGTTTTTTCCATGGTTTCTTGAGCTGCTTTGATCGCTGTTTGGGCTTTTTCCAAACTGATGTTTCTGTCCAATACTCCACTATCCACCATCACTTTTACTTCACCTTCAGGCGAAACATTCATAAATCCATTTGAAACCACTACCGAAACAATTTCTGATCCCTGACGATAGACTAGTTCACCAGTTTTTACTTTGGTAAAAAGGGGGATGTGATCTGCCAAAATCGTGATTTCTCCTTCTGAAGTAGGAATCGAAACTGACTCGACTTCTACCGAGACAAGCTTTCTTTCTTGAGAAACAATATGAAGCGGAAAGGTTTTCATTTTTAAAGTGTTTTGGCTTTTTTGATAGCCTCATCAATGGTACCGACCATATAAAAGGCTTGTTCCGGCAAATCATCATGTTTGCCTTGTAAAATCTCATCAAATCCACGAATTGTTTCGGCAACAGAGACATATGCTCCTGGCACACTAGTGAATTGCTCAGCCACAAAAAACGGTTGTGACAAGAAACGTTGTACTCTTCTAGCGCGAGCCACTACTTGTTTGTCTTCGTCGCTTAACTCATCAATACCCAAGATAGCAATAATGTCTTGCAATTCTTTATAGCGTTGCAGTACCTCTTGGACTCCTCTGGCTACACGATAGTGTTCTTCTCCCACTACTTCTGGAGTTAAGATTTTTGAACCAGAAGCTAGCGGGTCTACAGCCGGGAAAAGTGCTTGTTCTGATAAACGACGATCTAAACTGATCGTGGAATCAATGTGTGCAAAAGCAGTAGCTGGAGCCGGATCTGTGTAGTCATCAGCTGGTACATAAATAGCTTGAATAGAAGTGATTGAACCTTTATTGGTAGATGCAATTCTCTCTTGTAGGGCAGCCATTTCAGTGGCTAGATTTGGTTGATAACCAACTGCGGAAGGAATGCGACCAAGTAAAGCCGAAACTTCACTACCTGCTTGAGAAAAACGGAAAATATTGTCGATAAAAAACAGCACATCTTCATTCTTTTCGTCTCTGAAATATTCGGCCATAGTCAGAGCAGTGAGAGCAATTCTCAATCTATTGCCTGGCGGTTCATTCATTTGACCAAAACACATCACCGTACTAGAAAGTACTCCAGAATCCTTCATTTCGTTATATAAATCATTACCTTCACGAGTCCGCTCACCAACTCCAGCAAATACTGAATGGCCTTGGTGCTCTTCAGCAATGTTGCGAATAAGTTCCTGAATAATCACTGTTTTACCCACACCAGCACCTCCAAAAGCACCGACTTTTCCTCCTTTGGAAAAAGGAGAAATTAAATCAATTACCTTGATGCCTGTTTCCAACATTTCAGACTTCGTTTCATACTCAACTAGATCTGGAGCTGGCTTATGAATGGGAGCAGTTTGCTTGACCTCAACTTTACCCAAACCGTCAATCGATTCTCCTACCACATTGAAGACTCTGCCCAAAGTGGCTTCACCAATAGGTACCGTAATCGGTCTGCCAGTATCTGCTACCATTTGGCCTCTGGCCAAACCATCAGTAGGTCCCAAAGCCACACATCTGACCGTGGTGCCATTAAGCTGTTGTTCTACTTCCAAATAAAGAATATTTGTTTGTCCAGCAATTAGTTTTTCTTTGTCCAATTCAATGGTTAGAGCATTGAAAATTTCTGGTAAATCTTGATCAAATTTCACATCTATTACCGGACCGACGATACGCACAATTCTACCCAAACGTTTTTTTGAACTGACTGGTTTGTTTGTTGGAGTTTTTTTAATGTTTTTTGCCATAATTTTATTCTTTATCAACTTAATTAATTGAGAGCCATCGTAGCCGAAATAATATCCAATAGCTCACTAGTCACATTTTGTTGACGGCTCTTATTGTAAATTAATCTTAATTCACCCATGAGATCTTTGGCATTTTCACTGGCATTCTTCATTGCCACCATTCTAGCGCTGTGCTCACTGGCTTTTGCTTCCAAAAAGATGTGAAACAACATATTTTCCAAATAAAACGGTAATAATTGATCCAAAATTGCTTGAGGACTGGGCTCAAATAAATATTCTTTGAGCTGAACTACTTCTGTTTTGATTTCTTTTTCTGTTTCTAGCTCAAAATTTTTGGAAATAGGCAAAATAGTTTCTAATTTGGGTTTTTGAGAAAGAGTGTTGATAAAATCGGTATAAAGAACTTCTACTGAGCAAAATTGTTGTTCCAAAAAACCTTTTATAATTAATTCAATCACTGGAATAACATCTTGGAAACTAACATATTCTGACAAATCAGTAAATTGAGCATGGACTGTCAGCTCTAATTTACGAGTGAGTAAAACCGCTTTTTTGCCCACACAAATTACCTCACCATCTGAATGCTGTTTTTTCCAAATCAATAATTCTCTGGCCAAGTTTGCATTCAAGGCTCCACATAAACCCTTATCGGTGCTAATTACCAACATGATGGGCAAACCAAGTTCATGATTGGAGAGTAGGGGATGGCTTGGTTTGCTGGCTCGAAAAAGAGTCGCAATCGACTCGTTTAGAGCCTGAGAATAATCACGAGCAGCTAAAGCTTGATCTTGAGCTTTCTTCATTTTACTAGCGGCCACCATTTCCATTGCTTTAGTAATTTGAGCAATGTTTTGGGCAGTGCTAATGCGACGTTTGATTTGTTGTTCGTTAGACATGCTACTTCACTTCTTTTTCGATCATAAATTCTGGATGTAAATTATTGAAAACTTCGATTGCTTCTTGAAGTTTTTTATTCAAATCATCATCTAACTTTTGTTCAGCAGTAATTTTATCCAATAAAGTTTGATGAGAGGCGTGTAGGTATTCCACATAGCTTGCTTCCCATTTTTGAATCATTTCTTCACGGACAGTATCTAGCAAACCTTTAACTGCTGCAAAAATCACGGTCACTTGTTCTGCCATACTCAATGGATCATCCCAACCTTGTCTCAAAACTCCATTTACTCTAATGCCCCTGTCCAGAGTTTTTTTGGTGCGTTCGTCCAAGTCAGAGCTAAATTGAGCAAAAGCTTGTAATTCTCTAAACTGAGCTAGATCTAATTTCATAGTACCGGCTACTTGTTTGATCGCTTTTACCTGAGCAGCGCTACCTACCCGCGATACTGATAAACCTACATTGATGGCTGGCTTCATGCCGGCATTAAACAAATCAGCTTCCAAATAAATTTGACCATCGGTAATAGAGATTACATTGGTGGGAATATAGGCAGAAACATCATTGGCTTGAGTTTCAATAATGGGCAGTGCAGTAATAGAACCTCCGCCATGTTCTTTGTTCAGACGACAAGCTCGTTCCAATAAACGAGAGTGGAGATAGAAAACGTCTCCTGGATAAGCCTCACGACCACTAGGACGACGAAGTAGCAAAGAAATCTCCCGATAGGCTTGAGCGTGTTTGGAAAGATCGTCATAAATAATCAAGACATCTTTCCCCTGTTCCAAAAAATATTCCGCAACAGCCAAACCAGTGTAGGGAGCTAAAAATTGTTCGGCAGCACTATCAGAAGCGCTAGCAGACACAATAATGGTGTAATCCAGAGCGCCATGATCCTCAAAAATCTTCATGGTTTGAGCTACTGCAGCTCTTTTTTGACCAATAGCTACATAAACACAGATTACATCTTGATCATGTTGATTGATGATCGCACCCAAACCAATAGCTGTTTTGCCTGTAGAGCGATCACCAATGATCAATTCGCGCTGACCACGACCGATAGGAATCATTGCATCAATGGCTTTTATACCCGTTTGCAGAGGCACTGAAACTGATTGTCTGGCCATCACTCCTGGAGCAATTTTTTCCAAAGGCATATATTGAGTAATCGGAAAAAAACCCTTGCCATCTTGCGGTTGACCTAGACTGTTGATAACTCTGCCTATAATGGAATCTGAGACACCAATCGACAAAATTCTGCCAGTTCTGGTTACCAAATCACCCACTTTAATACCCATGGAGTCACCCATTACTACAATACCGACTGAGTTTTCTTCCAAATTCAGCGCTAAACCAAATTTCTTACCACTAATCTCCACAATTTCACCAGCCTGAACGTCATCTAGTCCTGATGCGCGTACCACACCGTCTGCATAGGCAATCACTTCTCCTACTGATTCGGCAGTGGGCACAAACTCTACTTTGTCCAAAAGAGCAGTTAAATCAAACATTTGTTGAGGGATTTTTGTTTTTTTGGTGGTTTTTGCAGTGGTTTTTTTTGTAGGCATATAAACTTAATTACAGTTGTTTCAATAATTGTTTTTTAAGTTGTTCCAATTGATTGGCTATCGTCAAATCAACTACATCTGAACCAACCATTACCTTAACTCCACCAATTACTTGAGGATCGGTTTTGAGTTCCAACTCAATTGGTTGATCATATTTTTTGACCAAAGCTTTCTTGAAAGCACCTAGTTCTTTTTCGCTAACAGTAGTAGCAGTAGTGATAATAACCTTTAGCATAATTGTTTTTTTAAAGATTTTGTAAAACTTCAGCCAATCTTTTTTCGATTATTTTCTTATCGGTTTTCTTATCTAGATTCTTGCCCAATACCAATCCACTCACTTTAATCACAGCATCTACCATTTGAGATTTGGAGTTGGTGATTAGTTGTTTTTTCTCTTCTTGCCAACGAGTTTCGGCCTCTTTGAGATTTTCTTTAAGATTAGCTTTGGCCTGTTCAATGAGTTTTTCTTCTTTTTTGATAGCGGCTTTATTGGCATTTTCCAAAATTTCAGCGGCTTCTTTTTCTGCCTCACGTTTAATCTTTGCTTTTAGAGCCTCTATTTTTTTACCTTCTTCTTCAATGCGAGCCACTTCTTTTTGACTCTCAGCTATTTTTTGAGCTCGTTCATCAAGAATTTTTTGTACTGGTTTATACAACAAGTAAATCAAGGCGCCCAGCACCACTGAAAAATTTACCAGTTGAAACAAAATTTGTGGTAACTGAATATCCATAAAACCTCCTTTTTAAACAAACTTTAGAATCAGCGCCATAACTAAGGCATAAATAGCAATCGCTTCCGTGAAAGCTAGTCCCAAAATCATGTTCGTCTGAATCTTACTGGTTGCTTCAGGGTTACGACCAATCGCTTCCAGTGCTTTTCCTACTAAAAATCCTAAACCAATGCCTGGTCCAAGCATGCCTAAACCCATGAGCAAACCAATGGCGAGTTCTGTATTCATATATTCCTCTCTTTTACTTTTAATTACTAACTGTTTGCTTTCTTATTTTTTATTCAAATTAGTGTTCATCATGGCCTATCGTGGCCACATTATAAAACACTACCGACAACATCGAAAAAACTAAAGCTTGAATAAAGCCTACAAAAATCTCCAGACCATAAAAGGGCATAGGTACCAATAACGGAATCAATGCCCCAATCACCATTAACAAAACTTCTCCGGCAAAAATATTACCAAATAACCGAAAAGAAAAAGAGATTATTTTGGCGAACTCAGAAACAGCTTCTAAAATAGAAACAAAAATAGTAATGGGTGTTTTAAAATTAAAGAATTTTTTGAAGTAAGAAAAACCTAAATATTTAATACCCACTACTTGCACCATGGTCATAGTAAATAAAGAAAGAGCCAAAGTGGTATTTAAATCAGCAGTGCCAGCTCGTAAATAAGGCACAAATAATTTTTTAGCATGTTCACTTGTCTCTTCTTTCACATCTGCATTCTCAGCCACTATTACTTCTTCTTCAGTAGCTACTGCTGGTTGATCAGTTGCCGCTTGAACAGTTTGAACGGGTGAATCAATCTCTTTCTGTAAGAGAACGGCGTGTTCAGTAGCTGTTTCTGATTCGACAAAACCAATCGTACCAAAGCCAGGCAACAAACCGAACCAATTATTCATGATAATAAAAAGAAAAAAAGTAATGAAAAAAGGCAGAAAAAAACGGGTTTTTTGATGATTTCCCGTTACTTCCTGTACCAAACCATAAAAACCTTCCACAATATATTCTGCCAAGTTTTGCAAAGGCCTAATTTTTTTATCCTTAGTATTTAAACTACGATTGACGGCCACAAAAAATAAGATTAATAAACTGCTAACAATTATGCTAGCCAACATAGAATTAGAAACATTGAGACGTCCAAAAGAAAATACGCGTTCTGCGGAAATAGAAATATGTAATTCCGTAGCCATTTTTTCCTCTTCTATTTATTTAGTTGATTTTGACAGACAAAAAAACGAAACAACAGTCCCGATTATACCTTGTACTCTTCTTGATGCAAGGGATATTTTCGAGTTATTCTGCCAAAACTACTATTACTGTATACGCTTCAGCGGCATCTTCCACTTCTTTATCAGAAGCATAAACTAATTCCAAATCAATATCTTTGCTCAACAACTCAATCAAATTTTTATTCTCTTCCGTCATTAAAACATAATTGCCTGCCTCATAATCTCCCAGTGCATTACCAGCTGCTACTGATGCAAAACCTGCTGCTTCCAAAAGATCAGCAATTTCACTGGCGTAACCAGCCTTGGTAGTCGCATTGACTACTTTGACCTTATAATCAGCACGATTGAGTTCTGGAGCGGGAACAGGAGTAGGTGTCGGTTCCGGAGTAGGACTAACCTCTGCGGTGGGAGTTGGCTCTGCTTCTTCGGATTTGGTAAAAGTGAGCAGTCCCAAACCAATACCCAAACCAATGCCAACCGTCACAAAAAAACTGGTCAAACCAATAAAAATCATTTTTACCATATAATTAGTTCCTCGATCATTCTTGATCACTGCTTTTGGTTTTGAGGATGATTTTTCTTCACTTGTTTTTTCTTTTACTGAGGCGTTAGCTTTTTCAACAGCAGTTTTTCCTTTTGATGTTTCTGACTTGGTTTCTGATTCTTTTGATTCAATTTCTTTTGACTCTATTTCTTCATTTGATTCTGTTTCTTCTTTGCTGGAAAACTGACTCAAGTCCACTTCTTCAGGCTTGACTAGTTCGGGTTCGTTTACTTCGGTCTTTTCAGCTGAAGTTTCTTCAGATTCTGATTCATTATCTGCTGAATCATCAATCAGCTCAGTTTTGTCGGCAAACTCTAATTCTGGTTCTACCTTTTCATCGTCTGCTGTACTGGGAGCAGGTAAGTCTGTCGTAATTGGGGTTTTATCCGGCATAACTTCTTTCGCAGTAGCTGAATCTGCCACTGACATATTATTTTTACCAACACTCATAGTAAACACTGGAATTTTGTAATCTGCAACCGATAAAGTCTTTGCGCTCGCTTCCGCCACTTGTTTGATGTATGAAGGCATTTCTGATTCTTCACTATCATCAGCCAACTGTTGAATGGGGAGAGTATTCTTTAAACCTTCTTTGAGTTTGCTTTCTACCAGAGCACTAGAGAGTAAATAAAGAGTTTGGATATTTGGTTCGGCTCCTTTCAGAGTCTTGATTGTTTCTACCAATTTTTCCGCATCTTCTGCGCTGGCAGAAATTGCCTGATCTACTCCAATATAATGTTGGACCAAATATAAATTAGCTCCCATCTGTACCAAACTTATCGAGGGTTCTAGAGAGATTAGAGATTTCAGCGTCCAGCTCAAAGGATAGATATTTTTGATTGATGGACCATCTACAAAAGTAGTTTGCAGTGGCTCCAACACACTCAATTCTAGAGCAGATAATTGAACTCTGGATGAGCCTTTTAACTCGGTTAACACAAAAGTCTGAATAGCATGACTGGCTGAGGAAATATCTAGGCTAGGGATTAACTCACTTTCCAAATATTTCTTAACTTTCTCACTACCAGTTTCATTGACATTGACTATCGTATTAGTAAATAAAAAATCTGGCAAAACAAGATCGTAGGCTTGAGGTTGTAATTTTCCAACCAGCTTTTTGAGATTATTCTCCAAAAGCTCGTCTTCGTTCATAAAATCACCATTGACCTGTAAATAATCGCGAATCGCATAGGCACCACCATCCTTGCCTGGCACTAGTTCTACGGCATAAGCTACATCAGGTAAAATATAGAGGAGGTGTTTGATATCAGCCATAGATCATGAAAAAACTAATAAGCTTATTATGGAGGAAAATAGGGCAAGGATCAACTAGTTAAAAATGGTGAGTCCGCCGGGACTCGAACCCGGGACGCACAGCTTAAAAGGCTGTCGCTCTAACCAACTGAGCTACGGACCCATTTGTTAAGACACATTATACCGCAAGAGAGCATCATCATCAGTCTAATTTTTGCGAGAAATATATTGACCAGTTTCCACATCAATTACCAATCGATCACCCTTTTTGATAAATAATGGAGCCTGGATAATCAAACCTGACTCCATAGTCACGGATTTTTTACCTGCTGTTTGACGATCTCCGGCTACCGCTTCTTCTGCCTGTTCTACTATCATTTCCACTTTTGGTGGCAAACTAATACCGATCGGTTTTTCTTCAAAAAGTTGCACATAAACCTTCATTTCTGGTGCCAAAAATTCTTCTTTCCCATCCAATAATTCTATTTCAATACTCATTTGTTCAAAACTTCTAGGATCCATCAAAATTACCTCTGTTTCAGTGCGATATAAAAATTGTAATTCTTTGAGTTCTACGTCTAGTTCTTCCGCAATATCATGAGATTTAAAAGTATAGTCCACAGTAGAACCAGACTTGAGATCTTTGAGTTTGGTGCGCATAAAAGCAGAACCACGCCCCATTGATCCGAAGTGCGTCCAAGTAACTATATGCGGTCTACCATTATGAGCAATGTACATGCCTTTTTTGATATTGCCAGCTTTAACTTTAGTCATAAGAAGAGATTTTAACCGAGAAAACTGAAATTGTCATGAGTAACTACCAACCCAATAATTTGAGAGCTACATAGACAGCATACAAGCCCAATAGTAAAAACGATTCCTTGCGTTCCAATTTGCCTCGCGAAAGAGTAAAAAGTGCCACCACGATCATGGTAAATAATAAGAACGGCAAATCAAACTGAGCCACGTGTCGTTCAATAGTCAAACCAGAAATTACGGCCGGAATTCCCAAGGCCAATAAAATATTAATGATGTTACTACCAACTAAATTGGCAACTGATAAATCATCTGCTCCACGCAAAACTGCTTTGGTAGACACAACCAATTCCGGCAGGCTAGTGCCCACACCCACCAAAATTGCTCCTACTACCAATTGGCTCACTCCTAAAGTAGTAGCAATCTCTATTCCCGAACCAATCACTCGATTGGAGGCCTCACCCAACAGAATAATACCTACCATTAAGATTCCTATTAATTTCCACAAGGATTGTTTTTGATGTTTTTTCCTGGGTGATTTGGTTTGGGTTTTGCTGACAAAAATAAAATAAAGCAAATAGGCAACCAAAAATATTAATCCTTCACTACGATTGAGTACTCCATCAGAAGCGAATGCCAAAAATAACAATGTGGCCGCCACCACCACCAGGCTCTGTCTCCACATTTCTTTTTTCTTAATCACCATCGAGCCACCCAACAAACCCACTGCACCCAGCACAAACACCATATTGCTCATATTGGAACCAATCACATTACCCACAATAATTCCGGAAGTATTGACTCCATGAAGTTGTTCTATCGCTCCAGTTACTGACACCATAATTTCTGGTAAATCAGTACCCAGTGCCAAAACAATCAAACCAATAAAGCTTTCAGATAAACCAAATTGACGAGCCAGCCCCAGCGCTCCTTTGATCACCAACTCGGCACCAAACCACAAACCGACTAGACCAATGATAAAAATAATAATTTCATTCACCTCACTATTAAAGCAAATTTAAACTCACTTGGGCAGTGCCTGTAACCAAGCCCAGCCAAAATAAAGAGAAGCCACTAAGGAAATTACGGTTATAGATTGCCAAATAATTTGATGAACAAACCAAACAGAATCATTCTGAAAAATAAAATAAAATAAATGTTTTTCTGGTGGATTACGATCAATAGTCGAAAATTGTTGATTAAACCAATAAATCGTTTCTCCAACACTGCGTACCACCCAAAACAGTGACACTATCAATAAAAATAACAACCAATCATCAAGCCACCAGCTAACCAATGAAATTAATGTCCAAAACAAACCAAATACTACCGCATCTGCCCAAACAAAAGCACCAATTAAAGTGAGTGGGGGAGTCAAACCAAAAGCATTTTTCTTGACTTTGCATTCATGAAGAGCTTTAAAAAAAACAATTAGATTGAAAAAAGCAAAACAAAGTAGAAATATTTTCTGAAAAAAAATCATCTTACTGGCAATTATATACTTTACTCAACCCACTTCCTCAATTTTTTACCTGTGTGTTTTTACAATCTTTAATTTCCAGCCAAAATCGATATTAAACTATAAATATTGGGGATTTGTAAGTCTGGTTTGATTTTCTTTAAAACTGATTCTGGATGATTGCCTACCAACACTCCTTTCATTCCTGCTTTTTTAGCACTGGCAATTTCTGCAGGAGAATCATCCACCATCATTGCTGTTTTGGGATTAATACTGCATTTTTTTAACATTTGTTGATAAGCAGTTAAATCTGGCTTGGTCGTTTCTTGCAAAAGATCTGATGTAACGATTCGATCAATCATTTTCAATGTACCCATATCATTAAAAAGCACGTTCAAACCATCCACCACCGACCCATAATTGGAACCAGAAAAAACCACTATCTTTTTTACTATTTCTCGCAAAGCATTGATCGTTTCCAAAAGTTCGGAATCAAATTTGAGATATGCCGCTTTTTCTGCACTATTTACAATCCTTGAAAAGAATAAGAAATCACCTCCCAAACGAAGATATGCTTCTTTCCAACCTATTTGAGGATCTTCACCCAGCTTTACAAATTTCCTATAAAGCTCGTCATCTGTAGTTACTTTCTTACCGGCGATCTCTTCCAACGCTTTTATCCTGACATCAATCCAGAATTCAGGAGGTAAAATAGCCATCACTCCATCAAAATCTAATACCGCAGTTTCTATCTTTCCCAATCTATTCATATCAGAATATTACATCAATTAGCAAAAATTGCAAAGTGGGGAACGCTAGAGTTTAACTAGGTGAAAAAAATGTTTTAACTAGCTCGAGCCTGTTCCCATTATGGCTTTTTCAAAACTTATTTCGTCTTATCACTCTTGATCCTATCCTAAAACTAAATTTGCAAAAAGAACATCTGAGTATTTCTAGCTTTGAGAAATATTAACTAAAGAGATAAGCTCTTGTAACATTTCATCTCTCTCTTTCTCTTTGTTCCACCACAACGTTTTCATTCCCACTTGATTTGCGCCTTTTATGTTTTCATACGAATCATCCATAAACAGACACTCACTGGGAATAACACCAAGTTTTTTAGCCGAGAATAAGTAGATTTCTGGCTCAGGTTTTTTCATACCTTTTAATGCTGATGAAACAAAAGCATCAAATTTTATATCTAAACCAAGTTTGGATTTAAATTTTGACAGAGTCAAACTAGTGCCATTATTTACGATTGCCAATTTGTAATTCTTTCGTAAATTAGGTAATGAGTCCCAAAGTGGTTGATAAGGCTCATACTTGTTTATAACTTTGTCGAGAATACCATCAAATTCATTTTTAGTTAAATGGAATTTTTTGCAAGTTTCTTCTTCAAATAGTTGATCATTAGTAACACTTCCAATTATGTTATCTATTTCGTCAACAAGGGGATCTGGAACGTAATTGCCTCTTTTGAATAATAAAACGCCCATAAAATCGAAGAGTATTGCTTTAATGTTATTTTCTGTCATTTTATGTACATTTGTAGTGACCATTGTCACTATTGGTGCGCTGGCAATTCATTTTAGCTGCAGGGACCGACTTTACACGCTAAAAGTTTTTTCAACATGTTTCGCCACAGCTAATCCAAATTCAATATACTTCGGGCCCACTTCTTTTCCGTAGTTAGTTTTCCAAACGTGAATATAAGCTGGCAAAAACTTATAATCATGAATTACCTCTGAAGCTTCCTTTCCTTTTTTCTCTTCCATTCTCCAAAAAGTATCTTCTCTTTCCAATCCATATCTAAAATGATCTGCGTCAAAAACTGAACCAAAAACTATTTCTAAAAGTTGGTCTGTTGGGCTAAAATTCATATGGTCGTGATTTCTAACAACTGTGGCAACAACATTACCCTTAATCCCAACTGCGGCAAGAATTCTTATTGCAGTATCAGCCCCATTGACCATGTGGTCTTCGCCAAATCCTAAGTGTCGTTCAATATCGTGTAACAGGCCAGCTAGTACTGTCTCATTAATAATTTCTTTTCTCTGGTCGTTTTTAATACCCCTGAAATCGCATTCAGTTTCGGCTATGAATCCAGCTCTAGTTGCAACATCCTCTAGATGCTCATAACCATGTCCGCCTTCGGACTCTACTTCCGACAACCGTTTTTTAACTAGTTCAACAACTTGAGAATATTTTGTATTTAATATTTTCTTATATTTTTGTAATTGAACATCTGATGGGAAAGGTGGAACATCGTGAGTTTTTCTATAATTTACTGCGAAAGATTCTGCCTCCAATTGTATTTGATCAAAGGTAATATTCTTCATTTCAGCAGTCATATTGTAAATTCATTATAAATTTATGTAATTTCCTAGTAATTTTCTGTTTATTTCTGTCACTATTGGAGCGGGTAACCGTAATTGGCTCGAACCTGTTTAGCTAGGACGAGTATATCAAAGGATATCTACTCGACCCAGATTTACCTCTTATTTCTAAAGTAAAAAACGGTCTTCACTATTACATTACAACTGACCTTATTTTACAACTTCAGGCTTTAAAAAACATTTGAAGATGGGGTCTTAACAAATGGAGTAAAATTGGCTTGCTTTATGAAGAAATATTTAAATAGAATTTGGCATTTCTCCCTTCCCATTATTTTTTTGATTATTATTGTTCATTTTTTGAAAGATATTACTCAAGATGTCCTTAAAATTCCTACTTTTTTAGATTTGCTTGGAAATGTAAATGAAGATTTATCAGCATTTCCACCACTTATCCAACAAATAATTATTGCTTTAGGATTTATTTCATTTGGGATTGAAGTCTTTCTTATCGTGGCAATACCAAAAGTTATGAAAAATAAAGAAAACTCAAAACTCGAAAAATATGTAATGATCTCTCTTCTATTCCTTGTAATATATTTTATATCTGTATCTCTGATGGATCCCCGTTATCGTCTGTGAAAATTATTCCAATCATTCGTCGAAAATATAATTAGACTACCAAATGATCATCGTGGTAAAAATACCTTACTTTTAGGGAACTGGTGGCGCACAAGTGATCCATTTTAGCCACAGAGACAGAATTTTATTTCATTTCTTTAAGTTGCTTCTGCAACATCCAACCTAAGAAATCAATTCTATCGTCGTATCCCTTTTTATCGCCTTGCTCTAAGTCACAACCTAATAAATCAGCGTGCATTAGTAATATCAGTTCAATTGAAATATCTCCCACTGTTTTAGTAAATATAGTCAAATACTTTTCCCGATTTCCACTAGCGATCATCAAGTTGAGTATTTCGGATATAAAACCGTGATATCTGACTATCCGTTCCACATATGATTCTGCCTTATCATCGAGATCAAATCTTTCTGCAAAGTTTTTTACTCTTCCAGCTGCAATTAGCTCATGCCCTGGACATCCAGCTGTTCCATCTGGTCTTTTAACGAACACGTCAATTTTGGCAATATCATGAAGTAAAGTTGCAACAGTGAGAATTTCCAGTCTAGTTTTGTTGCCAATAACCTCTGATAAATACTTTTTTATTAAGCTCTTTTGTGAATTGGAAACATTTTCAAACTTAAGTATTTTTTCCAATCCTTCAAAAACTCCAATCATATGATCTAAAACATTTTGATTATTATGCCAAAGACTATTTTCTATCACTGATGCCAATTCGTAGTATTCAGGAAATGAAGCTAAATATGCTTTAGCTCTAAGCTGTTCTGACGTTATTGCTGATATGTCTATTGGATTCATGGATGTTATTTATTGTAACTTTATTGTTAATTTATGTATATTTCTGTCACGTCTGGAGTTGGTGACGGCACACAGCTCGAGCCTGTTCCCATTGCTTTTTCGAAAACTTATTCCGTCTTATTCACTCTCCTGAGCTTATTTTAAAACCTGATCAATTAAAAATCCGTATGGATATTCCAAGTTTTATAAAATACTAAAAGACGTTTAGCTTCCTTCAGCTTTTTGATTTTCGCACCTTGTATTATGGCAGAGTAAATTTTGTCGATTAGTATCAGTACAAAGATGCGCGTAACCGTCAGGAAATTCACTTGTCTCTTTATTACACCATTCTTGAAAAACAACACCAGAACCATTTACTGGAAAAAATGGACTATTGATAACTACTTCAAAAGTCTTACCCACATTACAATTTTGAACTTGTTCTTTCATGCTTGTTGATTTTTGTCATTTTATGTACATCTCATTGTCACTTTTGGAGCGGGTGAAGGGAGTCGAACCCTCGTCATCAGTTTGGAAAACTGAAGCTCTGACCGTTGAGCTACACCCGCACAGTGTTGATCTCTCCAACTGTACCATAATTCTTGAGTAAGACAACCAAGTTATTCTAAAATATAGGGGATAGTTCGTCCAGCTTAAGATTTCTCTTTGAAAAGTCTCAGCGCTTCCTTCACGGCGTCATATTGAGCCGTGGGTTGATCGGCGTAATCCAAGAAACCAAATTCAGAGAACGGACCCGGATCTCCTTTGAGCAAAAAAGGAGTGACACCCTTTACTTGGGGATGAGACCAAACATGTTGAAGAGAGTAAAGATAATAATCAGTCAACCAACGAGAAGTTTGCGGGGTGTTAATCCAACCGGTTTCGGTAATAAAAGTTTCGAAATCACGTCCAGTTTTACTTTTTAACCAAGCTAATTCGTGAATAAAACCACGCACTGAGTTTTGAGTAGAGCGAGTGGGGGAGGAACTAAAACCTGGATTGGGATAGGAGTGAGAGTTCCAAACATCAAGATAATCAAAGATTTCGGGATCAGTAGCATACATTTGCGCTAGATAATCAAAGGCTTCTCTGGTTTGAGCGCCATTGGGAGCGGCCAGGTCCATAGCTGCCGGTAAAACTTGATAGTTTTTGTTCTCGGTATGAGCCCAACTGGCTGTAAATTTCAAAACACGCGCATAAGAAGCCGGATCAAGTTGATTGCCCCATTCAGGCGCGTGATTCACTTCATTAAAAGCAATCACATATCGCTCGTCAGTAGGCCATTCAAATTGATTGAGAAAAGTAAATAAATCAACAATGTCTTTATGGGTGGGAATTTGCCAAGCACCAAGCTTGGTATCAAAGCGAGTAGCCAAACGAATGAGAGGAATTAACTGTTCTTTTCTGGCGATACGAAAAAATTCTTGCCACTGGGCAGTTCTATCTAAATCATCCAGAGTGAGAGGAATCGTGATATAGTGCCAATTAGCTTGATTTGTTTCATCGGTCAGAAAAGTTTTTGCTTGAGAAATTTCTTGCGGATGTAAAATATGCATACCAAATTCACTAGCCTGGACCGTTGATGCAGTCAAAGTCAAGATTGGCAAAAAAGCTAAGAGAGTGCTAACAAAGATTCTTTTCATATTTACCTGATATATCAATTATTATAGGATAACATTTTTTACTAACTTTGTCGAGAGCTGATATACTAAAATAATCTAAAATGTTTAAGAAATTACGATTACAATCACTATTTTTGACCTATGCTTGGCTCTTACTCACTGCTGGAATGATTTTGATCAGTATTGCCGGCGTGCACTACTCTGATCTAGTACAAAGAAAAATGTTTGCTTTTCAAGAAGAACTTGAATCAGAACCAGTCGAAACCTTGGCAGGTACCGGTTTGAATAATCCTGATGTGAGAGGAGTACAAACCATTGTAGAAAACCAAGACGCTCGTACCGTAATCGTGGCCAATTTTTTGAAAAGATACAATTCGCCCATGACTCCTTATGATTATTATGCCCAGCGTTTGGTAGAGATTGCAGATAATTACAATCTGGATTTTCGTTTACTGCCGGCTATTGCCATGAGAGAGAGTGAATTGTGTAAAAAAACTCACTCTGGAGCGCCACATAACTGCTTGGGCTTTGGCATTCATTCTGATGGCACTCTGGATTTTGCTAGTTATGAAGAGGGTTTTGAACGAGCAGCTAAAGAATTACGAGCTTACTATGTAGATCAAGGCAGAATTACCACTGAAATGGTTGGTCAAAAATATGCTTCTAGTGAAACCTGGGCTGACGGTGTCAATCAATTTATGGCAGAAATGCGTTATGACGATCGGGCCCTTGGCCGAGAGCTTAAAGAAGATGACACAAATGTCCTAGAATTTGCCCAATAATCATTTTTTGATCCCTTTTAACCCCTTTTTTGATCCCTTTTAATCCCTTTTTTAATCCCTTTTAACCCCTTTTTTACTAGTTTTAGGCCATAAAAACTACTTATAGGCTTTTGAGTGTTGACAATGTGACCTATTTTGATATATTAGAGGATAACTCAGAAGGTTTTCTCTCACCGGGAAGTACGTTCTGAGACAAAAGGCCCCCGCTCTTGAGTGGGGTTTTTTGTATTTAATTCAAGCTTTTTATTGAACAAATTACCAACCAAAACTCTCTTGTGGAGTAACTTGATACGCCTGAAAACCATACTGTTCGGCAAAATCAGGCTTCATCCAGGTTTCCAGTGTCAAAACACCCACTTTTTCTCGACGAATCAAGATTCTGCCAGTAGTAATCTTTGTATACCAAGGTGTAAAACGAATTTCTGGATATTCTCGATCTGGTTCCAAAACTGCATAAACCACCGCTTGCTCTGGCAAAACCTGCGTGTAGGGGATAGGCAAACCTTGTTTTTCGGTTTGCCAAGCCGTCATGTAGTCATATTGGGCAGTCAAATAATTGGGTGTAAAAGTCATCATACTACTGGAAAAACTACCCTCTTGAGAAACGACTAGCTGTCGATCAGTTTCTTGCCAAGCAAGCACTTTGACAATAGCGGTTTCAATAGACTGCATGCCTGCTTGATTATCTAAAGAAATAATGGCGGAATGATAATTTAGCCAAGCAATACTCAATATCAGTGCAATCAAGACTGTTTGAATAATTTGTAATCTTGCTTGATCTATTTTTTGATGATTACGAAAGAATTGAGTGATGATGCTTGGCAATTTTTGTATACCCAGTATCACCAGAGGAACTAAGAAAATGAAGTGAGGTGTCAAATAATAATCAAAAAAATTACTGTGATTGCCTCGCCACAATAAAAACCCCACATAAGGAATAATGGCAAAGATTGTCAATAACTGCCAACGATAGACTTGTTCGGCTGACTTTTTTAAAAACGTTTGATTGCGCCAAACATAACGTAGTGCTAAACCAAAACAGATTGCCAGTGCCAAACCTAATAAAAATGTTCCTTGAATTTTTCCCAAGAGCAATGAGTTGAAGCTGCCAAACAATTGCCCGATCCTTTGTACTAAAAACTCCAGCCAGTTCATCTTTTCATCAGCCGTGGTAGTTAAACCCTGGAAAAGAAATTTGGTCATGATAAATTGATGACGCAACTCAAACATCATTTGTGGCAATAAAGTGACCGAGATTGCCAAACCACCCAAGACATAATCAAGTAATGAAAAACGTTGTCGAATCCAAGCGATCAAGACATAAATAACAGGTACAAAAAAAATTCCATAAGCAAACTCTGCTTGTAAAACCAAGCCCAAAAGTAAAAACCCAATCATGAGCCACCAGCGTGAGTGACGAGCTCGCCAAAATGACAGCAAAACTCCCGCCATCAGCGGTAAAGTTACCATGGGACTTAAAACAAAAATAGTTCCCCAAATACTACCTGGCACAAAGGCTAGTAATAAAAAAGTAAGCCATGCCCAATTGGGCCGATCAGGAAATAATGATTTACCAATCATCAAAAATAATGGCACCGCCAAACTAGCCAAAGCAATCAACCAAAGCGCTTCCCCATAAGGACTGCCTTGAGCCAGCAGATAGCCAGGCACTCCTAGATAATACCAAAAAGGACCCAGATAAAAGCCTTGCAAACCACTGGTGGGACCGATCAAAGTGAGGTTGCCTTGAGCAATTTGCTGAACTTGCTGGATATCCCTACCATTATCAGCCGTAAAAAATAAAAATTCCCGAAAATTATAAAAACGAACAAAAATTGCCAAGATTAAAAAAATAAAAACCCATTTGGAAAAATAATTTGCTTTTAAAAAATCTCGCATTGACTGATTATAACAACAATAAAGTGCCGGAGAGAGGACTTGAACCTCCAAGGATTACTCCACACGGTCCTAAACCGTGCGCGTCTACCATTTCGCCACTCCGGCGTTTATACAACGTTTCTGTATATTTTAATTTTTAATTTGGATCAAGATCAACCAATTATACCTTTTTGGAACAAAAACCCTATTGGCAGTGCCAAAAAGAGTAGGGTAGGATGATGATATGCAATTTGCTAGTCCTAGTTTTTCTCAGACAATGACTAAAGTGAGTTTTTGGCTTCATCGTATCGTCATTTGGGTCTTAACTTTTCAAGCCTTGCGTTCTACTTGGCAAACTAGCAAATTGATTCTCATAGAAATTCCAGCCAGCGAGGCCAAACTAGCTTTGGGGCAGTTAACTCAAGTTGATGTTAATTTTTTGATTAATGATGCTATTTTGATGGTGCTCTCCGCATTGATTAGTTTCCTTTTAGCCAGTATTTTTACTCGCTCCAAAACTCAAGCCACCAAAACCTTGGCCATTCTTATTAGCTTGAGTGTAATTGTAATTAATACTTGGCTGTGGGCTTATTTAAAAAATCAAGACTCCGGCATTCTCGTGCAACCATTGATTGATCTGCTAATCTAAAGTAATGGATTATCAACTTCGCACTCATCCCAAAGCCAAACGCCTCACTTTGCGCCTAGCTAAAAATGGTCAGGTAGTGGTAACCGTGCCACGTTTTACTCCTCGGTTTTTGGTTAAAAAATTCGTGACCGAGCACCAAGATTGGATTGCGACTCGTCAAGCTCATCAACAAGAAAGTAGAGCCAAGTTTATTTCAGCAACCAATTTGATGCTATTTGGCAAACAATATAAATTGGAAACTAAATCAAGCCAGGATGCCTCTACTGTCAAAATTCGCTCAAAAACCGTGTTTATTTTTCTTCATGAGCAAAGTCGCAAATCAGCAGAAACTGTTTTGAACAAGTTTCTCAAAGATACCGCCTCTCATTATTTAGTCCCCAAAATTCATCAGTTGGCCAAAAAAATGAAGATGAGCTTTAAAAAAATTACTCTGCGCGCCCAAACTACTCGCTGGGGAAGTTGTAGCAGTAGGGGAAGCTTGAATTTTAACTGGAGATTGGTGCATTTTCCGCCTGCAGTCATTGATTATGTTATCGTTCATGAACTAGCACATTTACAACACATGGATCACTCAAAAGCCTTTTGGCAATTTGTGGAACAGTTTGCACCAGATTATCGTTTACAACGCGGTTGGCTTAAACGTCAAGGAATAGGAGTGAGTTGATTCATTCTTACTTTACAGTTAAATTAAATATAAGTATGATCTTTATATGACAATTATTCTACATGGCGAAAATGTCATAAAATCTAGAGAAAGATTGGTGAAGTTGCTGACGGAAGCCAAATTCAATGGCAAAGAAATTGAGCGACTGACTGCCAAACAACTCAGTCCAGCCATGCTGGAAACAGCATTGCAAAAAACTTCATTATTTGGTACGGAACAGATGGTCATTATTGAAGAACTGCATTCTTTACCTCGCAGTGCCAAAAAAAACCAATTAATCGATATTGTTAGTAAAGCCAATGTGACGGTTATTTTGTGGGAAAAAAGAGATCTCACTCCCACCATGCTCAAAAAATTTCCCAAAGCTCAGGTGGAACAATTCAAATTGACCAATACTTTGTTTGCTTGGCTGGATGCTTTTAGTCCACAAACGGCCAAGCAAAAATACTTTGAGCTTTCTCAAAAAGCCCAAAGTGCGGATGGAGAACATACTTGTTTTGCCATGTTGGTTCGTCAAGTCAGACTCTTGATTCAAATTAAAGACGGCACCACGCCCGGTGGCCCGCCCTTCGTCATTGCCAAACTCAAAAAACAAGCCCAAGGCTTTTCATTAGCTCAGTTACTCAGCATTCACCATCAGCTCTACACCATTGACATCAATGCCAAAACTTCTGGCAGTTTTTTGTCAGTGGGTCAGGAGCTTGATCTCTTGGGAGCAAACTTATAAAGTGAAGCACACGAAAGGAAATCATGTACAAATTAATCAAAACTATTGACCCCACCATTTTTCGCGGCTATGACATTCGGGGAGTGGTTGATGAACAACTCAACGAGGATGTTTTTTACACCTTGGGCAGAGCTTATGCCACTTTTCTAGCTGAAAGACGAATCGCTGAATCAGCAGTCGGTCATGACAACCGACTCACCAGCGAGCAATACACCAAGGCTTTCATTCAAGGTTTAAATGATGGAGGAATCGATACAATTAGCTTGGGCTTGAGTATGAGCCAAATTGTTTATTTTTCTTCCTATGAATTTAAAACTAAAGGTAGTGCCATGATTACTGCTTCTCATAATCCTAAAGAATTTAACGGCGTGAAGCTGGGAGTGGGATATTCCGACACTATGATCACTGAAGAAATTCAAATGATGCGTAAGCTGGTAGAAAAAGGGAAGTTCTCTGAAGGTCAGGGCTCGAATCGTGACTTCGATTTATTCCCCATCTATCGTGATGAAATTCTTAAATACTTTGATTTACAAAAAAAATGGAAAATCGTAGTGGATGCTTGCAATACTGGTTCTGGAGTTTTCTATCCACAGATTTTCGAAAAGGCTGGTCTGGAAGTGATCCAGCAAAACTGTGAGCCAGACGGCAACTTCCCTCTAGGTGCACCTGATCCGACTGAAGAGAAAGTGTTGAATCGTTTAGCAGAAGGAGTCAAAAAACATGGTGCTGATTTGGGTTTTGCCTATGACACCGATGGTGATCGCATGGCCGTAGTGGATGAAAAAGGGCAAGTATTGTGGATGGATAGCATCGTGGCTTTGTTTGCCAAAGATGTACTGGAATTCCTTCCTGGCGCACCCATTGTTTACAACACCCTCTGTTCTAGACAAGTGACTGAAGCAATCGAGGAAGCTGGTGGCAAGCCAGTGATGTGGCTGACTGGTCACTCCTTTATTAAAGCTAAAGTAAAAGAAGAGCGCTCACCTTTTGGTGGCGAATTATCTGGCCACATTTTCTTCATGGATAATTTTTATGGTCACGATGACGGAGCTTATGCCAGCTTGCGCTTACTCGCTTATTTGGAACGTAAAAAAATGAGTCTGAGCCAAGCAGCTGAGCAACTAGCTAAATATGTCAGTAGTCCAGAAATTAAGTTTGGTTTGGCTGATGAAATTAAGTTTAAATTCATCGATACCGTCATCCGCACTGAGTTTAAAAAACAGTGGCCTGACGCCAAATACGTAGATATCGATGGTATTCGCATGGATACAGCTGAGGAGATGGCGATCGTGCGTGCTTCCCAAAACGGACCATACATCACGGTCAAGTTTGAAGGTAAAACTCAAGCTCAATATGAGAACATGAAGAAAACTCTTAAAAAAATCTTGAGTGCTCATCCGGAAATTGATTGGACAAAAGGAGTAAATACTCACGCCTTGGACTAGATTAAAAAAATAAAGAAAGGGATTATGGAAAATACTAAAAAAAATTCTGTTTTGGATTCTCGCGAAGAAATCAGCAAACTAGATAAATCAAATGTTTTAGGCTCTGTCGAAGCATTGGCTGATCAGGTTAGACATGCTTGGGAAGGTACTCAGTCAGTTAAGTTCTCCCCCTCAGGCAACATCTATAACGTAGTGGTAGCAGGCATGGGGGGTTCAGCTCTGGGCGCTGATGTTTTTAAACATTTATACGCCGACCGACTGCCAGAACCTTTCGAGGTCTATAACGGCTATAACTTGCCCGCTTACGTAGATGAAGACACGCTGGTAATTTTATCGAGTTATTCTGGCTCTACCGAGGAAGTGTTGTTTTGCGCTAAGCAGGCCAAAGACAAAGGCGCTCAAGTAGCCGTGATTACTGCTGGTGGCAAGTTGGCAGAAATTGCTAAAACAGAAAATTACCCTACCTATCTTATCGATCCTGTCCACAACCCCTCTAATCAACCACGCATGGCTATTGGCTATGCCATCATCGGCTTGATTGGTTTATTGGTCAAAGCAGGTTTGGTGAAGATCACTGATGCGGAAATTGAAGAAGTTATCACCACCATCATTCGCACTGCAGAAAAACTGGGACCGGAAACCAAACAAGCAGAAAACCAAGCCAAAATCTTGGCTTACACTTGTCTTGAGCGCCGACCAATCCTAGTAGCGAGTGAGTTTCTGGTAGGAGCTACCCATGTAGCTACCAATCAGTTTAATGAAAACGCCAAGCTTTTTGCAGACTTCAAAGTGGTGCCGGAGCTTAATCATCATTTGATGGAGGGTTTGCGTTTTCCAGCTAGCAATATCGGTAGTCATGTCTTTTTGTTTTTCAATTCCGAGTTTTATCAACCCAGAAATCAAAAAAGAATGAAGCTAACTCAGGAAATTGTCGAACAAAACCAGATTGATACCTTGGCCGTTGAGTTGCAAGCCGATACTAAACTAACCCAAGTTTTTGAACTCATTACCCTCATGTCTTATACCAATTTTTATACTGCCATGTTGGAGGGTATCGATCCCTGCCCCGTTCCATTTGTGGATCAGTTCAAAGAAGAGCTAGGGAAGTAGAAAACCCTCTCTCTTCACATCTGTTGAGCCAACCTTTATAGTAGTGGTATGGCTACCATTAAAAGTCTGCAGGCCAAAGAGATTCTTGATTCCATGGGTAATCCCACTATTTGGGTTGATCTAGAACTGGATAGTGGTGAACTAGTAGATACCAGTGTACCCAACAGTGTTCTTCAATATCCTCATGCTGCCAAGGCTCTTTTTGATCAAGATCCAGAACATATGGCAGGCAGGGGAGTGCAAAAAGCGGTTAATTTAATAAATAAAACCATTGCCCCCCAACTGATTGGACAAAATCCTCAAGATCAAACCAGCATTGATCAATTACTTTTACAATTGGATAGTACCCCCAATAAAGCTCAGGTGGGAGCTAATACACTGAGTGCCGTTTCCCAAGCAGTGATGAAAGCTGGAGCAGTAGCCAGCGATTTCCCTCTTTATCAATATTTAATCAATCAATATCAGCTTACTGACCATCTTGCTCTGCCGGTTTGTCTTTATGGTTTGATCAATGGCGGGCAATACGGTTCTGGCAATCTTGATTTCCAAGAATTCTTGGTCATTCCAGCCAGCCACGTTGATTATCGGGTCAGTTTGGAAATAGAGAGTTCTCTGCGAGCTACTTTGCAAAAAATCCTCAAAGATCAAAAAGCCAATTATTCTACTGGTGAATTGGGTGGCTTCACCCCCTCTTTACAAAAAAATACTGATGTTTTTGAATTTATTATTGAAGCAGCTCGTAAAACTTCTTATATTTTGGCCAGAGATTTTTTCTTTGGTGTTGACTCTGGAGCTGAACAATTACAAGAAAAAAATAAATACCTCATCAAAGATAAAAACACTGGTTACACAGAAAAAGAATTATTGGAGTATTACCAAGATTTACAAAAGAAATATAGTCTTACCTATTTTGAAGATCCATTTCTGATCAAAGACATCAATTCTTGGAAAACCTTTACTGCCGATTTAGGTCAAACCACTCGGATAGCCGTTGATGCCATGACTGCCACTGATCCCAAATTGGTAGCGCAAGCCACTCAAAACCAGGTCGGCAATACTCTAGTAGTCAAACCCAGCCAGATAGGTACTTTGACAGAAACGCTAGAAGCCGTCAGAATAGCAAGAGCAGCTGGTTGGAGTATCGTGGTTTCCCAGCGTACTGGTGAAACCAATGATGATTTTCTAGCTGATTTTGCGGTAGGAATTGGAGCCGAGTTTGTTAAATTTGGACCCACCAATCGCGGAGAGGCCGTGGCTAAATATAATCGACTAGCTGATATTTATTTAGCTTTAGAAAAAATTATTAGGGAAGGAACTGAGATGCAACTCAATCAACAAACCAATTTGGCAAATGAGCCTACTGATGACAATCAAGTCACCACTGAACCTACCAGTGAATCAAGTGGTCAAACAGTACCCACACCAAAGCCAACTTTAACATCTGAGCCAACTCCAACACCAGCAATACCAGCAAGCTCACCCTCTATGCCACAACCCGCATCAGCACCCAATGAATTGACTGGTAGTCAAGGTATTACAGAGGAAGTAGCTTTGGGACAAACTCCAGTAGCTCCTAGCTCAACAACACCAGCAACCCCGGAACCAACACTAACCGTTCCTACTTTAAATCCAGCAGTCGAACCAATGCCTGTGACTGCTCCCAAGCCAACTGAATCAACAACTCCACCTGCTTCTACAACCAATACTGGGGTCTCTCCAATGCCAGCTCCCACAGAAGCACCCATGAACACTCCTCCCATTGCAACTCCCATGACTACTCCCAAGCCGACTGAGCCAAAACCAACTGAACAGCAAACAGCAGAGCCAAAACCAGCAATTGATCAGCCAGCAACAGAGAAACCACTGGAAGCCGAGGTACAACAAACCATTGATAGCACTCTAAAAGAAATCGGGGCTGCTCAACCACCAACAACTGGAAGCACTGAGCCAACCAGCACTCCCGTTCCAAATCCTAGTGAACCGACAGCTTAAAAATAAAAAACATTATTTCGTTTTATAAGTATTTGAGTATCATTGCTAGTTAGAAAGAATTAAAATTATGAGTTTTTTTACCAGTGAAGCCGTTCAGGTTTGGATGACTAGTCCCTATGCTTTAGCAATCTTGGGATTGTTTTCTTTTTCAGAAAGTGCTTTTTTTATCATTCCTCCAGAGGTAATGGTTATTCCCATGAGTCTGGCCACTCCCCAATTCTCACTGTGGTATGGACTTTTTATTACACTCTTTTCTGTTTTGGGAGCCATGTTTGGGTACTGGTTGGGGAAAAAAGGAGGCAAGCCTATTTTGCATAAATTATTCAAACAAGACCATATCACTACTGTACAAAAACTTTTTCAAAAATATGACTCAAAAGCAATTTTTATCGCTGCCTTCACTCCTATTCCATTTAAAGTATTCACTCTTTCTGCTGGAGTCTTCGATCTGAATTTCCGCAGATTTTTACTGGCCTCTATTTTGGGCAGGGGAACACGATACATGCTCATCACTGGTTCTATTGCTATTTTTGGAGAAAGTGTAGCTTGGTTCCTAGAAAATAAATTTGATTTGACCATTCTCATCGGTACCATCGTTCTTCTGGCAGGAGTAGCTTTTTACAAATTATTATTGCCTTATCTCCAAGAACGATTTATGCGTCAGAACTCTTGGTGGTTCAAAATCGTCAATTTTTTTCGCCGTCGCTGATTTTTATCCAACAAATCTTTACCCGAAAGCTCTCAAACAGTTTTTGAGATATTTTGATATATTATTTTACTAAAAGATGATGTTGCTCTTCGGGCTTTCCTTGCATATACTCTGGGTAATCTTTGGGATTTATTTGGTTAAAAATAAATAAGTAAATTAAAAAAAGGAACTGCCATGGCCGTCACTTTATACAAACGTCAACGACAAATCGTAGATTATATCGTTCAATACATTCAAAAAAATGGTTTTTCTCCTACTTTGAAAGAAATTGCTGGAGCAATCGGTGTCTCTTCTTTAGCTACCGTTCATGAACATTTACAAGCTTTGGAACGCAAAAACGTGATTAAACGTCACGAAGGAACAGTCAGAGGTATTGAAATGGTAGATCGCACCTTTTTAAGGGTTACAGACAGCATTGATCTGCCTATTTTGGGCTTTATCGCTGCCGGTTCACCCATCGAGCCTTATACTGATCCAGAGGCAACTTTTAAGGTTTCACCAGAGATGGTAACCAGTAAAAAACGCGCCTATATTCTACAAGTAAAAGGCCAATCAATGATTGAGGATCATATTGATGACGGCGATTACGTGGTAATCGAAGAAACTCAAGAAGTAAATAATGGCGACATCGTGGTAGCTTTGCTAGACAATGGTTTGGCTACCTTGAAACGCTTTTACAAAGAAGTCACTAGAGTCCGCCTGGAACCAGCCAATGCCAACATGAGTCCGATCTATGCCACCAATGTTCAGATTCAGGGCAGAGTAGTAGGGTTAATTCGTAAGTTTCGCTATTAAGTTCTATGAGTGAAGCAAAACGCTGGCGATACAATGAGTTGGAAAAATTTATCAACGCTCAGTTTCCGTCCAAAGAATTAAAAGGACGAAGACATTTGTATATTTATCTAACTCTTTTTTGGACAGCTTACCTTAAAAATCCTGAAAGACCTCAAGATAGTTTAAAAGATGTTTCCCACGAACTAGGCTCTGTTTTGAAAAATCCAATTACCGAAGATGATATTCAAATGGTTGATTTATTGATTGGATTAGCATCATTAATCAATGATGAACCTTCTCAGACCGAATAAAATATTTTTCTTTTTGGTCCAATGCTTGATTGATAAAACAACGCAATACATATAAATAATCAGATAATCGATTAATAGTCTGTAAAATCTGTTCAGAAATTGTTCTTTTTTTGCTTAAAGATACTATTCTCCGCTCCAATTTTCTACACACTGATCTAGCAATATCCACTTGCGCTGCTGCTTCGTGTCCGCCTGGTAAAACAAATTGATGGTGCCAATTGGGGGCCATCGATGTCTGTAAATCGGTTGAGGTTTTTTCAATTTTGTCCAAAAACTCTTGGGAAATTTTTAATTTGGCTCCAGCTACTTTCGCACCCAGTGTAAATAATTCATGTTGAATCGTTTCCAAAAAATCTGTTTGCGTCATGATTTTTTTACTTTTTAGTTTCTTGAGCAAAGCCACTGCCAATCCCAAATGAGAATTGAGTTCATCAATCGTGCCAATCACCTCAAAAACCAAATGATCTTTACTAAGTCGCGTACCATCTGCCAAAGAAGATTGACCATCATCACCGGTTTTGGTTGAAACATTGAGCATCTTTGTTATTGTAAACCAATTGACAATCAACCTAACTACAAAATAGACAAAATTGATCATCAAAAAACACAACATCTAGTATTTCGTCAAGAAAATTGACCCTTTCCGTCACTTACAATTCCAAGTAAAATCTATGCCCGTGAGATTAGACGGGCTTTTACACTTTTCTAGCAAAAAACCAAAAAAATACATCTTCGTTTCTGGAGGCGTATTGTCTGGTTTGGGTAAAGGAGCAACTGCTGCTTCTATTGGTGTCTTACTCAAAGAACAAGGCTATTCCGTTACCAATCTCAAGTGCGAAAATTATCTCAACCTGGATTCAGGCAACATCAACCCAATAGAACATGGTGATGTTTTTTTATGCGAAGATGGTTTGGAAGCTGATTTGGATCTGGGTACTTATGAGCGTTTTTTAAACCAAGAAGTTGGTTTCAAAAACTTCGTCACTATGGGCCAAATCTACTCTACGGTCATCGAAAAAGCCAAAAACCTGGAGTACGAGGGTGCTACTGTGGATGCTATTCCTTACATACCAGAAGAAATAATTCGTCGCATCAGAGAAACTATTGATGGTTACGACATTATTTTGATCGAACTGGGAGGCACTGCTGGTGAATATCAAAACATTGTTTACTATGAAGCCTATCGCCTGATGAAGCAAACTCTCCCTGATGACGTCATTTTGGTGCATGTCACTTACTTTCCCACCCCTTCACACATCAGTGAAATGAAATCCAAACCCACTCAATTATCGGTCAAAAATTTACAAGCCATGGGTATTCAACCAGATTTTATCGTGGGCAGGGCAGAATCAGATATTGATGATAAGCGTAAAGAAAAAGTGGCTTATTTTTGTAACATGCATAAAGAGGATGTCATCTCCAATCCAAACGTCAAAAGCATTTACCAGATTCCCTTACTTTTTCATCAACAAAATTTTGATAAACGTATTTTGCAAAAACTGAAACTACCTGTCAAAAAAACACAGCTCAAAACCTGGCAAGAACTAGTTAAAAAAATTAAGACTGAAAAAAAGAATAAAATCTCGATCGCTATCATTGCCAAATACATTGCCACCGGTGATTATGAACTGCAAGATTCATACACTTCACTTTTGGAATCTCTAAAACATGCTAGTTGGGCCGAAGACGTAGGACTGGATATTGTTTTTATTAATGCCGAGGCACTACAAAACAAAAACAGTCAAGCCCTCAAGGATCTGCGACGAGTTGACGGCATCATTGTTCCTATTGGTTGGGGCAAACGAGGGGTGGAAGGCAAAATAGATGCCATTCAATACGCCAGAGAAAATAAAATACCCTATTTAGGACTTTGTTACGGAATGCAGTTGGCCTCTGTTGAATTTGCTAGAAACATAGTTGGTTTGGAGGGCGCTCATACCAAAGAAGTAGATGAGAAAACTCCATATCCCATCATTCATGACATTCCCTTTGAGAAAAAATATCAACGCATCAAGGGAGTGGGGGCTAGCATGCGTCTAGGTGCTTATGACTGTGTTCTCAAACCAGGTACCCTTGCTCATGAAATTTACAGTAAACACAAAGCTTTCAAAAATAAAAAACAAAACCTTATTTCTGAACGCCATCGCCATCGTTATGAATTCAACAACGAATATCGCAAGGTATTAGCCGAAAAAGGCTTTGTTTTTTCCGGCACCAGTCCCGATGATTTTTTTGTAGAAATGATTGAGCTTCCACGTCAAGATCATCCTTTCTTTCTTGCCACTCAAGCTCATCCAGAATACAAATCAAAGCCATTAAACCCACATCCCATTTATGTAGAATATCTTAAAGCCGTGCAAAAACACGCCCAAGCAAAAACTAAAAAACAGAAATAAATTTAGTTCATTTCTTGTCTAGCAACCCTCTGGGTGGTACAATGCTCGCCTAATCAAGAAAAATTATGGCTCAATACTTTACTTATCAAAACCAGCAAATCAGTTCCGGTGATACGGTGCGTGTTCATCAAGAAATCATCGAAGGTGATAAAAAACGTGTTCAGGTTTTTGAAGGACTAGTTATCGCTATTAAAAATCGTGGCACTGGTAAATCTTTTACTGTCAGAAAAATCGGCGCCAACGCCATTGGTGTTGAAAAAATCTTTCCCGTTCTCTTACCTTCTTTGAAAAAAATCGAGATAAAAAGTCAGGGAAACGTCAGAAGAAATAAGTTATATTATCTGCGTGACAAAATCGGTAAAGCTGCTACCAGAGTTAAAGAAGAGAATACTTTCACCAAAGCAAAATAAATTTAGTCATTTCATCACTGGAGCGATCGGAGAACAAATTGCTTGTGATTTCTTAGTTAAAAATGGTTATCAAATCTTGGACAGAAACTTGGTCTTTAAAAAACATGAGATTGACTTGATAGCCCTGGACAAACGGCATCAAGAATTGGTCTTTGTAGAAGTAAAAACACGTCAAACCGGACAATTTGGCAATCCTAGCAATGCAGTGGGAAAAACTAAACTCAAATCATTGCAATATGTGGCTCAGCAATATTTACGAACCACAGACTTACGAAATCTCTATCGGTTTGATATCATAGCAGTTACTCCTGGCGGAGTAGAGCACTTTGAAAATGTCACTTGGCCATAACGGCCAGCCATAACTCAACTTTCAAGTTGAAGTTTCGGCCCCATCGTCTAGCGGTTAGGACATCGGGTTTTCATCCCGGCAACCGGGGTTCGATTCCCCGTGGGGTCACCATATCGGATTTTAACAAAACATTTTGTTGATTTAGCTTGAAAGCAAGGGATAATTTTGGTGTTCCACTAAGTAAATCGTTGTAATTAGGGAATTCCTCAAACATCAGTCCGAACAACTGTTGTTGTTGTAGGGGATTTTCCTGATCTATCAGTAATTCTTCTAGGTGTTCCATTAAGTAAACTGCACTTTTAACTGCGAGCTTGGCGTCAAGCTCCCTTTTTTCTTTGCCTGCTCTGAACTCTCTGGCAGACTGTATTTTTAATTCAATATTTTCATAATCATCTTCATAAGCACGAATCATAGCCTTGTTCGTAGTTATCTTGATTGCATCTCGAATACTTTTTTGCTCTACTAATAGATCAACAACATTTCTCTCTGCTTGTTCACTTTCCATCAGAGTCTCATCTCTTTTATTTTTCCATACCTCAAGAAAAGAGGCTTCAAATAACGTAATGTACTCATCGCTAAAACGTATCTTCTTGATAAAAGAATAAACAACTTCGTGGAGATCTTCTCTCGATTTCCTCCAATATTCGTGATTCCTATTGCAATGGTAGGCAGGATATTTTTTACCCAGTTTTCCTGTAGACGCACTCGCTTTAAGTGGATTTTTGCAGATAGGGCATAAAACAACATTTTTATAAGGGTAAAAAGGGTTGTTGTTAGTTCTTCTTTTTATTATTCTCCCATCCTCATTTTGCTTTCCGTGCTTTAAGAAGAAGACTCCCGTCTCGTCTTCATTAATCATCACCTTTCCGACATTTGCCTGATTAAAGGTATCTACGTCAACCAAACCATTAAATCTGCCCTTAACGAGCTTGTAGTGAGTCCATTTTTCACAGATTACCCCTGCATAGATAGGATTTTTAACATATTTTTGAAGTTGTTTGATTGTAAGAGGTTTTTCTCCTCCCGCACCAATAGGCTTTTTGGTTCTTTTATCTCTTCTGAAATACTTCCTACTTTTATAACCCAACGCATTTACTTCTCTTACTATTTCTTCATCAGAATGAATCCCTTTTGATCGCATACTAAACAATTTCTTTATAAATATACCTTCGCTGGGTTTTTCAACCAGAATGGTTCTTATGCCGTGCTCCTCAGTCTGAATCTTTTTATTTGCAAACCCATATGGAGGTCTCCTGTTCCAATATCCCTCTCTAACATATTCAATTTCTGCACCCAACATTAGTGTTAAAGATTGCCTAACTTGATCTTTTGCTTGGTCAGCTTGTTTTATTTCCTCTGCTTCAGATGGAGAATAACGACTCCAGGAATACTCAAGCCCATACTTTTCCATTGAGTTCTTGTCTGATTGTATCGTCCCTTGCGTATCTTGAAGTTGGACGCCTGCTTTTTTTAATCTATCTTTCAACTGCCTGTACTCAACGCCGCCTCCACGAGTAAAGCGACTAATATCCCTTGCAACTAAATAAGAAATATTGTTTTTTCTATCAACACAATAGTCAATAACCTCATTAAAAAACTCTCTTTCTGATTTTCTTCCTGATTCTACAAAACTCATTGTCCTGTCAACTACCCATCCTTGTTTTCCAACAAAATCTATACCATCTCTCATTTGTTGATTAGGCGAATCGTTCTCATTGGCTTGTTTCGAAGAAGATACACGTGCGACAATTACTGCTTGGGGTTTCATATTGTTATTCTACTTGATTTGCTAACGTGCTTCTATTATCGAGTAACTTGATATAGCAAACTTCTGCAAACATCTTCATTGAATTCAATATTATTCTTACCTCTTCATCAGTAAGATGATTTGCTTTTCTCCCTAGTAGTTTTCTAGCTTTTCCAATTGTCATAATACGTTGGCTAAATCTAGCCCTATAAGTATTATTTCAAAGTTGGAGCAACTACTTTACACCTCAGATCACTACTTGGCTAAATTGCTCAAAAATGTAAAGGCTATGCGAACTAACGGGTAAAATAGAGTTAGTAGTTATTGTTATTCCATAGTTAAACAATGCCTTTTACTAAAAACGACCCAAATATTAACAGAGCTGGCAGACCTCATAAGGGCAGAGCTTGGTCTGAAGTAATTGAGGAGGTGTCTGAGAGAGTGGATGATAAATCTGGCAAGAATTACAAGCAATTGGTAGCTGAGGCGTTGTTCAACAGGGCGATAAGCGGAGATATTACAGCTATTAAGGAAATTGGCGATAGGATAGATGGCAAAGCGAAGCAACAAATGAAACCAACTCTAGTTGATAAACAAGTTCCAATCCCAATCAGGCTGATGAACGATTATGAGAATGATGTGATTTTCAAGAGTTTTGAAAGTTAAAGAAAATGTTTTCCCCAAAATAATAAGTCTAATTCCAAGAATAACCAAACTCACCGCAGTTCCTATTAATAGAATCTAAAGCTCCATCGGCATCAAACTCTCCCAACCTATAGCCCACATAATTAGATCTAATTATAGCTCTGCAGTTCTTGGGAAGCCCTGTTTCCCCATATTCTAACTTAGAGTTTGAGTCATTGGGTGAGAGGAGAAAACCCAGTGCTATTCCGATGAGTAGAAAAATTAGTGAGTTTAAAGATAGAATTTTATTCTTTTTCATAGCTAAATTACCTTAAATAATCTTCAAAAAGATCCTGATTAGTTTGATAAGCCAATACTATTTTTCCATCCTGATTAATTTCAACCAAAAGAAATACTCCCTGTTCTTTATCTAAAAATCCTAGACTGTAGCCCTCCCCAAGATAGAGAAAATCTCCCTCTTTATACTCCTTGGAGAACTCAAAGTTGTTCTGATCAAATAAACTTTTTAAAAACTCTCTGTACTGTCTTTCGGGAACAACAGTGCCATTGGCTTCAATTATTCCTATTGGGTAGGCAACAAAATAATCTTGTGTTTTACACTCTTCAACGTTTTCTCCTGGTTTATTTCCCATAAGTTCTTGTTCACATTCAAAATCAAATGTTGTAGTTTCTTCTACTAAAAAATCTATATCTTCGTCCAAGATAGCTTTCTTGGCTTTTTCGACAACTTCAACACTGCTATCCACTACTTCTTGCAATTTCTCGTTTTCATCCATTGGTTGTGAAACAGGTTCTCCTGAGTTGTTCTTAAATGTCTTAAGTACTAAGAAAAGTAAAAAAACTAACCCCAAAAAAATTAGAATTTTCTTCATATAATTAATGATTCTAGCATTGATTTGAAGAATTTTTCCGAGAATTCAATGTTCATCTATTGATTCGATCATTTTATTCCATTACCCAGTGGGTAAGTAGTCAGTTGCTAACGTCTGGATTCCTATTTTCTCCGGAGAAATGAACCTGGGTATAATTAACTCAACTTTCCTCATATAATCAACTAAGGTGTTCCACCCCAGAGACAGTTGGTTCACAAATAGTGAAAATTGATCCCGTGGAGAAGTGATCGCCCGCACGACGTTGGGTGCGTGCACCACAACTCCCTATCATATATTGTTCGCTATCCTTTACCTAAAACCGCCACCAACCCCTCAATTGTAGGGAATATACCCCTAAGAGGCAGTTGGCCGTGTAATTGTTTACATATTTCAATAACCTTATGCTGTATTTTGTTGATCGTCAGCGTCCAGGCTGAGGCTCCATACTTGTAGTATAAATAACTAAGTGATAATTTGTGTCTTCGTATACCAATTTACTTTAAAATACTACCCTATAATATTGACTTTTTGCCGGGATTGTGTATTCTCCCCCAGACGAAAGAGGGCAGGTTTAAGCCTAGCAATTGTTGCTTGGTAGCGGCTTACCTTCTGGAATCTTGCACTTTAAAAAATTGCGGAAAGTTTATCCTCCTTACCGAGTGGATAGCACCTTGGGAAACACTTACTGGTTCCTAAAGTGCTATACCATTCGGATAGCCATGCGAAAGCATGTCAAACAATCTGAATCTGGAGGATATAATGAACCTTTATGAAGAAGTGGATGGTGTTTTTGATGTAATGGCGGGGTCGAGAATAAGTAATACTATCGCGGAAGCCATTACGCTGTCGAAACGTGAAGGTCGACCAATCACTTTCATGTTCAACGAGGTCAAGATAACCGTGACTAGGTTCTCGAAACCAAACCTCATTTTTTATTGGTGGAAGCGAGCGCTTACCGACAGCAGAATATCTGATATTGGGCCCTATCCCAACGAAATTCCATTCGACAGGGAAAAAAAGATTGAGGCTCGCAGAGAAGCAAAGCGAGAGCGTGCCCGTCAGAAACAGCGCATAAAGCAGGAGCGTGCCTATGAGAAATTACACGCAAAGCAGAAGCGCGCCCTTCAAAAACAGCACGTAAAGCAGAAGCGTGCCCGTCAGAAACAGCACAACGAAGCGGACATTTCAAGGCAGTGCTGGAGGGGCAAGAAGCCCCACCACTGGCGTAACCGAAACTAAAAGCAAAGGCGAATTGAACTTCGCGAGAAGTGCAACAATAAGCCTGGTGGAATAATTATCTTTGAGTAACCACTCATCGATAACCACCAGGTTTTTTTATATTATTACTTCCGATATGTTCATTTTGAGTACGGCACAACCTTTACTCACTCTCTGACACTATGAAGGACTCCAAAAGGTTTTACACTCATCGCACACTTCATAAATTCGCTATGGCGGTGAGCAGTCTAGACATCAAGCAAGAAAGTCTTGCTCGAGTTTAACAACTAGGTCAGTAATTATTGAGTTTATATTAGGAAGTTCTAGGATGGTCACAAACACAAAAAAAACTATTTTGGGCGTCTTTTTTTGATTATTTTTTTAATAAGGATTTTTTTTCTAAGATTCTCAATCCACGTCATAGAGCTCTCTAAATTCATATTCTGCGGATAATAGCCATTTAATAAATCAGCGCAGACTTCACCTGCTTTCAAACCCTGAAATTCAATCTCAAGGTCTAAATCTGTATCAAACAACCAATCAATTAATTGCTTATTTTCTGGACTTAATTCGTCATAATTAAATTCATCACCCCAACCAGTAATAACTTTTTCTTCTACCGTATGAATTCCAGCTCCAATTGCTCTTCCTTTTCTTTTTACAAACTCTTTTGCGGCCTGACCAGTAGGATTAGGAATGCCATCAATTCTTTGAATCCATGGTTCTTTTTGCTCTGGATATTTCATAATAACAGCATTGTATCATTTTGAATCAGTTTTCTTTCGTGATTGATTAAATGGCTCAATTATCAATGCTCAAGAAAAGTTATTTTAGCTCCATTCTGATCAGCAGATAATGCCACTTTTCCGCCGATTGGGAGTGTAATTTTGGGATCAGTATGACCAAAATCGGCTTCAGCAATTACCGGAATATGAGCTAGCTCTTTTTTGGACTTGATGATTTGACGGAGTAGTTCGGCGGTCATTTGGCTTTTTTTCTGAAAACGACCAATCACCAAACCCTTTACATTTTTAAAATTTGGCAAGTGAATCAATGATTGCAAATCACGATCAAATAGAGCGGGGAATGTTTGGTCGTCGTCTTCCACAAACACCACTGCTCCAGTCAAATCAGGCATAAACTCGGTGCCTTGAAGTAAATTCAGGGTGCATAAATTGGCTCCCAGAATAGTTCCGTTAGTTGTGCCAGGATTGATCACTGTATAACCAGTATTTTTTTCTGCTTGGCGTTCATCTTGATTTAACCACCACATATCATCAAACCAATGCGAACTAGGTTTGATTTCAATTGGTTGGTCACTCATCAGTATTTTTTCAAAATATTCTTGAGTGTACTCAAAGTTGAGTTTTTGACCAAAAGTAGAGTAGTGGGGGCCCGAGTAAGTTACCAAGCCAGTTTTGGTATAGATACTATTATTGAGAGCCGTAATATCAGAATATCCACAAAAAACTTTGGGGTTGTTTTTGATAATTGCCCAATCAAGATGTTGGAGCAGTTGATTGCTGTTGAAGCCACCAATGACAGTCAAAATTCCGTCTACTGATTGATCCGCAAATGCTTCGTGTAAATCTGCCAATCTATGTTCAATAGTTGTTGAAGCAAAATCATCCATTTCTTTGACGTATTTACCAAAACTTAACTCAAAACCCATTTTTTGCAAACGTTTATTGGCAATTGAAATAGTTTCTTGACCTAGTAAACCCAAAGATCTTGATGGAGCTATTACTCGAAGATGATCTCCTGGTTTTAATTTTTTGGGAAAAATGCTATTCATACTTTTATTCTACCGCACGATTTAGTTTGAATTCTAAAAAATAAAAATCGCATTGATCATTTAAACTCAACCAAACATTAATAATTCAGGTTTGAAAATCAATAACAAACCAATAATTAGCATCAGCAAACCGCCAACAAGGTGAGAGAATCGACTGTACTTGGTACTGATACCAGTCATTTTCAAAGTAAACATAGCCATAAAAAAGATCAATAAATCATCTAGCATGAAAATAAAAATATAGAGCAACATATAGGCATAATGCTGCCACGGGGCTAAATTACTCAAAACCAAAATTTGAGTAAAAACTACCGGCAAGCCAGCTGAACAAATCAATTCAACCAAGTTGACTGCAAAAGCCAAAAGAATAATACCACCCATAGCCAGTAAAAATTGTTTGCGATGAGTGATGTTTTTCAATTTTTCAAAAACAGCTTGACGCTTTTCATTGCCCGTTACCTTACAACCATCATCCTTATTAACAAAGAACTCTTTCAAATTATAACCACCACCCACCAAAGCCAATAAACCTATCAAGGCTCTTACCCAAATAATAAAACCAACAAATAAAAGTAAATTCAGCCAAGCTGCCATAAATAAGAAGTAAACAAAAGCAGAGGCAACAATAAAAGTTATTCCTAGAATCCAACGTCTTTTTTTATTTTCCATGCCCAGTAGTAAACCGATTAAAAAGATGAGTGTCCACATAGCACAGGGATTGAATCCATCCAAACCACCCAGAATAATCGTTAAAATAGGCAAAGAAAGATTGCTGGTATCGATCTTGCCAACAATTGGCAAATCAATTTCTTCAAGTACCGCCGATCTTGTTTGATTCTCTGATTCACGCTGAGTTTCTTTTGTTTCAGTCGGTTGTAAACTAGCAGTTAGAATTTCTCCCACCAAATCGTGTCCATCATTTTCCAAAAAATCCTGCACGGCATTTTCAATGGCTGTACCAGTAGTTTGTTCATCCAGCCAACCAACAAAATACTCTTCTCCCACTACTGTAAAAGGAACTCCATTGATATTGGTGTTTAGTTTTTGACCAACTTCAATCATTAATTTTCGATTATCAGCATTGTGCCAAACTTCAAAATCATAAACCTTAACTCCAGTATATTGTTCTTCCAGTGTTTCTAAAAATGGTTTTTCTCGCTCACAATGCGGACAACCTTCGCCCCAAAAAAAATAGATATTGGCTTTTTGCTCCTGAGCAAAAATAGGATTGACTGTTATCAACAAAAACAACAAAACCAATAAAATTTTGGCGATGTTTTTTATCATATTATTAAATTTCTCGCAAATAACCCCACGAATGAAGCTTATCACTATCTTCATACCAACGATTGCCAATATCAATTCTATAGTACATATTGGGAATCACGATGTTTTTGATGCGGTTGCGCATTTGAGTTTGTGCCTGCTTCATAGTTGTTCCAGAAGCAGCAATTACCAAAATTACTCCAGAATTGCCGGCAATTGTCCATTCACCTTTTTTGAGTTTAACATCTTCCAAATGAACACCTTCCAAGTGTGGCTTTTTAAAAATAATGGCATTGTTTTTGGAAAAAGAATTGTAAGTCTTTTTATCGTTGTAAGGAAAGGGTGGTACAACAATTCTAGTGCCCAAATGAAAACCTGCTTTAGTTTTGAACTCAAAATCCTCACCACTAGCCAGCTTCAATAAAAACTCACTAATGGGTGTCAACATTGATTCTGATTGAATGTGAATAGTGGGATAACCAAAGCGAGCCGTAAACTCCAAAGGATAAATCCCTTGACCGTTAACAATACAGTTAATGTCGATATAACCAACATATTTTTCTTTTTTCAAGGTTGGCTCCATTTTTTTGAGCGTTTCATTGAAGAGACGATTAGGCTTACTCCAAAACATACTAGTACCCATTTCACCGGTTGCCACTCCCAAATCTCCAGGAAAAAGTTTTTTATGTTCAAAATTGATGTTGATAGGCAAAATAAATCTATGACCATTAAAAAAAGCACCCACGGCAACTTCTACTCCAGAACTAACTTTTTTCTGTAATTGAAATTCTTTAATTTCTTCACTCCAAGTTTTGCGATAAGCTTCCAAAACTCGCAGAATATCTTCACCATTATCATCTTGACCAACAAATAATAATTTTTTAATGTTTTGAGCCTCACCACTGGGTTTAATCACATAAGCACCTGGATGATCTTTAACAAATTTGATGGCATCATCAAAGTAATTAAATTCTTGATAGGGGAGTACTTTAATACCATGACGAAGTAGCTCTTTCTGACCAAATGAGCGATCATCTTCCAATCGATCTGTGTATTTGGTGCCACCCACTACCAATTTGCCAGTCTTGCGCAATTTTTCTGCCAATTTTCCATGTCCCAAAACATCATCAAAGATGACAATATCTGCCCAATCCAATTCTGCGCGCCAATTTTTAGTTTTGGGAATAAAACCATTGCCGATATCTTGGCAGCTTTTGTCGTCAATAGAAAACTTGACATTGTGACCCTCTTTAACTACCTGCCAAGCGGTATCAGTAATAAGAGCATCAAATGAAACAAATAAAAAGTTTTTTTTCATTTATTTTTTTAATTGTAGGTTAATTTTCCAAAATATATAGCAGAGATTGAAAAAATAATTATTTAATAAGCATTCGTTGTTAAGATTATTTTAAAAATAAACATTTAAGAAAAAGCATAAAATAATTAAGACCGAACCCTTCCCTCGCGCTTTTTGCCACTGCCAGCTATAATTCACTCACTGGCACGGTACCAGAGTGGTCTAATGGCAAGGTCTGCAAAACCTTCGTTCGTGGGTTCGAATCCCATCCGTGCCTCAGTGAAAAATACTTATTTTATTCATACTTTTGGTTGCCAATCCAACAAGAGTGATTCAGAGCGTATTGCCGGAGATTACGAGGCAAGGGGCTATAAATTGGCTGATAGTTGGAAATCAGCCGATGAGGTAGTGATCAATACTTGTGCTATTCGTCAACGCGCCGAACATCGTGCACGCGCTTATATCAATAGCATCGTGGCTTACTTTGCAAAACAAAAAAAACCACGCCCCAAAATCATCTTCACTGGTTGTATGTTGCATCATGGCAAAAATAAAATCATGGAAATGATTCCCGCCATTGATGAAATTTTACCGGTTAACGAGGTTGGTTTTAATCAAACAGCTATACGCAGGGATAAAAAACATGCTTGGATTCCCATTTCTGCTGGTTGTAATTCTTTTTGCACTTATTGCATCGTGCCTTATTCGCGTGGCCGTGAACAATCACGAGGAATGGAGGAAATTCTTACTGAAGTTAGAGACTTGGTAGCTCGGGGCTATTCGGAAATAACTTTATTGGGTCAAAATGTTAATTCTTGGGGACTGGAGAAGGTTGGTATTGGTTTGCGCAAAATGCTGATAAGTGATAAAAAACTGACTAGAAAAGATTTGCCCTCCAATGCTTCACAATATTTAAAACCCAAAGGCACACCCCCCTTTGTTGAGTTGTTAAGAGCTATCAGTGAGTTTAAAAAAATCAAAAAAATCCGTTTTATGAGTAGCAACCCCTGGGATTTTCATGATGAGTTGATCGAGGAAATCATCAAAAATAAAAAAATTGATCGTTATGTGCATTTACCGATTCAATCTGGCAGTGACAGTGTGTTAAAACGCATGAATCGCGGTTACACCAAAACTGATTATCTTAAAATTGCCAAAAAACTGACAGACGGTGATTCTACCATCGTGCTGGGCACAGATATTATTGTTGGTTTTCCTGGCGAAACAGAGGCTGAATTTGCTGAAACAGTAGAGATTGCCAAAAGTGTCAACTGGAAAGTGGGTTTTGTGGCCATGTACTCACCTCGTCCTGGAACAGCAGCTGATCGACTTTACCAAGACGATATCCCGTATACTGTCAAAAAGAAACGTTGGGATATTTTGGATCAAATTATCAATAAAGATAATTTGTCTGTCCGACCCAAAGTAGTTTAAGTTGGAAATAAAAGTAGTTTAATTATGGAAAAAAAACTGTTGTTAACTGTTGTCGGTCAAACCGCCACTGGAAAAACCAATCTGGCACTGCAATTGGCAGAAAAATTGATTGATCAGGGCTTTAAAAAAGTTTTATTGCTTTCTGCTGATTCCAAACAAGTCTTTGCAGGTTTGGAAATTCTTACCGGAGCTGATATTCCCACTGGCTTTCAACAACTCAAAAATGATCATTTTCCTTATCCTTATTTTCAAAAAACCAATCGATCAATAGAGTTGCATGGTATTGCTTGTGTGCCTGGGGAAGCAGAGTGGTCAGTGGCTCATTTTCAAAAACTTTTTCAGCTTCTTTGGCAAACTATTGATGAAAAAACAGCATTAATCGTGGTAGGTGGTACCGGACTCTATCATCAACAAATCTTCAATCCAGCCACCACCGTGATGATTGAGCCAAATAAACAATTAAGAAAAAAACTAGAACTGAGATCATTGGCAGAGTTGCAAACCAAACTCAAAAAAGCTTGGACTGCTCGCTGGGAAAAAATGAATCATTCTGACAGAAATAATCCTCGGCGATTAATTAGAGCTCTTGAACTGGCTCGAGCCAAACTACCCACTAGATCGCCAATTATTTGTCGGCCAGTGGTCCAATTTGGTTTACAATTACCGCTCAAAGTTCTTCAAGCAAAAATTGCCAAACGAGTTGATGATCGCATTGAACAGGGAGTGATGGCTCAGGTAAAACAGTTTGAATTTCATCATCCCAAACCAGATTTGCAAGCCAAAGCTAGTTTGGGCTACTCAGAAATCAATCATTATCTAAATGGAGAACTACCCTTGGAAAAACTCAAAGAAGCTTGGGTTTTGGCTGAATTTAAATATGCCAAGCGTCAACAAACTTGGTGGAAAAAACAAACTCAAATCGAGTGGTTCAAAACCGATCAAGAGAATCTAGAGGAAAAAGCTTGGAAAATCATTGTTCCCAGGCTAAAATAAGACTGAATTTAAATTGCTTTCCTGACGCTAAAAAGCTATAATAGAGGAGCGCACAACCGGGCAAGCACTTCGAAAACTTTGGCTTTCGACACAATCGAAAAAAAAAGACTAAAAGAGGAAAGTCCGGACAGCAGAGTAGACGGTGTCCGTTGAAAAGCGGAGATCTCATCAGGTTTCGGCCAGATGAGAGCCAGTTAGAGCAACAGTGACGAATCGGGTGGCGCCGAGTGAAACGACCAAGCTTCTGGGTATCCCGCCTCGGCGAGATGGCAATCCTCCCGGCTGCAACGAACGACCTTGACCTTAATGGACCTACTCCCTATCGTTCCGCCTCGGCGGCACAAGGTCATCAGGCTTCGGCATAGATAAATCTTGCTTAAACAGAATCCGGCTTACGAGTTGTGCGCAAATAAAATAAATTATAATGAAAGGCACGATGAACGAAGCTTTACAAAATTCCTGGAATTATTTGGCTGTTACGACTCTCAATAGTTTGGCACTTTTGTTGCCAAAAGTTTTGGGAGCTTTTACTGCTTTAGTAGTGGGTGTTTTGTTGGCAAAAGCTGTGCGCAGTTTAGTTCAAAAAGTTTTACAAGCCGTAGGCTTTAGTAAAATGATCGATAAAACTCCATTACAATTAGCTTTCCAAGACGAAAAAATTGGTCAAAAAATCCAAGCAAGTATCGCCAATCTCTTTTATTGGGTGAGTGTGGTAGTTGTCATCTACATCATGGTAGCTATCTTGGGCTTGAGTTCCGTAACCGTAGTTTTGGAAAATATCTTGGGTTACATTCCCAGTGTGATTTCTGCCATCTTTATTTTGCTGTTTGGAGTACTGGTAGCTGGTTGGGTGGAAAGTTTGGTTAAAAATAGTGTCAGAGCCATCGATCAAAAAACTAGTCGAGTGATGGGCAAAATTTCTGGTTACTTTGTAGTGACATTAGCTGCCATGTCAGCTTTCTCTGAATTGGGGATTGCTGAACAGTTTTTGACAGTGATGTTCATTGGACTGGTCGCCACTTTAACACTGGGCTTTGGTTTGGCCCTGGGTTTGGGCGGCAAAAAATTGGTGGAAAAAGTACTAGAGGATTGGTACGAAGATTTTTCCAACAAAAATAAAAAGAAAAAATAATTTATGAACATCAATCAAGCCCTAATACTGGGAATAGTCCAGGGCTTAACTGAGTTTTTACCTGTTTCTAGTTCTGGTCATTTGGCTCTGGCTCAATATTGGTTGGGATTACAAGAACCTGGTTTGTTTTTTGAGGTTTTTCTTCATGCAGCTAGCTTGATTGCTATTGTTATTTTTTTCTGGCCAAACATCAAAAAATTGAAATTTAAAGATTATCAGTGGCTGGGTCTGGCAACTATTCCGGCCATTATTGCCGGTTTGTTAAGCCAAGAAATAGTTGATTTGGTAGTGGCCGTACCAATCTTAGTCGGGATTTTATTATTAATCACTGGTTTTATTAATTTATTTATTCAGAAAGCCATGGACAAACCACTGGCCTCAACCGAGAAGCTGACGTTTTCAAAAAGCTTGATGATTGGTTTGTTTCAGGCGGTGGCAATTCTTCCCGGCATTTCTAGATCTGGAGCTACTTTGTTGGGTAGTTTTTCTCAAGGACTTACCAGACAAAAAGCTTTTGCTTTTACTTTTTTGCTGGCCATTCCTGCTATTTTGGGAGCTAGCGCCTGGCAAATGCTCGAACTTTTTACTGAGCAAATTCCTATTCCGGGGGGATCAATTTTATTGGCAGGCAGTTTGGGAACCTTGGTCACTAGTTTGTTGAGTCTCAAAATACTAAAAAAATTGATCTCTCAAGCTAGATTTACTGTTTTTAGCTGGTACTGCTTTTTATTGGGTGGGGGAGTAATCCTATTTCAATTAATCCGATAAGCCAAAGCTTCTATGACGTGTTTTTTGTCAACCTCTTCACTCTGTTCTAGATCGGCGATTGTTCTAGCCACTCGTAGAACCTTTAAATAACCACGACTAGATAATAAAAACTTCTTGGCAGCTTGAGATAAAAATTGCCAAGAAACAAGTTTTATTTGAGCAAATTTTTGTAATTCTTTATAGCTCAAAAAAGCATTGGCTTTTTGTTGTCGTTCAAGCTGAACGATTTGAGCAACACTCGCGGCTTGATTGGCGAGCGCTGTTTGATTGATTTTTGGTTTTGGCTCAATAAAGCGCTGAGGATCAATCGATTGAATCTTCAACTGCAAATCAATTCTATCCAAAATAGGTCCTGATAAACGTTTTTGATAATTAGCAATTTCTCTGGGAGTACATTTACAAACTTTTGCTTCGTGATATTGATAGCCACAGGGACAAGGATTGGCTGCAGCTATCAACATAAAACGAGCTGGATATTCCACACTACCTATTGCTCTGGTGATAACGATGCGACCATCCTCTAGTGGCTGGCGAAGTGCTTCTTGAACAGAACTTTGATATTCAGTAAATTCATCTAAAAATAATACTCCTTGATGGGCTAAAGAGATTTCTCCTGGTTGAAGTAAATGTCCACCACCCAATAAACCTACTGTAGAAGTTGAGTGATGTGGTTCTCGAAAAGGGCGCTCTTTAATCAATCCTGTTTGCGCCAAACCCTTCAATGAATAAAGCTTGGTTACCTCCACTGATTCTGTTTTGGTGAGCGGCGGCAGGATGCTGCGCATGGCTTTGGCCAACATGCTTTTACCGGCACCAGGAGAACCAATTAACAAAATATTGTGTCGACCTGCCGCCGCAATCTGAATGGCTCGCTTGGCTTGTTCTTGACCTACCATTTGTGACAAAACATCAATCTTGGGTTCTTGGGGCTTACTAGAGAGCGAATTAATCAACGGCTTGGGTGATTGATTTTTAAAAAACAATAATTCTCGCAAATGATTGATTGGATAAAGAGCCAAATCTTCAATCATCGAGATTTCCTTGGCATTCCCCTGAGGAAAAAAGACTCGCTTTACCCCTAGTTCTTGAGCTGCCAAAACCATCGGGAACAAACCCTTGACTGATTTTAAACTACCGTCCAGTGATAGCTCGCCAAAAAACATAGTTTGGGTGGTGTCCCAATCAATCTCTCCATACATTTTGAGTAAACCCACCGCAATAGCCAGTTCTAAAGCACTACCAGTTTTGCGCACCTCAGCCGGAGCCAGATTTACCACCGTTCTGATGCTTCGAATTCTTATGCCACAGTTTTGCAGGGCAGAAGAGATACGTTCTTTGGCTTCATCTACGGTTTTGTTTGGTAGACCAATCATAATTAAACTCGGCTGACCTCTGGTACCATCTACTTCTACTTCAACCGGAATAGCCTGCAGGCCAGTCATGACCATTGAGGAACATTTGGCAAACATAAAATCAGTTTAAACTTGATTTCTGACAGCAGGTGTAACACTGGTATAATGAAAAATCATGAAAGAATTGATCTATCTTTTCAAATTTTGGTATCACTTTTTGAAAACTGGTTTATTTAAGGGATTGCCGGCCTCTATTCGCTATGGTTTGCCAGCCAGAAAACTAAAAATCATTGCCATTACCGGCACAGACGGCAAAACCACTTCCTCCACGCTACTTTATCAAATCCTTAAATCTGCCGGCAAAAAAGTGGCTTTATTATCTACCGTAGCTGCTTATATTGGTGATGAAAAAATCGAGACTGGGTTCCATGTCACCACTCCCGATGCTCATGATTTACAAAAAATCATGAATCGTATGGTTGGAGCCGGCATGGATTATTTGGTTCTGGAATTCACTTCTCACGGAGCCTACCAAAATCGTTTGTGGGGAATTAAACCTTTAATTGCTGGAGTGACAAATATTACTCATGAACATTTTGATTATCATCTCAATTACTCAAATTATTTGGAAGCCAAAGCGATGCTCTTAATTAAAGCTAAAACAGTGGTCTTGAATGAAGACGACCAATCTTTCTCCAAATTAAAAAAATATTTGAGTAGTAAAAATAAAGTTGTCAGCTATAACACCGCCCTTCATTTACCCAAAAAAATACGAGATGCTTTAGAAAAAAAACTACCAGAATCCTACAATCAAATGAATGCTCGTTTGGTGATTACTATTGCCGATCAACTCAAATTAAGTACTGAACAAATAGCTCAAGGAATTGAAGCTTTTGCTGGAGTAGAGGGGCGAATGGATTTTATTCCCAACAAACGCGGTTTCAAAGTAGTGGTTGATTTTGCTCACACTCCCAATGCTTTGACAGAGGCTTTGGAAGCACTCAAAAAATATATGCGTCAAGAAAAACTGACTGGTCGTCTCATTGCTGTTTATGGGTGCGCGGGTCTGCGTGACTACGCCAAACGTCCCATGATGGGCCAAATCGGAATAAATCTAGCTGACCTAGTCGTCTTTACCGCAGAAGACCCGCGCACCGAAGATGTTTGGTCTATCATCCGTCAAATGAAAGAACAACTCACCAACGGTCACAATCGCATCATTTCTATTGCCAATCGTGAACAAGCCATTGATTTTGCCATTAATCATTTGGCTCGCCGAGGTGATTTGGTTGCTTTCTTTGGCAAAGGACCAGAAAAAAGCATGGCATATGGCAAGATAGAATATCCTTGGAGTGAAGAGGCCGTAATAAAACAAGCTCTAAATAAGAAAAAATAATATGGACCTTTTACAGTACGATTCTTTTTATCTCGTAGGCATCAAAGGAGTCGCCATGAGCTCGCTAGCTCAACTTTTACTTGATGCTGGAAAACAAGTTAGAGGTAGCGACGTAGCGGAAGATTTTCCTACCAAATTTCAATTAGATAGGCTGGGTTTAGCAATCGATACCACCTTTTCCACCCCATTGCCCGCCGGAATCGACTGTGTCATTCACACTGGTGCTCACGGTGGCCAAACTAATCCGCAAGTCATCTGGGCCAAAGAAAATAATTTGCCCACCATTACTCATGCGCAAGCCTTGGCTTTCTTTTTCAATCAAAAACAAGGCATTGCTGTCTGTGGAGTGGGAGGAAAATCTACTATCTCCGCCATGATTACTTGGATTTTAAGTTCACTCAAAATGAATCCTTCTTTTTCTGTAGGGGTAGGCAATATTCCTGGCATAGATAGAACCGGGGCTTGGACTGATGCCAAATATTTTGTAGCAGAAGCTGATGAGTACGTGGAAGACCCCACCATCATCAACCCCAATCGAGATATCACCCCTCGTTTTGCTTATCTCAAACCCTTCATGATCGTCACTCCCAACTTGCGTTTTGATCACCCCGATGTCTATAAAGATTTTGATCATACCAAAGAAATCTTTGGCAAATTTTTTGATCAAATTAATAGCGGGGGGGCCTTGGTCGTGAACAATGATGATGATCAACTTTTGAGATTAGCCAAAAAATCATCAGCGCAAATTATCACTTTCGGCGAAACAGAAACTGCTGATTTTCAACTCACCAAATATCAATCTCAAGCCGGTCACACTCAAGCTAGTTTTAACTATCAAGATCAAGAATACCCATTGAATTTACAAATTCCTGGTAAATTTAATGCGCTCAACGCTCTCGCTGCTATTGCTGCTTGTGCCCAACTCAACCCCGCCGCATTAACCCATCACAATCTAGACCAATTCCGTTCCACTTCCAGAAGATTTGAAAACATTGGTTCCCTCAACGGAGTACAGTGTTTTGACGATTATGCCCATCATCCGCATGAAATTAAAGCCGCCATTACTGCTCTTAATGAATGGTATCCTACCGAACGTAAAGTGATTGCTTTCCAATCTCATACTTACTCACGCACTAAACAACTTTTTGCAGAATTTGTTGATGCTTTTGCCGATGCTACTGAAATAGTAATGACTGATATCTTCTCTTCCGCTCGCGAAAAAGCAGATCCTACCATTTCCAGCACCACTCTTTGCGAAGCTATTATCAAAAAATATCCTCACATTAAAGCTCAAAATTTGGGCACCAATGAAAATCTAGCCAACTACTTTCGTACCGAACTCAAACCTGGCAACGTCTTCCTCACTCTCGGAGCGGGAAATATTTATGAGGTATTTGAAGATTTAAAGAATTAATCAGCAATAATCTCTTCTCCAAGTGTTATAATCTCCGCTTGTTACACAAATTACCCAAGTCTATTTACTGACTTACGGTGGTTTGAGTAGCAACGACAGCTCACGAACAATGTGCTACTCACTCTAATCCTGTTCTAAGGAGAGTGCCATGTCACGAGAAAGCGAACAACAGAAGTTCGATAATGTCGTCAAAGAGTTACGAATGACCCAGAGGCAAGCGAGTGAATTCCATGAATATCTTGGAAGACACTACCGTTTGGAAAAAGACAATATGTCCTACCAACGCTTGTTAGAGGTCGGTAGGGAATATTTGAGCCAATAACTCAATGTGAGTAGTGCAAAATAAGAGCTGTCACCCTAAGCCCTCAGAATTTCTGAGGGCTTAATTCTTTTAAATTTTCTGATATATAATTAGCTTATGAATGAAATAGATATTATTTTTAATAAATTATATGGACAAAAATGCTGGCGCGCTTGGAGAGGTTACTCCACAGCAATTTTTTTTGAGTTCGGTAAAAAAATTATTACATCAAAAACCAAACAACTTGAAAGAGGCTCTTATACTCTATCCCTAGATTTTTGCCCATGGAAAATTTTAGAAAATGGCAAAGAAATAGGAAATGATGACCAAGATTATAGAAAGATTGATTCGTTACTTCCCAAATTTGAAAATCAAACAATAGAAAAAATTAACATTTTTCCTGACTCATCGGAAACACAAATTATATTTTCCAATAATTTAATAATTCAAACTTTTCATCAAAAACTAGACAAAAAATGGTACTTACTTACTCCTGAAAAAATTTTAACCGTGGAACAAAATTGTTTAATAAAAATTAAAGATTAGTAATAAATTTCTCAGTTTATTTCTTATGTCGGGGAGACAGGACTCGAACCTGCGACCTCGCGGTCCCAAACCGCGCACTCTAGCCAACTGAGCTACTCCCCGATGTACTGCCAATGTGCCGCGGGTGGGAATCGAACCCACACTCTGTTGCCAGAACGAGATTTTAAGTCTCGCGCGTCTACCAATTCCGCCACCGCGGCAGGTGATTTCCAGATATGGTGACGAAGAAGATTATATCACTCTTGTGGATAAGATTTCTTAAATAATTTAATTCTTTCTGGAAAAGCTAAGCGGTATGTCAAGACTAAAATAATCAGCATAATGATTTGACAAGCTACACAGACCGGACAAATAACTTTTTCCACAAAAATTTCCAAGAAAGTTAATCGCAAACAAAACAGCATACCAAAGATGGCTAAACCCCACGACCATTTAAATTTTCTAAACCAGGCAGATAGAAAAATAAAAAGATAACCCATACCACCAATAATTGCCACTGGTACACCATAGAAAAGAGCCAACGAACCTTTGGTCACTGGTTTGCAATTGATAGTGGCATTGATGTTGCACACTCCAAAAGTATCTTGGACAGCATATTCGTAATAAAGATATGAGGCCAAAAGCATACCAATCCAAGCTAAAATCAGAACCCACACACGATGCTTTGCTAAAAATAAAGATTTTTCCATATGAGGTCATTATTAACTGACGTTACGGTTAATGCAAGATTGGAAAGAGATAGTAAAAGGATGATCGATCCGCAAAAAATTCTACGAACCGTCTTTGGTTTTACTGATTTTCGTGCTCCACAAGGAGTGATTATCAAGAGTATTTTGCAAAAAAAACCCACCTTGGCTTTATTGCCTACCGGGCAGGGTAAATCTTTGTGCTATCAAATTCCAGGTTTGGCACTGGATGATTTGACTATCGTCATTTCTCCATTAATTGCCCTGATGAAAGATCAAGTAGATGCTTTGCATAAAAAGGGGATTACGGCTCACTACATTAATAGCACCTTAAGTCAGCTAGAAATCAAACAAAAATACCAAGATCTCATTAACCATCATTGTCAGTTTCTTTACGTAGCACCAGAAAGATTATTGACTAAACGTTTTTTGGAATTGATGAAAAAACATCCTCCAGTTTTTGTTGCCATAGATGAGGCTCATTGTTTTTCTACTTGGGGCCATGATTTTCGTGTTCACTACAGAGATATTCCTTTGTTTATTGAACAACTCCCCAAAAAACCTAGACTAGCCTTGTTTACCGCCACTGCTTCGCGCAAAGTCGTAATGGACTTACAAAATTCTTTTAATATTCAGTCAGCCAATGTTTTTCGAGGTAATTTTTTCCGGAGTAATTTATTTATCACTACCAAACATTTTGAACTACATTCCCAAAGATTTTTATACCTGGTTTATTTATTACATCGCGTCTTTGTCAATCAAGCTGGTCTGATTTATGTCACTACTCGCAAACAAGCAGAAATGATTTATCAAGCGCTATGTAAACTTGATCCGTCTCAAAAGCTAGCCATCGATTATTACCATGCTGGCCGTACTGCAGAAGAAAAAATGCTTATCCAAGAAAAATTCATCAATAATGATTTAAAAATCATTATTGCCACCAATGCTTTTGGGATGGGCATAGATAAGGCAAATATTCGTTTTGTGATTCATTTTCAAATGCCTGGCAATTTGGAAAATTATGTTCAAGAAATTGGTAGAGCTGGCAGAGATGGAAAATTTAGCTGGTGTGAGTTGCTTTTCCATCCTTCTGACATTGAAGTTCATCAACGCATGCAAACAAAAAAGACAAAAAAAAGAGCGCAACGATCGCTCAATAAAATGATGGAATATGTTTTCAAAGAACAATGTCACCATCAAAAAATCCTGTCATATTTTGAAGATCCCCAAAAATTTACTGCTGGTTGTGCGCGTTGTGAATATTGCGCTCCTTTTTCTCAACGCTTTTTGAAATTTATGCAAACTCAGCTTCAACCAACCAAACTTACCAAATTACCCACCTTTGTCGCCCAACAACAACTCATTTTAGAACAAAATAATTCAATAAAATTGAAAGATTTATTGGGTGTAGGCCTGGACATGTTACAATAACAACTTATGAAATCAGTAACAAATCAAAAAATGACTATTGAAAAATTGGTAACTGAATATCAAGAAATTAGTAATTTCCTGAATAAGCGTTGGCCACTTAAAGACAAAGAGCAACAAATTTTTGCTCGTACCATGAAAATCGTAGAAGAATTGGGTGAATTGTCTGATGAGATTTTGACCAGCATGAATCTAGCTCGGGATTCCAAAATTGCCAGATTCAGTCAAGAAAACATGCAAGATGAGTTTGCCGATGTTTTTGGTTCGTTAATTCTTTTGGCGATCGAACTGAATATTGATATCACTCAGGTAATGCGCAAAAAAATTGATTTTACTCGTGAGCGTTTTGGAATAGATAAAAAAGACTAAAGCTTGACGTATTGGTAAAGTTCTCCATTTGAAAAACCTTTTTTACGATAATATTCTCTCGTGCCAACTGCAGAAATAACCGAGAGTTTTTCATAACCCATTTTTTTGGCTCGTTGCTTGGCTAATTTCATCAATCGTGTACCCAATCCCAAGTGCTGAGCATGCTGTTTACCCTTAGTACCAATCTTGATCGCTGGACCATAGACATGCACTTCACGAATCATGGCACTATTTTTTAATTCTTTAATAAAACTATTTTTTTTGGGCAAACTTAGGCGCAAAAAACCAAGCAATTTTTCACCAGCTACGGTAGGAGCGCTATATTGCAAAAACTGCTCTTCGCTAACTGAAGTTTGAAAAGTGATGGTTTTCAATTTTATTTTTTCTGGATTAAAAAACTGGCCACGAATCTCTCGCGCTCGAATTTCTGGCGATTGTTTGCCAATTTTGGCCAAATATTGTTCTGTAATTTGTCGAAAATTAGTTTTTTTATTACCCACTACGATATCCGGCGAGGGGATGTCACGGATCACTCTAGTTAATCGACAATAAGGCTCGGTTACCAATAAAACATGAGAGAGTACGTCAAGTAATTCTTGCTGACTGTAAGGTCGCCATTGACCAGCTTGGTAATACTTCATCAGCTCGGCACTTTCAATCAATGAGCAAGGATAAATCTTGAGTTCATCTGGTTTAAAATCAGGATCACTAAATAATAATTCATAATCTTGTTTATCAAGTTGGGGATTGGAACCATAAAGATTGGCCATCCAGTGGGCATGAATCTTGAAACCAGCCTGACGAAGCAAGGCAAATGCCCGACGAGTAGCCGAGACATCATGACCACGATGATTTTTGCGCAGCACCTCATCTTGTAAACTCTGCACACCAATTTGAGCTTTGGTACAACCCAGGCGACGCAAGCGCATCACTTCTTGTTCTGAAATATTATCCGGTCTAGTTTCTAACACCAAACCGACATTACGAATCTTACCTTTTTCATTATGCTGTTGTTGTTCGACCAACTCAGCCCAAGTAGCTTGCTGATAATCATCAATGCCCAGTTTTTTTTCTGGAGCAATATAAATTTCAGAAATCACTTGGTTATAGCGTTTGGTCAATTGCTCACCATGTAACTCTAACTTAGAAAAAACTCGTTTGTTTTTTTGAGGATCATTGGTGGCAAATGCTTGTTTATTTTTTTTGAATTGTTGTTGTTTTTTTTGATAAAACAGTTGAATTTTTTTCCGATCATCTTTTTGACCAAACTCATTCATCGCTCTAAAACACTCTTTAATAAACCAAATTTGATAATCTTCTGGATAATACGACCAAGTTCCTCCCAAAACTATCAATTCTACTTTGTCTGTTGGATGACCCATGGCATGAAGAGCATCCAGTCTATTGTAGGTCTGTAAATACGGATCAAAATAATTACGTTCTGCTCGCTGTGCTCCCGGCTCATCACTTAAATAAGACTTGGGCATACGAATATCGTTGGGACAAAAAATACATTTACCTGGACAAGGAAAAGGTTTAGTCAAGACCGTTACTGGTGTCACACCTGAAATAGTACGGGTGGGCTTCATCATGATTTTTTTGACTAGTTTTTCACTATAGGGTTGCAAACCGTGCCGACCTGCCAATTGTTTATAAGCAGCAATAACATCCGTTTTGGACAAAATAGAACCATCGGGGAGGGGATAGCGTTTGACTATTTTTTGTAAAAAAGCCGTATCCAAATGACTGGCATTTTCCAATTCCCGCAAGACACCCAACAATTCTGGAAGGTAGTTAGTATAATTGAGTTGTTTCATAGTCTGGAGACTATATTGTATCAATCAATTGCTAATGAAGATCGCTCTCATCCACCAGCTCAATAAAATCAATGCTCGTTTCTATCAATTGACGGCTACTGAATTTAGTAAAACTAGAAGTTTTTATTGGCAAGGATGGAAAAATTTACTACCCTTTATTCAGCCTCTGGCTAAAGAAAAAACTCCATTTAAAGTACTAGACGTGGGCTGTGGTAATGGTCGATTTGGAGAGTTTTTATTTCGCCAAAAAATCAGCAAGAAATTGATTTATCACGGTCTGGATAATAGCCAAGAACTTTTGAATTTTGCTCAGCAAAGACTGGAACCTCTTAAATTTGAAAAAGAATTTATGACCATCGATCTAGTTGAATCCTTGCTTCATCAAACTCTCTCAGAAGAAATTCCCTATAAAAAATATCATCTCACCACTCTTTTTGGCGTCTTACATCACATTCCTTCCCAGAAATTACGTCAAGAATTAGTGCAATTGCTGGGCAATTCTTTAGTTTCTGGTGGATTTTTAGTTCTCACTGCTTGGCGGTTTCTAAATGAAAAACGTTTTGAAAAAAAACAAATTCATTCCAGCATTGTGCAAATTGATCCAGAAGAGTTGGAAAAAAATGATTATATTCTAGATTGGCAACAAGGAATAACCGCACATCGCTATTGTCACTACACCGATGAGCAAGAAATGAAAAAATTAATCACCAATTCCGGCTTAAAATTGGTGCAAGAATACGTTGCTGACGGCAAATCTGAAAACCTCAATCATTATGTAGTTTTAAGAAAAACTTGAAACATTGCCTACTCCCAGATAGAATAACCAAGTTCTTTATATATTGCCCGATCGTCCAATGGCAGGACAGCGGCCTTTGAAGCCGTCAATCTTGGTTCGAATCCAAGTCGGGCATCTGAGTAGCCTTTATTAAATGCCTCTTTAACTTCACCTGACTGAGTGCAGGCTGAAAACACTAGGGCAGAAACAATTAAAATTGGGATAATTAAAAACAATTTTTTCATAAATTTATCTTTCATCAAAGATGAGAAATTTATATAAAGGCACTTCTAATGTCTGAGATATTTTGCAAATTGTTGAAATACTAGGATGATTTTCGCCACGCTCACATCTGCCAAAATAGCCACGACAAACATTTGAAGCATAACTAAGGTTATCTTGCAAAAATCCTTTATGCTTGCGGTATTTCTGAATGTTTTTGCCAATTTTTTTATATAGTTCATCTTCATCTATCAAAGTTAGTATTGTCTTGAATTATTAAGACTTTCTCCACGCCTCCATAAACGACGCCTTGCGAAATTACAGGATTATTGTCATATAGTTTTGAGACTGGTAATCTCAAGCTCAACAACTCATAACAAAATTTGTAGCTCTTACGAGTTTGTCTGTTAATTTTTCTAATTATTTGTTTTTGGGAAAGTGGTTTTTTTGTGGACATTTCAATCTCATTTGTTGTTATTAGATTGATTATTCTGCTTACAAAACATGAGTCAATAAGAGGACAATTTTTCCATAAGGCTATTCGACAACAAACAACTAGTTATCTCTTATAAATTAGCTTATAATTACGGTATGAAAAATACTAAAGTATTGGACATAATCCAAGCCAGAGAAATTTTAAATCAATCCTTTAATTTACCTTTACGAGTAAATACTATTTATGCAGGCGGATTGAGCATTGATATTGGTGAAATCAAGACTGGAACTAAACAAAAAGCTGAATGGGGTCTGAAAGCAGGACAATATATCATTTCTATTGAGGGAAAATGGAAAATTCTTAAAAATGATAAATTATTATTTGAATGGCCTGACTTTGAAGATGATAAAGTTAAGCTATTTTTTAACGAAGTACAACCTGTGATTAAAATAAAGGGAATTGTTTTTGATAAATCAGGACACAATACGGAATTTCTACTAAGTCATGATATAAAAATCGTTGTTCCTTTTTCAGATACTGATGATTGGTTTTTTTTATTTGATAACAGAACAAAAACCCTTCTTTCTTCTAATGGTTCCATGAAGATTCAAAAGTAAAAAGCCCTCACTTGTGTAAGCGAGGGCTAATATCGGTTTGACCTGACATCACCTGTTTGTTGGCGCTAACGCCAATTCAGGTATGCACGCTCCAATTGGTCATAGGTTTCTGGCTTATCTACGCCACGGATGAAGTCTTGCTCCAAGTGGCGCTTGAAACGTTCGCGATGGTCTCGGTCATTTTTCAGACGCGAATAGTTATCCATCAGCCGTTGGAAATTGGCCGCTTCTGTTTCGTGAACTGATCTTGGCATTTTTTGCCTCCTTAGTAAACTGAAAAACGCCAGATCAAAACCGACCACTTATTATAACACAATATATCATTGTAATTCACAAATAATTAAAAACTATTGGTGCGCGGATTCAACGTTGAATGTAGGTAATATATAAATGGGTATCTGGTAAAATTAACTCATGAATACAAAACAAATTTCACTACCAGTTTTTGCTGATAGTTTTAGAGTGATTATTGGCAAATCAATTTGGAAAGTTATTCATCCTGCTGACGGGTGGTTGACTATTGATATTGGTGAAAAATATATTGATACTTTGCCTGGTAAAGATGGCAAAGATGAACTTTATGAAAAAGGTCAATATCAAATCCATGTTCATAGCGATTGGGAAGTATATATCAAAGGTGAATTAGTAGAGTCTCGCCAAGTAAATAATAATGATCAGATAACTTACTTTGATCGGATGGAAAAGTTAGCTTCTAATTTTCCTATAAAAAAAATTACTAGTGTTGAATTAGTTGATAACACTTTAGTAATCAGTGGAAATAATGCCGAGATTAAGATTTATGTTAGTGAGTCTTCTGACTCTATTAGTTTAACAGGAGTTGAACTGAATGCAGATAAAAATCCTATTTCTTATACACATTATAGATTTAATGAAAAACTCGGTAGTTTGGCTTGTGAAGTTTTTGGAGAATAAATAAAACAATCACTATTCTCCACAAAAAAAGTTCGTATTTCGTTGATTATTGGCATCAAAATTTAAACTTTTTCAATCTGCTATCATATAAGTGTGATTCTCACTAAATCTCAGCCTTTCACCAAAGAAGAAATAAAAAAACTTAAAGAAGAGTTTGAAGTTTATATCAAAACAGTCATCGATATTGAAAATAAAGTTTGTTCAGCAGGCATGAATCGTCATTTTGAGGGTGAACAAATATTATTAAGTCAAGGATCTAAGCAAAAGGATTTGTGGGGAGGTGGCATTGATTTGGAAACAAACGAAATTGATTTCAATTCTTTCATCAATATTCGTCCTCGTGACAACAACACTAAGAATGAAATTCAAGATGAAGAAATAAAAAAAGTTTATAAAAAACTAACGAAATATTTTTTTGGAGAAATTTTATGACAGAAGAAAAAATGCTCATTGGCTCACTTTCAAATGACTTGTACAGAGTTGCCAGTTTAGTTCAGCGTGGTTCTATGAATGCTGCAAATAAGTTTTTACTTGAATCAAAAAGATGGACAAGTGAACTTAAAAACTATGATCTTAAGGATTATCTTAAGAAAATAATTATAGATTTGGAAAATGGAGACCATCACTTGGATGAATCTCGAGCTGAGAAGCTTCTGATGTATAGTATTTTATTGCAAAATTACTCTCTTTGCGCCAAGTAGTCGTTGACATAATCCAACAGAGCCATCACATCTGGAGTCAGGCCTAATCTTGGACAATCTACGAACCACTTTAATTTTTGCTATAATTTCCCCACCATGACAAAAATGCAAAAATCCTTATTATTAGGTGTTATTGCTGGAATTATTGATGTTATTCCAATGATTGCTCAAAAACTCACATGGGATGCCAACTTGTCTGCCTTTTTCTTTTGGGTGGTAACAGCATTTTTTATAGCGAAAACCGATCTCAAATTAAAAGGAGCAATTAAAGGTATAAGTATTGCAATAACTATAATGTTTCCTACGGCCATCTTAATAGGATGGGGTAATCCAATTAGTTTATTGCCAATACTAATAATGACGCTAATTCTTGGTTCATTATTGGGTTGGAGAATTGATAAAATTAAGCAGGATTAAAAATAAAACAATCTTCATTCTCAATAAAAAAGTTCGTATTTCCTCTATGATTGGCATCAACAAGCGAAGCGCAGTTGATGGAAGACTAAAATTAACCCAATTTGCTAGCCAAAAAATAGTTGGCAACAAACTACACTTTGATAGTTTATTCATTTTAGTATACTGTGTTTATTGAGCTTTTAACAAATATGAAAAATAATATTTTTTGGATAATCATTACAATTATTATCATCATTAGTCTGGGATTTTTGTTGACGCGCAGGAAAACTGCTATTAATTCCGACTTAACTAGTGATCAATTAATTGATAAGCAAGTAATCTCTGATAGTAGTAATCCACAAACAGAAAGTGCTATGGACAAAAAACAATACGATCAACAACCAACCATGCAGATTGACGAAACCAAACAATATCAGGTGACTCTACGCACTTCCAAGGGAGATATTACTATCAAGCTTCATGCCGACCAAACTCCCATTACTGTCAATAATTTTGTCTTTTTGGCCAAAGAAGGTTTTTATGACAATACTATTTTTCATCGTGCCATCCAGGGTTTTATGATTCAAGGTGGCGATCCAGAGGGTACTGGTAGGGGCGGTCCGGGATATAAGTTTGCTGATGAGCCTTTTACCGGTGAATATAATAGAGGTACTGTAGCCATGGCCAATGCTGGACCAAACACCAATGGCAGTCAGTTTTTCATCATGCATCAAGATTATGCTTTGCCTGCCAATTACGTGATTTTTGGGGAAGTAGTCAGTGGCATGGAAACAGTTGATGCTATTGCCACCGCCCCTGTAGCTATTAGCGCTAGCGGAGAAAGATCCAAACCAGTCACTCCAGTTACCATACAAAGTATCCAAGTTGTAGAAAACTAGAAAAGAGTTTATGAATAATCAAAAATTTTTCAAACAATTAGAAGCAGAAGTGGCTCGCATTGATGCAGCTCACACTACAAAACGTCAAGAAACTATTATTGAAGGTTTTGAGCTCCAACCTTCTCCGCGAGCTTTGATCGATGGAAAACCTTTTTTGGTTTTCAATTCCAATGATTATCTGGGACTCAGACATCATCCTCAATTAATAGCTGCCGAGCATAGAGCCACTGAACAGTATGGTACTGGACCTGGGGCAGTTCGCTTTATTTCCGGAGCATTGAAGGTTCATCGTGATTTGGAAAAAGCTCTGGCAAAATTTCATGGACGTGAGGATGCCATGATTTTTTCTTCCGCCTTTGCCACCAACTTGGCCGTGTTATTTTCATTGCTCAAAGGTCAAAGTAAAGATTCTTTGGTAGACAATAGTGCCGTGGTTATTTCTGACGAGCTCAATCATCGCAGTATTATTGATGGCATTCGGGTGGCCAATTTAGAAAAAGAACAAAAAGCCATCTTCAAACATCTAGACGCCGATCATCTGCGAGAAGTACTAAAAGAAAAATTGGGTAAATATAAGCGCGCTCTGGTGGTAACAGACGGAGTGTTTAGTATGTTGGGTGAATATCAAGATTTGGCCAAAATCCGTAAAGTCATAGACGATTTTAATAATCAGTATGAACTGGGAGTGCTCCTGGTCGTGGACGATGCGCATGGAGTCGGAGCCTTTGGTGCCACTGGCAGGGGTACCGAAGAAATCTCAAATGCCAAAGCCGACGTGCTGATTGGCACTATGGGCAAGGCTTTTGGTGCGGATGGTGGCTATGTAGTCAGTTCCAAGATAATAATCGATTATTTACGTGAATCAGCTGCCACCTATATTTATTCCAACAACATTGCTCCTGGTACGGCTGCTGCTGCTTTGACTGCAGTAAAATTATTAGACACTACTGAAGGTAAAAAAGTTGCAGATACTTTAAAAACAAACATCATTTATTTTAAAGAAAAAATGCTAAATTTGGGCTATCGTTTTGCTGCAAAATCAGAACATCCCATTCAGGCAGTTCTCATCGGGGACACCGCCAAAACAAAAAACTTGAAACAAGCCTTCTATGAACAAGGCGTTTTGGTTACCAACATCAACTATCCAGTTGTTCCTCAGGGAAAAGACGAAATTAGGGTACAACTAAGTGCAGCTCACACCAAAAAAGACATTGACCAATTTCTTCAAGTGGCCCAACAAGCTGGAAAAAAATTACAGCTTATTTAAATTTAAATAATTTATTTTCTACCAACTCGTTTGGCAGTTTTGCGGGCATTACTCACAGCTCTGCGAGCAGTTTGCTTGCCTTTTCTGACAGCTTGTTTGACTTTGGCAGTAGTTTGTTTTTGAACAGCCTTGCCTTTTCTAACAGCTTGTTTGGCTGCGCGAACCGTTTTTTCTCGATTATCCTTATCAGATAAAAAAGCAGCAGCAGCTCCTGCAGCAGCTCCTACTATGAAAGCCAATAAGCCTTTGCGTTGTTTTGCCATATACCCTTTCTTTAAATTTACAGTTTAACTTTTTTTAATTTTAAAAAGTAACTGCTTACTTCTAATTTTTACTTTTTACTTTCAAGTTCCCAATATTGAGTTAATCCCTTCTTCCCGGAACTGTCATTAGCGACAGGCTATTGGTCAAACCGGGAGTTTTCCAAATTGAACCATAAACTACCAAGACATTTTTTTCTGGCTCAACAATACCCAACAAACCTGCTTCTTTGACAATTTCATATGGTTCCTGAAGACCATTTTCTGGAAATTCTATAATGTGAGGAATCACTCCAAAATATAATGCTAACTTGCGATAAGTTTGTTCATTACTAGTCAAAACATGAATGGGTATTTTGGGTCGAAAACGAGAAAGTAAGCTAGCGGTTTTTCCTGTTTCGGTTAAACAAATAATGCTATCTATCACTTTCTGTTGATGATCAATGAGATACATGGCTGCATGAGTAATACTGCTAGACTTATCTCCATCTGTCCAATCACCACAATTTGATTCTACATATTGCTCGTTAAAAGCAACGATTTTGGCTTGAGTTGCGACTGCCTTTACTGGATATTTGCCCATCGCAGTCTCTTCGGATAGCATTACTGCACTGGTACTGTCATAAACTGCATTGGCCACATCACTCACTTCAGCACGAGTTGGTCGGGGATTATCCACCATAGATTTGAGCATTTGCGTAGCAGTAATTACTGGTTTGGCTGCCACTCGACATTTGGTAATAATCATTTTTTGCCAAAATGAAAGTTGTTCAAAAGGCACTTCTACTGCCAAATCTCCACGAGCCACCATCACTGCATCGCTAGCCATAATAATTTCATCTATGTTGTCTAGAGCAGATTGATTTTCAATCTTGGCAATGATATTTGCTTTCACTTGTCTTTTCGCCAATTCTTGACGCAAAAAATCTATGTCATTTTTATCACGCACATAAGACAAACCTACATAATCAATTTTTAATTCGGCAACATGATCTAAATGAGTAAAATCTGTTTCTATCAATGAAGGCATATCAACCACTAAACCAGGAGTATTGAGAGTTTTACGATGTTTGACTTCGCAATCACCCAAAGCCCTAGCCGTTAAATCCGTAAATGTCTGAGCAGTCACTTTGAATTCGCAGGCACCATCGTCCAACAGAACCAAGCTCTCCGACTTTAAAATCGAGATTACTTTTTCTGGTACATAAATAATTCTTTCTCCATTTTTTGATCTATTGCTGGTAAAAGTTACTTCTTCATCCGTCTTCACTGAAAAACTTTTACCATCCGGCAAATCAATACGAACTTCTGGTCCTTGTAAATCCAATAAAATCGCAATGGGTTTATTAAGCTTATGTGCTACTTCATGAACTAATTTAATTTTTTCTCGGTGCCAAGCTACCTCGCCATGTTTGGTATTAAATCGCGCCACATTCATCCCAGCCAAAATTAATTGTTTAATAATCTCTTCAGACGAAGAAGCTGGACCAATGGTCGCCACAATTGCAGTCAGTTTTTGCATAATATTTTCTAAAGTCCGTGAAAACACGGGCAGTATTTACTATTTCATTATATACAAATATTACCAGGGTTGGAAAGGGGAGTGATCGACCTACCGTTCATATTGGCAATTTAAAAAATATCAATAATTATAATTTCAACATTTCTTCCGGCATGAATTCTTGTTCCGTTGAAGAATCATCATAGTCTATTGTCAATTCTTCCCCGGGATTAATATCCACCAAGGCTCTAATTCTCAAAAACCTATTTTCTTTGTTGTCATCATATTCCCAATCACAATTGGGTTGATCACTATGATTGTAAAGTGAAGAATAACCCAACATAATACAATCTCTTTTCAGTCTCACTTGCTCTAAAGAATAATAATAAAGAACTGAATTTTTGTTATTTATTATTTCAGAATCATATTTGCCCAGCACAACAATCGGTGCTATTTCAATCACTTCATTTTTGCTGATCGGTGAGATGGCAAACACGCCTCTGCCTTTGCTTGGGGTATTTTTGATCACTATTTTGGTCGGCGGATAAATATCTGCTTGCGTAGTTTGCATTTCTTAATTAATCATTGGACTGATTAATTTAAAAATAATTTTACTTAAAAACTAAACTTAATCAAATTAGTTGTGGGTGGCTGACCGGACTCGAACCGGCGACCTCATCCTCCACAGGGACGCGCTCTAACCAACTGAGCTACAACCACCATTTTTTATTTTTAAGTTGCTCGAGTGCGCCAAACAGGATTTGAACCTGTGACCTACTGCTTAGAAGGCAGTTGCTCTATCCAGCTGAGCTATTGGCGCATTTGGTCAGATAGAGTATTTTCTCAAAAATCAAGTTTTTTTACCAGTGAAGTTGAAAAATGAAAAAATTAAAGATCATCAAAATGATCAGTAATCATTTTTTCTGCCTCTGGACAGACCGCGGCTTGCTCAGGTTTTGGTTTTTTAGATGTTGGCCAACCATCTACGCCAGGCTTCATTTTTTTCTTCACTTTTTCTAAACCTGAAGAAATGATTCCTTTTAAAGAAATTCTCTCTTTGCTTCGCATAAGTACTACATTATATATCAAAATTGCCTGTACGTTTACAATACAGCTGTGAACTTCAAATTAAAAACTTCTTATCAACCGACTGGAGATCAGCCTCAAGCTATTGATCAACTAACTAAGGGAGTTGAAAGGGGAGAGCAACACCAAACTTTACTGGGAGTAACTGGTTCTGGCAAAACCTTTACTATGGCCAACGTGATTGCCAACACTCAACGACCGACATTGGTAATTGCTCATAATAAAACTTTGGCTGCCCAGCTTTATCAAGAGTTTCGGGATTATTTTCCAGAAAATGCGGTTAGTTATTTTGTGTCTTATTATGATTATTATCAACCTGAGGCATATTTACCCACTACCGATACTTACATTGAAAAAGAGGCTGATATCAACGATGAAATTGACAAACTTCGGCTCGCCGCCACCACCAATCTACTCACTCGTCAGGACGTAATCGTCGTAGCCTCGGTTTCCTGCATTTACAATCTCGGCTCGCCGATAGAGTACGGTCAATATATGTTGCAACTGACAGAAGGAGAAATAATTAAACAAAAAACTGTTTTATTGCAATTGGCCAATCTTCAATATGAGCGCAGTAGCACGGATTTTCGTCGAGGAACTTATCAATTGCGCGGAGATACTCTGCGCGTTTGGCCAGCCTATCAAGATACAGCTTTCAAAATAGAAACCTTGGAAAATCGTATTACTGAAATTCGAGAAATTGATCCGCTCAGTGGCACTCCCATTATGAATGCCGATCAAAATCAAGTTAAACGATTTGTTATTTATCCGGCCAAACACTACATGCTCAACGAACAAGCTCAAAAAAAAGGCCTTCAAGAAATTGAGCAAGAATTGGCTCAGCGTCTGAAAGTAATGGAACGAGCTGGTAAAACTTTGGAAGGCTATCGATTGAAACAAAAAGTAAATTATGACCTAGAAATGATTCGCGAATTTGGTTTTGTGAATGGCATCGAGAATTACTCACGTTATTTTGATGGCCGTCAACCAGGTCAACCTCCCTACACTCTTTTGGATTATTTTGCAGAAAATCAGCGACGTTTTGGGCTGGATTCTTTTCTTACCATTATTGATGAAAGCCACATGACGATTCCTCAAATTCGCGGAATGTTTCATGGCGATCGATCTCGCAAAGAAACCTTAATAGAATACGGTTTTCGATTGCCTAGTGCTTTGGATAATCGTCCATTGCAATTTCATGAATTTTTGGAACGCACCCCGCAAAATTTATATGTATCCGCCACACCCAATGATTGGGAACAGCAACAATCTCATGGAAAAGTAGCGGAACAATTAATCAGACCGACTGGATTGGTCGATCCGCTGATTGAATTAAGGCCCATTGAGAATCAGGTGGAAGATCTCGTCATTGAAATCATTCGTCGTAAAGCGTTGAGACAAAGAGTACTAGTTACTACTCTGACCAAAAAGATGGCTGAGGCACTCACGGAATATTTAAATACACCAGAAAAAATAGAGATTTTGATCAAACGTTTTCGGGAAAAGAACGCCACACCTGATCCTGACCATGGCTACCAACGCTCTGAATATATTAATGTTCAAAAGATGAAAATTGGTTTGATTGACCAATCATATTACAAACGCATTATGCCAATTGAAAAACTCGAAGAAATACCGAAACCAAAGGTTGCTTACCTACATTCCGATATTACTACTTTGGACCGCTCAGACATTCTGGATGATTTGCGCAAAGGAGAATATGACGTGATCATAGGTATCAATTTATTGCGCGAAGGACTTGATTTGCCGGAAGTAAGTTTGGTGGCTATTTTGGATGCTGATAAAGAAGGCTTTTTGCGTTCTGCCACCGCTCTCATTCAAACCATGGGTCGCGCGGCTCGTCACGAAGATGGCCGAACCTTGCTTTTTGCTGACAAAATGACTAAATCTATGGAACAAGCCATTGAAGAAACTCAACGCAGAAGAGCCACTCAGGTTGCTTATAATCAAAAACATAATATTACTCCCATCAGTATCAACAAACCGATTCGTGAAAAACTATTGAATAGAGAAGAAACTTATGCTGAAAAACTAAGTCGTAAAAATAAACCAGAAAAACTGACTGGCACTATCGTTCGACTAAATAAAAAAGAAATCATTGATCTCACGGCCATTAAACCAGAAGCTCTCACTCCCGTTGAAAAAACTGGTTTGGCAAGAAAATTAACACGTAGAATGAATCAAGCTGCCAAAGACTTGGATTTTGAACTGGCTACTATTTTGCGAGATACTATTGGTCAACTTCAGTGAGTACTCCTCGCTTTGAGAGTGGTATTTTATTTTCAAGATTGATGACACTCGAAACTTTCCCTCAATAACGCTATAATAGCTTTTCGTTTTTATGGCCAAAACATCACTGGATCACATCATCATCTCTGGTGCTAGAGAACATAATCTTCAAGATATTTCGCTAGCTGTTCCCAAAAATAAACTGGTAGTTTTTACCGGTCTTTCTGGTAGTGGGAAAACTTCATTGGCTTTTGACACCCTCTATGCAGAAGGACAACGACGCTATGTAGAATCTTTGAGTTCTTATGCTCGTCAATTTTTGGGCATCATGCAAAAACCAGATGTAGATCAAATTGAAGGCTTATCTCCAGCAATCTCTATTGACCAAAAAACTACTTCTCACAATCCTCGTTCTACGGTGGGTACTATCACTGAGATTTATGATTATTTGCGTTTGCTATTTGCCAGAATCGGCCATCCACACTGCCCTGATTGTGGTCGGGAAGTGAGCACTCAAAGCGTAGATCAAATTATCAATCACATCATTGAGATCTTGACTGAAAAATCAGCAACCAAGCCAACTCGTTTGATGATTTTGTCTCCAGTAGTCAGAAATCGCAAAGGTGAGTTCTCGGCTCTGTTGACCAATCTGGAAAAACAAGGTTATAGTCGCGTCCGCATTGACGGCCAAGTTTACAGTGTAAATGAAAAAATTGGTTTGATTAAAACCAATAAACATCAAATTGATGTCATTCTAGATCGCTTGAGTATTGATAAAAAACAACTCAATGATGTACAGGAAATGAGAACTCTCAAGTCCCGATTATCACAAACCATCGAAGAAGCACTTAAACTTTCTGCTGGTTTGGTAATCGCTACTTTAGTAAATGACGACTCCTTGGATTTTCCTAGCAAACCTACCCAAATGAAAGATTATTTATTTAGTGAAAAGTTGGCTTGTAGTCACTGTGGCATCTCTTTACCAGAATCAGAGCCACGAATGTTTTCATTCAATTCACCAGAAGGTGCTTGTCTCACTTGTAATGGTCTGGGCTCATTGCTGAGAATTAACTCAGAAAAAATCATTGCTCCCAGCCTCACCCTTAGCGAAGGAGCCGTGATTCCTTTTGCTCGTAGTTTAAGTCATGACACTTGGTGGGCCAGACTGGTGAGAGTAGTCGTAGAAGAGGCTGGTTTTGATTTTCGAAAAACTCCCTGGCAAGACATAGCTCCGGAGTTTCAACAAAAATTACTCACTGGTTCTGATAAATTTTATCGAGTAACCGGTCAAAATCGATTTGGCAAGGAAACACAGATTTCGGAAAAATTTGAAGGATTCATCACCAATTTAGAACGACGCTATGAAGAAACAGACAGCGAGTTTATTCGCAAAGAAATTTCTCAATTTATGCAAAAAGAAACCTGTCCAGACTGTCATGGTCAGCGACTCAAGCCATCGGTTTTGGCAGTTACTGTGGATAAATATAGTATTGCCGATGTGACAAACTTAACCATTCATCAAGCCTTAACTTGGCATCAAGATTTGACCAAAAAACAAAAATTATCCCCCCAAGAACAAGAAATTAGTCAACCTATTTTGAAAGAAATCATTGCTCGTCTAAAATTTTTAAGCTCAGTAGGACTCAATTATTTAACTCTCAATCGAGAAGCCTCTACTCTAGCCGGTGGTGAAGCTCAGCGTATTCGTTTGGCTTCACAAATTGGTACGGGTTTGACTGGGGTTTTGTATATTTTGGATGAGCCAACAATTGGTTTGCATCCTCATGACAATGATCGATTGATAGAAACCTTGAAAAAACTCAAAAATCAGGGCAATACCGTTGTTGTAGTAGAACACGATCGGGAAATAATGCTTTCCTGCGATTATATTTTTGATTTTGGACCGGGAGCTGGTAAACACGGTGGAAAAATCATTGCCGAAGGCACTCCCCAACAAATCGTTGCTAATCGTAAATCAATCACTGGTAAATATTTGGCTCGTAAAAAAGAAATAGTCAGACAGGTTAAACCAGAAAGAATGCTGATTGGCGCAGATGAAACTGCCAAGGCGAGGGGGGAAGACGGCGTGATTACTCTGCGTGGTGCCAATCATCATAATCTCAAAAAAATCGACGTGGAGTTTCCCCTTAATTCTTTGACCTGTATCACCGGTTTATCTGGTTCCGGAAAATCCACTTTATTACATGACACTCTTTTTTATCAATTAATGAAACATTTGGAGCGACAAACAGATAAACAACCTGGGTTTGTTGATCAATTAATGGTGCCTGATGCTGTCAAACGAGTAACTCTGATCGATCAAAGCCCAATTGGTAAAACTCCACGATCCAATCCAGCTACTTACACCAAGGTTTTTGATTATATACGCAAGATTTTTGCCAATACCAAAGAAGCTCATCTGCGTGGCTATCATCCTGGACGTTTCAGTTTTAATGTCAAAGGAGGACGTTGCGAAACTTGTCAAGGTGATGGTCAAATCAAGATCGAGATGCAGTTTTTGCCGGATGTTTACGTAAGGTGCGATGTTTGTAATGGCAAACGTTACAACGATGAAACTTTACAAGTACTATATAAAGGTAAAAACATTGCTGAAGTTTTGGATTTGAGCATCGAAGACGCTCTAGATTTCTTTGATCATCACGGCACTCTCAAACACAAATTACAAGTTTTAGTTGATGTGGGTTTAGGCTATCTAGAGCTTGGTCAACCAGCTCCAACTTTGAGTGGTGGTGAGGCTCAGCGCGTTAAACTAGCTCGAGAATTAAGTATTCGCACTACTGATCATGTTGTTTATCTTCTGGACGAACCCACTACTGGTTTGCACTTTGCAGATGTACAAAAATTACTCAATGTCCTGCATACTTTAGTCAGCCAAAATAATACAGTGATTGTGATTGAGCATAATTTAGATATCATAAAGAATGCAGATTGGTTGATTGATTTGGGTCCTGAAGGTGGAGATTATGGCGGAGAAGTAGTGGCAGCTGGCACACCAACCCAAGTGGCCAAAAATTCTCAGTCATTCACTGGTCGGTACCTGAAAGATGAATTAAAAACATGAAAAAAATTTATCAATTGATAGTTCATTTTTTGTTTTTATTTTTAATTTTATTTATTCCCTTTACTGTATTAGCTCAAGAAGAAACTGCCAAATCTTTTGAAAATACCCTCACTAGCACTTATACCGTGCAAAATAATGGAGAAGTATTGGTTCAGCATGCTTTTACCATCAAAAATCTGACTCCCACTTATTTCGTCAATCGTCATGGTTTACGTATCAGTTCGCCCAATATCAAGAGTGTCAGAGTTTCTGATAGCAGTGGAGAAATTCCGGCAGAAGTAACTCAAACCGACAACCAAACCAATATTGGGATTACTTTTCCCAATCAATTGGTCGGAGAAGGAAAGATACGACAATTTACGATTACCTATATCAATCCTGACCTAGCTCAAATTCATGGTCAGGTTCTGGAAGTAGCTATTCCCAAACAAGCAGATCCTGAACAATATGATCAAATCACTGTTGTCCTTAATTCTCCTTTGCTTTATGGCGAGCCAACTAGGGTAACTCCAAACAGCAATTACAGTATTAACAACCGCAATCAGCAAGTATCGCTCACTTTCAATGATCTTCATGGACAAGGTGTTTCGGCTATTTATGGTTTTCAGCAAGTTTTTGATTTGAAGTTTCGTTATTTTTTGGAAAACAATGATTCTCAGCCAGTCTTGTTGCAAGTAGCTCTCCCTCCGGATACTCCTTTTCAACGTCTGAATTATGAACAAATCGAACCAAGACCAGAAAACATAGAACGCGACAAAGATGGTAACTGGATTGCCACTTTTTATTTGGGTGGCAATACTGCTCAGACAGTGGAAGCTGCGGCCACTGTGGTCTTGACTTTGGAACAAAATCAAATGGTACCTGTCATTCAACCTCAGGACTTTCACATTCAAGCCCAACCTTTTTGGGACATTAATCACCACACCATTCAACAATTAGCTCAAGAATATAATACTCCCAAAACTATTTATGATTTTGTTACCAACAATTTGATTTATAAAAACGTTGAATCTCTAGATCAACTGAAAAGACAAGGAGCCATACAAGCACTTAGTAATCCAGAAGATGCTGCCTGTCAAGAATTTTCTGATTTATTTATCACTTTGGCTAGAGCAAATAATATTCCCACTCGCTTGATTACTGGTTACGCTTATACAGAAAATAGTCGTTTGCGACCTTTGAGTTTAGTGGAGGATATTTTGCATGCTTGGCCAGAATTTTGGAATGAAGATTCTGGAAATTGGCAACCAGTCGATCCTACTTGGGGAAACACTACTGGTGGTGTTGATTATTTTAATCAATTTGACCTCAATCACGTTGTTTTAGCTATTAACGGCCAATCCAGTAATCTGCCTTATCCAGCCGGTTCTTATAAAAACGAGCAACAAACAGAAAAAACTTTGGAAGTAAGTTTTGGCACTCGCTTTCCCAATCAAGCACCAGAATTAATAGGCAAAATCACTCCTCAACGTTCCAATTTTTCTATTTTGCCCGGCTTTTACAACGTCAATATAGAAAATCCTACGGGGGCAGCTTGGTATAACATCAGCTTTGATCTTTCTTCAGAAAATTCTCAAGTGAGAGTTTTTGGAGCTACTGACATTCCCGCCCTACTACCTTATCAATCAGTCACGATTTCAATCTTTGTTTATAATATGAACAATGCTTGGCCAGAAAAAGATCAACTAGCCATCAATATTAAAGTTAATGAACAAGAAGTTTTTGTAGATCATGTCGAAATTGAAAACGCCCCCCAATTTGTCCAGTATGTTGCGCACCCGTACACCCTCATTGGTTTGGTCGCAGGCAGCATCCTCTTGGCCCTCGGAGCCGGGAGTTTACTCGTTTTTCGCCGAAAACGGTGAAATCCTTTATGTTGGTAAAGCCAAAAATCTCAAGAATCGTCTCGCAAATTACACTCAGTTCGATCAATTGGCTCCGCGGATCAAAAAACTAGTCACCACTGCTCAACAACTCAAGTTTGAAATTCTAGATAGTGAACTGGAAGCTCTACTCATTGAGGCAGAATTAATTCGTGTTCATCAGCCATTTTTTAACATCAGATTGAAAGATGACAAATCTCCAATTTATTTAGTAATTAGTAATGAAACCTTTCCGCGCGTTATCAAAAAAAGAAAGTCAGATTTAATTAAAGAAAAACCAAAAGGCACGATTCTAGGACCTTTTCCTAGTAGCGCCAAATTGAATGAGGTCTTGAAAATTACCAGAAAAATATTTCCTTGGTGCGCTCATCCTCAAACCGATCGTCCTTGTTTTTATTATCATTTGGATTTATGTCCAGGAGCTTGTGTAGGTCAAATTACAGCGAATGAGTATCAAGAAAACATCAAATCTTTAATTTTATTTTTGCGTGGTAAAAAGCGAATTATCGTCAAAAACTTAATCGCCAAAATGAAACAGGCGGCCAAACAACAACAATTTGAAAAAGCCCAACTTTATAAACAAAAAATTCAACTGATCGAAGAAGTTACTCATAAACAATACCGTTTAGCTCCTGCTTTAGTATTGCCTGGCTTTGGCATGGAACAAGCCCAGCAAGGTTTGACAGAATTGCGAAAAATCTTACAAACCTATACCAATTTTCCTCGCACGGCTAAACTCACCCGCATTGAAGGCTATGATGTTAGTAATATTCAGGGCACAAATGCAGCCGTTAGTATGGTGGTTTTTATGGCTGGTCAAGCCAAAAAACAACACTATCGTTTATTCAATATCTACACCCTAAACACTCCCAATGATTATCAAATGTTGCAAGAGGCTTTACAGCGCCGGCAAAATCATCCCGAGTGGAAAAAACCAAGTCTGGTGGTGATTGATGGAGGAAAAGGACAGGTGAGAGCAGCTTTGAAAGTTTGGCAGTGGAACAATCCAGTTATCGGCATTGCCAAAAATCCAGATCGTTTAATTATTCCTACCAAACAAGAGGGAAAAAAAATTGATTATGAAATCTTGAAACTGCCAACAAATCATCCCACTCTCAAGTTAATTGCCCAAATTCGTGATGAGGCGCATCGATTTGCCAAACAGCAATTCGCCAGAAGACACACTAAACAACTTTTACGATAAGTTTAATTATGATATACTTTGACTTATTAATAACATCAACAAAGGAAAATCATGGTTTCAGATTCAGAAAAATCACCAATTTCAAAAACTAAAGAGAAACTTCCTCAAAGCATCACCATTCCTGGACGAGCGGAAGAAGTAGACATGTCCAGAGTAAAAGGGGACTGGAGCAGTGGAATTAGGTTTGAAGTAACAGTTGAAGAAATCAAAAGTAAAATATATCGTGGGTTAATCTTAGAAATCACACGGAAGGAATTAGCTTTTTTGCAAGCAGGAGGAAGAATTTTTGTTACTGAAAGTGACAACTACCTACTAATCGCTCCCGAGGGAAAAAAGGTAGAATTCCCTTATTGATTATTAGCATCTTTAAATACTCTTCTTTTTTGTGCTACCGTAGAAGTACATGAAACTACTCAAACCACTTATTGTGACTGGCACTAGTTTGTGGATTTTGTCTTATTTTTTGCCCACTATCAATATTGGTGATTGGACCACTCTTATTTTGGCTAGTATCGTAATGGTGCTAGTCAATCAATTTGTTCGGCCCATTGTCAAGTTATTATTTTTACCAATTAACATTGTGACTCTTGGCTTATTTTCGATAGTGATCAATGTCGGTTTGCTTTGGTTGGTTACTTACCTGGTACCGGGTTTTCAAATTACCAACATGGTGGTAATGGGAATACATCTCAATCAATTCTTTTCAATTTTACTGGCTTCTATCTTGATCGGCTTGGTGCAATCTTTTGTGGCATTTGTACTTTAAATAATTTCAATAATTATCAATCATCATTTTTTAAAATAATTACTCCACTTAAACTCGAGACTAAAATCCTGTTATAATTCTACTCATGAAAAAATTTCTTTTAAGCTTATTGGTAATTGGCACTGGCTTGATGGTTTTTATTCAGCCCGTTATCGCCCAAAATCTTGATTCTGTTGAACAATCTCTAGATGCTTCGCCTGCTTCAGAAGCTACTGAAGGTAGTTTGGCTTCTGCCTCAGCGGAAGCAGAGCAGCGTTTGCAAGATAAAAAAGATCAAGATATTACCGAAACCGGTGGCAGTAAAAAAAGTAAACTAACCGCCTTTCTTGACGAACACCCCATTGGATCTCTTACTTGGCATAATCCACTTCAGCACGCTATTCGTCAGGCAGTAGCCAATGGTTTACCAGCCAATATCTTGGTTTTATTGTTATTATTTCCGCTAATTGCCTCCATCATTGCTGCATCTAGACATGTAGTAGGACTCAAGGGTTTTGGTGTTTACATTCCGGCCGTACTTTCAGTCGCTTTTGTCTCAACCGGTATTGCCGCCGGTTTAATTATTTTCATTGCTGTCTTGATTGCTTCTTCATTGGCTAGATTGATTGTACGACACCTAAAACTGCCATTTTTACCCAGAACTGCCATGGTTCTTTGGGTAGTCAGTTTTTTAATCACCGCTCTATTAATCGCTTCATCTTGGTTCGGCTTTTCTTCTTTATTGACTCTTAATATTTTCCCGTTGTTAATTGTGATGTTGCTCACCGAAAATTTCATGAGTACTCAACTTTTTAGTAGTCAAAAAGAGGCCTTAAGTATTACTTTTGAAACATTGATTATCGCGGTTGGCTGTGCCTTATTAATCAACTTGGAAATCATTCAACAATTCGTATTACTTTATCCAGAATTAAGTTTGTTGGGAGTAGCTACTATCAATTTGTTAGTAGGTAAATATACAGGATTGCGTTTATTGGAGAGAACTCGTTTTCAATCCATCATTGAAGAAGAATAAAGGAGGCCCATGGTACAGGCAAATGAAATATTGGGCATGAATGCCCGCAACCAGCTGTTCGTACCGCTTAATTCTCCTAGAGCTAGAGCAATCTGTAAATCAAAATACGCCACCAAGCTACTTTTACAAAGCAAAAATATTGCCACCGCCAAAATTTATGCCATTCTTGGCACTCCCGAAGATGTGGAAGATTTTGATTGGGTCAGCCTCAAAAAAGACTTCGTAATTAAACCCACCAATGGTCATGCTGGCAAGGGGGTAGTGGCTTTTCGCAAACAACATGCCGATCAAAAACACTGGACCGATGTGGTTGGTAAAATCTGGAGTTTGGAAGATATTAAGCTACATTGCCAAGATACTCTGTCAGGTCAATACAGCACTCATGGTTCCAATCATAACGTCATCATTGAAGAACGAATACCCATTCATCCCAAATTATTAAAATACACTTTCAAAGGCACCCCTGACGTGAGGGTAATTGTTTTCAACAGCGTGCCCATTATGGCCAAGCTTCGTTTGCCAACTGAAGAATCGGGAGGTAGAGCCAACATCAGCCAGGGAGCCATCATGACCGGCATTGATATCGCCACTGGTATTACCACTCACGGTGTAGAACACAAAAATCAACTCATTCAATACATACCTGGAACCAAGTTAAAACTTAATGGCATTCGTATTCCTTTTTGGAATCAATTACTAAAAACTTCCATTGAAGCAGCTCGTGCAGCTGGATTAATGTATACCGGCGTAGATCTTTTTATTCATAAAACCAAAGGCCCCATGGTGGTGGAGCTGAATGCTTATCCAGGTCTCTCCATTCAAGTGGCTAATAAAGCTGGCTTACGGCGCAGAATTGAACGAGTACAAGATCTCAATGTTCTCAATGCTGATCACGGCATGCGCATTGGCCAAGCTCTTTTCGCTGAAAACTTTAGTGATAAGATTAGCGGTAAGGGAGAAATACCCATTTTGGAAATCGAAGAAACCGTTACTGTTTATGGTGAAGAGGGATTGAAAGAAGAAGCTAAAGCTTTGATTAATACTGGTCGTTTTCGCTCTGCAATTGCCAGCCAATTGGTAAAAAAACTAGGATTGATTGATGTTGATGATTTGCTCTGGTTCCAACAAATAGCTGGCGAGGGAAAACAACCAGTGGTGGAAGTAAAATTCAGATTAAAAGGCAGAAAAATTAGCACATCCATGATTGTTTCCAAAAAACTGAACACTAGTTCTCAAAAAGTAGAAATTGGCCGAAAGGATTTGTCGGGTTTTGTCATTCGACCAAGTTAAAAATCATGGGATTAATTTCTGATCTCAATCCAATTAATTATCAGGAGCAAAAAAACCAATTTCTTGCTAACCCCAATTTTAATCCACAGTTTCGTTATGTTAGACAGTTTTCTACCGAAGAACTACTTAGTAAAGGTTTGCCTTCAACAAACTATTTAAGTTTGGCGCAACAAATACTTGACACCGCTTCTTCTCAGTTTACTCCTGAAGAATTTGAAAATCGTCGAGGTCCACTTCTTGATCAAGCTACCGTTACAAAAGCCATTAAAGATTTTATTGCTGCTCATCATTTGGAAACCCAAATTTCTTTGGTTTGGTCTGAAGAATTCGTCAGTCGTGCTTCTGTTACTGATGAAAATCTTGTTAAACTGCGTTTGCCCTGTCTTATTCGAGAACAGGATTTGACAGGATTGATTTATCACGAGCTTGGCACTCACGCTCTGCGTCGACTCAACTATTTTCAGCAACCTTGGTATAAAAAGAAAAGAAAATTTGGTTTTTCTCCATATATCAAAACCGAAGAGGGATTGGCTTCTATTCATTCTTTGTTACCTCAAACTGATCCAATCGCTTATCTAGCAGCTATTAATTATTTGACAATACAACAAGCCCAAACTAGTTCTTTCTTGGAAATCTGGCATTTTATTCGCCAATATATTACAGATGAAGAACGCGCCTTTGCCATGACTTTCAAAAAGAAAAGAGGTTTGACGGACACCAGCCAGCCCGGTGGTTTCACTAAAGACTTGGTTTATTTTGAAGGCTTGGCAGAAATTACCAAATTTTTGATCAATAATGATTTCCCCATTAAAGAACTTTATTTTGGTAAAATTTCTTGGCAAGACATTGACCGAGCAAAAGAACTCAACCCAGATTTTCAACCAATTTTGCCTATTTTTTATACCCAAAATCCACAAGCATATCAGCGCCAAGTGCGATTGATTGCCGAAACCAACTTCTTTATTTAGACTTATAAACTTTCTTTCAAATTGAAAAATTGCAAGAGTGCGTAGAACTTAGCAGCAAAACTCAAAATGAGTTATTTTCACAAAGCACCAGTATAATAACTGCAGTGAAAAATAAGTTAATCAGCAAACCACCGACCAAAATATTACTCGGTCTTTCCGGAGGAGTAGACTCTGCAGTGGCGGCAATTCTCTTAAAAAAACAGGGCTATCAGGTGGAAACTGCTTACATAGAATGTTGGAGCGAGCCTGGTTGTCGAGCTGAGGGAGACCGCAGAGATGCTTTGCAGATTGCTCTTCAATTGAATTTACCATTTCAAGTATTGGACTTCAAAAAACCTTATCGGGAAAAAGTGATGCAATATTTTCTGGACGAATATCAAGCCGGTCGCACTCCCAATCCCGATGTGATGTGCAACAAAATTATCAAGTTCGGTTTGTTTTATGACTGGGCCATGAAACGAGGCTATGACGCCATCGCCACTGGCCACTATGCGGATACTGATGGTCAGTGTTTGTATATACCCAAAGACACTGCCAAAGATCAAACCTATTTTCTCTATGAAATTAAGGAAGCACAATTAGCCCGCGTACTGTTTCCCTTGGCTGAACTAACCAAACTGGAGGTGCGCAAAATCGCAGAGCAAGCCAAACTGCCAGTGGCTAATAAAAAAGACTCGGTCGGTATTTGTTTTGTGGGTGACATCAACATCCCCAAATTTTTGAAAAAAAATCTGGGCGAAAATCCTGGTGAAATAGTTGATAAACAGGGAAGAGTGGTCGGCCAACACAGAGGACTCTGGTTCCACACTATCGGCCAACGTCACGGCTTTGTCATTGATAAAAAAAAGTATGCCAAACTTCATGCAGAATTTGATAAAAGTGAGTTACCAGCACTTTACGTGATTGCAAAAAACCAAACTGCCAATCAATTAGTCATTGGTCCCAAACAAGCCACTGAAGTTAGAGAGTTTTTGGTTGACAAATTGCAACTCATCAATCTAACCGAGCAAGAATTACTCAAACAAACCAAGCCAAAAGTTCGCATTCGCAATATCGGGAAACTGGTCGACTGTTCAATCATCAAGCAACTTGATTCTTTTCAAATAAAACTCAATCAACCTCTTGAAGGAATAGCTGCTGGCCAATCAGCCGTGTTCTATACTAGCGATCAGCCAAACAAGTGTTTGGGCGGTGCAATCATCTTTTGACTTTCCTCTGGATCTTGTTACAATACCCATACTTCACAATTCTCGTTTCATAACGTAGAATTCAGACATTCCAGATTGATGTACTTGGGCAACCAAAAGACATCATGAAAAAGAGACATTCCAAAAGGGGTTGTTTCTTTTTTTTCTGTTTGAAGGAAAGCTCTTTAACAACTGAATAGACAACGACAAACAATTTATCATCATGATTACTGACGTAAACATAGTGGTGAAAATGAAACTTTAATGGGTTTTTGAAATATAAAACCCGTTAATTCCAAATACTGAATCTAGATAACAAAGATAATAAAGATCAGTTTCAATCTACTTAAATAATTAAACTTTATTTGAGAGTTTGATCCTGGCTCAGGATGAACGCTGGCGGTGTGCCTTAGGCATGCAAGTCGAACGCTCCCTTCGGGGAGAGTGGCAGACGGGTGAGTAACGCGTAGATATCTACCTCATAGCGTGGAATAGCCCATCGAAAGGTGGGGTAATACCGCATAGTCCCTCCGGGGTAAAGGCTTCGGCCACTATGAGAGGAGTCTGCGTCCTATCAGGCTGTTGGTAGGGTAATGGCCTACCAAACCGATGACGGGTAACCGGTGTGAGAGCACGACCGGTCACAAGGTCACTGAGACACGGGGCCTACACCTACGGGTGGCAGCAACCGGGAATATTGCGCAATGGGCGAAAGCCTGACGCAGCGACACCGCGTGTGGGAAGAAGTTCTTCGGAATGTAAACCACTGTGGCGGGGGAAGAATTTTGACTGTACCCCGCTAGAAAGCACCTGCTAACTACGTGCCAGAAGCCTCGGTAATACGTAGGGTGCAAGCGTTATCCGGATTTATTGGGCGTAAAGAGTTCCGTCGGCGTCTTGGTCAGTCATTTGTCTAAACCTGGGGCTCAACTCCAGAGCGGCAAGTGAAACTACCAAGATTGAGTCTGTTAGGGGAAGCTAGAATTCTCGGTGAAGGGGTGAAATCCGTAGATATCGAGAGGAATACCAGTCGCGAAGGCGGGCTTCTAAAACAGTACTGACGCTCATGGACGAAAGCTTGGGTAGCAAAAGGGATTAGAGACCCCTGTAGTCCAAGCCGTAAACACTGTCTGCTAGTTGCCTGGTCTCTCAAGAATATTTTGACGAAATTTGATCAAAAATATTTTTGAGTGACTGGGTGACGTAAGCTAACGCGTTAAGCAGACCGCCTGGGGAGTACGACCGCAAGGTTAAAACTCAAAGGAATTGACGGGGGAGCGCACAACCGGTGGAGCATGTGGTTTAATTCGATACAAAGCGAAAAACCTTACCTGGGTTTGAAATGTACCTGCACGTTCTGGGAAACCAGAATTCCTTCGAGGGTGGTACACAGGTGATGCATGGCTGTCGTCAGCTCGTGTCGTGAGACGTCCACTTAAGTGTGGTAACGAGCGCAACCCTTGCTATCAGTTACAAGTGTCTGATAGGACTGCCCCGCCTTTGGCGGGGAGGAAGGAGAGGACGACGTCAAGTCAGCACGTCCCTTACATCCAGGGCAACACACATCCTACAATGGAGCCGACAACGGGTAGCGACGGAGTAATCCCGAGCCAATCCTTATAAACGGCCCCTCAATTCGGATTGAAGGCTGCAATTCGCCTTCATGAAGTCGGAATCGGTAGTAATCGCAAATCAGCAGGTTGCGGTGAATACGTTCTCGCTCCTTGTACACACTGCCCGTCAAGCCAGCAAAGTCAGCAACGCCCGAAGCGGATGACCGTAACTCTTACGAGAACGGCTCTTCTACGGCGAGGTTGGCGATGAGGACTAAGTCGTAACAAGGTATCCGTACTGGAAGGTGCGGATGGATCACCTCCTTTCTAAGGAGAATGGGTAGGGGAAATCACGACCCCTTTCTCCCTCAGACAGTAATGTCTGTGAAATAACAAGTCCTGTGACTATCATATCCAGGCCATTTTCACCACTGTGTTTGTGTCTGTAAACATCACTAGTTTGTCTAAAAATTTTGTCAAAAAAGAGTCCTTAATCTTTTGACTGTCAAATCAAACCCCATCATCAGATGGGGTTTTTGGATGAGTAAGATATAATAAAATCACTATGGCAGAGAGACTAACGTTCAATTCAGGTCCTTTTTTAGAAAATTCAGTAAGAGACAGTATTGAAGCAGAAATCAAAGCCCTTCAAAAAAGAATTGATTCAGGAAATCTTTCTGAAAAAGAAGTTGCTTGTTATCAAAGAAGAATCGAAAGATTGAATAATCAACTTATCAAAAAATAGTTAAATCGAAAAACAAGCTCTTTTAATTAATATATCAAAATATATATAAATATATTTTTCTCTATCAAATAGACGTAAAAAAACCCTGATGAATGAGAGTTTTTTACTTGCATTTTCTATTAGCACTCATATATAATGACTGCTAAGTATGGATTTTAATCGTTTTACCACCAAATCAGCTGAAGCGATCCAAGGCTCAATACAACTAGCTGGTAAACTCAATCATCCAGCTCTTCAGCCTTTGCATCTATTTTCTGTATTGTTGACACAAAAAGATGGTCTAATTCCTTCATTAATTAAAAAACTAGAACAAGATCTGGTTGAATTACAAGAAAAAACCAAAAAAGCCTTAACTGAACTGCCTACTTCTGATCAAGCAACTCAAGCCTATGTTTCTCCAGAGTTGCAAAAGGTCTTTGCTGACGCTGAGAGCGAGGCTGGCAAACTCAGAGATGAGTATCTCAGTACCGAACATCTTTTTTTGGGTTTATTAAATAGTGCTGAGATCAAAAAAATCTTTGATTTTGACAAAAAAAAAGTACTGACAACCTTACAAGATTTACGTGGCAATCATCGCGTCACTGATCCTGATCCAGAAGGCAAATATCAAGCTTTGGAAAAATACACTCAAGATTTTACGGCGCTGGCTGAAGAGGGCAAAATCGATCCCGTTATTGGCCGTGATGAAGAAATTCGTCGCATTACCCAAATTTTATCGCGTCGAACTAAAAATAATCCTGTCTTGGTAGGCGAACCTGGCACCGGCAAAACTGCCATTGTGGAAGGTTTGGCCAAAAAAATCATTGACAATGATGTGCCTGATGCATTGAAAAATAAACGCATTTTAAATTTGGATATGGGCTCATTAATCGCCGGGGCCAAATACCGAGGCGAGTTTGAGGATAGGCTTAAAGCAGTCATCAAAGACGTAGAAAATTCTGATGGTCAAGTAATTTTATTTATTGACGAATTGCATACGGTGGTGGGCGCCGGCGCTCAAGAGGGATCTACTGATGCCGGAAACTTGCTCAAGCCGGCGCTTGCCCGGGGTAGATTGCGCACTATCGGAGCCACTACTCTCAAAGAATATCGCAAGTATGTAGAAAAAGATGCTGCTTTGGAACGACGTTTTCAACCAGTGATGGTAGAGGAGCCTTCTGTGGAAGATACCATTTCCATTTTGCGAGGCATCAAAGAAAAATACGAAACTCATCATGGAGTCAAGATTAGAGACAATGCACTAGTGGCAGCTACCAAGCTTTCTGATCGCTATATTGCTGATCGATTTTTGCCGGATAAAGCCATTGACTTGATGGATGAAGCCGCTTCTGCCATTCGTATTGAAATTGATAGTAAACCCACGGTGATCGATCAGTTGGAAAGAAAAATTCGCCAGCTAGAAATTGAAAAAGAAGCCCTCAAAAAAGAAAAAGATCAAGCCAGTAAAAACAGGCTCAAAGAAATCGAAAAAGAACTGGCAGAGATGCAGGAAGAACATAAACAGCTTGACTTGCACTGGCAAGCTGAAAAACAAGCAATCGATAAAATTAAAGAATCCAGCCAAAAAATAGATGAACTAAAAGAACAAGCTGCTCAAGCCGAGCGCAATTATGATTTGCAAAAAGTAGCAGAAATTAATTATGGTCAAATTCCTGAGCTAGAAAAACAAGTAGAAACTGCCAAGCTTGAGCTGAAAAAAATACAAAAGGGTCAACAAATCCTCAAAGAAGAAGTTACCGAAGAAGATATTGCTACTGTAGTTTCTCGCTGGACCGGCATTCCTGTGCAAAAAATGTTGGAGGGAGAAGGGGATAAGCTAGCTAGACTTGAAGAAGAGATTGCCAAACGAGTCATTGGTCAAAAACCAGCCATCAAAGCCGTAGCCAATGCTATTCGTCGCAATCGAGCCGGCATTGGTGAGGAAAACAGACCAATTGGTTCATTTATTTTTCTAGGACCTACTGGGGTAGGAAAAACTGAACTAGCCAAAACTTTAGCGGAAGAATTATTTAATGACGAAAAAATGATGGTTCGTATCGACATGAGTGAGTATATGGAAAAACATGCGGTGGCTCGCCTAATCGGCTCGCCACCAGGATACGTTGGCTATGAAGAAGGCGGACAACTTACCGAAGCAATCCGTCGCCGACCTTATTCAGTCATTCTTTTTGATGAAATAGAAAAAGCTCACGCCGATGTTTTTAATATCCTTTTACAGATTCTTGATGATGGTCGCTTGACAGACAGCAAAGGCAAAACCGTAGACTTCAAAAACACCATCATTATCATGACTTCAAACTTGGGCAGTGACTTGATCGCACAACATCATAGCGAACCAGTCAAACAAGAAGAAACTATTCACGGCTTGCTCAAAACTCAATTCCGTCCAGAATTCTTGAATCGGATTGATGACATCGTGATTTTTCAACCTCTAACTGCCAAAGAGATTAAAGAAATCGTCAAACTACAATTAGAGATAATTAAAAAACGCCTTCAACAAAAAGAAATTAAGCTAGTTATCACTGATAAAGTTGTTGATTATTTTGCTAGCGCCGGTTATGACGAGGTTTTTGGAGCCAGACCGCTCAAACGCTTGATTGAAACCGAATTACTTGATGCGCTTTCCATGGAAATCATTAAAAAAACCATTAAAGATGGTGATACGGTCAAGGTTGATTTTGATGGACGCAAAATTATTATCAGCTAAATCACTAACAAACTATTGGTCAATAAAAAAGCAATTAAATTTCACTTTTCTCGATCATGCATGCTACAATACCCTCTGTTCAAATGGGTGTGTAGCTCAGTTGGTTAGAGCGCTGTCCTGATAAGACAGAGGTCCCATGTTCAAATCATGGCACACCCACAGTATTTCTATCTTGCCATTTAGCAGACAAAGCTTTAGAATGCTAATTCCACTAATTAAATAAAGATTATGGCCGGCATTTCTAGTAAAAAACCAAGCTCCATTCAAAACGAGGCTGAAAATAAAAAAACTTCCTCAGCAATAGATACTCAATTGATCTATCCAGTCGTGCCAATCAGAGAAGGAGTGTTATTTCCTCAAACAGAATCTGTCTTGAATTTTGGGCGAGATATCTCTTTGGAAGGCATTAGAGCTGCTGCCAAAACCTCCAACAATATGGTGGTTTTGGTTTCGCAAAAAAAACCAAATCTTATTTCTCCCAAAGCAAGTGACTTATATGAAGTAGGCACTTTGGCCATTATCGAAAGAACCATCAAAACTGAAGATGCGGTTAGCGCGCTGGTTAAGGGCTTGGAGCGGGTAAAAATCGATACCTTCACCCAAGTTAAACCTTATTTTTCTGCCAAAGTTTCTAGCCTCAAAGACCTAGAAATTGAAGATAGCGAAACTAAGGCTTTGACCAATCATTTGCAAAAATCTTTCCGTAAAACAGTTCAGCTGGGCAAACCAGTGGAGTTTCTAAACTTTATGAAACTATTGGGAGGAGTTAAACCAGGAGAGCTGGCCGATCAAGTGGCTAGTACGCTAAGCGTTGCCACTGCCATCAAGCAAGAAATCCTAGAAACCCTCAATATCAAAGAACGATTGCGTTTGGTGGTCAAACACCTGACTCACGAAACCAAAGTGATGGAAATTGAAAAAGATGTGGTTCATAAAACTCAGGAAGAATTTGACAAACATATGCGTGAAGGTGTTTTGCGAGAGCGTTTGCGCACCATTCAAAAAGAACTAGGTGAACTGGAAGATGAAGAAGAGGTAGCCTCCAACTATGTCAAAAAATTGAAAAAGCTCAAAGTCAGTGACGAGATCAAAGAAAAAATCAGCAAAGAAATAAAAAGACTCAAACAAATGTCGCCCAATAATCCAGAAAGCGGTTATATTCGCTCTTGGATAGATACTGTTTTTGATTTGCCTTGGGGCAAAAAAAATAAAACTCAAATTGATTTGAAAAAAGCCCAACAGGTTCTAGATGAAGCACACTACGGTTTGGAAGAAGTTAAAGATAGAGTGTTGGAACACATTGCTGTTTTGCAACTCAAACAACAAAATAAAGCTACCAAAGATCAGCAAGTGCCAACTATTCTGTGTTTTGTTGGACCACCCGGAGTAGGTAAGACCAGTATTGGCCGCTCCATCGCAGACGCGCTGGGCAAATCCTTTGTCAAGATTTCTTTGGGCGGCATTCGTGATGAAGCGGAAATTCGCGGCCACCGCCGTACTTATGTTGGCGCCATGCCGGGAAAAATCATCAACGGCATGAAACAAGCTGATAGCACCGATCCCATTTTCATGCTGGATGAAATAGACAAAGTAGGTAGTGATTTCCGAGGAGATCCTTCTTCCGCCTTGCTGGAAGTACTGGATCCAGAACAAAACAGGGGGTTTGTGGATCATTATTTAGATATTCCTTTTGATTTATCCCAAGTCATGTTCATTACTACTGCCAATACTCTAGATACTATTCCTCCCGCCCTCAGAGATCGCTTAGAAATTATTCGTTACACCGGTTATACCCTAGAAGAAAAACTGCAGATTGCCAAACGTCATTTGGTTAAAAAAGTCATTACTGCCAATGGTTTGAACGAAAAAAACCTAAGCTACACCGATTCTTCTTTGGAAAAAATCATTGCCGGCTATACGCGTGAAGCAGGAGTGCGCAGTTTGGAGCGCAAACTTCATGCTTTGGCTAGAAAAATTGCCAAAGAATTGGTTACCAACCTCAAAAAGAAAAAAGTATCAATTACTCCAGCTAAGTTGTCTAAATTGCTTGGACCTCAAGAATATGATGAAAATTTGGCAGAAAAACAAGATTTAATCGGCACTGCTACTGGCTTGGCTTGGACACCAGTGGGAGGTGATATTTTATTCATTGAAGTAGCCCTTACTCCCGGTAAAGGTAAAATTAATTTAACCGGCAAATTGGGTGAGGTAATGAAAGAATCAGCCCAAGCTGCCATTACTTATGTTAAAGCTCACGCCAAAGAATTGAAGATCAATCAAAAAATCATCGAAACTACTGATGTACACATTCACGTTCCAGAAGGAGCAGTACCCAAAGACGGCCCCTCTGCTGGCGTCACTCTCACTACCGCCATCATTTCTGCTTTTACCGGCAAACCTATAAAAAACTCAGTCGCTATGACTGGAGAAATAACCTTGCGTGGCAAAGTACTGCGCATTGGTGGTTTGAAAGAAAAAGCCATTGCCGCCCATCGAGCTGGCATCAAGACTGTCATTATTCCCAAAGATAATCAACGCGATTTAATTAAAATTGCCGAATCTGTCAAAAAAACCATTACCTTCAAACCTATTAGTCATATCGATGAGTTATTAAAAATCGTTTTTGCTAAGTAGATTGAAGAGTCTGATACACTACCTTTATGTATAAAGTTGGACTTTTTTCGCTGATTATCATCATTGTTTTGGTGCTCGTTTTGAATGGCAATCAACTCTTGGCACTCAAACAAAAAGCTGGCTTACAAGTAAATACTGACAACATTCCAGCCACTCTCTTTTTGGATGATCAATATCTAGACAAATCACCATTTATTGATAAAAAAATTCAACCAAAAAACTATGTTTTGCGTATCCAACCAGATGATTCTGCTTACGCCTCTTATGAAACACCAATCAAACTGAACAAAGGAACTATTACTGTAGTAAATTGGAAACCAAAACTTTCCTTGGAAACTTCTAGTGGAGTAATTTATGAAATGGAAAAATTGAAAAATAATGACACTCAAATAGAGTTGCAATCTATTCCTGATGGAGCAATTATTACCATGGATCAAGGCTCAAAACAATTCAGTCCTCTGCTTGTCGCCGGCGTTGCAGAAGGAATTCATGAATTTGAAGTTAGTCTTCCTTCTTATGAAACTCAACAACATACCTTTAATGTTCCTAAAGGTTATCGAGTAGCCATTACAGTAATTTTGGGTAGAACTACTGAAGATTTAAATTTAGATACCCAACAAAACAATCAACAAAATACTCAGCAAGAAACCAACTCTAAACCAGATCTTTTAGAAACCACAACGTCAACTACCGGTCCTCAAGTGCAAATTCTTCAAACCGGCTTCTTTGTTAATGATCAAGAAGTTTTACGCGTCAGAGAAAGTGCCAGTCAAAACGCATTAGAACTGGGTTTTGCATTGGTTGGCAAATACTATCCATACTTGGGTGAAATTACTGATTGGTTACAAATTAATTTTGATGGCCAACCAGGCTGGGTAAGTGCTAAATACAGTCAAAAAATAGCAACCGACAGTACACAGATTAATTAAAAATTGCTATACTAGGTTTCATGCCTACCAATCTTTCTTTCTTACAAAAAACAATGCTGATCGTCGCTGCGTTGGTGTTGATTATCTTCACTAGTCAGTGGCTTCCAATCAATTGGGGCAGTCTAGAACTGGCTCCCACCGCTACGGTAACCGTGACTGGTCAGGCTGATGGCCAACAAATCAATCAAATAGCCAGTTTCACCGCCAGTGTTATGGTCAGTGACGCTGATAAAGAAATAGCTACTCAAACCGTCAATAAACAAATGGAGCAATTGATTACCCAACTCAAAGAATTTGGCATCGCTGACAAAGATTTACGCACCGATCAAATCAGTGTTTATGAATATAAAGAACCAGAACCAGAAATTTTACTTTTTCAAGATTCCATGCCACCCAGCCCTCCGCGCGATGGTCAGCCTATGTGGCAAGCCAGCAATACCATTCATGTTACTTTGAGAGACATTAGCAAAGCTTCAGAATTGGCTACTTTGTTAACCAATTCTGGAGCAACCGATGTTTACGGACCAAACTTTACTGTTGATGACACCACTGATCTTGATCATCAGTTACTCACCGAAGCTATGGAAGATGCTCGAACAAAAGCTGAGCTACTACTGGCTGGTACCAATCAAAAAATTAAAAAAGTAATCAGTATCTCGGAAACAGGTGATAATTCATATTTTGCTCTACCCATGGCTGGTGGAGGAGTGATGAGAGCTGATTCCAGCATTGATGTACCAATCGAGCCAGGTTCGCAGACCATTTATAAATCCATTGTGGTTATTTTTGAAATCGGTCGCTGAAACGCCTTATTTCTCTGATCATTCTCAATCTTACCCAACGAAATTTGTTGGTAATTCGCCGATGGATTGGTAAGCCAATTGGTTCATTTTCATGAATCAAACCAATGACAGACAAGCCAAAAAAAGTAGTTAACTGATACCAATACATTACCTTTTCTCCAGAAAAACTTGGCTCAAAAAAAGCATAGATACAGATGTGAAGCACTAAGAAAAAAGCTGAAATTAACTTCATCAATTTTAAAAATCGAAAATCGCCAAAGTCGGTAATCAGAAAAGCTTTAAAAATTAAACTTGCCATTACCAATCCCACAATCAAAACAGTATAAAATTGCAATTGAGTAATCATCCATGGCAGATCCAACCAAGCATTTAGCAAAGCTAGAAAAAAAGAAATAATCATTCCTCCCACAAAAACAATAGTGTGAGTTACCCAAAGATGATAATACTCTGCATGTTCAAATAGATCATAGAGAGGATCTTTTTCGCGCTTTAATGAAAAACTTTTGGTTAAAGAATGAATCACCGTAAAAGCATATATAAACAGAAAAATGACTGAATATAAAGTATCCCAAAACAGCAAATTAGCCTGTGTCAGCGACATGGCAAACTCTGTTCGTAAGATAAAAAATAAAAAACTTTTAAACCAAATGTAAATCATTGGCATTAAGATAAAAGCATAAAAAAACTGCACCAAATCAAAACGTAAAATTTCTTTTTTGCCGTTGTAACGATACAAACCCAAACTAGCCAATAAAGATAAAAGAGGAATAATTATCAATAATATTTTCATCTTGTTCTTTCTAAAATGATAACTGAACCTTGCTGAAAAACAATTTCCCCCAAAGTTAAGACTTCTTTTAAATCAAATTTATAAGCTTCTCTTTCTTTATTGCCAATAAAAATATAACGAACTTGATGTTTATCCAAAAAATAACTGGCTTGAAGACTAAGTGGTTTTTCATAAATCCATTGCACATCACGACTGCGTTCTGTAGGAATTTCAGGACCACCACGCCACAACCACTCGTGCGCCCGCCAACCAATCACAGTGGGCAGGCCAGAGAAAGCGGACACTCTGGCAAAAACAGAATAACTTTCTCCCACTGCCTCCAACACCACTGGTCTTCCCTCAGTCTGATTTCTCAACCAAAGAATAGCTTGATATTCTGCAGGATTGGCATTGGCCAACCAAGTTAGACCGTTCAAACTCTGTCTTTTACGAAACTGCTGATAATAATTGGGATAACTCAAAAAAGGATAGTTCATGACTAATAAAAAAAATAAACCAATAATGGCTAATAAAATTCCTCGCCAAATAATTCCCAACCAGGTCTGTTTTTGCATTAAAAAACCTATCAGCCAACCAATTAATAAATTCATTAAAATAAAACCTTGAAAAGTAAACTTAAACATGGTGTTTGCTCGCTGAAAAGTTGGATAGATATCTTTGAAATAAATCACTTCAGGTAACAAAATACAAATCAATGAAATTAATCCCAAACTCAAAATGAAAATCGTTGATGATTTTAGTTTTGGTTGTTTTTTTAATAAAAATCCCACCATTATGATGGCTATCAAACTTAACAATACATGACCAGACCACAAAACAGCCAACTGCCAAAGAGGGGAACGACCAGACACCCAAAATACTCCTTTCACAATTGAGTAAAAATTCAACCACCAAGGTGCAATTGCAATTAACGCTCCAGCAATGACTTGCCAACTAGCCATGACTATTACCCAAAAAGTTTTTTTGGATGCCACCATCATCATGCTTCCCAAAATAATTAGAAAAAGTCCATAAATCATCATGTCCCAAGTGTTGGTCATGCCCAACACTCCCAACATACCTCCCAAAATTAGATTGTTGATTATCAGCGATGAGTTTTTAATTAGTTTTTTGCTCTTTACTATTTTTAAATCAAAAATAGTCTGAGCCCATTGCCAAGCCACAAAAATCGTAAAAAGCACCAACGGAATACTCCAAAAATGAGCGTGCAAATCACTAACAACAAAACTATAAGCAGGAATTTCATGGATCGTAAAATTAATAAAACGCACGGCTTCCGGGTACCAATAACCAGTAAAACTACGGTTGGTCAGCCAATACCATATGGGGTGAGAGTTGCCACCAAATACGATCAATAAAGCTCCCATCAAACCAGCGATCGCCAATGACCAAGAAAGTTTGTTTTTGATTGAAATAAAGTTTCTCAATAAAGTTTGAATCAAAACATAAGCTTCCATCAAGATCAAACCCATCATCCACCCAGCCAATAAATTAAAACCAAATTCTGCCGATACATGCCAAAACCTGAGTAATAAACTGCCCAAAAAATGACCAAAACTATAATAATTAATTATTTCTCCTGCCAGCCACATATCAATTGCCGGTAAAGTAGGGGAGCGCAGATAACCCTGCATCAAACCAATGTTCATGAATTTTTCCAAATCCAAAACCATGGGATTGAAAGTCCTTATCAATCCCAAAAACAAAAACCCAGTGAGAAATAACATCTCTTGCATAAATATTTGTTGCCGGTAGGTGCGCACAAACTTTTTCATAGACTGAAGCGATTTCCAAGGAAAAAAGTAATAAACTGCCACCAACCAAAAAACAAAAACAGCCCAAAAACCAACAGTATTATTAATTGGCAAACCTAGATGAGCCGTAAACCAAATAGTCAAACCCATAACCAACCAACCAATTATTCTGCCCCAAGCCCACCACTCTGGCTGAGGAGCAGATTTTTTTAACCAATTTAGAAGAAAAGGAAAACCTAGAAATTGTAGTAACAATGTGGATGTGGCAAAAAATAATAACAATAAAAAGTCGCTAAACATAGAAAAATGATAACAAAATTACTACCAAACTAGAAGACCACCAATTACAAACAATCTTTAATATTCCACAATTCACTGACAACCAAAAATTTATCAACGCCAGCTGGGTAACAACCAATAAACTGTTTGACGAAATTCTTCAGTAACCGGTAGGCCGATCCAATGAGGATAATACAACCAAAAAATCCAAATTAAACCGGTAATTAACAATAGAAAAATTAGTTTAAGATAATGAATAGAACGACCAAGATAAATAACATCCAAAGTGTAAGCCAATAAAATTGCCATAATCGGAGCTATCGGTGTGTAATGATAATAGAAAGCAATTCTGGGGCTAAAAAACCAAGGAATCGACATCACTCCTATTAACATCAATAATAAATCCAGAGCATATCTAGTTTGTTGTTTTGCTTTGCCAAGTAAACCAGCAAACAATAAAACCAAAGCACTCAACTCAAACCAAGCCAAAAGTGGATTATTTAGTGCATAAATCTGTCTATCTGAGCCATTTGACCAATACCAAACAGGACGCCAATTAAACAACCACTGCACTGGTCCTGATTGATAAAGATGCGTGCCGGCACCCAGAATTTGATAGCGCCAAATTTGTAGATGCAACTCAACAAAATAACTGATACTTTTGCCTTGTAAAAACATAGGCAAAAAACTCATCACATATAAACCAAAAGGTAAAATTATTAAACAGAAAAAAATCCAAGCTAATAAGTGACTTCGTTTGGCTCGAATTTGCTCAATGCTTTCCCAAAGTAATAATCCAATTAACCATAGGAGCGCAGACCATTTACTAGCCAGCCCCAATCCTCCCAAAAATCCCACTAATAATAAAAGTTTGAGGTTTTGATTTTGTTTGTAAAAAAGATAGGCTGCCACTGTGGCCAGTAACCAAACAGCCATAAAAACATCATTCATGGCTATTCTAGATTGAACCAACCATAAACCATCCAAAGCAATTAAAAAAGCAGCCAGCAAACTAATCGTTCGGCGATGAAAAGTCAGTTCGGCCACTACAAAAGTAAGCAATATTCCCAACACACCAAAGATTACGGCCGGCAATCGCCAAGCAAAAGCCGTTTGACCAAATTCGTTCCAACTCCAAGCCTGTAAATATTTTGCCAGTGGAGGATGAAGCCAATCATGATGATCAACACTATAAATTGGACCGTGCCACCATTCAAAAGCACGCTGATCATTTTCCGCTATCAATTTGATAGTCGGCACATGATAAGTTTCATCAAAAATAAAACTTTGAGGAAAATTTAATTGATAAATTCTGGTCAACCAAGCAAAGATCAAAATAGCAATTAATGCCAAAAAAGATGTTAAAGAAAAATAACGTTTCATGTTACTGCTGGCTGATCGCCTTGGGCAGTTTGAAGTAAATTAATAAATTGTTCAGCTTTGAGAGAAGCCGTACCAACAAGCACACCATCGGTCACCAATAAATACTCACCTACATTGAGCTCATCAACACTTCCACCATATAAAAACGGCACACTACCAAATAATGACTTTACTTTGCTTTGAAATTCTTTAACGATTTCCAATGAAGCATTCTTGCCTGTACCAATTGCCTCAAGCGGTTCGTAGGCTATGATGCAACGTTCAGTCAGTGATGAATTAAATGCACTAACTTGTGCTGTTAAAGTCTGCTCACTAACACAAACAATGGGTGTGATACCAGCCTCCAAAGCTAGCTCAGCTTTTTGGGCTATTTCTTGAGGAGTTTCTTTAAAATACTGACGTCTTTCGGAATGACCAACTAGAACATAAGTGATGGGTAAGTCTTGAAGATTTACAACCGAAACAGCTCCAGTATAAGAACCTGCCGGAAAAGGACTCACGTCTTGAACCGCCAATCGCCAACCAAGCTTGGTTATTACTGGAGCTACCGTGCCCAATAAAGAAAAGGCTGGTGCCAATATTGGAGTAACTTTGGTTAAATCCAATTTATCTACTGAGTTTGAAACGACTGCCAACCAAGCTTGTGCTTGCGTTAATGATTTATTTGCCTTCCAATTACCAATAATCAATTTGTTCATGATTCACATCTTATCATTTTCCTTCTCAGCGGTCAGTAGGTGAGCATGTTAAGATGATTTTTATGAATCAATTGTTAAGTTCTCTTAATGATCAGCAAAAAGCTGCTGTGTTACATGAAGGCGGACCAGCAGTAGTGTTGGCCGGAGCAGGAAGTGGTAAAACTAGAGTGCTGACTACCAGAGCAGCTTTTCTTATTCAAGAAAAAAACCTCAAAGCAGAAGAGATCTTGTTGGTTACCTTTACCAATAAAGCAGCTGGAGAAATGAATAAACGAGTGCTTAAGCTGACTGGTCAAAAACTTAAGTTTTCTGGCACCTTCCATAGTTTATGCGCCAAGATTTTACGCCAACACATTCATCACCTAGGCAAAGATAAAAACTTTACTATTTATGACAGTGGTGATCAGCGAGCATTGTTAAAACAAATTTATCGTCAACATCAATTTGATCAAAAAAAATACAAACCACAGTTCATTCATTCCCTCATTTCCCAAGCAAAAAATGAGATGCTCAGTCCAGAAGAATATCAAGGACTAGCCCATGATGCTACTCAAGAATTTGCTGGTAAAGTTTATCGGCTCTACCAACAAGCCCTCAAAAAACAAGAGGCCTTGGATTTTGATGATTTGCTACTGGAAACAGTGAGGTTGTTTCGTCAAAAAAAAGAAGTATTGGATTATTATCAACAACAGATCAAACATGTTTTGGTTGACGAATATCAAGACACAAATAAAGCACAATATTTTTTAACCAAGTTTTTGGCTCAGCCACAAAATAATTTGTATGTTGTGGGAGATTTTTCACAAAGTATTTATGCGTGGCGCGGAGCAGATTATCGCAATTTGTTGCGTCTCAATCAGGATTTCACTGAAATTAAAGAGTATCGTTTGGAAAAAAATTATCGCTCTACACAAACTATTCTGGATGCTGCTACTAGAGTAATTTCACAAAATACCTCCCATCCCGTCTTATCTCTTTGGACTGACAACCATGATCGGGAAAAAATTCAAATCATCGAAACCAATGATGAGGAAATTGAAGCAGAAAAAGTAGCCCAACTCATTCAGGCAGAAACAGAATTTTCTCCTCACGAAATAGTCATTTTATATCGCACCAACGCTCAATCTCGTCCTTTTGAAGAAGTTTTTGTCAGGCGAGGAATTCCTTATCAAATCATTGGCGGAGTTAAGTTTTATGAGCGTAAAGAGATCAAGGATTTATTGGCCTATTTACGTTTTGGCATCAATCATGCTGACACTGTCAGTAAAGAGAGAGCCGAAAAAAATGGCAAACGAAGACTGAATAAATATCTTAAGTGGTTAGAAAAAAATAAAAATAAAGTTACTGCTCTCTCGCCACTGGAATTATTGGAGGAAATTCTCAAAACCACTGAATATCTCAAAACACTCAATGAAAATGATCCTCAAGATTTGGCGCGGGTAGAAAACATTCAAGAATTGTTAAATACAGCTGCCAAGTTTACTTCTCTAAACCAATTTTTGGAAAATGTAACTCTCGTTCAAGATGGATACTTACACGATCTAGCTACTCAACCAACAAATTCAACCAATTCGATAAAAGACCAAACCAAAATCGTAACCTTAATGAGTCTGCATTCCGCCAAGGGCTTGGAATTTCCCATGGTTTTTATTGTTGGCGCAGAAGAAGGCTTGCTTCCTCATCAAAGATCATTATGGGAAAAAGAACAAATGGAAGAAGAAAGGCGTCTGTGTTACGTAGGAATTACCAGAGCCAAACGTAGGCTAATCATTACTTACGCTAAAAAACGTTGGAGTTTTGGGAGAATCACTCATAGCACTCGAAGCCGTTTTTTATCTGAAATTGGTAAAGACTTAGTCCAAGAAATTGGTTTTTCTGAACCGATGATAACTACTGACCAACCAACGGCCGCCAAATCAGTGAGAAAAATTATTAATGACGACGCACTGGATGCTCTTTTGGATGGAGAGCTTACCGCCCACGATTTTTTGAAATCTTAAAAATTCCCCTCCCTGACAAGCTCTGTAAAAACTCTTATAATTGATCAATCTATGTTAATTCGATCGGTTAAAGACGAAGAGCAAACACTTTTCAATCAAATAATTGATCACCCCTTACAATCTTGGGGTTGGGGAGAGTTTCGCAAAAAAACAGGAGTAGCGGTAGAACGATTGGGTTTTTATGAAAATGGTACTTTGAGTAAAGGCTTGCAAATTACTTTTCATCCTATTCCTCTCATGGGAAAAACCGCTGGTTATTTGCCAAAAGGCTTCATTCCAGATGAAGACCAATTGGCTGCTCTGAAAACACTGGGCAAACAACACAATTCATTGTTTATCAAACTAGAGCCCAACGTCGCTTCTCCAGTGCAAACCGCTCAAGCCACTCACCAGAAATTACATCAATTTTTACTCGATCATGGTTGCCAACCAGGCAAACCATTGTTTACTAGATATACTTTCGAGCTGGATTTAACTCCCGATGAAGAAACTTTATTTGCTGGCTTGAATAGTAAAACTCGCTATAACACCAAGTTGGCTCAGAAAAAAGGAGTGCAGATTTTTGAAAATAGTTCTCAGGAAGGTTTGGACATTTATTTAAAAATTTTGGGAAAAACTACTTCTAGACAAGGTTTTTATGCTCATAAACCAGATTATTTTCAAAAAATGTGGGATCAATTGAGCACTACTGGCACTATGAGAATCTTCAATGCCGTTTATCAACAAAAAGTTTTAGTTTCTTGGATAGTTTTTATTTTTAATGATGTTTTATATTACCCTTACGGAGCTTCAACTCGTGAATATCGAGAGGTAATGGCCAGCAATCTCATGATGTGGGAAGTCATTCGTTTTGGGAAACTTCAGGGTTGTAAAAAATTTGATATGTGGGGCTCACTTGGACCAGAACCAGACAAGAAAAATCCTTGGTATGGTTTTCATCGCTTTAAAGAGGGTTACGGTGGAAAATTGATGGAATTTGTTGGTACCTATGATTTGGTTTTGGATCCTATTTTGTATCCCATCTTCCGTTGGATAGATAATTTGCGCTGGAAGTTATTACGTCTTAAGAAAAAAATTGGTTTTAATTGAGAAAAAACTTTAAAAATGTATTAATTGAGATATATTAATAGGGTAAGCTTAGATTAATCAACAATAAATTAAAATTTGCTTCAAATTAGTAGTTTATTTAAAAAAGGAAACTCATGAAAAAGAATTTTGGCATCAATGGTTTTGGACGCATTGGCCGAGTGGCTTTACGAGTTTGGTGGAAAAATCATCGAGATACTTTAGAGCTCAAAGCAATTAATACTTCTGGCTCTATGGATCTTGAGGGATGGGCTCACCTTTTGAAATATGATTCCAACTACGGACAATTTCCTGGCAAAATCGAAGTTGAAGTTCAACAAACCAAAGATCAGGTTACTGATGAGAATCCAGTCTTGGGTAAATTACTCATAGATGGTCAAGCCATCACCATCACTGCTCAACGCGATCCAGCCAAAATTCCTTGGAATAAACTAGAAGTGGCAACCGTCATCGAATCAACAGGAGCCTTCAGAACTGCAGAAAAAGCTCAGGCACACCTCACTGCCGGAGCCAAACAAGTCATCATTTCCGCACCAGCCAAAGGAGACGGTGTGGAAATGGGAGTGCTGGGAATCAATCAGCTTGATCCCAATCAGAATCTTCATTCCAATGCTTCCTGCACCACTCAATGCGTTGCTACGGTTGCACAAGTCATGGTTGACCATTTTGGAGTAGAGAAGGCTACCCTAACCACTATTCACGCCTACACCGATGATCAAAATCTGCATGATAATTCTCATAAAGATTTGCGTCGTGCCAGAGCAGCAGCAATGAACATTGTGCCCACTTCGACCGGAGCAGCCAAAGCTACTGGGCAAGTTATTCCAGAACTAGATGGTTTGTTTGATGGATTATCAGTGCGCGTTCCTGTCGCTACCGGCTCACTGTCAGACATGGTGTTTATTACCAAAAAAGACACCACTGTCGAAGAAGTAAATCGTGTTTTTGAAGAAGCCTCTCAATCAGATAAATGGCGGGGAATTCTTGCCGTCACTCGAGAACCATTGGTTTCTTCTGACATCATCGGTCGATCAGAGTCAAGCATCGTGGATTTGGAAATGACCCAAGTAATTGGCGGCAATTTAGTCAAAATAATTAGCTGGTATGACAATGAATGGGGTTATTGCAATCGATTAATCGAGCAAGTGGTTAAACTTTGAATATTTAAACAAACTTCGAGCGAGTAATTAAACTTTGAATATTCAACCGAACTTCAAACCGCCAACTAAAACTTTATCTTTCGTTTCTGATAAATATGTTTTCTGGCTGGTTGAAAAAGCTCTTTAATCTTTTCGCCCTTATTAGCAACTGTTTCCAGAAAAACCTCAACATCTCTGGGATTTTCTAACACTATTGCTCCGCCACGACGATATTCTCGTTTGAATTCATGAAAAATAAAGTTCTGCTGTGCCTGGTCAATTGTTTTTCGCAAAGCAGTTCTAATTAAATCGCTTAAGGAAACAAAATGTCCCTCTTTAATTAGTTGCTCAGCTTCCGTCTTGAGGTAAGCTGGTATGAAAACACTTATTTTAGGCATATTTTCAGGTATGTCTTTGTTATATCGTTGTTATATAACAAATATATAACAGCAAAATGACAAGTTTTTAACATATTAAGAAAAATCCCAATGAGGTTTACCCCTGCGCACAATGAGGTATAATTCCCGCATGACTCAAAAGAATAACTCCGGCAAAATAGCCAAAAAAACAACTGCTAAATCAGCAAAACCGACTGAAAAATCAGCAAAACCGACTGAAAAATCAACTGGTACCTCACTGATTATCCCCAACGTCAAACTAACTATCACTCTGGCTAAAGCTCAAGTTGCTCAAAAATATGAACAAATCTTGAAACAACTATCTAAAAGTGTTGCCACATCTGGTTTTCGTAAAGGCAAAGTTCCCAATAAAATTGCTGAAGAAAAACTAGGTCAAGCAAAAATCATTGAACATGTGTTGGATACTCTCTTGCCAGAGGCTTATCAAAAAGCTCTTCAAGAAAATAAAAAAACTCCCATTACTCAACCAGAATTCTCGATCGTTTCGGTTGAGATGGGTAAAGATTGGGTAGTAGAAGTACAATTTGCTCAATTACCCACCGTTAATTTGAAAGATTATCAAAAACACGTCAAAGCAGGTCTCAAAGCAGGAGAAAAAACTCTAGCTGAACAAAAAAAAGCTATTAAAACAGACAAGTCAGCCAAGCTTATAAAACCTGACTCAGAAAATAAAACCAAGACCACGACCAGTCCTCAGTCAGCCCCCACTGATCAACAAGTAAAAGAAATCAAGCTTCAACATATTTTCCGTGAATTGGTTCTGCAACTCAAACCTCAAGTGCCGGAAATGCTGCTCAAACATGAAACTCAACATGAATTTGAGCATCTAATCGGTCAGCTTAAACAACTGGGTATCTCCATTGACGATTATCTCAAACGCAGAAACATGGACATGGATAAACTTTCTCAAGAATTAGCTATTTCCACTCTTAATCGTCTTCAACTTGATCTTGTCCTGGGTGCAATTGCTAGAGAAAAGCAACTAACCGTTACCGATCAAGATCGAGCTGAATACTTCAAACAAATCAAAGACGAAAAACAGGCAGAGCAATTGAGTAAAGATCCCCATTATTTGGGACATCTCAACACCAATCTGATTAAACAAAAAGTAGTGGACTATTTACTAAAAATGTAGTAATCTCTGGTCATTCGAAGATTTTTAATTATTTTATCTGCCCAACTTGACAGCTACCAGGCTAAGAACCTATAATACCGAGTATGGCAGGACAAACACCTAAATTAAATCCATTTGCAACAGCAATGCAAACTGCTTCCAAAAGTGAGGCTATTGGTGTTGTGCCTGATGAAGAAGCAGAATCCCTCGTCAAAGAATCCTCTAATGGTGTAGCTGATCTAACAGATCAAAATCCTCAAGATATGGATCCAAACTGGGAAAAGAAATTTGCCGAAATGCGTGAAGAAGAGTTGAAAAAACAACTTTTGAGCCAAGAGCAACATGATCGTGTGAATCCTGCGGATCAAACCGAGATTTTTGCAGCCCAAAAAGAAGAAGATCGAAGAAAAGAAGAAGCATTGGTACAAGAATTGCGTCAGCTAGCTACTCAAAGACAAATTGTTCCAGAAGCACAACCAAAAGTGCTTGAAGCTCCAGTCGTAGCAACTGGTCAAAGAGGATCCAGCGCCAATGGTCTGCTGGAAAAAGCCAAACAATTTATTGAAGCCTATACCGGAAATTGGTCTCAGGTTTTTAAAATTAAACAACGCAAAAAAGGCCCAGGTGCAAAAACTAAAGAAATTCAGGACACATTCCATCACGAACGTGCCTTGGGTAGCACTGGCGCTTAATTAAAGCTTTCCAGAGAAAATTTATGTGAGCTCGAGGGGACTCGAACCTCTGACCTCTTCGATGTCAACGAAGCGCTCTAACCAACTGAGCTACGAGCTCGCACGTTAGGGATTATACCCAACTAATCTGGATTTCACAATTATCGAGGAGATGATATAATTGCCCCTTGTTGTTCTCGGGTCAAGAACCTTAGTTGAGAGTCTTGCCCAGTAATTAATAGAAACATATAATAAACATAGTGATTCAAAACAGAAATATACGCGGCAGAAGAATAAAAGACTTTATAAAGGCCAATCATCATATTCGCTTTCCTCAGGTAAGAGTCCTGGCGGAAAGGGGAGAGGCCTTGGGGATAATGACTACGGCTGAGGCCATGGAAAAGGCTAGGGAAGCCGGTAAAGACTTGGTTTTAATCACTGAACAGGCACAACCGCCGGTCGTTAAAATTATTGAGTTGTCGAAGCATAAATATCAACTTCAGCAAAAACAAGCCGAAGATCGAAAACACGCCAAGACACAAGAGCTCAAAGAAATCCGCTTTAGCCCCTTTATGGCTGAGGGAGATTTCGAGGCTCGCTTGAAAAAAGTAATTACATTCTTAAAAAGAGGGGATAAGGTTCGCCTAGATCTTCTTTTCAAAGGAAGAGCTATTACTAAAAAAGAATTTGGATTTGAGTTATTTGATAAAATCTTTGAACGAACAGCAGATATTGCTGTGATAGAAATCAAACCAAAAATGATGGGTAGAAAGCTGATGGCTCAACTTTCACCCACAAGCAAGAAAAAATGAAAAAAATTAAACAAAAAACCAGAAAAGGTGCCAACCGACGCTTCAAGATTACCGGAAGCGGTAAGGTAATGCGTCGTGTGCAAAATCAACGACATTTACAACGTAATAAAAGTAAAAAGGCCAAGCGCAATTACCGCATTTTAGTTGAGGTAAAAGGCAAATGGGCAACAAAGGCCAAGCGCATGCTGGGCATCGCTTAAATTTACAAGAAAGTAAAATATGTCACGAACCAAAACAGGAGTTGTCAGACGCAGACGTCATAAAAAAATTCTCAAACTTAATAAAGGTTATCGAGGAACAAACAGTCGTTTATATAAACGCGCCAAAGAAGCATCACTGCACGCCGGTCAATATGCTTTTATTGGTCGTAAATTAAGAAAACGTGACATACGTAAGTTGTGGATTATGAGAGTAAACGCCGCTTTGACCAAACTGGAAAGTACTTTTAATTATTCTAGATTTATTAATGCTCTCAAAAAAGCTAATATTTCTTTGAATCGCAAAATGCTTTCCGAGATTGCAATTCGTGATGAAAAAACATTTAAAAGCATCATTGATAAAGCTCGGGGTGCTGGCAAATAAGTAAAAATCAAAAAAAAGCAAAACCCCCGCAAGGGGGTTTTTTAAAATCAAAAATTAATTAGACCTATTGCATAATAATTTTTTAGGTCTGCTGTTAGAATGGTATATATGGAAATTTCGCTAACTAGTTTGGAGCAAGCAATTCAGACTTTAGAACAACAACTAGATCACGAAACAGAATTGGATCCGCAAAAACTAAATACTAAGTATCTAGGCAAAAGAGGTCTATTCAATGAACTTTCCAAACAAATTAAAGACATCTCTCCAAAGGATCGCAAACAGGCTGGAAAGCTACTCAATGCCTTAAAAAACTCCTTACAAACCAAACTGGGTAACCTTCAGCTACATAAAGCGGAAGACTGGGTAGATCTCACTTTTCCTGGGACACTACCTCCTCAGGGTCATTTGCATCCAGTTTCTCAAGCCATCGAAGAAATTTCCGAGATTTTTAAAAAAATTGGTTTCACTAGAGCTAGATATCCAGAGGTAGATTGGGACTATTATGCTTTTGGGTCATTAAATATGCCCCCTGACCATCCAGCTCGCGATGAATGGGAAACTTTTTTTGTTGATTTGCCTGCTGACAAAAAAATGGGCAAGATCGTGCTCACACCACATACTTCCAATGGACAAGTGAGGGAAATGGAGAGATTAAAAGGCAAACCACCCATCAGAATGATTAATATCGCTCGTTGCTATCGTCGCCAACAAGATGTCACTCATACTCAAATGTTTCATCAATTCGAAGGATTGGTGGTAGACCAAGGCATCAATATTCAACATCTCAAAGGCACGCTGGATTATTTCGCCAAAGAATTCTATGGACCTGGCACTAAAAGTAGAATTAGACCCTTTCATTTTCAATTTACCGAACCTTCATTTGAAGTTGATTTTAGTTGTCATCTTTGTCATGGCACTGGTCTGATTGGAGGAGAGAAGTGTAGTTTTTGCAAATCAGGTTGGCATGAAGTGGGCGGAGCAGGGATGGTTCATCCCAATGTATTAAAAGCTGGGGGCATTGATCCCAATAAATACACTGGTTTTGCCTTCGGTTGGGGAGTAGAGCGTACCTACACTCTTAAAGAAGGTCTGAACATTGATGATATCCGTTTACTTTATTCTGAAGAGATGAGATTTTTTGAACAATTTTAATATGAATATTTTAATTCCTCACCACTGGCTATTGGAGCAGTTAAAAACCGAAGCTGTTCCTGAAAAAATTCAAGAATATCTCTCACTTTCCGGTCCTTCAATAGAAAGAGTTTATGAGCATGGTCGCGAACGAGTCTATGATATAGAAATAACTACCAACCGCGTGGATAGTATGAGCGTGCGAGGTGTTGCTCGCGAAGCAGCCGTAATTTTGAAACAATTTGATATACCTGCAAAATTGGTCAAAAATTCTCTAAGCTTTGCCCAAATTAAACCAACCAGCAAACAATTATTACCCTTACCCAAAATTACTGATAAAACCAAACTCTGTTCCAGAATGAGCGGTGTTATTTTACAAAATGTTCAACGCCAGCCAACTCCCAAATGGATGGCTGATAGATTGCAGTTAATTGAGGCCAATGTTCACGATGCTGCCATTGATATCACCAACTACGTCACTCATGAACAAGGTCATCCCATTCATGCTTTTGACTATGATCGCATCATGCAACTGGGCGGAGAAATCATTATTACTCTAGCCAAAAAAGGAGAGAAATTTACTACACTCGATGGAGAAAATTATGTTGCTACTGGTGGAGAAGTGGTTTATAAAAATCCAGCTGGAAAAATCATTGATTTGCCAGCCATCAAGGGTACTAGCAACAGTGCAGTCAGCGCTAACACAAAAAATATTTTATTGTGGATTGAGTCCATTGATCCCACCAAGATTCGATTTGCTTCCATGACTCACGCCATTCGCACCGTCGCTGCCCAACTGGCGGAGAAGGGGATTGATCCTCATTTGGCAGAACCAACCATGGTCAAAGCTGTTCAGCTTTATCAAGAGTTGTGCAATGCCCAAATTGCTAGTGAAGTTTATGATGCTTTTCCCAATCAAAAAATACCTCCTACAATCACTCTTGATTTACATAAAATTCACGCTTATTTGGGATTGGTATTACCAACGAAAAAAATCATTGATATTTTGTCAGCTTTGGAATGTCAGGTAAAAATTACTAGAGAAACACTGAGAATAATACCGCCAACTTTTCGCAGAGATCTAAATATTCCTGTAGATATTATTGAAGAAATTGCTCGCATTTACGGCTATCACCAACTACCAAGCAAACTGATGGCAACCAGTATTCCTTTGAGCCAGCAGACGGACACTAACTTTCAAGCAGAAAACATTGCCAAACATTATTTGAGCAATATTGGCTGGCAAGAAGTTTATACCTATTCTTTGATTAGCGAAGAACTAGCAAAAAAGAGTAACTGGTCGGTCGCCAGCCACGCTAAATTAATCAATCCTCTGACAGATGATAAAACTTATTTGCGACGATCATTGATTCCATCATTGTTACAAGTAATAGAAACTAATTCTCATCTACCCGAGCTTTCTGTTTTTGAACTGGCTCATGTTTATCATCCGCAAAATCATGGTTTGCCAAAAGAAGTTTTGCATTTGAGTTTGGCATCTAACAAATCTTTTCCCAAAGTGAAGGGAGATTTAATCAGTTTATTGAAAAAATTTCATATTTCCAATGTCACGGTCAAACCAAATTTAAATGAAGACGCTGGTTTCATTAAAGTCGATGATATTAGAATTGGACAATTAAAAGTTATCGACAAAATAACTATTATAGAAATTATTTTTACTCAACTATTGCCTTTAATGAAAACTCATCCTCACTATCAACCACTGCCAAAAACTGCCAGCGTCATTGAACAGCTCACCTTTACTTTGCCCACAAAAACTTTTATTGGTCCTATTATCACAGATATTAGTGAGCTTAGTCCCAAAATCAAAACTGTTTTGTTAAAAGGAGTTTATCAACAAAATTACACCTTAACTATAGAATATTGGGATCCTCAAAAAAATCTTACCAATGAAAATGTTCGTCCTCTTCGCAAACGTATTGTTAAAGTAATAGAAAAAACCTATCAAGCAAAATTGGTCGGTAAGTTAGAATAATTTTTAAATGAAACGCATACCCAATGTTTTATCACTGCTAATTTATGCAGCAATTTTTTTAGCTCCTTTAAATTTATTTTTAAAATGGGGAGAATTAAATGCTTATGTGGGAGGAATTTTTACTGACTACTTAGTGCAAAAGTTTTGGCTCAGTGAAATACCGCTTTTACTAGCTTTATTTTTATGGTTGCCAAAAAAAATTATTCAAGAAAAAACAAAAATTATTGATTTTTTGAAAAAAAATAAATTTTTATTGTTTTTTTTCAGTTTATTAATTGTTAGACAGTTTTTTACTCCATTACCAACTGTTTCTTTTTTATATTTAGCCAAAGTTGTCGAACTGGGCTTATTTGTTTGGTTGTTGCGTGCCAATCAATCAATCATCAATCGTCCTTTGTTTCGTCACGTAATTTTACTGGCTTTGAGTTTGCAAATTGCAGTGGCTTCATTACAGTTCTTTCGCCAAAAATCTTTATTTGACTATATAGTGCTAGGAGAGACACAACTAACTGGTGCAATCAATATTGCTAGAGTAAATTTCAAATCTGGAGAAATGATTTTGCCTTACGGGACTACTGCTCACCCCAATATTTTGGCCGGTGTAATCGCTATTTTTAGTTTGATCTGGTTGCAGTTGCAAGCCAAATTCAAAAAACAGTTTGGTTGGTGGGAATTGATAATAATTGCTTTGAGCAGTTGGGCATTATTTCTCACTCAATCATTTACTGCCATCATTGGCTTTAGTTTATTTCTAGGTTTACAAAGTTTTCCCAAATTGAAAAAGATTGGTTATTATTTGGCCAGTAATTTATTGATCCTAATTCCTCTTTTGATTTTTCTCGTTCCAGCCCAACTGCAAACCGAGTCTTTGTTTAGAAGAAACTTTCTCAATAGCCAGACCATCGCTGTCATCACTCAACAACCACTCACCGGTGTGGGGGTGGGAATGTTTACCACCACTCTCAAAACACCAGTTTTTAATGCCAATGAACTGATTAGATTTATTCAACCTACTCATAACGCACCTTTACTATTTATTGCGGAAACTGGTTTGTTAGGTTTACTCATCATTTATTTATTGATTAAAAAACAAACACTCAAGATTGATCCTGCTTGGTGGCTGTTGTTGGCAGTCATCCTCAGCTTGGACCACTATTTAGTCACACAGTGGATAGGAGGAGTTTTATTAGTCTTAATTCTTTCCAGCAATGAAACTTCAAAATAGCCAGAACTAACCAAAAAATTGGTAATTGATTCCCACTAGGGAGTGGGTAGAGCAGGAGTGGGGGTAGGAGTAGGAGTAGGAGTGGGGGTGGGAGTGGGTTCAGGATCTTTCCAATCAGCACCACCAGAACCTATCTTGACCGTGTTGCTTTTGGCTTGTTTATTATCTCTGGAAAAAGCAATCGCATAAAGCTCATGTTTGCCTGTTGGAAAATTGATCCAACCTCTATAACTGCGATCATTTACTGTTTCCCGTAATGTTCCATCTACCCAAATCTCGATTTTTTCAATACCCTGATTGCTTCCAGCATCAATATGAACTTCGATGTCTTGTTCATTGTATGATTTTTCGTTCTCTGGTCTGGAAATACGAACCGAGATTTCTTGTGCATCTCCACAGTATTCTGTAGGCACTTTATAACGAGAATCCGACTGGCCATTGATCCAAGTATTGATGGCTTCTTGCCAGCGATTGCGACCATCTTCGCTAACTGGATCATTTTCTTTGAGTACAACAAATTCTTTTTCGTTGTAATCTCCAGCACTAATTTTGGCTTCCGTAGCCAATTTATTTTCATCATCTCGACAAACCTTTAGTTTGGCATGAATAGGATCAGGAGTGGTGGGCGCAGTGCCTTGTAAAAAATAATCTGTTCTAGTGGAAAAACCATCGTGCGCTGGATAACCAGAAATACTATCTACTTCTTGCCGAATCACTCCAGCAGGAACTTCCCAAGCCGGAGCTTGATAGCCCATTTCTAAAGCCGTCAAAATAATTCGTCGCCAAATAGGTGAGGCACCAGTAATACCAGAAGCTACCTGACGCATCGAGCTATTATCATTGTTACCCACCCAAACACCCACCATTACTTCTTGGCTCCAACCAATCGTCCAGTTGTCTTTTTGTTCGTTGGTAGTACCAGTTTTGACTGCAATTGGTCGACCGGTATTGAGAAGCGAGTTGGCACCAAAAGCCAACAAGCGAGCATTATTATCAGACAGAATATCATTAATAATAAAAGCCTCACCCTCACTGATGACTTGTTTGCCGGGCACTTGTTTGTGTTCAAACAAAACTCGACCGTCCTTGTCTTCTACTTTCAAAATAGAAACCGGCTCAACTTTAAAACCTTTATTGGCAAAAGCACTGTAAGCAGTTACGGTATCCAGTAAATGAACCTCGCCACCACCCAAAGTGATTGAAAAACCAAAACGCTGTAAATTTTCTTTAGTCGGCTCCAAAGTTTTGAAACCCAAATCAAAAGCCAGTTGCAGAAAATCTTCAATGCCTACAATAGCTACTGATTTGACGGCTGGAATATTTAGTGAACTGCCTAAGGCACTGCGCAAGTTTACTGGACCTCGGAAAACCCCATCATAGTTTTTGGGAACGTAAGGATCGATCTTGTCATTGGCCTGAAAAGTAGTTTCTACATCCATCAGCATGGAGGAGGGAGAATAACCACGACGTAACATACCTAAATAAGTAACTGGTTTGATCGAAGATCCGGGTTGGCGCAAACCATCCGCAGCCACATTGAATTGGCCATCTATGTCATCATTAAAATAATCTTTGCTTCCCACCATGCTTAATATCTCACCAGTTCTAGGATCCATTGTCACGGCTGATCCATTGGTGATATTCAAACTTTCCACTGCCTCGATTTCTTCGGCAACAATACTTTGAGCCCGTTCATGAAGTGGTAAATCCAAAGTAGTAGTTACTTTCAGACCACCAGCCTCTACCAATTCCAAACCAAACATTTCTTCCAGCTGATCTCTAACATAAAAAACAAAATGTGGGGCTTTAATATTGGCAGCAGTCGTATTGAATTCCAAATTATCTAAAGAGGAAATTGCTTCTTCCATTTGTAACTTGGTAATATCACCGGATTTTTCCATGGCGCGCAACACACTTTCGGTACGAATCTTCCAATAAGGATTACCGTCTTTGTCTTTTTTACCTGAAAACGGTGAGTAAACACTGGGGCGTTGAGGAAGTCCTGCCAAAAAAGCCGATTCCATCAAATTTAATTCAGCAACTGGTTTATTGAAATAAATTTCTGAAGCCGTACCAACTCCCCAAGAAGTTCCACCGTAAGGTGCTTCATTCAAATACATTTCCAAGATTTGATCCTTGGTAAAAGTGCGTTCAATTTGGATAGAAAGTACCAATTCTTTGAATTTCCTAGAGATGGTCCGCTCATTTGTTAATAAAGCATTTTTTACTAATTGTTGAGTCAAGGTTGAGCCACCAACTACTCGACCGCGAAAAAGAATGTTGTAAGGAATCCGCAGAGCGGTCAATAAATCAAAACCACTGTGACGATAAAAATCCCTGTCTTCGATAGCTACCGTAGCTTGTTCCAAATAAGCGGGAGTATCGTTTAGAGTTATTGGCGTGCGTCTCTCAGTGTCATAAAGATCATAGAGTAATACTCCTTTGCGATCATAAAGTTTGGTACTAAATCCTTCACGACGGATCACTTCACCAGGCTTTGGCAAATCGCGAGAATACCAAGCAAACATTACAAAAAATCCAACAATCCCCGCAATAACCGCCATCACTGCTCCACGAGCAAGCAGACGCATGCGTTGTACTTTGGCCAATTCTTGTTGGGCAGGGGAGAAGTGAGCAAAACGACGAGTGCGACCACGAGACAGACGAATCATCAAAATCCGAACTTTACGGGTCAGTCCGTACCACCCCCGTCGTAAACTTTCAAACATCTTTGTAAAATTGATTTCCATACTCACACATTATTGTACCAGTTTTTTGCTTTTCAAATTAAAACTTGCAAACTAAAAAACCATGTGTATAATTTCACGAACAAGTTAACAGAAATGCAGTGACGGAAACTTAGTAATTCCTAAAGCGGAAAACAGAGATTCAGCGGTTGGTGAAAGCTGAACTAGCTTTAACAGAATGAAATACCTTCCTGAGCAGTCCACACCAAATCCAAATTTCATCTTGGAAAGTAGCAAGGAATGGGATCGCCCATAATAGCGAAAGAGCATGACACACTAGAAACAGAGTGCTCGAAATGAGGTTTTCCTTTTTTTCGAGTCCTGCGTTCGCAGGATTTTTTGTAGAAAAAGGCAAATAAAGCAAGGTGGTACCGCGTTGGATCTTAACGCCCTTGCATGTACACCATTCAGGTGTATGTGCGGGGCGTTTTTTAGTATTAAAAAAGAAAGGTAATTATGGAAATAGACTATAGAATCGCGCTAAATCGGCGCCAAAAAAGTAATAATATTTTATTTAAAAAGAAAGAAAAATGACAGAAAAATTAAGAATTAAACATCATCTTGCTCTTGAATTAGGCAAGAGCATAAAGGATCAGCAATCATCCTGGAAAAACTGGCTATCACTCAAGACATTTGAGTTGCTGGCAAATGATTGTAAAGATGAATCAGTTACCAACTTAGCAGGAGAAATTGGGACTAAATTTGGGCAAAGTTTAAGACAACACGCTCAATACGAAAATACTCAACAGCGAGTGATTGAAGCAGAACGACAAGGTATTAACTTGGAAGACATTGCTGGAACACCGCCAGTTGGGTTAAATCTCAGATTACTTCTTCAAAAAGAATCATCAGTGGCAATACTGCGCGAAAATTTAGAGCAGAAACCAATTGATGCAGCCATTTTTGGCTTGGCTATTGTAGAAGGTGTGCCAGATTTTCAAAAATTTCTTCAAACTACTTTAGAAACAAATTGGAATCAATTATCGGTAATTGATATTGACTCAGACATACTAAAAGCGGTAGATGAGAAACAATTTCAACAAGTAACAACACTGCACCAAGATGCTAGACAAACCTCGCTTCATGAGGCTTCTCAACAACTTGTACTGAGAGATCATATTGATAACTGTTGCCCACCAGCTATCAGCAGATCAATCAATGAAGAAGTAACACGTGTCCTTGATGAGGATGGTGTAGCCATTGTTAATATCACAACTAGTGATGAGCTAACTAAATCACTAGATAGAGAAATAATTTCTCACCACCAGCTTCAAACTATTCTTCCCTCTAGCGAAGCAGTTCATGCTTTGCAAACAAGAATTTTTGATTTAAACCAGCTCAAAGAAGAGTTTGGAGAACATCTAGAATTTCTGAGAGGCAAAATAGTTGAGATTGAGCCAGAAGGTGAAAGTTTTGTGGTATTTGCTGAAGACGAAAGCGGTCATGGCGAGTGGTTTAGATCATTTAATGATCATCTCAAAACTTGGGAAAAAGATGGGTTGATTATTGCTGACATGCAAGATCGTATCGGCATTGATAGCCATCAACCGCCACTAAGTTGCCACAGACACATTGTGCTTCTAACTAAAAAAACTAAAGAAAGGATCCAATGAAAAATCCAGGATTAGTGCCTCCCATAGAACTTTCAACTGTATTTCCCATGACTAAACCTAGTAGCGATCGAGGTTTTCAATATGGTCGGGTGGGAAATCCAACAAGACAGTTGCTGGAAGAAAAACTGGCCACACTTCACCATGCCAAACATGCTTTTGTGTTTGCATCAGGCTCGGCAGCTATTCTCAATTCATTATTACTCCTCAAAAAAGGAGATGAGGTGCTACACCATCAACAAATCTATGAAGGGACAACCAGACTGTTGAAAAAAGTATTCCAGCCGTTAGGAATCAATAGTAAATCTATTGATTTGAAAAAAGTTGATCTACTTTCTCAAAATATTACTCCGCACAGCAAACTATTGTGGTTTGAAAGCCCAACCAACCCAATGTTGGAAGTGCTCCAAATTAATAAATTGTGCAAAGTTGCTCGTCAGCACAACATCATCACTGTGGTGGACAATACTTTGGCTACAGCTTTGGAACAAAAACCGTTACAACTTGGATCAGATTTAGTAGTTGAAAGTCTAACGAAAATGATTAACGGCCATTCAGATGCCATTGGTGGAATGATCGCTACCAACGATGCACAACTTGCTCAACAAATTAAGTTTCTTCAACATACGGTGGGAGCAATTTTGTCAGCAAGTGATAGCTGGCTAATAATGAGAGGTCTAAAAACACTCGATTTGAGACATCAAAAAATTAAAAATAATAAACAAAAAATAGTTAATTTTTTACGCTCATCACTATTAATTGCAGATGTCTTTCATGCGGTAGGACCAATAATTTCATTCAAAATAAAACACAATCTGAATCCTCATCTATTCATTAAATCTTTGAAAAAAATCGTGATTGGACATAGTTTTGGTGGTACTGAAACGTTAATTCAACAACCCACCACCATGATGGATCTCTCAGATAACTCTGATCAAAGAATTGATGACAGACTATTTAGACTTTCTATCGGACTAGAGCAACCCAAGGAAGTAATAAATGATCTTGAGCAAGCATTGGAAAGAGCAAATTCTATATAAGCGTAATTTTGAGGAAAGCAATAATTAGATTACAATAAAGGAGTTTTATGTCAAATAATTTAACTATCAAAGAAGTCCTAACCAGAGGAGTGGCGGAGGTTTTGCCTAGCCGTTCCGGTCTGGAAAAATTGATGAACAAGCGCAAAATCAGACTCTACTTGGGAATTGATCCAACTGGTTCTGAACTGCATTTGGGTCACTCGGTAGTTTTGCGTAAACTCAATCAGTTTGCTCTGCTTGGTCATCAGGTGATTTTATTGATCGGCAATGGCACGGTGAAGATTGGCGATCCTACTGGTCGCGATGAGTCCAGACCCATGTTAACTGATTTGGAAATTGAGGCTAATTTCAAAACTTGGAAGAAACAGGCCAGTAAGGTCCTAGATTTTTCCAAAATAGAGATTCGTCGCAATGGCGATTGGCTGGATAAATTGACCATGGTGGATGTGATTAAGTTAACCGCCAAAACCACGGTTCAGCAATTGATTGAACGCGACATGTTCCAAGAACGAATCAAAAAAGGACAACCCATTCATGGTCATGAAATTCTCTATCCGCTACTACAAGGTTACGACTCAGTGGAAATGGATGTTGATTTGGAGTTGGGAGGCACTGATCAAACTTTCAACATGATGATGGGTAGAACTTTGCAAAAAATTTACCACAATAAAGAAAAGTGGGTACTGACTACACCAATTATCAATGGCACTGATGGCCGCAAAATGAGTAAATCTTACAACAACTTTGTAGGATTGGCAGAAAATCCTATTGATATGTATGGCAAGCTGATGCGAATTACTGATAACTTGATTATTGAGTACTTTCTGCTTTTAACTGATGTTCATTCCAGTCAGATTGCCAAGATGGATAAGGCGATGAGAGCAGGGGAGAACCCCATGACTTTCAAAAAACAATTGGCCTTCACTATCACTGAGCAATATCATTCAACTAAAGAAGCGGAAAAAGCACAGCAACATTTTGAAGATACCATTCAAAATAAAGTAATTTCTGATGAAGCGCAGCAAATCAAAAGAGCTGTCTTGGTTGGCAAACCTGCTTTTGCGATGGTTTCTCTTGCTAGTGGAGCAAGCAATAGCCAATCTAGAAGATTGATTGAGCAGGGTGGCACTGCTTTATTGCCCAGCAATCAAAGAATCAATGATCCTAATGAAATTCCTGATCTGCAAACCGTTGATGCTATTCGAGTGGGTAAACGTAAAATTTATAAACTAATCGACTAAGATGACTCGCAAACAAAGAGAGAGAATGGTCAAGGCTTTTGCGATCATAGCCATTGCTTCATTGCTCATGACCAGCATTGCTAGTTTTGTTTTTTCTTTACTTTAAAACTGAAAAAGTTGAGGAAAATTGCACTGCTTTGGTTTTTATTGTTTTTCTCGTACACTGCTATTAATGATTTATCGACTTAGTGATCCTATTTCAGTCGTCAAAGGCATTGGGGAAACTTTGAGAAGAGCGCTTAATCAGGTGGAAATTCAAACTGTATTGGACCTAACATTGCAACTGCCGTATCGCTATGAAGATCGCAGTAATATTGTGTTTATCAATGAACTCAAAATTGATGAACCAGCTACTATCAAAGCAGTGGTACGACGTGCCAATATTTCCTATCAAGGCAGGCGAAGAACGGTGCGCGCTACCATCGAAGATGCTAGCGGAAAACTGCAATGCATTTGGTTTAATAATCGTTTTGTGATCAATCAGCTCAAAGAGGGGAGTGAATTATATTTTGCTGGCAAGTTAAATGAGCGAGGTATGTTTGTTCAGCCAACAGTGGAGATAATTAGTGACGATACTATTCATACTGCTCGGTTGGTACCGATTTATTCACAATTAACCAAGGAATTAAAAATTGGTTCATTGCGCAGAATCATCAAAGAAATCGTGGATCATTTACAAGTGATTGATGATCAAATTGTCAAATTGACTGAACAAACATATCCCAATTTTATTGAGGCTTTGCAAACTCTACATTTCCCTTCAGAAACTAAAGAGGTTGAGTCTGCGCGGGAGCGGCTGGCGCTAGAAGAACTGCTGGGATTGATTGCTCACTCACACCAAATCAAAGCTAAATGGCAAAAAGAACATAGCGCCCAGCCGCTCCAGCTCAAAAATTATGATGCCCATAACTTCTCAGCTTGGTTGCCCAAAAGCATTCCTTTCAAATTAACTGGGGCCCAGGTCAAAGCTACTCGCGAAATCTTGATCGATTTACAAAAAGATGTTGCCATGAATCGATTATTGACTGGTGATGTAGGCTCTGGAAAAACCGTAGTGGCCGGCATTGCTGCCCACTTTGTTTGGCAAAATCAATTAAATGCTGTTTTGATTGCACCAACTCAAATCTTGGCCCAACAACACGCAGAAAGTTTAACAAAATTGTTTCCTGATTTGAAAATTGAACAACTCACTAGTAAAGAATCTGCCAAATTTAAACCAAGCATCAGTCCAAAACTCTATATCGGTACTCACGCTGTCATCAATCGCTTGGATTTAATTCAACCAAGTTTAATTATTTACGACGAGCAGCATCGGTTCGGAGTCAAACAACGCTCACCACTCAAAACTAAAAATAAAACACCTCACGTTTTGACTATGTCTGCCACACCCATTCCCAGAAGTCTAATGCTCACTCTGTTTTCGCATTTGAGTTTGAGTGTGATTGACGAGTTGCCTCCCGGAATTAAACCTACCAAAACTTGGTTAGTCCCTCATAAAAAAAGATCTGATGGCTGGCAATGGCTGGCAGAAAAAATCACTCACACTCATGGTCAAGCTTTGATTGTCTGTCCTTTCATCGAACCTTCACTGCACGAAACACTGGGCAATGTAACAGCAGCTACCAAATTATTTAAAGAAATTCAAACAAACTTTCAAAAAAGCTTTCCCAAACTTAAAATTGGTTTGCTACACGGCTCACTTAAACCAGATCAAAAACAAGCAATCATCGAACAAGTTTTTGCCAAAAAAATTGATGTTTTAATCACCACCCCAGTAGTAGAAGTAGGCATAGATCTCCCTTCAGCCAACGTCGTAGTAATCGAGGGGGCAGAGCGCTTCGGTCTGGCTAGCTTACACCAATTGCGCGGCCGTGTCGGCCGCGCCGGGCAGGAAAGTTTTTGTTTATTATCAATGAGTAATTTCTCCAAATCAGCTGCTCAACGCCTTAAGATTTTTTCCCAAGAACACGATGGCCTAAAACTAGCCGAGCAGGATTTAAAAAATCGCGGAGCTGGAGATTTATTTGGTTTTCGCCAACATGGTTTGAGCGACTTGAGATTTGCTTCTTGGACAAACTTGAAACTAATTCAAGAAGCTCATCAATTACAAAACAAACTAGCCAAAACATGGCAACCACTCATTTTCTATCAAGACAATAATAAAAAAACTACCCCTACGGCTAATTAATCCAAAAACCATCATAAATTAACTAACTCTTGTTTCCTGAATCAAGAATTCGTATCATGGAAGCAGGAAAAATCATGTCAAAAAAAATATTCAAATTTCCCACCATTTATCAATCACAAAATGGACAGATTGGTTTAGTTGTTTTATTGATCATGGTCGTAGTTTTGGCTTTGGGTTTATCCCTGGCCACCCGTACTTCTCAACAAGCAGAGATCTCGATCCAACAACAGGACACCACTAGGGTATTCAATGCTGCCGAGGCTGGTGTAGAAGCAGCACTAGCTGATATTTTTCAATCAGAATCAACTGGCAGTATAGATGAGCTTTCAGAAGATGTTTCTTCACTAGATTTATCTGGTAGCAATACTGATATTAACTACACCATTGATAAAAGTAATACTCTGGAAACTCATCTCAAACAAGGCACTAGCACTGAGCTGGTTTTACCTGCTGCTGGTAGTATAAGTTTTTATTGGGCGATTGAAGCAACCTGCGAAGAAACTGCCTCACTTATTTTGTCTGTTTATAACAATAATGCCGGCACAATTACCGTGCGTCATTACGCAGTTGGAAACTGTAGTGGGGCTAGTACTAGGGGAGACAATTTTATTGCCAATGATCCAGGACCTACTCCTTATAATTACGGCTACACTCTCTTTACTACTGATACGGATGAGTTTGTGCGAGTCAAACCTGTTTACAACGACACTGATATAAAAATCGTTGGTTCGCCAGCTGTTAGTCAATTTACGATCAATTCTCAGGCTCAAAACACTTTAGCCGGTCAAGAAACCAGATCTTTTGAAGTAAAACGCACTCTCTCCACGGCCCCAGCTTTCATGGAATATGCTTTGGTGAGCGGTAGTTCGATTATTAAAAATTAAAGAAAAACTATCATGCCTGCCACAGCTATCGACATTGGAACTTATGCAATAAAAGCGATCGCTGCCGATCCTGATGGAACTCCCAATATTTTGCGTACCATAGAAATACCAAATAATTTTGGAGTGGCCATGCCCACTGATGATTTGCAAACAGAACAACTCAGCGAACTAATCAATAACACCATTTTTGAAAATAAATTACCCCATACGGACATTCGTTTGAGTCTGCCAGAAACTGCAGTCTCTACCAAAGTAATCACCATTCCTTTTCTCACCGATGCCGAGCTTGCTTCTGCAATTGGTTGGCAAGCAGAACAACACATTCCTATTCCCAAAGAAGAATTATCTTTACAATACAAAGTTTTATATCGTCCGCCAAAATCCAGTCTTTCTCAAAAAAATAATGAACAAGCACAAATGCGTGTCTTATTAACTGGCACTCGCAAACCTTTGGTAGAACGCTATCTTGCTTTATTTACCAATGCTGGTATTGAGCCAAGTTTTTTGGAAACTCAAATGCTCTCGGTACTGCGCTCTTTAGGTATTGATCAACAAGAACCAGCCACCATGGTTATTAATTTGGGAGCAACCAATATGGATATCATGGTGGTAGCAAACGGAGAAATTCAGTTTGTTTTTACTCACAAAGGAGTCGGCAATCTTCTGACCAATACTTTGCAACAAACAGTAGGCCTAGATTTACAACAAGCTGAACAATACAAGCGCGCCTATGGACTCAACGCAGATCAATTTGAAGGTAAAGTAAAAAATGCCTTGTTGCCCACTATCAATAATCTAGCTGGAGAAATTCAAAAAGCTTTGCGTTATTTTGCCGACCAAGCTCCTCAAAATACAATTCAGCGCTTGGTTTTAACCGGCGGATCGGCACAATTACCAGGTTTAGTAGAACATCTTACTAGTACCCTCAACCTGGAAATTTTACTTGCAGCTCCTTTTGCTACTGCCACCGGAGAAATCCCCACTCAAAATCAATTAGCTTTTTCCGTTTGCATGGGATTGCTAATGAGGGAGGCTTAAAATATGTCGGAGATTAATTTCCTTACTGGACGCAGAGCTTCTTTGGGCAAAGCCAATAAACAAGACACTCTTTATCGTCGTTATGCCACGATCGCTTTTATTATTGCTCTAAGTTTCTTTGTTTTGGCGATCGGGGCCAATATTTTTCTTACCACCCGTTTGCGACAAGCAAATGCCACCCAACAAGCTCTTACAACACAAATTGCCGATGAAGAACCAGTGGAAGTGAGTTTCTTGATTTTTTCTCAAAAATTGAAAAGTGTCAGAGAAATTTATGAAAGTCGGAGTAATAAACAACAAGCCATTGATTTTTTCTCCAATGTTTTTGGTGATCAAGTATTTTTATCAGGCATGAATTATGGAGGAGAGGGAAATGAGCTATCGCTACGTTTAACCAGTCAGGATGTTTTTGCCTTTGAAAATACTCTGAATGTACTTGAATCTGATGAAGTAAAAAATGTTTTTAGTTCTGTTTCTCAAAGTGGCTTGAGACGAGATGAAACTGGCAATTATAGTTTGGATATTGCGGTAGAACTGAAAAAAGAAAGAGATAAATAAGCTATGGCAAAGCTTAATCGCTTCAGCGATTTTAACTGGCAATTATTGCTCAATACCAGAAGAGATTTGCTTCTGGCTATTGCTTTTGGTTTGACAACTCTCATTCTGATTATTCTCACTTATAATCAAACTACCAATGCTCTGGCAACCAACCGCCAATTGAAAAAAGAAAATGACAAAATTGCCCAACTGGATCGTAAAGTTCAAGAACTGGCACAATTAAAATTTTCTCCAGAATTCGCTCAAGCAGAACAAATTAATCGTGTTTTGCCTTCCCACAAACCACTTTTGGAAGTTTTGAATAACTTGAATAGCGTAGCTGGAGAAACAAGAGTTTCTATTACAGAATTTGAGATAAATCCTGGAGAAATTGCCAGCGATAGCACTCAAGTAGATAAAACTGCCAATCAAAAAAAGATTAAATCTGATTATGACCAATTGGACTTGGAATTAACCGTTGTTGGTCCGTTGCCACAAGTGAGAATGTTTATGGATCTGATCGAAAGAGTTTCTCCTTTGACCACTATCAATAGTTTGACTATTGATCGCAAGGTCAATGACCCTTTGATTGAAAATGCCACTAGAGCTGATTTGTCACTGAGCGCTTATTACTACACCAAGCCCATCTCTTCTACCCTGTCTTCTGCTCTCCCCATTATTTCTGAAGAAGAAAAAAGAGTGTTTCAAGCTATTTTGGAATTTTCACCAACCAAAATTGAAGGACAAACAACGATTATCAGCGGTAACAATGATGATCTGTTTGGTATTCAAGGACTGACTGTTACGAATTTGGAGGAAACATTGGGCTTGGAAGAACTTACAGAATAATTATTCGTCTAGTAAAACTCTGACCTGCAAATCATCTTTGGCTGCCTTGACTTGCACCAACTTGCGAATCGCTTTGATTACGTTGCCACTGCGACCAATTACGCGACCCATATCATCAGCGTGTACTTTGATATGAACAACCAAACCTTCGTCTGTCTGTTCTTCTTCTACAACTAAATCATCGGGGTGATCAACTAAGCGAACGAGCAGATATTCAACAAAATTTTTCATTTTTCTTCGGTTACTGGTACTACTTCAGTGGGTGTTTCTTCAACTGGTTTTGCTTCAACGGGCTTTTCTTCGGCTGGTGCTTGTTCAACGGTTGCTTCTTCAACGGGCTTTTCTTCAGTGGGTGTTTCTTCAACAGGAGTTTTCTCGGCTGGTTGCTCGATTTTAATTTCTTCGGCTGGTTTTTCTTCTGCTTTGGCTTTTTTGGCAGCTTCGGCTTTTGCCAAAGTTTTACGAGAAGGTTTTTTGGGCTTGGCAGGAAAAGGATTTTTGGACTGGTAACGCTCAAAAAGATTGGCCACGGTTTCGGTGGGTTGAGCACCTTTGGCTATCCAGGCTTGATAAGCTTTGACGTCAATTTCCAAGATTTTAGGTTCTTGGGCAGGAATATAATGACCCAAAAGAGCCACGTAACTACCATCGCGTTTATCTCTGGCTTCATTAACCACGATTCGAAAATGTGATTGATTGCGTTTACCAAAGTGAGCTAATTTAATTTTGAGCATATTTTTTTCTATTTAGGTTCAAACTTTAGACTATTAAATATATTAGGGGGTGATTCTACCTTTCTTCTTCAAATTTCTCAAGCGCCTGTCTGGCTGCTGCTTGTTGTGCTATTTGTTTGCTTTTGCCAGTGCCACTACCAGTTATCTTCCCATTTACCAAAACATTGACCGTAAAAACCTTGTCGTGATCTGGACCAATAGCCTCAGCCACTTCATAAACGGGAGTGGGCAAACTCTCTGCTTGAATCACTTCTTGATAGAAACTCTTGTGATCGCGATAAAGTTTATTCTTTTTAATTTCTTCAAATTTGGGAAAAAGATGCTGATGTAAAAATTTTTCGACTGCCACAAAACCTTGATCCAAATACAAAGCACCAATCACAGCCTCAAAAACATCAGCCAATAAACCAATATTTTTCCTACCACCAGTTGCTTCTTCGCCACGACTCATATACATCTGCTCGCCCAACTTAAGTTCGCGGGCAGTTTCTGCCAGGGTAGTGGTTTTCACCAAAGAACTGCGATAGGCGGTCAAGATTCCCTCTGGTTCAGTAGCATATTTTTTATAAAGCCACTCCGTAGTTGCCAATTCCAAAACAGCATCGCCCAAAAACTCCAAGCGTTCATAGGATTCCAAGGCACTAGTACCCGAATCGGTTTCATTGAAAGCACTGCGATGAGAAAGGGCAGTGGCCAGTAATTGTTTGTTTTTAAATTTTGGTAGCATTTTTGATTAACTTTGGATTTTTGCTCTTTAGCCTAATTCTACTTCTTCTTCGATTAATTTGGCCAATTGCTCCACCGTATCTTCTGCTTCTTCCAATTCATTGAGTACGTGAATGGCTTCTAGCTCGATCCCAAATTCATGATTGATGATCGCCAGCAATCTACCAAAATCTTCTTCCAAATTAATGCCCAAATCTACTTCCAACTGACTTTCTGGAAAAATTTCCTCGGTATTATGACCGGTAGCCATCGCCAATAATTCTCTCAATTGTTCAAAAATTTCATTTTGCATAATTTTTGCTTTTTTATTATTTTTTTATTATTAATTATTTTTTGCTAATTTAATTTTATTTTCACCCAATAATACTTTGCCCAATACACCATTCACAAATTTTGATGAACTATCAGTACCATATTCTTTGGCCAATTCTATGGCTTCGTCAACCAGTACTTTTTTGGGGGTTTGTTGGGTATTGGCTTCAAAAATAATTAGACGCATGATCGCCAAATCTACTTGATTGATTTCTGCCAGAGGTCTTTCTGAGGCGTGTTCAATGATTTGTTGATCAATTTGTGCTATTTGATCCAAGATCGCTTGCGCTTCTGAAAAATATGGTAGTTCTGCAGTTTCTTGAATTTCATCTCCTACCAATCTTTCTTCTTTGTGATCATCAATATTGGGAGTTTCTTGATCTTGAATTTTGATTTCTTTGGTAAACATCAGCGCAAACAAAGTTTGCATCAATTGCACGCGTTTCTCATGTCTGGGGTCAATAGCGTCAGTCATAAATTACACAGTAGGGGAGAGGTGGAAAAAATGCAAGCAGTATCTTTTTTGACCAACTTCAAATTATTCTTCCTTATCCATTCCCGTTGCTTTAAAAATAGAAGCCATAATACCTTTTTTATGTAAAGGCATTTTGGTGTTGAGATCTTTCTTAAGTTTTGGTTTGTTGCCGGCCCGACGCTTGCCACGCTCGGCTCTAGTAATTTTATTTTTGGGTACTGCTGCCATTTTTCTCTTTCTTTTATCTCTTTATTTTCTTTTTGCACTAACTTTGCGATTGTAACCAAGAGCAAGAGAAAACGCAAGGCAGACAACCCACTATTGTCAAACGTAAATAAAGATAGCTATACTAGTGAAAGTAGCAAATAATCAACCAACTTCAAATCACTCGCATGACTGATTCTGTGTTTTCCAAACCAATTCTGCCAAAATCCACTAAAGAAGATGAAGAAATTCAGTGGAAATCACCCATCTTGATTGCTGGCATTATCGTAGCCGTCATTATTTTCAGCGTCTGGATAGCTCTAGCTATCTCACGAAAAAACAATCAACAAGCAGAAAAAACTAATCAACCTACTAGTCTCATACCAGGAGTAAAGATAGATCAACAAAAAGTTGCTGAAACAACTGGAGAGTTATCTGATGCCGACCCCAAAAGTTCTCTGCTGGTAATGGGCTCTCTGCGCACTACCTACAGTGGTTTGCTTGCAAATTGGTACACACAAGAAGCTACCAATCCAGACGATGTTGCTCTAGTTTTGGAACTAAACAAAGGCACACCAGAAACAACCGTTGTTTTTGAATTAACCAAAGCCGAGTTAGAAAAAACGCGAGTAACTCTAAATAGTGATGGTAAAACCTCTGTCATTGCCTATACCCAAATGGAAATCGGTAATGGTGTAGCTATTTCTTATGTCACTGATGTACGTGATGTGCCTGATAAAATAGCTGACCAAATCATCATTGAAGTTACTAGACAATTCTGGCAATAAATTTGCTCAAATTTCTCACTAGTGGTATACTTTCCACTAGATAAAGATGGCAGAAAAAGAGTTAAACTCTATCGCACCTAAATCGCCTGAAGCCGAATCAGATCCTATTGAAGTTCAGCATCACTTTGAACTTAAAGATTTCCAAGGTAAAAAACAGGTAGAAGAAGTTGTTGCTAAATATGTAAAAGCTCTGATCGAAGCCGGCAAGCTTGTCTTTCCCGCTGAAATAGACAACCTTGATCGGCTTTCTGTGGAACAATTAGCCACTCTGATTGAGAAAATTCCAGAACCGAACCAAAAAAATCCTATTACTCTTCGTGTTAGCAGAAGAGGATTGATACGAGGCATTGCTTCTGATAGTAAATTTGAAGAAATCAAACCTCAAGAATTGACTTTATCCGCCCAGTTAACTTTAGCTCTAGAAACAGCTGCTAGATTTCATTTGATAGTAAATAATCTACCGGAAAAAGGGTTTGCCAATAAAACCAAAAAAGCAGTGGCCAAGTTCAAAGCCAAAGACGCAGAAAAACAGGCACTACAATTGATTTGGGAGAATAGAAATTATGATAGTAGTAATCAAACCAAAAAAGTAATTGGTCTGTCTGCTACCGCTCTTTTGGCCCTTATTGCTGTTTCTTGTAAAGTTTCACCACCGGAAATCAATAACAACTACCCCACAGCCGTTGTCATAGATGAAGATCCTGATATTTCCAATCCTGATGACGAAGATCCAGATGACATTAATCAGATTCCCACTCCCACCGTCAAACCCACCGAAGTAATCTCGGCCACTCCAGAGTCTTTCACCAGTCAACAATCAGCTCTCAGAGAAGCAGGCTACACCATTCAATCAACAGAAGACGGCACCCAACTCATCAACCGAGAAAACAAAGTAGTAATTCGCTCTACCGAAGCAGCCACCATCACCATCACCACCGCAGACCAAGAAACACTCAGTTTCCCCCAGGAAGCTTTTGAAGCCAGAGACACCATCGTGGCTGGTGTAGAACATGTCCTGACCATCAAAAACACCGAGGGAGAAGTCATCTACTTCTTCCTGGAAAGAACCGGTCAATGGGTCGCTCCTCTGGAAATATTCACTGACGCCAGAGAAACTGAAAACTACCCAGAAATCGACTTGGCAGACATCGAATCTGGCCGACTACTCATTTCTGAGGCTCTCGTCGCCCAACCCTTCCCCGAGGGGACACTGGTGCTAGATGATCTTTGGTGGGTTTTGAGTACAGGTATTCAATATGATTATACTATTCAACTCGTCGGCATTACTCATGGCACAAACGACGACGCTTGGACTGCAATGAAAGACATCATTACCCATGAAACTGATCCCCGTCGCTGGACAAACTTTAGCAGAACAACTACCCCAGAGGGCAAAGAGGCTCTCATTGGCACCCAACAAATGCTTATGCCCGATGGTAAAACCTCGGTTCTCTTCCACTATATTTTTGGACCAGAGTGGCCATGGGAAGAAGATTATAGACCAGGCAATCAAACTCCCAGGAATTTAGTTTATGGGGTCTTTCTAGGTCAAACTAATAATTCTGAAGATCGTCTTTCTATGACCGCCAGACCAATGCCCTATGTTGCCTATGGTAATTTTACCGGCTCAGTTTCTGGTCAGTTCATCGGTCCTGATTTCGTTTCCGAAGCCAGTGCCCCAGACGAGCTTTATCATGCTTCAGAAGGGGGACCTTTGGCTAGCAATCCCGATCTAGTAGATCTATTCAATACCAAGTTTCCTGAAATTAAAGAGCTTGGAGGATTGGGTTTTGTGGGGCCAGCCTCTCCAGAAGATATCAACTCTCTTCAATACGAAATATTAATGGCAGCAACACCTCAATTTCCAATGGATTATTGGCAATAACTAGCAATCACGCTTGAAGTTGCTCTTTTAACCTGATTAAATGAGTGGGATGAAATTTTTGTCCAAACTCAGTCTAGTGATCTTGGCTATTGTTTTCCTGTTTACTTCTGTCCAGCAGGCTCTTGCCCAAACTGTGTATCCAACTATTACTGATCCAAACATTTGTACTACACCAGGAGAATATGGGTGTGATTATTATGCTCCAGCTGGAACGGGTTGCGCTACTGATTGTCAGGGTCAAACCACCTACTGCAACAGCGATTACCAGTGTGCTATCTCCTGTGAGAATTGTCCTCTTGGAGGAAATAATTGTGCGGGGACTTATACCTGGTGTGCTGATCAGTGTGATGATGCGGGCTTTCTCTACTGTGAGTGTACGACAGATAGCACTCTCTTTCAGATTATTCCTTGTCCCACCCCCACACCCACTGGAGGAGGGGGAACGCCTACACCCACGCCTACACCTACGCCTACACCCACGCCTACACCTACCACGCCTAGTTGTACGGTAACACTAAATGCGCTTACAGGAGATTTTGTGGCGGGAGAAAATGATACAAAAAGCTTGATAGCGGTGGTAAATGAAAACAATATGATTGCCACCAAAGTAACTTTTCGAAAAATAGCTGGGGTTGGCACATTAACACTAGATCCTTTGGATGATACTGTAAGAGCAGATGGGTGGAAATCTGTAGCTACTAGTGGAGATACTTCCGGAAGCGTAACTTTGCGGGCTAGGGTATATGCGTCTGGGGTGTCGATGTGCTACGACGATAAGATTTTATACGTAACCGCACCAATAGTGCCCACGCTCACCCCTACGCCTACACCAGTGCAAAGATTTAGAGGTAATTTTTACATGGATGAAAATGCCATTGCTTCAGGCATTGGCGGAACAGATAATCTGTGTACCGGTAGCACCGCAGTTGCCGCTTCAATTACTAATGGTCTATTGACTCTCAATCGGACTGGAGAAAATCAATCCAAAATCATCAACAACACTGCCTATTCTATTGTCGCCAATACCAGTAATAGTGATTACACCGTTGCCCTGGAACTAGAGTTTCCACCAGCAGATCCAAACAATGCCTGGATGTGTGCTTGTAATGCCGATCCTTCCAATCCCTTCCGCTGTCTGTATACCAATCAACAACCAAATCAGGGTTTCATCAATTTCTTTGTCAAACGCAATGAAATAACTTCTGCCTGGTTCCAAACTTTGGGTGGCAGTTCTTGGGCCTCAGACAATATTCAATCCAAGATTCCTTTTGCTACTTGTAGTCTGCCTACTTGCAATCCTGCCTTGATGTTGCGTGATCCATCAGGCACAGTAGATAGTGCTGGTTTTCCCTTGGTAAATACTGGTGCAATCGTGACCAGTGACAGTTCTGGAGTCTATATCCATGAGGTAGATGGTCGAAGCAGTGCTGTTCAAGGTCAGGCTTTGGGAGTAAGAGTACCTTTGGAAAACTACGACTATTTCTACAATAAATTTGGTGCTTCAGCTCAAACTCTTACCAATCTTCAAAAACCCATTGTCGGCAGTGACAATTTGGGAGTTTATCTTTATTCCGGAAACTTAAATATTGATCAGACCAATTCCTGGAATTTAAACAATACAGAACAAATCATTGTTTTTGTAGATGGTAATTTGACTATCGATGATACGGTAGGAGGAGAGAATAGACTCACTACCGTAGCTTCTGGAGGAGATGGTTTCTTGATGTTTGTTGTCCGTGGAGATCTCACTATTTCTGCCAATGTAGGTTATGACAATATTTATACCAATGCCGCTACTGCCAATGTGGCCAATGTAGAGGGAGTGTTTGTAGCTGATGGTTTGATAACCATTGCTGGTCAAACAGGAGTCACTGATAAAAAATTTATTGGGGCTGGTACTTTTGTGGGATGGGACGGAGTAGATTTACAGAGGAATTTTGATGACGGAGTGAGTCCAGAACTAAATAGCGCTGCTGCCACCGAAGTCTTTATTTTCCGCCCTGACTTTATCATCAATGCTCCCAGACAAATTAAGTCTGCTCAAATGAGTTGGCGAGAAATCGAACCGAGTTTCTAGCAAAGAAGATTTCTTGTACACTGATATTAATGCGAAAAATCATTTTGATTGGTTTGAGTTTTTTTCTCGTGTTGATTCGTTCAAGTCAAATAGTCAGTGCTGCTGGCTTTGGTGGGGGAATCTTTGTTGATGAAAATGCCACACCTGTGGGTTTTGAGAGTACTGATAATCGCTGCGCTGGCCTGACTACTACACAAGTGAGCGGAGTGGGTTTCAAAATCAAAGCCAGTAGGCCTGGAGAAGAAAACTCTGGTAATGTAATTGATAATACTTATTCTGTTCAAGTAGAAGGCAACTATCCTGATTATTCAGTCACTATTAGTCTGCCTTATCCTCCACCGGATCCAACCAATGCTTGGCAGTGTGCCTGTAACGCCAATCCTTTGGATGCGTATCAATGTGTTTTTACCAATCAAAATCCAGCCACTCCTGGACCGATCAATGTCTTTGTCAAACGAGCTAATGTACAAAATAACGCCTGGTGGCAAGTACGAGGCGGCAATGTTTTTTCCAAATATAATATCCAGAGTTTAATTCCCGTAAGTTTGGCTGGAACGCCTGGATACTGCAATACTACTGCTGGCTGTTTGCCGGCATTGATCGGTGATGATAATCAAACAACTCTGGATAGTCCCGGTTTTGCTTTTAGTAGTGACGGAATTATTTATACTCACGCAACCGGTGGAAACTTTATTCATGATCCAGATCAGCGCTCTAATTCTGATCAAGGTTTTGCACTTGGTATAAGTTTGCCTACGGAAAATTATGCCTATTTTTATAAAAAAATGTCTGCAAAAGCAATGCCTTTGCCCAGCTCTCAGAAACCAACCGTAGCAAATTATCCAGCTATTTACCATCAAAGTGGTGATCTGACTATCGGAGAGGGCAATCAGTGGCACTTAACTGCCAATGAACAAATTATTGTCTTCTTGGAAGGAAATTTGATCATTGACGATCAGCCAGGAGCAGAAAATCGGCTGATTACGGTGGAGAGGGGGGGTAGAGGCTTTCTGGCTTTTATTAGCCAAGGAGACGTAATTATTACTCCTCATGTAGGTTACGCAAATGTAAATACTGATTCAGCTTCCCCAGATACTCCCTTGATAGAAGGTGTTTTTATTACTGATGGAACTATCTGGGTACAAAGTTATTTGACCAATCCAGACAAAAAATTCATTGCTGCTGGTACTTTTGTGGGATGGACCGGAATTAATTTACAAAGAAGTTTTGCCAAACTTGAAGATAATAGCGTCAATAATACTACTCCTACTGAAACTTTTGTTTTTCGCCCTGATTTTATGGTCAACATTCCCACTTTGATGAAATCTGCTCATTTTAATATTCGTGAAATTCAACCGCGGTTTTCAACTCCCTAACTATGCCAAAAATCGCTACAATAAAAATGAAAATGCTGAAAAAATCCGCCGGCTTTACTTTGATAGAACTACTAGTAGTAACTTCTCTAACCGTGATTATTATGCTAGCCGTCACCTCCATCTTGATGACTTTTTTGATCACTTCCCAAAAGACTAGCATTGAACAAAAAGTAAAAAGTGAAGGAGAAAATGCTCTGTCAAATATAGAGTTTATTTTACGTAATGCTCGGCGTTTGGCACCATCTCTGGACGGAGCCACTACTTGCAATAATGATCCAAACAATCCCATGACCAGTCTTGCCGTAGAGGGTTTTGATGGTTTCATTACTACTCTCCAGACTTATCCAGAGGAAAATCCCAAAATTGCTTCTTATTCTAGTGCCATCAATGATTATTATTATTTGACTTCTGATGAAACTAACCTGTCAAACCTAGAATTTGTTTGTTTGACTGGAGAAGAATCCTCTTTTTATATCGGCATTTCATTTCAGTTACAGATTGGAGCAGGGGAGAGTGCTGACCGAGAAACAGCTCAAGAAACCTTTCAGTCGGGAGTGACTCTACGCAATAATTAATTAAAAAAAAGGTTAGCTTTTCATTTAATCCCATTGACGAAAAACCTGAGTTAAATCGATGTTGTGCTCGGTTCGACCAGAATTCCAAGTAATCACTATTTCCACCTTCATCTGGGCGTTGGTGGGATCAGTATTGTCCACGCTGACGATTGCATTTCGATAAAAATCAAGTCCTGATATGACTAAACTCTCATTGCTTGCGCATTCACCCAAAGTAAAACTTCCTCTTGGTGCTGGTAGCGTTTGCAAACAGTAAGTACCACCACTACCAAATTGATTAATAAAACCATGCCAACCCAATAAAGTTCTCTCTCTGCGAAAAACCTCCATCGCTTCCTGACCTCGCTTAATAGCTTGCGAGCGATATTTTGCTTCTGCACTAGTCTGTAAAGAAACAGTCATACCAGCTACTAGCGCCGTCAACACCAAAGCGATAACACCAGTAGCTACAATCACCTCAATCAAGCTAGAACCGGTCTGATTGAGTAATTTTTTGTTAAACCATTTTTTCATTTTTTGTTTTTTAAAACGGTGATACCGGTCCTACCGGTAATTGATTTTCTTGCCACGCTCCTTCACTGGTTCTACCTTCTCGATACAAAGTAAAAACATAACTATGAGTGTTATTGGCGATCGTGAAATCTTGACTGGCCACCCCACTTGGCAACTGTACTCCGGCATTGAGAACTTGAAAATTAGCATCCAAATCGGGAGTCACGGTCACTCCAGCCGGCAAAGATTGAATTTGAGCAGTGTCAGGAATACCCACCCCACAGCTTGCTTGCATGGATATCTCGGTAACATTACCATTAAGATAAGTTTGCAATGAATAACCAGCCAACTGATTGCACCCTCCCAAATCACCGGCTTGTGCTTTAGATTGAGCCGTTTGAATTTGACTTTTTAATTCATCTACAGCATTGGTGATTGATCTGCGTTCATTGAAAGTAATCAGTGAACTAATTGCCACGCTCAATAAAATCATGGAAATAGCTACTACTACCAACAGTTCAATTAAAGAAAAACCAACTGGAAAAAAAATATTTTTTTTGATCATGATTTTATTTTTCTATCCCTCACGGATTCTCAACTGTATAGGCTGTATTGTCCGGTTCTAAACTTGCTTCCAGAACAAATCCAGTCGCTTCACCAATGCCACAACTACCGGCATCAATGGGTGTATAGATATAAAGTGGAGCTCCTGCAGAACCCAGTGGATCATAAGGAGTTTCGTTAATGTAGCCAGTAATGGTATTCAGCATTCCCAAAAAAGTATTATCTGCCGGGTAACAACCATTATCACTACGATAAAGAACTAGGGCTTGGCGAGTGATTTGTAAATCTGTTTTTCGTTTGGCATTGCGACTGTTTTGGATGGCACTGCGATAACTGATCAAACCAATCGTGGTCAAAACAATCATGATTGTGGCCACCACCAATAACTCAATCATGGTAAAACCAGAAGGGGTAGAGGGTTTTCTCATATTTTTTTATTTCTTTTTAATTGATTTATCAATCTTATTTGACTTGTTTTGAATTTTATTGAAGATCAGATAAACAATAATAATCACCGCCACTCACATAATTGCACGCATCAGCAAGAGGAGCAGCTGCATTACCAGACCCACTTTCCAAAAGCGCGCAAACACAATAACCACTGGTCGTGCAACCAGTGCTGGTGTTATAAACATGATCCCCGGAATTGCGCGGATCAATCGGCAAACCAGCCGGCATGATCGAGCCAGAGCCATTATCATAGGCTGCCATGGTTGCACAAGCTTCATAAGTGCCATTGTCAGCCATATATTGTTCAAAAGCATCTTGCATTGCTTTGATATCAGACCGACGACGAGAATCACGACTAGTTCTTTGGGCAGTGGTAAAAGCAACTGTGCTGATGGCAATCAAGATTCCAATAATAGAAATTACTACTAACAACTCCAACAAACTAAAACCTGGGGAAAATCTTGAGGGAGAAAACTTTATCATAATTTATTGTCCTTGTACTTGTATTTGAATACTACTGTCTTGATCCAAAGAACTAGTAATCTTGTTTTTGGTCATGGCTTGAATAGTAGCGTTATAAACACACAAGCGCTGATTACAAGTATAGGTGTGTACAACCGATCCTTGCAAGTCAGAGAGCTCTGCGGTTTCTTTGTCACCAAAAGAAACAATAATTTTTTCCAAACTATCAGTCACTGGCTGTTGATTAAAAAAACTTTCTATGACACGAATTAGCTTCTCTGACCAACTTGTATCAGACCACTCTTCTTGACTAGCAAATCTTCTAGTGAGCAAGTCTCCCTGAATATCATTGACTGTATAAAAAAACTCAACCTGCTCACCAGATTGAATTTGGATTATTTTTTCTGCCGAAGAGTAAGAGGGAAGACTATGAAAACTCAAGATTACTGGCTTTTCGATGCAACTTTCATAACAAGATTTGGGACAATCCAAAGCTTGAGTATTTTGTTCATTCTGACCCAATTGATAAGTTTCGTCACAACAAGTAAAACCATAACCAGTACAAGCAGTAACTGGACCTTGATCCAAAATCAAACCATCATCAACCCGATAACGTGTAGCACTTTGAATAAATGATTCTCCTTCATAAACTACTCCAGTTCTGCCCAAAATCGACAAGGTCACACCATGTTGTTTTTGACCAAAGATTAAACCAGATTGATTGGAATCTTTATTTACCAGCATTGGCAAAGTAGCTTCTTCAACTAATTGACGCAAAGATTCGTTTGTTTGACAAACTATTTCCAAAACATAATCTTTATTTGAAATAAAACGCAATTGTGTTCTAGTCAAAGTTTGGCTATCAACTGGTGAGCCACCATATATCAAACAATTTTGACTAAATTGACCGCTGGGTTGCAGTTCGCGCATTTTTCTTGCAGAAGATCTGACTTGACTAATTGCTCGGTAAAGTTGAATTTCACGCCAAGAAAGCCAGCTCAAAGACCCCAAGATTAACAAAGCGAAAACAAAACTGAAAAAAATTTTTAGCACTCTCATAGATTTTTTATTCTTTTTTAACTACCAATCAATTTAAGATAAGCTTCCCATAATTGCCAACCCCAGCGCAAACTTAAAGCCGTACCTAAAATCAAAAATGGTCCAAAGGGAATTGATTGACGAAAGCCTTTCTTTTTTGAAAAAACTAATGACAAACCAACTACTGCTCCAATCAAAAAAGCCAGCCAAATACCAATCACGATTCTCTGCCAACTGCCCAATAATAAGCCTAGTGGCAAAGCTAGTTGTACATCACCAAAACCAAAACTCTTGCCTTTGGTAACCCACCATAAAAAAAAGAAAACTAAAACCAAAATCAGTGACCAAAGCAAACTCCACCAAAGATCAACCGCTTGCATTTCACCCGTGAGAATTAAAACTAACCGATAAAGCAGGGTAAGAATAATCAAAAGAGAGACTGAGCAACGAGGAATGATCATTTCTCTGAAATCAGCAATAATGATAGTAATTGAAACCAGACCAATTACTAACCAAAACAATGGTTGCAAGATAGGCAATAGCCAGGCTTTGGCCATAAATACTTGCCAGCCTTCTACATACCACCATAAAAAAAGTGCGCCCGTCAACAACTCCAAAGTAGGATGAATAGGATTAATCAACGTTTGACAACGAGAACAACGACCTTTTAACCAAAGATAGGATAAGATCGGAATATTTTCATACCAAGAAATCTGTTTATGACAAGTCTCGCAATATGATCTGCCCCTAATCCAATCTTCATTTCTCAACATGCGATAAACCAATACATTTAGAAAACTGCCCACTGCAGTACCCAGTAAAAAAACCGTGATTGCTATCGGCCAAGAAAACTCCATGAGTTCAGTATACTAAATCAGGGGAGAGGAGAGCAAATCTAAACCAACAGCAGAGAAACTAAAAACCCCGAAGTTTAAGTTCGGGGTTTTTTATTTTTTGATTTAACTTCCAACCTTATGGTAGACACACACAGTTGCCACCAGTACCACATTGAGCAGTATTGCCGATCGCATCAGTGGCCGGATAATCAGTGGGGTAGTTATCCAAAGTACCATCACCATCTGGATCAAGGCGTTGTTCCGTTTCTTGAACAAAGGCTTGAGATTTGGGAGCAAAGCAAGCATAAGTACTACTACCTTGACTACCGTCATTGTAAATATACAACGCGTTATAGGTAGTTTTTGATACTCTTTCCAAGAAACTCTGTTTCAACTCGTCAGCACCCGTACAACCAGCCGTAGTAGCTGTACCAAGTTTCTCTCCCACAAAACAAGTCCCACCACTATCTTTTAAAAGCGTAGTATCAAATTTCGTCCAAGCCAAATCAACGTTAGTTAGATCATCTGCTCCAGTTTGCCATGGATAGTAACCATTGAAGGCGTAGTAGCGGTCAATGGCACTGATCAATTGCTCTGCATCAGAGCGACTACCAGTATCTCGACTACGATTGATTTGCTCAATTGGATTGATGGCTGATAGCACCGCCACCGCCAAGATACCCAAAATAGCAATCACGATCAAGAGCTCAATCATGGTAAAACCACCACTACCACCACCGAGTTTGACTCGTGATTGAAGATTTTTTAAAAAAGGCAGTATTTTCATATTTCCTCCCTGGTATTATTTAAATTACCCATTAATTAACCCACAACTGCATAATTACTAATTTCTATCATCTATAACTGTACACTAAAATGAGTCTACTGAGCAAGTGACTGGTCTTTTAAAACGAGCGCTTGTGAAAACAAGGGTATAATTTTCACTCAAATGGAAACGTGTGAATCAAAAAATCAGTCACTTGTCTAAAATTGACTGGTCAAACTATAGATAGGCATAATAATGGCAATTACCATCGCGCCCACACCCAAACCTAAGACCACCATGATGAGTGGCTCCATAGCCGAAGTCAGGTTTTTGACTGCTTGCTCGCTTTCTGCCTCAAAATAACTGGATAATTTCAATAATACCTCATCTAATTTACCGGTTTCCTCACCCACACTCAACATTTGATGCAAGATGCCGGGAAATAAATCATAAACTGACATGGCTCTAGAAAGTGACACTCCTTTTTCCACTTTTTTATTTACCTCTTGTAAAGCCTCACGATACAAAATACTGTCTACTGCCTCAGATACGATCCCCAAGGAACTTAATAATGGCACTCCAGAAGTTAAAAGCAATGACAGGGTTCTGGAGAAATTGGTCAAGATAATTTTTTGCCGGAGAGTGCCAATAATGGGAACTTTAAGTAAAATCGAGTCGATTTTTCTTTGGCCAGTAATGGTCTTGGACCATTTCTTAAAAATAGCACCGCCACCAATTAATAAAAGAATAAACAGCCACCAAAAACGAGAGGCAAAATTGGCAAGCCCGATTAAAATCAAGGTAGGTAGAGGTAATTCTGCTCCAAAATCTTGGTACATGGCCGTCAATTTGGGAATCACAAAAACCAACATGATAAAACCCACAACCAACATCGCAACCAAAACAATTACTGGATAGATCATGGCTCCTTTGGTCTTGGCTCGAAATTCTTTGTCTTTTTCCAAGTTTTCGGCCAATTTGCTCAGAACCTTATCCATCACTCCACCCAATTCTCCTGCTTTGATAAGCTGAATATAAATTCTATCAAAAACATCTGGTTGCTTTTCCAGTGATTTGGCAAAAGTATTTCCGCCTTCTATTTCGCGTAAAAGATCAGTCACTACCTCTGCCATGGCTGGATTGTTTTGTTCACGTAGGATAGTCAGTCCTGTCGCCAACGGCAAACCAGCACTAATCATGGTAGATAATTGACGAGTAAAATTGACCAAGTCTTCGTGTTTGACTTTGTTTAATGCTTCAGTCACAAAAGCTAAACTAGAATCTCCTATAGGAGAAATCTTGATCACCAATAAATTGCGACTAAATAGCATCGAGGCAGCTTGAGCTTTGGTTTGTGCCTCTACCTTGCCTTTGATTACTTCTCCGTGAGTATTTTTGGCCGTATATGAAAAAATTGACATAATTAAAGCTTGATTTTATGACTCTTGATTGCCCAATAAACGTATTAAGACATTGGGTCTCATCGCCGCGCGCAAAGCCTTTTCTCTGGAAATTACACCTTGATTGACTAGACTCGCCAAGTTTGTTTCCATCAACATCATTCCCTCCTCAGCCGAGGTTTGAATAACATTATCAATTTGATGAGTTTTGTTTTCTCTGATCAAATTGCGCGTTGCTGAATTGGCAATCAACAACTCAAAAACCGCTTGCAAACCGCTATTATCTGCTCTGGGAACCAAACGTTGAGAGGCTACTAAGCTCAAAGTAGAAGCTAACTGAGTGCGAACCTGATCCTGTTGATGAGAGGGGAAAACATCAATAATTCTATCTACTGTTTGAGCAGCCGTAGAAGTGTGTAGTGTACCAAGTACCAAATGACCTGTTTCAGCAATGGTAATAGCAGAAGCAATAGTATCGTAATCTCTCAATTCACCAATCAAAACAACATCGGGATCCTCGCGTAAAACAGAACGCAGAGCCATATTCCAAGAATGAGTGTCGCGATTCAGTTCGCGCTGAGAAATCAGGCTTTTATTTGGTTTATAAATAAATTCTATCGGATCTTCAATGGTGACAATGTGTTCTCTGCGTGTGCGATTAATCTCATCAATCACAGCTGCCAAAGTAGTGCTTTTGCCTTCTCCAGTCGGACCAGTGACCAAAATCAAACCTTGAGAAAATTTGGTAAATTGATGAAAAACATCTGGCAAACCAAGCTTATCAATACTCATAATTTCCGCAGGAATCAAACGCAAAGCCGCTGCAATTTGACCTTTTTCTTGATAAACATTTACTCTGAATCTGCCAAGACCTTTGTATTGATAGCCGAAATCAAGCTCTTTATTGGCGTTTATGTATTCTATTTGTTCGATTGTCATCAATGAGGCAACCAAGCGTTTGGTCGCTTCAATAGTCAGGGGCGGAAAATTGGGCAAAGCAGTAAGCTCTCCATTGACTCTGATCGTAGGTGGCGAATCAACCAATAGATGTAAATCAGAACCTCGCTGATCGATTAAAATATTCAGCAAGGCCTCCATACTAACTGATTGGGTTGTTTGTTCCGTCATTTATACCTCTGCCACTCTCAAAACTTCTTCTATGGTAGTCATCCCAGACAAGGCTTTCAAATAACCATCTTGTTTCATCAAGAGCATACCGTTTTGAAGAGCTATTTTTTCTATCTCTGCATCATTGGCGCTGGTAGCAATTAGATGACTAATTTGCTCAGTAACTGGTAAAACTTCAAAAATACCGATTCTACCCAAATAATCTAGTTCGCCAGCTGGCCGACTCTCAATCGGTCTGTATAAAGTCAGTTTATTGGGATCTTTTTTATTTTGTTGGCACCACTGAGTGTACCAATTGCCCAACACTTGTTTGACATCTTCCGCCAATGCTGGGTCAGGCGTGTATTCTTCTATATATTTAGGATTAATACGTCGCACTACCCGTTGCGCCATAATTAAAGTAATCGTAGAAGAGAGTAGGAAAGCTTCTGCTCCCATATCTAGTAAACGAGGTATCGCTCCAGCTGCTGAAGAAGTGTGCAGTGTAGAAAATACTAAGTGACCAGTCAGCGAAGCTTGAATAGCCAACTCAGCCGTTTCCGTATCCCGCACCTCTCCAACCATGATGATGTTTGGATCTTGCCGTAAAAATGATCTCATTCCGGTCGCAAAAGTAAGTCCCGCTTGAGCATTGACTTGAACCTGACTTACTCCCGTAATTTGATACTCCACTGGATCCTCGATCGTCATAATATTGACTTTGGGAGAATTAATTTCATGCAAGATAGAGTAAAGTGTCGTGGTTTTACCAGAACCAGTGGGACCTGTTATTAAAACAATACCGCGAGGTACTTTTATGCTCTCTTGAACATTTCTGAGAGCCAGACCAGTGAGACCCAGTTCTTCTAGAGTGGGGACCGTAGTATTTTTTTCCAACAACCGCATCACTACCTTTTCACCATAAATAGTGGGCATGGTAGAAATACGCAGATCAATGTCTTTTGTCTCGGCTACATAATTAAAACGACCATCTTGTGGTACTCGTCGTTCATCAATTTTTAATTTGGCCAAAATCTTGATTCTGGAAACTACCGCATCATGCACTGTGCTGGGTAAGATCAATTTTTCCATCAAAATACCGTCGATTCGGTAACGCACTCTAGTCCTGCCTGCCTGAGGTTCAATATGCACATCAGAAGCTCTGGCTTTAATAGCAAAATCCAAAACAGTTTCCACGATCCTATTAACGGGAGCATCTCTGACGACCTCAGCGCGAGAAGTGAGCGCCTGCTGTTGGACAGCCACTCCCAAAGAACGATCGGATTGTTCCAAAGCTTCAGTCACTTCTGAAGAAATATCTTGAGAATAGCGTTCATTCAAAGCTCTTTTTAATTCTGAGGGCACAGCATAATGAAGTTCCAAATTTAGACCAGTTTTTTGTTTTAAAAAATTGGTAGCTGATAAATCCAGAGGATCTACCATGGCTATTTTTAAAATTCGATTGGCCTTGTCGTAGGCAAAAGGCAGAGCTTTATATCTTTTGGCTACACTCTCGTCTATCAGAATCATTGCTTCTGGAGAAACACTCGTTTCACTGATATTGATAAAGGGAATTTTATTAAATGAAGCTTTGGCCTTAGTAATATCCAGTTCCGTAGCCAATTGCTTTTCAAGCATTAGTTCTTCATACGATCTACCGGATTGGAACTGGTCGTTGCGAAGCTGGACAGCTTGCTCAGTAGTTAATTTGCCTTCACTTACCAAAACATCCACAAAGCTCTGTGGTGTAACAGCAATACTACCTGGTGAATTCTGGGCAGGTTCATTCATAACTCTATGTCATATAATGACAGAAACATTATGCAAAAGAAAGATTTAGTACCAGATTCTTCTATATCAATTTTGTTGATCATACCAGAGAAGAACAATCATCGTGTTGCAGCGCTAGCTTTTTTAAATGATCAACATCAAAAAACTCAACCAATTTTTTTTAATGAACAAGAAGAAACTCTGAAAATAGACACTGTCAGGGAACTACTGCAACACGCTAGCTTTGCCAGAGCCAAAACCGAACCACAAGTGATCGTCGTTTGCGCTGTGCAAAATGCCAGCCTACCGGCGCAAAATGCTCTCTTAAAAATCGTGGAAGAACCGCCAGCTCATACACAAATTATTTTGGTTACCAATCCAGGTCATCAATTACTACCCACTCTATCTTCTCGTTGTAGAGAAATTATTTGGTCGGCCGAAGCTGATTCGACTGCTCTCACCGGAATTTCGGCTGAAGATGCGGATCAGATTGATGCAACCCAACAAACAGAAACAGAGCTACTTCAAAAACTTCAACAAGTGCAAGAGTTTTTGAGCAACCCTGACAGTTTTCAATATAGTGCTTTAATTGCCTTGGCAGAACAATTGCAGGAACTAGATACTGCTAAACAAACATTACACTCCCTTTTGAATGAAATATCTCTTCATAATTCTTTGAATTTGCAACCCAAAATCACTCAACAATTACTGTCTGCTCTTGATTCATTGGAAAAAAATGGTAATGTGAAACTAGTTCTAGAGCACGCTTTTTTTACTATAAAACAATTAACTACAACTTAGGCTATCACTCTCTTCAAATTCTGCCTAGAATATGATACAAATAAGGGTTCTGGATTCTATTTATGACTGCATCATCAATACCTTCATATCAAGCCAAAGACATCAAAATTTTGGAAGGCTTAGAACCGGTCCGCAAACGACCTGGTATGTATATCGGTTCTACTGATAGTAAAGGTTTGCACCACCTAGCCAAAGAAATTTTGGATAATGCCGTAGACGAAGCAATTGCTGGCTATGGCAAAACTATCCAAATGTTTCGAACGGCCACTACTCCAGAAGCAATTAAACTAGCAAATATTAAGGAAATAGGCGAACAAGCCATTACTGTAGTTGATAACGGTCGAGGTATTCCCGTAGAAATGCATCCAACTGGCGTTTCCGCTTTGGAAATAGTAATGACTAAACTACACGCCGGTGGAAAATTTGAAGAAACAGCCTACAAAGCTTCTGGAGGATTGCACGGTGTAGGTTCTTCTGCTGTCAATGCTCTTTCTAGTTTTATGCAAGTAGTAGTCAAAAGGGGAGGGAAGTACTATTACCAGGCCTATGCTAGAGGAAATCCCAAAGCCAAAGTAACCGAGATAACAGAAAAAAAAGTTCTGGAGTTATTTGCTCATCAAGTCAAAGATTTTTTGAATTACGAAACAGGTACTTTGGTGCAGTTTATTCCTGATCCTACTATTTTTTCAGCTACCAAATTCAGCGAGCTAACTCTCAAACAAGTCATTAAGGATCGCGCCTATTTGATGGCCGGTATTTATTTTCAGTTCATTGATGAAATAGAGGACACTCAGCAACATTTTTATTTTGAAGGCGGAATTAAATCGTTGGTTGAACACCTCAACGGTGGCAAGAAAGTTTTACATCCAGTTTTTTACACCTCTGGAGATTGGCAAGATGAAACTACCAAAAAACACATCGGGGCAGAAATTGCTATTCAATATAACGATAGTTATTTGGAAAAGGTAGATAGCTACGTCAATGTCATCAATACTGCTGACGGCGGCACGCATATTAATGGCTTTCGACTAGGTCTGAGTCGAGTAATTCGTGATTATGCAGAAAAAAATAATTTATTAAAAGAAAAAGAGGGCTTCAACGCTGAAGACCTGCGTGAAGGACTGACTGCCGTGGTATTTGTCAAAATGCCAGCCAATGATCTGCAATTTGAGTCGCAAACCAAAGCCAAACTGAACAACAATGAAGCACAATCAGCGGTTTATCAAATCTTCAAAGATGCTTTTCAGACTTATTTAGAAGAAAACCCCAATGCTGGTCGCGTTATTGTCAGCAAGGTAATGTTGTCCGCCAGAGCTAGACTAGCAGCCAGAGCTGCCAAAGATGCCGTAGTACGAAAAGGCGTGCTGGATGGAGCTTCTTTGCCTGGTAAATTGGCTGATTGTCAAAACAGGGACCCAGCCGAATCAGAAATTTATATTGTGGAGGGTGATAGTGCTGGTGGCAGTGCCAAACAAGGACGAGATCGCAAATTCCAAGCCATTTTCCCACTACGCGGTAAAATCTTGAATACTGAGCGTGCACGACTAGATAAACTCGTTGCTTCAGAAGAAATCAAGAACCTCATTATTGCTTTGGGGGCGGGGATTGGTGAGACTTTTGATGAGAGCAAATTGCGTTATCACCGCATAATCTTAATGAATGATGCTGATGTAGATGGCGAGCACATTACTACCCTGGGTTTAACTTTTTTCTTCCGCCATATGCCAGAAATCGTGGAAGCCGGCTACCTGTATGTCGCTCTGCCTCCACTTTATAAAATCACAGTGAGCAAAAATTCTCGTTATGTTTATTCAGATGAAGAAAAAGAGACTGTTTTGAAAGAATTCAAACAAGAAAAGATTGCTGGATCAATCGGAATTCAACGCTATAAGGGTTTGGGAGAAATGAACCCGGAACAATTGTGGAATACCACCATGAATCCGGAAACTAGAATCATCAAAAAAATCACTATTGATGATGCCGGCAAAGCTGATCGCACTTTTTCTACTCTCATGGGTGAAGACGTGCCACCACGCAAAAAATTCATTCAAACTAGAGCAAAAATGGCAGAAATTGATGTATAAACTATTATTAATTATTAATCAACCAATATGAAAACATATATCATCGGTCACACCAAGCCAGATACAGATTCCGTAGTTGCTGCTATGGCTACGGCTCATCTTTTTCAGAAAGATGAAACTTTTCTTCGTCCCAATGCTTTGGCAGTGATTGCTGATCCTCTCAATCCAGAAACAAAGTTTTTATTTGAAAAATTTGAGCTTGAAATACCACCACAAATCACGGCTGATCAAATCAAACCAGAAGACCAAGTGGTTTTGGTGGATCATAATGAAAATTATCAACGTTTGGGTGGTTTAAATCCAGAACAAATCGTCGAAATCATTGATCATCACAAACCACAGCTCAATCTTGGTCAACCCATTTTTCTCAATTTTAAAGTCTGGGGTTCGACCAGTACCATTATTTACTACTTCATGAAACAACAAGGCATTATGCCCGAAGCTAAACTGGCTGGTTTGATGCTGGCCGCCATTCTTTCTGATACCGTGGGCTACAAGTCACCAACCACCACCGATAAAGATCGCAAGTTTGGAGCTGAGTTGGCAAACCTGGCTGGCATCAAAGATGTAGAGGCCTTTACTTTGGAAATTTTCAAAGCAAAATCAGATATTTCTTCACTAACCGATGAACAAATCGTGCGCAATGACTTTAAAATCTTTGAGTTTAATAAAAAAACCTTTATTGATCAGTTGGAAACAGTCGAACAAGATTCAATCTTGAACAACAAAAAAGATTCATTACTCAAAGCCATGCAGAAAACTAAAGAAGCCGAGGGCGTAGAGTTATTGTTTGTAGCCATCACTGATATTCTCAAAGTAAACACTATTTTATTAATTCTGGGTGAAGAAGAAGCGCGGGTAGCAGAAAAAGCATTTGGTGGTCAGGTAAAAGATCACACTCTAGATATCGGTTCCAAATTATCGCGTAAAAAGGAAATTGCCCCAGCAATTGAAAAGGCTTTAGCATAATTATGGCAGATGAAAAAGATAAATTAATTCCAGCAGAACAAGACTCAGATTCGGTTGACTCCATAAGTCAAGAGCTCGATTCATCTGATGAGCAGGCCGAGTTGATTGAGCAAACGGAGAGTGAAAACGAAGAGACTGCTCCAACCAATGGTCATTTGATGGGTTCGATCGAAAAAACTCGTTATGGCAACGTAAAGCATACTTCGATCGTGACCGAAATGGAGAAATCATATCTGGATTACGCCATGAGTGTGATTGTTTCTCGGGCGCTGCCAGATGTCAGAGACGGCATGAAGCCGGTCCACCGACGCATTTTATACTCCATGTTCAAGAGTGGCATCACGCCTGGCAGCGCCTATAAAAAGTCTGCCAGAATCGTGGGAGACGTCTTGGGTAAATATCACCCCCACGGCGATTCATCCGTATATATGGCCATGGTTCGTTTGGCTCAAGAATTTAGCATGCGCTATCCTTTGGTTGATGGACAAGGAAACTTTGGTTCTGTAGACGGAGATAGTCCCGCTGCTATGCGTTACACCGAGGCTAGACTAGCCAAAATCTCTACAGAATTATTAGCTGATATCAATAAAAATACCGTCCCGTTTGTCGATAATTTTGATGGCTCACTCCAAGAACCATCCGTTCTTCCCACTCGTTTGCCCAATTTATTACTAATGGGTTCAGAGGGTATTGCTGTGGGTATGGCAACCAAGATCCCACCGCACAACTTAATCGAAATCAGCAATGCCATTATAGCCATGATCCAAGAGGGCAAAGCAAAAGTGGAAGAACCTATTCTGCCAACCGAGGCTTTGAAAAAAACTAATAAATCCGCTACTACCGGACCAGAACTGGCAAACAACAAAGCCATTGATACCGTGCTAGCAGTCGAACCGATTAGTTTGGCTGGAGAATTTAATAGTGAGATAGAGTTTGAAACCCTGATGACTCACATTCAAGGACCAGACTTTCCCACAGCGGGCATCATGTATAACTTCAAAGAAATTCAGGAAGCCTATCGCACTGGCAAAGGCAGAATCGTGGTCCGAGCCAAAGCCAATATTGAAGAAGATAGCAAAAATAACTTCAAGATCGTAGTGACCGAACTACCATATCAAGTTAACAAAGCTCGGCTTTTGATGAAAATTGCTGATCTGGTCAAAAACAAAAAAATAGAAGGTATTAGAAATTTGCGCGATGAATCGGATCGAACCGGTATGCGCATGGTTATTGAACTCAATCGTGCTTCTCGACCCAAAGTAGTTCTTAATAAACTTTTTAAATATTCCGAGCTACAAAGCACTTTCTCAATGAACATGGTGGCTCTTAATTCCGACGGCACACCACAGTTGATGAATTTGCGCCAAGTTTTGCGCGAATATATCATCCACCGTCAATTAGTCATCGTCAGACGCAGTCAATTTGAATTGTCAGAAGCCAGAAGTCGCGCTCATATTTTAGAAGGCCTATTGATTGCCTTAAAAAACTTGGATGATGTAATCGAAACCATCAAAAAATCCAAAGACACCGACACCGCTCGCGAAGCATTGATGAAGAAATTTGCACTAAGCGAGCTACAAGCAACGGCTATTTTGGAAATGCAACTAAAACGCTTAGCTGCTCTGGAGCGACAGAAAATTGAAGATGAATATAAAACCATCAAAGAACGGATGGATCAATTACTCATTCTGCTAACTTCTCCTCAAGATATTCTCAATGTCATTATTGATGAAACTCAAGAAACCATCAAAACCTATGGTGATGAACGTTTGACTAAACTAGTCAGAGGAAAAATCGGTGAATTTAGCGAAGAAGATTTGGTAGCCAATGAAGGAGCGGTCATTACTCTAACTGAAAGTGGCTACATTAAACGAATGAACCCGAGTGCGCTACGTTCCCAATCCAGAGGAGGAAAGGGGAGTGCCGGACTTAAAATGAAAGAAGAAGATGTCTTGCAAGCCATCATCAGTTGTAATACTCATGACACACTCTTGTTATTTACCAATCAAGGCAGAGTCTTCCGCACCAGAACTTATGAAATCCCAGAAGCCTCCAGACAGGCAAAGGGTACAGCCATTGTCAATTTATTGAATCTCCAACCAGAAGAAAGCATCCGCTCCGTACTGGTTGTTAATCCAGAAAAGGACGCCGAGCATTTCATTACTTTGGCCACTCGTGAAGGATTGGTCAAAAAAACCGCTGTCAAGCTTTACGACAACATTCGTCAAAATGGTATCGTAGCCATCACTCTCAATAACGGCGATGAATTGGTTTGGGGTCGAGTTACTTCAGGCAAAGATCACTTAATGCTCATTACTCATGACGGAAAATCAATTCGCTTTAGCGAAGAAGAAGTAAAGTCTTCTCAAAGAGATACCAAGGGTGTTAAAGGCATTACTCTCAAAAAAGGTGATTTTGTAGTGGGAGTAGAGGCTTTTCCAGATAACAAAGATCATTTGGAAAAAACTTCATTACTCATCGTCACGGAAAACGGCTTGGGTAAACGTACTCAACTCAAACACTACCCAGTGCAAAAACGCTCTGGACTAGGTGTAAAAGTCTCGGAAATTACCAAAAAAACCGGCAAAGTTGCTTCTGCACGAGTCTTGACTGATCAACATCGTGAATTGGTCATCAGCACTCAAGATGGTCAAACCATTAAACTGCCAATTAGCAAGAAATCCATTCCTGTTCTGACTAGACCAACCCAGGGAGTAATCCTAATGAAACTCAAAGATGATAATCCGGTCGTAGCCGTCGCTCTAACTTCCGAACTGGGAGAAGGTGAAGAAAAATAAGGTTTTTCCCAATCTAAAACCAATCAATAATTTAATCAAGAAAAATTAATAATCCAATCAAGATCATCCAATGGTGGACCTGAGGGGGCTCGAACCCCTGACCTTCTGTATGCCATACAGACGCGCTAGCCAACTGCGCCACAGGCCCATTTTGAGTTTAACGTTGCCGATTGTATCATTTTGGTTAGCAAATATCATCGTCTCCAAGCAAATTTTGCAAACTTTATTCAATCAAAATTGATTGGCTTTGATCTGTTCTAATATATTGTTAACAACCGGAAAAATAAGAAAATTATAAAGTTTTTGACAAAGAGCTTTATAAAAATAGTATAAATTTAGATTGATACAACAATCTTTAAACTCAAAATTAGTTTTTAGCAGAGATTGATAGATACTGCTAAGATCCTGTAAGTAATTTGTCAGTTAAACAGGGATCTTACTCCAATTTTGATACTTTCTGATGTATTTAAGAAGAAAAATAAGTTAATCAATCTCACTTTATCAAAATAGAAAGCTATTATAAGTTATCTTTCACTATTTTTATATCTTTAAATATAAACCAATAGTAACTAATGTGTCTTTGAGTGATGCTTCTCATGAACTTTGCGCAGTTGGGGCTGAGTAACGTGGGTGTAAATCTGAGTAGTGGCAATGTTTTTATGACCCAACATTTCTTGAACATCTCTCAAGCCAGCACCATTACTCAGTAAATCCGTAGCAAAACTATGACGAATGCCGTGAGGTGATAGCTTGATGGGCAGGCGAGCTCTCCGACTATATCTATCTACCAATCTCTGCACGCTTCTAGTCGTCAAACGCATCTCCTCACCATCAGCCAAAAGGTCTGGTTTCTTCCCAGAAAAGCGAGTGAAGACTGGCCGCCAATTATCTTGACGCGTGTTGAGCCAGCGAGTCAGCCAATCGGCCGCTTCATCGCTCAAAAATACCACTCTGGGCCGGCGACCTTTACCAATCACTCCAAATTCTCGTCGATTAAGGTCGATTTGATCTTGATTGAGGCCAACTAATTCACTAACCCGCAAGCCGGTCGAAAAAAGCACTTCCAAAATAGCCCGATCTCGCAAGCCCTTGGGTTTGCTCAGATCAGGTTCATTGAGTAGGCGCTGAATCTTCTCGGCAGAAACAAACTTCATCGGTGTTGATTCTGCCTTGGGCAACTCTATTTTTTCGGAGTTTAAGACTTCAGCATCATTCTTGGTCAACCACTTAAACCAAGAGCGCAGAGAAATAATATGATAACTCTGGGTTTTTTTGGATAAAGTTCTGCCTTGTTCATCTGAATATCTAGAGAGAAAAACTCGATATTTCCTCAAGATATCTCTGTCGAGCTCCTTGAGGTCATGATGGCCCTGATTGGTAAACCAATCAATAAAACGACGTAAATAATGATGATAGTTGCGCAAAGTAAGAGGGGAGAGATTGCGCTCTACTTCGAGTGACTCGAGGAATTCGATCAAAGCAGGGGATGGAGAAGTAGTAATTGCCATAGGCTCCTCTCATCGTAAAAGAAAAACTGAGTATAGTCAAAGTCGAGAAAAATTGCTTGAAAATTAGTTGAGATACTATAAGTCATTGTCAGAGCAGTTAAATTACTGCTAAAAGCCAAAATCGCTTAAAAGTCCTGATAAATCAATTTTAATTCCTTTATGCATCTGAGATTCCCAAGTTTGATCGATCGTAACTTTTAAGTAAAAACGGACTTTGGCTTTCTCAAGAGACTTTTTAATAAAAGCCGAGAGTCTGATTGTAAATTATTTAATTCAAAGAATCTTTCGCTTAATAAAAATTCAAACTGTTTTTCAAAAAACGATTAATTAACAATCAATCAATGTTTTGCTAATTAAGTTTTATCGAAACTCATCCAAATTTTACTTACAATAAATTTGTCAAATTTGACTTCAGCTGATTGTCGATCTGATCGCCAACTCAATCCTTACCGACCAAAGTTTTTTGAGCCGTTCTAATAGCTCAAAAACGGCTTTTTTTATTAAAAACGATCTATCTATCATTGAAGAAAATTAGATTGATATATCAATCTTTTGTTTCAAAAACGTTCACATGGTTTGGCTGGGTTTCTAAAGCTGATTTTGAAACTTGAACCCCTCAATAAGCCACTGATAAATTGCTCAATTGGTAAAGATTTTGTCAGAATATTCACTCAAAGATAAATCAAGTAAAACCAGATATAAACCTCAAGAAATTTGCCAAGCTCCATCATTAATTAATAAATTAATAAGAAGAAGAGAAGCAATAAGAAACCAATTCAGAGTAAAGATCGGATAAATCAAGATAATAGTCAAAGAATATTAAAATAGTGAAATTTGCGCTTTTCAGTTTTAGCCTGACATTACGTCGTAAAAGTTATATTGTGCGACATAGTCAGTTAGAGAGATTGAGGATAAAGCAAAAGGGAGTGAGAGTACCCTGCCACTCTCTTTTTGTACAAATATTTATCTTTATTAGTTTTCCTTTAAAGATACTTCTCTCGTGCCAGATAGCGATCCTTTCAAACCGGCCAAAAACGGTCATTCGGGTTTTTTGTGTTCTTCTTCTCCAATCGACTGATGACTAATATTCAGGCATGTCCAGGCTATAAGCCTGGACATGCCAACTCTCTTCCAGGCTATGGACCTTAAATTATTCTTGCAAATACTGGGTATATACAACCAAGAAACTGCATAAAACTATATCATTTAGCCTGGTACGCTAGAATAACGATCCTATAATATTTTCACGAGAAATCCTATAATTTATTAGAGTTTTCCACAATGTATCAAACTATATCATTATTCTCTTCCCTATCTGGATGGGCACCCTTTTTTTCGCTTCACACTTCCCTATTTTTAAGCTTAATTTAATTTTTAAATCTTGAAAAATGTTTTTAATTGATTTCTTTTAACTACCAAGTCTCTTGAAGGACACTCAAGACTAACCAATTCCGAAACCAAACCTAATCACCCTAATCTGGCTACTTCTGGCCTCCTCCACTCTTATTTTTTAGCCTGGATACCAGGCTAAAAAAACAGTGATTAAAACTCAAGCAACACTGATCAGGCCCCAAAAATCTTGAAGCCTCATTGAAAACGAGTATTTTTATTTCCACGGAAATAAAATCAAGAAGATTAAGCCCAAGAAAATGGCCACCAATGAATACTCATTGGCTGTATTTTGAAATAGTCGCTCTCTAATTTGACTCTGTAACACGCCCAAACCAATATACAAAAAGCCCATTACAAATAAGGCCACATGCCAAGCCGGCAAAGGTAAAAGTGAAAACAAAATTACTAGTTCAATCAATAACAAGGTCAGCAATAAAGAAAAACTCCAGATTGCACGACTAATTAATGGTTCCAGTTTAATCGACCACAAACTCATTAGAATCAGAGGAAAATGAATTAGACCAACTAGGACACCATTGGTGTAAAAAGGCAATTTTAAGGAAAAAATAGCATTGGTGAACAGCATGGAGGTAAAAAGGGTGAAAAACAAGCCTACAGCATGGGCAGCATACAATAACTGAATGGTACGACCTTTGGCAACTGAAAAAATGTTACTGGTAAGAAATAAGCCATACATTCCAACACCAAATAAAGCTAAAATTAAAACTCTAGTCAAAAATGCACTAGGTAGCAAAAAGTAAAATAAAGAAACCGATCCAGCGTACAAGGCAGGGAAAGGCAAAATAGTCAACCATTCATGGGGTTGTAAATCATCAGTCAACGCCCAAGCTGAAACAAAATAAGTAGTAATCATAAAAATAGCAAAAGCCCAATAGCGCCACTCCACTCCAAAATATTGGATTAATAATAATCCCAAACTCAGCAAAGTAGCAGCAAAAACAAATTTTTCTCTTCGGCGCATAAAGTTTTCAATATTTTATTCTAATTAAACCGATTTTCTTCAAGTAGTCCCCTACTCTTTCTCTGGCCATTCTCCTGAACAAAAAACTTCCTCAACATCATCATTTTCTCTCAGTTCATTCATCAAGTTTTGCAAAGCTTTTTGCTGAGCTGAGTCCGCCACTGTCATCGGCATAGTACAAATATAACCACCCTCTGGATTTCTGACAAACATGTAGGCCACTGAGCCAGGAGAACCTACTGAGCCCTGGAATTTATTGAAAATATTTTTGACTTCTGAAGTGGTGCGATTGGCATTATCAGTTACCACCACAGCCAAGAAACCAATTCCGCCTTGACCAAACCCCTCATAAACAATTTCCCGCATTTCCCCGCCAGTGCCTTTGCCCAAACCAGCATTGATGGCTTTGGTGATTTTGTCTTTGGGCAAGTTTTCTGATCTGGCTTTTTCCAAAACAGTGCGCAAAGCTGCATTGAGCTGAGGATCTCCTGATCCCCCTTCTTTGGTAGCTACCCTGATTTGGCGTGACAATTGACCAAAAATCTTGCCTTTGACTGCGTCGGTGGCCGCTTTTTTGTGTTTGATAGTACTCCATTTACTATGACCAGACATAAAATTTCCTTTCTTTAGCCTCTAGAGCGATTGTAGGCGACTAGCCTCCGGTTGACAATATAAGACTGTGCCAGTATTCTTGCACGCGAGGTTTTAAGAGAGATTTAAAAGAAAATAAATTCATGAAAAAATACGCCACACTTGTCCAAGAAGCCATTGCCGCCGCCAAAACTCAGGCTTGGGAAGATGCCATCAAGATCAACGAGCAAATTCTAGAACGCTCAAATAATGATTTGGGAGCACTTAATCGTTTGGGGTTGGCCTATGCTCAATTGGGCAAACCGATCAAAGCCCGACAAGCTTTCAAGGCTGTTTTGGAAAAAGATAAATCCAATTTAATTGCCAAAAAACATTTGGACAATCTAAAAAACAAAAACGGCACTGCTGCTCCTATCTCCAACACTTATTTTATCGAAGAACCAGGCAGAACCAAGATTGCTGAGCTCCATCGTTTGGCACCCAAAAATACCCTTATAAAACTTCGCGTTGGAGAACCTTGCAAACTAGTAAGTAAAAAGAACAAATATTTATCAATTGCAACCGAGAGCGGTAAATATATCGGCGCCCTACCAGACGATCTTTCTTATCGACTCAACAAGCTTATCAAGCGAGGCAATGAATACCAGTGTTTAGTTCATTCTTTTTCTGAAAATAGCTGCAGTGTGCATTTGAGAGAAATAAAGATATCAGCCAAAAATAAACATTTTCAATCTTTCCCAGTCGGCAAATTAAACAATAAAATTATTTCCAGCTTGAATGCAGATGAAGAATTTCTCATAGAGGATGATATTCCAGTCGAGACCGGTGAGCATGAGAATGATCGTAATAAAGAATTTGAAGACACTTTGGAGAAAATTAATAAAGGTGAAGATTACTAAATCCTACCAAACAAGGTCTGTCCCCAACTTTATCACTAGATCAGCTCGATAATAAGAAGTTTCTTGAGCATTTTGCTGTAATACTACCTCGCTGGGCACCAGTTTCAAGATTTTGTTAAATACTTGTTGACAATCATCAGATAAGTCTTCTGCCGAAATTACCGTAGTTTTTTCTATCAAAGTATCGTCACTCGTAGTCCTTATGACTCTAAAATCGTGACTTTCCAGCAAATGCTCAATTCTGCCGGCCAAACCATTTAAAGAAGTAGTATTGACCAAAGCAACAGTGCACAATAACTCTTTGCTGGTGTTTGCTTGCGATAAATTGGAAACAGGTAAGATTACCAAAGGTTGATGAATAGTAATTTCAGAACGTTGGTCCAGAACTAATCCTAACCAACTTAATTTATGTTTTAAAGCAATGTGCGAGCCAGCCAGAAAATTTTTTAGAAAAAAAGTTTTTAGATAAGCAAGTTGATCTAATTGCAAGTGATTGGTATTAACTGGCCATAACTCATCCAGCAAAACACCAGTGGAAAGACTCATAGTGGAACGAATAAAAGAAATATCCTGACCTTCCAATTTTAATAAAGGGTAAACAGCCTGAAAACGATAATTTCCATAACCTCCCAATACTTCCATAGCTAAATCAGAAGGAACGGGATAAACATCCACTTGCAAATTAGTAAAATCAAACTTGATTAAAAACGCCCCACTTTGTTCAACTTGTTCAGTGACAAACAAGACTGTTTCAGAGGTTCGGCCAGTAAAAATATCGGCCCAAGGCAAAGATCTAAAAACTAAGGCAATAAAGAAAACCAGCACAATTAATAAACTCAAACCGGTTGTCCAACGAATAAAACGACTAGTAGAAGTTTTTTTCTTGTTATGGCCAATCCCAGAACGAGGATTCTTATGCTTGGGTTTCAAACCAATGAAATCTTTCACTAGTGCATTATGCAGAAAATATAGGGAAAGTGTAAAGCAGAGCTATTTTTATTTTTGCTCATCGCCTATCGCAAAGCGTGCAAATCGACTGACTTCGATTTTTTCACCGATTTTGCCACTGAGTGACTTAATCAATTTTCCGATAGTTTGGCTGGCATCACGAATAAATTCTTGATCCAAAAGCTCTTTTACATCAGCAGGATTCATGGCAGAAACTTGCATGGCAATTTCACGACCTAAATCTCGAAATTCTTGATTCTGAGCCACAAAATCTGTTTCGCAAACCAACTCAACAAGACTGGCTACTTGCCCATTATTGTGAACATAATTGGCAATAAAACCAGCTTTTGTTTCTCGGTCAACGGTCTTCTCTGCTCTGGCCAAACCTTTTTCTTCGACCAATTGTTTAGCTTTGGCAAAATCACCTTGAGCTTCTTCCAAAGCTTTTTTGGCATCCATCACCCGAGCACCTGTTTCTGTGCGTAATTTTTTGAGATCATCCATAGAAAATGACATACTGACTCCTATTTTATTATTAATTATTTGCGGGTTTTTTGGTAGCTTTTTTTCCTTGCAAATAAGCTTCTGTCAATTGTTTGAGTACCAACAAAATACTACTGACTGCATCATCATTACCAGGAATGGGCAACATAATTTGATCTGGATCAGTATTTGAATCAATAAGAGCAACTATGGGTACTCCCACTTTTTGCGCTTCAGCTACAGCAATTTTTTCTCTCTTGGGGTCAATCACTACTAAACAATCTGGAGTGCCTTTTAGACCTTTGACTCCCTCAAAAAAACGAGCCAGTCTCCCCTGCTCTTTTTCTAACTGAACACGTTCAAATTTGGTGTAACCATCAAACTTACCAGCTTCCAAACCTTCATCAATTTCGTTCATACGACGCACTGATTTACTAATTTGATCCCAGTTGGTAAGTAGCCCACCCATCCAGCGCTGAGCAATAAAAAAAGCGCCCGCTTGCTCAGCAGTTTCTCGAACTGATTCGCGAATTTGACGTTTGGTACCCACAAAAATTACTTTTTTTCCATTTTTACCTAGATCAAAAAGATAGTTGTAAGCTTTGGTGAGTTGTGCTGCTGTTTTAGCCAAATCAAAAATATGCATACCATCTTTTTCGGTATAAATAAATTCCTTCATTTTGGGATGCCATTTGGCACTAGCATGGCCAAAATGCATGCCAGCCTCGAGTAATTCTCGAAGATCATACTCAGGTGCTTGTTGTGGAAGTTTGTTTAGATCAGTCATATTTTTTGTCCTTATTTTCTCACTTTCTTTAGCGAGAGCGCTTCATTCACCAAATTGCAGGACGCTTAAAGTGAATTAGCGAAAGTAACTAATAATAAACGGAATTATACTTGATAGTCTGGATTTTGGCAAAACAGAAATTGGTTCTTATAAAGACGTAATGATCAACCAGTATGCTGATTGCATTATTTTTTCTTTACTAGAATTAGTAATACTGGTTTTACTTCCTTTTTGTTGTTCCAAACCGATGGGCTTTTTAAATATTAGAGTCCAAAAGGTTTCGTCTTCATCAGCAATCAACTCCAAACTGCCACCATGTTTTTCAACCAAAGCTTGAATCGATTCGAAATTAAGATCAGGAGTAAACTGTTTTAATTCTTGTTTTAACAATTCACCAAGATCACCAAGATCAACAACACCACGCTCCTTAGTTGGTCGTGAATGAAAAAAACTACCGCCGGTCGATAAGACTTCTGCTATATTCATAGGTCTGGAATAGCGGGTATTATAACATATCTAGTAACTCGATGGTATTTTCCAGCAAACAAATCACTGTCATTGGCCCTACTCCGCCTGGTACTGGAGTAACCGCCTTGGCTTTATTCAAGACGCTAGTCAAATCTACATCTCCCTGTGGTTCGCCCACATCAATGATGACAGCTCCAGTTTTAATCAATGCACCGGTTACGAGTTTTCTTCGGCCAGTGGCGCTGATGATTAGATCGGCATCAGTTAAAAAAACTTTTTGTTCTATTCTTTTGCTTAATTCCTGTGAACCAATCATTTCTACTAATAATTTTTTTGAGTTAAGTAATGCAAATAACGGTTGACCCAACAAATCTGACTTGCCCAAAATGATTGTTTTTAATTGCTGATTTTTAAGGTAAGCAAATAAATCTTCAGTGGCAAAAGCTTCTTTGGCAAGTTCAATAACAGCTTTGCAGGTGGCTGGCAAAACTTTGTTTTTTATCTGCCAAGTGCCTGATTGAATGGCTGTTAAAGTTGAGGGATGCAGACCATCAACATCTTTGACTGGATTAATGGCAGAAGTTAGTTGCTTCCACCAGGCGGAAAACTCTCGTTTTCCTTGTTCCAATTCAAGCTTACGAGTAACGATCCATAAGTTGCGCCAAGGTTTTTGGACGATGATTCCAGTCACTTTTGCATCTCTGCCAAGCTCTTCAATCTTACTAGCAACTTGCTGAACCGAGTCATTGAGTGAATATGAAAAAATTTGATAATTAATACCCAGACTTTGCGCCATTTCTCGTTTGAGTTTGGTGTACAACACGCTACCAGAATCTTCGACAAATAAGATTGCTGCCACACTTGGTTTTTTGCCCTGAGCAAGTAGTTCTTTAACTCGAGGAGCGAGGGCTAAACGGTGTTGCTCGGCTAATTGAAAGCCATCAATAATTTGGGTTTGCACTAGCTTATTTTACCAGGCTTTTGATGCGACGAATATTTTCTGCGTCTGGACCATTGCCATCTATGCCAGGTACTTCGGTAATAATTGGTAGTAGAGTCAGGCGCTGATCATGTAAAAATTGTTTCAAATCTGCTCGAGGAATTTCACCGTCACCAATATTGGCGTGCCTATCTCGACCGGAATTGAGTGCATCTTTACTGTCATTAATATGAATGCATTTAAGAGCTGGAAATAAATTGAGTTTTTTTATGACTGTCAAAGCGTCTGTTTGTTGATTAATTCCGGCCAAAGTGTAGCCAGCAGCAAAAGCATGACAAGTATCAAAGCACCAACCTAATCTGGGAGAATGAACTTTTGCCAAAATCCAAGCTATTTCTTCCAATTGACCACCAACTTTACCGTTGTGGGCGGCGGCGTTTTCAATTAACAAATGAGAATTTTTGGGGGTGTCTGCCAAAATATCTTTGATGGATCTGGCAACTGACTCCCGCGCCGCCGCAAAACCTCTTCCCTGATGACTGCCCAGATGTACAACTACTCCCGCACCACCGATGTGCGCATCAAATTGGAGATCATGTTTGAGAGCGGAAACAGATTTCTCCACCAATTCTGGGTTTTCAGAAGCCAAGTTTACCAAGTACAACGCGTGAGTAAAAATCGGGGTAACGTCGTATTTTTCTTGAGCCTGTTTTACTGCTCGCGCATCAATTTTCTCAAGAGGCGTGCGACGCCACATCCTGGGACTACCAGAAAAAACTTGGAGCGTGTTTGCGCCAATCCCATGCGCTCGCTCCACAGCCTTTTCTACTCCCCCACTAGTCGATAAATGAGCTCCAATTCTGCGTATGTTTGGCATTTGTTTTAAATTTGTTATTTACTTACCCCAAGTAAACAAGGGATATTTACTAGCCATAGTCTCTACTTCGCGACGAATGGCCAATAAGTTTTTATTTTGCAAAGCCTTGGCTCGAAAAGTCTTGATGAAAGTTCGTCTCTCGGTTTTGTCGCTTGGCAATACTTCATCTTTGACTTCTTCTACGACTCTAGCAATCCAATCAGCAATCTGTTTCATTTCTGCTTCTTTCATCCCTCTAGTAGTTACCATCGGTGTGCCCAGACGAACTCCAGACGGATAAAATGGTGAAACCGGTTCATGAGGAATGGTGTTGCGATTGGCATACATGCCTGCCACGTCCATAGCAAAAGCCACTTGCAGACCCATGCCTTTACTGTAATTGGTCAAATCAATCAACATTAAATGAGTCTCTGTGCCATTGCCAACTAGTTTAAGTCCTCTATCCTGCAAGGCTTTAGCCAAAGTATCGGCGTTTTTCCTGATTTGTTGACCATATTTTTTGAACTCAGGCTTCATTGCCTCTGCTGCAGCAACGGCAATTCCAGCAGTAGTAGCATTGTGCGGACCTCCCTGCAAAGCTGGAAAAACAGCTTGATCGATTTTCTCGGCCAATTTTGGATCTCTATCCAAACCTCGCTGAGTCACCAAAATCATGGCGCCACGTGGCCCACGAAAAGTCTTGTGGGTGGTACTCATGATCAAATCAACATGTGGCACGGGAGAAGGATGCTCTCCAGTCACTACTAGACCAGTCACATGAGAAATGTCCGCTAATACCCAAGCTCCAACTTCGTCAGCAATTTTTCGAAAACGCTCAAAGTCCATTACAAATGGATAGGCAGTGTTGCCAATGATCATCAACTTAGGCCGATGTTTACTGGCCAATTCATGCACTTGATCAAAATCAATTCGGTCATTCTTATCCAGACCATATTGCACCGAGTTAAAGTATTTACCAGAAAACGTTACTTTGGGATGACCGTGGGTCAAATGTCCCCCACCAGACAACGCCAAACCCATCATCGTATCCCCGGTTTCCAGCAAAGCAAACTGCACCGCGCTATTGGCTGGCGAACCAGAATAAGGCTGTACGTTGGCGTGAGGTACATTAAACAATTTTTTAATTCGTTCCTGAGCTAAAAGCTCAATCTCGTCAATTATTTGATTGCCTTCATAATAACGACGGCGAGGATAGCCCTCGGCATATTTACTAGAAAGCGAGCTGGATAATACTGATGAAACCTCTGGAGAAATATGATTTTCAGAAGGAATAAGGCCAATCATTTTTTTCTGGCGCGCTTCTTCTTTTTCGATTAATTTAAAAACTTGATCTTTGTTCATAACTTTCCTTTACTATAAATGAAAATACCGTAGAAAAAAGGTTCAGCCTTCGGCAGTTGAACAAGATTGGAGAAAATTGATAGAAGTTTTAATCATTGTTAACGCGATATTCCCAATAAAAATCAATGTCCTCTGAATCAAAACCTATTGCTATAAAACGATCTCTAATCTCTGATTCAGGAATACCTTTGGCTTGCCAATTTTGATCAAGTTCCTTCATGGTTTCAAAAGATTCATAAGCAAAAATAATCCAAGCACTTGTAGTTTCAGCCCAATAATTTATTTCTGCACTAGAACTGGGTTTTGAAAATAAAACAGCTGATAAAATTTTATCTATTCCCAGTTTGCGCAAATATTGTTCAACAGCCTGCAATTGATGGCCTGTATCTGTTAAGTCATCGACTACCAATACACTTTTCCCACTTAATTCTTGTTCCAATTCTGGACTTAATTCCTGGTAAATATTAACCGAACCTCCCTGTCCAATTCCTTTATAAGAGCGCGCTCCTACGTTGACTGTTTCTTGTAAACCAGTTGGTTGTAAGTAACCAAATAAACTGCGAGCCACGGTCCAACCACCTTTACCCATTGCTACCAGATAATCAATTGAACCATTATTGGCCAAATCGGCCAAAATCTTCCTGGCTAGTTCGCGAGTCAGTGCAGTTAACTGTTTTTCACTAACAAAAATGTATTTAACTTTCTCTTCTGGAAAAGAAATCTCTTTGAAATTCATAACGAATTATAACCGATCAGGCAAGTTTTATTAAACATCAATCATCAAAAAAAATGGAAATGACATAATTTTGAATAATTGGATAATAGATAATCTTGATAGATAATCTGGCAAAAACGTAAGCACGAAATAATTATTGCAAAAACGTGAGCACTAAGTTGAGCTCAGGAGCCAATTTTGCTTCAAATCGCTGGCGAGCATTTGTTCTGGGATGATTGAATTCCAAGACTTGAGCGTGTAAAAAATGGCGCGGACACCAAAGGGGGTCCAGTTTGGCGCGTTTTCGGCCAATATACTTGGTGTCCCCTACCAATGGATGTTGCTCATGAGCTAAATGCACACGAATTTGATGAGTCCTGCCGGTCTTGGGCAAACAGCGAACCAAGGAAAAACCCTGTTCATAAAATCGTTGATTTTTTTTCAACTCCGCCACTCTCTCCCCTAGTCTCTCTTCCAATTTGGACCAATTAAAATCAGTAAAAACTTGTTCTACTTGATATTGAGTAATTGCTGGCCGACCAGTGATAGTAACCGTAAATTTTTGTCGATCAGTGTGTGAGCGACCCAATGGAGAAGTAAGTGTCCCCTGCTCTACTCGAAATTTGCCATGAGTTAATGCTAAATATTCTTTTTGCACTAATTTTTGGCGAAATTGGGCTAGCAGATTGATCAAACTGCCTGGATGTTTGGCAAAAAGCATTGCTCCGCTGGTATCTTTGTCCAGCCGATGCACCATTCCCTGTCGCTGAGCATAAATCTCCTCTGGGCTACCATATTCATCAGAAAAATCTTCTGGCAATTGTTTGGACCAACCAGTGAGTATTTTTTGAGTTTTTTGACGATCAATAAACCAATCTTGCAAAGTCTCTCCCACAACAGAAGTAGCACGATTGACCACTACTCCACCGGGTTTATTAATTACCATTAAATCTTCATCTTCAAATAGTATTTCTGGTTTAGGGAAGGATTTCTTCATGTGATCTCTCAAAACGTTTTCTAAAAGCATTGGGAAGTAATGGTTTGTCCGAACGACGCAATAATAATTGCACACCAAAAAATACACCAAATAAATAAAACCAAATATCTACTGCTAAATTACCCAGGAAAAACTCGGGCAGGCGGAACAAAAGCATCAATGCTGAAAAAAGAGAAAAGAAAATAATAAAAGTGCTAATCATGAATCCTGCTCGGGCCGATTTTCTACCCATGCGATACCAATCAAAAATACGATAGCGACTTTCTACCCAAACTAAATAAATAAAAAGTAACAAATAAAAACCGGTAAAATAAAGTTGAACCGGATGAGTTTTTTCAATAGACCCTGGAAAAACTATACCCACCCACCAATTGGTAAATTTTCCACGCCCAGCACCAGTCAGAAAATCTGCCAACGAATTAAAAATCAACCAAAGTGACAATGAAAGCGACCAAAAATCTAGAACCTCAAAAACATCCCATTTTTTGCGTTTGGCAAATCGATACAGAAATAAAGTAGAGACTAGTAAAAAAAATAAGTCCTGACTTCCAGGCTTATTCGTCAAATTCAACCAATTAAATAAATTCCAACCAAATTGATCAAAATGCAATAAAATAAAACCCAATCTTGCTCCAATCGCTCCCATTAAAAACGATAATAAAAAACCATCAAACAATTGTAGTTCTGAATAATGCTCTTCTTTGCCTCGCCTCCAAAACGCAAAACCACTGACAAAAAATCCCACTAATAACAATACCCAAGCTGAAGGCAGACTGATTGAGCTAAAAGAAAATAAAATCGGCCACATCTTACTTAGTATATAATGCTTTTCATGCTTTCTGTATCGCATGCAGTGACTGGAGCTTTCATTGCTGCCAAACTGCCCCATCCAGCACTTTATGTTCCCCTAATTTTGGCCTCTCATTATTTAGAAGATTGGATTCCTCATTGGGACGTAGGTACGGGTCTATCAAATGGCACTAGAAAACGAAGCACCGCTTTTATTTTGGAAATTTTTGATCTAGCTATTGCGCTGGGCTTGGTTTATTTATTTTGGCAAGCGGGCCAAAGCGAACTCAATCTTCACGTCTGGGCAGGAACATTTTTATCACTCGTTCCAGATTTTATGGAAGCTCCTCGCAATTTTCTGCGCTGGGAACCCCGATTTTTACACAAAATTAATCAATTCCATGGTTTTTTTCATCACTCCATTCCCGATTTTTTACTGGGACTGGCTCCACAAATAGTCTTGCTGATAATTGTCGGCTGGTTAATCTAGTATTTTAGGTAATCGATCAACTTGGAATTTTCAAAAATTTATTTGAAACTGAGCTAATGTTGGAATGTCTATTCCGCCTTTGTATACCACTCTTGCTTTATATTTTACTGCCAAATTGATCAAGTCTTCATCGCTGTCAAGTAGAAATAGAGTCACAGGAATACTCAATTTCTGTGCAAATTTCAAAAACCGTTCATATTCATCAAGTCCATAATCACCATCAAAAATACTGATAATAATGTGACCATAAAAAGGGCTTGATTGTTTTGATCCTGATTTTCTCCGCATTGATAACTCCAACATTACAAAAGCCTCATTAATACTACCCACATCATTGACTACAACTTCTTGACCAGATCTTTTTTCAATTTGAAATGCCAAAAGGGTACGTATAAAAGAATCATTATCTATCAATAAAATTCTTGGAAGTTGAGAAAGATTCTCTTGCTGAGAATTATTTTCCTCTGGAAAAAACCGTTCATTTCCAGAAGTTTTTTCTTTTAAACCCATGATGCTTATTTGTTAATATTTATTTACTAATATTTATTTACTAATATTTATTTGTGCCGAGAGAGGGAATCGAACCCTCACGAAGTTGCCTTCATAGGTTTTTGAGACCTACGCGTCTACCAATTCCGCCACCTCGGCTAATCATCAACTGAGCTCGTAATCAATTATTAATCAGCCCAGAAGAGTATTCTAACCCAACTTGCAATTTTGCTCAAACTCAGGGATCATTTAATTGATGGAAGTATTGAGAGAAATTCTACAAAAAGCCTTTGCCGTTGATAGCATCTGGTCCGTAGTTACCAGAGGTGCTATCTGGCTTGGTATTGCCTTGGTTATTATCGTCAGCATGGACAAACCAAATCCTGATCAATCTTTAAAAGATCTCAAGTCCAACTTGGGTTTTTTTCTAATGTTTATTCTTTTAACCAGTGGCTTGATTTATTTACTTTTTGGTTTTACTGCTGTTTAGCTTTTTCCATACCATAAAAACGCACCCGATCACCACGGAAAAATAACTCTATTTCGCCCAAAGCTCCATTACGGTGTTTAGCGATTTTGAGGGAAACTTGTTCGCGAATTTCATCATCGCGATGATAAAGGAACATTACTACATCAGCATCTTGCTCAATAGAGCCTGATTCTCGCAAATCAGATAATTGTGGTGACTTTTCTCCCCTACTCTCGATTGCCCGAGATAATTGAGAAAGCGCCAAAACCGGCATTCGTAATTCTCTGGCAATGTTTTTTAAACCTTGAGAAATTTCTGCCACTTCTTGCACTCGATTATCTTGTGTCCGACCGTGAGCTAACTGTAAATAATCGACGATCAGAAGATCAATATCATGTTCTGTCGTCAATTTACGAGCTTTGGTGCGCATTTCATAAATACTCATACCAGGAGTATCATCTACAAAAATCTGAGCTTCAGCCAAAACTCCCATCGCGTCAGATAACTTTAAAAAATCTTGTTGGTCTAACCGACCAGTTTTTAATTTCCAAGCATCAATGTCTGCCTGAGAAACCAGTAAACGATCAACCAACTCTTCTTTGCTCATTTCTAGAGAGAAAAAACCAATTTTTTTCTTTGCTAAAATTGCAGCGTTATGGGCAATATTCAAAGCAAAGGCCGTCTTACCCATGCCGGGGCGGGCAGCGAGAATGATTAAATTGGACTTTTGCAAACCAGCTAACATCCGATCTACATCATCAAAACCAGTGGTCACACCACGCAGCTGCCCGCCAGATTTTTGCAATTCATCAATCCGATCAAAACTCTCCACTAAAGTATCTTTTAGAGGAATAAAAGAGCGATCATCTTGAATTTGAGCAACTGACAAAACTCGCTGTTCAGCCAAATCCAAAATATCTTTGACATCCTTGCCTTCGTCAAAAGCCAAATCACTTATTTCGGCAGATAAACTAATCAATGTTCTTTTGATATATTTTTCTCTGACCAAACGAGCGTAATTGGTAACGTTGGCTGCCGTAGATAATAAATTGGATAATTCAGTTAAACCGGCCGAACCACCAGCTTTGGAGAGTAATTTATTTTTCTTTAATTGTGCTGTCAAAGTAACGACATCAATCGGTTCGCGCTTTTCGTATAAATTCAACATGGCAGTAAAAATAATTTGATGAGCTGGATTGTAAAAACTATCTTCATTCAAAAACTCAGTAGCCTTTACAATGGCATCGGAATCAATTAGCGCAGCTGCCAATACTGAGCGCTCTGCATCAAGATCATGGGGCGGTAATTTTGCCTTCATAATTTAGTCGTCACTTTATCTGTTTGGGGCAGGAGAGTCAAATGAAAAAAACTTGCCAAAATCTTATTGATTTTTTTTAAGTTTTTTCTAGAACTACTACTTCAATTTCCTCTGGCAAACGATCACCTTCTAGTTTTAATTTATCTACAGTGGTTACACTATCAGCACCAAATTCTTTCAAAAAGCTCTCTACTCCCTGTAATTCACCAAAAGTTTTTTGATCGTGAGCTTGCGTATTGTAGTGCATGGGAATAACAAAACTGGGCTCAATTGCTCTGGTGACCATCACTGCTTGTTTGGCATTAATCGTAAATACTCCTCCTACTGGCACCAACAATACATCAACATTACCAATGTCACTAATTTCTTTCTCAGTCAATTCATGACTTAAATCTCCCAAATGACAAACGCGAATACCATCAACAACGATCGTAAAAATAGAGTTTAATCCACGTTCTGCTCCCATTACTTCATCATGATAAGACTTTACGCCAAAAACAGAAATACCGCCTATCTCATATTCACCCAATTGATTAATGATAAATGGTCTTTGACGGCGAGCAGTTCCACTTACTCTATTTACTTGATTGTGATCTTTATGATCATGAGAAACAGTAATAATATCAGCACTCAAACTGGGAAGTGAAAAGCCCACGCTGTCGTCATAGGGATCCGTTACTACTGCACCATTTTTACCGCGCAATTTAAAACAAGAATGTCCGTGATAAGTGATCGTCATAAAGTAATGATATCATTCTAGGCAAATCATTTATAATACGAGTATTGTTTTGCAAAGAAATGCAGTGTATCTTTTAGTTTCTAAACAAATCAAAGAGATATACTTGTCAAGCATATGAAAAAAGAAACTATTATCGCTGTTTTGATTGGACTATCTCTGGGTTTATTTATTACCTATGGTGTTTATCAAGCTAGAACCAATATCTCCAGACGTAGTAACGAACCCAAGCTAGCCATGACAGAACCTACCGAAGATTTTGCTGGTGAATTAATTTTGAATAGTCCTTTAGACGAAAGTGTTCAAACAGATGATTCAGTCATCGTTTCCGGCACTACTCTACCCAATAGTTTCGTGGTAATTTTTGTCGGCAATGAAGAAACCATTACTACCTCAGATAATTCTGGTAATTTTTCCGTAGAAGTGTCATTGGAAGAAGGCCCCAATATTATTACGGTCTATGTGATTGATGAAGATGGTCAAACATTATCAGTGGAAAAAACCGTTACGACTTCTGATGAAACTTTTGAGGAAGACACTGTTTCTGAACCTAGTGAGAATTAAAAATAAATAACAAATGAAAAAACTTTTTAACAAAATCATCACCCTGCTCGTTATTTCTATCATTTTTATTACCAGCGTGAGCACTCCAATTCTCAGAGCTCAAGAAGCAGAAACTGATGAAAAAGAAGCCGAGACTCCCTCAGAAACTACCAATACTCTACGAGAGAGAATTGAAAAAATCGTGGAGCAACAAAAAGAAAAAGTTGAGTCTGTGCTGGGTGAATTTCCCAATCAGTTAAGAGGTTTTGTGGGTCAAGTGGTGAGAGTTTCAGAAACTACTCTCACTCTGGAAAACAGAGGAGTATCTAGAATCGTGCCTTTGGATGAAACGGTTATTCTCATGCAAAACGGAAAAGAAATGGCTGCTGATAGAATCGAGATTGACAGTTGGGCGTTTGTCCTGGGAAAAATGGAAAATGACTCTTTGGTAACCAAAAAAATCTCCTTTTCTGCTAATTCATTATTGCCAAATCCTCACATTGTTTATTTGGGCTCAATAAAAGACATCACTGCTAGAAAACTAGATTTTCAATCTCGTGGTCAAGAAAAAATCATTTCTGGTACTTTGAATACTAATACCAAATATCAGGACAGCGAAGGAGACACTATAAAATCATCAGAATTTGTAGAAGATGATCAAGTTTTGCTAGTTGGCTATCAAGATGAAAACGAGGTAATCATCACCGTGATGCGTGCTTTGGCTCCTTTGAATTAAAACAAATAATGACTCAGGCTTCTCTTTATCAAAAACGATTGGCTTATGTTGCTCAACAACTTAAAGCTGAAGAAGCGGCTCTCATCTCCAAACCCACTGATATTTTTTATTTAACTGGTTTTCCTCAGCTAACCCCCACAGAAAGAGAAGCTTTTTTATTGATCAAGCCTAAACAAGCTATTCTATTTCAACACAGTTTCTCTCCTACCCTGCCAGACAAACCCTGGCTAAAAAGCATCACAAAAAACAATTTTTCAGAAATTGCTCTCTGGCTTACTAATGTGGAAAAACTACTGATTGATGAATCTACTTTAACCGTCAGTGAATTTAGACAGCTAAAACAAAACACCAATCTTTTTCTCTCTTTGCTCGATCAAAAATGGTTTTGGCAACTTAGAATGATTAAAGATGAGTATGAAATTGATCTTCTTAAACAAGCTGGTTTGATTGCCACCAAGGTTTTTTGCAAAATCATAAGAGAGCTCAAAACTGGTTTGACTGAACAAGCAGTTGCTCAACAAATCACCACACTAATATCTGCAGAAAAAACCATGGGCTTAGCTTTTCCCACTATTGTGGCATTTGGAAAAAATGGAGCAATGCCTCATTACCAACCTCAAAATATCAAACTCAAACCAGAGACACCCATTCTGATTGATTTTGGAGTCAATTTTGAAAATTATTATTCTGATATGAGCAGAACAATTTGGTTTGGCAAACAGCCTAGTGCCAAATTTCTAAAGGCAGAAAAAGCCGTCAAGAAAGCTCACCAGCAAGTTTTAGCCAAACTCACTACTGCAAACTTGGATTTAAAAAACAAAAAAACAGATTTGAAAAATTCAGAAGAAAACACGACCAAAAGTACAACTAAAATAGAACTTACTGCCAAAGATCTAGATCAGGCGGCTCGTGGGGAAATTGCCCAACGAGGGTTTGCCGATCAATTTATCCATACTACCGGCCACGGTCTGGGTCTAGAAATCCACGAGCCGCCCTCCCTCTCTTGGCAAGATCACACTCCCATTAAACCCAACATGGTTTTTACCATTGAGCCAGGAATTTATTTCCCAGGTGAGTTTGGTTATCGACATGAAGATACCGTGCTGATGACGGATCAAGGTGTTAAAATCTTGACTGTCACTTAAGCTCAATCACTTTTGACTCATAAATTTGAAATAATTAATTAAAGACTGATCATGACCATTCGCCCCCTCACCATCACTGACGCCTCAATCTATCAAACCTTGCGTCTCAAAGCTCTCAAAACCAATCCAGAAAGCTATTTGGCCACTTGGGAAACTGAGCAGAACAAGTCTACCGAAGCTTTTGCTTGGGAAATCCGCTATGCCACTTCATCTCCCATCAACGGGTATTACGGTATTTTCCTTGAGAATCAATTGATCGGTTATACTCAACTAGAGCAACTTTCCTTACCCAAACAGCAACATACTGCTTATCTTTTTAATCTCTATGTTGACCCAGACTATCGTGGCCAAGGTTATGCTAGCAAATTATTTGACTATTTAAGTAAATTGGCCAAAGAAAAAGCTCAAGTTGAACGAATTTTTATTACTTGCAACCGAAAAAATACGGCTGCTCAGAAACTTTATCAAAAACTTGGGTTTACTCAATATGGCGTCAAGGAAAAAAGCGTTAAATGGCAGGGTGAATATGATGATGAAGTGGAAATGGTCAAAAAACTATAATACTCCTGATTCAAGCTTGGTAATTCTCTCCCCATGATTTTCTAATTGATCAGAATGCTCAGACTGACGATAACCACCAATAATTTGTTCTTCTCTAATAGTTTTTAATTCAAATATCACCTCATCAAATTTTTCTAAAAAAAGAACTCTAATCTTATCTTCCAGCTCAATAAACCGATCACTCATTTCCTGTTTGGTAATGAAAGTTTTGGCAAGTTTAATGATTTCTTTATCAGTAATCATATTGACATTATGGTAGGCAATCCTAACACAAAGCGTAACATCGACTACTTTTCCAAACAAGAAGATTTTTATCTTGATTTATCAAATATTTTCTTGAGTACAGTGTGACAAGTGGACCGTGGGAGAATCGAACTCCCGATCTTTGCAATGCGAATGCAACGCTCTACCAACTGAGCTAACGGCCCTTTGAGCTTTACTATTTTAGCACTCCCAGCCTTGATACTCCCAACTAATAATCAAGCAATAAGTTTGGCTTGACAAAATTCTCCAAGCAATAAGTTTGGCTTGACGAGGCTCTCTAAGTGTTATAGGATACCCTTTATATGCAACAACTACAGATGTGCTCAGTCGCTCATCATACCCTGTCTTAAGCGGGGTTGTGGTTGTCGTATTTAAAAAATGGAAACCAATCCCGCTTTAAGCGGGTTTTTTGGTGCTAAAAAACGTATAATCAAGAAAGGAAAATAAAATGTCAAACAAAAAACAAGAACTACAAACACTCAAGGGTTTTCGCGATCTGATGCCAGCAGAAAAACGTGCTAGGGATTTTGTGAGCGAAAAACTGCGAGAAACTTTTATCAATTTTGGGTTTTCACCTCTGGAAACACCTACTCTGGAGTATGCCTCACTACTACTAAATAAGTATGGTCAGGAAGCTGATAAATTGATCTACACCTTTGAAGATCGTGGAGGGCGCCGAGTTGGCTTGCGTTACGATCAGACTGTGCCTACCGCCAGAGTATTAGCTCAATACCAGAGTAAACTACCTCAATATTTTCGTCGCTATCAAATTCAAAATGTTTTTCGAGCTGATAAACCTCAACAAGGACGATTTAGAGAATTTACTCAGTGTGACATTGATATTTTTGGCAGCACTTCTCCCCTGGTGGATGCCGAGATCATTGCTTGTTCATACCAAGCTTTCCGCAATGTTGGCTTCACCCAAATTGAACTGAAAATCAATGATCGCCAAACTCTACTTACTACATTGCAACCATTTGCAACTAAGCGAGTTGACGTCTTTTCTATTATTCAAAGCATTGATAAATTAGATAAACAATCACCCGAACAAGTTACGAAAGAACTGGTGGCCAAAGGCTTGTCAAAAACCCAAGCTGATCAAATTTTAGTCAGTATCAAAAAAGCTGAAAAATCAATAAATTTAAAAGAAATTGAACAAAATTTGTTTGCTTTAGGAGTACCCAAAAAATCCGTCATCTTCGCCCCCGCTCTAGCTCGTGGTTTGGACTATTACACTGGCATGATTTTTGAAATAGTAATTCCTGAATATGGCGCTGGCTCTTGTGGTGGCGGTGGTCGCTATGACAATCTTATTGCTGATCTGGGAGGACCCAATATTCCTGCTACCGGAGTAGCTTTTGGTTTTGATCGCATGATAGAAGCAGCCACCCAGCTTGGTTTGATTCCGACTACAGGCGGACCTCAGGTATTGGCCAGCATGCTGAGTAAAAAAACTAGCATCGAAACTCTGAAAGCAGTCAATCAACTCCGAGAACAAGGTATTTCCGTGGAGATTTATCCCGTCTTTGATAAACTGGGTAAACAACTCAAGTATGCCAATCAAAATAACATCCCTTGGGTCTTGATTGTTGGAGAGGATGAAGTCAAAAATAATCAAATATCGCTCAAAAACATGGCAAGTGGTGAGCAACAAACCATTTCCCCTGAAAAAAGCGGTCAAGTCTTAGCGTAAATAAAAAGCTATGCTATAATCACGCCTCTATGAAAGCTAATCTACATCCTCAGTGGCATCATGACACCTCAGTCACTTGCAGCTGTGGAAATACCTTCACTACCGGCTCGACACAAAAAACCATTCAAGTGGATATTTGTAGTGCTTGTCATCCCTTTTTTACTGGCGAAATGAGATTCGTAGATCGTCAGGGTCGAGTAGATAAATTTATGGCCAAAGTTAAACAAGCTCAAGCTCAACAAGATCAAGTCCGTAAAAAAGTGGCAAAAAAACAGGCTGAAGAAGCCAAGTCCTATCAACAAATTCTCCAAGAACAAAAAGCTGTTCTCAAACAGAGCAAAACAGCCGAAGTTACTACTGCAAATTAGCTTCTCAAACACTGGTCTTTCCCTACTTCAGGGCAGTCTTTTGACGACCAGACAGGTATAATAGCCACAAACTTTATGCAAAATCCTTTTGTTTCTCAAATTGCTCAACTAGAGGAAAAAATTGCACAAAATGAGCAATTACTCAATGATCCAATCCTTGGTGAACTGGCCAAGCAAGAGCTGGAAAGTTTACAAACTCAAAAACAAATGCTGGAAGATGCTGCCAGTGAAATAACCCAAGCTCATCAAGAATCCAAAGGTGGCGTCAGTGATCTTACCAAATCCAATGCTATTTTAGAAATTAGAGCTGGGGCTGGAGGTGATGAAGCTAAAATCTGGGCCAATGATCTGTTGCGCATGTATGTTCGCTTCACTGAGTTGACAAACTTTAAACTAGAATATCTGGATGATTTGGTTATCAAACTTAAAGGCAAAACAGAGCTAAATAATGAGGTTTTTTATCCCTTTGAGCTATTTAAATATGAGTCAGGCGTTCATCGCGTTCAACGGGTGCCAGTGACTGAATCGCAAGGCAGAATTCATACTTCTACCGCCTCAGTAGCTATCTTGCCAGAAATTCATCAATCAGCCGTAGAAATCCGTGATGAAGACCTTACTTGGCAGTTTATGCGTGCCGGTGGCGCTGGCGGACAATCGGTCAATAAAACCAGCAGTGCCGTTCGCCTTACTCATGAACCAAGTGGCCTAGTGGTTACTTCTAGTAGAGAACGAAAACAGGCTCAAAATAGACAAATAGCCTTGGAGCTTTTGCGCGCGCAACTTTGGGAGATTGAGGAAGAAAAGAAAGCCACCAAATTGGGAGCAGCCAGAAGTGTAATTGGTCGCGCCATGCGCGCCGAGAAAATTCGCACCTACAACTATCCGCAAAACCGCGTGACCGATCATCGCATCAATGTTTCCTGGCACAACCTAGAAAACATCATCAATGGCGATTTGACCAAAATGCTACTGGAAATTCGCGAAAAACTCACTGCCGAAACTGATCAAACTGAATAATACTTGAATAACCAGAGAATTATCATATAATATTTCTTCTTGCTACTTATTAGCAGAAATAAATATGACTGAAAAATTATCCACTGCAATAAATTCAGAGTCTTTATATGAAAAACAGCTTCAAATTTTAGAAGATATTCTTGAAGGAAATAATTCTAGAAGTCTTAAGGAAGCCATTACTCATTGTGAAGCTGCCGCTCAAGAATTTAAAAAAATTGGTTCTGACGAAAAAGCTGAGGAGTTCACTCTCAAAGCAGAACAATTTAAAAACAGACTCCAACAAGGTTCCCGAGCTAATTCATAAAAACTTGTAATTTTACAAAAAAAGGAAGATGCAGGCTTCCTTTATTTTAGTCGTTTCTGATCAAGATTGAAACGTTTTCCTGAGGATACTCTAGGAAAGTGCGGGTGATTTCTAGATAATGGGAACCAATATCCCAAGCACCACCGCTACTTCCAACATACTCAAGCTTGGTTTCTTTTCTCACTGTCAAATCCGTTATTTGACAATTTGAAAACTTGGCTAGAATTTGCTCTCTGGCTTCTTGCTCTGTAGGAAGCTTTTGTTCAGAAAACACTGTTATAGTGATGAGCAAAACCAAGAGTAAAACTGCCAGCAACACAACTAAGATCCCAATTTCATAAACATTCATAATCTTCTCCTTACTAGTAGATTGATTGGCGAAGCCTGCATCTTCTCTGTAAAAGAGCGAACTGATCCGAAGCTTTTTCGGTAGTTCACTAGAGCCAAAAACCAATGGTTTCGTGCTCTCTGAAAGAAAATTTTCCTTGAAGACAACAAAAAACCTGGTTTCCCAGGGTTTTACAAATACATAAAAACTACCCTGGGAATTATCTCCAAGGTCGCCAACAATGATTGATGATTAAAAAGCTAATTAACATTTTTAAATTTTCCTTTTTGTAATTCTCTAGAACCACGAGTCACTGTTGCTATTCCCACTCCCAAATCAGTTGCTATTTCCCGCTGAGACACTCCCCGCTTGAGTTGTTTGACTATTTGTAAACGCTGACTAATATCCACCAATTCTTGTGGTGATAAAATACCATCCAGAAAAGCTATTACTTCACGCCTGGTTTTTATCTTTAAAAAATGCTCTGCTAGTTCTTTGATATAACGTTGATTTTTCATTATGTATTTATGTAATAGTACAATGATACAATAAATTATTTATAATGCAAGCGCAAAAAAACACATAGCAAAATCCAATAGAAAACTCAAAAATTACAACTCTTCAATTCCCTTGAGAAGCACTTCATCTTGTGCTGTGTCTGGATCATTTTTCACCTCTACATCTACCGCCAGGCCTTCATCATGAATCCAGCTTCCTTTGGGAAGTAGCCAGCGACCGATGGTGACATGCAGTCCTCCTCCATTGGAAAGCTCACGTCTATCTTGAACAGTACCTTTACCAAAAGTTTTTTCACCCACCAAACGAGCACCAATATTGTCACGTAAGGCTCCCGCCACGATTTCTGAAGCAGAAGCACTCCCACGATTGACCAAGACTATCAACGGAAAATTCGCCAACCGAGCTTGACCACGTGCAGAAAAATCTTGTTGTTGCACTCTACCTTGTTGAGAAACCACTACTCCATTACGGAAAAAATCGCCGGCCAAATCAATCGAGACATCAAAGAAACCACCGGGGTTGTTGCGCATATCCAGCACGATTCCGGTTAAATTAGGTTTTTCTGCCAAGATTTTCGTTACTGCCTCGTTCCACTCGCTTTCAGTTCGCTCGCCAAATTTTAATAATTTCAAATGAGCCACTCGCTTGCCAGCGTGTTCTACAAACTCCAGTTCAACAGATTCAACAATAATTTCATCTCTGATGATATCTACTACAAAAGGATCTTGATCACTATCCGGACGATAAAGCGTCAGGCTGACTACTTCTCCCTTGCCTCCGCGAATTTTTTTAACTGCTTCATCCAAAGACCACTGAGTAGTATCTTCATCCAAACCTTTAATTTCATCTTTGACATGCAAAATCAAATCGCCTGCTTGCACACCGACCTTGTCTGCGGGACTATCTTTAACAGGAGATATTACTGCCAAAGTACCATCAATATATCCCAACTCAATCCCTACTCCATAAAAATGACCGGCCAGATCCTCGCCATTGCGCTGATTATCTTCTGGAGGTAAATATGCAGTGTAAGGATCTCCCAATGAAGCAGTCATACCAGCAATTGCCCCATCCACCATTCGCTCGGCATCCAATTGTTCTGGATCTAAATAATCCTGTTCCAAGTAATTCCAAACTTCCCAAAAAGTATCAAAGTTAATTTTTTCATCATTGGGCTGAGCATTGCCAATTAAACGATCAGATTGTTTCAAACCCAGAGTGAGAGAGGAATGCATAAATGGCAATCGCTCCAATCCCAAAGGCAATTTGCCGGTTTGAGCATAGCGCACGCCAAATATGCCTCCCAGCCAAATCAAGAGAATTGCAATAATCAGTTGGCCCAATTTTTTTAATGAAAAACGTCTTTGAGTGAACTTTGTTGCTGGGGTTGATTGATTGAATGATTCCACCATAAGGCTTCATTGTAACTCAGATCAAACATTGAGCAAACCAAGATTTTTATTTCACTGTTACGCTTTTGGCTAAATTTCGGGGTTTATCTGGGTTATTTTTCTGTTGAATACCCAAAAAATATGACAAAAGCTGAAAAGGAATAATCTTGGTGATTGAATCTAGGTTTCCTCCATCAATTGCTGGAATATGGACATCAAAAAACTCATTGGGCCGAGCAGTAATGCCAAAAGTGCGAGCTCCTCGTGCCCTCACCTCTGCCAAAGCGCTTAAAACATCCGCTTGATACTGATCATTACCAACAATACCAAAAACCGGCGTCCCTTGATCAATTAGGGCAATCACTCCATGTTTGAGTTCTCCGGCAGAAAAACCCTCAAAATGCTTGTAGGTGATTTCCTTGATCTTTAACGCTCCTTCTAGAGCTGTATAAAAATGCTGAGCTTTGCCGATCACAAAAAAATGTTCGTGTTTGGCCAAATCAATAGCCAATTTTTGCAATTGACGGAAGGTTTGATCGGTAAAATATCCTTTGAGTTTTTTGGCCACTTTACCAATCTCTGCCTGAGCTTGTTTGTGTTTACCAATTATTGTCATGGCCAATAAATAACCCCAGGCAAGCTGAGCTGTATAAGCTTTGGTGGAAGCTACGCAAATTTCTGGACCAGAACGCGATAAATAAGCATATTGGGAACCTCTGCTCAAAGTAGAGCCGATCATATTGACAATGCTGGCTATAGTTACCCCTCGTTTTTGGGCTTTGCCAACCGCATCCAAAGTATCAGCCGTTTCTCCGCTTTGACTGACGGCCAATAATAAATCTTTGGCTGACATCAATGGTAAGTAACTGTCTATTTCATAGGCCTTCAATTCTTGAACCGGTAGCTTTGCCACAACGCGCAAAACTCGAGCAATTTGTCCGGCTGCAAAAGCGGCTGTGCCAGCGCCAACGGTATAAATAGTGCGAGCTTTTTTTAAAGCTTTAATCAAGGGCAATAATTCCTGATCAGAATAACTGACGGCTTCTTTGATCGTGTATTGTTGTTCCACGATTTCCTTGAGCATGAAGTGATCAAAACCTGCTTTATCTATTTTCTGTTCTATAAAATCAAATTTTTGCTGGTGGAGTTTGAGTGGCTTGCCTGTTTTGACGGCAAAAACACTGACTTTGTCGTTGATCACCACTAGTTGTTGATCATCAAGATAAGTCACAGTCCTGGCCTTGCCAGCCAGAGGCAGGGTGTCCGAGGCCAACAATACTCCCCCATCTGGTAAATGACCGATTACTAGGGGCGAGCCGTTTCTGATTGCGACAATCTGCTCGGTTTGTTGATCCAGGGTAATGATGGTGTTACGACCAATTAATTCAAGAAAGGCGAGCCGCACAGCTTCAGCAAAAATCTTGACTTGCTTTAGTTTGGCATCAATCAAATGCACAATCACTTCAGTGTCTGTGGAAGTTTTGAATTGATAACCTTGTTTTTGCAAACTGCTTTTCAACTCCAAATAATTCTCAACAATGCCGTTTTGCGCCACTGCAAAACGTTTATCCTTTGAAAGATGAGGGTGAGCATTTGTTTTTGTTACTCCTCCATGAGTAGCCCACCGCGTATGAGCAATACCCAGCAGTGCATCAACTGGTGGTTGTTCTAATTTCCCATCACCGATTGCCCCTACTTTTTTTTCAACAAATATTCCCTTTTTGGTCATCACCGCTACACCCCAAGAGTCATAACCTCGGTATTCCATTCGCTGTAAACCTTCGACCAGCTCAGCCGTTACCAGACCAGTACCCTTAAAACCAATAATTCCGCACATTTGATTCCTTTCGTCAAAATTACTTCTGCCAAAGAAGTTAGTACTAATAAATTCATGAAATAATTAAAACCGGAGTTGGTTTTTTTGACTGGTTAATAAACTCTGTGTTGATGATTACTCATCAATTTTGATTTATTCACTATTTGGACGGTCAAATCGCCCAGAGGGTCTCCGCAGATACTCCCCGCTTTGGCGGGGGTCCGAGCGCTCAAATCAAGCCAAGCTGATCAAATTAATCTAATTAAGCTAATATGACCAAGTTAATTTAACCAAGCTGATCTGAGCATCCCTCTTCCTCGTTTTCCCGATCCAGATCAAAATCTAGTCGGGACCACACGCTCATTTTGTTTTTTACTCCGCCACCTCCTTTTTGATAATTAATTCAGTAATTCGGATCCCTTTTAATATATCATACTAGTCTGGTAAATGAGTTTTTATGCAATGTTTTCTAGAGAATTTTTTTATAAACCTTTTTTGATTGTTTTGCTGGGTAGTTAAGTTTTTTTATCTTCAAAAAATTTTAAATACTAAAAAGACACTAGAAAGCCCCGCTTTTCGGCGGGGCTTTCTGACGTTTCGCTATTCAAAAATCTCAGATAAGTTATTTAAATTAAACAGTCTGAGTAAAAGGTAACAAGGCCAAGTGGCGAGCGCGTTTTATCGCGCGAGCCAAACTGCGTTGTTCTTTTTGAGACAAACCAGATTTTGCTCTGGGCAAAATCATTCCTTGATGAGAAATGAATTTCTTCAAAGTTTCTGGCTGTTTGTATGAAAATTTCATCATTTTTTACTTTCTATTTAAAAAGGAATGTCATCAGACACATCTTCTACCTCTTCGGCCTCGGTTGGCTCGTCAGCTACTTTTTCTTTTTTAGTGGCTTTTTTGGGCTTAGCCTTGGTTGATTTGGAGTCAGTTTTATCATCATCCCGGTCGTTATTGGTCGAAAAATCATCACTACTACCACGACTAGTGAGTAGCATCATGTTGTCTATTACTATTTCAGTAATTCTGCGATCATCACCTTCTTCTGTTTTCCAATCACGAGTCTGAATTCTACCTTCAACATAAACCTTGCTACCCTTGCGCAAAAGCTGGCCACAAATCTCAGCCAATTTTGCCCAAGCAACAATGTTATGAAAATCTACTCGCTCTTGTTTTTCACCGTCTTCGGCAGAAGTCCAAGATCGATTGGTGGCAATACCAAAAGAACAGACTGCGGTACCATTTGGCGTAAAACGCAGATTGGGATCTCTGGTGAGATTACCAATCAACATGACTTTATTGAGTGAACGTACTGACATAAATTCCTTTCTTAGCGTCAGAGCTTGTTATTAATATTGCTCCTTACTTTAAACTTTGATTCTGACACTAACTGTAACATTAAATCCTAATTTATTTTTCTGCCTTTCCAAGTTTTTCCTTGAGTTTCTCTTCTGCTTCTATTTTTTCTATCGCTTCTGCTTCTACCAAAAGATGGCGAATAACGTCGTTATTCAAATACACGTCTCTTTCAAAAGCAGGAGCTTTTGCTGAGTCTAATTCTACTATAAGGTGAATAAAGTGTGCTTCTGTGTGGGTCTTACCAGCCTGACGAATACCATAAGCTAGGGATTTTTTACCCCAAGCATCTTCAGATTTGATGACACCTTTATGTTTTTTGACCAAGGCTTGTACGGCTTCTTGAACTTTGGTTAGTTCACTGTCAGTAAAACTGCCAGAAACTAAGTAAGTTAGTTCGTACAATTTGATCTTGGCTGTGGTCTTCAGCTTCATAAATTCCTTTGCTGTGCCCCGCCACGGCGAGGAACCAAGTAATTGTTATTGAGGAGGTATTATAACAGATCAGTTCTCAAGTTCATCTGCCAACTGCAAATTCCACCACATCACCTTCTTGCATGACATAACTGCGACCTTCTTGACGAACTTTACCCACTTCTTTCAATCCTGACCAACCCTGATGCTCCACAAAATCTGTGAAACTAGCCACTTTGGCCATAATAAAATTCTTCTCAAAATCGGTATGGATCACTCCGGCTGCCTGTGGTGCGGTCGTACCTTGACGAATCGTCCAAGCTCGCACCTCCAACTCACCAGCCGTCAAAAAACTTTGTAAATGCAGGGTGTGATACGCCACAGCCGCCAAGCGCTCCAAACCACTCTGCTGTAAACCCAACTCTCCAAGATAAGCCAGTTGATCTTCATAAGACAAAACCGCAATCTCACTTTCTATTTGAGCACTGATGATCACGATTTGTTGAGGATCAACGCCAAGCTGATTCCCCCACTCCGCCGTCCGCTCTAACTCAACCGCCAACTCACTCTCTCCCACATTAATGACATAAATTTCAGGCTTAGCAGTCAATAAATTTAATTCTTTGGCGATCTTTTGCCCCTGATCCATTTGACCAGTAAAACTCCCAAATAAATGACTAATATTTTGATCATGTTCCAAACTTTCTTTAAATTTTTGTATCCATTCCCATTTGGTAAACTCTTCTTTTTCTACTCCACCTTTGGGTTGTTTTTGTTTTGCTAGAGTAGCTAAATCTGCCAAACGCAATTCTGTGCGAATCGTAGCCAAATCTTCCACCGGCTCAGTAGCACCCTCTCTGACCACATTCTCATCTGTAAAAGCACGCAGGACATGACAAATAGCATCTGTTTCTCTGATATGAGCCAAAAATTTATTACCCAAACCTTCCCCTTCGCTCGCACCCTTAACCAAACCAGCAATATCAACAAACTCTACCGTAGCTGGTTTGATGACGCTCGTACCCACAATCTTGGCCAAAACCGCCAAACGTTCATCAGGCACCTCAGCAATACCAGTATTTGGTTCGATGGTAGCAAACGGATAATTCGCTGCTAGCGCCACTTGCTTCTTGAGCAGGGCGTTAAACAAAGTAGACTTGCCAACGTTGGGAAAACCAACAATTCCAACTGATAGATTTGAACTTGACATTAGTGTATTCCTTTTCGATTTAGATGTATCCTGATATGATAGCTGTTTCTTAAGTTGTGACTACCCTGTCGATGTCTTTCCCAAAATGATATTTCTCTTTAATGAAAAGTCTGCATTTGCGAGTATATTTCTGATTTCAACAGTGTAATTCTCGATGACTTCTTCTGATGGAATTATAACATCGGACTAGTTCTCTTTCTGGTTCAATACGGATATTTGTCTTTCAACTACCAATCTTTTCAAACGAAAGGCTTAAATAATTTAAGTCCATATGTGGTCGCTTAATGTTATACCAATTAAGGTATGTAGCTAGTTTAACTTTAAAATTCTCAACCTGATTGATTGGATATTTTTTGACCATTGAGTGACTGAGTATGGCAATAGAACTAGGCAATGAACTTTGATCAAAATCAAGTCTGTCTGTAATCTTTTTACCATCAAAATGAAAAACCGCATCACTTTGGATAGCGAATGCCGATTTAATTTCTTCGATTGGTAGAAAGTCGCCTAAAAGCTTTGGATTTATAAAAAATTTCAAGCTAAAAAATTAGACGTTGTCTTGTATATCACTGGTTCCGTTAGATTTTACTAATAAAACCTTGTCTTTTGTGAAAACACTCCACTGATCCCTAAGTTTATCGTTTCCGTATGGGCTTACTTTTAGTAGAAGACTATCTGAGAATTCGAAAGTAGTATTAGCTGTTTCTTCATCAAAATCCACCTGTTTTATGGATTTTTGCTCAAGAATTGATATTTTTTTTTCAATAAAATTTTGCTCACTTTCACTATTTACTATATCAACTCGTTTTTCTGAATCTATTTTTTGCAACCACCAATGACAATTGCTAATAACAAAATGAAGTTCTCCCCTATCAGATTCGGTTTTCTCTCCAACCTCAAAAACAAACTCAGAACTTACTCGTTTATGAGGGTTCCATATTGTTTTACCAATTGCTGATTCGATAAACTCATTGATCTTTTGCATACAAGTGTAAATATATAATTTTTTGAGGAAAAAAAAAGGGGCAGTCACCCCGAAGAATGACTGCCCGGTGGGTTGAATCAGCCGCCTCCGTTAGTAGCGATCGCTACGACGGAAGCCATCACCGTGATCACGCTTCCACTGATTCGCCAAGTCGACGATTTCGCGGAAGGACATGCGTTGACGGTTCGACAGGGTGTGGAAGTAATCGCTGAAGCGATCCTTCTCACTTGGCGAAAGGTTCGCCCCATCGCGACCGCACGCATCATCAAAGCGGGCTTTCTCGGATTGATTCGATTCGTGTGGGTATGGCATTATAGCCTCCTTTTATACCCGTGAACGATTTTTGCCACCACAGCGCAATTGCTGTTTAGGCCAAGTGGAAATTGTATGCTAACTATATCAAAAAGTAAACAAGTCAACTATTTAGCTTTTGTCCATATTATACGACCTAATTCGTCCCTCTTTGTTATCTTTCGTGCTTTTCTTGGTTTGGGAAGATTGATAGTAAACTCGAAGGAAATCCCCTGTCTATTAGCTACTCCTCTATTGAGGCTAATAGGTGGTTGCTTGACATATGTTTTGTCTTCTTTCTACCTGGTGTCTAGTTGTGGAATTGCATCCACACTATTCCAACTGATAGGTTCATGAAGGGTATTCTATCATCCTTCCTCTTGTATAATCACTCTATGCGCATCTCAGTTATTGCTCATTCCGGCTCAAAAAAACCAAGGATTGAAAAAGACGCTCACGACACTTTTCATGTCTACGTTTCGCAATCTCCCGTACAAGGAAAGGCCAATCAAGCCATCATTAAGGCTTTTGCCCAACATTTTTTGATTAAACCCAACCAAATATCAATACTTTCTGGTGCCAATTCCAAACATAAAACTTTTCATTTACACAAATAAAAATTGAATTTCCGAAAACTGACAATACATGATTTATGACATACTTGTATTAAATGATACATTTTCAAAATGAGTAATTCAGAACGAACATTGGAACATGCTAATAAGCAAATCAATCATCACCCTCTTCCTAGGAACTTCTGACCGGCACTTGTTCTCCATTAATATTTTTCAATGAAAAATTTTGTCGAATTGAAGGTTTTTGATCTAATGGATATTGATTTTCTAAAAGTTGGGACAACAAAACAGCCTGGCTAACTTCTCTGAGAACTTCTTGAATTTTCCTTTCATCAATTTTAGCTCTTCCTGCACTTTCACCAATCGGCTCACCATTTATGCCATAAGTTGTGTACTTATAACTTTCCTTATTTGGTGCTTTTTGATAAGCCTCCTGTTCAGAAAGTAAATCAAGTGCTGGCTTAATCTGCATGAAGGTTTGAGTATTATTTATTTTTCTCCAAAGTTCTAAGATTTTTTCAGGTTTTGGAGGAGTTTCTGACTTTAAAATTTCAAGAACTGACTTGAAAAACGGAAACAACTTTTTACCAAAGATTATCTCAGAATTATTGACTACTTTTCCCAACTCTTCTGGAGTCAGCATTTGTCTCTGTTCTATTTTTTGTTTTAATTTACTCGCCTCTTCTTTCAACTCTGCTAATAACTTCGTCTTCCGTTCTTGAATTATTCTGTTAATTTTTGCCAGTTGAGGAAAAACCTTATCATTGTACTCATTTTGTTTCTGGAGTTGAGTTTCTAATTTGAGAATTTCTTGATCAGGAAAATATATCGAATCACCATTAGAGAGCTGAACTGACTCAGCTCCTGGATTTTTGGCTACCAATTGCTTGAGCTCATTAATATATGCTTGTGTCCGAGCTAAATTTTCGGATGATTCGGGGGGGTCTATATGATTGATGATTTTACTCAAATCATCAACAGACCCTTCCTGAAGTGCCCGTTCCAAATTTTCCTGAAATTGCTTTGGATCATTTAAGTTATTTTTGAAAACTGACCAATCAATATCGTCTGGAGAAACTGATTCTTTTGGAGAACCCAGTTGAGACACTTCGGACATATTTTCCTTCTTTTTTTATTTATCCTATATCTATTTTAAATAAACAATAAATTAAGTCTATCTTTTTCAAGTTTGATTGTCAAAATTATCGACTGTTACTCATTAATCACTTACCGCATCGTTGATCAACCCTGACAATCCAATCTGAATTAAATTGCCTTGATCTGTTCGATATTTCAATGCTACTCTATTATTAGGCCTGAGCGAGGCTGAGGGCTAGTGATGGCCATGCCGAAACCAAATTCACTAGATTTTGGTTGGGTTTTGGTTTTGAAAATGGACAAAATTTCAACTGATTAAACTTGCGTACTAGCACAAAAAAATAGCATAGAATCTCATTTAAAAAGTGAGTAATACTATTAAAATCAATGATTATAAGAATCGTTGCTAGGTATTTGTTAAAACAATTTTACTGAGTGAATCGGCAAGTAAAATAATGTTGTTATAATCTCCCCTATGGACTCTATCTAAAACAATATGTCTGAAATTATTATTATCGGCGCGGGTATCTCTGGAGCAACATTGGCTGAACGTTATGCTTCACTGGGTAAAAAAGTATTGATCATCGAAAAAAGAGATCATCTGGGCGGTAATTGTTATGATTTTTATAACGCTGACGGCATTCGTGTTTCCAAATACGGAGCCCATCTTTTCCACACCAATGACGAAGATGTTTGGCAGTATGTCAATCGTTTTTCTAGGTGGTATCCATATGAACATCGAGTGCTAGCCAAAGTTGACAATCAGCTCGTACCTATTCCCGTCAATATCACTACCGTCAATCAAGTATTTGGGCTTCATCTTCAAACACAAGCAGAGATGAAAAAATGGTTGGCTGAACATCAAATCAAAAATGATGATCCTCAAAATGGCGAGGAAGCTGCTTTGGCTAGAGTTGGCAAAGTTCTTTATGAAAAAATGTTCAAAAACTATACCAAAAAACAGTGGGATAAATATCCGGCAGAGCTTGATGCTACTGTACTCAATCGTATTCCAGTGCGCACTAATTTTGACGACCGCTATTTTACCGATCAGCATCAAGCTCTGCCGGAAGCAGGTTACACTCCATTATTTGAAAAAATGCTTGCTCATCCCAACATTACTATTCAATTAAATACTGATTATTTTGATCTCAAAAACAAATTGAAAAACTTTGAGAAACTTTTTTATACGGGACCTATTGATCGTTTTTTTGAGTTCAAACACAGTCTGGGCAAACAACTGGAATATCGTTCAATCAATTTTGTTTGGCAAACACACAATAGAGAAAAATATCAAGAAAATTCCGTCATCAACTATCCTTCTCCCAAAGATGGAGCTTTTACTAGAATTGTTGAGTACAAACACCTTACCAGACAAAAACATCCCAAAACCACTACTTCAACAGAGTATTCCATTCCTCACCTAGCCGATAAAACCGAGCCATATTATCCAGTGCCAAATCCAGCCAATCAGGCGCTTTTTAAAAAATACAAAAAAGAGGCAAACAAACTAACCAATATTTATTTTGTCGGTAGGTTGGCAAACTACAAATACTTCAACATGGACGAAGCCTTCAAAAACTCCCTCGATTTATTTGCCAAATTGGAATTAGGCAAATCGCCAAAAAATAAAAGAAAGAAAAAATAATCCTTATGCTGAAAAAATTTTCGGTACGCAATAAAACCTATTCTCTACCTATTTTTTTACCAGATGCTACTTTGGGCGTAGTCCGTGGATTATCCAGCCAGCAAGTAGCTCAAGCAAAAATCAAGGGTGTGGTCATCAATACCTATCATTTAATGAGCAAACCAGGCACCAAAATCTTAAATAAAGTCGGTGGTATAAAATCTTTCATGAACTGGGACGGGCTAACTGTTTCTGATTCTGGCGGTTTTCAGTTATTTTCACTCATTCATAGCAATCCCAAACTGGGTAAGATCATAGATGACGGAGTGATTTTATATTCTAGTGAAAAACAGCGCAAAAAAACGCTTTTTACTCCAGAAAATTCAATTCAGGTTCAGTTTGCTATCAATAGTGACATCATGATTTGTTTGGATGATTTTTCCCCTATCGATGCTTCTCCCACTAGGCTCAAACAAAGTGTGAAACGAACTATTGATTGGGCTTACCGTTGCAAAATTGAGTTTGAAAAACAATGTCAAACCAAGAAACTAATCGGCAAAAATCGACCACTTTTATTGGCCGTAGTACAAGGTCATCGCGATTATCAATTACGCCAAAAGTGTGCTGAGGAATTGGTCAAAATTGGTTTTGATGGTTATGGTTTTGGCGGTTGGCCATTTGACGATCAGGGAAATTTTGATTATGAAATGGCGCGCGTCACAGCAGAAGCTACTCCCGACAACAAACTGCTTTTCGCCTTGGGCGTGGGCTCTCCCACCAACATCATGAGATTACGAGAAATGGGCTACGACCTTTTTGACTGCGTCTTGCCCACCCGTGACGCGCGCCATCAGCGCTTGTATGTCTTCAATCAAGATCCCGCCAAACTTGATCTGCATAAAATAAAATCTGCTAAAACAGCAAATTGGTACGAGTTTCTCTATCTTGATCGTGGTAAATACGCTACTGATTTTTCACCAGTCAATCAATATTGCGCTTGCCCCGTGTGTCAAAATCACACCAAAGCCTATTTGCATCATTTATTTAAAATCAAAGATGGGCTGGCTTACCAATTGGCTAGCGCTCACAATCTGCATTTTTATGCACAAGTCATGAAAAACTTAAAATAAAGATTGGGTAGAGATTATTTTGAGGTCAAGACCTACTTTAGTTTTTTTAGTTGCTGACCGTCTTCTTTATCTTCAACTTTGTAACCCAAATGTTCTAGTTGTCCGCGTAAAAGATCTGCTTTCTGCCAATCTTGAGCCATTCTGGCAATCTTCCGCTCGTCAAGCAGACTCTGTACTTTATCAGAAACATCCAGCTCTTCTGCCGGCTCGATTTTGGCCAAACCCAAACCCAATATTTCATCAAAAGATAATAATAAATGGTAGTGTTGTGAAGCAGTCAACTGATCATCACCAACCATTTTCCACATCACCGCCAATGCTTCTGGAAGGTGTAAATCATTTTCAACTTGACTGAAAAATCTATTTTTATAATTTTCTTCCAAAGCTAATTGCGTTTCCGTGGGCTCTGGATCATTATCTTTCTGTACCAAAAATTGCTGAATTTTATCAATCAATTTTTCCCAGGAAACTTGTGCTCCTTCCAAGTTTTCCCAAGTAAAATTCATTTCTGAACGATAGTGAGCCCCCAATAAAAGCAGGCGAAAAGCCATCGGATCGTAAGCTTTTTTGAGTAAATCATCGATGGTATAAAAATTACCCAAAGACTTACTCATCTTTTTACCTTCTATAAATAAAAAGTTGTGATGTATCCAAAAACGGACAAATGGTTTTTTGCCAGTAACTGTTTCGCTTTGAGCAATTTCATTAGTATGGTGAACAGGAATGTGATCTATTCCTCCGGTATGAATATCCAACTGCTCACCCAAATGTTCCATACTAATAGCTGAACACTCAATGTGCCAACCGGGAAAACTGCGCGGATGCCAAGGACTTTCCCAAACCATTTTTCTATTTTCTCCAGGTCGCTCAAACTTCCAAAGAGCAAAATCAGTAAGCTGACGCTTACCATTCACTTTTTCTACTCTAGCTCCCTCTTGTAAACCCTTGATATCTAGTTGGGCCAGTTTGCCATAATCTTTTAGTTTGCTGGTATCAAAATAAACTCCATCTCCTTCTATAATATAGGTGTAACCTTTTTCTTCTAGTTTTTTGACCATTTCCAGTTGCCCTGGTACATGCTCGCTTGCCTTGCTAGTGACATTAGGTCGTACTGCATTCATCAAATCCATAGAATAATGAAAATAATCTTCAAATTTCTGAGCCACATCCCAAACTGTACTGCCATATTTTTTGGCTCCTTTTTCCATTTTGTCCTCACCGGTATCAGAGTCAGAGGTTAAGTGTCCTACATCAGTCACGTTGCGCACAAACTTTACTTCATAGCCGGCGTGACGCAAAACACGTACCAGCACATCATCCATAACATATTTTCTGATGTGACCCAAATGAGTGTAATCATAAGCGGTGATACCGCAAGCATAAAGCTTGACTAGTGGAGGCTCCAAAGGTTTAAATTCTTCGATTTGTCTGGAAAGAGTATTATAAAGTTTCATAAAGTAGTCCAATCAAGCATTTTAAAAACAACACCTCTAAAAAACTTTGCCATAATTTGATTATAGCTGGTTTGGATAAAGAGCGGTTAACAATCGAATGAATTTATTAATTAATTCGCACCAGCTACTCGACCGATTGATTGACGTTGTTGTTCCAGGCTTTGTTGAGCTTTTTGTTTTCTGCTACCTGCCAAACCAACCGCACCTTTCTTGGGCGAGCTAGGTGGAGCCAAGTGGCCCGTTGATTTTTGAGCAGCTGCTTGTTTTTTCTGCTCTTTTTCTTCTTCTGCTTCTTTATCTTTTTGCATTTTTGCTTGAAAAAGCTTTTTGGCCACTGCTTGTTGCTCTTTTGTCAATTGTTCAAAATTCTTGGTGATGGTTTTCTTTTTTCCCATTTCTTCTGGTGTGTCGCCAGGTTTAATATTTAAAATATCATGCAAACTGAAAATACTCCCCACTCCCTCTTTTATATCTTTTGCCGGACGAGTGATTAATTCATCTTTTAAATCACCCACTTCTCTGGGTGGAGGAGCTGGTTGTTGAGCGTGGCTCTGTTGCTGATTGGCTCCCGGTTTTGAACTAATCTGTGCCCCTTGCTGGGCTAATTGTTTCTGTTGAACAGCGGAAGCAGTGGCCCCTTGTTCTAGATGCTCTTCATTGAAATGACCAAATCCTTGACGAGATCCTCCCCCACCTTGAAGAGCTGCTACTTTGGGTCCTCCTAGTTTCATGATCCTCCTGGGATTTTATCGTGACCTAACTGTCGAATTTCAAAACCTTTTTGATCGCTTGTTTGCGGTGCTGTTTGAGTAGTTGACTGACCAATTGACTGAGTTGGCTGAGCTCCATTATTCTCTTGTGTTGGTGCTTGATCTGCTTGAGTGGCTGATTGGGCCAATTGCTGTAAAGCCGCTTCTCTTTCCTTGATTTCCTGAATATCAGCTTGATTTTGTTGAGCTTCCATTTTAGTAAATTCTTGACGCTCCTGTTCTGAGTTGGCAGTTGATTCGGCGGTTGGTTTAGTGGCTGATTCGGCATTCGGCTCAGTAATCGATTTGGCGATTGAACCAGAATCCAAATTCATGTTTGAATCTGGCTCAGTTGAATTGCCTAAGTTTTGAGAGCCTTTTAAAAGCTCTTCCAAGGCTGCTAGAGGGTCTGGTTTTGCTGCGGGAGCTTCAGCAGGAGCCTGAGTTGGACTTTCGGTTGGGGTTGGAGTTGGGCTTTCAATCGAGTCTTGAACTTGATCTAAATCTTGAGCTTGATCCGAATCTTGATTTAAGTCTTGGGGCATAGTTTGAGTTGGATTTCCAATCGAGTCTTGAGTTTGAACTAAGTCTTCAGCCGGATCTTGAGGCAAAGTTTGAGTGGGACTTTCAATCGAGGCTTGAGTCAAATCTTGAGAACTATTTTGGGTGGCGGAATTATTATTCATGACTCCACAATACTAAACCTGGTGTGCTCAAGCAAGAGCTATTCAATATCACCATTTTTCAATTTTCTTCGCTGGCGCCTGGTTTGATCATGAAGTTTTTCTTTTTCTTTGCGTAAGTGTCGCATTAAGGATTTGGTAGCCTCACTTACTGCCAAGTAAAGGTCGTGAGTTTTGCTTTCGATCGTAATGCGACCTTTTTTGGGAATGTCCGTTACCAACTGGACTGTGGCGCGATGAGGATCATTGTCTTTTCTCGTCACATTTTCCAAAAACACTTGCACTCGCTGAATTGGCAAACCCAGTCTTTTGATTTTACTCAGTTGATCTTCAATAAATGTTCGCAGTGCCTTGGTGGTCTTCATGTTTTTGGCTTGAACTAGAATATTCATGAGTTCTCCTCGGTTATTATTTATTACTACTCTATCCCATTTGTTATAACTCTACTCAACTTTATTTAATCTAAAATAAATTTCAAAAAAACCGACCTTTTTCTCTCATTTCTTGAGGAAAAACAGTCGGTTACTTGAAACTATCAGCTGACTAACCATCTATTTAAAAGTATAGCACAGTCCAAATAAATCAAATCTCAAACTACATTTCTCGTCGGCCCTCCAAGGCTCGTGCCAAGGTAACTCCATCAGCATATTCTATGTCTGCTCCGATCGGCAAACCATGACCGATGCGGGTTAGTTTAATTTTTTTGAATTTTTCGTGAGAGTTATTTTTGAGCATTTCCATAATATAAAGAGCCGTTGCTTCCCCCTCCATGGTGGGATTGGTGGCCAAGATTAATTCCTCTACTCCTGTCAAACGCTTGATGATGTCGCGTAAAAAAAGTTGTTCAGGACCGATATTATTGAGTGGTGAAATCGAGCCATGCAACACATGATATTGACCATTAAATTTATTTGATCTTTCGATAGCCAATAAATCCAACGGTTGTTCTACAACGCACAGTAAAGTTTTATCTCTAGAATCATCACTGCAAATATCGCAAGGATCATGTTCGGCCACATTGTGACAAATTTTGCACCTGACTGTTTCTTTTTTGAGGGCAATGAGTTTTTCAGCAAAGTCTGCCAATTCATGATCTGGATTGTGTAATAAATAGAAAACTAAACGCTGAGCAGATTTGGGACCCACTCCGGGCAAACGCTCGAATTTCTCGACCAATCTAGTAACCGCTTTAGGAAGTTTTTGCATTTTACATACCAATCAATGCTTCAAAGCATATCAGAAATTATAAAGAAAGTTTTTTGGAAATTATTTGCCAAAGTGCTTTTTCCACTTCGTCCTCTGATTGCTCAGCATTAACTGTGATCCAACGCTTATGAGCATTTTCTTTGGCCAAACTCAAGTAGGCTTGACGCACCTGTTCATGAAAATCAGCAGCTTCCATATCCAAACGATCAATCTTACCAGAGCCGTTGCGTCTCTCCAAACCAATTTTTACAGACACATCTAAGAGAATTGTTAAATCTGGCGTGGTTTTTTGAGTAGAGATTTCATTCAATTGTTCAATCAATTTTCTGCCAAAACCCCGCACCATACCCTGATAAACCACACTACTGTCACTGGTCCGATCCATCAAAACAATCTTGCCAGCTTTCAAGGCGGGAATTACTACTTCGCCATAAATCTGAGCACGAGCCGCCTGAAACAGCAACACCTCTGTGGTATCTTGCATGCCAATATTTTTATGAGAAAGCACTACTTCACGGATTTGTTCACTAATCACCGTACCGCCAGGTTCTCTGACTGAAACTACGTCTTTGCCCGCTTTTTTAAAACGTGTAGTCAAACGAACAATCTGCGTAGTTTTTCCACCTCCCTCACCACCTTCCAGTGCAATTAAAATTCCTTTTTCGTGTTTCATATTTCACTCACTTTACTGGTTTTTCTATTTAAATACAACGGTTAAGTCTTCCTTTTTTAAAGATTTAGTTTTCTGTTAAATCAACCTTCTGTTAAATCAATCCCTTCCGCAACAACCTGAGTTTTATTTTTAGCCCATTGTTCAATTTCTTGTAAAATACTAATTGCCGGCATGCCAGAAATTTGAAAAAGCACTAACATTTTAAAAAACTGCGGATCCTGTTCCAAATAAGAAGCCAAAGACTTTTGAGTTGCTTCGTCCAAAGTGGCAAAAACTTTCTCTGCTGATTGCCAATCCTGATTTTGCTGAGACGCTCCTCCACCTCCTTGATCAGGATAAACTTGTGCATTTTTGACAAAATCTTTGGTAATGAGAGCGCGAATGATCATGTCCCAAATCTTGATCACTTCCACTGATGAATGAGAAATGATCTCCAAAAGCACAATCGAGTTGTGATGAATGAGGGTTGTTCCTACTGGATAATTATCTTTGATGTATCTTTTTTCGTATTTTTTCTTCTGTCCGTCATAAATCAATTGTCCCAAGGACTGTAAAACTCTCCTGCGTGTTTTCATTAAAAAATTGGCTTGAGGATAATCAGCATTATTCATGGGTTTTCCCAAACCCTCGCTGTCTTGATCAAATCGACCATTGTTGTCTCTATCTGGAAAATCGACTGCGTCAGTAGTGATGATCAAATAATTATCACTATCTAGTTTGTATGGTTCTTGATTGGCCAACCACTGAGCTTTATTTATGGCTTCTTGACGAGGATTATTGGCATCACTCTCTCCAGCTGCTGCCGAATGAGCATAAACTGGTACACCCTCATAAAAACCGAGCAAAGCTTTGTGTTGCAGAAAGCCGTTCCCATTATTGATGTGTTTAATGACGAAATCTTGATATTCCAGAGGATGACTAAAAGGCAGTTCGGTTTTGGTCAGGATTACACTCAAGATCAAGGCTTTTCTAGTACTGCCAGTGGCCAGAATGATTTCTTTGGGAGGGAAATTGCCCCAAAAATCCAGATTTAGTTCTGGTGTTGTGGTTGGCTCAAAGCCCTTACCATCCAAAAAGTTTGCCGTCAGTTGATAAAAAGGGTGAGCTCTTTCCCTCCAATTTGAAAAAGATTGTTTTTGTTCCGCGTTTTTTGGCACTGATTATTCCAAATAAATTATTTTAAAAAAACACAATATGTTGTAGTACAGGCTATTTTTGCGATACAACAGCTTGTGAAAGATCCATAATTCATACAGGAAAATTTTCTAGTGTACAACCCGAAAAAAAACCAAGCAAATGCTTTTTTACAAAAACTCACTTCAGAATCAATCTTTTTTTGAATAAAGAACAAAAAATATCTTACTGGGAAAAAATAATTTAATGACCAGTGCTCCCAAATCCCCCGCGATCTTCGGTATTTAATTGGGACTGCTCTACAAACTCGGCTCGTTCGCGTTGCAGAATAATCATCTGCACAATGCGCTCACCTTGCTCTACGGTCGTCGACTGATCTGTAAAATTGTACAAAGCTGCCTGGTACTCATCATTATCACCGCGATAGTCGTAATCCCCCACACCAATACCATTGGCTATCATCAAGCCTTTTTTATGCAACGAACTGCGAGCTGATAGTATGGCCCAGTGATTTTTGGGCAGTTGCAGAGCAATATTCAGTGGTACCAATTTAACCGTCTTGGCTGGAATAACGGTTTTTTCCCTGGCATATAAATCAAAAGCTGCTGCCCCCGCAGTCTTATACTCTGGTAGCGGTAAATTTTTATCAAAACGCTTAATTTGTATTTTCATAATTAGTCTTTTCTTTGCCAAGTTTGACGAAAAGTACCTTGGTTATTTAGTTTAATTTCTTCTACTAACTCAAATTCGCTGTTTAGTAATTTTTCCAAAGCCAAAAGATTGGTGTTTTTGATGAGTGGCAAACCTTGTTTGAGTTCCACTGGTTCTCTAGTCAAATAAAAAGTCTGCATAAAAGGTAAAAAATCAGTGTAGATACTAGTTCCTCCACAAACTGCCAGCTCAGTAAATTGATCAGTAATCGCTCGCTCAATTAATTCTCTAGGAGAAGCATTTAAATAAACTAAATTGGTTTTTTGCTTGACAGCTGTTCGTTCTTCGTCACTGTCATAGCGTTGCCAAACTGTTTTTGGATCACGAGTCAAAACAAAATTCATTCTTTCCGGCAACGGCCAACCAGGCTTACGAGTGGCAAAAAAAGTGGTGCTACCCATCACTACTGCGCCAGCTTGTTTAGTTCTATCCCAAAACCAATCCTTGTCTGCCTGGCTAGTCCATTTGGTTGAAACATGAACTTTATCTTGACCAATAAAACCGTCCTGACTGATGGCTGCTATGCCAAAAACATGAATTTTTTCTAAATTTGGAGACTTTTCTTTACTCATGTTGACCGCCTCCCTTTCGCCAATTAGCACTCATCATCACTGGAGCATACACATCATCTTCTGGTTTGATAACCAAGTCAGAAAGCTCTGTATCGGTCGGCGGTCGATCTTGAAAACGCACTGGCTGGGAGATCTCTGAAACAAGGGCCAGTGGCTGTTGCTCATTTCCCTCCCCCATCTCGAAGACCGCCGCAATACCCACCGCTTCCATCACATTAATTTGTGTCATTTCTAGGTTTTTTCCAAAAATATCAGGCGTACCGATTTTACTGATCAGTGCCTCAAAACCACAGTGAGCAATCGCTGTTCCTGTTACTCCCCAGCGCAGAGGCATGGTTTTGCTATCAGTCACAATGATGCCTAATTGCCCAACTTGAAAATGTTCTCGCAAAAATTGCCAAAGCTGATTGATGGTTTGCTGTAAATTTTTCGGCCAAAGCACATACTGACCATCAGCATTGGATTGATCAATCCCTGCATTGACCGCCAATAATGAATTTTTGATCGTGAGCATGATGTCATATTTGGATTGAGCAGGATCCAAGTATAAATCCGCCTCCTGACGAGTTAACGCGTGTTTTTCGTCTCGCTCACCAGTCTCCACTGGCACCAGTCTGTTTTGAGCAAAACTAATAATTTTGGAAGTGATCACTAAAATACTTTTTTCTGGCAATTTCTTGATATGCACCGTCAAAAATCGCTCTAGATTTTCTCCAGGTTTAATAATTGAGGTTTTGATTGCCATCACTTTCATTTTGAGATATTGTACAATCATCACATCCATGACCAAAGCACCGAATGGCCACAAAATCGCTAGTAGTTACCAAGCTGTAGCTAAATTTGTCCAAAAACAACGCCGAGCCAAGAAAAAAATCGTGCTCACTCAAGGCTCTTTTGATATGTTGCACATTGGTCATGCTCGTTATTGTCGAGAGGCCAAAAAACGTGGTGATGTTTTGATTGTCGGTGTAGATAGTGACCAAAAAATTCGTTTGCGTAAAGGCGAGGGCCGACCAGTTGTTCCTCAAGATGAACGCTTGGAAATGTTGGCTCATCTGGAATATGTAGATCTGGTCGTCTTGAAAAGTCTTAATACTCCCAAATGGGAATTGATCAAAATAGTCAAGCCAGACATATTAATTGCGACCAAACAAACTTATAAACCAGAGCAAATCAAGGAATTGGAAGAGATTTGCACCAAAGTTGTGGTACTCAAACCCATGGCTGTCACTAGCACTAGTGCCAAATTACGTTTGATGCAACTGGAAGCTGCTCAAAAAATCAAGTCTTCTTTGACTGAAAAATTAGTTAATACCATCGAGGAAGCTTTGAATGAGCTCAAGGGCGAAAAAAAATAGGTCAACCAACCTCAAAAAATCAATTGGTCAAAAATCAATTGAAAACAAACCAACTGATCAAAAAAAAGATCAAGTTCTGGTAGCTTATGTACCGGTTATTCATGAGGGTTATCGACGATTTTTCCGTCATTTTCCAGCTGTAAAAGAATTATGGTTGATCAGTCAAGAATTGAGTCACGAACTGCGGTCTTTGCAAAAAGACATCCGTGCACTGAAAGCAAGTGAAACGAAAAAATTACTGCAAACTTGGGGTCAATTTCAAAAAATCAAGCTATTAACTCCTAGTTCTCTAGCGATTTTACAAAAAACTACGACCCAATTAGTCTTTCCCGATGAAGAAATTAGCCATCATTTAGTAGAAAAATATTTCGCTCAAAATCGGGTTTTATTCGCTAGTTTTTTCTTGAGATGGGATAAAAAATCATCATTAAAAAAACATGATTTACAGGAATATTCAGAGATTTCGAACAAAGAATTTGATCAAATGATGATCGCTATCGCTCAACAAGAAGCTGATAAAAGTGATGACTGGTGGAGGCAAGTGGGCGGATTAATTTTCAAAGACGAAACCATTTTATTGCTTGCTCATAATCAACACACCCCAACAGAA